>Ga0116154_10000004_pt1 | contig 475492 bp, 341 predicted proteins | sample AD_UKC030_MetaG_FD_89898 | JGI IMG/M metagenome (GOLD analysis project Ga0116154, IMG submission 89898) | Active sludge microbial communities of municipal wastewater-treating anaerobic digesters from USA - AD_UKC030_MetaG | ecosystem: Engineered > Bioreactor > Anaerobic > Digestate | place... | reverse complement strand
GAGGCAAGGAGACCATCGAGCGGGCCAGGTCGCAGATGCGGTCCGCCCTTGAGACCGGGGACGAACCACAGGTTGCGCGGATGGTCTTTGACCTGTACCTCGCCAGGCATGCCGCGAGCGACAATCCCCTTTCACCTTAACGTGGCGACGAGCGGAACCGTCACCGTGGAAGCCGGGGTCGAGGGAGTCAGCTGGGCCCGCCCCGTTGGAGTTGGTCACTGAGCTGGTCAATGGTCACATGGTAGTGACCTGTTCTCGAGTACCCTGTGAGTTGCCAACCAGCTGCAAGCCTCGTTACTGGTCACAAGACGCGATGTAGCTTCTCGTGAATGGAGTACTTGCAGGCGGAAGACCGTGTGGCCGAGCAGCCCCCCCCACTCGGACGTCACTGGGCACTTGCCGTTGCGAGGTAAGGGTGTCCCTGTCGATCGGGTGCAGCCCGAAACAAGGGAGTTTGCGGGGCCTATCCGTGTCAGCCAAACCGGGCGGGATAGCCGCTTCCCAGTACTGAGAAGGGCAGGTTGGCGATCCGCTCGCTGAGGCCATCACGGCCGCTGGCATGAGAAACCGGACTGCGCTGGCAGGCGGTTTCGGGCTTCAGCCGGGCTTGCTGAGCCGCGACTATCTACGAATCTGGGCGGAATTTCGGACGGATCTTGGCGCAATTAGCACCCCGTAAGGTCACAGATTCCCAGGCCTGCAAACCGATATCAAGTGGGGGAAGAAACGTTGCCGGCGGAAGCGGCTTCAAGTCGCGCTTTAGGATTGGCGGCGGTCGCTTGCATCTTGATCTCGCAAGTGATTCAATGGAGGGATCCTCGCAAGTGATTCGATGGAGGGATCACTGTCTTCCGCAGTGCCGCACGGGCAAACGGAACGGGAAACAGAAGCGAACTACGGGGGCCGATTTCAATTCACATTGGGCCAGAGGCGCAGCCATGACTCTTCCATTTGTGTCCGAAAACGTCATGTTTGGATCACGCGTTGCCGGTTGCGTATTCGCCCTCGCAGCCGTACTCGCTTTCCAGGCCGGCGGGCTTTCGCCCGTCGTTGCGGCCGATCCGGCGCCGACGGCACCCGGCCCGACGGCGTCCTCCGGCTTCCAGTATCCTTCGGCAGACTACGGGGCAAGCCCGAAGGCACCCCAGACGTTTGTCGGGCAGGGGTTAGCACCTGCCCCGGCCGAGAGCTCGTCAGCGAACGCGGCTGATGACGCTTCGAAGGTCGCGCCCTCCAAGGCGACGGTGCCCCCGACCCCTCACGCTGCTGCGTCAAGCGCGGGCATGGCCCAAGCTCCGCCTGCGGCCGCGGGGCTCTCGCCAGCCGATTTCGACAATGACGGGGACGTGGATCTCGACGATTTGCTGCATTTCACGACCTGCCTTTCCGGTGCAGGGCTGACCCCATCGGATCCGTCCTGCGGCGATGCTGATCTGGATCACGACGGTGACGTGGACCTGGACGATTTCGGACTGTTCCAGATCATGCTGAGTGGTCCCGGGCCCACGGCGGAAGCGGGTGGACCGTACAGGGTGGCCGAGTCTGCGGTCCAGGACGTTCTGGGCGGTCTGTGGCCAGTGACGCTGGATGGCCGGGGCTCGCACGCCGGCGATCCGGGCAACGCGATCGTCTCCTACTTGTGGGAAGGACACCTGTTCCGCAAGGAAACGTTTGACGGAGCGACGCTGGATACCGCCCGCTGGAACGCGGCCAACACGGTGCAGAACGACAACGTCACCGTCGCCGGCAAGAACAGCTGGGGACCATCTTACGCCTTCACTCAGGAACCGCTTGATCGTGCCGAGGGGATCAGGATCCAGGCCCAAGTCACGTGTCCCTCGCTGTGCCACGCGATGTGGGGTGTCAAGCACAACGTCGCATCGACGAGCTATACGGTGATGCCCTATGCGATCTACTTCAGGGACAACGGGTATCTCCACATCTACGAGGATGGAAGCGACCGCGGCCACGTGGGCTACTACTCGACCGGCACGACTTACGAAGTCAGGATCGATGTCAAGCCGGTGACCGGCGCGAGTTACTCCATTCGTCCGCCCGGCTGCTCGGAATGGCTCCCGCTCTATGACTCAACCTATGGCGGAGCGAGCGGCTTTGTCGTCGGCCTCACTGTTTATTCCGCCTCGGTGTCGATGGATGACCTGTTCCATCCGACGAAGAGTCTGGCGGGCGATGTGGCGGAGTGCTGGATCGCGGCGGCAGGGGAAGCCAGGCTCACGGTGACCAACGCCACCGGCCAGACGGGCACGGACACAACGTCAATCGGGATTGACGGCCAAGTGCCGACGGCGGTCTGCGGGGGGCCCTACCATGGCCCACTGGGTGCCATTGTGGCCTTCGATGCCCTGAGCTCGGATGACGACGTCGCGATCACCCATTACGCGTGGGACTTTGGCGACGGAGGAACGGCGACCGGTCGTTATGTCAAGCACGTCTACGCGGCCGCGGGCACGTATAATGTGACGCTGACGGTTGAGGATCATGTCGGGCAGACGGGTACGGCCGCAACCACGGCGACGATTGAAGCGATGGCCGTCTGCGTTCCCTGGGAATACGATCGGCGGAGCGGCCGGGAGGTACCGCACTCGGTCTGGGACGGGCTGCAGACGCGGGTGAAGGCCGTGGTCTTCACGGATACGGCGGCGAATCAACTCACCTACAACTGGGATTTTGGGGACGGCAATGCCCCGGCGACGGGCACCGTGAGCGACAAGCGGGCGGTTGAAGCGAGCCACACGTACCGTGGACCTGCGGGCGCCTTGTATACGGCCACGCTCACGATTCATGATCCGCAGCATGGTGATCTGGTGGACACCTACCCGGTCGAGATTCACGCCCGCGATCTGACCATTGAGGTCAATACGGCGATCGATGAAGGGCTGTGGTGGCTGCACAAGAATCAGACCATCGGCGGTACGGGCAACGTCGACTACTCCTGGCGTTCGTACGGTGGCTACTGGATGGGTTCGACGGCATCGACCATTCACGCGATGGAGATCAACGGGCACGTGCCCACCCGGCTGGCGGAACAGGATCCGTACGCCGAGGATGTGTCCAGGGCCCTGGACACGATGTTCACCGGTCTGACCCGCTACTGGATTGGTCCGCAGACCTATGGCGATCCGGATTCGAACGCGAACACCGTCGGTCTTTCGGTCAACTCGGACCGTCCGATCTACGAAGGCGGGATGGTGATGGATGCGATTGCGGCCAGCGGCGCACCCGACCTGATGGCCTGCCGAGGCGACGCGATCACGTCAGGACGGACGTATCGCGAAATCGCCCGGGAGATGGCCGATCAGTATGCCTGGGGTCAGACGGACATCGGCGGCTGGCGATACTCCTGGAACTCGGATGAAGACAACTCCGCCTGCCAATGGGCGGCGATCGGCTTCATGGGAACCCGGATAGCCTTTGGGCTGGATGCTCCCGCCTGGGTCAAGGACCGCAATGATGCCTGGCTCACGCGAAGCTACAATGGTACGGGGTTTGGCTACACTGGGGCCGGCAACGGTGAGGCGACGACTCCTTCGGGCATGGTGCAGCTGGCCTTCTGCGGCAAGACCGTCGAGGATAACCGATGGAAGACGGCGGAAGCATGGATCGCCAACAACTGGGAGTGGTGGAAGAAGACCAACAACGTCTACGCGTGGTATGCGTTTGCCAAGGCCATGCGGCTGGCTCAGCCGCAGCCGGTGACCCAACTGACCGCGACGGGGATGGACTGGTATGACCACCTGACCGCGGGTCTGACCAAGTACATCCTCAACCGGCAGCAGACCGACGGCGGATGGCCGGACTATTACGGTCGCGTTTTTGCCTCGGCCTGGCAGGTCACGATACTGACCCCGACGCTCTTCACCCGTCCACCGGTGGCAATGGCCGGCGACGACGTGGTCTGGGCCTTCGATCGGCCGTTGACCTTTGACAGTTCGTTGTCGTACCACACCGACCCGGTCCGATTGGTGGTCCAGTACGAGTGGGACTTCGACGGGGACGGAGCGTATGAATACGTGGGCGTCGAGCCGACCGTTCAGCACATCTACGCTTTCGATCCGGCGATTGTGTACCCGACGGTTTACTCGGCCCGGCTGCGTGTGACCGACGACATCGGGCAGACGGACACCGATGTCCGGCAGGTCACCATCGCCGAGCCGCCGCACCCCCCGATAGGAGTGATCGGAGGTCCTTACCAGGCTACGGCGGGTGTGCCCTTCCAGCCGGACGCGAGCGGCTCGTACGACATTGACCCCGGCGATTTCATCACCCGCCAGGAATGGGACTTCAACGGCAGCGACGGATACGACTTCGAGGATCCGGACGCGGCCGTCGACTGTCCCGCGGCCCGGGCCTGCCCGCGAGTCTCGTGGACCTTCGACACCCCCGGCGTCTACAACATCGGTCTGCGGGTGTGGGATAATGCTGTTCTTCACGCCGAATTGACGAAACTGGCTTCGGTTCCTGTTTACACCACGGTGACCGTCAGCGGCAACATTGCGCCGATCGCCCATGCGGGCGGGCCGTACGACACGGTTGAATGCCGGCCCCTCCAGCTTGACGGAACAGCGTCGTCGGACGCCAACGGCGATGCGATAACCTATGCCTGGGATCTTGACGGCGACGGAGAGTATGACGACGCCACCGGACCAGCGCCGTCACACACATGGGACACGGCCGGGGTCTACACCGTCGGTCTGATTGTCTCGGATGGATTGTTGTCGAGTCAAGCGGTACAGGTGCAAGTGACGGTAGGTGATTCCACGCCGCAAGTGACCGTCATCGGCCCGGACAAGCGAGCGGCCGGCCAGCTTGGCCTGTTCGACGCCCTGGTCGCTTCCGCGTGCGAGGTTGAGGCCGTCGAGTGGGACTGGGACTTCGATTCTACGGAGTTCAATCCTTCGGGCGACACCGGCGCCGCCCAGGAGCATGTTTATGTGTCCCAGGGCACTTACGCGGTGGCCGTTCGGGTCACGGACAAGAACGGAGCGGCCGCGATCGGCACGAAGGTGGTGCAGATCAGCGCTGCCGACACCCCAAGGGTCTACGCTGACACGCGCATGAAGGTCATTGTTGGCCGGCGTGACTACGACGTAGCTCGACACGTGCACATGGCCCAGTTTGCGCTTCTGAACCAGAGCGCTGTGCCGATGACCGGCCCGATCGGCCTGGCATTCTCGGACATCAATCCGTCCAGTGTCGTCCTGTTGAACGCGAGCGGCACGGTGCCGCACCCCAGCGAGCCCGAAAGGCAGATTGCGTACGTAGATTTCAGCAGCCTGTTGACGAACAACACCCTGGCCGCGGGAGCGAGTGTCGGACCGAAGTGGGTCGAGTTCCAGGGCCCTCAGGATGTGGCCTTCACCTTCGACGCGTTCGCCTATCTGTTCAACTCGCCTCCGCGGATCACATCCGCGCCGGTGGTGACCGCGACCGAGGGGCAGCGGTACCGCTATGAGGTCGTCGCGGTGGACGACGACGGCGACCCGATTCGTTTCGGACTGACGGCGACCGGCGGCATCGCCCCCCCGGCCGGCATGTCCATTCATCCGCTATGCGGCCTCGTCGACTGGATGCCCGGCCAGCAGGCGGCGGGCGCCCAACCGGTCACCGTCGTGGTTGACGACGGCATGCCAGGCAGTACCGCCCAGCAGGCCTTCGAGATCACGGTGAGCGCAGTGAACGTTGCCCCGACGATCACTTCCACGCCGATCACGACCGCCATCATCAATGCTGTTTACACCTACCCGGTGCAGGCAAGCGATCCGGACGGCGACCCGATCAGCTATGCCCTGACGGAAGCTCCGACGGACATGACCCTCAGCTCAAACGGGCTTGTCCAATGGACACCGACGGCACCCGGCGGGCGGCAGATTCGATTGACCGTCACGGACGATCACGGGCATGTGACCGGGCAGGACTACGTGTTGACCGCGGTGGGCTGCGAAGCGCCTCCCCGGATCACGTCCGAGCCTGTGCTCGCCGCCGCGGAAGGTCAGCCCTACACGTATCAAGTGGTCGCGGACGGTGCAGTCACGGCGTTTTCTCTGGCAACGGCACCGGCAGGCATGACCATCAGCCCATCGGGACTCATTTCCTGGACGCCGCCCTACCATGCGGCGGGTGCGCGAACGGTCAAGGTGACCGTGGCCACGGCCACACCCGACTGCCAGGCAGAGCAGATCTTCCAGATAGAAGTTGAAAACCGAAATGGCGCACCTTCGTTCATCACGGTGCCAGTGACCGCAGCCACGGAGGGGGTCTACTACCGGTACGGAGCCCAGGCGACCGATCACGATGGTGAAACGGTCGCCTACACGCTCATCCAGGGTCCGGAGGGCATGAAGGTCAACCCTGTTGCGGGGGTCATTGAGTGGATTCCTTCTCAGACCGCGGCGGCAGGCAGCCCGCACACGGTCATCATCACTGCAACCGATCCGTTGCGGGCCCGGACCGTGCAGACGTTCCAGATCCAGGTCACCGCCCAGGAGATGCCGCCGCGGATCGTCTCCGAGCCGATCTATGGCGCGGTCGAGGGGGCGCTCTATGAATACCAGGTGGTCGCGGAGGATCCCGACGACGACCAACTGGTCTACGCCCTGCCGCGCGCACCGACGGGAATGACCATCAGTTCGACGGGCCTGATCCAGTGGGGGCCCCCGCAGGATGCGGCCGCCCACAATCCCCAGATCGTGGAAATCAGCGTGACCGACCCGGCCGGGCATCTCGCCAGCCAGGTGTACCAGGTCTTCGTCCGGGCGGTGAACGTACCTCCCGAGATCACCTCCGAACCGGCGACCGCCGGCGTCGAGGGCCAAGTCTATCGCTACTCGGTCGTTGCGACCGACGCCGACCTGGACGTGCTGACCTACTCGCTGGTCACTACGCCCGGCGGCATGAACATTCACCCGCGGACCGGCTTGATCGACTGGCTGGTGCCCCAGACCGCAGCGACAGCCAACCCGCACTCCGTCACCGTCGCGGTCAGCGATGGCATAGAGACGGTGCAGCAATCGTTCGAGATCACGGTCGCCGAGGTGAATGTCGGGCCGATCATCACCTCCACGCCCGAAGACCGCGCGACGGTCGACGAGCCGTACACGTACGACGTCGTGGGGAGCGACCCGGACGGCGACCCCGTGGTCTTCAGCCTGATCGAAGGACCGGAGGACATGACCATTGACCCGGCTAGCGGAGCCGTTCAATGGACTCCCCGCGAGGGCGATTTCGGGAATCACGCGGTCATCATTCGGGTCGATGACGATCGCGGACATTTTGTCACCCAGGTATACACTCTCTTCGTGTCCGAACTGGGCCACGATACGCTGCCGCAGATCACTTCGACACCGATCTTCTCGGCCCAGGTGGATCAGCAATACCGCTACCAGGTCATTGCGGAGGACCTCGACGGCGACCCCCTGTTCTACGCGTTGCTCCTCGCTCCTCCCGGAATGGCCGTCGACACCAACGCCGGCCTGGTGACCTGGACGCCGACGGCCGCCCAGATCGGCAGCCACGAAGTGCACGTCAAAGTGGACGACCGGCGCATCGGGTATGCCGTCCAGACCTACTTCGTGACGGTCTCGCTGCACGGCGACAACAGTCCGCCGCGGATCACTTCCACGCCGCCGTTCACCGCCCGGGTGGACGAGATGTACGTCTATCCCGTCGCCGCCACCGACCCGGACAACGACGCCCTGCGTTTCACGCTGGTGAAAGCTCCAGTTGGCGCCGGCATTGACTCGGCCACCGGGCAGCTCACCTGGACGCCGAGCGCAGAGCAGGTCGGCCGACACGATGTGACCGTTCGCGTGGACGACGGACGTGGCGGCTGGGGTGAGCAGCAGTACTCACTGACCGTATCCCTGACCGGCGAGAATCGCTCGCCGGACATCACCTCGACGCCGGCGCTGGCGGCCGGAGTCGATCAGGTCTACGCCTATCAGGTCGTAGCTGTCGATCCGGACCTGGACCCGGTGGTCTACGTCCTTGAAACGAAGCCCAGCGGCATGACCATCGGCGCGACCACCGGGCTGATTGGATGGACACCCGGTGTGGCCGATCTCGGCGTTCACGAGGTCTCCGTCAAAGCCACTGACGGCAAGGGTGGATGGGCGATCCAGAGCTACGCCCTGACCGTTTCCCAGGCGGGCGGCAACACGTCTCCACGGTTCATCTCCGCACCCGTCACGGCAGCCCAGGCGGACGCGGCGTACAGCTACCCGGCGAAGGCGGTGGACGATGACGGAGATTCGATCACGTACAGTCTGGTGACGGCCCCCGACGGTATGGTCGTCATTGCGGCGAGCGGCCTGATCGAGTGGACACCCCAGGCCACCCAGCTCGGCACCCACCCGGTGGTGTTGCGGGCGGAGGACGGCAAAGGCGGATACACCCAACAGTCGTTCCACGTGACCGTTTCCGCGGACGGCACCAACCGGGCTCCGCGGATTGTATCGACCGCCATCACGACGGTCATGGCCGGTCAGAACTACCAGTATGTGGTCGTGGCCAGCGACGATGATGGCGATGCCCTTTCCTTTGCCCTGGAGACTGCGCCGGCGGGTATGACCGTCGATGCCGCCACCGGTGCTATCGGCTGGGCAACGACGGCGGAGGACGTCGGCCGCCACCCCGTGACTATCAAGGTGACGGACAGCGACGGTGCCTGGACGATGCAGCCGTATGAGCTCGAGGTCCGGGTCAACCAGCCGCCGCAGATTGTCTCGTCGCCGTCGACGCGAGCGGTGGTGGACATGCCCTACCGCTACGAAGTGAAGGCCACGGATGCGGAGATGTCCCGACTCGGCTTCGCGCTCGACCAACCGGTTGAAGGCATGGCCATCGACGCCCAGACGGGAGTGATCACCTGGACGCCGACGGCCGCCCAAGTCGGTCCGCACCCGGTTGTCGTGGTCGTTCGCGACAGTCTGGATGCCGAGGCCCGGCAGAACTACACGCTGACGGTCTACACCGGCGCCGACGCCGACCTGTATGCGCCGGAGGTGACGGTTACGGCCGCTCCGCGAACGGTGAACCCGGGCGAACCGGTGACGCTCACGGTGAAGGCCACCGACGATCTGATCGTGACCGCGTTGGCGCTGACCGTGAATGACGCTCCGATCGCCCTGACTACGGACGGGCAGGCGGTGTTCACGCCGGCGGCCCCGGGCGCGTTTGTGGCCCGGGCGACGGCCACCGACCTGGCCGGCCACGTCGGCAAGGGCACGACGGACTTCTACGCCCGCACGCCAGGCGACAGTGTCGCCCCGACGGTGGCGATCACCTCGCCGGCAGCGGACGCAGAACTGAAGGCCCCGACGGCCATCGTGGGCACGGCCAGCGACGACAACCTCTACAAGTACACGCTGGCCTATCGCTCGGTGGGCACCGAGGAGTACATCGAGCTCGCGACCGGCTACACCTCGGTGGTCGGTGGCACGCTTGGCACGCTGGACACCACCCTGATGATGAACGGCATGTACGAGGTGCGGTTGCGGGCCGAGGACACGAATGGGAACGTCAACGAGGTGACCACGGGTTACTCCGTCGCCGGCAATCTGAAACTGGGTAACTTCTCCATCAGCTTTGTGGATCTCGACATTCCGGTTTCGGGTATCCCCATCACCTTGACCCGGACCTATGAGAGCCGTGACAAGACCCAGGGCGAGTTCGGATTCGGCTGGACCCTGGACATCACGAGCCTGCGGATCAAGAAGAACAAGCCCGCCGGGAAGGACTGGGAGCAACACCTTGTCCGGGGGCTCGCCGGCATGAACCGGTTCGTGCTCGTGCCCAAACGGGCCCACATCGTCTCAATCACCTGGCCCGACGGCCGCGTCGAGCAATTCGTTATGAGGGTGGTTCCCTCGGACCAGATGTTCTTCCCGTTGGAGTATTTCAACTCGGTCAGGTTCGATCCCATTGCCCCGGCGACCTCCAAGCTGGTGGTGCTGGGTGACACTTCGGGCATGTACACCGGTGGTCCGCCGATCGATGCCGACGCGCCTTCGGAAGGTGACCTGGTGTTCTACAGTGGAGACCTCTTCGATCCAACGAGCTATCGCATCACCACGCTGGAGGGCCAGGAGTTCACCCTGAGCGGCGCGCCCAACAGCCCCACGTCCGACCTCACCGCGATCAAGGATCTGAACAACAACACGATCCAGATCACGCGCAGCGGAATCACACATTCCTCCGGCAAGGGAGTCCTCTTCGAGCGCGACGCTCAGGATCGCCTGGCCGCCATCGTCGACCCCAACGGAGGCCGGATCACCTACCAGTACGACGATCGGGGGGACCTGGTCAGCGTGACCAATCAGGCGGGCAGTGTGACTCGCTTCGCCTACGACCAGCATCACTATCTGCTTGAAATCATCGATCCGAACGGCAACAGCCTGGCGCGCAACATCTATGACGATCAGGGGCGTCTGATCGCCTCCATCGACGCCCAGGGCCACCGGACCGAATTTGAGCATCAAGTCGACACCCGCCAGGAGATCGTTCGCGACCGACTGGGTCATCCAACCGTCTACGAATACGATACCCGCGGCAACATCGCCTCCATCACCAACGCGCTTGGGCAGCGGACGGCGTACACCTACGACGATCGAGACAACAAGCTCAGCGAAACCGACCCACTCGGGCACGTCAAGAGCTACACCTACGACGCGAACAACAGGACGCTCAGCGCTACCGACGCGGCGGGCAATCGCGTCAGCTACCAGTACAACAGCCGGGGCGATCTGCTGACCGAGACGGATCCCAACGGCAACACGACGACCACGAACTACGACGATCGCGGCAATGTCACCTCGATCGTCGGTCCCACCGGAGCGATCACCGCCTTCACCATTGACCCGGCGGGCAACCGAACCAGCATGACCGACCCGATAGGACGTGTCACGCGGTATACCTACGACACCTCCGGAAACCAGACCAGCGAGACGAATCCGGACGGACATACGACAGCGCTTGTGTACGACGCCAACGGCAACAAACGGCGCCAGCTCCAGACGCGAACAACGCCTGCAGGGCCGGAGACCGTCGCCACGGAGTTCAGTTATGACGGGACCGGTCGGCTGGTGGAGGAGAAAGACACTCAGGGACGGGTCACCAAGACGGAGTATGGTCTTACGGGACAGGTCTCAGCCATTGCCGCCAAGACCGGGACTCGCGCCAATTTCGAGTACCAGGCTCACGGCAAGGTCACCCGTGTCTCGTACGAGAATGGGACGACCCTCGCCTACGCGTACGACGCCGAGGGCCGCCTCGTTTCGTCGACCGACCAGGCCGGGCGCACACTCCACTACATCCGGGACGAAGTCGGCCGGATCACGCGCACGGAGTACCCGGACGGGTCCTCGACCCAGAATGAGTACGATGCCGCGGGGCGGCTGATTCGGATTGTGGATCAGCGCGGTAACGTGACGCGGTACACCTACGATGAGGCCGGGCGGAGACTCTCCCAAACCGACGCCCTCGGGCACGTGACGTCATTCAAGTACGACCGAGCGGGCAATGTCATCGAGGTGAAGGATGCGCGCGGCTCCGTCACTCGTTTTGAGTATGATGCAGCCAACCGCAAGGTCCGCACCGTTTTCGCCGACGGCTCCACGGTTTCCACGGAATATGACGTGGCGGGCCAGCGAGTCGCCGAGACCGACCAGGCGGGTGCGATCACGCGTTTCACGTACGATGGGAGCGCCCATCTGGTAGCGGTCACCGATCCGGCCGGTCATGTGACCCGCTACGACTACGACGAACTGGGCAATCAGGTCGCCCAAACCGACGCGGCAGGACGGGTGACCAGGTTTGAGTACGACAGCCTGGGGCGGCGGACGCGGAGGACTCTGCCCTTGGGCATGTCGGCGACGACCACGTTTGACGCCGCCGGGAAGGCCCAATCGATCACCGACTTCATGGGCCGGACGACGGTTCTCGGCTATGACCAGGGCCAGATGCTCTCAGTCAAGACGCTTCCGGACAGTTCGGAGGTGCGTTATGTCCACAGTCCTTCCGGAAAAGTCCTGACGGTCACCGATACCCAAGGCACCACATCCTACGAGTACGACCTGAGTGACCACCTTGTCCGGCAGACGAATCCGAGCGGCGACATCGTCACCTACACGTATGATCCGTCAGGCAACCGCACATCGGTGCACACGTCGGCGGGAACGACGACGTACACGTACGATGAACTGAACCGTCTGGCGACCGTGGTCGATCCAGACGGCGGCGTGACCAGCTGCTCCTATGACGCGGTGGGCAACCGAGCGGGCGTAACCAGGCCCAACGGCACCACGACGGAGTACACCTACGACGCGTTGAACCGGCTCACGCGGCTCGTCAACCGCAAGCCGAATGGCGAGGTCCTTTCGAGCTACGACTACACGCTCGGTCCGGCGGGCAACCGAACCCGAGTCGTGGAGCACACCGGGCGTACGGTGGACTACGCGTACGATGTGCTCTATCGTCTTGTGCAGGAGAAGATCAACGATCCGCTTACCGGGACCGCGACTCTGGTGTACACATACGACGGGGTGGGTAACCGCCTGTCTCAGAAGATCACGACCACAGGTTCGGAGACGGTGGTCACGTACGTCTACGATGCGAACGACCGGCTGATTCAGGAAAGCCGGGTGGTCACCCTGGCCGAGGGCAACGTCGGCGGGCGTGGTACCCAGTATGCGGGGGCGAGTCTGTCCCCGCGGGCCGGCGGGATCCGGGGGGCGTTCCTCGCGGTGTCCATGGCCACGCTGCTGCTGCCGCTGACGATTCTGTGGCCTGGGGCCGCGAAGCAGGGCCGAGGCATGCACCGTCGTCGCATCCTCCTGCAGACCGTGGCGGCTTTCCTGCTTCCCACCTTCGTGATCGGTCCAGAGGTAGTGTGGGGAGTCAATATCGAGGCGACGCTCTACAACGCGGTGGCGTCGGCGGGCCTTGCGGCGGACCCCGGCTCACCTACCACCGTCTACTACACCCATGACCCCAACGGCAATACGCTCAGCCGCCAGGAGGGAACCAATGCCACCATCTACAGCTACGACAGCCAGGACCGACTCACCCGGGTCACAGAGGGCGCCAAAGCGACGACCTATGCGTACGATGCCGACGGCATCCGTACCGGGATGACGACCAATGGCGTGACCACCCGGTACATCATCGACAAGACACAGCCCTTCGCCAGGGTGCTGGTCGAGAACGACGGAATCCAGGAAGTCAGTTATGTCTATGGCGACGACCTCATCAGCATGAAACGTCCGGGAGCGGGGACCAGCTACTATCACTGCGATGGTCAGGGTTCGACCCGACAACTGACTGGCGCGGACGGGACGGTCAGTGACAGCTATACGTACGATGCCTTCGGCGTCTTGCTGAATCGCACCGGCAGCACGGTCAACAACTACCTCTATACGGGAGAGCAGTACGATCCGAACACGGGCTTCTACTATCTGCGGGCCCGCTACTACAACGCGTCGTTGGGCCGGTTCACGACCATGGATAGCTGGGAAGGATCGATCTGGGACCCGGCTTCGCTGCACAAGTATCTTTACTGCTCAAACGACCCGGTGAACAAGATCGACCCGAGCGGTCACGCCTTCTTCTCGCTTGCCGGCGTACTGACCATTCTGGCCGTGCTGGCCATTGTGATCTGGTATGGCTTCATCGTGGCCGGCTGTCCCACGTACCGCAAGTACAGTGAGGAACGCATCTTCCCGGGCTACGCCGGACTTGCATGCCGAGTCAGCTGGAACGACCCCCGGGGCGAATACGAGGTCTACCTGCTGTGGGGCCTGTTTGATGACTGGTTCTGGGCCAACGAGAGCAACTTCGAGTACCGGCAGGGAGGTTACGTCTGGAAGTTGTTGAGCCGCGGGAAGAGGACCTGGGAGTGTCACAGCCACGCGACCCAATTCGTCCAGTATGTCGCCAATTACCAGGCCACACAGAACGATCTGCTGCGTAGCTGGTGCGTGGGTCGTCTGGCCGTAGGGGTTTCCGCGATAAGCCCGGCCGGCCGGCACGTCTTGGCCGTGGGTGTCTATCCGCAAGCGGCGGTCACCAACAAGAGCCAGATCAGGCAGACCATGGGATTCGATTCCTGGTTCTGGGGCAAAGACGCGCCGTACCACCGGCCCAGCATCTTCTGTGTCCAGGACGGAATCTTGGACAACTGGACACCCAGGGTGGACACTCGCCCGGTCGGTCCGCCGCCGGCATGAACTCGGAGGATTGCCGGCCATAACGAGAGCGAGCCAGGGAGCGCCCCGGGGCTGCAGGAGACCGCGCGCTCGTCGGTCGGGTACCTGCCGCCTGTTCGTCCGCGGCGGGATCACTTCTTGTTCGATGATCCTGCCGTGCACTTGAGTGCCAGCAAGGCCAGCAGCATGCACAGCAAGGGAGCGGCGCCCATTGCCCCACAGGCGTTGAAATGGGAGATCACGGTCACGATCCGGCGTTCCTCGTGGGTGATGGATGGATCGGGTCGGGCCGTGTCGGCGTCGCAGGCATCGCCCATGCCGTCGCTGTCGGCATCCTCCTGGCCGGGGTTGGGATTGACCGGGCAGTTGTCGAGGCAATCAAGGACGCCGTCCGCGTCGGCGTCGGCCTCTGCGGCGCCGCAGCCACAAGCACCCGGTTCGGTCTTGAACGGATCATCAGGGCAGCCGTCCCGGCAATCGAGCGTGCCGTCCGCGTCGGAATCCGCATCCGCCACCCCGCAGTCGCAGGCCCCCGGTGCGGTCTTGTTGAGGTCGTCCGGGCAGGTGTCGGTGCAATCTGCAACCCCGTCACCATCGGTGTCGGCATCGGCCACACCGCAGCCGCAGGCGCCCGGGGCAATCTTGGCGAGGTCGTTCGGGCAACTGTCGACGCAATCCGGCGTGCCGTCGCCGTCGCCGTCGGTCTCGGCCACGCCGCAACCGCAGGTTCCCGGCAAGGTCTTCGTTGGATCGCGCGGGCAGGGGTCGCTGCAATCGGGGCTGCCGTCGCCGTCAGAGTCGGTATCGGGCACGCCGCACCCGCACACCCCGGGCGCAGCCTTGGCCACGTCGTCCGGGCAGCCGTCGAGACAATCGAGCACGCCGTCGCCGTCGCGATCCGTGTCGGGGACTCCACAGCCACATACCCCGGGTGCAGTCTTGCCGGGATCGCCCGGGCACTGGTCGACGCCCCCCCCGGGCGTGACCTGAATGCCGTCGACGCCGACCACGGTGACCTGGCCGTCGGCCGTACCGGTGCCGAGCAGGTCGAACTGCAGCCGAACGCGGGTGCCGGGGGCCAGCGTGGCGATGGTGGCCGTGACGGTGAACCAACCGTCTCGAGTGGTTGAAGGCGTCCGAGTGACGATCAGGGGGTCGAAGTCGATGTTGCCGGGCGAGTCATTGTAGAAGTAGTCGTTCACCCCGGCGGTGTAGATGAGCGGGGCGAGTGTATCCGGATCGAGCAACCGGGCGGTAAAAGCGTCGGGCAGAGCGCTGCCTCCGACGAAATCGCCGGCGACGACCAGCACGTACTCGAACACGAGCGTGCCGGTTTCGTCGATCACGAAATCCTGATAGAGCGAACTAGAAGCAACGGCCCCCGTCGTCCCAGCCTCGTCGAGGAGGGCGAATCCGCCCTGGCCGTCAGCGAGGGGGGTAACGATACTCCCCGCCTTGACGACCCATCCGTTGAGTGCGTCTTCAAAGCTGGGGTTGGCAACCTCCGCGTGTGTTCCTGGGGCAAGCCCCAGACAGGATGCCGCAGCCGCCAGCACCGCCACGCCGTGCACCCGGCGGAGCCCTCTTTTCACAGTCCTCATGGCAATAAGCCTCCCCCCCATCGCAAGCCACTCCGGGGTCTTCTTGGATCTCACCGCGTGGAGCCGGCCAACGGTTGTCTCCGTGGCAACCCAGGATAACTCGGGCGCCACCGCTTGGCCGTCCCCCTCTCTGACGTGTCTCCAGACTCCCACCTCTTGATGATACCCCGAACAAGCGAAGATTTCAAGCAGAGCAGAACGGAAATCGGCCAGGCGAAGGGTTTTGGTTCGGTCCGGGGTCCGATGGCGGTCAACGGATGCGTGGATCTTGAGCGGGGCGGCCATGCCTGGTGGGATTATCGGCTGTGACCTGGCAGTCGCGGTCCTGGGCGGCGTTGTTCATGCTCAGGCCGACGCCGGCGGTTCTGCCCGGGGGGCGGTCCACATGCTGAGAGGTGGGTGAGCGTCTGGCCCAGGTGGGAATGTGGCCGGTCACTCGCCGTTGGAGTGTCCTGACGCGTTCTTCATGACCTGGATGGTTGATGGCGGCCGCCGCCACTGAAGCGGCTCATGGCCCCGCCGAAGCCGACCCCTCGTTCGGCAGCAGCCGATGGGCGTTTGGGGAGAGGTCTGGCATCCGATCAGGTGGCTCGCGGAGCTGGCGTGCTGATCGATGTGGGGCTCGCGGTCTGTCCGTTGAGGAGTGACCCGGTCGCAGCGGGCTGGGTGGTGGCGGGCGGCTGGGCTTGGCAGCCCGCGTTGGTCCGCGATAATGAAGCCGCCGGATATGCTGCTTACGAGCGGATCATCGCTGCGGACGGCTTCATCGGTTCCGAGTGCGGGCTCGAAGGAGGTCTGACCACATGACGGGCGCGCAACTGACAACTGGGCTCAAGGGCCTGGACGGCGTTCTCAAGGCGCTGCTGCCCGGAGACAACATCGTCTGGCAGGTGGACTCGGTTTCCGACTATGCGCCGTTCGTCCGCCCGTGCTGCGAGGCGGCCCGCAAGAACGGCTTGAAGGTCATCTACTTTCGCTTTGCCGAGCACCCCCCACTGCTGCCGGAAGATTCTGGCGCGGAAGTCGTCCGCCTTGATCCCGGCGAAGGGTTCGAGCGAGTCATTCGCCAGATTCACAGCGTGATCAACAACACCCGCGACCAGGGCGTTTACATCTTCGACTGTCTTTCGGATCTGGCTGCCGACTGGTACAGCGATCGGATGCTGGGCAACTTCTTTCTGCTCATCTGTCCCTACGTCTACGACGTTGGAGGGCTGGCCTGTTTCGCGATGTTGCGCAACCATCATTCGTTTCATGCCTGCTCGACGATCATGTCCACGACGCAGATCATGATCGACACTTTCCGGTATAAGGGGTCTCTCTACCTCCATCCGCTGAAGGTGCAGCATCGGCACTCCCCCACCATGTACATGCTTCACGCCTGGAAGGGTGACGAGATGCCCCCGGTGATCGACAGCCCCACGATTGCGGAGATACTCACGTCTGTTCCCCAGGTCGGGTGGCTTGCGGCCCGGACGCGGCCGGACGTGTGGGACCGCACCTTCCTGCGTGCGGAGCATCTCCTGGAGCACATCAAGCAGGGCGACAGTGATCACGAGGAGCTCCAGGACCTGCTCAATCGTCTTCTTCGCATGCTGATTTCCCGCGATGAACGTGTGCTCGAACTGGCCCGCAAGCACTTCCTTGTAGAGGATCTGGTCCGCATCTGGAAGCGGACCATCGGCACCGGGCTGATCGGCGGCAAGTCGGTGGGCATGCTGCTGGCCCGGGCGATCCTCCGGCACAGTGATCCCCGCTGGAAGACTCTGCTCGAGGAGCATGACTCGTTTTTCATCGGCTCAGACGTGTTCTACACCTACCTGGTCCAGAACGGATGCTGGTGGCTGCGCGAGAAGCAGCGTGACCCAAGGACACTCCTGGAGGGGGCGGAGGAGGTTCGCCGCCGCATTCTGACCGGCAGTTTCTCCGCGGTGATTCGCCGAGATTTCGCCGACATGCTCGACTACTTCGGCCAGAGCCCGATCATTGTCCGTTCGAGCAGCCTGCTCGAGGACGCCTTCGGCAACTCCTTCGCCGGCCAGTATGAGAGCCTGTTCTGCGTCAACCAGGGGTCGCGTGAAGAGCGGCTCGAGGACTTCATCGCCGCGGTCAAGACCATCTACGCGAGCGCCATGGGCGAACGTGCGCTGCAGTACCGACTGCGGCGAGGCATGCTCGACGATGACGAGCAGATGTCGCTGCTGGTCCAGCGTGTGTCGGGGACGTTTTACCAAAACCTGTACTATCCCCAGGCCGCCGGGGTGGCCTTGTCGTTCAACCCCTACGCGTGGGACGAGCAGATTGACCCGAAGGCTGGCGTCCTGCGTCTCGTCTTTGGGCTGGGCACGCGGGCCGTGGATCGAACGGACGACGACTACACGCGGGTGGTTGCCCTGAACGTGCCTGGCAAACGACCGGAGGCGGATATCGAGCAGATCCGCCGCTACACCCAGCACAAGGTGGATGTGCTCGACCGGCAGGGCAGCCAGCTGGTTTCGCGGGAGTTCCTGGACGTCATCAAGGACTGCCCGGGCCTGCCCTTGGAGGTGTTCGCCTCGCGCGATCTGGAGGCCGAACGACTCGCCGTCGAGACCGGCAGGCGCGACCTTGTCCCCTACATGCTGACCTTCGAGAGGCTGCTTGAGACCAGCTCCTTCCCGGCGGATATGCGTCAGATGCTCGAGGCCCTGGAGGCGGCCTATGCCTGCCCGGTGGACACGGAGTTCACAGTCAACTTCCTCGACGGAGAGAACTACCGGATCAATCTGGTTCAGTGCCGCCCCCTGCATGTGGCGAATCCGGGCCGGGTCACGGCTCTTCCCCAGGTGATAGCCGAGAAGGACATCGTTTTTACCGCCCGCGGCGCCGTGGTCGGACAGAGCCGCGCCGAGGTGATTGATCGACTGATCTATGTCGTTCCCTCGGCCTACGGCGGTCTGCCGGTGAGTGAGCGGTATGCCGTCGCCCGGCTGATCGGTCGGCTGATGCGTCACCCGACGACCCAATCCAGGCAGAAGGTGATGCTCCTCGGGCCGGGGCGATGGGGCACCAAGATGCCCTCGCTGGGCATCCCGGTTTCCTACGCCGAGATCAGCGGGGTCTCGGTGCTGTGCGAAATCGTGGCCATGCACGAGGGTCTTGTTCCGGACGTCTCCCTGGGAACGCACTTCTTCAACGAACTCATCGAAGCCGAGATCCTTTACCTGGCCCTGTTTCCTGGGCGGGAGGGCAACTTCATCAATGAGGCATTCCTGAAGGGCCTGCCCAACCGTCTGGAGGAGCTGACGCCGAACGCTGCTCAGCGCGCCGATGTGGTCCGGGTCATTGATGCCGCCGATCTGACCGACCGCCAAGCGATCCACCTCAATGCGAACAACGTCAAGCAGGAAGTTGTCTGCTATCTCGCCCGGTCGTGATCAACCACCGCTGATTCCGGGCGGCGGACGAGCGGGCCTTGCCGGACCTCCCTCCGGGAGCAGAAGCGGCCCCGAGGCCGCAGGTAGCGGGTCCTCGGGGCCACCTTCTGTCCGGCGGGTATTTGCCGGCTGGCGTGGATACGATGCGGTCAAGCCGCCTGGTCACACCAGACCGTGATCCAGCATGGCGTCGGCGACCTTGACGAAGCCGGCGATGTTAGCGCCGAGCACGTAGTTGGAGGGTGCGTCGTAGGCCTTGGCCGTCCCGGCGACCGCGGTGTGAATGGCCTTCATGATCTTGTGCAGTCGGTCATCGACCTCTTCGCGCGTCCAGGACAGATGGAGCGAATTCTGGGACATTTCCAGACCGGACACTGCGACTCCGCCCGCGTTCGCGGCCTTACCCGGGCCATACATGATCTTGTTGCCGAGGAAGACCTCCACGCCCTCCGGGTCCGTCGGCATGTTGGCGCCTTCGCAGACGAGGATGCAGCCGTTTTTCACCAGTGTCTGTGCGTCGGCGCCGGTGACCTCGTTCTGGGTGGCTGACGGGAACGCACAATCGCACTTGATGCCCCACGGGCGAGTGTCTTCCTGGTACTTGGCCCCCGCGAACCTCTCGGCATACTCCTTGATTCGGCCGCGCCGGATGTTCTTAAGTTCCATCACGTAAGCGAGTTTCTCTTCGTTGATCCCGGCCGGGTCGTAAATCGTGCCGTTCGAGTCGGACATGGACACGCACTTGCCGCCGAGTTGATTCAGCTTCTCCACGGTGTATTGGGCGACGTTTCCCGAACCCGACACTGTGCACACCTTGCCGGCGATGCCGTCGCCGCGGGTCTTAAGCATCTCTTCGGCGAAGTAGACCGCGCCGTATCCTGTCGCCTCGGGCCGGATCAGGGAGCCGCCCCAATTGAGGCCTTTGCCGGTCAGCACGCCGGTGAACTCGTTGCGGATTCGCTTGTACTGGCCGAAGAGGAAGCCGATTTCGCGGCCGCCGACGCCGATGTCTCCGGCAGGCACGTCGGTATTCGGGCCGATATGACGGCAGAGTTCGGTCATGAATGACTGACAGAAGCGCATCACCTCGGCATCGGACTTGCCTTTGGGCTCAAAGTCCGCACCGCCCTTGCCGCCGCCCATGGGCAGGGTGGTCAGCGAGTTCTTCAGGATCTGCTCGAAACCCAGGAACTTCAGGATGCTCAGGTTCACCGTGGGGTGGAAGCGGAGGCCACCCTTGTAAGGGCCAATCGCACTGTTGAATTCCACGCGGAAGCCGCGGTTCAACCTGACCTTGCCCTGATCGTCCATCCAGGGCACCCGGAAGAGAATGACCCGCTCCGGCTCGACAAAGCGCTCCAGAATCGCGTTTTTCTGGTACTTAGGATTTCTGGCCAGCGCTTTCTCGAGCGACTCCAGGACTTCCCTGGCCGCCTGATGAAATTCCAGCTGGCCAGGGTGCTGCCTCACTAAGTCGTTAAGCACATCGGTTAGGTACGACATCTTGCCTTCCTCTTATAAGAGTTGATTCCCCCGGCCCACTACGCGCACATGGTTCCGGCCGGTCTGGCCCCGGCCCGATCCGCCGAGCCATGTGGGCCCTTGTATTCTCATAAGGTAAAGGTAATGATATAATCGGAAGCCCTGGGGAAACAAGGCGTCCAGGGGGGCCAAAAAAGCGGTTTCTGGGCCGAAAACGTGCTGTCTTATTCTCAGAATAAGGATTGACTTATTCTATGAACATACCGGCCTTCAAATTATTCTGCGATGTGGTTCGCTGCCGGAGTTTCTCGCGTGCCGCGGCCATGAATGGGATCAGTCAGTCCGCGGCCAGCCAGAGTGTCAGCTGCCTGGAACGTGAACTGGGGGTCCAGCTGATTGACCGCCAACGGAGGCCCATCATTCTGACCCACGAGGGGGAGATCTGCTACCAGGGGCTCTGCGAAATCCTGCGTCAGTTCGAGTTCATGAAAGCCGGGATGGAAGCCTCGCGTCATCTGGTTCAGGGAACCGTCCGGGTGGCGGCCATCTACTCGGTTGGGCTCTACGACATGAACTGGGCGATGCAGAAGTTCATGGCCGACTATCCCATGGCCAATATCCGCCTGGAATACCATCTTCCTGACAAGGTCTATGAAGCTGTCCAGAGTAACGAAGCTGATCTTGGCATTTTGTCCTATCCGGTTGAAAGCCGCGATCTGAACGTGATTCCGTTGAGGCGGGAGGAGATGGTGCTGGTCTGCCACCCGGACCATCACCTGGCGACGCGGCAAGTGGTCCAGCCCAGCCAGCTGAACGGGGAGGATTTCGTGAGCTTCGATCGGGAGCTGACCATTTCGCGGGAACTCGACCGTTACTTCCGCCAGAACCACATTTCCGTTCGCAAGGTCATGGTCTTCGACAACGTCGAGACCATCAAGCAGGCCGTGGAACTCGGCGTCGGCTTGAGCATCCTGCCCGAGCCAACGATTCGGCACGAGGTGAAGGTAGGATCGCTGGTCGCACTGCGGCTGGCGGGATGCGACCTCAAGCGTCCCATCGGCATCATTCATCTGCATCAGAAAGTCTTCACCCCGGCCCTGGTCAAGTTTGTCGAGATTCTGGGCGGCAAGCGCGATGCGGAGGAGCCGGCGTCTGCTGAGACCGGTTCATTTCCCGGCTCGAGGCAATAGGCCGCCCACCATGCCGGCAACACCTGGATGGCGGACGGCCACGGCACGAGCGACGTGGCGCCCCTGGACGGATGCCGAGTTGCCGTGGACCGAAGGCGGGCTCTGACGTCCAGGCCGACGCCGATCGGAGCGACGCCCGGAATGGCGGCTCTACCCAACAGCCGCGGCGTGCATTTTCTCGAGGAACTTCGGCACGCCGGTCTTGGGGTCTTCCTTGTCCTCGTACTCGAGGGCCACGTAGCCGTGGTATCCGGCCTCTCGGAGGATGGAGAAGATGCGAGGCACATCCGCCGGCTTGCGTTGACCGCCCTCGGACACCAGTGTCTTGACCTGCACGTTAATCGCCTTGGGTGTGAGGGCGGCGATCTGGGCGTAGCCGTCGTCCTTGAAGTTGCCGGTGTCGAGGTTAACCCCGAACCACGGGGACGGCACGTCCTTCACAATCCGGAGCACGTCGGCGGCTGTCTCGGTCAGATAGCCATGATTCTCGATGCCCAGGAAAACACCCTTTGAACCCGCGTACTCGACCGCCTGCTTCATGGCCGCGATCATGCGCTTGTAGTCTTCTTCGCGCTGTCCGCCGGCTTTTCCCGCGAACACCCGGATATGGGGGGCACCCATCTCGACCGCGTTGTCCACCCACTGGCGAAGGTCAGCCAGCTGCTTGTCCAAGGCCCCCCCTGGCGGCAAGCAGAAGTTGTTGCCAACGGAGGTTCCGGAGACGGTCACCCCCTTGCGGAACGCTCGAGCCTTCAGCTCATGCATATAGGCCGGCCCGGTCTTGTAGATGTAGTAGGAGGTGAGCTCGGTGGCGTCGAGCCGCAAGTCGGCGCACAGGTCGATGAACTGTTCGATGGTCATCGTGGCCTTGTCCGCTCCACCGCCGAGGACATTGCGATAGGAGTAGGCCGCCATCGACAACCGCAGGCGATATCCGCCCCGGGTTGACTCGGCTCGAGCTCTGGGCGGAGGGGCCAGCAATGTACCCGCGGCCAAGGCGGCGCTGGCACCGAGAAATCCCCTTCTTGTGGAGGAAGCTGTCATCGTGATCGTCTCCATGCAGGAAGCCGGTTTTCGTATCCACCGTGGCGGCGAACCTCCGCGACCACGGCCTGGGGCCTGATTATACGAGAGCGTTCCGGGTGAGGACAGGATGCCCCGGGATCGTACCGATGCCCCTCCGATGTTGGGACGCAGCCAGACGTCGGGCGTGCCTCCCAGAATCATCGTGTCTTCGAAAAGGCCAGCTTCACTGTAGAGGCCGTTGAATCTGTACGGGATCGGGCACCTGTCACGGCCGGGGCTTGCGGGATCCTGTTGACCTTTGGCGGGAGTCGCACGATAATAATACAGGACGATCGGTATTGAGTCGCTGCCGGTCCCTGAGGCGCCAATCGGGCTCATTGGCCAACCCGTGACGGCAGCGCGAGGCGGGCGATGTGTCCGCCTGAGGAGCGCGCCATGGCCAAGTACCATCATGCCGCCCTGGCCGAACTGGCCCACCAGTTGAGGCTATCGCCGTTGCGTTTGCGGCTTCGGCAGCTGGACGCGGCCCAGTTTCTGGCCGATCTCGTAGAGCCCGACAAGTCATACCCTTACGAGTTCGTCTGCCATCAGATCACCGGGTATCGTCCCAAGAGCGACATCCAACCCAAGCCCTTGTCCGGCCGGACGCTGGTCGAGGATCTGGTCCAGTTGGTGGAGGATCTGAGCGCGGCCAGCCCGATGCCGGTTGGTCTGACGGGCACGTGGTGGACCACCGAAGAGCTGGCGACTCGGCTCAAAGTCTCCACCAAGACTATCTGTCGTTGGCGCCGCCGGGGTCTACCCGGATGCAAGTTGCGTTACCCGGACAACACGATCCGCCTGGCGTTCAGTGAGCCGTGCATCCGCCGATTCGTGGCCAAGCACATCGACACGGTCCGACGGGGCGCGGCGTTCAGCCAGCTCACCGCCAAGGAGAAGCAGCAGATTGTCGCCGTTGCCCGCGCAGTTATCGCCGAGCGGCGTGTCCGGCTGCACGAATTGTCGCAGATCATCTCCGCCAAGGTCGGCCGCGCGGTCGAGACCGTCCGCTACACGCTGCGGCGTCACGACGAAGCTCACCCTGAGGACCCGATATTCGGCAAGGACCATCAGCCGGTGATTCAGCCGGAGTTGCAGGCCATCTACGACCAGGTGCTTTCCGGGAAGCAGCCCGGCGAGGTGGGGAAGAGGTTCGGCAAGCCGGTCAAGGTGATCCAGGCTATTGTTCGCGAGGTTCGTGCCCGGCAGCTGAAGGCTCGGGAGATCCAGTACATTTACCACCAGGAATTCGAGGCTCCCGGCGCCGAGGAGGCCATTCTGGCGAGTGCCCAGGCTCGCGTTCTCGATCAATCCGTTCCCCGGCCGCCGAGCGATTTGCCGCCGTACCTGCAGGAGCTTTACCGTTCGCCCCTGCTCAGTGCCGAGCAGGAACGCGCTCTGTTCCGGAAGTACAACTACCTGAAGTTCAAGGCCGACCGGATGCGGTTGGCAATCGATCCGCTCGACGCGAGTGACGCACAGCTTGACGCCGTTGACGCGGTCCTGGCAGATGCCGATCGCCTGCGGAACGAGATTCTGCAATCGAACCTGAGACTGGTGGTGAGCATCGCCCGCCGGCACGTCGGCCGGTCGCCCTACTTCTTCGAGATCGTCAGTGACGGCAACCTGGCCTTGATGCGAGCGGTGGAGAAGTTCGACTATGCCCGGGGCTTCAAGTTCAGCACGTATGCCTCGTGGGCGATCATGCGGAACTACGCCCGGTCCATTCCCGAGCAGATGTACGAGGCGGCTCGCCTCGTAACCGGCAACGACGAGTTGCTGGCGATCAAGCCCTCGCGTGAACCCGAAGCAGCCAGCGATTCGGTTCTGGACGGCGTCCGGCATCTGATCCAGAAGGGGCTCAGCCTGCTCAACTCGCGAGAGCGGGAAGTGGTCGTCCGGCACTATGGGCTGGACAACGATGGGCAAGCCATGACGCTCGATCAGATCGGGCAGGCCATCGGCGTCACCAAGGAGCGGGTGCGTCAGATCGAGCGTAAGGCGATCAAGAAGCTCCAGCTCGGGCTGGCCGAGCACGAGGCCGAACTCGTGCCGGATTAGAATCTGTGCGCGCCGGGTAGACCCGACAGACCGGCCACCCACCGCAAACCAAGCCTCGGCTCACAGCAACACAGCGTCGTCAGGCACGGGCCGGGCGTTCTCTTGACCTCAGCGCCACGCGTGCGATAATCCTCCACCGGTCGAGCCTTGGCAAAACGGCATTGCACCTTATGTCAACTGCTCAGCGGACAGGATTTCGATGAAAGTCACGTGCCCCAAATGTCAGAAGGTTCTCCAGGCTCCCGACGGATGGGCCGGGAAGACGGTCAAATGCCCGGGATGCAAGGATCCCATCAAGCTGCCGCAGCCCGACGGCGGAGGCGACGCTGGGGGTATCGATCTGGGCTCACTCAAGACATTCGAAGCGGTCGGCCAAGTCATCGTCCCGGATCAGAAGGCCAAGCCGATGACGCTGAAGCAGGCCCAGCAGGCGGCCGCCGCGGCGGCGGCCGAGGCCGAGGCTGCCAAGATCGACCCGGCCAAGCACGATCCCAACGTCCGAACGTGCCCGAAGTGCAAGCAGAAGGTGAAGTGCGCGGACCTGTACAGCGAAGTCATGTGCCGTCACTGCGGAACCGGGATTCCGGGTCTCACGCTGACACCCGGGCAGCAGGCCAAATACTCTGGTTCGATGGCCGACCGCATTGGCTCCTCGGTCACCTTCTACTCCGGCTTCAGCAGTGCGGCCACATACCCCCTGCCGGCGTTAGGCTCGATCGGCGCCGGCATGGCGATCGCCCTGGCGACCATTGTGGTGCCGGTCGGCGTCGTTCTTGCGTTCATCGCCAGTTCAAGCCTCAACCCGGCGAGCCGCAAACCGGGCGAGGAGATCGACTACGGCTGGGTAGGCATCGCCATCTCGACGGCGCTGGTAGTTCAGGGCATCTACTTCGGTTCGGTCTGCTATTACATGCTGATCGACGCCATCCGGACCACGAAGTCCGGGGCCGAAGCCCCGCCGAACCTGACCTGGAACATCATCAACCTAGGAGCCGCGCTCGGAGGCTACGGGGCCCTGTTGGGCATGTATCTCCTCACCGCGGTTCTTCTGGTCACAGCGGTGAAAGGCTTCCCGAGCAAGATCAGCGATTTCACAGCCCTGGGGCAACCCGTCCCGCTCATCATCCTGGCCCTGATGACCTTCGGTGTTCCGATGAACCTGATCGGGTTGTCCAGCAGCCAGGCGATGGACGGCCTGAATCCCGTCAAGGTTGGCAAGTCCATCCTCAACACGCACGGCAATTATGCGTTTCTGTTCCTGGTCACTTTGTTGTACCTGGGGATCTTCATTGGCATTATGGCCGCGGTGCTCAATTGGGCCTGGCCGATGATCATGAGCGTCTGCACCACGGGCATCGCGTCCGGTGTGGTCAACGCCCTCCTGGGGGTGGTTGCCTGGACGGTGGTGATCGGTTTTGGTTTTTACTTCGCCTGCTCGATCGGTCGAGTGCTCGGCCTGTTCTGCCGAACGTACAAAGAGAAGCTCCAATTCGAACTCTGACCAATTCCTTCATCCGGTTCCGGCCGGACGGCCGATACACCATTGGCGTGTCGGGGATCTGCCCCACGCGGTTGGTCCGCGCCGGCAGTTCGGCTAAAATGGGCGAACCAAGGCGCCGGGAGCGGAGGTGGAGATGCCTCCAGCTGAAACCAAGCTCCTTGAAGTGGAGATCGCATGAGAAGCCGTTCTAGGATGGTTCTGCTGCTTGCCGCGGGAGCGATGCTCGCCCAGAGCGGGTGTGCGATTCCGCAACCCCCCGGCCGCGGCCGGCAGATGCAGCTTGTGGAGCCCGAGACCAAGACGACCTACTGGCTGTATCTGCCCGAAGACTACGTCAAGAACAACGGCCAGCGCCCAAAGGGCGAGCGATGGCCCATGGTCCTCACCCTGCACGGTCTGCGCCCGTACGACAGCGGCGCCATGCAGAACAAGGAATGGCAGGAAGAAGCTGATCGCTACGGCTTTGTCATCCTGGCCCCGGACCTGCGGACGTGCGACAGCCTGACGATGCAGTTTCCCCTGCACGACCCCAACCTGCCCTACGTCAAACAGGACGAGCAAGCCATTCTGGCGATCATGGATGACGTCTGCCGTCGCACCAACGCCGATCCGACTCGGGTCCTGGTCACAAGTTTCTCATCGGGCGGCTATCTTGCCCATTTCATGACCAACCAGCACCCGGAGCGATTCACGGTTTTGGCGGTCAGAGGATCCAACTTCAACAGGAGCCTGCTGTCGCCTGCTCAGCTCTCCAAATACCGGAACATGCCCATCGGTGTCTTCTTCGGCCAGAACGACCTGGGGGTATGCCGGACTGAGAGCCTGGAGGCGATCGACTGGTATCGTCAGCATCACTTTCATGTCGAAGGCAAGATGGTCAAAGACCTGGGCCATGAACGAAGGCCCCAAGTCGCTGCCGCCTTCTTTGCCCGGGCGATTGGAGTCTCGCCCAAGAGCCCGCCCGATCTGGGCAGCATGGTTGTCATGGACATCCCCGGGCACGAGGCTACGGCGGGGCCTACCCGGCCGCCGCCCAAACCGATTCTGCCGACGACGCCGCCGCCCGAACCGGCCGCCTCGGCAACGCTGTCCTCGGAGGCATCAAGCAGGAAAGCCAAACCGCCCATCCGCGAGAAGTCGGCCTCCGGAGGCGAGCTTCTCTTCAGCGGCTCCACCTCGACAACCGGCGGCACGATCTCGAAGCCGCCTGCGCAGGTCGAGCCTGCCAGACCGACCGCCCGGGCGTTGCCGTCGGCCAACACGAACTCAGGGAATGCGGCCACGCCGAAACGCCCCATTCGGCAACCGTACGACAGCGCCGGCGGAGGGGCGCCCGAACGACCCGAGAAGCCGGTCCTGCCAACGTCTGCCCCAGGTCGCGAGAAGGAGCCGGATCGTTACTCACCGGCGGCGATCCAAGTGCACGGCGACGCGGTCGGCCAAGCCCCCTTCCGGGTGAGTCTCAGTGCGATCGTGCCCGCTTCCATGCGAGAAGGAGCCAGCATCCTCTGGACTGACAACGGGGTGCCGGTGGGCGACAACACGTTCGAGGCTCACGTCGTGCTCCGGCAGCCAGGGACCCACTACATCGCTGCCCACATCGCCACCGCCGACGACCGCCGAATCAACGCCCAGCGGACCATTCAGGTCTTGCCTCCCGCTACCCAGCCTGCGCACTCGTAGACCTCCCGGCAGACCCGGAACGTCCGCTCGGGCTGACATGATCGAGGAGCTTGCCCGTACACTTGCCTTCGGTCAAGTGTGGCGGGGTGGTTCTCCATCTCGGTCGAGGCTGCATCGGAGGCATCACTTGGGGTCCAGGCGAGCGGCAGACACCCGAGTGCGCGTTCCTGCACTATCGTGGTCATGGCGACCGGAGCAACACCGGCTGCCGCCCGCGGCATGGGGGCAGCGTCTGCACCTCTGCAACCCCGGGCGATATGGAGCGTAGTAGGAACAGCAGAGGGGTGGCCCAGAAGGGCGATCATGACCGGAAGCCATTGTGGATAAGGAAGTTGTGACATCTCCCATCTGACTGACAGGAGGACGGTTTGGCCGTCGTCTATTAGGGTAGACATGCAACGGCCGATCGCGATCAGAACCATGCAGGCCAGCGAGGCGGGCCATGACCCGGAGATTCCCGTGATCGAGGCCATCCGGCAGGGTGACCCGCACGCCATGACCGAGTTCGTGCAGCGGCACGAGCGTTGGGTGCGAGGCTTGGTTTTCGGGATCACTGGGCGGATGGATGACGTGGATGACGTTGCCCAGCGGGTCTGGATGCAGGTCTGGCGTGAAGCCCGGAATTTGACTGACGGCACGCGTTGGCGGAGTTGGCTGTATCGGATTGCCCGGAACGCTGCCATGGACACCGGCCGGTCGCGGAGGCGAAGCCAACGACTTGCAGAGACGCTGGAGCAGGGCCGGCCCGAGCGAACCGAGGCTCCTCCGGATGCGGCGCTCTCAAGCCGGGAGCAGGAAGCTCGGATGCTGGGGGCGATCGCGGCTCTGCCGCCCCTGTATCGCGAGCCGTTCGTGCTCAAGCATCTGGAGGAATGGAGCTACCAGGAAATCGCCGAGTTGCTCGGCATGCCGGTTGACACGGTTGAGACCCGGCTGGTTCGTGCCCGGCGACTGCTCCGAGAGCGGCTGGGGATGAAGTGACGAGTCATGGGTAATGGCGGGGGCATTGAGTTCAGAGTGTCGGGAGGCTGAGCGGGGATGGTTCCCGGCCCCTCTAGCGACGGGGATGAAAGGATTAGCTGGACGGCGACTGCCGGCTGCGTAACGCTGAGTGCTCACAGATGATCGACGAACGGCTGGAACGACTGATCAATCGTAGGCTTGACGGCGAACTCAGCGAGGCCGAGTCGCTGGAACTGGACAAGCTGCTGATCCGCTCGCCGGAAGGACGAGCGATGCTGGAGGAACAGGGGAGGCTCGACCGTCTTGCCGGCGATTCCCTGCGGGCCGCCCTCGGTGGTGATCTGACCGGACGGAGGGTATGTGGCCGAAGTCCGCTGGAATGGCCGTCGCGATCGTCTCGCCGCGAGCATCTGTGGTACGGGGGCATTGGCCTGGCCGCCGGGTTCCTGCTGTCTCTCCTGGTGAGCTCGCTGGTCATGCCGTTGCGGAGCGGAAACCACGAGGAGGTCCTGCCGCCTGTCGCCAACAGTGAGCCAGACCGTGACACTGGCCCGGCATTTGCAGGCAAGGGGCGGAACAGGGAGCTGCCCCCGAGTCTGCGGGACATCACAGGCCCCTGGGATGATGTCCCGGGCCAGGTCTTTGGTGTCTATGACGATAGCAGTCGTAGCCTCTATCTACTAGAAATGAGCGGGGCGCCGGCCAGAGTGACGCCCGCCCACATCGACTATTGAGGAGAACACACATGCGATTCCTGACTGCATTCGCGTTCCTGATTGCCGTGATGGGGATCCTGCCAGCCGCCGCGCTGGGGCAGTTCATGCCACCGCCTCCGCCCGGGCCGCTGCTCTCGCCTCCCGGCGTGACGCCGGCGCCGGTCATCCCGCCGTTTCCGGGAGAGATGCGGCCGGACAGCCAATTGCGGCATCTGAGGATTGAAGACGGAGCCGAGGAGAGTCCTGTCTGGCTGGGTCTGCAACTCAGTCCGGTTCCTCTGCCGCTGGCGGCACATCTTCAACTCGACGCGAACGGGCTGATGGTGAGGAATGTGTTCCGCGACAGCCCGGCGGACAGAGCCGGCATCGAGCAGTTCGACGTCATCACCGAAGTCAATGGTCACCGAGTATCAGGCAATGTCGGGGCATTCATCGAGCGGCTGGCCGATCGGAAACCGGACGATTCGGTCGAGCTGAGCGTGGTGCACGAGGGTAAGGCCAGAACCATGCAGGTCAAGCTGGCGGATCGACCCAAAGACCCCGCCAGACTCAAACCGAAGTATGACGAGTTCATCGAAGGGCCGCCTGTCGGTCCGCCGGACATGCGTGGTCGCATCCTCCGGCCCGGCCCTGACGGCTGGATTCTCGAGGATCTCGGTCCGCTGCCGAAGATGAAGGAGCTGCCCAACCAGCTTCGCATGTACATCGAGACGCTGACCAAGGACGGCGACAGTCAGACGACCGAAGGCCGACGGGTGGACAAGCAGGGCCAGGTGCTTCACGTGCTGCGCAAGGAAGACGGCTCGATCGAAGTCAAGCGGTACCGGCAGGCCGACGGCGAGGGGCATGCCGAACCCAAGGGCTACGCCAACATGGAGGAACTCCGCAAAGGCGACCGCGAGGCGTTTGATCTGCTCAACTCCGCCCAACGCGAGCGCCGAGTCCTGAAGGGGCCGGGGGCATTCGAATCTCGCGAGGCCTGGGACGATTGGCTCCGCAAGCACGGTGACAAGCTCAAGGAATTCGAGCACCGCATGAGGGAGTCGGTTCCGGACAAGGATTGGAGCAAACGCTGGGATGAGTGGAACGAGCGCTTCTTCCAGGGACCGCTCAAGCGATTCAAGCACCTGCCGGCTGAGTCTCCGGATGACGAGGCCAAGGGCGTTCCGGCACCGCGCGTCCGGTTCGAGCTCCAGGGCGACGGGAAAGTCGTTGTTCACGTTCGCGAGGGCGATGCCGAATTGACCCGGACGTTCGACTCCGAACAGTCTCTGAAGGAGAAGGCTCCGCAGCTCTACGAGCGCTACCAGGAGATGACCAAGCAGCTTCGGTAAGCGAATCTGCGGCAACATGGGCCAGGCCGGGTGGAGTCGATACCTCTGCCCGGCTTGGCTCTTGCGCTGCCGGAGCGGATGGTCGAATTCCGGCCGTGCCCCGATTTGACGACTCCGGCCCGCCGACTACACTTCTCCTGCCCGGATGAAGACGAGTGATCCCCGCTCTTCCGGACTGCGGCAGTAGGCGGGAGAGTCGTTGGCCGGAGTATCGTTCCATGCTTCGCACTTTCATGGTCGTTGCCGTTGTTGCGTTCACCGTGGGCGTTGCCCCGACACAAGCAGCCACTCCGTCGACGAGTCCGTCGCCAGGCCCGGTTCAGGTTTCCGCCGGCGGCGACTGGCCCATGTGGGGAGGGAGACCCGACCGCAACATGGTGTCGGAGCAGCGCGGCCTGCCCACCGAGTGGGACGTCACCAGCGGCAAGAACATCAAGTGGAAAGCCGCCTTGGGCAACCGGAGTTTCGGCAATCCGGTCGTCAGCGGCGGCAGGATCTTCATCGGCACGAACAACGGCGTGCCCCGGGATCCGAAGGTGACGGGTGACAAGGGTGTCCTGATGTGCTTCGCCGAGGCAGACGGGCGGTTCCTCTGGCAAGCGGTCTACGACAAGCTGACCCCTACCCAGAAGCACGACTGGCCCGAGATCGGGCTGTGCTCGACACCCTGCGTGGTCGGCAACCGCGTGTACTTCGTCAGCAACAACTGCCAGCTGGTGTGCGCCGACGTCGAGGGTTTTGCCAACGGGATTAATGACGGACCCTTCAAGGAGGAGGAACTCACCGGGCCGCAGGATGCGGACATCGTCTGGCGGCTGGACATGGGCAAAGAGTTGGGTGTCGTGCCGTTATACGCCTCCGCGTCCGGCCCGCTGGTCCTCGGTGACCTGGTCTACGTCGTGACCGGCAATGGCAACAGTGACGATTCGACGAAAGTGCCGGCCCCCAAAGCCCCGAGCTTCCTGGCCGTGGACCGTCATGCCGGCAAAGTGGTCTGGAAGGACAACTCGCCGGGCGAGAAGATCATCGGCGGCCAATGGTCGTGTGCGACCTCGGGTACGGCTGGTGGCCGGAACCAGGTCGTGTTTCCCGGCGGTGATGCCTGGGTCTATGCCTTTGAGCCCGTCACCGGCAAGCTCATCTGGAAGTTCAATTGCAGACCCGCGGCGGGCAAGGACGGCGGCGAGGAGGAGAATGATCCCAATACGCTGATCTCCACGCCCGTGTGGCATGACGACAAGGTGTTCATCGGCATTGGCCAGTCACCCGAACTTGGTGGCGGCCCGGGCGCGATCTGGGCCATCGACGCCGGCAAAACGGGTGACGTGAGCCAGTCCGCCGTTGTCTGGCAGGTGGACGGCGATGACATCGGCCGGACCGGCTCGACAGTCGCCATCCGTGATGGTCTGCTCTACGTGGCCGAGTGTGACGGCTACCTCAACTGCCTCGATGTCACCACCGGCAAGCGGATCTGGCGGCACGACCTCAAGGCCACGATGTGGGCCTCCCCGCTGGTAGCGGACGGCAAGGTCTACATCACGAACGAAGACGGCGACACGTTCGTCTTCAGGCATGGCCGCGAGGATCAACTTCTGGCGACCAACAAGATGAAAGACACGGTCTATGCGACGGCCGTCGCGGCCAACGGCACGCTCTACCTGGCAACCCGCAGCAACCTCTACGCACTCGCCCACAGGACCACGGTGACATCACCCGACAGTGCCCCCGCATCCCCGAATCCCCGCCCTGCAACCACTCGTCCTACGGAGCCGGCCCAGGCGGCAACCCAGCCTCAACCGGCCACCCGCCCGACCGGGAACGTCAACGACTGGCCCATGTTCCGGGGGAATCCGGCGTTGACCGGCGTGGCCACATCCGCCCTGCCCGAGAAGCTCGAAGTCCGATGGAAGTTCAGCGCGCCCGAGGCGGTCGAATGCACCGCCGCCATCTCCGGCCAGACCGCCTGCTTCGGCTGCGGCGACGGATTTCTCTACGCCCTCCATCTGGCTGACGGCTCGATCCGCTGGAAGTACGAGGCCAAGGCACCGATCCGTTCATCGCCGCTGGTTCTCGGCAATGCGGTGTACTTTGGCGACGACGACGGTGTCTTTCATGCGGTCGACTTCCACAGCGGTACCAGACTGTGGACCTTCAAGACCGACGGCGAGATCATCTCCTCGGCCAACTTCGCCGGGGACAGGCTGCTGTTCGGATCCTACGACGCCTTCCTCTACTGTCTCTCGATCACGGACGGCAAGCTTCTGTGGAAGGCGGAGACCCAGGACCGTGTCCACGGTTCTCCGGGCGTCTCCGGCGATCGGGTGCTGGCGGCCTGCTGCGATGAGAGACTCCGTGTCTTCAGCCTCGGGGATGGCAAGGAAGTTGCCAGCGTTGGAATGGGCTCCTACTCCGGAGCGGCTGCGGCCTTAGGGGGGAAATGCGTCTACGTGGGCACGTTCAGCAACCAAGTGGCTGCCATCGACTGGACTGCCGACAAGGTGGTTTGGCGGTACGAGCCCAAGGAGAGTCAATTTCCCTTTTTCGGATCGGCCGCCGTGACCGAGGACCTGGTCATCATCGGCGGGCGGGACAAAGCCCTGCATGCCATCGACCGGTCGACCGGTGAACGTCGGTGGATCTTCGCCACCAAGGATGCGATCGACGGCTCCCCGGTGGTGGCGGGAAAGCGTGTTTTCATCGGTTCCGGCGATGGATGCCTGTACGGCTTGGCCTTGGCCGACGGCAAGGAACTCTGGCGGTATGAAGCCGGCTCACCTTTCATCGCATCGCCTGCGGTGGGCAACGAATGCCTGGTCATCGGTACTCAGGACGGCTTGGTTCTCTGCTTCTCCGCCAAGTCGTGAACCCAACTCTGGCCTGCAACTGAAACGCCCAGGAGAAATGGTCGATAACTTCCTGGCGTTCTCGTCGTTTTGCGCAGCTGGGACTAGCAAGGAGCCGCCGATGTGTGGGATCGTGGGTTACATTGGCCACCAACGGGCCCTGCCGATTCTGATTGAGGGCCTAAAACGCTTGGAATACAGAGGTTACGATTCGTCCGGCGTAGCCATGCTTCAAGACGGGAAGATCGACATCACCCGCGCTGTTGGGCGAATCAGCAACCTCGAAGCCCGGCTCGGCCTGGGCGGCATTGAGACGGATTGTCGTCAGAATGTTTCTACGACAGGAATTGCGCACACCCGCTGGGCCACGCACGGCGGTCCCACAGAGAAGAACGCACACCCGCACCTGTCCTGGGACGGCAGGGTCGCCGTTGTCCACAACGGCATTATCGAGAACTACCGGGCTCTGGCGACGTTCCTCGAGCGTCATGGCATCCGTTGCGTCAGTGAAACAGACACGGAGGTTCTGGCTCATCTCATTGGGCACTGTTATCGAGGCAATCTCGAGCAGGCTGTGCGTGACGCCCTTCACGAGGTGCAGGGCACTTACGGCATCGCGGTGGTCTGTGCGAATGAACCGGGCACGATCGTCGCGGCCCGCAAGGGCAGTCCGCTGATCATTGGCGTTGGGAACGGCGAGTATCTTGTCGCCTCGGACGCCTCGGCCATTGTCAAGCACACCACCCAGGTGGTGTACCTCTCCGACGGGGAGATGGCCACCGTCACCAGCAGTGGCTTTCACACCACGACGCTGGATGCCGTGCCGGTCACGAAGGATCTTCACGAGGTCGAGTTTTCGCTCGAGGAGATCGAACTGGCCGGACATGAGCACTTCATGGCCAAGGAGATCTTCGAGCAGTCGCACTCGCTGGCGACGACGCTGCGCGGCCGGCTGGACACCCGCGAGGGGCAGATCATTCTGGGGGGCATCGCCAACCACGCCCGTGACCTGGCCCGGGCCAAGCGGATCATCTTCACCGCCCAGGGCACCGCCTGGCACGCGGGCATCGTCGGCGAGTACATGTTCGAGGACATTGCCAAGATCCCCGCAGAAGTTGAGTATGCCAGCGAGTTCCGCTATCGCAATCCGCTGGTCGACTTCGGGACGGTGGTCATCGCGATCAGCCAGTCGGGCGAGACGGCCGACACCCTGGCCGCCGTCCGGGAGGCGAAGGTCAAGGGTGCCCTGTGTCTGGGCGTGGTCAACGCGGTTGGCAGCACGATCGCCCGTGAATCCGATGCTGGCGTTTACCTCCACTGCGGGCCGGAAATCGGCGTCGCCAGCACCAAGGCTTTCACCTCACAGATTGCCGTTCTCGCCATGATGGCGATCCAGCTCGGCCGACGGCGTTTTCTCTCCCAGGAGGACGCCCACCGGCTGGTCAACGCCCTGGACCGGATTCCGGACCAGGTTGCCCAGGTCGTCGAGCAGTCCGACGCCATTCGCGCCGCAGTCGAATCCGTGGTCGACCGCGAGAACTGGCTGTTCCTCGGCCGGGGTTACAACTATCCAATCGCCCTGGAAGGTGCCCTCAAACTGAAGGAAATCAGCTACATTCACGCCGAAGGCATGCCCGCCGCGGAGATGAAGCACGGCCCGATCGCCTTGATCAACGAAGGCATGCCGGTGGTGTTCATCGCCACGCGCGGCCACCAGTACGACAAGGTGCTCAGCAACATCGAGGAAGTCCGGAGCCGGGGCGGACGGATTATCGCCGTAGCCACGCAAGGGGATGCCGAGATCACGGCCAAGGCCGAACATGTGTTCTACGTTCCCAACGTTCCCGAGCCGCTGCAGCCGCTACTCACCGTTGTGCCGCTGCAGCTTCTGGCATACCATGCGGCCGTGCTCCGCGGCTGCAACGTCGACAAGCCGCGGAACCTGGCCAAGAGCGTCACCGTGGAATGAGGAACGCAGGCGGGCGGCGCTGCTCGCCGGGCGGTACCGGCGTCCGCCGCGATGCTGGATGACCGCTGAAAGCTGAGTGTTGTCCCATGCCCGAGATCCTGGTCAACGACCGGCCGTATACTTCACCCCCAAGCGGTGTCAAGACCGTGGCCGAGCTGGCCAGCGAAGTCTGCCGGGCCGAGGCTGATAGCCCTCGAATGGTCGTTTCGCTCCGATGCGACGGGCAGGATGTCGAGAATGAGCGGATCGAGAAGGTCCTCGCCTCCGCCGTCGAGCAGTACCAGAAGATCGAGATGCTGACCCAGCCGATCAAGGCGGTGGTCAAAGCCACGCTGGATCAGGCTGTCAATCTCCTGGAAGAGGCTACGGCGACCCGGCGGCGGGCTGCAGACCTGCTCGACGCGGGGCAGCAGGAAGAGGCGCTTCAGAGCCTGCAGCGGTTCTTCGAGCTCTGGCGCCAGATTCAGGAGACCATGCTGCTCTGTGCCCGGTCACTGGAGATCGACCTGGCCACCGTCCGAGTGAACAACCGCAGCTTCCTCGACGTCTTCGAGCCGATCCGCGACAGCCTGACAACGCTGCGGGACGGCATGTTGAACCGTGACTTCGTGGTCGTCTGCGACACGCTTCGATACGAGCTCGAGCAGCCGCTCAACGACTGGGCGGCGATGCTCTCCTATCTTCGCGACCAGACGAAGTGAATTCCGGGGTGTCCGTTTCCTCCCTGCGTAGCCGCCCGGAGTAGATCCCGCATGCTCGGCGACGGAGTTGAGGCCCAACCCGGAGGGCGGAGCAACTGCCGGGGACCGCTCACTGATGGCAAACGGAGGCCCCCCAAGATAAGATCCCGCCATGGTCATCGAGGCCGAGAGTCTGAACGTGCGACGTCTTGGACGGCATGTGCTGCGTGACATCTCTCTGCGGATCGATGACGGCGAATGCGTCTCGATCATCGGTCCCAATGGAGCGGGCAAGTCCACGCTGATGAGCGCACTCATCGGACTTGTTCCCGCGGACGGCGGAGTCGTTCGGATAGACGGGGCGGAGATTCACCGCCTGCCTCGGCGCCAACTGGCCCGCTTGATCGCCTATGTTCCCCAGATTCACGATGGTTACCTGGGGTTCCGCGTCCGGGATGTTGTTGAGGCTGGCCGTTATGCCCATCTCGATCCCCTGGAACCGCTGAAGGGCCAAGACCACGCGGCGGTGGCTGCGGCCGTCGATGCTTGCCGGATCGGCGAGTTGCTCGAGCGCGCGGTGGAGACGCTGTCGGGCGGCGAACGGCAGAAGGCCTGGATCGCGGCCGCCCTGGCCCAGCAGTCCCCGGCCCTGTTTCTGGACGAGCCCACCAACGCCCTGGACCCCGCTCATCAGGTTGAACTGATCCGCATCATGCGTGACCATCACCGTGCCGGTGGTACGCTCCTGGTCATCTGCCACGACCTCAACTTGCCCCTGGTGCTCGGTGGCCGGGTTATCGCCCTGCACCGGGGTGGGGTCTTTTTTGACCAGCCGGTGGAGGCCCTGCAGGACACCGGGCGGCTGGAGCAGTTGTACGGCGCCCGGTTCGCCCTGCACCGGGGCGCCGACGGGCAGACAGTATCGATTCATTTGGAGATGGAACCGAGCTGATGCCACCTGGTTTGCGACGGCTTTACCTGACTCTTGGGTGCGTCTGGCTGGCGGTGGCCGCGGCCTCGCTGCTGATTGGCACGACCGGCACGTCGTTGGCAGCCTACTGGCATCAGGCATCGGGCGCGGCTGATCCGGTCATGGAGATTCTCCGGCAGTTGAGCGCGCTGGCCCTACCCAGGCTGTTGATGGGCATGCTGGCCGGCGGTTCGCTGGCGGTGGCCGGGGCGATGTTCCAGTCTCTGTTCCGGAACCCGCTGGCCTCGCCGTACACGCTGGGGGTGTCAAGCGGTGCGTCGCTGGGCGCGGCCCTGGCGATCATGGCGGCGGGCGGGGGGTTGTGGCACGGCGTGCCGATGGTCAGCGTGATGGCGTTTCTCGGCGCCGTGGTCTGCGTCGGCATCGTGTATGGGATTGCCCGGGTGCGGCCGGGGCAGGCGACGGGCACGCTGTTGCTCGCCGGGCTGACACTGGGCTTCATCAGCTCGGCCCTGATCGTGCTGGTCATGTTCCTGGCCGAGATCCGGGATTCGGATCAGATCCTGCGCTGGATGATGGGCTCGCTGGAGGTGGTGGGGATGTCGCCGGTGTACGAGTCGCTGGCCCTGGCTGCCCTGGCGGGTGGCGTGGCCACGTATCTGCACCGGGATCTGGACTTGCTGATGATGGGTGAGGTGGTGGCCGCCAGCCGGGGCGTGGCGGTGCGGCATTCCCGACGACTGATCTACTTCTCGGCGTCGCTGCTCACCGCCGGTGTCGTCGCCCATGTCGGGCCGATCGGCTTCGTCTGCCTTCTGGTCCCGCACATCTGCCGGGCCCTGGTCGGCCCGACCCACGGGCGGCTGATTCCCGCCTGTGCCCTGGGGGGGGCGGCGTTCCTGCCGCTGTGCGACCTGCTGGCCCGCAACGCGATGTGGTGGCTTGCGGGGGAAACGCGGCAGATCCCCGTGGGTGTGCTGACCAGCCTGATTGGCGGCAGCTTTTTCCTCTATTTGCTGCTGGCTCGACGGGACCGAAGTGTGGTGCGGTGAGACTGCCCGGCCGGGCAGCGATGGACTTGAGCGGTCTGACTTGTAGAAGCCGCCCGGCCCAGCGGATATCATGCGGCCGTGGCGGACAAAGGGCGGGGGCGGGTCGATTCCGCCGCTGCTTCAGGATTCAAAACGAAGGGTGAAATGATGTATCGTGTCCTGATTACTGGTGCTATTCATCCGATCGGTGTGGAGATGCTCCGGCGCGAGCCGGATATCGAGGTCGATTTTCAGCCCGATATTCCCTACGAGCGGGTCCTGGAGATCATCCCGCCCTACCACGGCCTGGTCTCGCGCTCCGAGACGGACATTCCCCGCGAGTTGATCGACCGGGGTACGGCTCTGAAGGTCATCGCCCGGGCGGCCGTCGGAATCGCCAACATCGACGTGGAGTACGCCACCCAGAAGGGCATCCTGGTCACCAACACACCGGGGAAGAACACCAATTCGGCGGCCGAGCTGACCATGGGGCTGCTTCTGGCCGTCATGCGCAAGATCGGCCCGGCCAACGAGGCCATGAAGCGGCTGGAGTGGGCCCGCCACCGCTTCAACGGCACGGAACTGATGGGCAAGACCATTGGCATTATCGGTTTGGGCAACGTTGGCCATCGGATGGCCAAGTTCTGCCTCGGATTCGACATGCGTGTCTTGGCCTACGACCCCTACATTCCGGATGAGGCCTTCCAGCGCAACCGGGTGGAGAAGGCCGACCTCGAGACGCTGATTCGCGAATCGGACATCATTTCGGTGCACACGCCCAAGAACAAGGAGACGACCGGGATGATCGGCGGGGATGCAATTGCCCGGATGAGGCCTGGCGTGATTCTGCTGAACGCGGCCCGGGGCGGCATCATTGACGAGACTGCCATGCTGGCGGGGCTCAAGAGCGGGCACGTGGGGGGGGCGGGCATCGACACATGGCCGGTAGAGCCGCCCAAGGAGAATGCGTTTTGCGAGCTGCCTAACGTGGTGATGACCCCGCATATCGGCGCCTCGACCGAGGAGGCACAGATCCGCGTGGCCGAGACGATCGCGATGCAGGTTCCGCGCGCGTTGCGCGGCGGGGTGGTCGATTACCCGGTCAACATGCCGCAGATTCGCATGCTGGAAGGCGACGTGATGACCAGCTACACGGTGCTGGTGGAAAAGCTCGGCCAGTTCGCTGCCCAGTTCATGGACTTCACCCCGACCGATCTGGAGGTCATTCTGCGCGGCTCGATCTCGGGCAAGGACTGCACCCTGCTCCGCCTGGCGTTCCTCAAGGGCTACCTGAAGATGAAGCTGGACTATGTCAGCTACGTCAACGCGGAGCTGCGGGCAAAGAGCGTCGGGCTCAGCGTTGGGGTCACCGATGATCCCGGATTTACCAACTACGAGAGCGCGGTGGGCTTCCATTTCACCGGCGGCGGCCGCGAGTTTACCATCGCCGGGGTGGTCTTTACCGGACCGCACCCGCGGATCACGATGATCGACGACTTCCCGTTCGAGGTCGAGCCGGAAGGCACCTTCCTGGCCATCCACAGCCGCGACCGGCTGGGTGTGGTGTCCGGCATTTCGTCAATCCTCGATCAGCACGGAGTCGTGATCAACAGTTTCGAGTTCTCTCACAGTCACGCCCGCAAGCGGTCGATGTTCCTCATCCGGGTCGGCAAGGACCTGCCCGCACCGGTTCTCGAGCAGCTCCGATCTCACGAGCACATCACCCGGGTGGCCAAGATCGTGATTTGAGGGCGCGTTGCGAAGAGCACTCAGTGATCATCGAGCTGCCATCAGCTATCGGTCCTCGGTCGGCTAGCTGGGGTGTCCACCTGATTGTCATTCACCTGCAGAGGTTATCCTTGATTCCCTCTGTCATCGGGCGCAGAGACCGCCGATAGAATACCGATGGTCCAGGAAGGTCCGCTGCACCGCTCAGGATTACCCCCCAGCCAGCGTGATAACGGCCTATCGGGGGCCCGCAGGCCCGCGTGCATGGCGGTCGTCTTGACGGCCGGTTATCCAGGCTGAGCCGTTGGCCCGCACGCAACGGTCACACATGACCCTGCCAGAGCGGGATCTGCGTCAGGCGGGCCTAGTCTGATGACGGGAAACCATCGGCTCCTCCCGTGAGTTGACGTCGAGGAGCAAGTCTGGTATGACTCATAACCTGGGAGGGGACATATTCCCCATCTTAAGTATCAGACCCCATTCTGGGGCCCACTTGCGATAGCAGTTAGCATGGGAAGTCTAGGAGGTTTGCACGTACGTCCCTTGTATTGTAGCCTCCCACTATGGAAGTATGGGAAACCTGAGTGACACAAGGGGTACCCATGATCCGTCCGAGAACCTACCCATCGCAAGAAGGACCGTGGAAATGGGCTGCTTGCGAGCGCTCACGTAAAGGAAAGGTGCGTCCGCCGATGTTGAGCATCTCCCTGAAACGCAATCTCCACCGTTGTGCTGTCCGTACCCTCTTGGGCTGTCTTTGCCTAACCGCGTGCTTGGGACAGAGCTGCGGCATCCCCAATCCTGCTCCGCAGGACGATCAGGTCGCTGGTTTCCATCCGCAGAATCCAAGCACGCAGCCGAGCACGAATAGCACGTCTGGCAACACTACCATCAACCCGGCCAGTTCCACGCTCACCGCTGATGCGGGTCCGGACCTCGTCGTAGATGAGAATAGCGCCGTCACACTGGACGGCTCGGCAAGCGTCGGCGTAAGCGGGACGCTGTACAGTTGGACGCAGACAACCGGCTCACCGCTCATGTGGCAGAAGATAGGCGAGGACACCATCGAGTTTACGGCCCCCGAAGTCACGCAGGATACCGAACTCGTTTTCGCGCTGACCCTAACCAGTGGTTCGACGTCCGTTTCCGATGTTGTGAAGGTACTCGTCAAGAACGTGACACCCATCGTTTCACCGATCATCACAGAACTCGCCGTGGTACCGGCCGCTGTGGAAGGTGACGCACCATTGAACGTGACTTACTCCCTCACTACAGTGGACGGTCAGGAACTACCCGAGGGAAAGTGCAGCTGGATCTTCGATGACAACTCCACCAGCGAGGGCGATGAAGTGGCTCACACATTCCTCAAGCCCGGGATCTACGTTGTGTCCGCGTGCCTGTTCATCGGCCCGAGCCTGACCACCCAGGTCGGTTGCAGCCAAGGCACTGCGGTAGTTCGATACCCGGCTCCGAAGCTCAACGTTGTCACCGCATTGAACGGCGGGTCTGCCACCGTGACGATGACCTGCATATCCCAGCCGGCCGCCGATCTCCAGATTCGGTACACACTGGACGGCTCAGTCCCGAGCAGGAGCTCATCGCTCTACATGGGCTCGTTCATCCTGAGCAAATCTGCGCAGGTCACCGCCAGGGTGTTTCCGGCCACGGCTGATGCGGATGAACGAATCGCCAGTCCTCTTGCGTCCGCCTCGGTGGTCGTGATCCCCCAGGTGGTGAACCCGCCCGTCGCGCCGCCTGCGACTCCCCCGGTTGCGCCGGGTCGACTCGCCGTCAGTCCGCCCGATGTGATCTCCTGCAGCGGTCCTGAGGGAGGCCCGTTTGGTCCAGCCGCCAACACCCAGGTCACCTACACACTCACGAATCCTGGCGGCACTGCAATCGAGTGGTCGGCCAGCACCAATGTTTCCTGGTTGACGATCTCGTCATCAAGCGGCTTCCTCGACCCTGGCGGGGCAATCCCCGCCCACGTGGCCATGTCGATCAACCAGGCAGAGGCAGGCAAACTCGTGGCGGGAAGTCATACCGGTGCAGTGACCTTTACGAACGTAACAAACGGAAACGGTAACGATACCCGGATGGCTTATGTCACCGTCAACGCGACTCCGACCGTAACTGTGTCCATCGCGACTGGAACGGAAGGCGAAACGAAGGTGGGAACGGTGACGCGTACCGGCTCAACCGCCAGTGCCCTCACTGTCAACCTCAGCGTCAACGCCGCGTATCAAGCCGACTTGACCGTGCCGGCAACCGTCACGATCCCAGCCGGCCAGGCCTCAGCGACATTTAACGCGGTGTGCGTGGACGACATTTCGGTCGAAGGCACAGAGATCGCGAGCGTCACCGCGACCGCCTCCGGCTACACCAGCGGCAGTGCCGCCATGGCCATCACCGACAACGATTTGGTTGCCCCTGCACTCACACTGGCGATTGCAGATGGAACGGAAGGCCAGACGAAAGCGGGAACGGTGACGCGTACCGGCTCAACCGCCAGTGCCCTCACTGTCAACCTCAGCGTCAACGCCGCGTATCAAGCCGACTTGACCGTGCCGGCAACCGTTACGATCCCGGCCGGCCAGGCCTCAGCGACATTCAACGCGGTGTGCGTGGACGACATTTCGGTCGAAGGCACGGAGACGGCCACCGTCATGGCAACCGTCGCTGGCTATTCGAGCGGCAGTGCCGCCGTGACCATCACCGACAACGACTCGGCGCCCAACCTGGCTCCGATAGTCAGCGCCGGCCCCAACAAGTACGTCGTCCTCCCGGCCAACAGTGTCACCCTATCCGGTGCCATGACCGACGACCGCACACCGAATCCTCCCGCGGCGCTAACCGCCACATGGTCAAAGGTCTCTGGCCCGGGCACGGTCAGCTTTGCCAACGCGAGCGCAGCGTCAACGTCCGCAAGCTTCAGCGCCGCTGGCACCTATGTGCTGCAATTGACCGGTAATGACGGTGTGCTGACGACCAGCAGCGCAATGACGGTCTTCGTCATCCCAGTGCTGACCATTCAAGCGTCCGCTACGAGTGGCGCCGCGCCGTTGGATGTGACTTTTGCGGCCCGGGAAGGTGCCGGCTTGGCAACAACCATTCCGACGGGCAGCACGTTGACATGGAGTTTCGGAGACGGCTCAGCGGCCGAGACCGGACCATTGACGACTCACGTGCAAAGAAACCACCGATACACCGTCGTTGGAACCCGCACCGTAGCCCTGAGCCTTAACCTGGCAGGCGGGCTGGGCACAGTCGCTCTTGGGACACTGGGAGTTGAGGTAACCAGTGGCAACAACCTCGTACCCCTAGCCAACGCCGGGCCCGACCAGAGCTTGAACGATGAGGACGACAGCGGCGCTGAGCAGGTCATGTTGACTGCAGCCGCTAGTTCCGATGCTGATGGACTGATCACCAGCTACAAGTGGAGTAAAGGGGCGACAACGCTAGTCGAGAGTAGTTCGTCCGGGGCTGTCGTCACACTTGCCAAGGGCACCCACGTCGTCACCTTGACTGTGACCGACAATCAGGGTGCCAGCGCCAGCGACTCCGCCACGATCACTGTCAATGACGTCTTCGCGAGCAGCCTATCGCAATGGGGTATTACGTGGACCTTCGACAAGCGTTATCGGGTGGGCAAGTTCGTCAACGGCGATTGGTGGGTGAAGGGGCCGGTAACAGTCACAGCAATCGATCCGCCCTCGGTCACCGTGGGCGGACGCATCATGAACGGTTCGATGCTCGATCCGTCCGCCCTGAATGGAGCCACACAAGGATATGATTCGGCGATGTACCGCGAATATGGTCCTGCGTATTCACCGGCGCTTAACGTAGCTCTCGGCTTGTCGCCTGGCTCGCCACGAACGGTCCCGGCCAACTCCTCGCTTGTTTCCACCATCTCCGTGAATCCACTAGAATCGTCGCCCAATGCCCTTCAGAAGCAGGTTCTGCTGTCGGCATCTGTCCTGACCGTTACGACAGGGCTCGTCGGAGATGGGAGCTTCCGGCCACCATATTCGGGTTCCGATAAGAGTATCCGTTTCACCCGAGCCCAGCTCGATTATTCGCGCTTCGCAAATCTCGCCCCGGTGTCGGGCACACCAGATCCAGATGGTGTCCGCTCTGCCGCGTTTCAGCGAGTGTGCCTCGACCACGTGCCGAATTGGATGGGGGCCGACTACAGCCATCACCGAAGTGGAGTCCCCGGCTACGGTCGGGAGTTTTCATCTGCGGTCGGAACGGGATACCTCTTGCTGAACCTCAATGTCGCTCCGGAGAAGAAGGAGCGTCTCCTCATCGATATGGTACAAGCTGGTATCGACCTGTATGGTGTTCTCGTCAACGGAGGTCAGGACAATTGGGTCGGTCAGGGCGGAGAGGCGTCGGGGCGATTCCCGTTGATCCTACTGGCTGGGGTAGTACTACATGATGCCGCAATGACCAACGTGGGACAGCTGGCGACGGTCAACGGCGGCCCGTACCGGTTCGGCGAACTCGAGCAGACGTTCTACGTCACTCAGGTAGATATCGATCGCCTTCACAATTCGTATGGTTCCCCTCAGGACGATCACGGGGTACCTTTTGTTCAGTACACCCAGGCTGACCTTGGCATGCCCGAGTGGGGAATCACTCACGTCGTTTATCCGAATACTGATAACAAGAGCTGGGACGCAAGCTACCGCCGATGCTGCACGGCCAACTCTTGGGCGGGGTATATCCTCGGATCTCGGATAATGGGCATTCGTGGGCTATGGCGCCATGATGCCATCTTCGACTACCAGGATCGCTACATGACTACTGAGACAGTCCACGAATGGACGAGATCGTGGGACCGCCCCTTCACCGAGAACATGTGGGACACCTACCGGGGCGCTTACTGATCACGACGAGCGTTCACGAAGCAGGGGATTGTCCCGAAAGTGAAGTCTGCAGCTGCACGAAACCACCGACCACGATCCAGGACTTGGTAACGCCTAGAAAACGCTCCGGCAGAATCGTACTGTTCGGGAACAACCTCCTCAGCTCGCGATAGGTGAGTAAGCGAATCTCTGCGACCATGCGCTGCGCCACGATGGCGTCAGGGCACGGACCGCGCCAACCGCAGCGGAAACGGCGAAGCACAGCCACCCGCAGCGACTGGGGCATCCACTGCCACCCAGGGACATGGAAATGCGGTTCGATCGGAAACCAGTAATTTGGCGTCTGGACCCAGTGAGCTACGGCAACGCGCTGTATTTCTTCGGCCATGCTCGCCTGCTTGGAAGGCGTAGCAAGATGCTCGATAACGGAGTTGCTGAAGGCAACATCAAAAGAGTGATCCCCAAAGGCCGACAGGTGCGTGGCGTCTCCGATGACGGGCATGATGTTGCCGGCTCTCTGCTTCTCGGCTTCCAGATTGAGCGTGGTCACCTGGTAGTCGGTGTTCCCGGCACAACCCCTCAATTCCCAGAATCTTGAGGTGCCCCCAACATCAATGATCCTCACCGGCCTGGGAAGGGCAGAGATCAACCGCTGAAAGAGGCGAAATCGCCTATCGCGGAACCTGTTCGCCATCGAGTGGCTACTGCCAGAATCCGCCAGGCGACGGAGGGCGGGCATCTCATGTTCCTCCAGCCCTGAACCGATCTCTGCTATCGTCCCGAACCCAGACAACAGCTTGCCGGTTGGCCAGTTGTCTTGAGGCTTTCCAGCGCACCAACAGGTTCACCCCAACATACCAAGGCAGACAGACGAGCAACGAGGGATGGTGTACAAGAAACGCAAGCGTCTCACTGGCAGTCTTCGGGTCTGCGCAGTTATTGACACCTGCAACCTGCGCAAGCTGATACCCGCCAAGCCGGCTGCGGACCTTGATCTGGATCAGATTCGGCAGAGTGCCTGGCGGATCAACCCACGAGACCGCCTCCGCCACCCGAACGCGCTCATGCGGGTGGAACGTGAAACGCACGAACGCATCGTCTGCGATGATGTCTGGGAATCTGCCAAATCTCTTTCGTCCCGTTTCTGAGAGCGCGTAAACACCCGTACCCACCTGACCGTATTTGACATTGTACGGCAGCCTTGTCCAGAATTGATAGAATGCCCGCACCGGCCAAGTCGTCTGGGACAAGTCCATGCGCAACGCCGGCGTCGCAAACAGGGCGGGACCACGCTCCAGGATATCAGCCATGCGGCGTACTGACTCCACGTCCAGCACCACATCGGCATCCACGTAGAAACGCGGAAATCCGCCTGCCACCTCATCCGCCGCGTTGAGTGCGGCAACCTTGGAGGCCCGGCCCACCTCAATCACATGAACCGGTGGACCGAAGCTGCGGGCGATCTCGGCCGTGCGATCCGTACAGCCGTTGCAGGCTACAATAACCTCCACTTCGTCGGCAGCCGCGCCCGTGACCAAGGCCCGCAGGCACCGGGCAATGACCGTCTCTTCATTGTGTGCCGGAACAACGATCGAGATCATTTGGGAAGCCCTTCATCCGGTACCGCCTTGCCGTGCGGCAACCCCTCGGAGATCTTCAAGAAACGCCGCACCAGGGCACATGCAACAAGCCACGCGAAGACCAGATTGGTCACAAGATATCGTCGCCAAAGGCGCGACGGCTCTTGCAGGACACGATAGAACCACTCCAGGCCAACAAGTTGCCACAGAACTGGCGCCCGCTTCGTCTTGCCAGCAAGAACATCAAAGGACCCACCGACACCGTGGCAGACCGGAACACCCATCCGTCTCCCGTAGTTTGCCAAGAACAGCTCCTTCTTGGGTGGTGACATACCCACAAAGAGCAGGTCCGGTTGAGCATTCCTGATCGTCGTCGCCACCGACTCGGCCTCGTCTTCGTCGAAGTACCCATTCCGACAGCCCGCCACCATCACTCCTGGATACCTAACCTGCACCGCTCTGACGAGGTTCTCAAGCACTTCCTGTCGGGCACCCAGGAAGTACACTGACCAGCCCTCCCTATCGGCGACACCCAGTAGACTCTCAAACAGATCGATGCCAGCAACACGCTCCGGCAAGGACTGGCCCAGCAAGCGCGATGCCCAGACCACGGCCATCCCGTCTGCCAGAACCAGGTCGGAGCTGCACACCGACTCACGCAGCAGGACATCCCTTCTCATGTTGACAATCTTCGCTGCATTCACAACACCAATCATCATAGGTGCTTGGGTTTCAACAGCATGACTGCACAGCGCCAGCACCTCCTCCAGCATGGCAGCGTGGACCCGGACTCCCAGGATCGACCTGATCGGCAGCGATGACACCATTACTCGCGCCCTCCCAACCAAGCCTCAAGAATCCACCCCAGATGATACGGTCGATCCTCGTAGTCGACGGCTCCCGGAGGCCAACAAGCAGCCAAACGGTCTGTTCGAACTCGTGGTAACCAACGTGAGACTCCGGCTCGGAGCCTGCGCACCATCCGAGGCAGGCCCTTCCTTCTCACGCTCCTCCATATCAGATCATGATGATCATCGATCAGTTCCTGTCTGGTCTCCGGATGCTCGCCCATCCAATCCAAACCTCGTGCAATCGAAGTCGTGAAGTCTGGACCCCCGGCTTCCATAAGATCGAACAGGGCCATGGGGGCCATGGCATCCTGGTGTACGGTGTACACGGGGTACTCCTCGATGACGCTTCCTGTCCTGGTGTCATAGTGCCACCACCACTGTCCTGCCGAGCCCTGCAACTGGCATATGCGTGTCGCACACCTGGCAGCGACTGCCAGCGCCTCCTTGTCACCGAACACTCGATGATAGCGAGCCAAGGCCTGGATTGGGTAGACCTGGTCCGCAAAGCAGGCGACGTGCGACCGCCACCAGGCTGAAATCGAATCGGCCGTGTAATGCGCAAACACTCCCGCACGCAGCGAGAAGCACGCGTTGAGCCGATCCCGCGCTCGCCGGGCCTCGATCCGTAGGTCAATGGTACTCTGGACTGCCGACAAGGCAATCAGGATCCAGGCGGCTGTTACCGTCTGCGTCGGGCAGCTGTCGGCGTTGCGCACTCTCAAGAGCTCGACCATCCTAGTCACTCCGGGATGTCCGCAATTAACGGCAGCCCAAGTTACCAACGCAGCATCACCGAGATCCGTGTCTGCGGTCTGCCGCTCGATGAGTTGACCGCACACTTCCTGTGCGGATTCCCCGCCGAAGATTGACCGCTGCAAGTCAGGTGTGGCATGCGAAGCGCCGATCACAGCGATGGCGCCATAGCGATCGCTGACCCCGACAAGCGAGCACCGGAAGTCACCCCCTACACGCCTTGAAAAACCAAACTGCCCATGCTTGTCATAGCGCATCAGCGGCAGCCCCCTCACTGCTACTCCCAGAAGGCGGCGTAACAGCCTGTCTCTCGCCAACCTGCTGCCACATACTCGAGAGATACGTAGGCTAGATAGCTCTGACACGACTGCCTGGTGGTGAACCGCTCCCATCGCCAGTCTCCTTCTCCCAGCTGCTTCCCTGCTGTAGCGACCATTGTGCCCGTTGATTCCACACCGTGAGCCACGTTTGCAGGCTGTCTCCGCACGCACTTGTGATCAGTCGTTTCGCGGAATAGGCCATCAGCCGCGTCAGGGCCCAAATACTGAGCATAGCCACACCGAGATCAGCAGCCACTCGCCCCCAATGCCGCCGCATTAGCATCGCTTTTGCCCGAAACAGGCGGACGATCTTGTCCGCCCGGACCCTCTCCGAAGCCCCCCCATAGTGGACGATAGTGGCATCGGGAACGATCATGCCACGAATCCCAAGTCCAGCAGATCGCAGACAGAAATCAGCCTCCTCCGCGTACATAAAGAACGCTGGATCGAATCCGTCCAAACGCTCCCACAGCGACCGACGCAGTAGAAAAAAGCACCCGGTGACGATGTCCACCTCGCGCACGGTATCGCGATTCCAGTCTGGCATCGCCTCCTGATTAAACAGCCGACTCCTGGGAAACAGGCTGGCCATTCCGATTGCCCTGCAAAACATGCTCCACGGCGTTGGCCGACCCCAGGCACAGGTTGGGTTGAGACTGCCGTCCCCAAATAGCGTCCGACCGCCAAAAATGCCGACCCGCGGATACTCCTTCGCCGCCCGGTCACCAAAGGCCCTCAACTTGGCGATCGCCCGATCCAAAACGACCGTGTCCGGGTTGAGCAGCAGCAACCAATCACCCGTAGCCACCCGGCCAGCCACATTGTTGGCTCCGGCAAAGCCGAGGTTCTTGCAGCTGCGAATTAGGCGAACCTGCGGAAACTCCTCCGCAATCGCCTCCGCCGAGCCGTCGGTCGAAGCGTTGTCTACAACGATGACTTCAAAAGCGAGGCCGGCCGTTTGCGCAAACACAGACCGGAGGCACGCCAGTGCGAGACTGCGTGTGTTATAGCTGACGATGATGACAGAGACATCCACGATGCACATCACCGCGCCTAACTCGCCGGCGCTGCCACCCCGCTGTTAGAACTTAGCCCTCTCACGACTGTCACCTCTTGAGTGGACAGTCTGACCCTGGGCGCCCGCCGTCGATCACTCGCGCAAGACAGGCTCGCAATCATGGCAAGATGCAAGTACCATACCATGATCATCTGCCCGAAGTAGGTCACCGCAAGGTAGCTCGTGCAGTGAATAAAGAGACTGACTCCAAGAGCCCATGAAAACGCAAGCCGGTATGGGTCCCTTTGAAAGACACGCCACATCCGTCCCACCATTCCAAACGCAGCGAAAATAATGGACAGAAACAGCACCAGTGTTACGGCGCCACCAGTCACACCCTCCAGCACGTACTGATTCGTAATGTCGCCTGCGTGGACTCCCCAATGACTGATCGATGCAGACCCCACAAGCCACCATTCGTCGAAATGCTTGATGGCCTGGTCAATTACCTGATAACGGTGCCAGCTTGTGTTGCCGCTGACCACGTCCAAGCGGGATACTAGATGCCACACCGGCGCCTTCATTACCATATGCAGTCCAACAGTCACTCCAACAGCAATAGCGCAAATCCACTTCATGTGAAAGCGCAGCCAGAACATCGCGGCTCCTACAAGACCAAACCCGACCGCTGTGACTGGCGTACCAGACGCGCACAAGACGATAATAGCCAGCGACGAGAAAACGCTTGCCCCGAGGGCAAGTGACATTCGCCGAGCTCTCCACCACTGGGCGACGAACAAGGGAGTCATCGATGCACAAAAGCAGCCCGCCAGAATCGGATGGGCAAATGCTCCCTGGCAACGCAGCCGGCCTTCCCGAATCACCGTAATAGCAGGGACGCCGCCTAGAAAGGCAAATACATTGTAACCGCTGGCGTGCTCGATTGCGAAACACAACAAGATTGGGACGCTGACGAGCATGAAACCGTAAACCGCCGTTGTGGCATCGTCCCAATCGCGGATCAGACAGCGAAACAGGACGTACATCCCCACAGCATCGTAGCTCATTCCCATCCGATTGATGAAAGCCTCAACGCTACCTGTCAGCACCGTGTAAGCAATAGTCGAACTCGCAGCCCATGTCACCAAGAGCACGTCCAACCTGCACCAGCGAAATGCACCTATCTCGCCACGCAACACAAGACGAGTCCATCCCGCCAGTACCATCAGCCGCAGGAAGTTAAGATCCAGGCCAACAACGACGATTCGTTGAGCTGGAGCTACAAAGCACGCCATGACTATCATCGGCCAGACCGCATACCGTCTGGGTACACTCAGCAGGACTAGGCCGCACAAAACGACCGCGCATATTCCTAACGGATGCACTACAGTGACATCCGCATAAGCCGGTCTACCTACAGTATACTGAGCTTCATCCATGCTTTGTCAGGCCAGACGTCCTGTGCTTATCCGCGAGCTGAAGGCGATACAGCCCTATCCCAATATCAATTTGGCGCAACCGAACGCCACACACGCGAGTGACACATGCAGCATGCTGGCGCAATCCCCAGGTTGAGTCTTCGCAGCGTACGAAAACGCGACCAAGCCGGTCTATCCAGCTATGGGTGCGTCCGACGACCAGCGCTAACTGGCATTCGATTGGGTTCGCCCACGAGGCCTTCTTCTGTGTCCCGATCTCCGCAGGGCGCGTACGATTTGCTGCTTCCTTTCTATCCGAACGACGTGCTCCTGGAGTTGGACCACGTCCTGACGCCGCCCTGGCAGAAGGGAAACTGCTGTAGTCGACTCCGAAGCAGTCCTGCTCCAAGAATCCACCACCAACAAGGAACCACCTTCGCGCTTTTTTCCAGCACCATACACTGGGTCCCTCAGATGAACCGCCGAATATACGTCACTCGCAGCACCGCTGTCACAGCCAACGAAATGGCGGATGCCGTGACGGCCAAGCACGTCGGACTCAACTCTGCGGCCTTGCCTAGCAGAGCTATAACTAGCGGGTGAGTGAGATAGCATCCGAACGACAATCCTGACACCCATACCGTGAACGCGCTCGCCCGACATGTCGCGTGAATGCTCGCTGTACAAGCTACTATGCCAATAGAGTATGGTATCGTCAGGCCTGGGGCGCCCCTCTCCAAGGCGACCACACAGGCGAGAACAACGGCGGCCACAATAGCCATACTTGCGCAAACCCTTGGCCAACGGCCAGGTCCACGTGGAATCGTCGCCAGTGCCAGGGCCAGAGGGACTGACGGAGCCACAAACAACCATTGGGCAAGTGGGAGAATTCGCCCGGCTGTTCCTGCCTCGAGGTACGAAGAGACGAGGATGGCAACGGCACCCACGACGGCCCAGGTCAAACACGCTAACCACTGTCTTCGAAAACACAGCTTTCGGGCGCCCAAGGCCACTAGCGTGGTACATACGAAAGCAGCAGGCAAATACCATAGATGCAAAGCGGTACCGGCAAAGAGCATCCACAGCCGCAAGTCCTCGTGCCATATTTGCCCGTTACAGCGGCAGTTGATGCAGGTGGCCAGACCGTATATTGCTGACCAAAACAACCACGGGAGTATAAGGCGCATCACCCGCCGACGCACGATAGCCCGCTCTCCGAAAGCAGCGTGGGAACGAGACGCAGCGAGATACACTGACAGCATCATGAGTGCGGGCAGGGCTGCGTATGCGCAATCTCCAGCAGGCGCCTTAGCATGGAACCACACGATTCCGATTGAACAAAAAAAACGCAGCCACTCCGGGCCAGCAATGCGCCCGCTGTCAATTCGCGTCATGGCGACGGGCTGGTCCGCGACCGGCAGGCGCAGTGCTATCGCGCAACTCCTAGAAAACGGCTCTTCGCGCGAGCGCGCCCTCCGGCAGTGGGCCCACTCATCACCGAGTTGCCTGGAAGAGCATCTGTTGCCGCCCAGAGTTTCGCCACGCCAATACGCCATTGTGACGACGGTATATCGCCAGAGCTGCCTTAGAGCCCACAGCATCATGGCTGACAAAGCACTAGCCTGCCGGGGACTTCACAGTCCCTTGGCCTGCCAGGACGTTCACCCATTTTTGTGTCGCACAGTCAAATCGCTTGACGACGCGCGCCGGTACGCCCACAGCAATTGAGTAGGGAGGGACATCTCGAGTTACCACGCTACCGGCACCGATGATACTACGTTCACCAATGTGGACTCCCTTGAGGACAATCGCCCGCTCTCCCAGCCATGCATAGTCTCCAATTGCCACAGGCAAAGCCACTACTCGCTGGCTGGAGACTACTGGGAATGCGAGATCGGCGAAATCATGGTCGTGATCTGTGATGTACACAAACGAGGCGATCAATACGCCTCTTCCCAGGACGACCGAAGTGCATGCTCCAATATGAACATAAGGCTGAATCACCGTTTCATTACCAATCTCAATCACGGTAGCGCCAGCGCCGGTGCCAATCGCCTCGATACGAGCATGGTGCCAGATGCGAACCTTGGAGCCGATGCTGATCAATTCGTGTCCAATGATATCCGCTGGCCATGCAATATATGACTTGCGGCCAAAGCACCGAAATCGCCGTCTAAGCAAGACCGACCGGCACACCCGCAACAAGGCCGGAATCGCGCGACGATACCGCTTTCCTACACGGCATCGCACTGAAACAACCCGTTCCGCATGCCGACCCTGTGTACTACCGTCCCTTAACGCGCTACTCATGCCCGCTAGGACCCCCTAAATCAGCCGAGTACACCTCTCGGTATGAGCCAATGCCTTCCCTATTGGTCGGCCCGCATTTTCCAGCATCCGACCGCAATAACCCGGCTGCTCCGTTACACTTCATTAATGGCGCGTGTCTCTGCCGAAGACAGCCAAACAGCCAACGCCGAGCCCCACGAAAACGAGGCACTAGCAGTGACTCGAGAGCGGACACGTACATCTGCGCCTGCTGATGCAGCGCACAGCCGCGCATTTGTCCAACACGCCGAATCACCTCCGAAAAGGACCGAAAAGCCTCGAACGGATGGCCCTCCTTACGAAGCTCTGCGATCAGTGAAACCATGATCTTGAGCATACCGATATCAGCAGCCTCGGCCTGCTCTACCGGCACGATATCCCGCAGGATCCTCCACAGAACCACATTTTGGCGGTACCTTGTCACCATCGAAAGAGCACTGAAGTTGCCCCCGCTGTGCGTTCGGTACGTACTCATCACCCGCGGTAGAACCTGGCCGCAGCCGCCTCGCAGGCTCCAGACAAGCAGTGGGTAATCTGCGAAGCTCGACTCTGAAAACAGACTCCAGTCGACCGGCTTACTGCGGCGCAACATCAACGTAGCCGTATGGATGTTAGCGATATCTCGACGCAGGATGTCGGCGACAGTGAAGCGGCCAACCGGCCCGGGTGGAATTACCCGGGCGTCCCATGGTCGCCCCTCAGGACAACAGGTGGCGTAGTGGCCAATAACGGCAAGCCCGGGGTCAGATTCCAGCAAATCTGACTGCAGGGACAGCTTATGCGCATCCGTCCAGTAATCGTCTCCCTCGAGCATCGCGATGTACTTGCCACGGCACGCCTCAAATGTCGCCACAGTGTTATGCCTGTACGGCACAACGTACTTCTCTCGCTCGGGATTGGTGCGATCCCTTAGGAAGAGGCGGATCTTGTCGGGATACTGGCTCACATAATCTAGACAGATCTCTCGTGTGCCGTCCATCGATCCATCCTCACCAAGGCAGATCTCATACGCGAAGTCCACTTGCTGCATGAGCACGCTGTCCAGGGCTTCCCGAATATAGGCCGCGTGGTTGTAGGTAATCATCCAGACGCTCACTAGCGGATTCGTGTGGAGTGCATCCGGGGCGCTCACCTCAACGTCACCGCCCCCAAGGTCCCTTTGTACGAGATTCGGTCCACTCATCCTTGACCTAACTCACATTCTGCGAAACACCGCCCGCCCCAGGTCGACGGCTCCATGCCACCATCAGCCCTTCGAAAATGTCCGCGTACAAACTCCGGCGCAAGAGCACTACCATAGCCGCGTAGAGCATCCCGCCAACGAGCATTTGCACTGCAAGAAGCCCCCAGGGATTCCAGGTCTCCGTCCAGGACACCGCCCAGACGGGCACCGCCATCGCCGTGCTTAATGCCCCTACCGGCAACAGATCGCTTATCTGCATCCACCAGCCGTAGCCAATCAACTTGCGGGTATAGTACCCGTTCACCCACAGACAAATCACCGAGCTTATGAGCGTGCCAACGACCATCGCCTGCACACTTATCCAACACGTTGCCGCAATGACAAGAACCACCAGGAGTTTCTTGATAATCTCCAAGCGAAAGAAAAGGTCGCTTCGTCCCTGGGCAGTCAGCACGTTGAGATGCAGGGCATGTAACGGATAGAGCATTCCACAGAAGCAGAGGATGCGAAGGTATGGCACACACGGTAGCCACTTATCGCTGAGCAGGCATCGCACTGCTGGCTCGGCAACAGCGGCCAAGCCAGTCATGAGAGGAAAGTACCCAGCCTCGATCCCTCGGAGCGTTTTTCTAAAGTCCCGGCAAAGTCGGCACTTGTCATCCTGGACCCGCGCGAACACGGGGAACATTACCCGTTGCGTCATTGCTGTCACAGAATTAGCCGGCAATGAGGCCATCGTAGACGCCCGCGTATAAAAGCCCAAATCTGAAGGCCCATAGACTCTGCCGATGATCAGCGCATACAGGTTCTGGAAGGCCGTGTTTAGCAATCCCGAGGCAAGAAGCCGCGAACTGAATGGCCAGAGCCCCCGAATGCACGCCCAATGGAAGCGTCCCGTCGGCCGCCATGGGCTAAGCCACCAAATCGCGACAACGCCCACCAGAGAGTCAGCGAGGCTTTGGCCAACCAGACTCCATACACCACAACCCCGCCAGGCCATGAACAGAGCTACCGCTCCTGATCCACTGGTGGCCACAAGTGCAACGGTTGCCTGCGTGCGGAAATCGATGTCGCGAGTCATAAGGGTCGTCTGAATAATCCCGAACGACCCAATCACAATGCTAAGCGACGCAGCACAAAGCAGAGGCCGAAGGACTGGCTGGGCGTAGAACCAGGCGACCAGCGGGGAGATAGCACACAAGACGCCGGCCAAGACGATGGCCGCCACCACGTTCAAGCAGAAGACGGAGGTCGCGTAGTCCGCCGTTATTTCCTTGCGCTGAATCAGGCCAGCGCTCAGACCAAAGTCCACGAAGCTCTGGGCGATCATTAGGAAGACAAGCAGCATTCCCATCAGCCCATACTCGGCCGGGGTCAGAAGGCGCGCCAGGACAATGGACAGGCCAAACCGGATGCCCTGTCGGCCTAGCTGGTCGATTAGTGACCACGCGAGTGCTTTCGAAACTGCTGTTTCCATGCAAATCAAGCACTGTCCCTAGACTCCGCAACTTGCCCTAGGGCAGCACTTTGTCATCTTCTTGATTGTCCATGCCTTGCTTACAGTCCCTTATGCTCGCGGCAAATGAGATGCTGAAAGCGTCGGCCATTCATCTCCTCCTTGTAGTCCTCAAGCATTCGCATCAGCGGATACCGAACTTCGTAGCCAAAATCCCGCCGTGCCTTGCAAATGTCATAGAGATACGCGTAGTTCTTTGCCGTGGGCTTGTCGGGGCGATATCTCACCTCCGAGCGATGGTCCCTCGGCGAAAACACCTCTACAATACCGCGGACCTCATCCTCGAGCGAAGTGATGGAACCACTTGCGATGTTGTACAGGCCGTGCGCGGTCCCGCTGTCAAGGGCCCCGACGAACGCGCTAACCACATCCTTCACGTAGACCATGTCTCGCCCAACATGTGGATCGCCCCATATCTCAATGGGTTCACCGGCGATGGCCTTACGAATGAAGGCGGTGAAACCCGGGACGATTGGTCTGCCGTCAGCGTACACCTCAGTATGCGGACCATAGCCGTAGACGGCAGGAAGACGGAAGGAAATTCCCTGGATGCCATAGCTCTGAGAGTAATGCTCCACCAAGTCCATGGCTGCGATTTTGGTAATGATGTAGACGGCATGGTCACCTGTGTAGACGATAGACCGGGGGTCCTCCTCCGTTATTGGCCGCCCGCATGCCCAAATCCCAGCAACATCAGAGTGCGAGCTGGCTAAGATGATCTTCCTTACCTTGGTAAGGCGGCAGTACTCGAGCACATTAAGCACCCCTGTGATGTTGACATCGATATACCGCCTTGGATCGTAATTTGAGTCGTTGGCAGGAAGGTGCCCTGCAAGCACCACGGCCGCCTCAACACCCGACGCCGGCAACTTCGTATAATGATCCCATTGGGTCATGTCCAACTGAGTGCAGGGGATTCCCCGGTCGTTATAACATCGCAGGCTCGGACTCGTAAACGCAGTGGCGAACACAGACCGTCCTTGTTCGAGCAAACCGTCCAGCAGATAAGTCCCAATGAAACTGGAAGCGCCAAAGACAACGACCATCGTCTTTCCTTTCTCTTAGTACTACAGTTGCGCATCGCATTTCCGGGTCCTGTAGTGACATTTCCGTTCGATGGCTTGGTGCCTACGGCGCCAAGCCGACTACATCAGGGTTCGCTCATTCTCGTTGAGTCGTGGCCAGACGATTCGAATCAGAAGTCGTCGGACTTCCGGCTCCGTGAGCGGGATCAGGTCGTCGCGCTTTTTAGCCGCGGCCGCTCCTGCGAATCTGCCGCCGAACGCACAACGGCCAGGAACGCCAAGGCCAACATGGACAGGGTGATGTGCCGATGCCAGCCAGCCCACGAACGGACCTCGTATTCGTCCAGCCCCGTCTCCTGCTTCGCGGTTTCGAAGCAGACTTCAATCGCCCAACGCCGCCCGGCAGCGACCCCCAGGTCTCTCGCGGTGGTTCTTCGCGATGCGACACAAAGATAGTAGGCCTGCTCTCCAGTCTCGATGTTCCGCCGAACGAGCAGCCACCGAAGGTGTCCCTTCTCCGTCGCGACGCCGTACCGCGCCGCCAGCCAATCGTACACGCGAGGGCCTTTGGCACCCTCGCCGACACTCACACGGAACCATGCGTCCAGGGGAGCCTCCGCCGCAAGCTGATCCACGCGGCGCTGCCTGAGGCTCGCCCGCAGGAACTGGTCGGATTTCACCGCCACGACGAACGGCTGTTTCCGATTCTCCAGGAATCGCCTGAATCTACTGTCGTTTCCATAGACTTCGTCCGCCAGCACGAACTCGGGCTTCAGCCCGGCGGTGAAGGCGTGATCGAGCATCTTGGTGGCCAACTGTGGCTTGGTGGCGAACGTAACGTCCTCGGGTATGCCGGCTCTTCGACAGCGCGGGCCATCGGAGCACCACGACGCCGGCAGGTACAACGCCCGATCCACCAGGGCCCGGCCTCGCGAAGTCGACAACGCCAGAAACACGCCGATCTGGCAGTTCTCGATCCGGCCGGCCATGCCGGAATACTGACGTTGAACACCAACGGACTTTTCGCCTTTCTTGAGAAAGCCCGTCTCGTCGACAATCAACACGCCGCGATCGCCGGGACCCACCAGATGATCGGCGGCATAACGAATCAACTCATCGCGAACTTGGTCGGCGTCCCAACTAGCCCGGCCGAGCAGCCTCTGAAGACCGTAAGGCTTCTCGCGGCCCAGATGCTCCGACAACTGCCCGCTGTTCTTACGTTCCACCGGACCCAGCAGGCCCCGAAGGTAATTGGTGGCCTGCGACCGAAGATCGTGCCGCCCGAAATAGGGCCCAAACCGATGGGCCAGTTCTTAAAACCGCGTCGACCAGCTCCGAACCATCCCAGCGTCCATGCCCATACCGCTCCTCCCGGGCCTTCCTTGGCCCGCCAACACACATATCGGCAGATTTCAGTGATGCGCAACTGTAGTATTAGGGAGAAGCAAGCCAGAGAGCGTGCTGCATTAACCGAGTTCACCCTCCCTGTAGGCGGGGAAATACGCTGTAGCCGACACGCCTGCAAGTCTGCATAGATCCTCATACCGAAAAGAGTCCATAACCTTACCGCAGAAGTAGGTGGGTCGCATTGCGTTAGACCAACCCCGTTTGAACTGCGTGAGGCCATCGGTTGCCGTGCCAGAACTGCCGGCTCCTGCGCCAATCTGAGCCCAGTGAATGTGATCAGCGCTTGAGCTACCGAAGAACCGCAGCGCTTCGCTGTAGAGTGCGTACGAGGCGTTCATCGCATACCCAGCCTCACTGAGAGCGAGCAGGTGGCTATACGCTACGTCGCCTTGGATATACCAGAGGTGTGCGCCAAGGCAATGGTCATCCTTGAGAGCCCGAAACATCACCAGACCAGGCACTGCCAACTGACGGGCAAACGACTGCATCGAAAACGCCTTGATTCCTGTGAGCTGGTGCCTCTTGACGAGAATGGAATACAGCGATGTCCATTCCTCAACTCGCGAAGATGGGTTCTCGCATCGCTCCACCTTGAGTTCTCGAAGAGCCTTGCGCGCATAGTACCGGTGGTGCTTGGGCACAAATGAATCGAGCGGCACCGATAAATCGACGACGAAATGCTCTTTGAACCGCACCACGCGATCGAAGAAGGCATGAAGTCCGCTAAGTTCCCATTCTCCGAAGGGATCTAGCACCAAGGATACACTGACCAAGTCAGCAGCCCGGTCGGTAAGATCCTGCGGCAAGTGCGCCCAGTCTCTGCACGAGAACAGAGGGTAGCATCCCATGGCATCATGGTGGTCCGTTCCAGGAATGGTACGCTTCAGGAGCCAGCCCTGGCACTTGGGCAGCGAAAGAGGCTCTCCGAAATCGCCGAAGGCAGCTGCATAGTCTGGGTGTACGTACCCCGTCGGCATCATGGCAATGATGATCCTCCGCAAATGGACTGTTGTAATGTCTCTTTGGCGATCGGGCGTTTGATCACCTCGCAAATTGTCCTGGCGGCGGCGCAATCGAGCGACGCGTAGACGGGCAAACAGAGAACCTGACGCGAAACGGTCGCCGCAACAGGAAGCGACATCGACGAGGGGAGTCCTCTGTATGCTGGGAACTCACTAATAAGCGGATAGAAATACCGGCGACCAAGAAAACCACTGCCTTTTAGTGCCGCGTACAGAGAATCCCGACTCAGTGGATAGCAGGCCTCATTCACGAAAATCGGAAAATAGGCATAATTGCGGTTAGCAGAAGTCGTTTCTGGCAATAGCCGAATGCCCGGCACGTCAGCAAGCTCCTCCCGATACAGCGCATCAATCTCGCGGCGTTTCGCGATCTCGACGTCGACATGACGCAACTGCACAATACCGAGGGCCGCTTGAAGCTCGTTCATCTTCCCATTGGTTCCAGGCGCCACAACAGTGACCTCGTCGGCAAAACCGAAGTTCTTGAGATAGTCTATCCGCTGCTTGAGCTTCGCATCCCCCGTAATCAGGGCCCCGCCCTCGGCGGTGTTGAACACCTTCGTGGCGTGAAAACTCAGCATCGAAAGATCACCAAAGTTCAGAACCGACTGTCCGTTCAGGTGCACGCCGAAGGCGTGCGCCGCGTCATAGAATAGCCTCAGACCGTAGGTGTCGGCGATCCTCTGAAGCGCCTCCACGTCGCAGGGGGTCCCGTAGACGTGAACCGGCATGATTGCTGTCGTCCGGGGCGTGATGAGCGACTCGACCTTAGTCGGGTCCAGATTGCATGTTACGGGGTCGATATCGCAGAACACCGGAGTACAGTGGTTCCAGTACAGTGCGTGCGTGGTAGCTACAAAACTGAAGGGGGTGGTGATAACCTCACCAGTGATCTTGAGGGCCTGCAAGCCAACCTGCAGGGCAATCATCCCATTGCAGAATAGTGATACGTACGGAACGCCCAAATACACCGCGAGGGATTTTTCGAGTTCCTCATGGTAATGGCCCCGGTTGGTGAGCCACTGACGGTCCCAGATGTCCGCGAGCAACTCAACGTACTCGTCAAGCGGAGGAAGCGAAGGCTTCGTCACTGTCACCATGGTCATCTTTAAACCTCTTTTAGACTCTTAGCGTGACAGCCACGCCTCGCCCAGCCAGGAGCCGTTGACCGGCGGTTCACCCGCCCACCTCCAGAGTAGTGTTGGTCGCAAGTGGTAATATGCCCTCAATCATCGGCCCCACACCGGCCGCAAACCGCTTGATCAAATCCTCTGCCGCACCCGCGCCCTTGACATCCACCAGGGCCGCACTCACCTGGACCTGAGCCACGTAGATGCTTGGATCCCGAGCCAAGTTCGGCAGACGCCATTTCGGACCCCAAAAGTCCGTCCACTCCGTCGTATACCGGCCGGCGACGATGTAGTAGTTCAGCACCACCATGGCCTCGCCGTTCGGATCACTCAGCCCGACACCCCCGCTCCCCCCCCCTTTGCGGGTGAACCGATGCAGCAGGCACTCCAGCTCCCGGCCGTCAGGCAGAGGCAAACGCTCCTTGCGGGTCTCCGCCGGCACCCAGCCGTGAGCCGGGTAGCAGACCTGCGGGCGGTGCCCCAACATCTTGGCCGGCCGAACAGCGAACGCCAGATAGAAGTCCACCACGTCCCGGGTCTCGGTATTCACATACCGTCGGTAGACCTGGGCATCATTTCCGGCCACCTCCAGCACCCGCTTGTCCATCGGTACGTCGCTTCCCTGCCACGGGCCAATCTGCATCGGAAACTCGGACAACGGCCGCTTGAGAGCCACCGGCGTCTCGTCGGCGGCAATCAAAAGCCGCTCCACCCACCGCTGCCCGAAGCCGCCGGCCAGCAGGACCCCCAGGGCGACCACCACCGTTACCCGACTCACTCTCCCAGTTTTTCCTTTGTTCTCAGGCATTCGAAATGGTCGCTCGGTTCTCCGCTGTCAATACGCTCTCGCCTCTGCTTTCGACGTTTCAACGTCCCCTTGCCGACCGCTGATTGCGGATCGCTCGTGTTTTCTGATCGCCGACCGCTGATTCCTGAGTGCTGATCACCGCGAAGCCACCGGCTTCGCCGAAACCCACTTCATTCCCCACAACAGCCCGATCAACACCGCAAACGCGAACGGCATCATGGTCAAGCCCGCGAAATCATGGAAGAACTTCTCGCCCACCTCGCTGTTCACCGACTCGTACAGCACGGCGGTGACAATCAGTCGAAGCGTGTTGGCCAGCACCGCGACCGGAATCGTAGCCAAGACCAGCACCGCCTTCTGCCACCCCGGCCGGTGAATCACGAATGCCAGGGCCGCCCCCACCATGATGAACGCGGTCAGCATCCGCAGCCCGCTGCACGCCTCGGCCACCGCGATCGTGTTACCGGCGCTCAGCGTGAGGACGTTGCCGTGTCGCTCGATCAGATAGCCCAACAACTCGAGCCCGAACACCGCAGAGCTGGTCGCGAAACTCTGCATCGGCATCGCCAGCAGGTCATGGATCCGCCGGGGCAGCGGGGCCAGCAGCAGCATGAACACAAACACCCAGATCAGTCGCCGCGTGATCGGATAGCCCACGGTGAAAAGGGTCAATCCGAAGATCGCCAAGACGACCGAATACTGCTCGACTGAGCCGTAACCCATCAGCACGCCGACCATCCGGGCGAGCTGTGAAACGGCCAGAACGGCCAATCCCCACCAAGAAGCCTGCATCGGCAACTTGGCAAGTTCCGCACGTTGCGACCAGATCACGTACAACGCCACCAGCGGTACGAGCTGACCCGCCGAATAATCCTGGTTGATCTGCCACTGGTTCCACAGGGCGGTCAATGTCGGCCAGTAGCTCCAGACGAAACCCGCCGCGAGTACGACCACCATCGACCATCGGCTGATGTCCCGCTCGCCACCCACGCCGACAAAGGCCATTCCCCCACGATTCTGACCGCCCTGCCCATGTCCATGAGGTCCCCCTCCGGCACGGTCCTGCCCCGCCGGCGCATATCCGCCATGTTTACCGGTCGAACCGGGTCCAGTCTTCACTGCGCGGGTGCTCATGGTAAAGCCATCCGTATTGGCCGATCGGCAGTCAGCGTTCGCCCGGTGCTCGCCCCTCTCTGCCTGTAATGGACATCAGGGGAAGGCCCGCCCTTCACAACCTGAGGTTGGGACGCTGAGTCCCAGGGGATTCTACCAGGAATTCCCATTTCAGCAACAAGTGTCCAAAACCGCCATCGCCGGACACGTTCTTCCTCCCACGCTCCCGCTCCATCCTCTCCGCTAGAGCTTCGCCAAGCACTCGGCCAGCGCCGCCCGCCAATCACGCGGCCGGATACCGAACTCTTGCTCCAGGCTATCGGTGCTGAGGACAGAGTAAGCCGGCCGCTTCGCCGGGCGCGGAAAACCGGCCGTCGTCGTCGGCAGCACCCGGCAGCGCTTTCCGCTCAAACGAACGATCTCGGCCGCAAACTCGAACCACGAGCACGCCCCGGCATTACAGAAGTGACAGGTTCGTGCCCCCATAGCCCGCTGGCTGCCGACCGCCGGCGGCTGAGTGCCGGCCGCCGGATGCTCTCCGATTTCCACCAGCGCCTGAGCCAGATCTGCCGCGTACGTCGGCCGCCCCACCTGATCGGTCACCACGCGCAGCTCGTCGCGCTCGCCGGCCAGTTTGAGAATCGTCTTGAGGAAGTTCTTGCCTCCCGCGGCAAACAGCCAGCTCGTTCGCACGATGGCGTAGTCCGTCAGGATCTCCCGGATCACCCGTTCGCCCTCTGCCTTGGAACGTCCGTAAACACTCTGCGGATCGACGGGGTCGTCCGGCAGGTAAGGCGAGTCCTTGCGACCATCAAATACGTAGTCCGTGCTCACGTGCACCAGTCGCGCCCCCAGCCGGTGACACGCCCGGGCAAGATTCGCCGGCCCCTCGGCGTTGACTGCCATGGCAGTCGCCTGGTTGCTCTCGCATCCGTCCACATCCGTGTACGCGGCGGCATTGAACACCAGCCGCGGCCGCAACTCGTCCATGACTGCATCCACGCTGGCCGGCTTGGTGATGTCGATCTCCTCGATATCCAAGCCAACCACGCGGTACTCTGCCGATCCGCGGCCTCCTTCTTGGCGACCGCTGACCGCCGACCGCTGATTGCCTCCCCGGCTCGCCGCCCTCATCAGCTCCTGCCCGAGCATTCCCTTCGCGCCGACGACACAAACAAGCGCTGAGCGTCGATTCATCTCAGCGGCCCCATCAGCTATCGGCGTCGCGGTTTTCGGCGTTAGGTTACTCATGCCCTGCTGACCGCTGACCGCTGATCGTTGACTGCTACTTCCTCCCATACTGCTTCTCATAGTACGCCAGATACTCACCGCTCTTGATCCGCCGCCACCAGCTCTCGTGCTCTCGATACCAGGCGACGGTGTCGGCCAGACCCTGCTCGAATACGACCTGCGGACGCCAGCCCAGCTCCCGGGCGATCTTTGACGCGTCAATGGCGTATCGGCGATCGTGGCCCGGCCGGTCGCGGACGTACTCGATCGAGGAGTCGTCGCGGCCCAGCAGCTCGAGCAGCCGACGGGTAATGGTCATGTTGGTCCGCTCGCTGTTGCCGCCGACGTTGTAGACTTCGCCGGGCTTGCCCGATTCGATCACCCGCCGGATCGCACGGCAATGGTCGGAAACGTGGATCCAGTCGCGCACGTTCATGCCGTCGCCGTAGACCGGCACCTTCTTGCCTTCCATGAGGTTGGTGATGAACAGCGGGATCAGCTTTTCCGGGAACTGGAAGGGCCCGTAGTTGTTCGAGCAGCGGGTGATGACGACCGGCATGCCATAGGTGTGGTGATAGGAGAGCACCAGCAGATCGGCCGCCGCCTTCGAGGCGCTGTACGGGCTGTTGGGATGCAGCGGTGTCTGCTCGGTGAACAGGCCGGTCGGCCCGAGCGACCCGTAGACCTCGTCCGTCGAGACCTGAACGTACAACCCCACCTTGTGGGCCCGAGCGGAGTCGAGCAGCACCTGCGTGCCCGCAACGTTGGTCCGAATGAACTCCTGGCAACCCATGATGCTCCGGTCGACGTGGCTCTCGGCCGCGAAATGCACCACCACGTCGATGCCGCCGGCCAATACGCTCTCCACCGCCTTCGCGTCGCAGATGTCGCCCTTGACGAACTGGAGCCGGGGCTGGTTGAGCAGTCCCTCGAGGTTTTCCAGGTTGCCGGCGTAGGTCAGCTGATCGAAGGCAACCACCCGAACATCCGGGCACTCCTCGATCACCTGCCGGACGAAGTTTGTGCCGATGAACCCCGCGGCCCCCGTCACCAGGTAGTTCTTCATGCCGGGATCCCCGCGGCCGCCAACTCCCCAGCACGTCCTCCGACTTCGTCGTCGGTCCGGTTCGCTCCGCCCTGGGCGACCAGGTTCGTCGCCTTCAGCAGGGAGTCGAACGTGCCCGCATCTGTCCACCAGCCGTCGAGGATCTCGTAGGTCATCGTGCCCTGGGCGATGTAGGCGTTGTTGACGTCGGTGATCTCCAGTTCACCCCGCCCCGACGGCTTGAGTGTCTTGATGATCTCAAACACCTGGGCATCGAACATGTAAATGCCGATCACCGCGTAGTTGCTTTTCGGGTTCGACGGCTTCTCCTCAATACTGACCACCGAGTTGCCCTTGATCTCCGCCACCCCGAATCGCTCGGGATCCTCCACCTGCTTGAGCAGGATCTTGGCCCCGCGCCGCTGGGTGAAGAAGTCCCCGACTGCCTTGCGAATGCTCTTCTCGATGATGTTGTCGCCCAGGACCACCACGATCTTGTCGCCGTCGGCGAAGTGCTCCGCCAGCCGCAGGGCATCGGCGATCCCGCCCTCACCCTTCTGATAGGTGTAGTGAATGTCGTCCAGCCCGAAGTCCGACCCGTTGCCCAGCAGCTTCAGGAAGTCGCCCGCGCTGTCACCGCCGGTCACAACCATGATGTCCCGAATCCCCGCATTCACCAGGCACTCGATGGGATAGTGGATCATCGGCCTGTTGTAGACCGGCAGCAGGTGTTTGTTGGTCACCCGCGTGAGCGGCATCAATCGCGTGCCCAGTCCCCCGGCGAGGATAACGCCCTTCATGCTCAGCCGTCCTTTCTGGCCCAGTTGTAGGGAATGTCGTTGCTGTGTGGATCGACCCGGTATTCGTCCGGTGCCTTGTAGTTGTAGACCTCGGTCACCGTGTTCACGACCACCGCCTCGGTCTCGCTGATGCACTTGAAGCCGTGATAGACCATCGGCGGGATCTGCAGCAGAATGGGATTGTGCGAACCCATGAAGAACTCGTTGACTTCACCATGGGTCGGCGAGCCCTCGCGCGAGTCATAGAGCACGACTTTCATCATGCCCTTGACCACGACGAAGTGATCCCACTGCTTGCGGTGGTAGTGCCACGCCTTGACCACGCCGGGGTAGGCGGAGGTCAGATAGACCTGCCCGAACCCCTTGAAGCACTCGTCGTCGCTGCGCAGCATCTCCATCAGCCGCCCGCGCTCGTCACACATCACGCGCAGCTTCTTGACCGTCACGTCCTTGATCATCGAGAATTCCTCATCGAGAAGTCATCGCCGGTCAATCATCGGCTGTTGGCGCAACGCGATCGGCCTCCGGCGTTCGTCTCTCCCACTCGTGCTGACCTCTGGTCGCTGATTGCTGACCGCTGACCGCTACTCAATGGACAATCACTGTCACCGTGCTCGTGGCACTCTTCTCGCCGTCGGTCGCCTCGAGCTGGACAACATAGGTTCCAGCCAGGGTGAATGTTGCGGTCGTGAACAGGGCGTGGCTGTCTCCGAAGGTCACGGCCGCGGGACCGCTGACCAAGGTCCAGGTCGTCGTCACGGTACTGCCCGCCGGCAATCCGTCGTCGATTACTGCACCGTTGAGATCGACATACGCCTGCTGAGCCAACGTGATGCTCGCGTTCGAGCCGGCGCTAACCGCCGGGGCCTCATTCACGGGGGTGATGCGGCTCATCGTCCAGGTGATACCGTGCCCGGCCATGACCAGCGTGTTGGCGTCGGCCAGAAGTCCCTTGACGTCGTAAACACTCCCGTCGCTGAAGATCTGCCGGCCGGTGAAGGAGTCGCCCGTGGCTTCGGGGATCACCAGAATGGGATCACCTACTTGCCGGAACAGCGAGTTGGAGAGGGTGAGCACCCCGGTCCGGTTGGTGATCTGAACCGCGTAGACGTGCACTGAGCTGATCCACTCGCCGTCGAATGTGTCGATCACCGGTGCAGTCGCGAGTTCATCCGCGAGACCGAGATACAGGAAGTACTCGCTCAGCGCCCCCACATCGAACGAAGGAGCGCAGCCGCCCGAACCGAAGGCGGCCGCAAGCAAGGCCAACACGAGTCGGAACCGTCCATGGATTGAGAAGCTGTGCATTTGTTTCTCCAGGAGGAATTGAGGGTGTCTGACATCCCGTCGAGGAACCGGCATCCATCCTGCCGGACTCCGAAGCTTCGTTGTCGAGGCCAGCAGCAGGCCGTCACCCCGCCGCCGACTCGACCTCCGCCCGCGCCCCCTCGCCGGTCTCCTCGCAGTGACTCTCCGCCTCCGACCGCGCCTCGGCGGAACCTGCGGAAACCTGACCACGGGCAGTCGATCGCTGATCGCCGACCGCCGGCCGCTGACCGGCACCGCTCTCCGGCTTTGCCTCGCCAATCAGGCGCGACAGTGGCACGCGCCTCTTCCCACCCTTGGTCATGACGGTGTAGAACAGGATCTTCAGATCCAGCCAGAAGGAGAGGTTCCTGACATACGCCATGTCGTAGTAGATCCACTCATGGAAATCGCCTTCTTCGCCCCGCCGCCTGCACAACTGCCACAGGCCGGTCACTCCCGGCCGGACGGACAGCCGCGCCCTCCGCCATGGCACACAGATCTGGTTCTCCCTGAACGGCGACGGCCGGGGACCCACCAGGCTCATGTGCCCCAGCAGAACGTTGATCAGTTGGGGCAGCTCGTCGATGTTGGCGTGCCGCAGCAACCGCCCCAGCGGAGTGATGCGCGGGTCGTCGGCCATCTTGAACTGAGGGCCGTCAACCTCATTCCTCTCATACAGCTCTCTCTGGATCTTGTGGGCGTCGGCCCGCATCGTACGGAACTTGAGGCAGGGGAAGTCCCGGCCATTCCTTTGCTCGCGGTGGTGAACGAAGAACACCGGACCCGCCGAAGTCGCTTTCACCAGGACGGCGGTCAGCAGCAACAGTGGTGACAGGGCGATCAGGCCGACCGACGAGAGGATCACGTCCATGATCCGCTTGGCGGCCAGCTGCATTCGACGACGACGATCCAGTCGGACCCTCTGTGGTCTGAGCAACGTTCCGTTGGTCCCCATCCGAGCTCCGCCCCGAATGCTCCGCGGAACAACGAACGTCCCGATCGCGGAAGAGGCACCTTCGCTCGCGCTGTCGTAACGCCCGCTGACCACTCTCTGGGTCACGCCACAATCGGCCATAATCTCCGCCTCACGTCCGACCATGGCCTGGGACACCACCGCCCGCCTGCAGATCCTCGCTCCGCGGCCGACCAGGCCGGGACCGATCACCGTCGCGCCCTCATCAATCACCGCATCCTGCTGAACGACCAACGGGCCGACCAGACTGGCCGACGGGTGAATCCGGCAACCTTTCCCCACCAGGACATCCGGCTTGGCCACGGAGTAGCCGTCCGGCACAGGCTCACTGAGCACCTGCTGCACCATGCTCTCGCCGAGAGCGAGAACTCCGCACTCGTCGCCGAGATCGTGAACATCCGAGCGCACCGGGAGGTCCTGCGTAAACACACCTTTGGCGGCCAGCGCCGCTCTCAGCTCGGCCAACGAGAGGAACCGCACATCCCGCAGCGACTGCGCCGGCACGATCGAAACAAAAACGCCGGTCGATTGAACCTCCGGCCAGCTCATCCGATTGTACAGGCGCCGAACTCGTTTGACCTTGCCCTGCCGATCCCGTTCCACAACCTCCCGGGTCCGCTCCGGATCCTCGCCGATCGCGACCGCATGCGTGGCCCCGCGGTACCGCCGCCCACGGCGCATCAGCTCCGCCAGGTCATAGCCGGCCGTGGGCCATCGTCGCGGGTCAACCATGAACAGGAAGTCCGATGTCTCCGACCTTTCGGCGATGTCGTTAAGTTCCTCGGGACCTACGACCTCGATGCGGCCTGATGCGCTCCCCTTCAATCGAGACTCGTGCCCATCGATGGGCGGATGGTGGGCGTAAACAAGCGTGCTGCTGCTTCCACAGCCTTCCAGACCGCTGAGCAGGTAGTCCAGAATCGACCCGGTCCCGAAGGGCAGTGTCAACAGCGTGTCCCGGGCATTCCCGTTTCCACACAAGGGCAATCGTGAATCGAGAAGGACAGGTATCAGATGCACGGAGTCACCCAACCCGCTGAAAGATGGCAGCGGTTGTCTGTGAGGAAACCGATCGGGGCCCTCAAGTACGAGCGGTGTCGAATGGTCACGATAAAAGACGTTCCGCGACACGACGAACCCGGTCGATCCCCCCAGGCCATCGAGACTTGATTCAGAGGGTGTCCTGAAGTCCGCACGACAACTGCGAGTCTGCCTCCCTCCCCATTACATCCTGGCTGCCGGCCAACCCTCCCAGCGCGACATCCAGATCCCAGGACAGACTCTACGACAGCTATCGATCCCCCGCCGCCTCCCGAGCAACCCTTGGCCCTCCGCAGGCCGCGGTTCACTCGCTCGGCCCTGTCACCTCACCGCAACTCACCCGGCGGCGGCAAAACCCACACCCATGCCTTTCGGCCGGGGCCTGCCACTCATCTCGCCCCAGTAGTCCACCTCCCTGGACGAGACGCTTCGGTCCATGACCGATACACCGAGAACCGTTCCTCGAACGGTATCACCCGCTTCAACGCTGGTCTGGTCTACCAGGATCGACTGAATAACGAACGCCTGCGGGCCGACGACGCAACCGGACCAGATCATCGATCCAGAAACCACCGCGTTGCGGCACACCCTCGCGCCCTGCCCGATCGTCGCCGGGCCTACGACGGTCGCCGCCGCCTCGATCCTGCAGTTCGGCCCCACCACCACCGCGCCCACCAGGCGGGCACTGGCGGCCACCTCTGCCGACCGGTGAACCAGCGATTGACCCACGCGCAGGTACTCGTCCGAAATCGCGTCCGATCGCAGAGAACGCTGCAGGGCCCAGTTGCACGCCGCCACGTAGGACGCCGCGTCGACCACGCGAAGCGTCGCATCCCGATCCACGACGTACGGAATCACGCGCACGCCCGACTCATACAGCCGCGGAATCCATACTTCCTTGATGTCCTGATAGCCCCGTTCGGGAATATGCGCCAATGCCGCACGCGACACAACGTAAATGCCGACCGGCTCCAGCTTGGCCTCGCGGCCACCCTCCACTCGTCCTCTCGGGTCGCTGACCACCATCGTCACTGCGGCCCCGGAAGCATCATGAGCCTCGATGAGCGCCGCCAAGTCGAATTGTGGGATCAGGGCTCCGTCGAGAACGACGAACGTGTCGGCACCGCACTTGGCAGCCGCGTCCAACAGGCAACCTGCGGGACCGCGCGGCATGACGTCTTCTACGTAGCTCAGACGAAGCCCAAGACGTTCACCCGACGCCAGGCAACTCTGGAACGCGGGCGTGTCACTGTTCGCGCAAATGCTCGACTCGGTGATTCCACCCGAGCAAAGCCATTCAAGAAGATAGGAAACCAAGGGCCGACCCACCACTGGCAGGAGGGGGCGGGCACATACCTGCTCAAGGGGTGATTCACCCCAGGCATGCACACCCGCAAGGATCACACCTCTCCGAGCTTCTCGCCGGCCGCCCAGCGATCTAACGCGAGCTGCCGGCTCATCCAAGTCGGAGCGCACTGGGCCGAACTGTCGATCCTCAAACCCCGCCACTTCCCGATCCTTCCTGTCACACCGTTGTCGGTTCTCATCCGCGCCGACCGGTGCTGCTTCCTGGGATTATTGCATCTGTCTTACCCCGAGGCAAATCGATAATCACCGTAGCAGTTTCATTCTAGACGCAATCATACCATTGAGCCCCGATGTAGTCAACACAATGCTCCAATTCTGCCCTCCTTCCCGGACGATTCGAGTTACCGCCCTCTGTGCAAGGGACCTGGGCAATGAGTCCCTCTCAGAGCTTTCAGCACACCACTCTCTCCCATCACTGACTAGACTCCGTCCCCGTCGGCTGCAGGCCTGCCTGCCCTTAAGCCCACTTAATCCAGAAGCTTATGATCTGGACCACCGACGGGCCGTCGGCGCATCGCCCCGGTCGGCCAACACCGGCCGGCGGTCACGATGGCTTCACCCTGGATCGCCGGTCACAGCCCCCGGCCGCCCGCCGATCGTCGCCACGCCACAGCCCAGCCAAAACCGCCTCCCCTCCGACAGCCCTCCCAACCAATCGTCTCCCCCGACAACACGAAAACCACTTTCACTTCATACCGGACGGCATCGGCCAGGCGGCTGCACATTTTGTCGTCATTCTAAGCCTCAAAGACGAGCTAGTTTAGCAGCGAACCGGGATCGGACACGGTGGAACTGACGAGTATGATCCACGACCTTCTTCAGGCTCCGGCGACCCCAGACCCAGACCTGGCCTGCCACCCCTGCCTCATACTCCAAGCACGCGTCGTCCAACCGCCAGCGGCCTGCCTTACCCACCAACTCGTAACCTCCGGCATTGTCCACGACACGATCGAAACGGATGATAGATCGACCCATCCAAACGTCAAGTCTCCTCGCGGATCCATACATCCCCTTTGCCCTCACTTAAGTTATCGCCCCTGAACTGGCCGCAAGTCCAGCGCCCCACGCCCGAATCACGCCGCGCCGGGCTCCAAGCCCCGCAACCAGCCCCACACCGCATGACGGAAGCCCGCCACGCAGCATCACCTCCGTTGTCCTAACTCCTGCAAGAATCGGAGGAAAAGCGCGAAAAAAGCTCGCAGGCCCTTGACCGCATCTGCAGCTTCGGCTACAGTGAATGGAGTTCAGAGTCGGGGGGCATCAGCCAGGCGCGATCACCCGAGAATCGCGGCCGAAGTAGACGGGAGACCGGGAATGAGGTTCTTGAAACCAGCAATTGTTGTGACCGTGTTGCTGAGCGCCTCTCTCGCATTTGGCGATCTGACGCGCATGACGCTGCAGCCGATTGGCTCACCTCGCTTCACCAATAGCATCGCCCAGAGCGCGTTCGCCACCGGCGGGGCACGCTATATCGGCATGCACGTGATGACCGCCAACAGCCACATCCAGAGCGTGGACAAGTCTTTTGTTCCAAGCTCCGACGCCTATGCCGGCGGCAGGCTCACGGATGGCTGGTGGATGTTGGGCCAATCCGGTGCCTTCACTGCCACCTTTGAGACCACGGGCGGCACGGGCAAGCCCAGCGACTACGCCGGTTTGACGATCCAGGTGGCGACGGCCGATGCGAACTTCAATCTGACTGGCGCGCTCACGCTCTGTTATACGGGCGGAGAGGCGCCGGGTCTGAACTGGTCCAAGTGGGGAAGTGGTTGGTTTGTCTCGAACCAGAACGCTGGCTACTGCGGCACCAAGCTCTACGGCAAGCCGACCGAAGCTTCGCCCGTCGTCCCAGCCCCCGCCGCGGTCGTCTTGGCCGCCATGGGCCTCGGGCTTTGCGGGTTCCGAAAAGTCCGAGAAAGCTGATACCCGATCAAAATGCGAGACAGGCAACACGCGGGCCGGCCAATCGAAGGTGGTCGGCCCGTTTTGTCTGCGCGACCCGCGTCGCGTCTCCGGAAGGCACCGGGAGGCCCGAAGGGGAATGTGCTGCAAGGATCAGACGAATGACCGTCAATAGGAGATTTGATTCGCAGCCCATGCGGGAGAATAATCCAAGACAGGGTATTCCCTGGCAGCCGTCACCAGTTATCGAGCCTCGGGCGTGAGCTCGGTGTGGTTGAACGGGCGGCAGCCGTGGAGTGTCACGACGTTCGGTATTCCCCTTAAGGCAAAATGGGGGCAACAGGAGAGGAAGGACCCATGAGAAACAGTATCCCAGGCCTAGTCCTGGTGGCCATCTTCCCGCTGGTCGCTCTTGGCGGTGCCAGCTTCACCGGCCTCGGCGACTTGCCAGAGGGAATCTACGAGAGTACGGCTCACGGCATCGCTGCCAACGGCAGCGTGGTGGTCGGTTCAAGCGTATCAGCATCCGGCATCGAGGCCTTCCGATGGCAGAACGGCACCATGACCGGGCTTGGCGATCTCGCCGGGGGCGTATTCGAGAGCATCGCCCGAGCCGTATCGAACGACGGCGCGATCGTGGTCGGATCGGCTCAATCGTCCACCGGCCTGCAAGCAGCACGCTGGCAGGAGGGGGCGATCGTTGGCCTGGGATACCTTTCGGGCGGCACCGCAAGCGAGGCTCTGGACCTCTCCGCCGACGGTTCGGTGATCGTCGGGTGGGGCACATCGCCGGTCGGCGATGAAGCCGTCCGTTGGCAGGCTAACACCATCATCGGGCTCGGCGACATCCCCGGTGGAGCATTCAACAGTCGAGCGTACGCCGTATCCGCCGACGGGAGTGTCATCGTAGGACGCGGCCAGCCGAATGGCGATGAGGAACCCGCTCGCTGGGTGGGGGACACAGTCACTGCATTAGGCTACCTAACGACACCCGGCTACCTGGGCTCGTGCCTGGCGGTCACCCCGGACGGCACCATGGCTGTCGGGTACAGCTGGTCCGCCGGCGGCATTGAGGCATTCCATTGGCAGGCCGGCATCATGACCGGACTCGGCTTTCTGCCCGAGGGCGCCTTCAGCCAGGCGATGGACATCTCAGCGGATGGTTCGATCATCGTCGGCTCCAGCGATTCGCTGGAAGGCAGCCGTGCGGTGATCTGGGACGTGGGCGGGATCCATGACTTGAAAGACGTGCTGACCCAGCAGTTCCATCTCGACCTGGGTTCCTGGCAACTCGAAGAGGCGATCGCCGTGTCTGACGACGGCCGGGAAATCGCCGGAAACGGGGTCAACCCGGACGGAAACCGTGAGGCGTGGATCGTCCACCTGCCGCCAATCGTCAAGGCCGACTTCGACCGCGACGGCGACGTGGACGTCGACGACCTGAGCCTGCTCCGTGCGTGCTTCAGCGGGCCTTGCGTGCCGCTCTCCAACCCATCCACATGCGGCACTCGGGACCTCGATGAGGACAGCGATGTGGATCAGCTCGATTTCGGTCTCTTCCAGCGGTGCTTCAGCGGGACCGGCATCGATCCGAATCCTAAGTGCGAGTGAACCGCGTCTCCAGAGGTCAAAGCCTGCCGGGAAACGAGCTGCAAACCGACTGAACTCCGCGTCGCGGCCCGGCCGCCCAACACGAATCGCCAACCGCCGCTGCGAGCCGCCGTGTCAACCCAGACGCGGGCGACTCATCTCCCCAGCGCCGCCAGCAGAAACGCCCACCGATCCGCGGTCTCGTTGATGATCTTGTCCGTGGGCTTGCCTGCGCCGTGCCCCGCACGGGTCTCGACCCGAAGCAGGATGGGGTTCGGTCCAGCCGCCGCAGCTTGGAGAGCCGCGGCGAACTTGAAGCTGTGGCAAGGCACGACCCGGTCATCATGGTCGCCGGTCGTGATCAGCGTGGCCGGATACTGTGTGCCCGGACGGATGTTGTGCAGCGGACTGTATGCGTACAGCACCTTGAACATCTCGGGATCGTCGGCGCTTCCGTAGTCAGAAACCCACCCCCACCCGATCGTGAAGCGGTGGAACCGCAGCATGTCCATCACGCCGACCGCGGGCAGGGCCGCACCGAACAAGTCCGGCCGCTGGGTGATGACCGCCCCAACCAGGAGACCACCGTTGCTGCCTCCCGCAACTGCCAGCTTCTTCGGGCTCGTGTAGCGACCGTCGATCAGCCACTGACTTGCGGCAATGCAGTCGTCGAAGCAGTTCTGCTTGTTCTTCAGCCGACCGGCGTCGTGCCACTCCCGCCCATATTCGCCCCCGCCGCGGAGATTGACCAGAGCGAACACCCCGCCCAGTTCCATCCACACCAGGTTGGCGGGCGAGAAGTACGGCGTGAGCGAGATATCGAAGCCGCCATAGCCGGTGAGCAGTGTCGGATTCAGCCCGTCGAGCTTCAGTCCCTTCCGGTGAACGATGAACATGGGAACACGGGTGCCATCCTTGCTGGTGACGAAAACCTGCTTGGAGCAGTAGTCCGCCGGTTTGAAGTCCACCTGCGGAGCCCTGAAAACCTCGTTGCGGGAGTCGCGCACGTCATGCCGATAGATGGTCGTCGGCGTCGTGAACTCGCCAAACGAGTAAAACAACTCCGGCGACGAGCGGCGCCCGGACAGCCCCCCCGCCGTACCCATGCCCGGCAGGGCTAGATCACGGGTGAAACGACCCTTGAGGTCGAACAACCTGACCTGCGAATGGGCGTCCTGCAAATAGACAGTCACGAATGCGTCGCCCACAACGGCCACATCCTGCAAGGTCTGGGCAGCTTGTGGAATCAGCTCCCGCCAGTTCCTCCGGTCCGGCTGGCGGATGTCCACGGCGATGATTCGTCCGCGCGGAGCATCCAGGTCGGTGAAGAACCAAAACACCGGCCCCTCATTGTCGATGAAGCGGTACTGGGCGTCGAATCCGTCCAGCAACCGGACGACCTCGCCGCCGTTGGCCTGCAAATCCAGATAGTACACCCGGTTCTTCGTCTCGGTACCCTGCATGACTGTGATGATCAGGTAGCGCCCGTCATCCGTGACCGAGCCGCTGAATCCCCACTCCTTCTGGTCGGGACGATGGTAGACCAGGCGGTCCTCCAACTGGGGCGTTCCCAGGCGGTGGTAGTACAGCTTCTGGAAGTAATTGACGCCTTTAAGCTCCTGGCCGCCGGCGGGCTCGTCATACCGGCTGTAGTAAAAGCCCTGGGCGTCCTTGGTCCAGGAAGCCCCGGAGAACTTCACCCACTTGATGTGATCGGGCAGCTTCTCGCCCGTATCCACACGGCAGACACTGAACTCGATCCAGTCGGATCCGCCGGATGCAGTACCGTAGACCAGGAGCTTGCCGTCCTCGCTCGCCTCCCAGCCGGCCAAGGCGACGGTTGCGTCGGCGAACATCTTGTTCGGATCCAGCAGGACCCGCGGGGCGGCGGTCAGCGAGTCCGCGACGCAGAGAGACGACTGATTCTGCAGGCCGTTGTTGTACAGGAAGAAATACCGCCCACCCCGATTCACTGGAACGCCGAAACGCTCGTAATCCCACAACCGCGTGAGACGCTGCTTGATCTCGTTACGACGAGGCAGCCTGGCCAGGTATGCGCGCGACACTTTGTTCTGGGCGTCGATCCATTCCCTGACGGCCGGCGATTCGATCTCCTCCAGCCAGCGATATGGATCAGCCACCTTGGTCCCGTGGTAGTCGTCCACCACGTCCTGGGTCTTCGTCGGCGGGTAAGTCAACCGGACGGACGTCGATAGCGGGCCGGTCGTGCATCCGAGACCCGCCACAATCACCAGGGCCAGGCAGAAACCGAGTTCCTTCCGAAACGCGCACATCATGAGAACCTCCATCAGATCGCACAAACCACCGTCAGCCTACCCGAAAAGCGCTCCCAGGCAATAGGCCTGCGTCCGGTAAGCCGGTCTCACCGAGCCCGGGGCTGCCTTTCCCCCCGGCCACAACCCCACTATGATTCAGCTGGGCAAGCTCGCCCGAAGGCAGGTGAACCCATGCGAATGACACCCGAACAACGAGCGTGGCTCGTGGAACAGCAGCGCGACCTGAAACGCGAACTCGACGCACTGGTCTCGGGTACGTCGACGTTCACCTACGCCGACAAGAACGAGCGGCGGATCGATCTCATGGCCGAGCTGGACGAGATCGACCGGCAGCTGCGCGAGGAAGAGGGGCCGACCGCATAGGCTGGCTTCCATGGCCCGCGCCCGCCAGGGCGGCGAACCGTTGCGGGCCGGATCCCCAACCGAGCGACCCTGCCAGTGAGCACCCGCCCCCGTGAATCACGTCTGGCTTCCCTCCGGACCGACATCGGTCCGCGAAGCCATCCGTTCGACACCGGGAGGAGAATGACGCTGGCGGGCAGGTGTCTCAGTACGAGAAGAGGAGCGGAGAATACGTGTCGTCGAATGCCTGAATTTGAACCGCGCCGCGGGGCGGCGTCGGCTTGAATGAGTTGTTAGGCATGATTGGATTGTCCCCACTTTCTGAGTCGCCCGGTAATCCCCTCATCACCGCGTCATCAGCACGAACACGCCCCAGCCCAGGTATTCACGCGTGTAAGCGGCGTAGCGCTCGGGTTCCGAGGTTAGTGTGGCTCGAACGTCTTTCGCGAACTCGTCGTCGGGATTGGCTTCAAGCCATCGCCGCATGGTGAGCCACTTGGCCGCCTCGTATCTGTCCCAGCTGTCTTGGTCTGCCAAGACCATTTCCACGACGTCGTAGCCGAGGTGGCCAAAAGACGCGAGAAGTCCTGGAAGCAGGAGAAAGTCGGAGATTGAGCCGGCAAGACACCCCTTGGCAACAGCTTCCGTCGGCGGCAACTGCCGCCAGTAGGGCTCGCCGATGAGGATGATCCCTCCGGTGCGGAGGCTCTGCGCCAGAAGCTCGATGGTGCCGGCGACTCCCCCGGCGATCCAAGTGGCACCGAGACAGGCTGCCACACCGACCTTCTCGGCAGAGACGAATCCGGCAGCATCGCCATGGATGAACTTGACTTGATCGGCGACACCAAGTTTTTCAGCCCGGAGTCTCGCTTGCTCGGTGAACAACTGGCTCATGTCGATGCCGGTGCCGATGACTCCGTAATCGCGTGCCCAGGTGCACAGCATCTCGCCCGAACCGCTGCCGAGGTCGAGCACTCGGGTCCCCGTTTCCAGACGCAACGCCGAGCCGAGAGTGGCGAGCTTCTCGGGTGTGAACGGATTATGGATGCGGTGAGCACTTTCGGTGATGTTGAAGATCCGTGGAATATCCAATGCGGAGAATCTCCTTATGGGTGTGAGTAGACTCGGTCACTGCCTAACAATCTGCACCACGTGCAATGGTTCACTGAGGCTCAGTGGCAGGCTGGCTGCCCGCCGGACGAATCCGGCCGGGGGAATCCAACCGCACCGGCAGTACTCCGGGCTTCTCCTGCCAGGGAGCCTTGCCGTCGCTGCCGAAGTAGGTTGACCACCAGTCCCCCACCTCGTCCTTGAAGAACACGTTATGCCCGCCGTGCGGAACGGCCTCGTAGCGACGACTGTAGGGCCCGTAGATCCTGTCGGCTGTAGCGATGCAGCAGCTGTACCGACCGTCCCAGTGCTCGGCACAGGACAGATAGTACTTCCCGTTCACCTTGAACAGAAACGCTCCTTCGTAACCCACATGATCGAAGGAGTCCTTGCCGAAGATCCCTGCACACAGCCCGGAGTGATGACGCGGATCCGGATCCGCACCAGTCGTCTTGAGCCCGTGGTAACGCTCGGCCAGGCCGCTCATGTCGTCTTTCATCCGGGCGATCTTGCCGCTGTGCCAGAGGAAGTAGACCGATCCGTCGTCGTCCTCGAACAGCGAGGCGTCGATCTCATCCCCCATGCGCTCAGCCGCCTGAACATCCACGTAAGGTCCCTCGGCCCTGCCGCTGGTGCTCTTGAGCAGTCCGCTACCAGACGTCTTGGCCGTCCCGTCCCAGCCAGGCAGGCTGTAGGTCAACCAGAAGGTGCCCTTGAGATAGTGAATCTCCGGGGCCCAAAGCGGCTTCTTCGCTTCAAGATACGGCTTGTGCCAGGGGCTTGCGCCGTACCGCCAGACCATCCCGAGCGGCTCCCAGGCGGCCATATCCTTGGACTTCCATATCTTGATACCCTCGTTGTAGGACCAGAAGGGTGGAACCGTCCCCGTCAGATACCACATTCCATCTGGCCCGCGGCAGACGGAGGTATCACGAAGTGACATGTCGCCCAGCCGGCGCAGACCGCTCAGCTGGCCATCTCTGACCGCGGCCGACAGCCGAGCTGGAGCCGACACCTTCTCGCCAGCGAGTAGATGAGCCCCGCCCGCCGCCAGCAGGGCGAGCAGTGCAGCATAACGATTCACGCTGATCGAGCCTGTGCACATCGCGTCAAATCCAGTCAACGGAAAGAGGCAACTCCTGACGGTCCTTGCGCCCGGGCATGGGCCCGGGACGGGCTACAACTTAGCTGACAGGGCCCAGCGGAGCAAGAAGCGAGCAGCGACCATGGCCGGGGGCTACACGACACCCGCTGACGCAGCCCCGCCGCAGGTTCATCCGGCCGGCAAGCGTGCCATCAGCGCCCGTACCACCGACCCAAGCCGCAGGGCATTCGCCCACGTTGCGCCCTGCCCGGTTCGGCATCTGGGGCCCAGCCAAGCCGCCAAGCTCGGCTTCCGACAGATCGGAAACAGACCCGGGCCGGGCCGGAAGCGGAGAAATCCTGGATCTTGCCAGTAACCCGGATGGTCATTCCTCTTTCAAAACGGTATCATCCCTCCTGACTGGTCGGTGTTCGAGATTGTTCCGTAATGTGGAGGCTGGAATGTTCGCTTTGTCAACCATTTATTGTGCACTTTTGAGTCTTGGCCTCGCTTCCCAAGCGGCCAATGAGACCTCAGCAGGCGGCAAGAGTCCGACGACGGAGTACCTCTCCGAGCTGCAGGGACGGTTTCTGCTCACCCTGCAGGCGTGGGGCGAACTCGGCATCAACACTTGTGCCCACGCGCCCGGGCAGGCTGGCGAGCCGATGAAGATCGGCCAGAAGACCTACGCGAAAGGCCTGGGCCACCACGCCTCCGGCGAGATTGTGATCGATCTGTCCGGCGAATACGAGCGGTTTGAGGCCGAGGTCGGCGTGCAACCTCTGCCCGGCGCCGGCAGTGTCGTCTTCCAGGTCTTCGCGGACGACAAGCAACTCTTCGACAGCGGGATCATGAAGTCCGGGGGTGAAGCCAAGCTCGTATCGGTGCCGGTGGGCGGGGCCCATGAACTGCAGCTCATTGTGACGGACGCCGGTGACGGCATCAGCTGTGATTGTGCCAACTGGGGAGAGGCGCGGCTCATCCGGGCAGCCCATCCCGCCGCGGTCAAGCCGAGACCGCTCCTGGACGTGGCTCCCTTCGCCCGCGTGGTAACCTGCGACCCGAGGCGAACCGACGGCTCGCGAGCCAGCCGGATCCAGGAGTACCGCGCCGAAGACATCTACCTGGAGTCGCCGCTCAAGCCTGACGCCCAGGGTTCATACACCGTGCCGGCTGACGGGACCTACGCCGGCTGCATCGGCATGAAGTGGCTGGAAGAGCGAAGGATCAGGCGGCTGGTCGTCGAGTTCGCGAAGAACGCCGCCCCACTTTCACCCGACGGAGTACAGCTGCAGTGCTGGACGGGCGAGTCTGCATGGCAAGGAAACTGGAAGCCGCTGGACGCCAAGGTCCAGCAGAACGACAACAGCTGGATCATCGAACCGGACTGGTCGAGTTGCCCGGAGGCGCGCGGAGCAACACGCAAGCTGCGCGGGTTGTTCCCGACCAGCCCGACGCCAATCATCATCAAGTCACTGACCGCTCTGGCTCCGACCCCCACCGAGGAGGTCACGCTGCTCTGCCAGTTCGAGAACGCCCAGAGCGGTCAGCAAGGCCGCATTGAGTTGTACAACGGGCAGATCCTGGGCAGCGGGGGAACGAGCCTGATCCGCACGGACTGGAATCTGAAAGAACCACTCCGATTGAAAGTACGCTACGCCAAGTCCCGGCGATGGAAACCGGATCGAACCGTGGTTCGGTTTGAGCTGTCGGGAATAGCGTTCGGAGTGGCCGTCCAGGACGTGCTTGAGAACGACTGTGTGTACGTCCGCGACGCCGGGCTGTTTGTCACCACCGATCCGGCCAAGGTGACCCTGCCAGACTACCTCAAGAAGGTCACTGGGCGAGAGACCATGCTCGAACGGGTCCGGAAGCTACCCGACCAGACGCTCGCCCAGGCGATGGCCAGGACCCATCACCCGGAGCAAGATGTCCTGCCCACGATGCTCTCCCTGGCCTGCGACAACCACAAGTGCGTGGTGTATCGCAACGGCATGATCCGATTCAGCAGCGATCCGCGGACCGACGATCAGATGCTCAGCAACTGCCTCGGGTTGGGATGCGAGCTGCAGCCGGTGTTCGGCTCGGGGAAAAACGAGGCTCTGAGCCGGCAACTGGACGACGGCTGGTACCCCATTCCGGTGACCCGAGTGCGAGAAGAGGGGATTCTCTACCAGCAACGAACCTTCGTAGTCCCGGTCGGCGACAAGGCCGCCGGGAACGAATCGCTCTTCGCCCCCCGCCCGTCGGTGTGCGTGGCAGAATTCACCCTGGCCAACGAATCCCAGGCCGAGGCAGCGGCATCTCTGGTCCTGACGGTGACGGCAGACATCACCAAGCGCATTCCCGCCGACTTGAGGACCACCAGTGCCAGCGTCCTCGCCCAATCAGGCGATCGGCTGCTCGCCACGCTCACAGCGGAGGAACCCGGCGGGCTGAAATTCGAAACCCGCCGCGGCACGACCCGACTGACCGGCAAGCTGCCGCCCAACGGAGCCGCCAAGCTGGTCGTCGTGATCCCTCTGCTTCGTGCCGCCCGCGAACAGATCCCCCCGGTCGTGGACACCGCGGCCGCGATCGCTCAGACCAAGGCCTACTGGCGGCAGATGCTGGCATCAAGCATGCAGATCGAAACGCCCGACGGGTTGCTGAACAACATCATCCGGGCGTCACAGGTCCACTGCATGCTCGCAGCCCGCAACGAAGAGGCCGGCCGGCGCGTGGCCCCGTGGATCGCCTCGGTCTACTACGGCCCGCTGGAGAGCGAGTCGCACTCGATTATCCGAGGGATGGGCGTCTTCGGACATCAGGAGTTTGCGGAGCGGTCCTTTGACTACTTCATCCAGCGTTTCAGCAAGGAGGGATTTCTGACCACCGGTTATACCCTGATGGGTACCGGCTGGCATCTCTGGACGCTTGGCGAGTTCTACGGCCTGACCCGAAACGAGAAGTGGCTGAGCCGGGTCGCCCCCGAAATCGGACGGGTGTGCAAGTGGATCCTTGCCCAGCGAGCCAAAACCAGCCACGTAGACGCGCTCGGCGAGAAACCGCCGGAATACGGACTCATGCCACCAGGCGTAATGGCCGACTGGAACGCGTTCGCCTTCCACTTCTGCCTGAACGGGTACTACTGCGCCGGGCTGCGCGAGGCCGGCCAAGCCCTCGTCGACGTGGGCTACCCCGAAGCCGACAAGTTCGTGCAGGAGGCCGGCCGGTTCACCGAAGATATCTTCCGGGCGTATCGCTGGACACAGGCCCGGACACCCGTCTATCCACTCCAGAACGGAACCTGGGTACCCGGGTACCCCTCACAGGTACACAGCGCCGGTCCGCTCAACGACTTCTTCCCGGGCCAGGACGGCAACCGCAGTTGGTGCTACGACATCGAACTCGGCGCCCATCACCTGGTTCCGTTCGGAATGCTCGATCCGAAGAGTCGCGATGTGACCTGGATGATGGATCACATGGAGGATGTGCAGTTCCTGGCCGACGGATGGTTGGACTATGCGGCCGTGGATAACGCCAAGGACCCCTTCAACTTCGGCGGGTTCGCCAAAGTCCAGCCCTACTACTGCCGCAACGCCGAAATCAGCGCCCTGCGGGACGACGTCAAGCCCTTCATCCGCTCCTACTTCAATGCCCTGGCTTCATTGGTCAGCGCCGAAGACCTCGCCCTGCAGGAGCATTTCCACGGGGCGGCGGCCTGGAACAAGACCCACGAAACCGGCTACTTGCTCCATCAGAGCCGACTCATGATGGTCATGGAGCGCGGCGACGAACTCTGGCTCGCTCCCTTCGTGACCGATCAGTGGCTCAAGGATGGCATGATCGTCGGCGTGAGAAACGCACCGACCCGCTTCGGCCCGGTCAGCTACCGGATCGAGTCCTCGATCAAGTCCGGAGTCGTCAAGGCCGAACTCGATCCTGCCACCAGGACGCCGCCCAAGGCCGCTGTCCTGAGATTGCGACACCCCGAGGGTAAGCCGATCAGGCAGGTCGCCATCGAAGGACAGGACGCCAGCGGCTTCGAGACAGGGAAAGACACGGTTCGGATCTTCAAGCCGGATCGCAGACTCATCGTAAAAGTGGAGTACTGAAGGTTACGCCGATTCCTTCCGCAGGGTTCGCTGACTGAAGAGGTCCACCTGGCCGCGGACAACCTCCTCGGTCACCAGGTAACGGCCATTGTTACCTTCCTCGGGCAGGCGGAAGAGCACATCAAGCATGATCTCTTCCATCACGCCCCGGAGAGCGCGGGCCCCGGTGTCACGCTGCATGGCCTTCTCGGCAATGACCTGCAGGGCTTGGGGAGTGAAGTCCAGCTCGCAGCCTTCCATCTCGAAGAATCGGCCGTACTGTCGGACCAGGGCGTTCTTGGGCTCAGTCAAGATGCGAACCAGCGTGGATTGTCCCATCGGCTCCAGCGCAGCGATAACCGGGAGACGCCCCACCAGTTCGGGAATCATGCCAAACTCGACCAGATCTTCGGGAACGACCTGGGCCAGCAGATGGCGGAGCTGCGACACGTTGTCTTCGATCTCCATCTCGCTGGAGAAGCCGATGGCCGCGTGGCCGATCCGGCGGGAGATGATCTCCTTGAGGCCGGTGAAGGTGCCGCCGCAGATGAACAGAATGTGGGTGGTGTCCATCTGGATGTACTGCTGTTCGGGATGCTTGCGACCGCCCTGGGGCGGGATATTGGATATGGTGCCCTCGAGCATCTTGAGCAGGGCCTGCTGAACGCCTTCACCGCTGACGTCGCGGGTGATGCTGATGTTCTGGCTGGTCTTGCCGATCTTGTCGATCTCGTCGATGTAGACGATCCCGCGCTGAGCGGCTTCCAGATCGTAGTCGGCATTCTGGAGCAGGCGCAGCAGGATGTTCTCCACATCCTCGCCGACGTAGCCGGCCTCGGTGAGCGTGGTCGCATCTCCGATCGCGAACGGCACGTTCAGCATGCGCGCCAGAGTACGGGCCAGCAGAGTCTTGCCTGAGCCGGTCGGCCCCACCAGGAGCACGTTGCTCTTGTCAATCTCGACGTCTTCTTCGTCGGCCGCATCGCTGTGCGCCAGCCGCTTGTAGTGGTTGTGCACCGCGACGGACATGCAGCGCTTGGCGAGTTCCTGTCCAATGACGTACTGATCGAGGAACTCCTTGATCTGGCGGGGAGTCGGGATAGAGCCAGCGGCCTGACGGGCAGGGCCGGTGCGGCGTTTCTCCTGCTTGATGATGTTGTGACAGAGATCGACGCAAGCGGCGCAGATGTAAACGTCACCCGGACCCTCGACCATCGGGCCGGCTTCTCGCTGCGACTTGCCGCAGAAACTGCAGGTCGTGGTACGGCGCCCACCCCCCTTGCCGCCGCTGCCACCGGTCTGTCCGCCACGCGTTCCCGCCATCTGGATCCTCTCCCTAGGCTCGCGGGCCAAGGCCCGATATTGCTGTCCGTGCTCGCATACGCGTTAACTATCGTCAGCCGCGAGGTGGCTCCCTTAGATCAAAATCGACCCATCCCTACCGCCGGGACGGATCGGATGAGCCACCCTCGGAAGCCCCGGAGTCGGGCCGGCCACCCCGAAGCGCGGCGATCATCGTTTCCCGGAGGGTCTGGTACTCGACCTCGTTGATCTGGCCCGATTCACGCATCTGCCGCAGATCATCCAGCGTCCAGGGGGTCCGGTCGGCCTCCGCCTTGTCGTCCGCCTGAAGCCAGCGACGGCGATAATACCAGAGGCCTCCGAACAGGACAACCACGGCCCCCATCAGAATCAGGCCCCAGACAATGATCTGGCTACTGCGCGTCGCCGTCAGAGCCGCAACGATCCAGTCCACCATGATCCTCCGTCAACGGTATTATAGGACATACCGGCCGTTCTTTCCCCTCCCCAGTCGCGAGAACCGGGGCCCAACCACCCATCGCCGGTGCAGCCCGCATCGCCTGACCGACCCACCAGTCCCCGCCTGAGTCGACCACCCGCTCACTCGGCCCCTTGGCCGTCGCGATCCGCCAGTTCCTCCTGTAACCCTCGGGCCCGCCGTCGCTGTTCGATCCTCCCCCGGCGACCATAGATCAGCATCAGGTTTCGCGCGTAAATCGTGCACGCCAGGAGCTGACCAAGCATGAACACCGGCTCGGCCATCTTGACCGCGTATACCAGGGTCAGAAGGCCGCCGATGAGCGACAGGTACCAGAAGGCGACCGGAACAGTGCTGCGTTTCCGCTTCTCGCTGACGATCCATTGGACCAGAAACCGACCGAAGAAGACCGCTTGGGCAACCATCCCGAACACGAACCACGGATCAATGATCTTGGCCAGGAGCTGAGCTAGCCACCGAGATACCGCCCCCTCGTCGGCGGCCATCAGCGGACCGGGAATCGCCATCAACACCAGCCATGCGACCGCGGCACCGCGCAGCATCTTGTGGATGTCGGTCATTCGGTTGCCTCGGCCCCGGCGCCCCACCTTACTTGCCGCAACACTTCTTGTATTTCTTCCCTGAACCGCACGGACACGGATCGTTGCGGCCGATCTCCGCCTTCTCCTTGTGGATCGGCTGAACCGGTGGCGGCAACGGCTGTTCGTCCTCGCCGGGCAGGCCCGCCTTGATCTGAGCTTCCTTCTCGCGCTTCTTGTCATAGCGGTTGGTGATCTCTCTATCCTTCATCGTCATCGCTGTGTGCTCCTCGCGCACTTGAGTCATCTTGCCGGTGAATCACTTCCGTCCGTGGCATTGCTTGTACTTCTTGCCGGAGCCGCAGGGGCAAGGGTCGTTCCGCCCGACCCGGGGTTCATCACGGCGGATGGTGGCCGGCTTGGCTTCGCCCTGGGCCCTCATCGCGGCTTCCTGGTCGGCCCCGGCAAAACCGGCCCCCGTCGCGGAGTCGTAACGCAACTGGGCCCGCGACAGAAGCCCGCCAGGACCCCCAGTGGTCCCCGACGTCTCGGTCGCCTCGCCTCCGCCGGGCCCCCCCCCGACCTTGAAGATGATATCGGTCGTCCGGTCGCGGATCGTTCGCCACATTTGCTCGAACAGCTCGCGCCCCTCGATCGCGTACTGGCTCTGCGGGTGGGTCTGATCGCCGCCCATGGGACGCTGCATGATCGCATACTTCAAGTGATCCATCTCGAGGAGATGGTCCTTCCAGCCCTGGTCGTAAATACGCAGGAGAACATACCGCTCCAGGTGAGTCAGTTCCCACCGGACGAGCTCGTACCCGGCTTGCTGAAGCACCTTCTTCACATCGGCATCGGGTTTGGCTAGCTTGTTCGGATCGAGCGCCCGGTTGAACCGCTCCTGGGCCCACTGAACCAGCCCCTCGGGACTGTGGCGGTAGCGGCTGTCAGCGTCGTCGATCTCCCTGGTCAGCCCGCCCTCGAGAAACGCCAGGCTCACGCTCTCGAGATCGCGGGCGATGGCGTCGATACTCTTGCCGGCCAGCCGCTCCGGCGTCCAGCCCACCCGGTACTTGGAGTTGGCCCAGTCGGTGATGATCTGCAGGGAATAGACGCTGTCGGTGCCCGTCGTTCCGAAGGCCCGGTTGATGATCGCCTCGATCGGATAGCGAACCTCGCGAAGCTTGTATGTCTCCCGGGCCTTGCGGGTGATCAGCTCGGTCACTTCCGCCACCGTACCGGAAAGAACTTCCTCCCGCTTGAAGTCGATGCCGAACTTGGACCGGACCCAGTCGGCCAGAGCGCCGCGCCCATACTGGGGGTCGAGGCAGACCTCGATCGGCGAGAGATCGATCTTGTCGTAGTGGGCATCGGCCGCCTCGTAGAGGGCGTCTTCGATCTCCGTGGGGCTCATCTTCCGCATGTGGTTCTGCGTCAGAGCCACGGGGAACAGCCGCTGAGCCCACTTGAGCAGACCGCCGACGTCCCAGGCCTCCGGCGACTCCTCCTCGTCGATGTACTCTCCGAGCGAGGTGCGTACCATGTCGCGGATCTCATCCTTGGCCTTCTGCCGAATCCGCTTCTCGAGATAGGTCACGTCATCGTCGCGCAGCGAATCGGCACTGATGTTGACATCCAGCGTGCTCTTGACCCACTCGCTGATCCGCTTGGCCGTATAGTCGTCCGCGAGGTAGCTGGCGACGACCTCCTTGACGGTGTCGTCGATCATCCGCCAGATCAGATCGCTGAGTCTGCGACCCTCGAGAATCTGCTGCCTTTCGCGGTAGAACGCCCGCCGCTGGTAGTCCATCGGCTCGTCCCACTCGAGGAGGTGCTTGCGGGTGGAGAAGTTGCGCTCCTCGACCTTCTTCTGGGCCCGCTCGATACCCTTGGTGATTCTCTTGTCCTCGAGACTGACACCCTCGGTAAAGCCGAGTCGCTCCATCATCTTGAGCATCCAGTCGGGCATGAACAGCTTGAGCAGGTCATCCTCGAGCGAAAGGAAAAACCGGCTCGAACCGGGATCGCCCTGCCGGCCGGATCGCCCGCGAAGCTGATTGTCGATGCGCCGGGCCTCGTGCCGCTCGGTACCGACAATGTGCAGGCCACACGGCGAGTTCACCGGGCAGATCTTACGGCCGACCTCCGGAAACCGGTAGTCGAGCTGAGGCTTGAAGCAATGAGCGCAATTCGTGCGCGGGTCGTACTCGGGACAGTGGATGCAGCACTTGGTGCTGCCCACGGGGAACAACGCCAGCGACGCTTCCGGATAGTGCGGGGCAGTCTTGCGGACATCCTCGCCCACCTTGCAGTGCTCGCAGACCACACCCGTTTCCAGCTTGATGTCCGTCCCGCGACCAGCCATGTTCGTGGCGATGGTCACGTTGCCCAGCAGGCTCTTCTCGCTGCCACGCGCGGGTGGATGGCGCTGGCCGGCCTTGGCCACGATCTCCGCCTCGCGAGCGTGCTGCTTGGCGTTGAGCACCTCGTGCTCGATACCGTAGGTCCGCTGGAGGAGGACGGCCAGCTTCTCGGAGTTCTCCACGCTGGTGGTCCCGACCAGGACCGGCCGCCCGTGGGCTAGATTGCCCATGACCGTGTCGTACGTCTCGGTCATGAACTCAACCGTCTTCTCGTCGGCCTCCTCGGCCTCATCGAACCGTCGAAGAGCCTCGTCCAGCCGGCCGAGCTTGCTCTGGGTGTCGGACGAGCGACCGTCGGCCGCGATCAGCGGCTTGAGCCGCTTGAAGACGTCGGCCAGCAGGAACGGATCGGCCGGCCGGCCACGGCGGTGCATGGCGTGGATCTCCTCGACGATCATCTCGTACTTGGTGTTGAACGTGCGGTAGATCCGGTCGTTGTGATCCGCCCGGTTGACCGGGCGGTTGGTCGGAATGGCCACCACTTCGAGCTTGTAGATCTTCATGAACTCGTTGGCCTCGGTCATGGCCGTGCCGGTCATGCCCGCCAGCGTCTCATAGAGCTTGAAGAAGTTCTGGATGGTAATGGTCGCCAGCGTCTGGGTCTCCTCCTTGACCGGCACGCCTTCCTTGGCCTCCACCGACTGATGCAGGCCGTCGGACCACTGGCGCCCGTGCATGAGCCGGCCGGTGAACTCGTCCACGATGATGATCTGGCGATCCTGGACCACGTACTCCTTGTCGCGCTCGTACACGGTGTGAGCCCGCAAGGCGTTCTCGATGAGGTGCGGGCACTCCATGTTCGCCCCAACGTAGAAACTGCCGATACCGGCCTCGTCCTGGGCCCGGGCCACCCCCTCGTGGGTCAGGTGGGCCTGCTTGCGATCCTCCTGGACGACGAAAAGCTGAACGTGCTGGAGGGCCTCAGCCTCGTCCTCGATCAGCATGTAGGGATCGACCCTGAACCGCTTGATGGCATCCTGGAACTTCGGGTTGCGGACCAGTTCCTCGGGAGGCTTGTCGCCCCAGGACCTGATGCGCGCGGCGGTCTCGGCGTTGAGTGTCTGCTGCTGGCGGACCAGCGAACGAGCCAGACTGTCAGCCCACTTGTAACGGCCGACGTCGTCGTGAGCAGGACCGCTGATGATCAGCGGCGTGCGGGCCTCGTCGATCAGAATCGAGTCTACCTCGTCGATGATGACGTAGTCCAGCCGACCCTGAACCTGGGCCTCGTACTGCGTCTTCATGTTGTCGCGGAGATAATCGAAGCCGAACTCGCTGTTGGTCCCATACGTGATATCGCAGCCGTATTCGCGCTGTCGAACGCCCTCGTGCCCGCCGGGGTCAACCTGCGCCTGAATGTACCCCACCGTCGCCCCCAGCATCGCGAAGATCGGCTTGGCAAACTCGGCGTCACGGCGGACAAGGTAGTCGTTCACCGTGACGATGTGGACCTTCTTGTTCTGCAGAAATCGCAGATAGGCGGCCAAGTGGCAGACGATCGTCTTGCCTTCGCCCGTCTTCATCTCAGCCACGCTGCCACTGTACAGCACCTGCCCGCCAATGAGCTGGCAGTGGAAATGGCGGTGCTTCTGAGCCCGGTCGGAGGCCTCGCGGAGCACGGCGAATGCCTCGGGCAGGATCCCCAGCGGCGATTCACCGGCGGCAAAACGCTCCTTGAGTGTGTCGGTGCACGCGCGGAGCTGTACGTCAGTCAGCTGCCGCATCTGGTCTTCAAAGACCGCGGCGCCGTCCGCAACGGATCGGAACTTCTTCAGAAGCCGGTCATTGCGCGAACCGATGACCTTGCGGAACAGCGTACCCGGTATGTCGAGAATGCCCACGTGCTGACCCTTCGTCTATAGATCGATTTCCACGTCGCAGCCCCCTTGTTGGCCGGACCGCAACGCGGCATCGATGAACGCACAGATCTCCAACGTCTCCTCGATCGGCACCGGCGCTTGCCGCGTCTTGAAGAACTTCACCAGTTGCCGACCAAGCCCCTTGTAGTAGTCGCCCTTCGAGGGCAAACACGTGAACCCCTCCGAATGCAGCACCGTCGCCCCAAGGCTGTACGGTCCACGCCGAATCCCGCGCATCGAGCCGATCCGACCATCCTGCCAGACACCGACCGCCAGATCTGCGTCCGGCGTGGTCGAGCACTGAACCTTGCGGCAGCCCCGGCCCATCAACGTATACAGAATCTCCACCCCGTGGATCCCGTACCAGAAGAAGCCGGGATTGGTCGGCTCCTGCTCGGCCGGGCTGTAGGCGTCACAACCCAGCACCTCGCCCTTCCGAGCGTCCTTTCCGGCCGGCTGGCTCGCGGCCTTCGCGCGCTTCTCAGCCTGCTCCTCGAGGAAACCGACCATCGCGCTGTCAAACCGCAGCGAAGAGCCGCTCCAGCAGGGAAGGTTCGCAGCCTTGATGATCCGCACGGCCTCCTTGGCATCCGTCAGGCTGGCCGCGAACGGCTTGTCGATGAAACACGGCTTGCCGGCAGCCGCGACGGGCTCCAGCTCCTTCAGATGCCGACGACCGTCCACGCTCTCGATCATCACTCCGTCGACCTGCCCCACCAGATCCTCAATCGAGCCGACCATCTTGACGCCGTGCTTCTCGGCCAGCTGTTTCTTGTATCCCTCCACCCGCCCAACACTGGACTTCAGATCGGGACTGAATGAGGGATAGGCGGCCACCACGCGAAGCCCACGGAGATCCTCCGGGGCCTTCTCGTCGCCAAACAAGCCGGCAAAGACCCCACAGTGCGAAGTATCGCAGCCAATCATGCCAATCCGTATGACGTCTGCCATGGCCTTTCAAGCCCCTTTCCGCAAGTGCCGCCCCACTTGGCCTTCTCACCAGCCGGCGGCCAATTCAGGCTCCAGAGTTTACCCCGTCGGACGAACCGGCGATAGCCCCGAATCACCCGTCGCGGACAACGCCAGCCATGCCCACCGAGCTCTCCCGAACACTCCTTGCTCGCTTGGTTGCCCGGACGTAATATTAAGCGGTGTAGCGAGTTGCGCCTATGTCCGACCAGCCCACATCCCTTCAGACACCCGGCGGCGGCAGCGAGGACCCGCTCCTCGATGATCTGCGCGTGGTTCTCCATCGGCGAACCGTGACCACCGGGTCGAATGGCACGGGCGACGAGCTCATCGGTCAGACCGTGGGACCCTACGTGGTCAGCCGCCTCCTCGGCGAGGGCGGCATGGCCCGGGTCTACGAGGGACTGGACGCGGCCAGCGATCGGCGGGTGGCCCTCAAGATCCTCAAGCCACAGTATGCGACCGATCGGGCCTTGGCCGGCCGTTTCGAGCGCGAAGCCCGCGGCATGGCCCAGATTCAACATGAGAACGTCGTACACATCCTCGATTTCCCCGTCCAAGGGCAGGTCCGAGCCATCGTCATGGAGTTGCTGCCCGGCGGGAGTCTGCAGGATCGCCTCTTGGCCGCCCGGGCCCAGCGGCACTACCTCCCGGTCCAAGAGGCCATCTCCCTCATCGTCCAGGCGGCCGCAGGCGTCCACGCTGCCCACAAGCTGGGAATCGTTCACCGCGACATCAAACCCTCCAACCTCCTGCTCGACGCCGACGGACGCATCAAGGTCGCCGATTTCGGTACCATCATGGTCACCGAAGGCACAACCTGGTTGACCGGTGTCGGCCAGCAGATCGGCACACCCGGATACATGAGCCCCGAACAGTGCGAAGGCAAGCGGGTCACCGCGGCCAGCGACGTCTACTCCCTCGGGGCTACCCTGTTTGAACTGTTGACCAACCGGCTGCCGTTCGAGGTCGAAGAGGCAAGCCCGTTCGCCATCATGCTCAAGCACATCAGCGAACCGGCACCCGACCCGCGAACCTGGCGAACCGATGTCTCGCGCGACTTGGCCGGCGTCGTACTCAAGAGCCTGGCCAAGAACCCTAAGGCCCGCTTCGCTAACGCGGGAGAGCTGGGCGAAGCCCTGCTGGCCGAGCCGACGATCGAACCTCCGGCCGAGCCGGAAGAAGGACCGGAACACGGTGTCCGCGTCGATGTGGCCGCCATCCGCAAACAGCTCATGCTGCTCCCCCAGCGGGCGATTGTGTGCTGGGCCTGCCGATGCGCCCGCCGGGTTCAGGATCTGAACCGCGATCCGCGAATCGAAAGCGCCCTGACCATGGCCGAGGCCACCCTTCAGGAGTCGGCCGACGGCGCTACCGGCGGCTCGGTCTCACGAGCGTTGTCGCGCATTCGTGCCTTGCGGGCGGCTTCGCTGCAGGCGGCCTGTGCCCAGGAGAAGACCAGCGACTCGCGCGTCGCGATGGAGGCCGCTCGGGCCGCAGCTGCGGCCGCCGCCAGCGCCGCCTCCGTGTGCGTCGACGACGCCGCCGCCGACGCCGCCTTCGCGGCACGCAGCGCCACCGCCGCTCTCCGATTGGCCGGCGAGCCGGTGCGGCCTTTCTGGGACGCCGCACGAAGCGACTACCATCGCCTGGTCAACGCGAAACTGGGCCAGGAAGGCACCGTCGGCAGACCCATCCCCCCGAACCTGTTCAGGCCCTGAACATGCGATCACTTGCGAATCAGCATGACGGCCGCATACGACATGAACACGATGAAGGCAATCCGCAGGGCACGACGCGGGACCACGTGGGTCAGGCGAGCCCCCAGGTAACCGCCCAGGATGGCCGTCGGGGCCAAGAGCAAAGCCAGATGCAGCGCACTCCTGAACGGCATTCCCGCCGCGGCGTTCTCCAGGTTCTTGAAAGTGGCACCGATCACGCTGAGCGGAATGATCGTGGCAGCGGAATTGGCGATCGCCCGGTTCAACGGCACCCGGAGGATGAGCTGCTGCAACGGAACCGCAACCACGCCTCCACCCACGCCCAGTAGCCCACCAACCAGGCCGGTCGGCAATCCGACCGTCAAGGCCACCTTCCACACCGGAAGCGCCTTCGCCGCAGCCTCGTCCATCTCAGGCAGTCGCCGGTTGCTCATCAGGCGGTACAGGTTGTAGCCAACCTCATAAACCAGAAAGCAGCCGAAGACCTTCGTCAGGTAGATCTGGCGATCTCCGCGAAACCACTCGCCGCAGCTCAACCAGACGCCGATCACCACACCAATCGCCGCAAAAGGCACCATCGGCTTGACGATCGGCTCCAGCACGGCCTTGATCTTGCGATGATGGTAGAAGGCCGGCAGGACCACGAAGAAATTCACCATCATGGCGGCACCCTGGTACAGGTGCTGACGCGGCCCCAGCAACAGCGTCATGGCCGGAATCATGATGATGCTCCCGCCCACACCCAGCAGTCCGCCGACCACACCCGCTACCAGGCCGATCGTCAACAGCAGCAGTTGCTCAGATCCCATCGTCGCGCCTAATCCTTGCCAGCCAGGAACCCGACCTCTTGCGGATCAGGCCCGCTTTCCCTATAGATACGCGACCAGGCAACCCTGTGTCCAACCCCGCGACCCGGGCAAGGAGGGCGACATGTCCCAAGCGGACCTCGACATCAAGGCGTTCATCGACGCCATGTTCGGCGAGAACGCCTACGTCCTCAGCACGCCAGGATCCGATAACCAGCGCATCGGCTGGCTCATCGATCCCGGCCTGGCCGATCAAGCGGAGCGAATCCTGGCCTACCTCCAGGCCCGGAACATCCAGCTGGAACGTATGCTCCTCACCCACGGCCACGGAGACCACATCGCCGGCGTCGATACCGTAGCCCGCCGCCATCCCGCCGCGAAACTCATGATCGCCGCCGCCGACGAGCCCATGCTCACCGACGCAACGCTCAACCTTTCAGACCCGTTTGGCATCCATCTGCAGATTCAGACGCCGGCCGCCGAGCACCTCGAGCCGGACATGGATCTGACCCTGGGAACCCTGCGATGGACCGTGCTGGACACCTCCGGCCACTCGCCTGGGGGACGTTCCCTACATTGCCGCGACGCAGGCGTGGTCTTTACCGGGGATGCTCTGTTTGCCGGAAGCATCGGCCGTACGGACTTCCCCGGTTCCGAACACGCCCGGCTCATCTCCAACATCCACCGCCATCTCCTGACCCTCCCTCCGGCAACCCGCGTGTACTCCGGCCACGGACCGGTGACCACCATCGAAAGGGAAGTTAAGTTCAACCCGTTTCTGTCCGACTGACACACATGGAACTATGCCAATCGGGGGGCGTAGTAACAAGTAGAGGCACGAAGCCAGGCGGATCCGGAAGGAAGCCTTGAATGCCTGGAGCGGAGCCATGCTTAACAAAACCACCATCACGACGCGGTGCCCCACCTGCCGGGGCACGTACACCGTACCCCCTACGGCTGTCGGACATCGGGCCACCTGCTCCAAGTGTAAAAGCGTGTTCCGGGTTTCCGAGTACAACCCCCACCCCACCGAAGACGATATCCTCCGCTGGCTGAACGAGGGGATGGAGGAATACGAGTTCAGCCGCGACGACCGGATGGACGAAGGGTCGGCGCCGGAAGCCGCCAAGGACAAGGCCACGCCCATTCCGCGGAACACCACGCCACTGGCGCAGGCGTCCTAACCGGCTCTCGGCCCTCGCCTTTTGCACGGCCGGCCCGGCCGATTCAATTCGCCCTCCAGCTTTTAATAGGTGGTACCGGCGCATCTAGCCCTCGGACGGCCTCACCGGTTAGACTGCCGCCATGAGAACAGGTCTGGAACTCTTCCGGGTGCACAGACAAATCCCGACCGAACACCTCACCAACGTCAGCAGCGCCGTGCGCGCCGAACTGATCCGATGCGGCGTCCGACTCAAACCCGGAGACCGCATCGCCGTCGCCGTGGGCAGTCGCGGCATCACCCATCTCGTCGACATGGTCCGCGAAGTGGTCACCTGGGTCAGGTCCCAGGGCGCGACACCATTTCTCGTGCCCGCCATGGGCAGCCACGGAGGAGCCACCGCCGCCGGCCAGCAGGCAATCCTCGAATACTACGGGCTGTCACAGGAAGCGACCGGAGCTGAGATCCGCTCCTCCATGGAGGTTGTCGAACTGCCTCGGGGCGACCTGAGCACCCCCGTCTATCTCGATGCCCAGGCCGCGGCCGCCGACGGCACGATCCTCATCAACCGGGTCAAACCGCACACCTCGTTCCACGGACGCTACGAAAGCGGCATCATGAAGATGCTCGCCATTGGGCTGGGCAAACGCCCTCAGGCGCTCGTGATTCACCAACTCGGCGCACAGGGACTCCGCGATACCATGCCCCGGATCGCCCGCCAGATCCTCAAACACGGCAACATCCTCCTCGGCCTGGCCGTCGTGGAAAACGCCTGCAACGAAACCATGCGGATCAAGGCCATCCCCGCCCGAGATATCGAGGAGGAGGAGCCACCCTTGCTGGAGATCGCCCGCGCCAATGCCCCCGCCCTGCCGGTGACCAATCTCGATATCCTCATCGTGGACGAAATCGGCAAGAACATCAGCGGCCTGGGGATGGACACCAACGTGATCGGTCGACTGGGAATCCGCGGACAACCAGAGCCCCAAACCCCCACGATCCGCATCATCATCGTTCGCGATCTGGCGGCCGCATCCTGCGGCAACGCGGTCGGCATCGGGCTCGCAGATATCACCACCCGCCGACTGTTTAACAAACTCGATTTCCGTGCCACCTATGAGAATGCCTTAACCAGTACCTGCCTCGAGCGAGCCAAGGTGCCCATGGTGGCGGACACCGATCGGCAGGCACTCGACTTCGCACTCCAGGCGATTGCCCTGCAGGACACCAACACGGCTCGTATCATTCGTATCCACAATACATTACGCATCGACCGGTTTCTGGCCTCCCCGGCGGTGCTCGAAGAGCTCAGCAACCAGCCAGGCATCGAGGTGCTCGGCCAAGTTGAACCCCTGTTCGACGAGCAAGAGAACATGACCGCTGATCTGACGCCCTGACAAGTCAGGCATCCGCCGCCCAATCGCCTCCAGGGCATGCGCTCCGACTCCCGATACTCCCCTACGTGGCCATCAGACACCTGGGGACTATGATAATAGAGGCAAGCGGTCAACCCGGCAGGGATGCTATGCGCGGCCAGGCCAACGGCACCCAGCAAGGGCGCCCTACGGCCACACGATTCGAGTCTGATCAACCATACAAAGAGAGGATCTAACATGACACGGTGGCTCCTGCTCAAGCTCAGTGTGCTCGGTGCGGTCAGTGCCTTCTTGATGGGCGGCACGTTCACCTGCAATGTCACCTTCATCCCCCCGGCAAAGAAGGAATCCACGGAAACCCAGACCGCCGCCGTCCCCGCTGGGGCGATCGTCAAGATCGAGAACGACAATGGCAGCACCCGCGTTACCGTGGATCCCACCGCCACCGAGGCGACGATCAGGATCACCAAGACGGCTATCGCGTCCACCACCGAGGCCGCTGAGGCACTGCTCGCCCAGATGGAGGTCACGGTCACACCGGCCGGAGCACCCGACAATACGCTGCTCATCAAGGCCGTCTCTCCGCCAGCAGCGACGACTGACACCAGCCAGATCCAGTTCACTTTCAACGATGACGACGAAGTCAGCGTCACTGCCCTGTTGAGCGACACCCAGGTCGCCCAGTACCGCCTTCAGATCACCTTGCCGCCGGCCCATGCGGTCAACGTCACCCAACTCGCCGGGCCGATCCGGGCAATCGAACTTGACACCGCCAGCACGCTCACCGCCTCGGCCGGCTCCATCCGCTCCATTCGGGCCCAGGCGGACGTCACCGCCAGCGCTCAGGCCGGATCGGTCACCATCGAGGCCCATCGCGGAAGCGCCGACGTGACCGTCGGAGCGGGCTCGGTCAGCTTGCAGATCGTCTCACTGGCCTCCACCGATGAAGCCCAGGTCCGCGTGGACGCCGGCAACATCAGCTTGCAGCTTCCCAAGGACGTCCAGGCCGACCTCATGGCCTTGACCCAGGTGGGTTTCGTGCACTTCCACGAGCAGGACTTCGACGCGACCTCGGATATCCGCCGGAACTCGGGCTACGTGCAGGGCAAGCTCAACGGCGGCGGAGCGACCGTCGATGTCCAATCCGACGTCGGCACGATCGAGATCGACTCCTTCTGACAACGCGTTGCCCCCGGCCGGCACGACGCTTCACCCTGCCCGTGCCACGGCCGCTACAACCGACGGTCGCGGGACCGCCAGGACCGAACCGGAAGACATCCCCGCCATGGGCGACGCTTCCGCCATCGGCGGCCCCAGAACCACCTACGCCCTCTTGCGACGATCGGAGAATCGCCTCCCATGCCGGGTATCGCGGTCCACAGCACGAGAGCTTTGCCGGATCAGGCCCGGAATCGACCCTACCCACCCACCAGAGTCTGGCTACGAAAACGAGAACGAACTTTCAGAAACCGGAGAATCCTATGAGAGTCGCTCTGACCCGCTTTCTCGTCGTGTTCACCGTCGAAGCTTCGATCGCAATCGCCGCCGAGCCCATCACCTGGCAGCCCGAGGGACTGGCCGGCGGCGGAGCCATGTTCACACCGGCGATCAGCCCGGTGGATCCCCGGCGCATGATAGTCAATTGCGACATGAGCGCGGCCTATATCTCCCACGACGCGGGACGGACGTGGCGCATGATCCACGAAAGCCAGCTGCTCAGCAACATTCGCTGTCGCCCCACCTTTCACCCTCAAGAGGTAGATACCATCTTCGCGGCTAACGGATGGTCCGGCCGGCTCGCTGTCAGCCGCGACGGCGGCGAGACCTGGAAGGCCATCGGAAACCTGCGCGGCGATCTCATCGGTGAAATCGCCATCAACCCCCACCGACCCCAATCCATGCTCGCCGGCGTGAACCAGGAGGTCTGGCAATCACAAGACGGCGGCACGAACTGGGTACGATGCGATGGCCCGAAGGGCGAAGCCGTCGGCTTCTGCTTCCGCCAGGCGGGATCAGGCGGCCGCGGGGCGATCCTGGCGGCCACCCACGCAGGCATCTGGCGATCCGACGACGACGGCAAAACATGGGCGGAGAAAAGCACCGGCCTGCCCTGGAAGAACCTCCGCGGATTCACCGGCGGGTTCGACCACGAGGGCAAGACGGGAATGCTCTACTGCGCCATCCCCAGCAAGAACCAAGGAGGACAATTCGCCGGCGGCGTGTATCGCTCCAGGGACGTCGGCGACACCTGGGAAAGCGTGCCCGGGCTTGGACTCAACAAGGACATCAAGCCGGCCGACCAGTGGGCCCACCATCCCGTGGCTCAATACTACCGCGTGCTCACCACCAGTGTCCGACCGCTCACGGTCTATGCCCTCAACGCCAATACCGGCGTCATTCCACCCCACCAGACGGCCGTCTATCGCTCCGACGACGGGGGCAACACCTTCCGGCCAACCTTCTTCCCCGACCCGCGCTTCCCGGGCTACAACGTCGAGCCCGACTACACCACCGTCGGCGATCGGCAATACTACCAGTCCATACCGGAAAACGTCGCCATCTGCCCAACCGACCCGGATATCCTGATCCAGACCGACTCGGGCAATTGCATCATCACCACGAACGGCGGCCGGCAATGGTACAACGGCCACGCCCGGCAGGCGAAGCAGGCCGGTTTCTTCGAGTGCACCGGCCTCGTGGTCACGACCACGTGGCACTACTACCTCGACCCGTTTGAACCTGCCCGCCGGTACATCTGCTACACCGACATCGGCTTCGCCCGTTCGATGGACGCCGGCGGTACCTGGCGCTGGTGGGCGGAAGGCGAAAAGGCACCCTGGCGCAACACCTGTTACGAACTGGCCTTCGATCCGGAGATACGCGGAAAAACCTGGGGGGCCTTCTCCAATGTCCACGACATCCCCAACGACAACATCATCAGCGGCCGACACAACTCCAAGGGGCCGGGCGGCGTCTGCCTCAGTGTTGATCACGGAGAACACTGGACAACCGTCAGCAAGGGCCTTCCGGAAGCCCCCTGCACCGCCGTCGTCCTCGACCCAAACAGCCCCAAGGGCAATCGAACGCTCTACGCCGGCGTTTTCGGCCACGGTGTCTACAAGTCCACCGACGACGGTCAGTCGTGGAGCCGCGCGGGGCAGGTGGGCTCCAAGGACAACCGGCGAGTCTGCCGCGTGCAACTGCATCGCGACGGCACACTGCTCGCCCTGGTGACCGCCATGCGCCAAGAGAACGGCTGGCTGGCCGACGGCCCAGGCCTGTATGCCTCGAGCGACGGCGGCTCGACCTGGCGGCTGCTGAACGAGTCGCAACCTCTGTTGTGGCCCAAGGACTTCGCTGTCGACCCGGCCGACAGCAAGGTCGTCTACCTGGCCGCGGCTAACGCCCGGCCGCACCAGCAGGCCGGCCTGTACAGGACCCGCAACGGAGGCCGGTCATGGAACCTCCTGGCCCGCAAGGGACCGGAGCACTTCGGTGTCGCCCTCAGTCCGCACCACAAGGGGTGGATCTACTTGACCTTGTGCGAAGGAGCCCCGGGGGCCGGCCTGTGGCTCAGCCGCGATGACGGGGAGACGTGGGTCCCGTTCGATGATCTGCCGTTCCGGAACATCCAGCGGGTCACCTTCGATCCGTCGGACTCAGCGACGATCTACCTCGCAACCTTCGGCGGAAGTGTCTGGCGTGGACCCGCCGAGCCGGGGCGGTAACACCTCAGGAAACCGCGAGGCCCTCGAACCCCAACGCGACCGCTTGCCCTCCTGGGCCGGTCCGTCCGAGGAACCCATGGCCCCGTCGGGGGAATAAAGAAGTTCACCCGGCGCGGGGGAGCACGCCGGGTGAACAACAACTCCTCTACACATTCGGTCTTCGGATCGCTGCAACTACCGCGTCCGGCGGCGAACCAGCCCCAACACGGCGACGATCGCCAGCAGGCCAACCGACGAAGGCTCCGGCGTGATCACCGCACCGTACATGTTCCGGCCGCCGTTGTCGGCCTGCAGCAGGTTGAGTGTGCCAGCCGCGAACTCCTTGTAGTAAACCGAATACCACTGGTTGATGGTGCCGTCAGAAGCCTCGTCAATGGCGACTTCGTCGGGAACAGCGGTGTTCTTAAAACGGTTCAGCCCGTTCGCAGTAGCCAGCCAGCCCTCATCCACAATCCACTGCATGTGGGTTGCGTCAAAGGTCGGCGGGGTGGCGTTGTCGCCGTCTGACAACCGGTTGTCGATGAGCATGTACACCGTCACCGGCTGGCCGACAGTGACCGCCAGGTTGTACGGCACATTGTCGCGGTTGTCGTTGCCGGACATGATGTACTCGCCACCGACCAGGTACGCCGGTACCGGCAGGCTGTTGGCGAGATCATCGGAGTAACGGTGCGGGCGGTCCACAAACGTGGGTGCGAGGCTGCCGAAGGCGGGCACGGTGAAGTTCTCGCCAACGACCGCGCCCGGGAAGGGCTCATTCGCCACCGTGATGGCGAATGTCTGGCCCGTCCACTTGGCCGTGATCGTGTCCGTGGCCTCGTTGTCGCCCCCGGTCTCAACCACATTACTGATCATCTGACCGAACGCGACCGGCGCGGCCAAGCTCAGGGCCAACGTCACGACGGTCATCCATTTGGCGGTACGCACACACATGGCATCTTTCTCCTCTGACAGATGAACTTACTGTTTGACCACTCAGGTACGACTAGTTGCCCCCACCGCGGGGTCGCCCTCCGAGTACGCTCACGGACTCGACGTGACAGGTCCGGGCTGTACATCTCCAAACTACCCCACTCTCGACGCATTGTCAAGAGAAAATCGGGTAACTACCGATCGCATTCCATTATCGACGCGACCCCGGCTCTATGACCAGAGATAGCTCAAACGGTCCCGCTCGCGGGCCAGGACTGCGTTGTCGATCTCCAGGACTGAGAGTACCGGCCACCGCCCGGACGGCACGACGCCCGTCCCCATTCATACCTGCGGCCAGGATGGTTCCTGACCAGCCTGTGGACCGTCTTTGGACCCGCCCAATTCCTGAACAACTGATCGGTAATTCTCGTACTGGCCACCAGGCCCGGCAACCACGCCAGTCAGTCCGACGCCGGCGAGGATCCCGCCCCTGCCTTCGATCTGGAGGAGGCCTGAGGCACCTCCAGCCTGCCCGGGTACTCGGCAAACCAGGTCAAACCTGATGAATCGCAGCGCTGAGACTCCGTCCGATTGAACGGCTGCCCACTCCCATCTGGGGGCGCACCCTTTCAAAGGCACACCAGGCTCCCTGCCGACCCTCGCGCGGTCACCTCCCCAACCCGGATCCACCGGCGCCGGTTGGCGAGACCCCTTCCCCCCCGTCAGGTTTCGCCACGACGCTCGTCAGACTCATCCTGTCGAGCATCAACTCCGCCTTGCCGTCGACGGCCGGCACGCTGCCACTTTCCTGCATACCACGCTGGCCATCGGTCACGTAGACGCGCACCGTCCGCACCCCCCTCGGAAGACCGGATATCCTGGCCTTGCGAGCCGCTCCCTTGTTGACCAGATGGACCACGTACGATCCGCGATCAACAAAGGCGCAGGAGACCACACCAGGCCTGTCGCAGGTCACCGGTACGGAGGCCGCACCAACGGAGGTCATGCCCAGCTGCTTGAGCTGCCAGAATCGCTGCGTAGGCTCGAGCGAGCGGCCATCAAGGCCACCGGTCAGAACCGAGTAGTCGGCCGTGAGCTGCCAATGCAGAATCGACCGCGGCTGAGCCACGCGGCAGATCTCCACGTACTGGCTGATCTCTTCGAGGGCATACCAGGATTCGACAAACACGTCTCGAACCCGGTAAGCGAAGGGATCGATGCCACCTTCACCCACGATCAGGGGTACCTTCAACCGGCAGGCGGCTTCGCTGAATCGAGTGTACTGCTCGACAGTGCCGCCCCACCAGGAATGGAACGAGATGGCACCGACGTACTTGACCGCCTCGGGATCCGCCATAGCCGGCTCGATGAAGTGGGTGGCGGTGGGATTGCCGGTATCGCCCAGGATCATCCTCGTCGCCAGCCGGCGCGAGGCAAAATAAACCCCCAGCCGCTTGATGGCCTCCGCGTGCTCCTGTGGGCTCTGAAGCACGTCGATACCCATGTCGGACTCATTGAACGAGAAGAGCACCGGCTCGGCGCCATAGTGCTGCCCCAGGTACTCCAGGTATCCGCCGATCGCCGCGCAAACCCTGTCCCACTTCTCAGGATTGAGCCGCTTCTGTCCGCCCTTCCCGTCATCGTCGCCCAGCGCCCAGCGGGGGGCCGACCAAATGCTGGCAATCGTGGGAATCTGCCGCTTGGCCAGTGCTCCCGCCATTTCCATCGCCTGCCTGACGGCGCCATCCAACTGCCCCGCCGCGGCCGCCGCCACCGGATCCGCATCCTCCTCGGGCTGCCATCGGTCCAGCGGCATGGCCACGCGACCCCAGGCGACACGCAAATGGTCCAGGTTGTACTGAATGTGCGCCGCGTCGGCCCAGCTCTGGATGCGGAAATTGCCGCCTATACCGTCATAGGCGCAGCCTGGCCGCAATGCGTCCATCGCGAGCGCCACCGGCGACCTGTCGACCTCGCCCGTGGCTTTGATCGAGAAATCCGAGCGGATGTGCTGATCCGCGGCCAGGCTGCCCCGACTCAGGGGAAACGCGAGTTCAATGTCGCCGTTACCGCGAGTGCGATCGTCCTGGATAATCACCTCCCGCGGAGCATCAAAAGCGATCTCGAACTGCCGACGCGGACAGCCAACGCGAACACCCTTGGCCGAGGCGCGGAGGTACAGGTTCGGAGCCGAAGGACGGGTCGTGGCCAGGGCAATCTGAGTGTTTACAGGTTCGACCAAGTACGCCGAACTGCCGGCGTACTCGGCACCCGGAAGAGCGACAACGAAGTTGACCCCGCCCATCGGCGTCTCGGCGATGGCGTCCATCTGGATGTCCACACGGATGGCATCTGCAGCCGTCTGCCTGTAGGTTGTCCGGAAGGTCGCAGTCCCCCGGCGTCCCCTTCGCCCCGGCCCGCCGGATGGGGAGGAAAGGTCGCCCGTCACCACCAAGTCCATACCCTGACGCGAGTACCGACTGCCGCCACTTCTCCCCACACCGGTCGGTCTGCCTTTCGAGCCCTCAGCAGGGATCACCTGAATGCCGGCGGTGAAAGCCATCAGTTCCCCGTCGATCCGTATCCCGCGCAGATTGCCGTTGGACATGGCTTCGAGCTGGGCCAGCACGACAGGACTGCAGGACGCAACCAGCAACGCCGAAATGAGGATCGGACGAGGAGCGGATGCCTGCTTCATGAACCGGTCACTCCTTGGTACGCCGGCGTAGTATAGTCGGAAACACGGCCTCGGTTGATTACCCGCTGATCCTTCTCGACATCGAGGAGACGACTGCACTCGACCAGCGGACCCAGGCCGAGGGCTGAGACGACAGTTGTTGCCGCCTCGTTACCGCTCCATGGCGCGACCCATGATATGCTCGTCACGAGAGGCTCGACACGACGACCAAGTCCCTGGCCTCCCGCCGGGGACCGGAGTACCTTGGTGGACGCGTTCTTATGGTCAACGACGGCGGGAACCGGGTGCAGGCCCCCAGAGAAGACCGCCGGCCGATCACCATGACGTGCATGAGGGAACCCAGCCATGTCAATAGACCGGATCATCCTCTTTGCGGCCGTGTCCACAGCCATCCTGATCGCAGCCGAGGCACAGACCCCCGGAACCCGGGCACGGAGTACCACCACGCCGCCTGGCCTGTCGGTACCGGAGACCATCCACGTCGACCCTGCCCTGGGTAACGATGGAAACGCAGGCTCCGAAGGGCACCCCCTCAAGTCGATTTCGGCAGCCGTCGCTCTGCTGCCCGACCCACTGACGCGAACCGTCACCATCAAGCTCGCCCCCGGCACGCATCGCAACACCGGCGGCGTCGGCATGGAAGCCAATCGGCTCGAGCTGATGCGCCGGATGCGGCCGGGAGTGTACGTCCTGCTGGCCGGCAGCCGTGACGACAAGGGGAATGCGACGATGCTGGCCTGGGAAGGCGGCTCGGCCATGGTCTACGCCTGCGAAGGCGACTGGCGACTGGAGAAGCTGCAGATCGGCACCGGCTCCACCCGCCAGCGACGTGGCCTCGAGGTCACCGGACCGGCGCATGTTACCCTGAAGAACGTCACCTTCCGCACCCGCAGCCAGTCCGACGCAGGCATCTACGCCACACGAGGAGGCAAGGTGTCCCTCTTCGGCGACATCCGACTCAACGAGCATCTTCACGACCGCGGCGGCCAGGAAACCTTCTGCGGAATCGTCGCGACCGACCATGGCCTGGTCGAGTTCAGAGAACGCGAAAACGCCTCCCTGGACATCGGCAACGGAAGCCTGTCGGCGAGCTACTACGGTGTGATCGGTCTCGGCTGTCAGACTGCTCGCATCACCAGTTGGGGCGAGCAATCCAACACCCTGGCAGTCAACAACAGCGGGAGAATCGACCTGCACGGCACCCAAGTCGTGCTCCAGGCGAGGGTGAAACGGAACACGCCCGTCGGCCTCGAACACGATGGCCACATCCTCGGCGAGGACGCCCGCGTCACCATCCAGGGCGAGAACGACATGGCCATCGCCCTGCAGAAGGCGAGCACCTTCACCTGCAACGACATCGAACTCCGCGGCACCTTTGGCTATAGCATCTGGGCGAGCAGCGGGTCGATGTTTGTCGGCCGGTTCCTGGGCGACGTCGGCCGGCTCGAAGCCACCACCGGAGCCAACATCAGTATTGAGGAAGCCGCCGGCAAGATCCTCGGCCCGGTCGAAGCCGTCCACTGCGGCAGCATTTCACTCCCGCACGAAAACGTCCTCTCCAAGCCAGGGTAGGTCAGTGCAGCCGGCTCTACTTGATCGCCACCACCTTGCCGGTCAGCGCGCTCTTGACTTCCGCCAATGCAATGGCAACCGCATCACGGCTTTCGGCAGGCGTGCTCACCCTGGGCGCCTCGTTCCTCTCGATGCAATCCAGGAAGTAGCAGATCTCGTTGAAGTAGCCGTCGTCGGGACGCATCGGCGGCGTCTCGATCGAGCCGTCCGGTTTCTGAACGGTCAGCGGCTTGCCACCGACCAGATCGAAGACCACCGCCGCGTTCTCGAACCGGGCGGTGAATCCCATGTTGAACGAGTAGGCCGGGAACATGTCCCAGAAACCTTCAAGCTGAACGACAAGATCGGGGCGATACTGCCAGAGGGCATGAACGCGATCGTAGCCGCCGCCGGTTCGCTGATAGGTCTGGGCGCACACCCACCTCGGCTTGCCCAGCATGAACAGGGCGTAGTCTACGTCATGCACGTGCAGATCGAGAATCGCCCCACCGGACAATTCCGGGTTCTGAATCCAGTTGCCCTCCGAGTACGTCGGGGTGCTCGCCTGGCGGCGGAGGTGCAGGGCCTTCAACTCGCCGAATCGCTTGTCATCAACGGCCTCCTTGAGCCAGACGCACTCCGGCCAGAAGCGAATGCACTGGGCGATCATGAACTTGCCCGGCGACTCGGCCGCCACCGCCAGCATCTTGTTGCAGTCGCGCACGTTCAGGGCCATCGGCTTCTCGGACAGAACGTGCTTGCCGGCCTTGAGGGCAGCCATGGCGATCTGAGCATGCAGGTAGGTCGGCACGCAGATGTCCACCATGTCCACCTCCGAGTCCTTCAGCAGCTTCTTCCACTCCGCATACTGGCGAATGCCGCCCAGGTCACGCCGCGTACCCTGGGTATCGGCGATGTTGCCGCCGACCTTGGACCAGTCGCCAGACCGGCGATCGGCCTCCTTGTCGCACAAAGCCACGACCTTCGCTCGCCCCCCAAGCCTCTCGTACTGGTTGAAGTGGTTTCGCCCAATGAATCCGGCACCGATGAGACCAACACGCATCATGCTCAGTCCTCCTTAAGTCAGCGTTCCTCGGCAACAGCGCCGGCTACGATACGCCCGGCAGACGTCCCGGGCAAGCGCACCGCACCGCCCGGCAAGAGCGCCAAGAGCGCGAATCCCCTCCGCGGCGGACGGCCAACGCCGCACCACCAGCCCCTCAACCGGAAAGCCGGAGTGGAGCCGCAAGTCATACGGTCATGAAGCTACGCCGGCCGGCCGGACCAGCGAGGTGGGCGGAACGGAGGGAATGTCTGCCATCGAAAACCCCAGGGCCTTGCCCTGCCAGCTGTCGCGCCGCAACTGCTCGCGGCGAATGTCCTCCAGGATGCCGGCCTTGTCCAGGCACCAGTCAGGGGCAACCAGGATGTCGCCCGGAGCGTCAGCGTGCATCCGCTGGATGGCGACCGTCGGGGGCAGTTGCTCAAGCACGTCGCAGACCAGCGAAACGTATTCACCGCGAGTCAACAGCCGGATTCCACCCTGAGCGTACTGGCGAGCCATGACCGTGTTCTTCATGATGTGCAACAGGTGAATCTTGATCCCTTTGATCGGCAGGCGAGCCAATCGGCGGTGAGTCTCGAGCATCATCTCGCGATCCTCGCCCGGCAGGCCAAGTATGGTGTGAGCACAGATCTCGATCCCCCGCCCCGACGTCACCAACACCGCCTTCTCGAAACAAGCGTAGTCGTGACCGCGGTTGACCAGCTCGAGTGTCTTGTCATGGGCGCTTTGCAGGCCATACTCGATCCAGACCATGCCGCGCGGCAGATAGCCGACGATCAGATCAAGGATCCGGTCATCCACGCAGTCCGGCCGCGTGCCGATGGCCAGCCCCGCAACCTCGGGGTGCTTCCAGACCTCGTCGTAGAGAACCCTCAACTCCTCGACCGGAGCGTACGTGTTGGTGTAGGCCTGAAAGTAGGCGATGAACTTGCCGATCCTGCGTCCGCGATTGCCCTCGATCCCCCGGGCCAGTTGCTCGCCGACCTCGGCCGAGCCAACGCGCAGGTTGGGACTGAAGCCGGCGTTGTTGCAGAACGCGCAGCCGCCGTAGCCCACCCGACCGTCCCGGTTGGGGCAGGTGAACCCCGCGTGAAGCGTCACCTTCTGCACCCGACAGCCAAACCTGCGGCGCAGGTAACGGCTGAAGCTGTAATAACGCGGCTGATCCATTCGAGATGATTATAGTGGACTCGGACGAAGGTGAGAATGGAGCACCGACAGTGGACAATCGATACACCAGACGCAAGGGGCGGACCGGCGGATCGGCGGCGGCCCACGTCTCCTCACCCTCCGTTCTCCGGCCTCGACGGCTCCCGTTCACTTCGGCTTCCACTCGGCGGATTCGCTGCGCGCGGTCTTCAGGTACTCCTCGATTCGGGCCACGATGTCCGGATGCGCCGCCGCTACGTTGTGTTGTTCGCCGACGTCGGCCGCTAGGTCGTACAACTCCATCCTGCCAGCAAGTCCTTTGCGGACCGCCTTCCAGTCGCCCATCCGCACCGCTTGGAAGAAACCACCCTCATGGAACTCCCAGTATAGGAAGTTGTGGCCCCTCTGCGGCTGGCCGCGAATCGCGGGCATCATGGAGATGCCGTCCAGACCAGCCGGCTCCTCGACATTGGCAAGATCCGCCATGGTGGGGAGGAAATCCCATGCCGCCGACACATGCTTGCTCACCTGACCCGGTTGAACCTGTCCAGGCCACCGCACCACCAGCGGCACGCGGATCCCCCCCTCGTACAGGTCCCGCTTGATGCCCCGCAGCGGACCGCCGGCATTGAAGAACGCCGGCTTCGTGCCCCCTTCCTTGTGCGGCCCGTTGTCGCTGGTGAACAAGACCAGCGTGCCACGATCCAGCCCCAACTCCTCGAGCCGGTCCAGCAGGCGACCAACGTCACGGTCCATGCGCGTGATCATTGCCGCCCGGCCCTTGTGGGCAGAGGTCCACTCACGATCGCGGTACGGCCCGTAGTCCGGCACCTCCATGCCGTCGCCGGTCTTGGCGCCGAGTTCGTTGTTGGCGTGCGGAATGGTATAGGTCAGGTACAGGAAGAACGGGCGGTGGCGATTCCGCTGCACGAACAAAAGGGCTTCCTCGGTGAACAGGTCGTGGGTGTAACAACCCTTGCGGCCGTCACGGTTGGCGTCAAGCGGGTGTCTTTCCTGATCGCGCCATAGGTAATCCGGGTAGTAGTTGTGCGCGTGAACCTGATTGAGATAGCCAAACCAGGAGTCGAAACCCTTCAGGTTGGGCACACCGGTTGTGCCGGGCTCGCCAAGGCCCCACTTGCCCACGATGCCGGTGGCGTATCCCGCCCGCTTGAGGACCTCGGCCATCGTCGTATCTTCCGGCCGCAAGGGCACCAGACTGTTGCCGCGAACACGGGCATGTCCGGTGTGCAGGCCGGTCATGAAGCAGCAGCGCGAGGGTGCACAGACCGTGCTGCCGGCGTAAAACTGGGTGAAACGCATGCCCTCGGCGGCCATACGGTCGAGCCGCGGCGTGTGAATCAGCTTCTGGCCGTAGCAGCCCAGATCACCGTAACCCAGATCGTCCGCCAGGATGAGAATCACATTCGGCCGCGACGGCGATTGGCAACCGAGACACGGAACCGCCAGGAAGGCTGCGACGATCACCACCGGCCATCGGATCATGTCGGATTTCCCCGCTTCTCCCGCCGAGTTGCCGCCCGGACCGAACGAGTGCCAAGCAATGACTGCCCTCGCCTCCATCCGCGTCGCCTGCTTGGAGAATCACCACCCGGAAGGTAGCATGATACCAGGAGGAGGACCAACGGGCGAACCGGCACGGCTCAGCAACCTCGGCGAACGCCACACCGCGGAGATACCCATGAGATCCGTGATTCTTCGAGCCCGCAGACTGGGCTTCGCAGCCATGCTCGGATGGAGCGCGGCAGCTGTAGTCCTGGGCCAGGTCGATGACGGCCCGTCTTGCCCGCTGAACGAGGACGGCAAGGACGGACTCTGCTCCCGGGCGACCGTGGCCGAGGCCCTCTGGACGTCCCCCAATATCGGCAATCCTATCCCGCTCGGCAGCCAGGCCGACACGGACATCACCCATTGCTTCCTGGACATTGAGATCGACACGACCGCCAAAAGCATCACCGGCTCCAATACCATCGACGTCACCAGCCGAGCGGATGCTCTGACCCAGTTGACGCTCGACCTGCGGAGCAACATGGCCGTCGACTGGGTCAGGGTCAACGGCACCGCCGCCACCTGCAGCCGGCCGACAAACCAGATCCTGATCGACCTCGGCCGGACCTACAGCCAGGGTGAGAGCTTCCAGGTCCAGGTGGCCTACCACGGGAAACCGTCGAATCTCGGGTGGCAGTCGTTCCGGTTCTCGACGCACGGCTCGCCAACCCAACCCATCGTCTGTTCCCTGAGCCAACCGTGGTGGGCACATACCTGGTGGCCGTGCAAGGAGAACCAGCAGAACGTGGAGGACAAGTTCACCCTGGACATGTGGGTCACGGTGCCGAACACGCTGACCGCGGCCTCGAACGGACGGCTCCAGGGGAGAGATGAACTGGACGGATCACGGGCTCGCTTCCGCTGGAAGGAAACTCATCCGATCGCGACCTACCTCGTCTCCCTGGCCGCCAGCAACTACCAGAAGGTGACTTCGACCTATGAGTACCCCGGCGGCTCCATGCCGGTCGAGCTGTACTCCTATCCCGAAACACGGGCTGACGACGAGCGCAACGCCGCCGATCTGGTCACCATGATCGCGACACTGAGCGACTTCGACACGTACGGGCAATACCCGTTCGTGGACGAGAAATACGCCATCGTCAGATTCTCGTGGTGCTGCGGCATGGAGCACCAGACGGTGACCAGCCAGGGCACCGTCAACTGGCGCACCAACATCCACGAGTTGGCCCACCAGTGGTGGGGCGACCTGGTGACCTGCAGGACATGGAACGACATCTGGCTCAATGAGGGCTTCGCCACATTCAGCGAAGCCCTCTGGCTGGAACGCAAACCTGGCGGAAGCAAGGAGGGATACATCGGCCAGATGCTGGCCCGCAAACCGGCGAACCTGGCCGGCACGGTCTACTGCTATGACATCAGCAACTACAGCCGGGTATTCAGCCAGGACTACTCCTACAAGAAAGGCGCCTGGGTCGTGCACATGCTCCGACGAGTCCTGGGAGACGATGTCTTCTTCGCCGCCCTGCGCACCTACCGAACCGCCTACGCAGAGAAGGCGGCCGACACGGAGGACTTCAAAACCATCGTGGAAGAGGTCTCAGGGCAGGATCTTACCTGGTTCTTCAGCCAGTGGGTCTACGGCGGCGGCGGGCCTTCCTACCGCTACGGCTGGAAACAGATCCGGCTCGGCGGGCGGTACTACGTCCGCTGCTACCTGAACCAGTGCCAGCAGGAAAGCGCACCGAACTACCCGCTGTTTCAGATGCCGATCGACTTGACCATCACCTCGGCCGCCGGGAGCGTCACCCATACGGTGTGGAATGACCAGACCCAGCAGTGGTACCTCCTGCCCGCGGATGGGCCGGTGACGCAGGTCGACCTGGACAAAGACAACTGGATCCTCCGAGATGGCGTTCAGGTCGTGACCTACGTCGAGCCTCAGGTCCAGTGCCTCCGGCTCTCGCCGGATGCCGACGGGGACGGAGACGCCGACCTGGACGATTTCGCTCTGTACCAGAACTGCCTGACCGGGTCCGGCGTGTACCTCACCGAGGAGGAAAGACCTCGGTGCCACTGCCTGGATCTCGACCAGGACCGGGACGTGGATGCCGCCGACCTCAGGATCCTCCGAGACTGCCTGTCCGGCCAGGAAGTCACCCTGACTCCGGACTGCGCTCCGCCCTTCTGACCATCGGCCCTCTTCCGACAGACCCCCGACACGACCCCGAACCGAATGTCCGACATGGGATTCGCGATGGCCGAGAGTCGAAGCGTTGCCGCTACGGAACGGTCACGATCCGATTCCAGATCCGCGAACCCTGCGTCTCCTTCAGGCTGACGCGGAGACTCTTGCCCGCCAGCTCGGCGGCGTCGTGGATCACGAATTTCCTTACCATGCTCTGGCCCGGTTGCAGATTGTGAAAGAGCTGCTGTAATCGCGGGCGATTGGGGATAACCAGGTAACCCTCGAAGAAGAGCTCCTTCGCGGTCCGGTTGGTCATGGACACCCGCACCGTGACCCGATCGCCGGAGCGGTAGCTGATCGCACTGAGATCGATGCCCTCAAGTCCAAAATCAAACCACGCCGGCGTGGTGAAGGAGTATCGAGCGTTGGCGTCGACGATGAACTCGCCCACCAGGGGCATGACCCTCGCCGGAGCGTTGAGCGGAAAACGAATCACCACCTTCTCTCGAAAGACCGCTTCCGCTCCGAGCGAGAAGGACAACCGGTCGGGCCGCACCTCCCAGCCAACCGGCAAAACCAGCCGCACCTGCCCGCTGATCGGCTCGCGATACGTGTTGCGGAAGCTGACCTCGAACTCGGTCTTGTCGAAGTTGGGTTCGAGCGTGGCAGGCGTAACCGTGAACAGACGCCGGAACTCGACGAACCAGGCGAACGTGTTCGTCACAAACACCGGTAGCGGCCCCACACGCAACAGCTGGCGACGTCCGACCGTGGGCACCTCACCACCGCGGCCCCAGAGATCGACGACGCGGGCCCCTTCGCCCAGCGTGAGTTCGTGCACGCGGCCCTCGGGGGGCGCCGTGCCGTCCCATACGCACAGAATCGCCTGACCCTGCCGCTCGAAGGCCACACACTGAATCTGGCCGTCAAGCGTGGTTCGGGAGAGCGGCTGAGCATCACCGAGAACATCCGCGACCGTCCGGAAAACGAGGAGTTCCTCACGGGGATCCACCTGAACGCCGTACGAGCGAACCCGGACATCCCACGGCGCGTCCACGAAAACCGCGCCGGGATTCTGAAACGCCGCCTCGATCAGCCTCCGCCCGAACTCCGCCAAGCGTTGCTCCCGGGGGTACGGGCCCTCAGGTAGAGGTGCCACCGCCACCCACGCTCGACTGCGGTCCTTCGAGGCGGCCAGCAACGGGGCTAGGTACTGCTCGACATCCTCGGCCGGAACCAGAGACGGTAACGACAAAGACTGGTAGTCGGCCGGCACCGCGGACGGAACGTACAACGGCGAAGAAGGCGCGGCCAGCATCGGGGTGGCCATGAGCTCGGTCATTTCCTTCCGCAGGCGCGGCAGCAGACCGGGAAGACGATCGTCCAGGGCGACCCACGTATCCCCGTCGTTGCCCACCTGCCAAACATGGATGAGACCGGCGTATCGCGTCCAGATGCTGGCGATCAGGTGCTTCCAGCCCAAGGGAGCCTCGCTGAACACGTCCAGTATGGACATCATCTGACCGCGAGCCGAGGCCGCCTCATAGACACGATCATCCATCATGACGCCCACCGGATCAGCGTGTGTGGCCCGTATCGCTTCCAGATAAGCATCCAGGGCAAGCCCGATGGACAACTGACCGGCCATAGCACGCTGGGCATACCAGACCGGAACCTTGACCAGCTCCAGACGAAGATCCTGGAGCAACTCGCTCTGAGCACGAACCGCCGCAGGCTCAATACTCCTCAGCACAACGCCAAAACCCCGGCCCACGGCCACCGGGGCACTGTTCCGATCCGCCACCCGGGCCAGTGTGCACGCCCTTCGAACCAGAACCTCATCCTGCGTGCTCACGATCAGCTCAACCCGGTAGAGCCCGACCGGCAGGTCGGGATACAGAAACCGCTCGACCGGCTTCTGCTCGGTCATTCTGACCGCGACGGTCCGCTCATCGCGACACTGGCCATCCGTCGAATGAACCTTCAGCCGGGCAACCAGATTCAGACCGTCCGGGTCGCTGACCTCAGGAAACACCTCCACCGGCTCGTGACTGCCAAAGACACCGCCCGGGTGGGAAGTGGTCAGTGACACTCGCGGCATTCGATATACCGTCAGGTCGTCAAACCAGGCCGAGGCCCTGATATCCTCCCGTTCAATCGCCCTCAGCGGCGTCGGCCCGGAATCCCACACCCGCTTCTGCGCGAGCCAGAGACTCACCCCCAGGTATCGCACCTCCGGGAGATCACAACGCATCCGAAGCGTCAACGCTCGCCAGTCAACGCCTTCACTCTCTCCCCCGACGAGCTCGCTGCGCTGGTCGGTCCCCTGGATGGGCATGTTCTTGCGATCCAGAAACTCCGCCGAGATAAAGGCCCGGGCAGTGCTTAAGCGGCTCGTCTTGACCCAAACCATGACCAGGTAGTCACAGTTCGGGCGAACGGCAATGTCGCGCCCCTGATAGTGGTAGGCCAGGGAGCCGCCGTTAAGGTCCAGACGGTAACATGGCGGCTTGTCGTGGCCGTCCTGAAGATCGAATTGCCCTTCCAGAAAGAGCGGGAAGCCGACGCCTTCGTGCCTCCGCCAGCCGGCGGGGACACTCCCGAAATTGCCCGCCGCTTGTTCGTCGAAATCGAATGTCTTCACGACGCGCCGGGCAGCCAGGGGAGACCGGTCCAGACCGGCGTCGCCCATCACCTCCGCCGGCCGGGAAGCGGCCTGCACCGCATCGCTTGGCCCCGAAGGAAATGCGGGCGCACCCTGGCCCAGGACCCACAGCCAGACAACAGCAACCAGCCGACCGATCAGCATCACCACGATCCGCGGCTATCCAGACACCCTTTCGCGCCCTTCGGGGGCGCAGTCTCTAGCATTATCGGCACCCCAAAGGGTCGGCATCAGTGAACGCCGGGATTGAAACCCCCGCGGCAGCACCGTACCATATCTCCTGAAATGGCAGAACTCTACGACACACGGCGGTACCTCACCAACTTCGACGTGCAGCGGACCGGAAACCTCTTCACCGACGTACTGATCATCGGCAGCGGCGTAGCCGGCCTGCGGGCGGCCATCGAGGCCAGCCGCTACGGCTCCGTCCTCCTGGTCACCAAGGACCGCATCGAGCAGTCCAACACCGCATGGGCCCAGGGCGGCATCGCCACCGTCACTGCCCCAGACGATACCTTTGACAGCCACATCGAGGATACCCTGACCGTCGGGTGCGGCCTGTGCGACCGGGCGGCCGTCGATCGCATGGTCCGCGAGGGGCCGGAGCGGATCCGCGAACTGATCGACTGGGGCGGCTTGTTTGACCGACGTGGAGAGGAACTCCTGCTCGGTCTCGAAGGCGGCCACTCAGCCCCCAGGATCATCCACGCGATGGGCGATGCTACCGGACGCGAGGTGGCCGAGACCCTCATCCGCGTCGTCCGCAACAAGGAAAACGTCCGCGTCTTCGAAGACTGCTTCGCAATCGACCTGATCGACCTCGACGGGCGATGCTGCGGCGTGGCAACCTACCACCGCCATTTCCGACACCAGATCTTCTGGGCTCGCCAGACCATCCTGGCAACCGGCGGGTGCGGGCAGCTCTACCGGGAATCGACCAACCCGGAGGTGGCCACCGGCGACGGCCACGCGATCGCCTACCGGGCGGGCGTGCCCATGCGGGACATGGAGATGATCCAATTCCACCCGACCACCCTGTATATCGCCGGGGCCAGCCGGGCACTGATCAGCGAGGCGGTCCGCGGCGAGGGGGCCTATCTCGTCGATCGCCAGGGCCGACGATTCATGCCCGAATACGACCCCCAGGCCGAACTCGCCCCCCGCGACGTCGTCAGCCGAGCCATCCTCAGCGAAATGGCCAAGCAGAACGCAACCTGCATGTACCTCGACGTCCGTCACCTGAACAGCGAGAAGTTCCGCAAGCGGTTCCCCACCATCAGCCGACTGTGCGAGGAATTCGATATCGACATCAGCAGCCAAACGATCCCCGTCCGGCCCGCCGCCCACTACATGGTCGGCGGCGCCCAGGTCGATCTTGAGGCCCGCTCGGGCATGCCCGGCTTGTTCGTCTGTGGAGAAGCCGCCAGCAGCGGTGTACACGGAGCCAACCGCCTGGCCAGCAACTCGCTCCTGGAAGGGCTGGTTTTCGGGGCCGTGGCCGGTGCCATCGCCGGCCAGGTCGCCCAGCAGGGCGGCCAGCCGCGATTCCCCAAGCAACTCCAGAGCAGGCTGCAGCCGTCCGGCCGGACCATGCTCGACCTCGCCGACGTCCGCAACTCGCTCCGCAGCCTGATGTGGCGAAACGTGGGCATCGAGCGATACGGCCCGCGATTGGCCGAAACCAGCGAGATCATCGGCTTCTGGGGCCATTACGTCATGGACAAGGTGTTCGACGACCACGAGGGCTGGGAGACGCAGAACATGCTCACCGTCGCCCGTCTCATGACCGTGGCCGCCACCCGACGGGAGGAATCCCGCGGCGTACACTTCCGAACCGATTTTCCCCACGCCAACACCAAGCTCGACGGCCAGCACCTCGTCCTGCAGCGCCAGCCCGATGGCTTGGAGATCCGCCTCCAGGTATAGCCGTCGCCCAGGGCAGTTGACTCCTCGTTCAGGGATGATTATGCCGATAATCCAGCAGCACGAGGGTTGACCATGTTCACGGATCTATGGGCCAGGGCCCAGAATGACCTCTGTCCATCGACGGCCGGCGGGCTGCCTGATCTGACAATCTGGGAGCACTCCACCCGCGTGGCCAGACTGACCGAGATCATCGCCGGCTTCCCTGAAGTGAGCAGACACGTGCTCGACCGAGCAGCCCTGACCCTGGCGGCACTCTATCACGACATCGGCTGGCTGCTACAGCTCCGAGCCGGGCAGATCCGATCCTCCGACCTGCTGCTCAAACGAACCACCGGCCGGCAGCGCGAGATGGCATCGGAGTGGATGATCGACCATCTAGAGGGCCTTCTTGCGCCGCGCGGGCTGCAGCTGGCCGCTCGGATTGTGCGGGAATGCAGCGACCGCCAAGCCCGGCTCCCTGAAGTCCAGATCCTGACCGAAGCCGAGAGCCTGGACGAGATCGGCCCTCAGGCGATCTGGGGCATGGTCCGACGCCAACTGACCGAAGGCAAGTCGCTTCTCGATCTGGTCGAAGTCTGGCGGCGACAACAGGAGTATCGCTACTGGCCAACCTGGATCCGCGACTGCCTTCAGTTCCCGTCGTCCCGAGTCTTGGCCGAGGAACGGTACCAATCTCTGGCCCGATTCATGGCTGATCTCCAGACCGCCTGCCTCCCCCCAATCGCGCCCCAGGACAAGCCCGGGCCGATCATGGCCGGGACGAGATAACGGGACAGGTCCGTTATTTACGGTCCCGCAACCTGCCATCGGACTACTTGAGATCGAAGCTATAGACGGTCGCCTGCTTCCATCGAAACTCAAACCGCACGATCTCACCCCTCAGAACGCGGTTCTCACCTTCCCACGCGATCGGATGATCGACCCGGTCGCCCTTGATCGGCGTGCAGTCCTCCCAGTCAAACCCGGCACGAGGCCGGCCTTCCTTATCGACGACTCGAACCCTCAACTCGCCTCCGCCAGGGTCCACCCGCGCGTTGACGGTCATGTCAGACGAAGACATCGTCCCCGTCCGCGTCAACAGGCGGCCTGAGTTCCCGCCGGCCGCAAGGCCAACATATCGATCGCGGGGCATGTGGGCAAAGCCGATCTGGCGCTCCGTGAACCGCTCCGCCTTGTGCCCCCATCTGTAGCCACCGTAGTAGAAGTACGTGAAATCCCCCACCACAAGCTGGTCATCCACCCACGTCATCGCCCGATCCCACGTCCCGGGATGCGGATTGCGATCCAGGAACGGCTCCGTCTCTCGCTTCCAGTGCTCACCGTCGTGGCTCCATGCCAGAACCGTGTAACCCAGCCCGGCAAACGGACGTTGAGCATCGTGGAGCTCAGCAGCTTTCTTGCCCGGTTCGCAATTCAGGTCATCGCGCAACACCTTGACCATGCTCACCAAGAGACCGCCGCGCGCCACCACCGCGCTCATCCCATAGAACTGCGTCTCCCCCTTCTCGATCGCCGCCTTCGAATCCGGACCCACGATCCACCAGGGCGGACTCCTCCATTTCACCAGGTCGGCGCTCACACTCTGATGGGGCATCCGGAGACCCTTCAGGGCACCTACCGCCACGTTCACCGAAACAAGGGCCATGTAGCGGCCGCGAATCGGATCCCAATCGATGGCCGAAATGTCGTGGTTCACGGGAAGGACGACGCCATCGGCCAGAGGCGTCCACGACAGGCCGTCCGGTGAGGCGGCCACCTGCAGCCCGCCGTTCTTCCACCATCCGAATTTGAAACGCCGACTCGGATCGTGACCACCCGGCCCTTCGTCGATCACACTCGCACCAAACGTGATGGGCGGCGTCTCCAGCAGACGATGCGGCCGAATCCAGTGAATCCCGTCCTCGGATTCGATGTACGCCAGGCGCGATTCGCCCGTGTTGCCCGGACTCGCCGGCACGTTGTACCACATCCGAAACCGCCGCGTCCGCAAGTCCCGAACCACCGTCAACCAGGGCTGGAAGCAGCCGTCCTCGTAGCCGGTCACGATCGGCTCAGGCAGCCGTGACGGATGATTGACCTCACGGCCCAAGCCGTCTTGCTCAACGATCAGTGTCTCGTCGAGCATGAGGTACGGCCCGGGCGCCCACGCTGGCGCCACCCCAGACGGTCGAGTAGCTTCAGGATCGGCCGCCAACGCGATCACCAGGACCGCGAGACCACCTGGGATGCTCATGTCTCTGCCTCACTGTGTCGCCAAGAACCGTGAAACGCCCCGGAACGACTACATCCCACCCGGGACCGGACGCAACCATGCTAATCGATCCTGCCCGCGTGGACCACACGATCAGCTCCGAACGTCAAAACAAAGACGCGGCGCGTTGAATGCCGGGTTGCCTCTTGGTTTCGATCCCCGTCAACGGTCCAGTTTCTACCAAGTTCACCGCCGAAGATGCCGAGGGACGCGGAGGAGGCGGGGATGGTTGGGCCAACGGAGGCGACCAGAACGCAGGGCAGGCACGATGCGATGCCGCAAACCGTCCCCCCTTGCCGCAGAGACGCAAGGGCTCATGACGGCACAGGAATGCCATCGACTACTTGCTCACCCGCTTGCCCGCAATGAACACGTGCTCGATGTGTTGAGGCTTCAGGGTATAGAGCAGAGCCGACGCTTGCTGTTCGGTCGGAAGTCCGGCGATCCAAGGCTCCGGCCGGACCACCAGAAGATCAGCGTCGAAGCCCGGCTCCAGCGCGCCGATGCGGTCGGCCATGCCCAAGGCCTCGGCCGCACCCCGGGTCAGCAACCACCAGGCCTCGGCCGGCGACGGCACGGTATACGACCGCCTGGGCATGGCATGAACCTTCACCGTCTTGGCGGTGTTGAGGCACGCGACGGCGACCTGGGGCATGAACAACTCGTACCCCCCCGCCACGCTGCTGCCCAAGGCGATCCGGATCCCGGCCGCCCGGTGGGCGACGTAGTCCATCAGACCGCTCTCAAGAAACTGGTTGGCCGTCGGGCAGTGAACGAGGGCGGTCCCGGCCTCGGCCACCTGCCGCCGCTGGTTGCGGTCCAGGAAGACCCCGTGGCCCAGAAGCGTTCGGGGGGTCAGCAGGCCGGTCTCGGCGAAAACATCGACATCGTCCACGTTGTCGGGGAACCGTTGCCGGACGGCGTGGACCTCGGCCGCCGATTCGGCCACATGGGTCTGCACGTAACACTTGAGCATCTTGGCTAGAGCGGCGGCTCCGCGCATCAGCTTGTCACTGCAGGAATTGGGCATGCGCGGGCTGAAGGCATAGTTGAGCCGCCCGTTCTCGGCCCCGTGCCATCTGGCGGCCAGGGCTCGAGACTCATCCAGGGCCTCGTCCGCCTCCTGGCAGAGTCCGGGCGGGCAGTCGACGTCATTGAGCGTCTGGCCGAACACCGCTCGGAAACCTCGGCGGGCAAAGACCTTGAAGGACCGGTCAGTGGCCTCGGCAAACGGGCTGCCAAAGGCGGCCACCGTGGTCGTGCCGTGGGCGATCAGTCCGGTGACGAAATCCTCGGTGAGTTTCTCAGCCAGGGCGGCGTCCCTGAACCGGGCTTCGGCTGGGAAGACCACCCGCTCCTGCCAGTCCAACAGCGACAGGCCGTCGATTCCCCGTCGGTCCCACTGCGGCAAATGCAGATGGGCATCGATGAAACCTGGGATGATCCAGCAACCCGGACCACCTAGCGTCTTGCCGGCCTTGACCGGCCCGGGCCCGGCGGCGGCGATGCGCCCGTCGTCCGCGATCTGGAGGAGCGCCCGCGGGGCGATGTCGCACCGTTCGGCAGACCGCGGCTGAAGCAGGGTTCCGGCCAGCTCTTGCATGACCCGCTCCGTCTTTGATACGTCCGGAGGGCACCCCACGCGGTGCCCCGTGAGCCCTAAACACTACCGGGCCGGCTCCCCCCGATCAAGCCTCCTGACGGTCCTTGACGATTCGGGAGCGCCCGGCTAACATTCTTGCCCTGCGCTGCTTGGAACTCCCCTGCGGCGTTTGGAATCCACCGCCAACAGGAAGGCAGGAGCGATCATCGTGGGCTATGACTGTGTCGTTTGTGTCAAACAGGTCCCCGACACGGGCAATATCACCGGGGACGCCATGAAGGAAGACGGGACCGTCAACCGGCAAGCCCTTCCGGCGATCTTCAACCCAGAGGATCTCAACGCCCTGGAAGCCGCCCTGGCAATCCGGAGCGCCCACGGCGGCACGGTAACGGTCATCACCATGGGGCCGGGCGGGGCCTGCGAAGTGCTTCGCGACTGCCTTTTCCGGGGCGCGGACCGAGCCATCCTCATCACCGATCGCCGGGCGGCCGCCAGTGATACCCTGGCGACAAGCTACATTCTGAGCCAGGCAGTGCGAACCGTCGGCAGATATGACTTCGTCTTCTGCGGCCGGCAGGCCATCGACGGCGATACCGCCCAGGTCGGACCCCAGATGGCCGAGAAGCTCGGCATTTCCCAGGTGACCTACTACGAGGGCCTGGCCATGCTCAACTGCCGGACCGCTCGCCTCCGACGGAATGTCGGCAACGGCTGGGAGATCCTCGAGACCCGGTTGCCCGTTCTGGTCACCGTTCTGGACACGGCCAACGAACCCCGACCGGCGGCGGTTCGACGGCTCATGCGCTACAAGCGCGCCCGGGCGCCGATCGAGATTGCCAGGGAAGTCGCGGAGGCCATGCCCGAGTCGACCGAGCCCCAGAAGCAGACCGAGTGCGCCCGCCGGGCCGCAGCCCTGGCCAAGGAAGACCTGCTCATCGAGCAGTGGGATCTGGACAAGGTCAACGCCGATCTGAAATGGTGCGGCATGGCAGGCTCTCCCACCAAGGTACATCGCATCCAGTCGATCGTGCTGACCAAGGAAGGGTACACGGAAATCGCCCCGACCAAGGAGGGCGTAAGGCAGTTGATCCACGAGCTGATCGTGGACCGGACGTTGGGATGAGGCGGAACTCGCGGTGGTCAGCCTTCAGCTGTCAGCCGGAGAACACGCGAGGGTGAAATCGCCGCGTCAGTGGGACTGACCGAACCGAGCCCCACTTCCGGATCCAAGAGAGTCGAAGCTGACAACTGATAGCGAACAGGTTTTCCATGATCGAACCGAATCGTAACGGCGAAGTCTGGGTGTTTGCCGAGCAGGAAGACGAGAGTCTCAACGACGTCTCGCTGGAGCTGTGCGGCAAGGCGCGGGAACTGGCGGACCGGCTCGGCGTGAAGATGGGCGCGGTACTGGCCGGCTGGAACGTTCGCGAACTGGCCTACCGGCTGATCGCCCACGGGGCGGACCGGGTGTACCACGTGCACGACACCCGCCTGGAGCACTACCGTACCAACCCCTACGCCCGGGTGATGTGCCAGCTCATCGAGAAGCACAAGCCGCAGATCGTGCTCTACGGGGCTACGCCGCTGGGTCGCGACCTGGCCCCGCGTATCGCCTCGCAGATGCGGGCCGGCCTGACCGCCGACTGCACCGACCTGGACCTCGGTGATTACGAGGACAAGAAGACCAGCACCGTGCACAAGGACCTGCTCCTGCAGATCCGCCCGGCCTTCGGCGGCAACATCATCGCCACGATCATCAACTACGACCGCTGGCCGCAGATGGCCACGGTTCGCGAGGGCGTGATGCGAATGCAGGAAGGCGATCCCCGGCGCGGCGGCGAGATCGTGGACGAGAGAATCGCGTTCGAGGACTTCGACCTCGCCGTTAAGGTCATCGAGCGACACCGGGAGAAACGCAAGGTCAATTTGAAGAGCGCCCGGATCATCGTGGCCGGCGGCGGTGGCATGGGCAGCAAGGACAACTTCAAGCTGATCTATGATCTGGCAGGCGTGCTCGGCGGGGCCGTCGGCGCATCGCGTGCGGCGGTGGACGGCGGATTCGTCGGCAAGGAACACCAGGTCGGACAGACCGGCACGACCGTGCGGCCGGCACTGTACATCGCCTGCGGCATCAGCGGCGCCGTCCAGCACCGCGCGGGCATGGAGGAATCGGCCAAGATCATCGCCATCAACTGGGACAAGAACGCCCCGATCTTCGGGGTCGCTCACTACGGCATCGTCGGAGATGCTGCCAAGGTGATTCCCATGCTGATCGAGACAATCCGATCGAGAGGGAATGAAACGAAGTGATCGGTCAGACGGCCGGGACCGGCCCGGCGGCTCGCTGATTGCTGATTGCTGACCGCTGAACGCTATGAGCTGACAATAATATGCCCAACTTCTTCGAAGACAACGACGACATCAAGTTCCTGTTCGAGCACCTGAACATGGCCGAGCTGGCCGCGCTGCAGGAAGACAACTTCACGCGCGTGGACGGGCCGGGGCGCGAGTATGCGCCGCGGAACATCGCCGACGCACTGGACAACTATCGGCGGATTCTGAAAGTCGTCGGCGACCTGGCCGGCAACCACATCGCCCCCCGGGCCGAGCAGATTGACCGCGAGGGCAATACGCTCAACGAGGACGGCACCGTCACGCTCCACGAGGGCGTTCGCAGAAACCTCCAGCTGCTCGCCCAGGCGGATCTGATGGGGCTCACCCTGCCTCGCGAATATCAAGGGATCAACTGCCCCAACCTGATCTACACCATGGCCATCGAGATCATCAGCCGTGCGGACGCGTCCCTGATGAACCTCTTCGGCCTGCAGGGCATCGCGGAGACCATCAATGCCTTCGCCGACGAGCAGATCCGGGCCGAGTACCTGCCGCGGTTCGCCAACGGCGAAGTGACCGGGGCCATGGTGCTGACCGAACCCGATGCGGGCAGCGACCTCCAATCGGTCAGCCTCCGGGCCTGGCAGGACGACGACGGGCAGTGGCGACTGACCGGCGTGAAGCGGTTCATCACCAACGGCTGCGGGGAAATCCTCCTCACCCTAGCCCGCAGCGAGCCGGACACCCGTGACGGCCGAGGACTCAGCCTCTTCCTTTCGGAGCGGAGCGAGCGGATCAAGGTCCGCCACCTGGAGAAGAAACTCGGCATCCACGGCTCGCCCACCTGCGAGTTGGTCTTCGACGACGCACCGGCCAAGCTGATCGGCGAGCGACAGCGGGGACTGATCACCTATGTCATGGCCCTGATGAACGGGGCGCGCGTGGGAATCGCCGCCCAGTCCATGGGTATCGCCGAGGCCGCCTACCACGTCGCCCGGAAATACGCCAGCACCCGCAAGCAGTTCGGCGTCCCGATCGAGAAGCTGCCCGCCGTGGCCGACATGATCACGGAGATGAGAATCGCGATCGAGGCCGCCCGAGCCCTGGTCTACGAGACCAGCCGGGTGTGCGACTTCGAGAACAACATCCTCCGCATTCTCGAACGGCACACGCCCAGCGACCCGAACGAGGTCAAGCAGCTCCGCAACGACCTGCGAACCTTCAAGCGTCTCAACGGCATGTTGACGCCGATGAGCAAGTACTACGCCTCAGAGATGTGCATCCGGGTCGCCAACGAGGCCATCCAGGTGCTCGGCGGCTCCGGCTATATGGCCGACTACCCGGCGGAGCGGTATCTGCGCGACGCCCGCATCACAACCATCTACGAAGGTACCAGCCAGCTCCAGATCGTGGCCGCAGTCCGCGGGGTCTGCTCCGGCTCGTTCGAGAAACGCGTCGAAGAGCTCGAAGCGGCGGACTGTTCCGGCGAGCCCCTGCTTGCCCTCAAGGTCAGGCTCCTCGAGGCCAAGCAACTGGTCCTGGAGGCCATCAAGCTCATCAAAACCCAGGGCAACGAATACATGGACCTGTACGGCCGCAAGCTGGTCGACTGCGCCATCACCGTGCTGGTCGGACACCTGCTTCTCCGCCAGGCGGCAGCCAACGACCGCAAGAAGGTGGTCGCCCGACGGTTCATCGAGACCGGTGTGGCCACCCTGCGCCGCGACATCGCCTTGATCCAGAGCGGAGACCAGACCGCCATACAGGCCTATGAGATGATCGCCGGCCCACCCGGTCCGGCATAGAGCCCACCCGCTGCCCCATCTCCGCTCCATGCCTCTGCCTTGGCCCCAAAGCCGGTCGACACCCGTCTACCGGCCGGTGGAATCGTCCCCCCGATCCATCGAGTCGCGGCCCGTCGACGGGTCGGCGGGTGAACCCAACCAGCCCTTGCGGCGGAAGTACGTGAGCATGCCGATCGCCATCGCCGCCATGAGGGTCAGGGCGAAGGGATAACCGAAGTACCAGCTCAGCTCCGGCATGTTCCACGGCGACTTCTCGGTGTGGAAGTTCATGCCGTAAATGCTCGATATGAACGTCAGGGGAATGAAAAGTGTGGCAATGATCGTGAGCACTTTCATCACCTCGGTCATCCGCTGGCTCACGCTCGACAGGTACAGATCCATCAGGTCCGAGCCGAGTTCCCGGCAGGTCTCGACGAAGTCAATGATCCGGACGGTATGGTCGTAGCAGTCGCGAAAGTACAGCCGGGTCTCGTCGGCGATGTAGGGGCAGGGATCACGCAGCAGCGAGTTCATGGCTTCACGCAGAGGCCAGATCGTCCGCCGCAGCGTCATCAGGTCGCGCTTGATCCGGTGAACGCGGGAAGCGGTCCTGCTGGTGGGGGAAGTGAGGATCTCGTCCTCGATTTCCTCCAGCCGTTCGCCGGTCGTCTCCAGCACGGGAAAGTAGCCGTCGATGACCGCGTCAATGACGCAGTACGCCAGGTGATCGGCACCCGTCTTCCGCACGTGACCGACGTCGTTCCGGATGCGTTCGCGCACCGGGTCAAACGGATCGCCGGGGCGGCCCTCCTGGAAAGTGACCACGAAGTTCCTGCCCAGGAACAAGCTCAGTTGCTCGGTCTCCAGACCGTCGCTGTACGTGGCCATGTGGGCCACCAAAAACAGGTGATCGCGATACTGCTCGACCTTGGCTCGCTGATGAGTGTTGACCGTGTCTTCGACCGCCAGGCGATGCAGGGTGAGGATGTCGGCCAGACGCGCGATCATCTGGACATCGCCGAGACCGTCAACGTTCACCCAGGTGACCGGCCAGCGATCCAAATACTCGCCCAGAACGGCGACGTCTTCAATGGTCTGCTCCGTGTAACCCTCGTTGCCATAGGCGATGACGCGAATCACCGGCCTCGACGCGAAGGGGTCGGCCACCAGCGTGCCCGGCGCTGTTCCAGGCGGATTCCGACGTCGCGGTCGCTTCTTGCGGGACACCTCTTGAACCTCGGCCGAAAATCGCGGCAACCGGCAAACGGGGCAGCTCGCCTCGCGGTCACTAAAACCTACTCAAAACCCCGCTCAGCGATCTCGATCGCCCGGAGCATGCCCTTAGCCTTGTTGATCGTCTCTTCAAACTCCTTGTCAGGCTCTGAGTCGGCCACGATTCCGGCACCAACCTGAACATACGCGTGGTGCTTGCCGAAGGTATCGCCCGGCGTGATGACGATGGTGCGCAGCGCGATACAGGTATCCATGTTGCCGGCGAAATCAACGTAACCAACGGCCCCGGCGTAGGGACCCCGCCGAGTGGGCTCGAACTCGTCGATGATCTGCATGGCCCGGACCTTCGGGGCGCCGCTGACTGTTCCAACGGGCAGCGTGGCTCGCAGGGCATCGAATGCGCTCTTGTCCGCCGCAAGCTTGCCGCGAACCGTGCTGCTGATGTGCATCACATGGCTGTAGCGCTCGACGGTCATGATCTTCTTGAGCTCGACGCTGCCCAACTCGGCGACGCGGCCAACGTCGTTGCGGCCCAGGTCAACAAGCATGATGTGCTCGGCCCGCTCCTTCGGATCGGCCAGCAGCTCCTCCTCGAGGGCCTGGTCTTCCTGCTCGTTGCGGCCGCGACGCCGGGTGCCGGCCAGCGGACGATTGGTCACGATCCCGTCCTCGACGCGGCACATGATCTCGGGAGACGCCCCGACCAGAATCACCCGCGGCGTCTTCACGTAGAACATGAACGGCGACGGGTTCACGACCCGCAGGGCACGGTAGATATCGAAAGGCTCGGCGGCCGTCTTGACCAGCAACCGCTGGGAAAGCACAACCTGGAAGATGTCACCGGCCCGGATGTACTCCTTGCACCCCTCAACCGCCTTCTCAAACGCTGGGCGCTGGAAATTGCTTGCGAAGGCAAGGGCAGGATCGCCGGAAGGTGTCACACGCCCGACACGGGTCAACTGCGGAGCAGCCAGCCTCCGGACCATGGCCTCGATCCGCTCACACGCCCGGTCATACCCACCCCGGACCCCCTCGCTCTCCACGTGGGCGTGGCTGATGACCAGAATCGTCTTGCTCGCATGGTCGAATACCACCATCGTGTCGTAGATGTTGAACAGCAAATCGGGCAGATGGCGATCATCCGTCGGGGGCGCCGGCAGCGGCTCGTAGTAGCGAACCGTGTCATAACTGGCATAGCCGACCGCCCCACCAGCGAAACGCGGCAAGTTGGGTAGATGCACGGCGCGATATGAGGCCACCAGGTCGGCCAGCCGCCGGAGCGGGTCGCCGGTGCTCTGCTGCTGACGGCCTTGAGGACCTTCGATGGTCACTTGGTCACGTGTGGCTTCAAATGTCACCTGCGGATGGGCGGCCAGGAACGAGTACCGGGCCACCTCGACACCACCAACCACACTCTCGAGCAGAAACGCGTACGGACTCTCCGGGGCGATGGCCGCGAAGGCCGTTACCGGGGTCAGATTGTCGCCCAGCAACTGGCAGTAGACCGGAACAGCGTTGCCACGCTGGGCCAGCCGCTCAAACTCCGCGAAATCAGGGAAGTACTGTGCCATGGACGGCATGGTAGCCCCCAACGCCGGGTACGGTCAACCGGGCAGGTCTTGCCCACCGACGGATCAGGCGGGTAACGTAATGATGATGTACGAAGTCAGAATCAAAGCTCATTTCTGCGCAGCCCATCAGGTTCCGCTCCCAACCGGCACCCTCGAGCCCCTCCACGGACACGATTGGGAGGCCGAGGCCGTCTTCCGCGGACCGCAGCTCGACGCCAGCGGCATTCTGATCGACTTCACGACTGCACAGAAAGCGCTTCGCCAAGTGCTCGTTCCGCTGGAACACGCGGTCCTGAACGGCTCGCCCTTCATGGCCGGCTTGAATCCCACCGCCGAACTGGTCGCCAAACGCATCTTCCAGCGCCTGGCCGAGGCAATGGGTCACCCGGCCACGTTGGCGGCCGTGTATGTCAGGGAAGCACCCGGATGCGTGGCCGGCTATACTGCAGAATCACCCCAATCTTGACGATATAACCTCGGCAGTCTAACATCCAATAGGATGCTCGAGAGCAAGGACTGATCGCTTGATCCCGGCGATCCTGCAGCGAAACCATGGTTTGCCAACGATGCAAGAAGCAGACGGCCACCGTCCACCTGACCGACCTGGTCAAGGGTGAGAAACGCGAGAAGCACCTCTGCGAGCAGTGTGCCGCCCACGAAGGCGTCACCGTCAAACAGCACATCTCGATCAACGACGTCCTCAACTCGTTCCTGATGTCGCAGACCGGCGTTCAGCAACTGGCCCAACTCAAGTGCCCGGACTGCGGGATGTCGTTCGTCGAGTTTCGCAGCCAGGGCCTGCTGGGCTGCCCGCGCGACTACGACGTGTTCGGCGAGGTGCTGAACGGCATGATCGAACGCGCCCAGGACGGGCATACCCAGCACGCCGGCAAGGCACCCGGGCAGTCCAAAGTCGTCGACCCTCGACAGCAGAAGCGGCTCCGGCTCCATCGGGAGCTGCGCGAAGCGATCGAAAACGAGAAGTACGAGCTGGCCGCTCAGTTGCGCGATCAGCTCGCGGAGTTGGACGCCCAATGACCCTCGACGAACTGGCACGATCGACCGGCGAATGGCTGGCCACCGGCGGCCCTCTGAGCGACGTGGTCATCTCATCACGCATCCGTCTCGCTCGGAACGTGGCCGACCAGCCGTTTCTGAGCCGGGCCTCTCGTGAGCAGCGAACGGAAATCGAACGCACCCTCTTCGAAGCAGTCGCCGCGTGCAACTTCGGCCAGAGCACCTTCTACATCGATGTAGACAAGAGCGATCCACTCGACCGGCAGCTTCTGGTCGAACGGCACTTGATCAGCCGGCAACACGCCGACGCGGAGGGCAGCCGCGGCGTGGCCATCGCCTCGAGCGAGACGTTCGCCCTGATGATCAACGAGGAAGACCACCTCCGCATCCAGGTCATGCGCCGAGGCCTGAACCTCGACGAGGCCTGGGAGGAAACCACACGCGTGGACAGCGCCCTCGAATCGCTCGTCGATTTCGCCTATCACCAGCGGTACGGCTATCTCACCGCCTGCCCCACCAACGTCGGCACCGGCCTGCGGGTCTCGGTGATGCTCCACCTCCCAGCACTCAAGCTGACCGGTGAGATGGAAAAGGTCTTCCGGGCGGCCAAAGACATGCGGCTCGCGGTTCGCGGCCTGTTCGGCGAGGGCACCGACGCCCTCGGTGACTTCTTCCAGGTCTCCAACCAGGTCACCCTCGGCGAGAATGAGGAGGACATCCTCTCCGCGTTCAAGGCCAACGTCATCCCCTCGGTGGTCAAGTATGAGCAGGAAGCGCGACGCGTCCTTCAGAAGGACCAGCTCGCCATCCTGGACGACAAGATCTGGCGGGCATTCGGATTGCTCCAGAACGCCAGGACCATGAGCACCGAGGAGGCCCTCTACCTATTGTCCCATCTCCGCATGGGCGTGGTCCTCAAACGCGTCCAGAACGTCAATCTGGACGCGATCAACGAACTATTCCTCGCCATCCAGTCGGCCCATCTGCAGAAGCGCCAGGGAACCAAGCTGGACGGCGAACACCGATCCATCCTTCGCGCCCAACTGATCCGCGACTGCCTCGCACGGGCAACGACCAACAAGAACTGACGCCCCCCTCCCCCGCTCAGCACCCGACTTCGGTCAGCACGCGACCCACCCATGCGGGCGTCGATCGCCGGGCCGCCTCCAGATGCCGCCGCCGGCTGAAGTAGTACACGGCCAGGCCCCCTTGAAAGAAGGCACTCAAGACGATGATCAGAGAGTACATCCCGTAGGTGACCAGCGGGGCCAGCGACTGAGCCATCCTCTCAATGTCCGCCCCCATGCCGGACAGCGAAGACGTGACTTCCTCACTGGAGAACGAGAGCATCTGCAGAAGACAGTAAATCACGATCAAGCCCAGCAGGGCCAGCTGATTCAAGGCCAGCATGCCGGCCGCTTCGGGCACACCCTGACGCATCCGAGCCGCCCCCGAGTACTCCAGGAGCCCGATGACGCAAATTCCGAACACGATACCCATATTCAGCCAACCCGGTACCCACAGCAGGCACGGAAGACTGAGCACCCCGACCGCAAGGATCGTGACCGCGGAGATGTGGGCCACCCGGGCCGCCTGACGCACCGGCCGGCGAGCGGCCACCACCTGCCGAAGCAACAGGAAATCGGACTCACTCAGCGGCGAAGCCGGCTCCACGACCGCAACGGCAGGACGGGCCGACGGGGCAACGGGCATAACCTCCGAAGGCTCGGGATCAACTACCATGCTGGATGTTATCGGCAGAAACCGGCGGTGGCGTACCACCCCATTCTTCAAGAACACGCCCTGCGGGACTGGAAGTGCCTATAACCTTCCGATATACTTAAATGGAACATGTGACGACTCAGTCCGTCCAGAACAGGAATGATCCAGGAGGAATTGACGTGGTATTGAGTCTGCCCAAGGCATGCGGCATGCGGCGAGCGAGAGGTTTCACCCTGATTGAGGTCCTCGTCGTGGTGGCGATCATTGCCCTGCTGATCTCGATTCTGATCCCATCGCTCACCCGAGCCCGCGAACAAGCCCAGGGCACCGTCTGCAAGTCGAACGTGCACCAGACGGCCGTGGCCCTGACCATCTACACCATCGACCACAAGGCGTACCCCGGTCACCATCTCACCCCAGGCCTCGCACCCGGCGCCAGCGGCTACCGCCAGTGGCAGATCCTGTGGCCTGTCCGCCTGCTGAAGTACACGCAGAAACAGAATCAAGCCTTCTCCTGCCCGTCCGCCCCGAAGGAGACGCTGTGGAACGGCAAGGACTGCCTCCTTCCCTATATGACGTATGTGACCAGATCGGACGAGAAAGGCACCTTCTCCTACGGCTACAACGACTGGGGCGCGGTCGCCAACGTCCAGGCCCCACATCGCGGCCTGGGTGGGCACATCAACGACAAGGTGCACGGCGAGCCCTCCGTGGAGAAGGTGAAAGCCCCGGCGGAGATGCTGGCCATCGCCGATAACGATGTCACCAAGGAGAACCTCTTCAGCCAAGTCTACGGGACCTGGGATACCGCCATCGATCCGTCGAACCCGAACGAGTACCCCGGCGCCCGCCACAACAAGGGAGCGAACTTCGCCTTCTGCGACGGACACGCGGAGTGGATCTCCCAGAAGAAGGCGATCGAGAAGAAGAAGCGAATGCGGGCCCGGTGGAACAATGACTTCAAGAACCACTGTGCCCAGTGGACCGACAAGGAATCCTCCATGCCTTGCCTGCCCACCGAGTGACCCGCCTGAAGACCAGGAGCCTCCTGCCGGCGTGGCTGGCCCTTTGCACCCCCGCGGCGTATGCCGAGCTTCCGACAGCCGCGTCCGCTATGCGGATCTTCGGGCCGAGCGCCACGCTGACCGTCAACACCCTCAGCGATGCCGCCGATCGTCGGCTTTTCCAGGACCATCCCCCGCGACACTGAAACCCCAGACGGTACAATGGGAGCCCCATGCCAACACTCAACCTGGACGGTGAACGGATCGAGATCGAAGTCGGGCAGACGCTCTTCGAGGCCGCGGACCGCTCCAGCCGCGCCCGGCAGGAGATCGCCAGCTCCTGTCCTCGCGCGGGCCATTGCCGCGAGTGTCTGGTCGAAGTACGATGCGGAAATGAGGCCCTGAGCCCCCCCACCGCCTCGGAGGCTTTCCTGGCTCGGCCCGAGGATCCAAACGCACCCGTGTTCCGCCTGGCGTGCCAGGCTCGCGTGCTTCAGCCCCACGCGGTGATCCAGGTCGAAACGTTCAAACGACATCTGCGGATCGTCACCGAGGGCCGGGCAGTGGCCTGCGAGATCGACCCCTGGGTCCGGCAGGCGGCCGACGGCACGCTCTGGTTCGGCGATGAGCTGATCGGAAGCTGCGAAGGCCCAATCCACGGTGCGGCGATCGATCTGGGCACGACCACAGTCGTCGTGGACATTGTTGACCTCGCCACTGGGCGGCAAGTCGCCCAGCATGCGTTCGAGAATCCGCAGAAGTACGGCGGCAGCGATGTCATGCACCGGATCTCGTACGACGCCCGGCAGCCGGGGCAGCTCCACCAGACCCTCATCGCCCACCTCAACGCTGCCTTCCGGTCTCCCTCGGTGCCGCCGCAGTCGATCTGGGCCGTGGCCGTGGCCGGCAACCCGACGATGCGCGACTTGTTCTTCGGGCTGGACGTCCAGACCATCGGACAGAAGCCGTACGTATCCCACACCCAGATCGAGTACCAGGCCGGCAGGCAGCCGAGCACCGCCCTCTGGACCGAGGCGGCCAATCTGGGTCTGGCCACCCACCCGGCGGCGCGGGTCTACGGCCTGCCGATCATCTCCAATCACGTCGGGGCCGACATGGCGGCCGTCCTCGGCACGCTCTCCGAGGAGCAGATGGCCGGTTCGTTCATGGTGGTGGACATCGGGACGAACACCGAGGTCGTGGCGGGCAGGGACGGCCGATTGCTGTGCGCTTCGTGCCCGGCCGGTCCGGCGTTTGAAGGCGGGCGGCTGGGCTGCGGCATGCCTGCGGCCGACGGAGCGATCACCGAACTGCAGCGACGCGACGGCACTTGGCGAATCACCAAGATCGGCGACGTGCCCCCACGGGGACTCTGCGGGTCGGGACTGGTGGACATCCTGGCCGAACTGCGGACCAGCGGGGAGATGGACGCACTCGGACGATTCCGCGACCAGCAGCCGCGCATTGCCGTCTGCGAGTCCTCGAATCTGTTCTTCACCCGGCAGGACGGCAGTGAACTGGCCCAGGCGAAGGCGGCCAACGGCGTGGGGCAGGCGGTACTGCTGCGCCGGGCAGGGATCACCGTGGATCAGTTGGGCACGTTCTTCCTGGCCGGAGCGTTTGCCAACAAGATGAACCTGGAGAACGCCCGGCGCATCGGCCTCATTCTACCGGTTCCGAACGAGCGAATCGTACGCATCGGCAATGCCAGCATCGAAGGGGCCAAGGCCGCCCTGCTCAACCGAGCCTGCCGCAAGCGAATCGAGCGCCTGGTCCGAACGATCGAACACGTGGAACTCGAACAGGAACCGGACTTCTTCGAGCTGTTCGTCGAAATGACCAAGATCGAGCCGATAGCACGGTCAGCCGCGGAATGATGGATACGAGACCGGCCGGGCGCCGTCAACGGAGAAACAGCACGGTTGTTCGGCAGGCGGAGGCTTGTTTCCGGCCGCCGGTCACTTCTCATTTCACGCCCGCCGCGGGAGGCGGTGTCGGCGTCTTGGCGGAGTCGAGCTTGGGCACCGGCGGGCTGAAAGTCGGATCGGCGACCGGCGGTCCGGACCGGGCCACGCTGATGTCGGGTCCAGGAGGAAGGAGGCCGCGTTCGGCCAGTCTGCGAAGTGTCGCCCCGGAGGAATCCCTGGGATCGTGCAGGAGGTGCAGGGCCTGGACATCGTAGTAGGTGAACGTCGGCGAGAAGTCGTTGATCATCCCCTCGCCAACTGGCCGGGCCGAGCCCTGCATCCGTGAGAGCAAGCCCACGCGGACGTGCCCCAGCCCCAGCGCGTGGCCAATCTCATGAGCGAGTACCCGTGGGCAGCAGTCTCGCGGATCCGGGGCCGAGGCAAGCGTGATCCTCATCGGCGGCATGAAGCACCCTTCCGGGCTCCACTTCATGAACGTCACCCCGCCGCGACCCTGCAGCTCGACCGCCTCCGAGGGCATGTACCGCACCGGCACGACCACCCGGTCCGCACCGCGCGGATCGGCGGAACCCATGCGTGCCTCCGCCGCGACCTGGTTCAACGTCCACTCTCCGATCCGCGGGCAGAGGAACCGCAGGTAAGCTTCGGCGGTTCGACCGGGCGGCCCATCGAACTGGAGGACCAGTCGCGTGCCCCGCTGCCACCGGCGGAGACGAGCATCGAGACTCATGTCCCCGCCGTCATCGGAAAGCGGGCCAGTGCGGCCGGCAAGGGCGGCGAGGATCGGTCCCGAGGGCGAACCCGCAATCACATTGAACTCGCTGGTTGAACCCGGGTCACCGCCGGAATGGCCTAGCCCGCGTCCCGCGGTCATCACTGTCGCGGTGGCGGTCATCACCCAACCAGCGGGCACGTCGCGAACGTCGACCTCGAACCGCCCTCCATCATCGGCATGGAGCGTTCGAAGGAAACGAGCGGCCTCGCCGGCGCGATCCAGAAAGAGCTCGATCCGGGCACCGGGATCGGCCATGCACACCACCCGCGGGCCGTCGATGCGGACGGGCGTCGGCACCAGCGGGTCGATGTGCAGCGGACCGCGATAGATCGGTCGCATGCCGTTTCCCTGGAAGAGGGACCGGCTCACCAGGCAGGCACCGCCGTCGCCGGCATCCGGGCAGGCCACGCCGCTGTACCGGTTGGCAGAGAAGGTGCATACGTCAAACCCGGCACTGGACCTGTCGAGCAGGCTCACGCCGTGAGCACCGTTGCCGGTGAACAGCGTGCCCTCGGCCTCGGCTCGAGCCTTGCCGAAGAGCACCAGGCCGTAGTCGGTGTTGGCCTCGATCCGGGCGTCGGTTGCCGCCAACCGGGCACGATCCTGGAGTTCGACCCCCCGGCCACCGCTTCTGGCCAGCCGCGAGCGGACCAGTGTCAGCACCGCGTCGCCGGTGGCAAAGACGCCGAAGCGCGAGGCGTGTTCGGCGACGCAGTCCGTCAGGGTCAGGGTGGCCATATCGCTCAGATCGATGTTGGCGAATCGGCCGCCGCGAATGGTTGTCCCGGTGAGGCTGACCTGGCTGCGGTTGGCCGCGACGACCCCCCACTCGCCATTCCCGTCGAGCCGGCACGCGGAGCCCTCGGCCTTGGCGTCGTCGAAGACGGCCAGGCCGGACTGGCCGCCATTGAGAATCGACGTATTGACCAGCAAGGCCGAGCCCCGACCGTGCAGCTCCAGGCCATGCGTGCGGCTGGCCGAGAGGGTGCAGTCTCGGAGGCTGGTCGAGGCCTGACCGAAGAGGGCCACGCCCGGCCCGCCGCTTGTCTCGACGGTCACGTGTTCGAGAATGATCTGCCCGTGGTCCTTGACCACGATGGCCCGCTGCGGTGCGTTGCGCAGTGTCACCGCCCGAATGGTCAGTCGCCCGTCCCCCTCGACGATGACGGCGGCCTCCCGACATGCGGAGGCGTCGAGGACAAGGCCGCCGGGCAGTCGGCTCCCGTCGATGGTCACCGGGCCCGATGTGCTCGTTCCTCGGACCAGCGGCCTGCTGAGATGAACGGTGCGCGGGGCATCGCCGAACGAACCGTAGTCGAAGGTCACGAGTCCGTTCGCGGGATCACCTACCGCCCTAACCAACGCGTTCGGCAGAGGCGCCGTTTCCGCGGATTTGGCAGAAGGCCCGCCGAGGCGACCCGGGACGGACGGATCTCCGCGAAGAACGACGGATCGGCCGGGTGCGACGGCGACCTCCGCGTCGTCGCCCGCACCTCGGGACTCGACCTGACCCCCGACGGGAATCGCGGAGCAGTAGATCCAAACGATGGCAATGACCGCCATCGCCAGCCGAGGATGAGCGATCCGGAAACGGATCGAAGGCGTGAACATGAATAGGCGATTCCCGTGTCGGCGAGACCTCGGCGATGGCTCGGCGACCCCGGGGTGATATCGGTCCGGCAGGTCACCCCCTTAACCGCCCGCTGATCGGCTTCCCACTTATTTGAACCATAGGGTGTTCGCCTGCCAGGGTGAGGGTCCGCAAACCAGTCTGCGTCCTATAAGGACGAGGAGGTGGTCATCGTTTGGCATGCTTGGGTCATCTTCGCGTTTTCGCGCGGAGCCGTATTGGCAAGATAGGCAAGCATCGATACAATGGGGCCAGATTCGAGGAGCATCGGGGGCGGGAACGAGGAGCATCGCCGATGACCGATCAGAACAATCAAGAGTCTTTCGGAGACATCCCGGTGAGCGCTCGGCCGGGCAAGACCCAACCTCGCCAGTCCGTGAAGAAGGCCAAGCGAAAACCGCTTCCGCCTTGGCGCGTCGTTCTGCACAACGATGACGTCAACGACATCGAGGATGTCGTCAAGGCGATCTGCAAACTCACGCCCTTGAACACCGAGGAAGCCGTCGCTCGAACTCTGGAAGCGCACCAGACGGGCCTGGCCCTGTTGCTGGTCACGCATCGCGAGCGCGCGGAACTCTACGTGGAACAGTTTGCCAGTTGTGGCCTGACGGCGACCGCCGAACCCGAGGCGTGAGCTTTCCGGCATCGGGTCACAAAGCGGGAGTCTCCTCCGGGGCTGCATTTCCAGCTTTCAGGATGTGATCAGCCGAACGGCCTGGCCGACCACGCGGTCAACTGCTGGCAGGACCTGGAGTTCGGCCGGTTTCGAGCTGGGGATGGTGCAGTCGGCGGCGTGAACGCGGGCGGCTCTCAGCCCGGCCAGGCGCGGATCGCTTGCCAGCTGGGCAATCAGTTCGGCCCCGAAGCCGGCGAAACCCTGGCCTTCTTCGATGACCAGGACGTTCCCGGTCTCACCCGCCGACTCGACGATCGGCTCGATATCGAGCGGATAGAGCTGGGCGGGGATCAGCAGATCACCGGACAGTTCTTCCTGCTGGCGAAGGGCGATCATAGCCGTCTCGGCGATTTCAACCATGCCGCCGTAGGCGACCAGCGTGATCTGGCGTGGGCCATTGGGCCGCAGGCGAACGGTGGGGAACGGCGAATCGGTGGCCGCGATCGTGCAGTCGGCGGGCGGCGCGGGGTCGGTCCGCCGTCCGTAGAGCGTCTTGTTCTCGATGACCAGCGTGGGGCGATCGAGTACCGCGAGCAGGGTGTGATAGAGAATGCCCGGGCAGTACCGTTTGTGGAGGGCCAGGACGCGTGTTCCGGGAACGCCCAGCAGGTGTTTCTCGAGGCACTGGCTGTGGGTGGGGCCGTATCCGCGGTAGCCTCCGCTGGGCGTCCGGATCACGAGCGGAACGGTGACCTGGTCGTCGTACATCCCGGCGAACTTGGCGGCGTGATTGACGAACTGATCGGCGGCCAGGAGCAGGAAGTCGCCGAACATGATCTCGACCACCGGGTGACGGCCGGCGAGGGCGAGACCGTTTCCGAGTCCGGTGATCGCGGCCTCGCTGATGGGCGTGTTGAAGACGCGTCCGTCGAATCGGGTGCTCAGGCCGGCGGTCACCTTGAAGGCCCCGCCGTACGGATCGCGGATATCCTCGCCGAGCAGGACGATCCGTTCGTCGGCCGCCATGGCATCGCCCAGGGCGGAGCGAATGGCGTCCACGGCGCGTTGTGGCTGGAAGTCGACGGGCTTCCACGAGCAAGCGTGGGCCGGCGATCGCCCCCCCGCAGCGATCGCCGGCCTTGTGAGTGTGGTAATCTCGACGGTGGTGCAGGGATCTATCGACGCCCGGGCGACTGCTTGTTCGATCCGCTGATCGATGGCGGCGAGAGTCTGCCGCGTTTCCAGGCTGTTCTGGGCGATGAGGCGGTTCAGCGTGTCGCGTTGGGCATATGCGGCCACCGCGGCCGGATCGCGTTCGTCGTCGCCCTTGGAGTGGGCCTTGAGCCGGTAGGTGTGGACATGGAGGATGAGCGGTTGGCCGCTCCGTCGCACCTGGTCGGCGGCCAGGGCCGCCTGGTGGATCAGTTCCGCGGGGTGCCAGGTGTCCGCCAGCCGCACATCCATGCCGAAGGCCTGGGCACGGCCGGCGACGGTTCCCGCCAGTGTCTGGGACTGGTCGGTCGACTGGGACACGCCGTTGTCCTCGATAACGATCAATAGAGGCAGGGACCACTTGGCGGCGATGTTGAGGGTTTCGTAGACGGCGCCCTCCCCGAGTGTGCCGTCGCCGATGAACACTGCCGCGATCGTGCCGCTGGCGATCAGCTTGCGGGCCATAGCCAGGCCGGCGGCGACGGGGACGATGCCCCCCTGGATCCCGTTGGAGTAGAACGACTCGCGGCACAGGTGCTGGCTGCCGCCCCGTCCGCCGCAGACCCCGGTGGTCCGGCCCATCAGTTCAGCGATGAGTCCCTCGACGTCGCCGGTGCGGGCCAGGTAGTGGCCGTGCCCGCGGTGGTTGGTGAAGATCGCGTCGCCGCTCTGAAGGGCATTGGCCACGGCCACGCCGATCCACTCCTGGCCGATGCAGGTGTGAACCGTGCCGAAGAGCTTGCCCTCGGCGAACAGGGACAACAGTCGCTCCTCGGTTCGGCGAATAGTCAGTGCCTGGCGAACGAGTCGCCGATCGAGGTCATCGAGTAGGCCGTCTGACGGCGGCGTATCGGCCGCGTTGGGTCTTTGGCTCGCGTCGCTCGGCGTGGCGACGCGGTCCGTTTCGCGGCGAGTGGTCTCGTGGCCGCGCAGGGCCTCGGTGCTCTGGGACTCCAGGACGACTGGGCTCATGCGGGGATTATCGGCGATTGCATGGCAAGGCTGAGGTTATCGGATTGTGGCCCGGACCCGGGCCCGAGTGTCCGATAATCGCAGTGATCTGGCTCCTGTTCTCATCTTGTCCACTGCACGGTCAAGGTAGCGCCTTCGGGGACGTTGGGGAACCTGACCAGGACGGTTGGGCCGTCGGCTTTCCAGGTGACTTGGAGGGTGGTGTTTTTCGTATCGGTGGCGGTGACGGACTGGGGTGTGCATCCAGCGGCGAAGAGGCGGACGACGGCGGGGGTTTCGGCCGGGCCGCGGACCAGGGCCCGGGTTGTGTTGTCGGCAAACTGTTCGCTTAGCAGGCGGTGGGTGGCATGCAGGACGCAGGGCTTGGCGGGGCCGGTTTGGGTCATGAGCGAGGTGACGTCCCGGTAGACGCCGCTCTCGCCGAGTCTGAGCTCGGTCTTATCGTGGAGCGGGAACTCGGGATCGAAGACATCGACGACCGGGCCCTGCACTGAGACTGGCTCGTGGATGGCGTGGGCGATGACGAACGGGCCGCGTCGCATGAGGAATCCGCCGGGTCTGGGGAGTCTGGCGGCGCCTCCGGCCGATCGCAGGGCGCGTTCGATGAGCCGCAGGTATTCCTCTTGGGCGACGGTGGGATTGACGAACCGTCGCGGCGAGCCGAGTCGGCGATAGAGCCAGCCCTGGCCGACCTGGCGATCCCCTTCCGCGCCGGGCTCCACGCCGAGCTCGGTCTCAAGCAGATGGGCGAGCGGATCGCCGATTGGCAGCTTGCTCCACCACAGCGAGCCGTCGGAGATTTCGCCGCCGGTTCCGAGGACGATGAGTGAGCCGCCGCGTCGGGTCCATTCGGCCAAGGCGGTGTTGATTCGCGGGTCCATCGGCTTCATCTCCTGGTAGGACAGCACGATGACCTTGAACTGATCGAGGTATCCTACATCCAGGGTACGTTCCAGGAGGCAGGCAGAGGTCGGGACGCCTTCGTTGACCAGGGGGAGGAACATGCCGTAGACGCCGTCGAGGAGGGGTGAGGCCAGTTTATGCCAAAGCAGGGTATCGGTGACGGCCACGCCGATGCCGGCTGTCGGCCGCTCGATTGGATCCTGCAGCCAGGTGCCCGACCTGGGGATCTCCTGTTGGACCTGTATGGCCGACAGGACGATGATTCGGAATCGTTCGGGGGCGGGGGTACTGCCGCCGGTTGAGTAGCCGGGCAGGAAGATGCGGTCGGGCCAGGGCATGACCTCGAAGGCGTCGACGTTAGGCAGCAGCAGTTCGGCGGCCACGCAATGGCGGTACCATTCCTCGAACTCCGACCACTTGTGGTTGGGATCGTCCTCGACGGGGTCGGTGAGCAGCCACAGCTTGCGGTTGGTGCCGCGGGTGAGCTGGTCGAAGTAGTCATAGAGGACGTAGGCCGACGCGAAGAAGGACTTATCCGGGGAGCTGTAGTTGTGCAAGGCCCAGTTGACCGGGCCGGTCCAGACCTGGCCGATGTAGCCGTCGATCTGTTCGATGGCGGTCGAGGTTCCGAGGGGTGCGACGAGGTGGGCGGCCACATTGCTGTACAGGCTGTGGACGGGGAAGACGAAGGGGATGGCTCGGCCGGTGCGTTTCTCGCCCTCGATGACGGTCTGGCCGAGTTGACGTTGGAGCTCGAGGTAGAGCTCGTTCTTGAGTTGGCCGGTGAGGAACCGGGCGGTCGGTGAAGCTCGTTCGGGTTCCCATGGCCGGTGGTAGCGTTGTTGCCAGGTCTTGCGGAAGGCGTCCTCGTAGCCGGTGTGAGCGTGGGCGAGGGGTTCCTCAGGCAGGATGGCCTGGGTGCCGATGTCGATTGACTCGGTTGCCATTTCCTGCAGGTACCGGGTCCAGCCGGGCGTAGGCAGCATGTACGGGCGGACGCCGGCGCACATGACCACGTCATTCTTCTCATCGCGTTCGACCTCGTCAGGGTGTGGGGTGCCGTCCCACTTTCCGGTCCAGTACTCGTTGGTTGCATCGGAATCGGCGAAGAACATGCGGCCGACGGTGAACCCGTGCCGGCGCCAGGAGTTGACTGTCTTGGCGAGGCGTTCGGGGGCTGCCCCGTGCTGGTGGACGATGACGCCGTCGACGGCGATCGCGAGCCTGGGGTCGTAGCCGGTATTGGTCTGGAAGACGGTCTTGCAGTTGAGGAATCCCTGGTCGACCTTGGGGGGCTCGGCTCCCGTCGTCGCCGTGATCGAATACAGCACCGCGCCAAACGAAGCCAAGGTTCGCCGCATACTCATGCTCCTGAGTGTCCGTGAATCGCGGAAGCCGACCGGGTTTCCTCACACCGGCGGTCGTTTCGATCGGCCATTGTACCCGGACCCGGGGGCGGGATGAACGCGTCGGGGAGTGTAGGTTTCTCTGCCGAACGAACCCACGGCTCTGGTGGGTCAACCGCGTTCTCGAGCCTGCCGGGGCTGTTTTCTCCCTTGATGGCGTGAGAGCCGCAGCGCCAAACGAAGCCAACTGCGTTGGCTACGGCTCAACTCGCGTCTGCGGGGAATAACACGACGGGTGTCCCGGGCAGGAAGGAGGGCAGGGCGAGGTCGTGGGTGGTGTGGGTTGGCGGAGGTGAGGGCATAGCGGCCGGTCCGGGGGCTGCTGGCACGTCCCGGTTCTGGGGATAGAATGTCGCCGGGCCCGGGCGGCGAGGAGGTAGTGCACATGGTGGGTTCGGCGGCACAATCTGAACGGCCAGTTCTCGGTGGTGTTCTGCCGGTTTTTCAGACTCCCTACCACGACGATGAGAGCATCGATTATGCCACTTTGGAGAAGGAGATCGACTGGCTGTTTGACGCGGGCGCTGACGGAATCGTGATGGCGATGGTGTCGGAGGTGCTGCGGCTTTCGACAGACGAGCGCGAGCTGCTGGCCGAGCACGCCTGTCGCCTGGGCCACGGTCTTGGGGCGGTGATCATCAGCGTTGGAGCGGAGAGCGCGCGGGTGGCGGTGCGTCTGGGGCGGCACGCCGAGTCGGTTGGGGCCACGGCGGTGATGGCCATTCCCCCGGTATCGATTGCGGCCATGGAATCGGAGGTTCTGAGGTACTACGACCGCATTCTGGAGGCGGTGGACATTCCGGTGGTTGTTCAGGACGCGAGCGGCTACGTTGGGCGTCCGATGCCGGTGGATTTGCTGGTCCGGATGCAGCGTGCGTTTGGCTCGCGGGTGCTGTTCAAGCCGGAGGCGACGCCGATCGGGCCGCGGCTGAGCGCCTTGCGGGAGGCGACCGGGGGTGAGGCGGCGGTTTTCGAGGGCAGCGGCGGGATTGCCCTGGTGGACAGCTATCGGCGTGGGATTGTTGGCACGATGCCGGGTGCGGAGCTGATCGAGGCTCTTGTCGCTCTCTGGCGGGCGCTGGTTGCGGGCGACGAGCAGCGGACCTATCGTCTTTCGCTGCCGCTGTCATCGCTCATCGGCATGCAGAGCGGGCTGGACGGTTTTCTGGCCGTTGAGAAGTATTTGCTAGTCAAGCAAGGTGTTTTCCGCAACACTCTGGTCCGCGGGCCGGTCGGGTTCATGCTCGACGAGGAGACCCGCGCGGAGGTGGACCGGTTGTTTGACCAGCTGATGGCCGCGGTTCGCGACGTCTGACCGGGTTTTGCGGGAGGGTGTTTTGCTCACCGGGAAAACAGCAAGGGGAGCACCATGGGCGTATGTGGTTGCGTGGATCTGACGGGCCAGGTAGCGGTGATCAGCGGCGGGCTCGGTGACATCGGCCGGGCGATTGCCCTGGCATTGGCCGCGTGCGGAGCCGACGTGGCTTTGGGAGATGTGCTCGACGGCTCGGAAGCGACGTCCTTGCTGGGAGAGATCGCCGCTCTGAAGCGACGGGCTCGATACGATCGTGTGGACGTGGCCGATGCCGCGGCGGTTGCGGCCTGGATCGAGGCGGTGGAAGGTGATCTGGGTGATATCACGCTGGTGGTTCCGAATGCCGCGGTGGTTCATGAAGGCGGGGTGCGTGAGGTGAGCGACGCGGAATGGCGAAGCCAGCTGTCGGCGAATCTGGATGGGGCGTTTCATCTGGCCCGCTGCTGTTCGCTGCGGATGCTGCGTCACGGTCGAGGGGGTCGGATGGTGTTCATTGGGAGTTGGGCGGGGCGTGTGCCGCACCCGGGCATTCTGGCGTATTGTGTTTCCAAGGCCGGTGTGAGCATGCTGTGCCGCTGTATGGCCGCCGACCTGGCCCGGGACGGCATTCTGGTCAACGAGGTAGCTCCCGGCTACGTCGATGCGGGTCTGAGCGGGCGGCTGTTCAAGGAGGATCCTGGTCGTCGCGAGAAAGCGCGGCAGTCGGTTCCTGTCGGCGAGCTGATCGCGCCCGAGGAAGTGGCCCGCCAGGTGGTCTGGCTGTGTGACCCGTTGAACCGGCAGGTTGTAGGCCAGGCGCTGACCATGGATGGCGGGTTGAGCCTATTCGGCCCCGGAGGGCAGCGGCGGTGAGTGATGTGAGCGGACCGATACCGGCGGACCTGGTTCCCCCTTCGGGCCTGCTGTGGGCGGGGATGGCCCGGCGTGAGATAACGCCGCCGGTCGGCATCTACGCGCGCATGTGGGGAGCCGCGGCGGGTGATGTAGCGGAGGGTATCCATCGTCCGCTGTACGCGACTGTTCTGGCGATGAGCGAGGGTGCTGACCGGCCGCCGCTGCTTCTGGCCTCGATGGATCTCGGCTGGTGGCAACGGTCGGAGGATGAATGGCACGTTCGTGGTGGTCTGATCGAGGGGCTGCATCTCGACCCGGCCCGGGTGATGGTGGCCTGCGTTCACACCCATGCCGGCGCGTCGATCTGCCTGGAGGATGCCGACAAGCCGGGCGGGAACCTGATTGGGGGCTTTCTCGATCAGGTTCGCGCGGGGTTGATTGAGGCGGCACGGGAAGCGCTGGCCCGGCTGGCTCCGGTGATCATGACCTGGGCTTACGGGCGGTGTGATCTGGCGGCCAATCGTGATTTGCCCGAGCCGGGCGGTTCGCGGGTGGTCTGCGGCTTCAATCCGGCGCATCCGGCGGACGACACGGTTCTGGTCGGGCGCATCTGTGATTCTGCCGGGCGGATCAAGGCCACGCTGGTGAACTACGCCTGTCATCCGACGACCCTGGCGTGGGAGAACCGGCTGATTTCGCCGGACTATGTTGGGGCGATGCGGGCCCTGGTGGAGCGGGACACCGCGGGTGCTCCGTGCCTCTTCTTGCTTGGTGCGGCCGGTGATCTTGCCCCTCGCGAGCAGTATACCGGTGACACGGCGTTGGCCGACGCGAACGGGCGGCGGCTGGGATATGCGGTGTTGGCCGTGTTGGAGTCCATGCTCCCGCCGGGGCGATGTCTCACCTACGCGGGGCTGGTCGAGTCGGGTGCGGCGTTGGCGGTCTGGGCGCGCAAGACTTTCGCGCCTTCGTCGGTGGTTCTGGCCGAGCGGATCGACGTGGAGCTGCCGTTGAAGCCGCTACCCGCGGAGGATCAGGTGCGGCGGGAGATGGAGTGCTGCGGGGATCGGGTGCTGGTCGAGCGTCTGCGGCGCAAGGTGCGGGTGCTTCGTCTTGTCGGTTCGGGCCCGAGCTGCCGGATGCCCGCGTGGATCTGGCGAGTAGGGGGAGCCGTCTTTGTCGGCCAGGCTAACGAGGCCTACTCCGGGCTGCAGGTGGAACTGCGGCGGCGCTTCCCGCAGGTGGCGGTAGCGGTATTGAACCTGGTCAACGGTTCGTGCGGTTACCTCAGCCCGCCGGAGCTGCACGACAGCGACATTTATCAAGTCTGGCAGAGTCCCTTTGATCGAGCGGCCCTGCCCGGTCTGATCGCGGCGTGTGAACGGACGATTGGGGCATTGCTTGCCCGAGGCGAGTGAGCGGCATGAAAGGCCTGGAGGGTTTCGAGCTCAGCGTTTTGGACTACGTGGCCTTCATTGGCTACTTCGTGGTGCTTTCGCTGATTGGCTACCTGGCCGGGCGACGGAAGAAGAGGGTTTCCGACGACTACTTCCTGGCCGGCCGTTCGCTGCCCTGGTATGTGGTAGGCAGTTCCTTCATCGCCTCGAACATTCACAGCGAGCAGTTCATCGGGACGGTAGGAGCGGCGGTGCTTTTCGGGGTATGCGCCGCGATGTTCGAATGGGGCAATCTGACCACCTTCAGCATTCTGATCTGGTTTTTCATTCCGTTTCTTCTGGCCTCACGGGTGTTCACCACGCCTGAGTTCATGGAGCGCCGATTCAATCCGTTCCTGCGTCAGCTGTTTGCCGTGGTGACGGTGATCACGGGTGTGGTTGCGTTCCTGAGTGGGGCGTTGTACGGCGGCGGCCTGGCCCTGCAGAGCCTGTTTGGCTGGAACCTGACGGTGGCGATCGTGGTGCTCGCTTTCGCTTCGGGCGTGTGGGCCATTTACGGTGGGCTCAGTTCGGCGGCCTGGGCGGATGTCTGCACGGTCGTGGTCATGGTTGCCGGCGGGATGATGGTAGCGATTCTCGGGCTTTACAGCCTGGCTCCCGAATCCGGCTCGGTGATTGAGGGTTTCCGGGTGATGATTGAGCGGAACCGGGCCAGGGAGGGTGTATGGCGCGACGCCGTGGCCGCCGCGGTTCGGAACATCACTCCGGACCAGGCTGAGTACAACCGTCTGTCGGTGATCCAGCCATCCAGTCATGCTCTGGTGCCCTGGACCAGCCTGGTTTTCATCACCTTCACGGTGAGTATCTGGTACAACGTCATCAACCAGTTCATGATCCAGCGCGTCCTTGGGGCCAAGAGCATGTACCATGCCCGGATGGGCATTATCTTCGCGGGCTACCTGAAGGTTCTGCTGCCGGTGATGGTGGTTCTTCCCGGTCTTGTGCTGTTTGCCCATCACCCCGAGGTCCTGATGCTCCCGTGGGAGCAGGCCGGCAGCCAGGCGGACAAGGGTTACGTGACGATGCTGCAGGAGCTGATTCCCAGCGGCTGGCGTGGACTGTTTCTGGCAGCTCTGTTCGGGGCGATTCAATCGACGGTCCAGGCGGTGCTGAACTCGACGGCGACGGTCTTCACGCTGGACATCTACAAGCGGTGGATGCGGCCGTCGGCCTCGGACCGCGAGCAGATTCTGACCGGGCGGATCACCTCGGTGGGCATCCTGATGCTGGCCATTGTCCTGGCTCACATGGTTGTCTGGCTCGGGATGGGGCTTTTCGAGTACACGCAGATGCTGTATGCGTTTTTTGCCCCGCCGTTTGGGGCGGTTTTTCTGCTGGGGATTCTGTCGCGGCGGATCAACGGAGTGGGCGCCGGCGTTGGGGCCTGCGTGGGTTTCGCGGTTGCGGTTCTGCTCAAGATTGGGGTGACTCGTCCGCCGGCGTTTCTGAGCGAGGCGGCGGTGACCTGGCTTTCGCCCTTCGGCAATCAGGCGGTTGTGACCTGGCTGACCACCGTTGCGGTCTGCGTCATCGTGAGCGTCCTGACCGCGGCCCCGCGTCCGGAGCAGGTTTCCGACGATCTGACCTTCAACTGGCGGAAGCTGAACATTCTTGGCCAAATCGGGAGCCACTGGTACAGCAGCGTTCTGCTCTGGTGGGTGTTGTTTGTACTGATGATTGTCGGGCTGATGATCATCTTCTCGGGGGTATGCATGTGAGGCACGGATCGTGGTTGCCGGAGGGTGTTGTGGGACGGCGTTGACCACGCGAGCGTCCCGCTACAGCCGGCGGCTTGGCGGTTTCGCAGGTTCGTGGGATCAGGCGGAAGGGGCGGGCTCATTCGCCGGCCGGCTGACTGCTGGTGACTGCGTGCACGATGGAATCGAGAATGGCGGCCTCGGTGGTGCGGTCGCGGCCGATGGGTGTCCATTCCTCGCGGGCGATGGGCGAGGAGGCGCCCCGCCGCTCGATGGGGGTATCGCCGGGCCGGTCGTCGCCGGTTTCCCGGGCGAAGGCCGCTCGTTCGGCGGTGTCGAGGCGTTGGTTGCGGACCTGGCACTGAGCCAGGACGGAGGTTCCCTCCTGGCTGAGGATCAGCACGGCCACCTGGCGATGACGGTTCTTGCCGCCGAGCATATCACGGAGCCGTTCGGGTTGGGCCTGTTCGGTGATTTCCGCCGGGTAGGAGACGAGCCGGTCGCCGGCCGAGGCGTTGGGGTCCACGCGGAAATGCTGACGAAAGGCGCGCAGGGCCGCTGGCCGCACGTCGCGGAGGGCAAGGCCGTCGATCCGGCGAGTGGCATAGTCGCCCGGTCGCCCGAAGGCAGGCGAGCCGGCTGACGAGGTCTCGATGTCGGAGCAACCCAAGGCACAGAGCAGGCTGCTTGCCGAAGCGATGGTGAGAAGAGCGCTGAGGCGAAGGGTGGCTGTCATGAAGGGCACTCCCGGTATTGGCACGTTTGGCATTATCGGATGCGTACCGGGCAAGTCAAGGAACAGGTATACTGCCGGTCGTGAAGCGATTTCTGCAAGTGACGGTCATGAACCTGATCGTGCCGGGCACGGGTCTGATGATGCTGGGCCGGGGGTGGCTGGGTCTGGCCCTGGCGGTGTGGTTTGCGTTGGCGGCGGAGGTTGCGATTGCGGGGCTGCTGATTGCCCCGGCGGTGGTCGAGCGGTGGGCGGCGTTGGCGGTGGGTGGATTCGCCCTGGCGGCGTGGTTTGTGGCTCAGGGCCTGCTGATCAGCAGGATTCGATTCCTGCTCGATCCGGCGTTGCCGCGTGAGCTGGCCATTCTCCGTCGGCTGGCCCGAGGCTGTCTGGCCCACGGGAAATGGAAGGCTGCTCGCTCGGCTTTGCTGCTGGCCATGTCGGTCGATGATGGGGACGCGGAGACGCGTCTTCTGTGGGCGCGGTTGGTGTCCGAGACGGCGGGTGGTCGGCGGGCCTGGGCGGCGTGGCGGGCGGCCGCTCAGTATGATCGCGAGCACCGTTTCAGTGCGGAAATCACAGCCGCTCTGGAGCGATTCGCCCCGACGTAGCGCCCCCCGCTGCTGGCGACTTCCGCGGGCGAAAGGCCACAACTCGGCTCCTTGGTCAGCCGATATACAGGAAGTGGTGTATTTGCCCCCAGTTGCGCGCCGGGCCTTTGGTTGATGGGTACCTTAGGGGGTGCTACAATCGGGCGTGCGGTTGGGGGATCCCAGGTGGTCGGAGTGCGGCGTGGAGATGCTTCAGAGGAGACCCGGCCACATGACAGACGGATGGACGGCACCGCAGCAAGGAGCGGCTGATGTTCGAACGTTTCACTGATCGGGCCCGCAAGGTGATGGCCCTGGCCAACCAGGAGGCCCAGCGTTTCAACCACGAGTACATTGGGACCGAGCACATTTTGCTTGGGCTGGTGAAGGAAGGCTCGGGTGTCGGCGCGAACGTTCTGAAGAACCTGGATGTCGACCTGCGGAAGGTTCGGCTTGAGGTGGAGAAGCTGGTCAAGCGTGGCCCGGACATGGTCACGATGGGCAAGCTTCCGCAAACCCCTCGGGCGAAGAAGGTTATCGAATACGCGATCGAGGAAGCCCGGAGCCTGAATCACAACTACGTGGGCACGGAGCATCTGCTTCTTGGCCTGCTGCGTGAGCAGGACGGTGTGGCTGCCCAGGTGCTGATGAACCTCGGGCTGCGGCTGGAGGATGTTCGCGAGGAGGTTCTGAACCTGCTAGGGGCGGGGATTGAGAACGAGGAAGCGGCGGCGGGCGGGGGGCCTCCGGGTCCCGGGGGTGAAGCCAAGAAGGGCAAGAGCAAGACGCCGGCCCTGGACTCGTTTGGCCGCGATCTCACTGAAATGGCTCGCGAGGGCAAGCTTGACCCGGTGATTGGCCGGCAGCGTGAGATTGACCGGGTGATTCAGATCCTCTGCCGGCGGCAGAAGAACAATCCCGTGCTTTTGGGCGAGGCGGGTGTGGGCAAGACTGCGATTGTCGAGGGTCTGGCCCAGAAGATCGTCAATGGTGAGATTCCCGAGCTGCTGGCCGATCGACGGATTGTGGTGTTGGATCTGGCCATGATGGTGGCGGGCACGAAGTACCGCGGGCAGTTTGAGGAGCGTATCAAGGCGGTGATGAACGAAGTCCGGCGAGCCCGGAACGTCATTCTGTTCATCGACGAGTTGCACACGCTGGTCGGCGCGGGCGGAGCCGAAGGTGCGATTGACGCCTCGAACGTGCTCAAGCCGGCGTTGAGTCGTGGCGAGATTCAGTGTATTGGGGCGACCACGCTTGACGAGTACCGCAAGTACATCGAGAAGGACGGAGCGCTGGAGCGGCGGTTCCAGCAGATCATCGTTGAGCCGCCGAGCCGGGACGAGACGATTCTGATTCTCAAGGGGTTGCGGGACCGGTACGAGGCTCACCACCGCGTTCAGATCACCGACAACGCGTTGCTGCAGGCGGTGGAGCTGTCCGACCGGTACATCACCGGCCGGGTACAGCCGGACAAGGCCATCGACGTCATTGACGAAGCCGGGGCGGCCGTTCGTCTCAAGTCCATGACCAAGCCGCCGAATCTCGCGGAGATCGAGCGTGAGATCGAGAAGCTGATCATGGAGAAGGATGAGGCGGTCAAGAATGCCGACTACGAGCGGGCGGCGGAGCTTCGCGACAAGGCCGAGGTCTCGCGGTCCAAGAAGGAGGAAATGCAGCGTGAGTGGCGAGACCGGGCGAAGGAAGTGGACGGTGTGGTCGACGACGAGGTCATTGCCTCGGTCGTATCGGGCATCACCGGCGTGCCCCTGACGCGGCTGGAGAAGACCGAAGTCCAGCGGTTGCTGCGGCTCGAGGACGAGCTGCACAAGCGGGTCATCAGCCAGGACGAAGCGGTTCGGGCGGTGGCCCGGGCGGTGCGTCGCTCGCGGAGCGGCCTGAAGGACCCGAACCGTCCGATGGGCAGCTTCATCTTCATCGGGCCGTCGGGCGTGGGCAAGACCTACCTGGCCAAGTGTTTGGCCGAGTTCATGTTCGGTGACGAGGATGCCCTGGTCATTCTGGACATGTCCGAGTTCATGGAGAAGCACAATGTCAGCCGTCTGATCGGTGCCCCGCCGGGTTACGTGGGCTACGAGGAGGGCGGCCAGCTGACCGAGCGGATCCGCCGCCGGCCGTATTCCGTGGTTCTGCTCGACGAGATCGAGAAGGCTCACCCGGACGTGTTCAACATGCTGCTTCAGATCATGGAGGAAGGTCGGCTGACCGACTCGTTCGGGCGGCACATCGACTTCAAGAACACGATCATGATCATGACGAGCAACATCGGGGCTGACCGCATCACCAACCAGAGCGAGTTCGGTTTCGGCAAGCGTGACGAGGAAGTCAGCTACCAGAAGATGAAGACCATGCTGCAGGGCGAAGTTGAGCGTTACTTCCGCCCCGAATTCATCAACCGCGTGGACGAGCTGGTCGTGTTCCACAAGCTGACTCACCAGGACCTGGTCAACATCGTGGATCTGGAGGTCAACAAGGTCGCCAAGCGGCTCGCGGAGAAGGGGTATCACCTGATCCTCGACCAGAAGGCCAAGGACTTCCTGATTGAACACGGAACCGACGAGAAGTTCGGAGCTCGGCCGCTCCGCCGGTCTATCGAGAACAAGATCGAAGACCCGTTGAGCGAGGCGATACTCCGCGGCGAATACGAGGGCCGTAACCACATCAAGGTGACCATCAAGGACAACAGCGACGGCGATCCGGAGCTGCATTTCGAAGGTTATGCCCAGGAGCCCCCCGTCGAGGAGAAGCCGCCGGAGCCGGTCGGCGCCAGCAACGTCAACGACGAAACCTGACGGCGGCCGGGGGAGAGCTCTCGCGTTTAGCGGGGAGATACCCCGGTGAATGGACACGACGAGCCCACGACGGCGACTCTGGACGAGGTCCAGGTGTTGCGCGATCGAGTGGCCGAACTCGAGCACGCCCATCGTGAGCGGCGGCTCATTGAAGAGTCGCTCATCGAGAGCAAGGCCCGGCAGAAGGCCATTCTGGACAACATCCTGGACATTGCCTGGCTCAAAGACCGCGACTTCCGCTACGTGGCCGCCAACAGGGCCTTCACCCGCTTGTGCGGCATGAGCACGGACGAACTGGTCGGAAAGACGGACTACGATCTCTGGCCGCCGGAGCTGGCCGAGAAGTACCGTCAAGACGATCTCGAGGTCATGCGGACCGGCGTGGTCCGCCGCATCGAGGAGCCCTTGCAGGACCTCCAGGGCCGGATCACGCGGGTTGAGACGATCAAGACGCCGGTGCGAAACGACCGGGGTGAGATCATTGGAACAACCGGCATTGCCCGAGACGTCACGGAGCGTGTCCAGTCGGAAGAGGCCCTGCACCAGCGGATCGAGGCGCTGACCCAACCGCCAGGCGAGACGTCCTCCCTGGGTATCGAGGATCTTTTCAAGCTGGAGGACATCCAGGCCATCTCGGACGCCTTCGCCGAGGCCACCGGGGTCGCTTCACTGATCACGGATCTCGACGGCCAGCCCATTACCAAGCCGAGCAACTTCTGCCGGCTCTGCCTGGAGCTGGTCCGCAGGACGGAGCAAGGCCGGCTCAACTGCATGCACTCGGACGCCCAGCTGGGCGAGATGCGACCCGACGGCCCGGTGGTTCAGCCGTGCCTGAGCGCCGGGCTCTGGGGTGGCGGAACGAGCATCTGTGCCGGCGATCGCAGGATCGCCAAGTGGCTGGTCGGACAGGTTCTGGACGAGTTCCAGGACGACGAGCAGCTGCTGCGTTATGCCGACCGGATCGGGGTGGACGTCGAGGAGTATCGGGCCGCGTTGGGCGAAGTGACGCGCATGCCGCTTTCCCGGTTCCGGCGGGTGTGCGACGCCCTGGGCCTCATCGCCAACCAGCTCTCGACGCTCGCCCTGCGCAATGTGCAGCAGGCCCGGGAGATTGCCGCTCGCCAGCAGGCCGAGCGTGAGCTGGACTGCTACAAGAACCATTTGGAAGAGCTGGTCGAGCATCGTACACACGAGCTGGCGAAGTCCAAGGAGAACCTGCTGCGGGCCGAGCGGCTGGCCGCCCTGGGCACGCTGGCCGGTGGCATCGCCCACGAGATCAACAACCCGGTCGGCGGCATCCTGCTGCTGGCCCAGTACGCCCTGAGCCGCCGGACCGAGCCGGAGGACATGGTTGACGCCCTGGAGAAAATCGTCGGCTGTGCCCAGCGATGCAAGCTGATCGTGCAGAACGTACTCTCATTTGCCCGGGCCCAGACCTCCAGCAAGGCACCGGCGGATCTCAACGTGGTGGTCCGGCAGGCGTGTGAGGCGGTGGCGGCGTACGCCGCGGACAACCACTGCAGGCTCTCGATTCACCTGGATGCAGGATTGGAGCCGCTGGCGATGAGCACCACCGGGATCGAGCAGGTTACCACCAATTTGCTTCGGAATGCGATCCAGGCGGGGGCCCGGTGCATTGACGTCCGAACGGACGGTGCTCCCGGCGGTGTTCGGCTGACCGTGGCGAACGACGGCGCCCGCATCGCCCCCGGCCAGATTCCCCGCTTGTTCGATCCCTTCTTCACCACGCGACACGGAGAAGGCGGTACCGGGCTGGGCCTGAGCATCGCCCACGGCATCGCCGCCGACCACGGCGGGACCATCGAAGTGACCAGCGATGCCGAGCGCGGAACGGCATTCGCGGTGTTCTTGCCGCGTCAAGCAGGCTCCATGGACCAGGGGGGCGGCTGATGAGCAGAGTACTGATCGTGGATGACGAGAAGATCTACTGCGACCAGCTCACGCTGATCCTGATGCGCGAGTCTCACGAGGTCCGCAGCGCCTCCAGCGTGGAGAAAGGCATCCAAGTCGGTCTCGAGTTTCGTCCGAATCTCCTGGTCGCCGATTGGCGGCTGGCCGACGGCCGTAACGGCATCGAGGTTGCCCGGGCTCTGGCCTCGGCCATTCCTGATCTACTGACCATCCTCATCACCGGGTGCCTGGTGGAGGAGATTCCGCGGGAGACGCGGCAGGGTGTTTTCCGCGTGCTGGAGAAGCCCTTCAGTCTAGACGAGGTTGTGACCACCATCCACGACGCGGCCACGAGCCCGGTCTGACACGTCGTCCCCTCCTACAGCGACTCTTCCTGCCCCGCGAGGCGTGTGATGCGCAGGGCGCGTGCACCTTTGTACTGGTAGAGCCGCCCGGCGAACTTGTTGCGATCCTCCACCTGGAGGATCAGATCGCAGTTCGCGGGCTTGCGGGTGGTGACAATATCGCCCGGCTGGAGGTTGATCAGCTCGTTGACCGTGATCATAGTCTGGCCCAGGAAGACCCGGACGCCGACCTCGGCTGACTTGAGGTGGCGGCTGATCTGTTCGCGTTGCTCGTCGCTGGCCGCCTTGCGCTGGTAGGCCAGCCAGCTCTGGGTCGCCAGTTTTCCCATCACCGGCTCAATGACGTTGAACGGCAGGCACAAGGTCATGGTACCGGCGCGGGTACCCATCTTGAGCTCGAGGCCGATCACGACCACGACTTCGTTCGGAGCGACGATCTGCACCAGATGAGGATTGGACTCGGTCTCGGCCAGTTCGAAGTTCACTTCGACCAGGTTGGACCACACCTCGGTGAGCGTGTTCAAGGCCCGATCGGTGATCCGCTTGACCAGGCGCCATTCGATCGCGGTCAAGGGGCGCTGGGGAATGAACAGTTCCGCGTTTGAGCCGCCCAGGAGCCGGTCGATGATCGGATAGACGATCAGCGGGCTGATCTCGAGACAGAACTGCCCTTCCAGGGGGCTGGTATTCAGGAGGTTGAAGCAGGTCGGGTTGGGCAGCGAGTGGATGAACTCACTGTAGGTCAGCTGCTCGATGGTGGCGACCCGGACCTCGACGATGGTTCGCAGGAAGTTGGAGAGGGATGCGCCGAAATTGCGAGCGAAGTTCTCGTGGATCGCCTCCAGGGCCCGGATCTGGTCCTTGCTGACCCGCTCGGGGCGTTTGAAGTCGTAGGTACGGACGTCCTGAGCCCGGGGCTTGACCCGGCTGGGAACCTCCGGCTCGGCGGCGGTCCCCCCTGCCCCGGCATCCACCGCGGACAGCAGGGCATCGACTTCAGATTGGTCAAGGACATCGGCCATGGGTGCGTTGCGTTTATCGGACAATTCCAGGGGGGCTCTTGAGTTCCGGTCGGATCGACGGGCCAGTCCGATAATCTCGTGATCGGCAGTCCTCACCAGGGGTATGGCCGGCCGGGGCGGTTGTGTCGCCCGAGGGCATCGGATAAGCTGCCGGCGTCGTCAATCCCATTGAACAGCGGAAGTTATGGCAGGAGGAGGCGTGCATGTCGGCCAAGAAGATCCTGATGATCATCGGCGACTTCGTCGAGGATTACGAGGTCATGGTCCCCTACCAGGCCCTGACCATGGTCGGACACACCGTTCACGCGGTCTGCCCGGGCAAGCGGGCGGGTGAGAAGGTTCGAACCGCGATTCATGATTTCGAAGGTGATCAGACTTACAGCGAGAAGCCGGGCCACGACTTTGCCCTGACCGCGACCTTCGCCGGGCTCACTCCCGAGGATTATGACGCCCTGGTTATTCCGGGTGGGCGAGCTCCGGAGTACCTTCGCCTGGACGAGAAGGTGCTCAAGGTTGTCCGGCACTTTGCCGCGGCGGACAAGCCGATTGCGGCCATCTGTCATGGAGCCCAGCTGTTGAGCGGTGCCGGCGTCCTCAAGGGCCGCTCGTGCAGTGCCTACCCGGCGGTCGGGCCCGAGGTGACGAATGCCGGAGGGGTGTACGCGCACATCGCCCTTGACGCCGCTCACGTCGACGGCAACCTGGTCACGGCTCCGGCTTGGCCGGCCCATCCCGCCTGGCTGGCGGCATTCCTCAAGGTCCTGGGGACACACATCGAGCCGTGACCTGCATGATGTCGTAAGTATTCAGGGTGAAGCCCCAGGTGGCGGGGACGACTCTGGTTGCCGCGGTGTAGGCTGGTTTCATTCCCAGGCCGAGTGCCAGCACGGAATAGAGAATCTGGCGCAGGCTGCGGGCCACGCCGACGGGACGGACGTCCACGACCTCGAAGCCGGTTCTCTGGAGCAGGCGGGTCATCGTTTTCCGGCTGAAGTAGTGCAGATGCGAGGGCGGGTGGATCATCCGCCATGTGCGTCCTCGGATTCGGGCAACCAGACTGCCGATGTCGCCGGTGGTGACGAAAAGGCAGGCGCCGGGCTTGGAAAGGTTTGCGATGTGGCCCAGGAAACGGTCCGGACGTTCCAGATGTTCAATCACGTCCCACATCACAGCGACGTCGATCGGCCCGCCGACACTCTCGGTCGTTGCGGCCAGGAAATCGTCGCAGCGGACGTCGAGTCCGAGCCGCTCGCGGGCGTAGCGAACGGCCTCGGGATTGACCTCGAAGCCGACGGTGTCGAAGGACTCTTTCGCCAGGTCCATGAAGAAGCCGTAGGCAGCGCCGATCTCGAGCAACCGTCCACCGGGGCACTGCCGGCGAACAGCGTCGAGGCGCGGGCGGAAGTTGCGTTTGAAGAATCCTTCATCGGCCAGGTAGTCCAGGTATTCGCCGCCGGTGAAGTAGTCGCCTTCGTAGAGGCGCCGGGCCTCGGCGGGCGGCTCGAGCCCGGCCGTCACGAAGCCGCACGCCGGGCAGCGCAGGAGGATGTCGAGATGGGTTTCGAAGCCGGTGCGGCCGCAGACCAGGCACGGGATCTCGGCGGCATTCGTCACTTGATCGCCTCACTCATCTTCAGCACGGACTTACCCTCGCGGAGCCGTTGCTGAAGCCAGGCGACGTCGGTGTCTTGAACGGGCTTGCCCGACTTGGCCGCGGCGGAGGCCGCCAGTCCCGCGGCCTGCCCGATGATCATGTACTGCGGCTCCATGCGCATGGACGAGTAGGCTACATGCGAGGCGGAGAAGCACACCGGGACCAGGAGGTTGGGGCACTCCGCCCGTCTGGGCAATACGGTGCTGAAAGCGATTTCGTAGGGCTTGACCCGGACCTGCATGTCACCCTCGTTCTCGAGCATGCCGTCCGGGCGCACGATCCGCTGAACGTGGTGGGAGTCGGAATTGTAGGACCCCATGCCGATCGAGTCGGGCTTCTCGCGGTCCGTCTGCAGATCCTTCTGGATCATGACGTATTCGCCGATCATGCGCCGGGCCTCGCGGATGTAGAGTTGATGCGGCCAGTGCCCGGTGTCGACGAACTCGTCCTTGGCCAGCCCCCACTTGTTCATTTCGTCCTGGATGTGCCCAGGCACTGATGGATCGTTCGCCAGGAAATAGAAGTAACCCTGCACATAGCGAAGGTGGTCGTTCCAGATCCGCTGCCGTTTGGCGTAGTCGGCCTCGGGGTACTCCCAGCTCTCACCGATGTAGTCGGTTGAAATCGGCCCGTTGTTGTTGATGTCGGTTTTGCCGTTGGGCATCATGATGATGCTGAGGATCTGACCGAGGCGGAGGTCGTTCCCCTTGATGGCCAGGTAGCGGCGTAGGATCTCGTAGCGTGCCGGATCGTATCCTTCCGGTTTGTTGAACGGGACCTGGTTCTCCCTGCGGTTGCACAAGCAGATGCGGAAGTTGTAGGCCTGGACCTTGTGGTCAGCCTGGCCGGTGCTGCCCCGCTCGCCGGGGTAGACCAGGGGGAGCAGCTTACCGTTCTGGTCGCGGCCGGGGATAGAGACGCTGAACTGGTGGAACTCGCACCGCTCGCGCACGCCGGCCAGAGTCTCGCCATACTGGTCCATGCCCTCGCGGCCCCAGGTGTAGCTCACCTTAGCCTGGGCCATGAGGTCGCCTTTGTAGGAGCAATCCATGAAGACCTTGGCGGCGAAGGTTGCGCCGTTTTCCGTCCGGAGGGTATGGATGCGGCCGTCCTTGAGGCTGACCCGATCGAGGCGGTGCCCGACCAGCACCTGGACGCCCTTTTCCTTGAGCCAGCTGTTGAGAACCTGCTCGGCGATGTGGGGCTCGAAGTACCAGGAGAGTGGCTGTCCGTAGTGCCGGCCGACGCGCACGAAGAACTCGCGGGACATACCCCCGATGACGATCTTGTTGCCGAAATCGGTGGCTCCGAGCCCGCCGGAGACCATGCCGCCGATGTGCCGATGGGGCTCGAGGAGGGCGACGGACGCGCCTTCCTGAGCGGCGGCCAGGGCGGCGATGGCCCCGCCCGCGGTTCCGCCGTAAACCACGACTTCGTAATAGCTTGGCTCAGCGGCAGTGCAGGCCGAGGCCGCTCCTGCCGCGACCAGCAGGGCGATTTGCAGGCTGGCCCTGATCACCGCCCGGGTCGAACGCTTGTTCCAGCTCGATCTCATGTCTACCTCCCTTATTGCCTCGACGAACAAGATCTACACAGGATGAGCCGGATGAGCAGGATGTCAATGGGTGGAACGTACGGGGAGGGTCAGATTTGGGCTCGGTTCGATGGCCGGGATGTGGTCGTGCATCGGGCGTCGAGCCCGTGGTCGGAAGGTGCTCACTCGTCGCTGACTGTCCCCAGCGTTTCGCCGGGGACGTCGAGCGGTGGTCGATGGGTGGGTGTGGCCGGCCGGCTGCGGTTATGGATGGCCAGTTCGCAGGCCAGGCGGATGGCGGACTTCATGCTCTCCGGGTTGGCGATGTTCCGATTGGCGATGTCGAAGGCTGTTCCGTGATCGACGCTGGTGCGGATGACGGGCAGTCCCAGGGTGGTCTGACAGGCGCTGTCGAAAGCCAGGAGTTTCACGGGGATAAGGCCCTGGTCGTGGTACATGGCCACGACGCCGTCGAAGTGGCCCTGGACGGTGCGCCAGAAGAGGGTATCGGCCGGATAGGGGCCGGCGACGTCCCATCCGACCTCGCGGGCCATGACGAGGGCGGGCTCGATAATCCGCTTCTCCTCGTCGCCGAAGAGTCCGTTCTCGCCGGCATGGGGATTGAGTCCGCAGACGCCGATCCGGGGGTTCTCGATGCCGAACCAGTTGACCAGGGCTTCGCCCATGAGATCGACGGGCTGGAAGACCCGGCCGATGGTGAAGGAGTTGCGGAGATCGAACAGCGGCTCATGGATGCTGGCCAGGGCGACTCTCAGTTTTTCGGTGACGAACATCATGGTGACGCGGTCGGCATGGAAAGCGTGGGCCAGTTTCTCGGTGTGGCCGGGGAACTTGTAGCCTGCCATGGCCCAGCTTTCCTTGCAGATCGGGGCGGTCACGATTCCCTCGAGGAAGCCGTCGCGGGCGCCCTTGATGGCCGCGTTGAGGAATCGCATGGAGGCTTCGCCGCCCTGGGCGGTCGGGTGGCGGATTGCCGGTCCGAAGACGGAGAAATCGTCGAAATCGGCCACGACCGTTCCGCTCTCGATGCGGGTCACGAGTTCGTGGGGCAGGCGGAACCAGTAAGGATTGACCTCCGCCAAATCGGCGGCGTACTCCAGGTTTTCGGCCAGACCGTAGATGATGAACCGTCCCAGGCGGCGGACGGCGGGATCGGCCAGGGCCTTGACCACGACTTCGGCGCCGATGCCGCCGGGCTCACCCATGGTGATCCCGATGAGCGGCCGCTTGCCCTGATAGCGGCGGTCGTCAGCTGTCAGGTTTTCGGGGGTGGAGCGACTCATGACATCACCACCCATTCGCCCGGAGCATGTCGACGGTCAGCGGTTCGCCCGACCCGTTTTCTTTCCACCGCTCCAGGGTGGTGACGATGGTGCGAACGAGGACATCGGTTTCCACATTGACGCGGTCCCCGACGTTCAGCGAGGCCAGGGTGGTCTGTCGAAGGGTTGTCGGAATCAAGGCGATGCTGAAGGCATGGCGTTCAGCCCGAGCCACGGTGAGGGAGACGCCGTCGACGGTTACCGCACCCTTGGGAATGATGTAGGGCATCAGGCCGTCGTCGGGCCGGAATGAGGCGACCCACTCGCCGGCGGTGCGGACACGATCCACGCGTGCGGTGCCGTCGACGTGGCCCTGGACGACGTGGCCGTCGAGCCCGTCGCCGGGCCGGAGACTGGCTTCCAGGTTCACGCGGTCGCCGACGGCGAGGGCACCCAGCGTGCTGCGGTTGAGGGTCTCCGGGACGACATCGAACTCGATGCGGGTCGGATCACTGCGAACGACGGTGAGGCAGGCGCCGCTCACGCAGACGCTGGCCCCTTCAAGGACAGGACGCCGCAGGTTGGGGGCATCGACCAGCAGGCGCGCGCCGGCACCGCTCCTTTGCATGGAGCGAACGACGCCCACGGCCTGTACGATGCCTGTAAACATGGCCGACACACCTGCGCATATCGCCTCGCACACATCCCGTTCTCTTTCCATGCTAGTCCGCATGAACGGGTAAAGTCAAGCCAGCAAGGGGTGACCGGGGGCCGGCCCGGCATGGTGGATCCAGCTTGCGCAGGAGGAGAGATTGAGACCGTGGTCCGGCCCCGGCGCCGGGGTGCCCGGCCGTCCATTGCCCGCCACCGCGGGTCGCCCCTCCGCCCGGCGCCCGGAGAGCGGCCGCCGGCCACCGATACCATCTGTCACCTCTATAAAACACCATTGACCTCATTCCGCGGGGTTGCCGGCTACGTTCGCTTGAACTGTTTCTCGAGATCGCCGAGGGTCAGATTGAGCGACGTTGGTCGGCCGTGGGGGCAGTTGGTCGAACGATCGACCAGATGGCGTTGGGCCATGAGCGATTCGATTTCCGCCGGGGAGAGCGGATCACCGGCTTTGACGGCCGCCTTGCAGGCGCACATAGCGATCAGGTCGTTCATCAGCATCTCGCCGGAAGCGGGCGCATCGCGGGCCACCAGTCGATCGAGGGCATCACGGACGAAGTCTGCGACCCGTTCGGGGCTCAGCAGGGATGGTGCGGCATGGACGGCGATGGTGCTGGGGCCATAGGGGCTGAGCTCGAAGCCGAGCTGGCCAAACAGCTCGCCATGGGACTCGATCAGGGCGACGTGATCCGGGGCCACATTGACCGTTTCGGGCAGGAGCAAGCGTTGCGACTCGAGGGATCCGCGGCTGATCTGTTCGGAGATCTTCTCGTAGAGGATGCGTTCGTGAAGGGCGTGCTGGTCGATGATGGTCAAGCCATCGTCGCTCTCGGTGACGAGGAATGCCCTGTGAACCTGAATCACCCGTGGTGCACGATTTGCCGGGCCCAAGCCGCCGACCGGAGGATTCCAACCTGGCGGATGCGGCGAGGCGAGCTGGGGGTCGGCGGCGGCTGACTCTGTCTCCCGGTCCCCGGCGGTCGTGGCTGCGGGGTGCCCTGCCGGTGTCGACGGCCATGAGGTACGGACCATCGGGGAGTGCCTGGACCCGCCGGAGCCCGACTCGGCGGACGCACCTGTGGAGGCCGGGCCGCCCGGCGGCGGCAGATGGCCTGCGGGCAGACTGCGCTTGTAGAACTCGGCGACAGATTGGCGTACTTCGCGGCGGCGGTCGGCATCGAGTTCATCCTGGGTCATGCTGTCGGAGGGATCGGGCGAGAGGGCATGCAGACCGGTGGCGGGTGCCGCGGATGGTGAAGGGGCCTGCCGGCCGCCCGCGTCGGGGCGGTACTGGGGTGTCAGATTGGCGTTGAGGAAGCGATCGCGCAGGACCGAGAGGACCTGGGAGTAGACGACGTTCGAATCCTGCCAGCGGACCTCGCTCTTGGTCGGGTGGACGTTGACGTCGACGGCGGCGGGATCGACTTCCAGGGCGATGAAGAAGACCGGGTAGCGGTTGGCCTCCATGAGCCCGCGGTAGGCCTCGCGGGCGGCGGCGGAGACGAAGCGGTCGTGGATGTAGCGACCGTTGAGGAAGATGTATTGCCACTTACCGGAGGAGCGACTATCGGCCGGCCGGCCGGCGTAACCGTGGATTTTGAGGCCGCGCTCGTCGCGAGCGAACTCGAGGAGTGAGTCGGCCAGTTCCGCGCCGTACAGATCGGCCACGCGGGAGCGGACCTGGCCCGCCGGGCGGAGGTGGTGGATCAGCCGGCCGTTGTGCGTCAGCCGAAACTCGATGCCGGGGTGGGCCAGGGCGATGCGGGCGACCTGTTCGGTGATGTGTCCCATCTCGGTCTGGGCAGTGCGGAGGAACTTCTGGCGGGCAGGGACGTTGAAGAACAGCTCGCGCACCTCGACGGTGGTGCCCGGCGGGCCGCTCGCGGCGATGATAGGTTCGACCCGGTCGCCGGCCATACGGATTTCGTGGGCCTCGTGGGCGTCGGGGCGGCGAGAGACGACGCGGAGTTGGGAGACCGATCCGATGCTCGGCAGGGCCTCGCCGCGGAAACCCATGGTGCGAATCGCGAAAAGATCGCTCTCGCCGCGAATCTTGCTGGTCGCGTGTGGAAGGACGCAGCGGGCCAGGTCCTCGGCGTCCATGCCAGACCCGTCGTCGACCACGCGGGTGAGTTTCCGACCACCCTCTTCGATGGCGATCTCGATGCGGTGGGCACCGGAATCGAGGCTGTTCTCGATGAGCTCCTTGACCACGCTGGCCGGACGCTCGACGACCTCGCCAGCAGCGATCTTGTTGACCAGGAGATCGGGAAGAACCTGAATTGACGGCATGCCAGCTCGCACCCCTGAGAGGCTCATCTCCACGATGACACTGGGCGAGTATAAGGGGCTTGCCGAACAGGGGTCAAACCAATGAAGCGGGCCTGAAGCGGTTTGCTCCAGGCCCGATGGCTTCCACTCGCGTGCGAAGAGCGGCGCGTTCAGCGTCGAGACCGGCGGCTGGGGGGCAGCGCCAGGAGGCCGACGATCAGCAGCCCAAGGCAGCTCGGTTCCGGGACGTTCACCGCCATGGGTCCGATCCCGCTACCTTCGCTCAGGAGACCGTCGGGGAGCATGAACGCGTCGAACAGGTTGCTGGACGGCTGCTCACCGAGAAGCGCGGCCAGGATCGTGTTGTTGACCAAGGTATTGGTCTCCTCGCTGGTGAGGGCATGCCCGGCGACCAGCCTGGCGTTCAGGGCGTCGATACTGGCGTCCAGGCCTGCGATCCTGGCGGATCGGCTGCTGAGCTTCTCAAATGGGTTGAACGTGCCGACCGCATCGAAGAAGGGCTTGGTTACGGCGGCGGCGGCGTCCGTGTAGATGTTGCCCGAGACCACGATCGGGCCGGCGTCGAAATCGAGGCTCTGCTGGTCATTCCCGAACCACCCTTCGGCCGTGTACGTGCCGCGGTTGGAGATCTGGAACGTCTGGTCGTAGAAACCCAAGGCGTTGATCTTCGTGTTCACGTTGATAGCCACGTTGCCCGCGGCGGTGAGATTCTGGAAGCCGGGGTCAATCTGGAAGACGTAGCTCAAGGGGTTGTTGCCGGTAGCCAGAGAGAAGGTGGCGGTGGGTATGCCTCGGGTCGTGTATCCGGCGGCGAGCCGCACGGTGCTGGCCGACGTCGCCCCGAGCGTCAGATCGGCGAAGCCGAAGTTGTAGTTCTGACCGACGTAAGGCGCCGCTGCAGCGAAGTTGTACCCTTTGCCCAGGAGGTTCTTCTCAATGCCCACGGCGCTATCGAATTGGTTGAGGCCGATGAGGAACGCCTTCTTGAGGCTGATGTCTGCTCGGACCGCCGCTGCAGGCAGCAATGCGGCGCAAGCGAGTACGGCCACGATCATGCTCTTACGTAGCGACACCATCACTGACCTCCCATTCTGCCAGGCCTGTCAGACGTGCACCCGGCTCTAATTCCATGGCGCACAAGTAGTAATGTGCATCTCCGCCCGGGCGACGTCAAGTCGACCCGGGGGTATCAGCCTAACCATCCATCGGCCAAATCCCCGGACACGTTGACGACAAGGCGGCTCCAGAAACGACGGATGTGATTCGGACACAAGTTGTTCGGGCGCGGCGGGGGGTGAACCGTCCGGTCGCCGCGAGAACATAACTCTTTGACAGGAATGATGTTAGCTGTGAACACCGCCCATCAGGGACAGGAATCGAAGCACGCAACGGGTACCTGTCTCGAACTCGTGGAGGTGGAAGAACTCGTTGGGACTGTGGACGTTGCAGTCGGGCGAGGAGAAGCCCAGCATGATGCTGTCGGCCCCGAGGATCTTCCTGAACATGGGCAGGATTGGCAGGGTGCCACCTCCCCGGGTAAGGATGGGTGGCTTGCCGTAGGTCTCGGTGAGGGCCGCGATGGCCGCCTTCATCCCCGGCGAATCGGTCGGAGCAAGGTAGGCGGCGCAGTTCGAGTGTTCGAGGATGGTCAGTCGCACGGTGGCGGGACAGGCCATCCGCACGGCGGCGTCGAAGGCTTTGGATATCTTGTCAGGATCTTGATCGCCGACCAGCCGCATGGAGACTTTGGACGCCGCCCGAGACGGAAGAATCGTCGCCGCCCCTTCATCGATATAGCCGCTGACCAAGCCGTTGACATCGAGGGTCGGGCGAGCCCCGTACCGTTCCGTGGTCGTAAAGCCCGGCTCGCCGAAGGGGGCGGGACTTCCCGTAGCGGCCAGGAGTTGAGTGTCGCTCATGCCGTGTTGGGCGAGGGCTTGGCGTTCATCGCTGGAGAGCGGGCGGACGTCGTCGTAGAAGCCAGGAATCGTGACCCGTCCATTTCCATCGTGCAGCGAAGCCAGGATGCCGGCCAGGACGTTGGCCGGATTCGCGACGGTTCCGCCGTACTGGCCGCTGTGCAGATCGCGGGCCGGGCCGTCGACGATGATCTCCTTGTAGACCAGGCCTCGGGTCGCGTAGTCCATGGCTGGTGTGTCGTGGTCATACGTGCTGGTATCGCTGAGGACGACGTAGTCGCACGCCAGTTCGTCGGCACGTTCGCGGACGAGGTCGGGCAGATGGGCTGAGCCGATCTCTTCTTCGCCCTCGATGAGGAACTTGACCCGGACCGGCAGCGGTTCTCTGGTCTCCTTCCAGGCGCGCATAGCCGCCAGGTGGGTCATGATCTGACCCTTGTCGTCCGCGCTGCCCCGGGCGAAGATGGTCTGGTCACGAATGGCGGGCTCGAAAGGGGGCGATTTCCAGAGTCTGAGGTCACCCACCGGCTGAACGTCGTAGTGGCCGTAGACCAGCAGTGTGGTGGCGGACGGTCTGCCGGGGACGGGGCCGCTGTCGCCGAGGACGGCCGGGTGCCTGGCGGTTGGCACCACGCGGGCCTCGATCCCCGCGAGGTCCAGTTGGCCGCGAATCCACTCGGTGCACCGGCGCATGTCGTCAGCGTGGATGCTCTGGGCGGAGATGGTCTCAAAACGCAGGAAGGTCATGAGGTCCGCGAGGTACGCTTGGCGTTTCTGATCGAAGGCCTTCAGGGCGGATTCAAGCAATGTGGGACTCCCTGTGCAGAATGAACATGGGTTCATTCTGTATGGCCCGTCGCGCGGCGTCAATGTTCGCCCGTTGCTCTCGGCCTTGGCGTCGGCCCGCAGGTTAGGGAGTCCCGCCATGGCGCTTGCCGAGTTGCGTCGTGAACGAGGCGGGCAATTCAGCCCTGATGCGGCCGACGCCGCGCTCGCCGTGTTGGGGGGCAGCCAGTCCTCGAAGGCACGGTTGTCCGGACGAGTGAGGGCCACTCGAGGTTCAGCGTATCGACCGTCGCGAACCGGCGGGTCCGGCCGACTCTGAGCGAGCTGGTTTCCGAGCGGCGTCGCCGGGGAGGCGCTTATGGGCATCGCTGACTGCCGCGGCATCGAAGCTCGGCTGTGCCCGGGCTAGTCCTTTGCCCCCACCTGCTGGTCGAGCCATTCGATACCCCTGCGGATCATGACCCACACTTCCCCGTGCCAGCCGTGGCCGCCCTCGTAGGTCTCCCGTTTCACCTTCGCACCGGCCGCCTGCAGGGCCTTCTCAGCTTCCTCGGCAAACCGCATGGGCGTGACCCGATCAGTTGGTGACTGGAGAAGGTAGAAAGCCCTCCCCCTGGCGTTATCGAGCGGCGGCATCTCCTTGGACTTGAAGACGGACATCGCGACGAAGGCACCGGTCGCGGGAGTGCTCTTGCGGACCGACATCGCGTAGCACGGCGGCCCGCCGCTGGACCAGCCGAGGAGGAAGATCCGTGCCGTGTCGATCTTCACCTTGGCCTGTACGTCGGCCACGATCGCTTCGATGAACTGCTCGGTTGTGAACTTCGCGGTCGGGTATCGCGACTTCTCGGTGGGCCAGACGGTCTCACGGGCCTGTCTGGCATCCCAAACCGGGGCGACGGCCTGAGCGATCAGCCAACGCTTGTCCAGGACGTTCTTGTGGATTCGGCGGACGAAAAACTGAGCATCAGCACCCCCATCACCGCCGGGCAGGACGATCAACAGGCGGAATCCCTGAGGGGGAACCTGCGGGGCTTTTACCGGCCCGACGAGGAAGTAGCGTTTGTTCGCATCGCCGCCGGCTCGGAGGTCCTGAACGGGCACGCCGGCCACGTCGGCGGGATCCGGCTGGGACTCCGGTGTCTCCGCCGCCGTTTTCGATTTCTGCAGTAACTCCCGTGCCCACTGCTGCACTTCCGGGGAAGGATCGCGCGTGCCCAACTCGAGCACATCGGCCAGTCGCGGGTGGTTGCGAGGCTTGAGCGGATACGGCAGGGTGTAGTACCAGGCCTTGAGGATCTGCTGGCGAGCCTCGACGGATTCGATCTTGGCCCAGTTGTCCTTGAGGATCGCGTATCCATGCTCGGGCGGGAGGGCGGCGAGCTCCTGACCAACCTGGAAGGCTGTGCGCCAATTCCCTCCCTTGAGCCCGGTCAGCTTCCGAGCCCAGGTTTGTTTGATCGCCGGCGAAGGCTGGCTTGCCGGCGATGGCTTCTCGATCTTCGGCGTCGCATCGGCGGGTAGCACTCCGATAAGCACAGACACGGCCAGAGCCGCCAGCCGGGTGGTTGATTTCCTTCCACGCATAGGGGTCTCCTGGTTCTCCCGAGCCATATACCGCAGGCCAAGCGTTTTCGCACGGGCGCGCGCCGAGGAACGCCGTCACTCAAGGATTGTAGACGGATCGCGGGGAAGGAAATTGCGGTGGTCGGGCGTTTTGTCACCGACCGGCCGCACAGCCAAGTGGTATCGCCGCATGGATCCAGAAGCCGGTCACCGGACAGGGAAATCTCGAGAATCGCTCCCGCCCAGAGCCAAGCAACCGCATGCGAAGGAGTTCACGGCATCGCCGAACCCCAAGAGACTCGGTGAGCCCCGTTGGCACTGGCCGGAACGGCTTTTCCGTTCCATAATGCGCGCCCCTCTCGTGGTCTGGCGGCCCGCCCCTCGTCGAGGGCGGGCCGCAGGCAGCGCGCGGGAGATGACCGGCGATGGCTCGGTCGAACGAAGGAGGTCCGATGATTCGACTCACCGCTTGCGTGACGTACCTAGGGTTGGCCCTCTCCCCTTATCTCCCACTGGTGTTGGCCCAGTCCTGGCCGGACCTCACCGTCTGGCAGGAGGGTCGCAGCCGCCGCGAAAGCTCCAACGTTTATCTTCCCAAGGACATCAGGAACCCGCTGAACAACGACGACTGCGTGATCGAGATCGGACCCGGCAAGACCCACGTGTTGGCCGATCTCAAAGGCCCCGGCATCATCACCCACATCTGGATCACCTTCCTCCAGCTCGAAGGCTACGAGGGGGTTCCCGGAAACTCCGCCAGTCCGCAGGATATGCTCTTGCGTATCTTCTGGGACGGTCGTGAGCGTCCCGAAGTCGAGGCCCCGCTCGGCGACTTCTTCGCCAGCGGCTTCGGCCGCCAGATGCCCGTCATCAGCGTCCCCGTCGTGGTTGAGGATGCCGACAGCTACAACTGCTATTGGCGGATGCCCTTTCGCAAGTCCGCCCGCATCGAGATCATTAACCAGAGCAAGGACAAGAACATCAACTGGTTCTACTACAACGTGGACTGGATCGAGAAGAAGACGGTCCCTGACAACACCATGTACTTCTGCGCCAAGTACCGCCAGGAATACCCACAGGTGGCCGGCCGCGACTACATCGTGCTCGACGCCGACGGCCCGGGCCACTACGTCGGCGCCGTGCTGTCGGTCCGGACCCGCAGCCCGCAATGGTTCGGCGAGGGCGATGAACTCGTCTACATCGACGGCGAAGAGTCCCCCTCCATCCGCGGCACCGGCACCGAAGACTACTTCCTATCCGCCTTCGGCCTCAAGGAATGCAGCACGCCCTACTTCGGCGTGCCATATCTCAACACCCAGGTTCGCATCGTCGGCCAGCGAACGTGCAGCTACCGCTGGCACCTGTACGACCCCATCGTCTTTGAGAAGAGCATCAAGGTGGCCTTCGAGCACTACGGCTGGATGACCAAGGATGAGAACCCCAAGTACGAGCAGCTTAACTGGAACGAGCGCGAGGATGACTTCGCCAGCGTCGCCTTCTGGTACCAGATGGGTCCGGCCAAGGACTTCGCCCCGAGTACAACCGCCGAGCAGCGCCGACTGCCCAACATCGAGAGGGTCGTTGTCTGGGGCAAGGACCTGCAGGGCCAGGCCTGTCACAGCCCGGGCGAGACCAAGCTGCAGAAGGGACCGGAGTATCGCGAATCCGGCAACCAGCTCGTGTTCTCACCCTCCGACGAGAGTGGGGCGTGGATTGAAGGCCAGTTCGAGATCAAGGAGAAGGAGCCGCTCCGCCTGCTGCTGGTCATGACCAAGTCTCCGGACGGGGGCATCTGGCAGCCGTCGCTCAACGGCATCAAACTCGGCAAGCCGATCGACCTCTACGCCGCGAAAGTGGAGGTGCCCGAGTTCCATCTGATGGACTTCTGGCCCGATCCCGGCCGGTACGCCCTCCGGCTCGAATGCACGGGCAAGAACGCCAACTCCTCAGGACGCCATCTCGGCCTGGACAGCATTCGCCTGCGTGAACGCCGGCCAAGGGTCAAGGAGTATGGCCACGAGAAGAACTGGAACTGGAAAGAGAAGCAGGTGCTGAACAACTACTGAGCCGGCCCTCGCCGGCCGTTGGAGATGGCCTCACGACGGACGAGACCCTGAACGGGCACAGTCAACGAGGACAATCGTCGCCTGGCAGAATGCCGGCACCGCTGAGGCAGCTTCGGAAAATCGCCATGTCCTCCTGATCCACATAGTTGTTGTCGTCGTCGAGCAGCGCGTCCTGGCAAGCGATCGACGGCGGCTTCAGGGTGGCACCCGTCAGGCAGGCCTGGAGATGGGCGAAGTCCTCCAGATCCACGTCCCCGTCGCCGTCGAAATCGGCTCTCGCCGGGGGATTCGCGGGCGGGTACAGCGAATACACCCGGTAATGGAACTCGGTCCAGTCAGATTCCGAGGAGGCGTTCTCGATTCGTATGGCGAGCCAGCGCTGGTTGTGGGTGAGGGCGGGCGGAATCATGAACTCGGAATCGCGGAAGCGATGCGAGCTATTCGATCCTGCGTCATACCAGACGCCTGCCAGGACCTCGTTCACGTAGACCCGGGCGGTCTGGTTGCCCGTGCCGTAATCCATGCGCCGTCGCAGCAGAACCGAACGACATCCGCGGGCGATCCCGACGGTGAACGCCGACTGCCCGACGGAGACGGCCAGGTGTCGGCCGCTGTCCGAGAGGGTCACGTTGTCGTCATCGCCTTCGTAGGTGTGGGTCAACGTGATCCAATCGCCGCCCTGGATCACGGCATAGGCATGGGCGGCCTCGGATGCCGAGTCCCCAACGTCAAGCTCGTCGGTCAGGATCGCGGTGACCTCGGGCCGCTTGTAGCAGAAGGCCACCGACGCGATGTCATTGTTGAAATCGTTGACCGCACCGTGCTCGATGCCGACGCGGATCGAGGCGTTGAACGGGATCAGATCACTAAGGAAGAACCGGTAAGCGACGGTGGTATCGCCGGACGCCATCTCGTGAACCGGGTTGCCGTGCACGGGCAGGGTGAAGGTGCCGCGGTTGAAGTACCATCCTCCGTTGAAGAGGTCCTCGGTGCCGGTGCCGTACAGGGCCGGGGTGAGGGCGCCGTCCACATAGATCCGCTCATCGCCTTCGAGGTAGCCGCGGTTGCCGTCCGAGCTGTGCATCATCTCCACGACCCCCACGAAGTGCCCGGTGCCCGTCTCATCGAGGATGGTGTAATCCCTGCCGGTGGTGGTGGGCGACTCGCTCCGGTGGAGGGCGTGGAAGTAACCGAGGTTTTCCGGCATCCGTGCAGTGGGCGTATAGCGGAGCAGGAACTCGGCGGAACTGATGGCCTGCGTGCCTCCGTTGACGAGTTGCACGCGGGCTCCGGTCGCGAAGGGCATGGGGAAGTAGCAGTAGAGCGTCTCATTCAGGATGCCGACCGGCAGGGCCTTGACCCGGGCGGGTCCGGTGCCGGCTCCAAAGAAGAGCGCCAGCGGGGCGTCGACCGCCGGTGTCGGCTCATTGTCCCAAGAGATCACCAGCCGGCTTTTCTGGAGAATCTCGCGGAACGGCCCGGTTGGGGCGACGTAGTAGTCGAAGGTGCGCGTGCCGCTCCATGTCTGGTTGGTGATCGCATACTGATGAGCCGACTCGGAAGCGGGGTGGCCGACATCGAGTTGGTCGGTCGGGCTCGACTGGCCGGCCACCTGGCTGTAGATCCAGTAGTAGAACTCGTTCCAGTCGAGGCAGGCACTGACGAAGCGGATTTCCACACTGAGCCTCGACTTGCCGGCCGTCAAGCTGGCGGGTAGGTCGAAGACGGCGTCGAAGAACATACCGCCGCCGGACCCGCCCGGGGTGTACCACTCACCGGCGGAGAGCCCGTCAATGTACACCGCACCTCTCTGGTCACAGATGCCGTAGTCGATTCGGCGGACCAGTCGCACACCCTGGTTGGCGGGGTCGATCGCGACGCGGAAGTTGACCTTGCCGGTGAAGGCCCTGCCGTCGTCGGTCACGGTCGTTTGGTCGGGAACCTGCATGCCCGGAAGGCGGATCTCGATACCCTGAACGGTACCGGCACCAACCAGTTCGCCCAGCGTGACCGTCTGCCCGGCGGCGATGGTGACCGTTCGGCTGAGACTCTGGCTGCCGGGGGCGGGATTGACACCGGCGTTCTGCCAGAGTGTTCGCGCGGCGGAGGAGGCTTCTCCGCCGGTGAAGGTCGTGATTCCCGAGTCATCGGCGTACATCTGGTAGGTGATGTTGTAGTAGTGTCCGACCCCGGTGGTGGTGATGCGGCAACCGGTGCGAAACGGAATGGGCAGATAGCAGATGAAGCCGCCGGAGGAGACCATGTCGTTCCCGACCAAGGGCGAGAGGAACGGCGGCACCGTGCCGCTGAAGAAGTCGCCGAGGGGCATTTCGACAGCCGGGGCCATGGCCTGTTCGAGGTAGATGCGCACGAAGCCCGTCGAACTCTGGCCGGTCATCCAGATGCGATACACACAGCCGGGGCCGAGGACATCAAGCAGGACTTTCTCCTCTCCGACAAGGGCGCGATAGTGGCCGGTGTCACCATTCCCACCGGACGGATCGTGGCTGGACGCCTGGCAGGTTCTGACGGCATCCCGAAGTTCCATGAGGCGGCCCCACTGGGTCAGGGCGTCGAGCCCGACGGGCTCGCCGCCCGACACCGCGCCGGCCAGCACCGGAAGCAAGGCGGCTGCCGTGACCATGGTGCCGATCATCCGCGTCGGCTGGGATGGAGCCATCCTCGCCCTCCTCCCGCAAAACCGCCCCAACTTGGCGCACAAAGGGAATACATCCCCACTGACTCCGCACGCTGATTGCCATTATAGCTGAAGGGGCGACTACTTCGGAAGGATACGGGCTTGGGGGTGGAAAGGAAGCGATTCACTTGGATCCTCCGCACCCCGGGCGAGTCCAGCACGATGGCGATCTCGCCATCACCTCGCGCCGGACAGCCTGCCCGCCGTGGGTGGTGCGTCACCCCAGCGGCAGGATCGCTGCCCTGGACTCCGTCGTGACGACGGCAGCCAGGGCCCTCTCCCGCAAAATGACCGTTCCGTGACGCAAAACGGGAAGTCATTTCGCTTGACGGTCCGACTCCATTCCAGTATAGGGGAATGAGGAGGAGCTCATTCTGAGAGCCCGCGGGGACCTTCGGGAGCGAAGGGGGGCGTCTGGCTCACTTCCGTTTCCGCAGAGGTTACGCATCCATGATCCGGTCCCCTGGAGATGTCCAGCAGGGCTCTGTGCTGTAAAGCCCTGCGAGGCCATTCCGTCGTCGCGTTGGGGCACCATGGCTTTCGCGGCAGCATCTCCTCGTTGACTTCGGGGGCCGGCCGGTCTTTGCGCAGGACACGTGGTGGCATGCGGAGGGAAAACAAAAGTGGACAAGATGTCTGACGTCTGAAAACGAGTCGATGGTTTTTTTGCTCGAGCGGGGTGATCCCTGGTCAGTGGGCACGTGCTTGCTTCAGGCGCCTCGCGCAAGCTAGATGGGAGGACATATCATGAAGCACCTCACGTTAGCGGCGGCCTGCATGGCCCTCATGGCGGCGCCCGCTTTGGGGGACTGGGCGGACGACTTCCAGTCGTACGCACTCAACAGCACGCTGGCCGGTCAGAACGGCTGGGCTGGGTGGGACGGTGGCACCGCGAACGCCATCGCCAGCGACGAGCATGCGAAGTTCGCAGGCGACAAGGCGGCCAAGCTGTTCCAGAACGATGACTTGGTCTGTCAACACAGCGGATACACCAGCGGTGGATGGGTGTACAGCGCCAAGCAGTACATCCCCAGCAGCCAGAAAGGAGCCGGCAGCACCTTCTTCATTCTGATGAACAACTACAACGTTGGCGGTGCCAAGGGCTGGGCTGTGACATTGAAGTTCAACCTCAACCTCGACCTGGTGTTTGACATCGAGGGCGGATACGTTCCGGTTCCCATCACCTACGACGCATGGATGGACATCCGGGTCGAAATCGATCTGGACCGCAACCTCCGGAATACCTACTACGGGGGCACGCTGGTCGGCAGCGCCCCTTGGTATGACCGCGACGACCCCGCCAATCACGCCAAGTCGATCGCCGCATTGGACCTCTGGGCCGATGTCGCCGGCAACCCCGTGTACTACGACGACTTGTCGATCACACCCTGGACTCCCACCCCGCCGCCGGTGCGAACCGACGACTTGACCACCTATCCGGGCCGCGAGGCGCGATACCTGGTCAACCTGGGCCGGGCATTCGGGGACACGAGCGTCACCGGCACCGGCATGCCCAGCCTGCTGCATGAGATCACCAGCGGAGGTGGAAACCAGCAGCCCTGGTGGCGGATCAACGACGGCAACCCGCACGGCAACAGCGTCATGGTGACCTTCAGCGGCAGCAACCCTGACTTCTTCGGGTACAAGTTCAAGCTGCCTGCCACGGTGAAGCAGGTCGTTTGGTGGAATCAGGCCTACTTCTATTGGGAGGATGGTGGGACTTTCGCAGCCACGCCTGAGCTGCAGTACCTCGATGCCCCGAACGGCACCTGGCAGACCATCGCCGATGTGACCTGGGACCGGGCGTACCTCACCACCTACGGCCCCGGTTGCCGGAAGTACGAAGTCACGTTGAACACCCCGGTCGAACATGCCTGGGGCATCCGCTTCATCGGCAACGCTTCGGAAACCCCCGGCCCGGGTTCGAACGCGGCGGTGGATGACGACGGGGATATCGCGGGGGCAGGCTTTGTCGGCGTCACCGAGATGACGCTGTACGGCGAAGTGGAATTGGGGGCCCTCGACCTGAGCAACAATCTGGCCTTCGGGGCCACCGCGATCGCCAACGACTCGCAGTACTCGAACTGGGTGAGCCTGACCAACGGCGCCACCGAGGAAGGCAACTATGACACCACGTGGAGTCCGGCCCATTCCACGCCCGCTCACGAAGACTACCTGGGCGTCATTTGGGCGACTCCTCAGAACAACGTGGCCGCGATGGGCGTCACCTTCGCCGGCTTTGGGGACGGCGGCTATTTCGATCCCTGCAGCAACCTGCGTATCGAGTACACCACCGACGGGAGCAACTGGATCGCGGTCAGCGGCCTGGATCTCGGCCGCTACAGTGAGGATTGGACCATCCTGCGGGCATCCAGTTGGGGCCCCGACACCTCCTTCCTCTTCCGTTTCGATCCGGTGAGCGGGATCACCGGCCTGCGGATCATCGGCAACCCGGACGGCTACAGTGGCGACGCCGATGGATTCATCGGCGCTTCGGAGTTGGAGGTGTTTGCGAACAAGGTGACCGGCCTGTCCTCCGCGAAAGCGGTCCAGCCGGCCTTGAGCCATCGCATCGTGAACACCCTTCAGTACGTGTGGACCATCGTCGCGCTGTGAGCGGACGTCATGAAAGGAGCCTACCAATGAGAACGAAGACAATCGTAGCTGTATGCCTCGCTGCGTTGGTGGCCGGGACGTCTGCCCAGGCCGCCGACCTCACGACCTACCCCGGCGTCGAAGGACGCTACATGGTGAATCTCGGCCGCAGTGGGGGCCAGACGGCCTTTGAATGGACCGGCTTCCCCAGCGGCCTGTTCGACTATATCAGTCACCTGCACGGCGCCTCCTGGACGATGAACGACGGTGACATCAACTCCTACTGCGATACCTACGGCGGCCCGAATCCGGAGTTCTTCGGATATCGGTTCAAGCTGCAGGCCAAGACGGTTACCGGCCTGGCCTACACGAACCGGACGTTCTGGGACGGCGGAACGTTCAGCGCCACGCCGGATGTGCAATACCTGGACGACGTCCACGGCTCGTGGCTCACCGTGCCCGCGGCCAACGTCGTCTGGGACACGCCGTATCTCACGACCTACGACGGCGGCAGTCGCCAGTACAACATCACCTTCGCCACGCCTCTGACCAACGTGTGGGGCATCCGCCTGTACGGCGAGTCTGCGCCGGCCCCGGTGGTCGATCCTCCGGTCGGCGATCCCGGCGGGTTCGTCGGCGTGGGCGAACTGACGGTCTACGGGGAACTCAACCTCGGCGAGCTCAACCTGCAGAAGAACATCGCCTTGGGGGCGGCCCCCTACATGAGTCACTTCAGCTCGTGGTCCGGGCCGGCCGAGAAGCTGACCGACGGCGATCTGACCTCTGCGGTCGACACCTTCGGTGCCCGAGGCGAGGATGCCCTGGGTGTGCTGTGGGAATCGGAACAGTTCCATGTGGCCGCCATTGGCGTGATGCTCAACCAGTACAGTGACGGCGGCGTCTTCAGCGATGCCTGCACCCACCCTCTCCGCGTCGAGTACACAACCGACGGCAGCACCTGGACGGAAGTGACCGGGCTCGACAAGGGCCGGTACACCGACGAATGGACCAGCATCGGCCGGTGGGGGTTCAACCCGCAGGTGGCCTGGCTGTTCACCTTCGACGAGTTGAACGGCATCAAGGGTCTGCGGATCATCGGCAACGGCACGCCGCGGGGCGGTGATACCGACGGATTTGTCGGGGCTTTCGAGCTGGAAGTGTTCGGCAACCCGTTTGTGGGCCAGATATGCGACTACGACAACGACGGCGACGTGGACGGCATGGATCTGGCTCTCTTCGTGCAGACCCCGGAGGCCGTGGCCTGCGTTACGGGGCCCACGATTGCGGTGAACGCGGCCTGCAAGACCCGCGACCTGGACAAGGATGGCGACGTGGACCAGATGGATTTCGGCGTGTTCCAGCTGTGCTACAGCGGTTCGGGGATCCCCCTGAACCCGCACTGCGGCGAGTGACCCTCGCGGATCGGCAGGAATCCTGAGCCTTTTTGCCGCGCGACGAGCCGTCGGTTCGCCGCGCGGCTTTTCTGTCGCCGTCCGGGGGCGAGAGAATCCCGCAGCACCGACGCCGCGTCTCCGGCCGGCGAACCAGGGGACAGCGATTGTCGCTCTCTTCCGCTCAATCCCGGGTCGCGATACGTTCCACTTCTTCGAGCGTGGTTGTGCCGTCGATCACCTTCCTGCAGGCACTTTCCAGCAGGCTCTGGTAGGTCCATTCGCCGGCGGCGCGGCGGATGTCGTGGATGGTCTTGGTGGTCATGAGGGCGTCGCGCAGGTTGTCGTTGAAGTTGAGCAGTTCGAAGACCGCGGTCCGGCCCCAGTAGCCGACATTCATGCACCGGCGGCAGCCGACGTTGGTGTGCAGCAGATCGACACCCTGGCTCTCCATCTTCATCTTGACCAGTTGGCTGGGTTTGGGCCGGTAGGTCCGCTTGCAGTGCGGGCAGAGCACGCGGACCAGCCGTTGAGCCAGGCACAGCGAAATCGAGTTGGCGATCATGTAGGCCTCGGCGCCCAGGTCGAGCAGCCGGAAGATGGATCCGATGGTATCGCGGGCATGCAGGGTGGTGAGGACCAGGTGTCCGGTCATGGCCGCCTGCATGGCTGTCTGGGCGGTCTCGCGGTCGCGGATTTCGCCGACCAGGATGACGTCGGGGTCCTGCCGAAGCACCGACTTGAGGATGTGACTGAAGGTCAGGCCCTTGTCGTTGTTGGTTTGGATCTGAGTAATACCCTCCATGTGGTACTCAATCGGATCCTCGATGGTGACCACGTTGCGGCTCTTGGAGTCGACGGCCCGGAGGGCCGTGTACAAGGTCGTTGTCTTGCCGCTGCCGGTCGGACCGCTGACCAGCATCATGCCGGCGTCGAGTTGGCAGAGTCCGCGGATCTGCTTGAGCATCAAGGCGGAGAGGCCCAGTTCCTCGAGGTGGGAGGGGACGCCATAGCTATCGAGCACTCGAAGGACGAGCTTCTCGCCGTGCATGGTGGGCGTCAGCGACACGCGGCAGTCGATCCGCCGGGTGGCCTCGATGGTCATGCTGCCGTCCTGGATGTTGTGCTTTCCGGTGATATCGAGCTCGGACAGGACCTTGACCACGCTGAGCAGCGACCGGGCGACGCCGGCCGGCAAGAGGACAACGGGGACCATCTTGCCGTCAATGCGAAAGCGGACCTGGCAGCCGTCGTTGACTGGATCGAAGTGCAGGTCGGTCGCCCGGGCGCGGATCGCCCCGTAGCAGAGTAACCGGAGGGTGCGTACCGCCGGGCTGGCCGTCCTGGCGTTCTGCGGGGTGTGCACTGGTTTGCCAGTATGATCCAGCAGCGAGATCTCGTTGAGCGAGAAACCGGGATCCTCGCCCGTGGTTCGGAGGTTGTTCAGGTCGCGGCGGGCCTCGCTGACCAGGCGATCCTCGTCCGATGGACCGATTTCATCGCCCAGGGTGTCCTCTTCGATCACCTCGGCGACGGGGAGGTCGACCTGGGCGTCCACGGCGGTCTCGGACGGCGACACCGGCACGACCGGCGGTATGGACTGCTCGAAGACCCGCAGTGACGTCTGGCCGATGGTGAACGGCTCGCCGAAGGGAACGAGGATCTGCTCGACGATCCGCCGGCCCCGGAACTTGGTGCCGTTGCGGCTGCCCAGATCGCGAAGCAGCGTTCCACCGGCCACCGGGTGAATGCTGCAGTGGGCCCGGCTGGCCCGCTCATCCTCAATGACCACGTCGCTGCCGCCGCTGCGGCCGATGGTGACCTGGCCCGCGGGGAGTTCGAGAACCCGGGTGCCCTCGGGCGTCGTGATCTGGAGTAGGGCCATGTTACTTCTCGGCCGGCTGGCTGGACGGCGCAGCCGGCGTGAAGGTCAGCCGCATCTTGAGGTTGCGGACGTCGATGCTGGCCGACGCTTGCTGATCTGCCGCAGCCGAGGCGGCTGCCTTGCCGTAGAGAATCACGCTGTAGGTCTGATTGGGATCGAAGGTCACGTCGAGTGCGTGCCGCTCGAGGCTCGAGGACTGGGCCCGGGCTTCATCGCTGACCAGGTGGGCGATGTCCAGATTTGCGAGCGTCCGCTTGCGGCCATCGAGAACCACAAGCCGCAGTGTTCCGGTCGCCTGGGTCTGGGACGCCGGCTGCGGAGAGGCCCGCAAGGCATGGGCCAGCTCGAGCTCGACCTGGATGCCGACCCTGATCGCCTTGTTCGATTGGTTGTCGAGAGCATGGCCGACGCGGAACTCGGATGCGGCCGTGCCGCCGTTGGTGGTCTCGGCCAGGGCCCGAGCGTCGCCCGCCGCAGTGGCGTCCGACTCCTCGCGAGCGGTGCCGTCTGCACCCGGATCGCGTGTACCCGATTTGAGGTGGATGTTGAACGTCCGGTCGCCGGGCAGACGAATCGGGTCCGCAAGGGCGACTTCCGCGGCAAGCACGGATCGCTGCGTCACCGGCACGACGACGTCGCCCCCGAAATCGGCACCCCCACATCCGCCGAGCAGCAAGGCAACCGGCCCGAACACCAGCCACGCCCAGCGGCCGCTTGTTGTCATCGCCCGACCTCCTCACAACGGCTCACCGCTACTGCCACAGGCACATCTCCCCTCGGCACCAGATTAGCAGGCTCGCGTCGGCGTGTAAATGAGCTTGTCAGAGCGGGTCAAGCAGGTGATCATGCACCGGCGCCACGGGTTGAGCCGGCCTCGGTCGCGGCCGCTGGCCGACGGTGCGAGGAGCCGGATCGGAGGAAACGCTTTTGGCTGTCAGGGAGATCAACTATCGCCTGGTCGATGCGTTCACCACCCGGCGTTTCCAGGGCAATGCCGCGGCCGTCGTACTCGGCGCCGCCGGCCTGACCGACGCGGAGATGCAGCGGATTGCCCTGGAAATGAACCAGAGCGAGACCGCCTTTGTGCTGCCCGTCGAACCGAGCACCGACTTCGATCTCGAGATCCGCTGGTTCACGCCCGTCCACGAGGAGTGCATGTGCGGGCATGCGACCATCGCGACGATCCATGCCCTGGCCGAAGCCGGCCGGTTGCCCGCGGCCCAACCCCCTGCCTGCGAACCGGTCAGGATCAAGACCCGCGGCGGCACGCTGACCGCCATGATCGACGAAGAGCATGTTGTTTGGTTGGATCTGGTGAATCCGGTGCTGACGCCGGTGCGGGATTTCCCGCCCGTCCTTCTGGAACATTTGGGCACCCGAGCGGAGTCGATTGACGGCCGGCTCGCGGCGACCAACACGCAGGACGGCGACCTGATCGTCTTCGTCAAGGATCTCGTTACCCTGAACGGGCTGCGACCGGCGTTTCGCGAGTTGGGGGATCTATGCCGGCAGAAGCGGATCCGTGGCGTGTGCGTGGCGACGACCGCCACGGTCACGCCGTCGGTGCACGTCCAGTCGCGATTCTTCGCCCCCGCGGCGGGGATCGACGAGGACCCGGTGACGGGCAGTGTCCACGGTCCGCTGGCCGCCCATCTGGTCGCGTCCGGTCTTGTGCCCATGGTCGAGAACCTGGCCGCTTTGCGCTGCGTTCAGTCCTCCGGCACGGGGCGCGCGGGGCTGGTCCGCGCGTTCGTCCAACGTCAGGGAAAATCCGAATGGGCGGCCAGAATCGGCGGCTCGTGCGTCACGACCTGCGCGGGGATCCTGTACACCTGATTCGCGAGAGGAGGGGTGATCAGGGCGTCTTGCCTTCATCCGGCGTGATCCAGCGGCAATGGTTGATCCATGCATCCCCGCACAGCAGGGGCCGCTCGCGGCTCAGTTGGACGGGTTTTCCGTACGGCGTCCAATCCTCGGTCTTGAAGAAGGTCACCGCATAGTTGGCGCTGTTCGGCGAGCAGGCCGCGTAACGCCCGCTGGGTGAGAGGATCGGAGTCCACACCTGGGATGGAAGCTCGGTCACCGCCTTGGTCTTCAGATCAACCTTCGACGTGCCGTACTTCCACTTGCCATCCTCGGTCCGGCGCGGCGCGGGATACATGAGGAGATAGTCCTCATTCGGAGACACGCAGTAGAAATCGCCGAGCCCCAACTTCTCGATCTTGCCGGTCGCCACCTCGATGCGATACGTCCCGTTCCTGATAGCGACCAGCGACCGGACGGCCTCGCCGGCCCGGTCCGGGTCATCCGGTGCCAACGCCGCGGTGTAGTAAACGTACCGTCCCGAGCGTCCCCAACCGGGCGGAACGTACTTGGCTGTCGATTCCGGCGTCCTGGTCTTCTCGTCCGGCGGAATCAAGGATCGAAGGACTCCCTCCACCGACAAGACGGCCAGACCATGCTTCTGGATGTGCATATCGTCGTCATACTGGTCGGCCGAATAGTAGAACGCCACTTGGGTCGAATCACGGTTCCAGGCGAAAGGCCTGTCCTGCACCCACCATGAGGTCGGCACCTCGTGCAGCATGCCGTTGTGCTCCATCATCAGCCGATTGGGATCGGTAACAAGATCAAAGCACGCCAGCTTGAGGCCGTCGGGCGACAAGGCCATGCGCGCGTAGACCGGCACTCGAAGCGCGCGGAAGATCTGGATAGGTTCCCCTTCGCCGGCCCCGTCCACCACGATTCGAGGCTGTTCCTCGCCCGCGAGGGTCATCGAATTGACCCCCAGGTGCCTGCCTCGCGAATCCAGCAGGTTGACATTGGGCATGTGAGACGAGTCTTTCCGCTCCATGAGCACGGTGATCTTGCCGGTCAGCGGGTCCATCCGGATGAGCCGCCTGACGAGCGGGGGCCGGGCGATTACCTCCTCGACGCCGACGAACCACTCCGGAGCGCCGTCGCCAGAGTGCGGCTGGGATGAGGCCGCAGGCTCCGTGGTTGGCGTTGGGCGAATGGTCGGCTGGGTATCCGGCGTGGAGAGAGGTCTTCCCGTGGCCAGGTGCGCTGCGATCGCCTCCCTGTCCGGAACCTGGGCGTGAGCCACGAGTAATCCGCTGACAGGGTTGCCGGTGGCCACATGCTCCTCGAGGGCATCACAGTCAACCCGCCGGGCGGATCCGTCACTGAAGAGCACTCCGATGGGCAACCCCGGGCGGTGTTTGCGGAAGACGTCGATCGGAGGATAGAGGAGCACACGAGGAGGGGAGTCCGCAGAAGACCGCCCTGGAACATAAACGTACTTGCATGGCTGGCCGGAGCATTTGGTGACCGACGGCACGACCAAGGTGCCGGAAGGCACGCTCCCGGATGCCGCGAGATCATCGAGGTTGCCTGGATACCTGCCCTCGTGGGCCGAGGCGTAGCGGCTCAGGGCGGTGGCCAGGAAGCCCAGTTGGACATCATCCTGGGGCGCAAGAGGCTCGGGTTGAGGGCGATGGAGAGGAGGGAAGAATATGCGAAAGGCGATCACCGAGACTATCAGGATGATCGCCAGCTTCTTCATGGCAGATGACCTCTTCGGGGATGATGCTACCCACCAGCAGTATGTCAGGCAACAACGTCCTTGTGTTGCCCGTGAGGACTGCTGTCGCCGCGGACGATTCGGATACAGCGTCGTTGCCCGCGTCGCTGGGATACTGGAATGGCCGGCCTTACATCCGGGCAGACACGTGCCCGCACCACGTGCTGAGCCGGTATAGTGCCTGATCCTTGCCGGCCGGATCGATCTTCGCTCGCCGGACGGCCGATTCGAGTAAGTTGATCGACTGGTCGTACGTCGGCCGGTCCACGGGGAACGGGTGGCCGTCCTTGCCCCCGTGGGCGTAGCTGAAGGTGGCTGGATCGGTCGGCGTCCAGAGGCGGGTAACGTCGCGCCGGCACGCGGGCTCGCCGTAAATCAACTCCGACAGGAGGGCAAGGCTGCGGATGGTGGCCGGACCGACGCCGGGCAGGCTGAGCAGCGACTCGAAGTCGGCCGGCTGATGCTCGCAGGTCATCCGCAGGACGCGTTCGAGGCGGCCGGGGTTGATGTCCGCCCGCTCGACCGGATGATGGACGGGCATGAACAGCGATGGCCCGACGCTCACCTCACGGAGTACCCGCCCGGGCTCCATGCGGGCCAATTCCACCGATCGCTGCCGTGAGCCCGTGGCCGGCCGGGCCACCATGTTGAGCAGGTCGGTCCCGTCGGCTGGGGGCGAGGCCACGGCGTTGTGCGGCTCGCACACGAAATCCTCGACCGTACTGCCGAGCCAGTGGTAGCGGCGGGCGTAGCCGTTGGTGTCGTTCATGCCCTGCTGAACCACGCACCAGTCGTCGGCGGCGAAGAAGAAGTGGTGGGTGTAGATCTGGTAGCCGTCCTGGACCGCGCTGCTGTCCACCTTGGCCGACATGCGTGAGGCGTGAATGAGCCGGTCGCCGGGCAATCCGACGCGATCCGCCACGTCCGCGATCTGATCCGGCGTCTTGCGTGAAGCTCCGCCCTTGCCGCCGGCCACGTGAACGCCAAGATCGTCACCCAGTCGCCGGTAGGCCTCCTTGATCGCTCCGCAGGTCACCGTGGTCAGCCCGCTGGAATGCCAATCGAACCCCAGCACGCACCCGAACGCCTGGAACCACAGCGGATCGGCCAGCCGCCGCAGCATCTCCCCCGGTCCGCGATCCTCGACGATGAGCTGCACCACCGACCCGGCCAGCCGATGCATGCGATCGAACAGCCAGGCCGGAGCCTTCCCACCATGAAGCGGAAGATGAGTGGTGCTGCGAAGCATGGCAATGCCGGAAACCAACAGAAAGAGGAGTCGGACGTCAATACGTCGAAACACGGCGAGTCAGTGCGAGGATCCTCCCTTCGCCATCCTCCACTCTCGATTCTCAACTCCCTTTCATGGCTGCCGGCAGAGCCTCGATGATGTCCGTGGCGATGAGCGATGCCTGGCCCTTGACCTTGACGGCGAGGTCGCCGGCTCGGCCGTGAACCTGAACGCCGAACACCGCGGCATCGAAGCAGTCGAGGCCTTGACCCATGGCCGCGGCGATCACGCCGGATAGAACATCGCCGCTTCCGCCGGTGGCCATTCCGGGGTTGCCGGTCTTGTTCACGTAGATTCGCCGACCGTCGGTAACCACGGTGCCCGCCCCTTTGAGAACGACGACCGACAGGCATTTGGCCTCTGGCTGGCGAGCGTTGAGCAGCCGGGCGGTGCGAACGGCGAAACCCTCCCGATCGGCTTGGACCTCGCGGGTGGTCGCCCCGTGCAGGCGAGCCATCTCGCCGGGATGCGGCGTGACGACCGTGCTCCAATGCTCGCGGCAATCCCAATTCTCGGGCGCCGAGCCGCCGGCCAGCCCTGCCAGGTTGAGGGCGTCGGCATCGACCACCGCCTTGCACCGCCCCCCCTCGCGGAAGGCGTCGATCAGCTCCCAGAGCTGCTGGCCGTAAGGAACAGGCGCGAGACCGAGGCCAGGCCCGACCACGAGGGCATCGGGTGTGGCCCCACCTCGAGCCAGCAGCGAACGTCGACCGAAGATCTTCAGGCATGCAACCGGATCGATCTGGCCATCCGAGGTGGCGGGCAGTTCGATGGTGGTGGCACAAGGGCAGAGCGCAGCCACCGTGGGCAGGATGCAGGCGGGTACGGCAATCGTCACCAGGCCCGCCCCGCCACGCAGGGCAGCCATGCCCGCCAGGGCAGGAGCACCGGCCATGCCCAGACTGCCGCCGACGACCAGCACGCGGCCGTAGTCGCCCTTGTGCCCTTCGCTGTGCCGGGCGGGCAACACAGGGATACGCCGCACCCGCACCAGCGACGAGGATGTCGAAGCCGATTTCATGGGAGGCCTCCCGATCACTCCCCGGATTCCGCTTCCGGAGGAGCGCCGCGCGCAATCAAGGCGGCGATGTAGCCGCCGCCAAAACCGTTGTCGATGTTCACCACCGAGACGCCGGCAGCACAGCTGTTCAGCATGGTCAGCAAGGGAGCAATGCCGCCGAAACTGGCCCCGTAGCCGATACTGGTCGGCACGCCGATCACCGGGCAGCACACCAGCCCCCCCACCACGCTGGCCAGGGCCCCTTCCATGCCGGCACAGACCACGACCGCCCCCGCCTGCTGAAGCTCGGCGGAGTGGGCCAGCAGACGATGGATACCTGCAACACCCACATCATAGAACTTGCGGGTCGGCTGGTCCATGATCTCGCAGGTCTCGCGGGCCTCCTCCGCCACCGGCAGATCGGACGTGCCTGCGCAGACCACGGCCACAAAAGCCCTGGCGGGCGCCGGCGGCTGCTGGCGAACGGTCAGCGTTCGAGCCGTGGGGTTGTAGATTGCCTTGCGGAATCGCCGGCGGACCGTGCGGGCGACGTTCGGATTCGCCCGGGTCGCCAGCAGGTTGCCGCCGCCCGCAAGCCGCTTGCCGGCGATGGCCACAATCTGCTCGGTGGTCTTGCCCTCGCAGTAGATGACCTCGGGGAATCCACAGCGGATCGCCCGATGGTGATCGACCTTGGCGAAACCCAGATCCTCGAACGGCAGATGCCTGAGTTGAGCCACCGCCTGGTCCACGGTCCGACGCTTGGCCCGCACGTCAACGAGCAAGTTTTTGATCGCTGCTTCGTCCATGCCGCTATCATATGGCTCATGCGGAGCTAATACCATGCCGCAACACCCTGGGTGCCTGGCAAGCAGGCCCAACCCGGGAAGCGCGAAGGCGGGTGCGACCGGCCCGAAAGAAGGATGCTGGGCAGGCCAGATTGATGCCCGCAGCGATCAGCGGCTCGCCAGGCCGGACCAGTCTTCCTCAAACACCAGATGCCCGGAAGTCTCCATCCCCAGCCGCCGATACGTCGCCATCGCCCGATGGTTGTCCTTCTCGACGTACAGACGCAGTCCGCAGACCGAGGGATCCTGGCGAGCCATGGCCGACAGGTGAGCGTAGATCGATCGGAACACGCCGCACTTCCGGGCGTCCGGGTGCACGTAGACGCTCTGGATCCACCAGAACGCTCCGCACCGCCAGTCGCTCCACTCGTAAGTCACCATCGCCTGGCCGACGATTCGGCCGTCGAGTTCCGCCACGAAGAACCGGCACATCGTCGGGCGTTTGAGACCCTCGCGAACGCCGGACAGGACGGTCGCCGGGTCGAGCCGGCGATGCTCGGTCTCCTCGGCCATGCGGCTGTTGAAATCGGCGATGACCTCGGCATCCTCTGGGCGGGCATCCCGAACGTGCACCGGTGCGAGTTTCGGCTCATTGCGCATGGGGGGACAAGGTAACGGATCCCAAAGAAATCGCCAAGATGGATTGTGATCCCGGCCCACTTCGGATCTAATGCCGCCATGACCCACGCGAACGTACTGCTCGTCAACTCGAACGAAATGCGACCGCCCGTGGCCCCGCTGGCCCTCGACTACATCGGCGATGGGCTGCGGGCGGCGGGCTTCGACGTCCGGCTGCTCGACCTGGCCTTCGCCTCCCGGAAACCGGAGGTGGTCGCGGCGGCAGCAGCGGATGCCGATCCGCTGGTCGTCGGGGTGACCTTCCGCAACACCGATGATTGCTGCCTGCCCAGCGGCGCCTACTTCGTGCCTCGGCTGCGCGAGCTGGTGAGCGACATTCGATCCGGAACCGCGGCCCCCATCGTCCTCGGTGGATGCGGCTACAGCATCTTCCCGGAGCAAGTCCTCGACGCCGCGGGCGCGGATCTGGGAATTGCCGGAGACGGAGAGGAGGCCTTTCTCCAATTGGCGACCGCACTCGAGAACGGCACCGACTGGCAGACCGTGCCCGGGCTCGTTTTCCGGTCGGCCCCGGCGAGGTACACCGTCAACCCCCCGCGATACCGCAGTGCGCTCGACATTCCCTCTTCGCGGGGCACGATCGACAACGCCCGCTATTTCCGCGAAGGCGGCCAGGGGAACGTGGAGACGAAACGCGGCTGTCCGAACCGCTGCATGTACTGCGCCGACCCCGTGGCCAAGGGCCGATCGGTACGCTGCCGGCCGCCAGACCAGGTGGCCGATGAAATCGACAACCTGCTCGGCAGAGGCGTGGACTGCCTGCACCTGTGTGACGGCGAGTTTAATATCCCCATCGACCATGCCATGGCCGTCTGCGAGGCATTGATGAGCCGCAGACTGGGCGAGCGGGCCCGCTGGTACTGCTACTGCACCGTGTCCCCGTTCACCGCCGAACTGGCGGCCGCCATGCGCGCGGCCGGGTGCGTCGGCATCAACTTCGGCGTGGATTCCGGCTGCGACCGGATGTTGAGCGCCCTGAGGCGCGGCTACACCCGGGATTCGATCCGAGCTGCGGTCGGCTACTGCCGCCAGTCGAACCTCGCGGTGATGCTCGACCTCCTCATCGGCGGACCGGGCGAGACCGTGGCCACGACCCGCGAGTCGATTGAGTTCATCAAGGCGGTCGGTCCGGACCGGGCGGGCGCGACCACTGGCGTCCGGGTCTACCCGGGCACAGACCTGGCTGACCTGATTCGATCCCAGGGACCGCTGACACGCAACCCCCACCTGCACGGCCAGGTTGAGGACAACGACGGCTTCCTCGGGCCGCTCTTCTACGTCGATCGCGGGATGGGCAAGCGCCCGCTCGATCTGGTCGTCGATCTCATCGGCGGCGATCAGCGGTTCTTCCCGCCGCCGCGGATACGGGACGCCAGCAACTACAACTACAACGACAACTCGGTGCTGGAGAACGCGATCCGGGCCGGGCACCGCGGGGCCTACTGGGACATCCTCCGACACCTGTAGCCGCCTTCTTCCTCGATCGCGGCGCATGGTGGTCGTCCCCGGGCTCGGTTACACTGTCGCCATGAACGCCACCCGACCGCAGGAGCCCCTCGCCCTTGCCAGACGCGATTGACGAGTCTGCTTCCGTCGAGGGCCCGGTGGCGGAAAGCGCTTCCCGCCCGCCCGCGCCGGCCAACCACCTGCTCAGCCGGTCGGTCACCTCCGCGCTGCTCTGGCTCGCACTCCCGGTGCTGGCCGAGCAGTCTCTGTTCCTGCTGCTCGGGCTGACCGAGATGTTCCTGGCAGGGACCATCAGCAAGGAAGCGACTACGGCCATCGGACTCGCTTCCCAGGTGGGGTGGCTGGCCGGTCTGCTCTTCAGTTTCGTCGGGGTGGGTGCCACCGCACTCGTATCCCGACATGCTGGCATGGGTGACCCCAAGCAGGCCAATCATTTCGCCAACCAGGCCATGGGAGCGGCCGTCCTCACGGGCATCACCGCCTGTGCCCTGCTCCAGCTTGCGGCCCCCTACATGCCGGGTTTCCTTCACTGGAAGGGAGAGCCCGCTGAAATCGGCGTCCGGTTCCTTCGGGTGGACGCGTGCGGGCACATCACCGGAGCCCTGGTCGTGATCGCGTCAGCGTGCTGGCGCGGCACGGGCGACACCCGCACCCCGCTCTACATCATGTGCGCGGCCAACCTGTTCAACATTGTGGTGTCCACGACCCTGAGATTCGGCTGGGGACCGATCCCGAGCTACGGAGTCATGGGTATCGCCTACGGCACGCTGTGCGCGAGAATCCTCGGCGGAGCCATTGCCGTCGCCCTGCTGTTCCGCGGGCGGAGCGGTCTGCAGCTTCTCCGCCGGGAGTTGCCCTTTCGCGGCGACTCGATGAGCCGCCTCTTCAGAGTCGGCATCCCGGCCGGCATCGACGGCATCTTGCTCTGGAGCGGACAGTTCGCCTTTCTCATGATCATCAGCAACCTGGCGACGGGCGAGGAACAAGCGGCCACGGTCGCCGCCCACTTCGTCGGTATTCGCGTGGAGGCCCTCTCCTATCTGCCGGCATGGGCATGGGGAGTCGCGGCAGCGACGATGGTCGGCCAGTCGCTGGGCGCCGGACAACCGGATCGAGCTCGGCGAAGCGGTCACTTGGCCGCCGCTCAGGGTGCGGGCTTGTGTCTGTTGATGGGCGTCTGCTACTTTGTTTTCGCGAAGCAGATCTATGCGGTCATGAACTCCAGCGGCGACCTGGAACGGGTTTCCGCCATCGGCGTTCCGGCATTGAGACTCCTGGCCTTCTTTCAGATCCCCTGCGCACTGATGATCATTTACCCCAACGCTTTGCGCGGCGCGGGCGACACGCGATACCCCCTGTTGTACACGCTGCTGGGTATGGTGATCTGGCGTCTGCCGTTGGCCTATCTGTGCGGAGTCACCCTGAACGGGGGCTTGGTGGGTGCATGGATCGGCATGTGCCTGGACATGACGTTTCGAGCGATCTGCAACGCCATCCGCTTCACCCGGGGGCGGTGGGTCGCGATCCAGGTGTGACCGCGACTGAAGGCGGCCATCCTAGACCGACCGGTCGTTTGCAGCGTGCGCCGGCGGTGCCTATAATCGCCCCCGCTGTAAGGACTTCAGGGTATCAGGCGGGTGACGGGATCCGCTATGCGAGCCACTTTCATGCAACATCTGTCCCAACGGAAGTTCCGCTTGGCTGCCTGCTGGCTGTCGGGACTCGGCCTGCTTGCCGGGACAGCCCTCGCGGCATCCGACCCTGTTTCTGCACCCAAGCGCGAACGAGTCGAACGTCTGGAGTACGACCCCCAGTCTCAGCAGTGGACGGAGGCCCGGCCGCCAGTGAGCGGGACCGCCGATGGCGACCTGGATCTTATCCGCCAGGACGTGGCCCGGAGCGACTTCAAGACGGCCTTGGCGAAAGTCAAGAATTGGCTGAAAACGTACGGTGCTGATCATCCCCGCCACGCCGAAGCCCTGTACCTGAAAGGGACCGCTTACCTGGAAACCGGCGACTACCGAGGGGCCCAGGACACCTACCAAACGCTGCTCAACGATTATCCGGGCTCCGAGTATGCGGAGCGCTCGCTGTCGGCCCTGTTTCGGGTTGGGGAGCAGTACTTGGCCGGCAAACGCCGCAAAGCACTCAAAGGTCTGTTTCGTATCAAGGACCGGGAGGGCGGGGTCAAGATCATGGACGACATGATTGCCAACTACGCGGACACCCCCCTGGCGGAGCAGGCCCAGCTGACCAAGGCAAACTACTACTACGAACGCGGCGAGTTTGACGTCGCCCAGGAGGAATACGCCCGGTTTTCCCGCGACTTCCCGAAGAGCCGTTTTGCGCCGAAATCCCAGTTGTATAGCGCGTATTCGGCCCTGGCCGCCTTCCCGGGGATCAAGTTCGACGATGCCCCCCTGGTCGAGGCCGAGGAACGGTTCCGCCAGTTCATGGGCGACTACCCCGATCAGGCCCGGCAGCTGGATGTCCCCCTGCTCCTCGACCAGATCGCATCCACAAGAGCGGACAAGACTTACGACATCGCCAGGTTTTACGAGAGGACCGGCGAACAGCAGGCGGCGTTGTACTACTACCGTGCGACGACGACACGCTGGCCGGGCACGCCGGCGGCCGGACAGGCTCGGGGGCGGCTGGCGGCCCTGGGCGAAGCAGGGGAGGGAGCCGAAACCGCCCCTGAAGCCGATGGTCAACCGGTATCCCGGAGCGCCGACCCAGAGGCGGTCAGTCGACCCGCGGAGTCTGCCCAACCGTAGATGAAGCAGCACGACGGTCGGATGGGACCGAGCTGATAAAATGGTGCGGAGATGCAGCCGATGATGAGACTAGTCGATCGACGGGAGAAGCCCGCCCGAGCCCCGCGCAGCCTTTTTCTCGGACCCTGGCTGCCCATGGCCGGCTTGGCACTCATGATGGCGGGCTGCGGCTACTCGTCGGATTCGTTGTACCGCAAGAACATCCGCACGGTTTACGTGGAGATGTTCCAGACCAAGGAGTTTCGTCGAGGGATCGAGTTTCAGCTGACCGAGGCGGTGCGCAAGGAGATCGATCGCCGCACCCCCTACAAAAACGCGCCCAAGGAGAAGGCGGACTCGGTCATGTCCGGCGAGGTCCTGGAGTGGCAGGAGACAGCCATCGGCCACGACCACATCGCCGCCTTGCCGCGCGACACCGCGGGTACGCTGGTGATTCGCTTCCGCTGGCAGGATATGCGAACGGGCAAGATCATCGTGGAGCATCCCAGACTGATCACGACGATCCAGTACGTTCGCCCTGCGGGCGAAACGATCGAACAGGGCCGGTTTGACGCGGTGACCAAGATGGCTCGGGCGGTGGTGGATCGGATGGCTACGGACTGGTAGCGCGTCTATGATCCCTGAGAGGATAGTGTGAGGATGTCCGACAATCCTGAACGTGATGATCGCCCCTCCCGCTCCCGGCCGCCGGGCCCGCCCATGCGCATGTCGCGAGGCGTCTTCGGTTGGGTGGTCGTCATTCTGATCTCCCTCACCCTGGTCATGATGGTGATGCAGGGCTACACCGAGCGCGCCCCCCTGCGCTTTGACCAGTTCATGGCCGAGGTCCGCAGCCACAACGTCAAATCCGTGGTCATCAAGAGCGACAGCATCATCGGCGAACTCATCGAGGTCCGCGGGCAGGGCGATACCCGGCAATTCCAGGTCGAGCTCCTCCCCGGCCACAACGACGATACCGCCTTGCGGGCCGAACTTGACAAGTACAAGGTGGAGTTTCGGTACGACGGCAGCGGGAGCATCCTGATCAACATACTGCTGGGCTTCCTGCCCTGGCTGGTCGTCTTCGCGTTCATCTGGTTCTTCATCTTTCGGCAGTTTCGCGGCGTCGGCGGCGGGCCGGGCGGCATGCTCGGCAACTTCGGCCGATCCAAGCACCGCGTGACCTCGAAGGAACACACGAACATCACCTTCAACGATGTGGCCGGCGTCCAGGAAGCCAAGGAGGAATGCTCGGAAATCATCGAGTTTCTCAAGAACCCGAAACGCTTCCAGCGGCTGGGAGGGCGCATTCCACGTGGCGTGCTCCTGGTCGGCGAGCCGGGATGCGGCAAGACCCTGCTGGCCAAGGCCATCGCCGGTGAGGCCGACGTACCGTTCTTCAGCATCTCCGGAAGCGACTTCGTGGAGATGTTCGTCGGCGTCGGAGCCTCACGCGTCCGCGACCTGTTCAAGCAGGCCAAGGACAACTCGCCGTGCATCATCTTCCTGGATGAAATCGACGCCGTCGGCCGGCGGCGCGGGGCCGGCTTCACCAGCGGCGGACACGACGAACGCGAGCAGACCCTCAACGCCATCCTGGTCGAGATGGACGGCTTCGATACGTCCGACCAGGTCATCGTCATCGCCGCAACGAACCGATCCGATGTGCTCGATCCCGCCCTGGTCCGGCCAGGACGATTCGACCGCCAGGTGTTCGTCCCTCTTCCGGACGTCAAGGGACGGCTCGACATCCTCAAGGTCCACGCCAAGAAGATCAAGATGGGCCCCAACGTCGATCTGCAGCGACTGGCCCGCGGCACGCCGATGTTCAGCGGAGCCGATCTGGCGGCGATCATCAACGAGGCCGCGATCCTGGCGACCATGGCCAACAAGGACTACGTCGAGATGACCGACCTGGAGGAGGCCCGGGACAAGGTGCGCTGGGGCCGAGCCAAGAAGAGCCGAGTCATCGACGACCAGGAACGGATTGCCACCGCTTACCACGAGGCGGGACACGCCCTCGTCCAGGGGCTGCTTCCCGAGGCCGACCCCCTGCACAAGGTGAGTATCATCCCCCGGGGACCGTATCTCGGAGCTTCTTTCTCCCTTCCAGAAAAAGACCGAACCACCTACGGCGCCAAGTACGTCCGGGCCACGCTTCGGATCATGTGCGCCGGCCGTGTGGCCGAGGAGATGGCCTGCGGCGACATGAACTCGGGAGCGGCCTCCGATATCCGGCAGGCAACGGAAATGGCCCACCGCATGGTCGCCGAGTGGGGCATGAGCGATCGGGTGGGCTTCATCTATTACGGCGATGACCCCTCCCGGGCGAGCAAGTGGTGGGACATGCCCGGCGGCCGGGACCACTCCCAGCAGACCGCGCAGATGATCGACGAGGAGGTTCACCGTATCATCGACGAAGCCTACGCGGACACCCGCAAGATCCTCACCCAGAACCGCGACAAGCTCGACGCCGTCGCCCAGGCACTCATGAAGTACGAGACTCTCGACGCGTCGGAGGTCCACGCCCTGCTCCGCGGCGAAACGCTCGATCGCCCGACGATCAGCGACCTGCTCGACGCCGACCGGGCCGGTACTCCACCGCCCACGCCGGTCAGCCGACCGGCCAGGCCGGAACCCGAACTCGGCTCCGGACCCCTGCCCCAGCCGGGTTGAGGTGACGCATGGCAAACGCCGAGATCACACCTGTCGGGCTGGGCGAACTGGACCTGCTGGTCGATCTGTTCCGGCAGGTCTTTCGGCCGGGCCGCGAGCGAGCCTTTTTTGAACGCCGCTTTCGCGGACGATACAACCCCCTGCTGCTTCTGGCCCAGGTGGATCGCAAACCCGCCGGCTTTGCCATCGGCTACGAGCTCAAGCCGGGCACCTTCTACTGCTGGCTGGTCGGCGTGCTTGCCCCGTACCGCCGATCCGGCATTGCCGCCCAGCTCATGGAGGCCATGACCGCCTGGGTCCGAGACAACGGCTACCACATCATCCGGTTCGAATGCTACAACAGCCAGCGCCCCATGCTCCACCTGGCCATCCGGCAAGGCTATGATATCGTCGGGCTGCGACTTGACCCGGATACCGGCACCAATCTCATCATCATGGAATGCGACCTGGGCGATACGGCCGACGACGAATCGTCCGACGATATCTGAGCCGCTCCGGCCTTCGGCCGGCCGCCGCGAGCCCGCGAACGCCATCCGCTTGGCCAGCGAACTTCCGCCCAGAGGTCTCGTGTTCGAAGCCTGCTCCGCGCGTTGGACACCGCTCATCCCATCGGTCATGATGTTGGCTAAGTCGATCGATCAAGGTCCATCCAGGAGCAGGCTCATCATGACCACCCGCGGCCCAGGACGACCCACGCCCATTCCCATCAGCCTGATTGCAGCCCTCGTAGCCAGCGGCAACCTGCTCGCCCAGGCGGGCGACGTGCAGGTCAAGGTATCCAGCCGCCCGCTCCACGAAGGCAAGGTCAACCCCATGCTCTTCGGCAACTTCATGGAGCCGCTCGACGATCTTATACCCGGCATGTGGTCCGAGATGCTCAACGACCGCGGCTTCGAAGGGGTCGTTCGATGCGCCAATTGGGTCTACTACGACGGAGCGGCGAATACCTGCGACCGCCAGTGGGAACCCGGCGATGACTGGAGTCTCGAGACCGCCGGGGCATTCAACGGGCCACGCTGCGCTCGCATCACCGGCCGGCTGGACCGGCCCGCGGGCATGGCCCAGCCCGGCCTGGCCGTGACCAAGGGTGCGACCTACCACTTCGCCGGCCACTTCCGAGCTAATGCCGCCGATACCCGCGTGCAGGTCGTGATCAAGGCCGCCCTTGCGCAGGGCGACTGGACCGAGCTGGCCGCGGCAAGCCTTCCGCCGCCAGGGGCGACGTGGACCCGAGCGGCGGCCCAGTTGATCTCCGGCGGGACAACCGACCGGGCGGTGTTCGAAATCCGAGTGACCGGCAAGGGCACGGTCTGGGCGGACAAGCTCTCGCTCATGCCCGCACAGAACCTCAAAGGCTGGCGAACGGATGTGATCGGAGCGATCGGGGCGGCCAGGCCGGCGGTCATCCGATGGGGCGGGAGCGCGATCGATCCCGGCGGCTATCGCTGGAAGAGCGGCATCGGCAATCGCGATCAGCGTGTGCCCTTCCCAAATACCATCTGGGGAAGAATTGACTCGAACGACGTCGGCATAGACGAGTTCTGCCAGTTCTGCGAGCTGGTCCAGGCCGAGCCACTGATCTGCCTGAGCTTCTCCGATGGGCCCCAGAACGCCGCCGACCTGGTCCAGTACTGCAACGGCCCGGCCGACACCGAATGGGGCGCGAAACGCGCCGCCAACGGTCATCCCGAGCCGTACCGCGTCAAGTACTGGCAACTCGGAAACGAGATCAGCGGCGAGGACGACAACTACGTCGCCAAGTGCCCGGCCTTCTTCGAGGCCATGAAACGAGCCGACCCGAGCGTCCGGCTCCTTTCCTCGTTTCCGTCCCAGAAGGTGCTCGACGCCCTCGGCAAGAGCGTCGCCTACATCGCCCCGCACCATTACACGCCGGACCTGGGCGGGTGCGAGGCCGACTTCAACAAGCTGGACCGCATGATCCGCAACGCGCCCGGATGCGACCACATCCGAGTCGCAGTCACCGAGTGGAACTTCACCGCCGGCGACTGGGGACTTATGCGCGGCAAGATGCTGACACTCGAGGGTGCCCTGCTGAACGCCCGTTATCTGAACCTGCTCGCCCGCTACAGCGACCTCGTGGAAATCGCCTGCCGCTCGAACATGGCCAACAGCTCCTGCAGCGGCATCATCGGCACCAGCCCGGCCGGTCTGCTCAAACGCCCCAGCTACCACGTCATGAAGCTGTACAGCGAACACGCCAAGCCGATTCCGCTGGCGATCGGGAATCTACCCGACGGCCTCGACGGCATGGCTTGCGCGACACTCGACCGCAAGGCGGTCTGCCTGTTCGCGGTCAGCCTGAAAAACGAGCCAACCGAGCTGGTGCTTGACCTGACCGAGTTCGGTGATGCCTTCACGTGCCTGGCCATGGAGACCGTTTCCGACACCCTGGACGCCCGGCAGCCGGACGTGATGAACCACTGGACCGCCCCCGGCCGCGTCGCGGCGACCCGGACGGCGGTCAAGGGCAACAAGGTGACGCTACCCGCCTTTTCGGCCGCCGCGATCGAGTGTGGAAAACCCTGAGATGGATCGGTTAAGATAGAGCCGGCAAGGAACAAAACGAGGTGAATCCATGCGCGCGAATTGGCGATCGGGTTGGGTGCTGACGCTGCTTCGAATGGTCATCGGCTGGCACTTTCTCTACGAGGGTGTCATCAAGGTCCTTGCCAAGGACTGGAGCTCGGCCGATTACCTGACCGACTCAACGTGGCGGCTGGCCCCGTTCTTCCGCGGACTGACTGAGTCGCCGACCACGCTTCATGCCGTGGACTTGCTCAACATGTGGGGACTGGGTCTCATCGGCCTCGGCCTCGTGCTCGGTGTCTTCACCCGCCTCTCCGCCTTCGCCGGTGCCGTACTCCTCTCGCTCTACTACATATCCAACCCGCCCTTCATCGGCTTGCGCGGCGTATACGGCGAGGGCAACTACCTGATCATCAACAAGAACCTGATCGAGATCGCCGCCCTGATCATGTTCGTCTTCATCCCCCGGGGCTGGATGTACGGGCTGGACGGAATCCTGCGGTCCATCCGGGCGCGACAACAGCCGGCCGCGAACCGAACCGCCAAGGTCGCCCCGGCAGAACCCGCCACCGACGAGGACCCGCGCCTCACCCACCGGCGCATCTTCCTGCGCGACCTGGCCGGAATCCCAGCCCTCGGAGCCTTCTGGTACGCCGTGGACCGGAAACGCAAGTGGGACAGCCACGAGGAACGACTCCTGGTCGAGGCCGGAGCCGACGGGCGGACCTCCGCCACCCTCAAGAAGTTCACTTTCTCCCGACTCAAGGACCTGACCGGCACCATGACCTACGGCCATATCGGCAAGCTGAAACTCAGCCGGCTCATCATGGGCGGAAACCTCATCGGCGGCTGGGCTCACGCACGCGACCTGCTGTACGTCTCCGACCTGGTCAAGGCCTACCACACCGATGAGCGAGTCATCAACACCTTCCGCCTGGCCGAGAAGTGCGGCATCAACACGTTCCTGACTCACCCCATGCTGCTGCGAATCGCCCAGAAGTACTGGAACGAGTACGGTGGCAAGATCCAGTTCGTCTCCGATTGCGGCGGCAGCGATCTGGCTGCGGCGGTCAAGCTGTCCATCGAGGGCGGGGCTCATGCCGCCTACGTCCAGGGTGGAACAGCGGACCGGCTGGTCGAGGAAGGAAAGATCGATGAGATTTACCGCGCGGTGCAGACCATCAGGGCCGCCGGCCTGCCCGCCGGCATCGGTGGCCATCGCCTCAAGACAATCCAAGCCTGCGTCGAGAAGAGCATCCACCCCGACTTCTGGATGAAGACCCTCCACCACCACAACTACTGGTCTTCACGAACCACCGAGGGCGATCACGACAACAACTTCTGCCTGGAACCGGACGAGACCATCAAGCTGATGAGGGACCTGCCGGAGCCGTGGATCGCCTTCAAGGTGATGGCGGCCGGCGCCATCAAGCCGGAAGACGGCTTTCTGTACGCTTTCCGGAACGGCGCCGACTTCATCTGCGCCGGAATGTACGACTTCCAGATCGTCCCCGACGTCAACCTGGTCTCGTCCATCCTCGCCAACCTGGCGAAAACAAACGACCGCAGCCGGCCCTGGCGAGCCCTGTGAATCCGTGCAAAACCGGGAACAGATGAGAGCCTCATCCTCAACCCGGGAAGGCGGCGGTCGCTCTTTCCAAGATCCGGCCGTCTTCGCCACGACTCAGGAACAATGCAGCCATCTTCCTTCGTTCGGCAAGAGCCCCGCCTTCCTCCGCCCCCAGAACCATCAAGGCCGTGGCCCATGCGTCCGCCGACTCGCCATCGTCGGCAATCACGGTGACCGAGGCCAGCGAGTGCCCCACCGGGCGACCGGTCCGCGGATCGATGGTGTGGGAGATCCGCTTGCCATCCCGGATGTAGAAGACCCGGTAGTCTCCGGTCGTGGCAATGGCCTGGTCGATCAACGGAACAACCCGGTGGATCTCCACGTCATCCGCCACCGGACGTTCGATCGCGATCCGCCAGGGCTGCCCTTCGAGATTGCATCCCCGAACCCGCACCTCGCCGCCAACCTCCACCATGTAGTCGCCCATGCCGCGCCGGTCCAGAACCGCCGCCACCCGATCGGCGCCGTAACCCTTGGCGATGGCCGACAGATCACATCGTACCTTCGAGTGCCTCTTCCGAATGGTCCCCGCCGCGGAATCCAGTTCCAGCTTCTGGTACCCGATGGACGGACGCAGCGCAACCAGCTCCTCCTCGGAGGGCAGATTCACCCGAAAGGGATCCGGGCCAAACCCGTACAGATTGACGATCGGCCCAACCGTGATGTCGAACGCCCCGCCGGACTCCTCCCCAATCTGAATCGCCCGCCGGAACACATGGAAAGTCTCGGCCGACATCGGAAACGGAGAGCCATCCTCGTGCCGGTTGAACCGCGACAGCTCCGAATCCGGCAGGTAAACCGACATCCCCTGCTGCACCGAGCGCAGCGCTCCCTCGACCGCCTCCTGCAGCGATTCCAGATCGCCCGGCACAGGCCGGCCGCGACCTGCATACTTGACCGTATACGCCGTTCCCATCGTCTGCCCAGTCCATGTGCCGAGACGACGCCTTCGGAAACGGGACCATCTGAACACGACCGCACTCCTCCGCCCTACGGCGCCCTACCCGCCCTGGCCGGGGCTTCGTCCCTGCCTCCTCGCAAAGCCGCCTCGGCCCAGGCCGACATCATACCCGATCGGATCCCCTTCTCCCTTCCGACGATACGCGGCACGCCACGGTGACAGACTCACTCTGCCGCTAGGAAGATGCCTCAGGCCATGGTACAATGAGGCTGCGGAACAAAGCCCCTGTTGGACGCTTCTGGCCTATGCTGAGGAGGAACCAGCGAGTCACTGCGCCGTGGATTCCGGTGGCAAGTACCTGCCGCCCACACGTGGCGACTTGGACGATTCGGCCACTGCGACGCCCGGTTCCGGTCATCGCCCTGCTGATGACCCTTGTCGCCCGTCCGGCAACCGTCTGGTCGGCCGACCCGCCGCTGCAGGCCTGGGGGCAGAACGTCTATCAGAAGATCAACGAGTCACTCAGGGTGCCGGGCTCCAACCTGTACGCCGAGGCCGCTTCGCTCAGCGGGGACCGTTATGGCGGCGACGGCGGCTTCGCCTACGTCTGGCCGGTCGCCACCCAGTTTCGCGTACTCAACGCCCTGGTGCGGATCGACCCGACCGCCTACGCCCCCATTCTCCAGGCCTTCGCCGACGAACTCCACGCCCGCTACTGGCGAAACGGCACCGGCGCTGCCGGCGGCTACCGGTCCGGGGTCAGCTCCGGCGCTACGCTCTTCTACGACGACAACGGCCACCTCGTTGTCTCTCTGGCCGAGGCCTATAACCTGACCGGCGAGCCACGGTACCTCGACCGCGCGATCGCAGCCTACAACTTCGTCATATCCGGCGAGGACCTGGCCGGCGGAGGCGGCATCTACTTCAGCGTACCCGACCGCTCATCCAAGGACGCCATCTCCACGCTCCAGGCGGTGCGCGCCGCCCTGCTGCTCTACCCAATCACCGGCCAGACGCGATACCTCGACGACGCAACCCGCCTCTATGCCTGGGCCGCCTCCCATATTCAGCAGTCCAACGGCCTCTTCAAGGAGCGATTCCTGCTCACCGGAAGCAACGCCGGCACGAGCGACGGACACACGCTCATCAACAGCGCCGGCATCGGCATCTCCTGCAACCTCCTCTTCTACGATGCCACCGGCACTATCGCCGACCTCCGCGAGGCCCAGCGCATCGGCCGCGCATCCGTCGTGGCCTACTTCACCGACGGAGCCATCCGAGACGAGGGCTACTGGGCCTTCGAGCTCGTAGACGCCCTCGACAACCTCTACCTCCACGACTGCAATCCCACCTGGCTCCAGACCGTCGTGACCGCCATGACCTGGCTCCACACCAACCGCGAAGACCCCAACGGCCACTATGGCCGACTGTGGTCCCGCGATCCCTATACACCCGGCACCATCCGCACATCCTGGGAATTGAACGACCAGGCGGCCGTCGCCCGATCCTACCTGTACACCGCCGCGACCGTGACGACACCGCGACCGTTCGTCACCGCCGCCGACGACACCATCACCGGCTTCTACCAGGGTGCCCTCGGCGGCAACCATGTCGCCTCCAGCGCCGGCAGCGGCGCCGGCCAGTACCCCGCGACCCAGCCGCCGGCCAAAGCGATCGACGACAACGCGACCACGAAATACCTGAACTACGGCAACGGTAGCTCGGCGACGACCAGCCCCACCAAGGGCGTCGGTACCGGCTTCTGCATCACCCCCGCCGCCACCATCGGGGCCAGCATCGTGACCGGCATCCAGATCGTCACCGCCGGCGACACCCCCAGCCGCGACCCCCTCACCGTCTCCGTCGAAGGTACGAGCGCAACCGGCAACTTCAACCTGGGATCGACCTGGACACCCATCGCCGACAACGTCAACCTGGGAATCGACACCGACCCCGGCCGGCAAAGCTACGGTCCGCTCATCCTCTTCAACAATGACCGGCCGTACCGCAGCTATCGGGTCATGGTGAAATCGCAGCGCGGCATCGCCAACAGCGTCCAGTACGCCGAAATGAGACTGGTCGGCACACCCGTCGACCTCACGCCTCCCGGCCCCGTCGCGGAGGTCACGACAACCACCGCCTACCACCACATCACCTTGTCCTGGACGAACCCCGCCGACCCGGACTTCGCCGGAACCAGGATCGTGTTCAAGACGACCGGCTATCCGACCGGCCCGACCGACGGCACGCTGCTCACGGATCAGCCCGGCGTCCCAGACGCCCGCGACCAGTACGTGCATGCCGGCGCGGACTGCAATACGCCGTACTACTACGCCATCTTCGCCTACGACGCGGCCCTCAACTACGCCCCGGGGCCGGCCACCCCGGTTGCCAGAATCCAATGCTCCGACTTCGATGTGGACAGCGACGTGGACCTGGACGACTTCGCCTTCCTCCAGCGATGCCTGTCGGGCAACGCCGTCAGCTATGCACTAGGCTGCGCCTCCGCCGATCTGGACGCCGACGGCGATGCCGACCCGCAGGACCTCCGACTGTTCTATCCCTGCCTCACCGGCCCCGACCAGCCCCCGGGATGCTGAAGCCCTGCAAACGTCCAGAACCCCACCACAGCCGACCTTCACTTCCCGCGTTCAACCGGGACACCTGTGGTGTTTCTCATCCTGGTTCCCAACTCCCCCTGCCGCCCTTGCGTTCGAGGGCTGTCCCGGCCATGATCCACACTACCGCCGTGAGGCGGCCAGACGTCGCTGGCGTCCATCCCAGCATTCCAAAAACAGGGTACCAAGGAAGTGACCATGCGATCGATGATCGTCCGCTCGCCGATCCTGCTGTCGATGCTCATCGCCTCCGCCGCGGCCGCTGATGAGGGCATGTGGTTGCTGAGCAACCCGCCGACCGCCACGCTCCGCTCCAAGTACAACTTCGACCCGACGCCGGCCTGGCTGGAGCACCTGCAGAAGGCAACCGTGCGGATAGGCGGTGGCACCGGCTCACTGGTCTCCGCCGACGGGCTCATCCTGACCAACCACCACGTCGGCTCGGACCAGATCTACAACCTCAGCACCCCGGATCGCGACCTCCTCAAGACCGGCTTCATCGCCCGCACCCGCGACCAGGAACTCAAATGCAGGGACCTGGAGATCAAGCTTCTCTGGTCAATCGAGGACGTCACCGATAAGGTCAATGCGGCCGCCGATCCATCCCTGTCCGTGGCCAAGGCCTTTGAAGCCCGCCGTAAGGCCATGACCCGCATCGAACAGGAATCCAAAGACGCCACCGGGCTCGACAGCGAGATCGTCACCCTCTACAAAGGCGGCCGATACCACCTCTACCGGTACCGCCGGTATACCGACGTCCGCCTGGTCATGGCCCCCGAGCAGAGCGCCGCCTTCTTCGGCGGTGACGTTGACAACTTCGAGTTCCCGCGTTTCAACCTCGATTGCTGCTTCTTCCGCGTCTATGAAAACGACAAACCCCTCAAGGCCGAACACTACCTCCGGGTGAGCACCGAAGGTTCCCACGACGGCGAACTCCTCCTGGTCGCCGGCCATCCCGGCCACACCCAACGGCTGATCACCGCCGACCACCTCCGCTTCCTGCGCGATGTGGAGATGCCCGACAGCCTCCGCCGCCTCTGGCGCCGCGAAGCCCAAATGAACGTGTTCTGCAGCCGCAGCCCGGAACACGCCCGCATCGGGCACGACGCTCTCCTGGGCATCGAGAACGGCCGCAAGGCCCGAACCGGCATCTACGCCGGCCTCCTCGATCCGGCGGTCATGACCGCCCGCGAGCAGGCCGATGCCAGGCTGAAGGCCGTGGCCGCCACCCAACCGGCCCTGGCCGACGGCAATCCGTGGGAACGCCTGGTCACCGCCCGGAAGCTCTACGGGGCCTTCTTCCAGCGACACCGTGCCCTGGGCGGCGGGCTGGGCTCAACCCTCTTCGGAATGGCCGTGACCGTCGTCCGCCTGTCAGAAGAACTACCCAAGCCGTCGCCGGACCGCCTCCGCGAATACCGCGACTCCGAACTCGAATCCGTGTATCTGGGACTCTACTCGCCGTCACCCATCTACGAGGCCCTCGAAATCGAAGCCCTGACCAGCGGACTGTCGCTTCTGGCGGAGACCCTCGGAGCCGACGACCCCGCCGTGGTCAGAGCCCTGGACGGCCGGCCCCCGGCAGCCCGGGCGGAACAGCTCGTCAAAGGCTGCACGCTCAAGAACATCGAGACCCGAAAGCGGCTGGTCAAGGAGGGCAAGAAGGCCGTCGAGGCGAGCCCGGATCCCATGATCCGCCTGGCCATCACCATGGACCCGGAAAGCCGGACCCTCCGCAAACGCTTCGAGGACGAGATCGAAGGCGTCGAGCGCGATGCCTATGCCAGGATCGCCGCCGTCCAGTTTGCCCTGTACGGCGAGTCCCTGTACCCCGACGCAACCGGCACCCTCCGACTCGCCTTCGGCCAGGTCAAAGGCTATGAGCACGACGGCACAACCATACCTCCTTATACTACCATCGCGGGGTGGTTCGAGCGATACAAGGAGCGCGGCCCGCAACCCCCGTTCGAGATTCCCAAGTCATGGCTCAACCGCCGCGACCGGATCCGGCTCGATACCCCGTTCAACTTCGTGTTCACGGCGGACATCATCGGCGGCAACTCCGGCAGCCCGGTGGTCAATGCCCGCGGCGAGGTCGCCGGCCTGATCTTCGACGGCAATATCCAGTCGCTCGTCTGGGACATCGCCTACGATGATCGCCAGGGCCGGGCCGTGGCCGTCGACATCCGGGCCATTATAGAGGCTTTAAGAAGTGTCTACGACTTGGGCTTCCTGGCCGACGAGCTGACCCGGCGCTGACCCTGGCGAGCCGAAGGCCAGGTGTCACCAGGGAGACGCCGGTGCCACCCTCGCCGGAACCGGATCCCTGTGGCCGGCGGCAATCAGGGCCGCACCGAGCGCCCCGGTCATCCGCGGATCCGGAGCCACCTGCAGCGGATGCCCCAGGGCGGTCGCTAACGCGTCCGACATGCCCGGCACCAGGGCCACCCCGCCGGTGAACACGATCGGTGGATCCAGATGCCGGCCGGCCATGGCCACAACCCGGTTCGCCATCGAGGCCTGAACCCCCGCAGCCAGATCCGCCGGCGGCGTGCGCGACGCCAACAAACCAATGATCTCCGTCTCAGCAAACACCACACACATGCTGCTGATCGCCGCCGGCCGCTCGCTCCGCCGGGCCAGGGCACCCAGGGCGGACAGCTCAACACCCAGGCGAGCCGCAATAACTTCTAAAAACCTTCCAGACCCGGCCGCGCATCGGTCATTCATCGCGAAATCACGCACGCCGCCGTCACCGTCCAGCCGTATCAGCTTGCTGTCCTGCCCACCAATGTCAATCACCGTCCGGGCCCCGGGCAGCACGTGCCCCACGCCCACCGCGTGGCAGGTGATCTCCGTCACGGTGCTGTCGGCCATGCTCATGATGTTCCGCCCGTAACCGGTGGCAACCACCCGGCCAAGATCCGACCGGGCCCGTCCAGTCTCGCCCAGCAGCCGATCAAGCAACGCTCCGGCCAGGGCATCCTGCTCGACACCCTGGTCGGCAATCCCCGCGCCGACCATCGCGCCACGGAACCCATCCCATAGAACGATCTTGATGGTTCGAGAACCGGCGTCGATACCCGCGACGATCATGAGCCCCTCCTCCTCAACGCGGTCTCGATCAGGCCACCCAGCCGAGTAACCAGCCGCGGTCTGCAGGCGTCCGAAAGCGACGGCACCTCGATCTCCGCCACCGGAAGCCCCAGCCGCCGCACGCCCTCGGCGATCGCCTCACCTTCCAGGGCACAGTGACTGGCACCCGGAATGCGCGAAACGAGCACCGCCTCGGCCCCGAACCCGACCGCATCCCGGCAGATCCGCTCCGCCCGATCGGACGCCGGCCCGACCATCGGATCAGCCAAAGCCATCCGAGCCAGGGCCTCCATCGGGCCAAGATCCTCCGGAATAGGATCCAGGGCGTGACTGAAAAGGTACTCCGTCCCACATACCCGCCCGCCGCATGACTCGAGCAGGTTCATGACCTGCAGGTCCGCCACTGGATTCACCCAGTACACGCGAACCGCGTCGGCCGGGAGAGTGCCCTTGCCCGATAGCACGCGAGCCGATACCTCCTCATGCAGGTCGCTGAGCACTCGAAGACTCTCGTCGAAATCAGAACAGAAGTGGATGGCCAGCATCTCCGCAACCAGCATCTCCAAGGCCGGCATCGGGCATCGCGCCGCGGTGAAGGCCTGTCGCCGCAGATCGGCCAGGAGCCCCCGAGCCTGATTCGCCTTGCGAATCCCGGCGGCCAGGCGGGCATCATCGAGCCGGGAACCGGCCAGGCTTTGCAGCCCCTCCCGCACCCGATCGAGTTCCGCGCGGACCACGGCCACCTGCTCGGCCGGGGCGACGAAACCGCCCGGCAGCTCGACCCGCCCTTCCCCCGACTCCGGTTTCCGCCGATGCGGGATCTCCCACCACAAGATGGCGTGCCCCAGACCCTCCAGCCGCTGGGCGATGGCCGAGAAGTCGTCGCACGTCGCCCCCGCACTGCATACCAGCATGTCCGGGATCGGGAAGTGCGCACCAGTGACGAATGCCCCCAGCATGGCCCGCACCGGACAGAACGAGTCGTTGATACCCAGCGAATCGGCGATCGAGAACAGGCCCGCCCGCATCTCCATGACACAGGGGATCCACCAGGCCCCATCGGGATAGAAGGCCACCAGCTCAGGCACGCAGTGAGTCATCAGCGCTGTCGTCCCGAGGTCCTTCATGACTCCAACCAGTTTCTTGCCGTCCCGGCGAGCCTTACGCAGCCGATCCTCCTCGGTCAGCAGGAAGTTCCACAACCGCAACGCCGCCGGGGACGGGTCAAATCGGAGCCGAAGCAGCCGCCGATCACCGTCCTCGACGTGTCGCCGCAGCGGCCCCCCATACTCCGGCTCGCGCAGGCCCGCCGCGCGCAGCTCCTCGTAGCGACGATCCCACTGCTCGAGCGTGATGGACGCGAGGCCATTCATCGAAGCACTTCCATGAACGCCTGCAGCCGGCCGCTGATCCGGGTACGGCAACCCGGGGTCGCTCCGTCAACATCCAGGTGCAGGACCGGCAATCCGAACCCCTCCCGGATCCGCACCAGTTCCGCCACCCACGTGTCGCACCACAGGCAGGTGCGGAACACGATTCCCTGCACGCCTCGAGCCGCCAACTCGCGCCCCAACCATTCGAACAGGGCGCGGTTGGGACGACGGAAGGCGTCAGGGATGCGGCCGTACACCCGCGCCATCTCCTCCAGCGGCCGGTCCGCGAGGTGGGAGCGGTCATACGCGTCCGGCATGACCAACTCCCCGCTGGTCGTGGCGTCGAGGACCACGTTGCCGCCGAGACTCTCGATGATCTCGAACAGCTCTGCGTCCTCGGCCCAGAGCGGGCCACCAACCAGGGCCAGTTTGACGGCGTCGGCAGGTCCGGATGCCGAAGGGGAGAACGACACGCCCGGCCCCTGCTCGTCGAACTCTGCCAATAACCGGCTGAACCGGCTTCCCGAGCATCGCCGCCGACACTCCTTGAGCGCGAAACGCGCCTGGTCGTAGGCCACCATCGTGTCCGCCAACCGGCGATCGTCCGGCGCTCTGCCGCCCAGGGAGACCAGGAACCGTCCCAGACGCCGCAGTTCGGAGACATAGATCTGCTGCCCGGCCGGCGTTTGCCAGGTGGTCGGCACGTTCATCAGCAACACCGGGCGGGAGTCTGTCCCCGGCAGCAAGCCTGCCGCCCGCCGCATCTGATCACACACCGTGGTGATGACCACCCCAGCTGTGTCCTCCGTCACACTCGCCGCCTCCATGGCCCGCAGGACATCGCGAGCATACGGACAGACACCCGCTCCGCCGGCCAGACCCGCGGCGGAGCGAGCGTCGCCCGGCCGAAAACGCCGCAGACGCAGATCGTGGGCTGCAACCCACTCTGGAGGCACATAGGGACAGGTGGACAACACCGTCTTCATCGTCTGCCCCGGCCGCGAACCATCTCGAACAGGGCCTCGACGCGAACCGCGATCCGGGCGGAGTCGGAGGGCGAGTAGTCCGTCTCGATCCGCAGATACGGCAGATTCAACTCCTGTTCCACCAGCCGCCGGACGCGGTTGGATTCGACGTCGTAGGTCAGACAGGCCTGCCAGATGAGTTCCACCACGCACTGCGGGCGATACTCGGCCGCCAGTTGCCGCAGCAGGTCCAGCCTCCGCTCGTTACTGGTCATCACCGAGCACGGCAGGTGATAGTACTTCCGAGCGATGGCCTCGAGCATATCGCCGACGGTCTCGACGTCCTCCATGATCGGCTTGAGCCCGGTACAGTTCTCCATGCAAACCACCAGGCCGCCGCTGTTCTCGATGATCTCCAGCACCCGCTCGGCCCCGTGGGCCATGGGCACCCCGGTCATGAGCACCCGGACCCGGGATTTCATCGCCGAATCCGCGGCCTCGCCCCCGAGCAGCTCGATCGCTTTCCTGTACTGCTCGATATCGACGGGGACGCACGAGATACTGCTCTTGAGATCCAGCAGCTGCCGACCGGTCAGGGGCGGCGATTCGCGCTTCATCAGCTCCGCCAACTGCCGACGGAGCGATCGTTCCTCATTCATCGCCTCGACCGCCCGCTTCAGGCGGCAGTCGGTGATCTCCGTCTTGAACCGCCGACTGAGCTCGTCCCTCAGGCGGAGGAGCTCAGACTGCCAGAAGGCCAGACCCTCGGGCCGATCCGGCTTCTGGGGCAGTTCGAGAACGAACACCGGCCGGGTTTCGCCCATGAGTTCGAACATCTTCTTCTTGCCGTCGCAGGTCGTATCCGCCACAACCAGATCGGCCATCTCGAGGAAGGGGTTACCCCTCTGCACGTGGTAACCGAAAGTGGACTTGATCAGCGGGCAGAGATTGGCGGGCAGATGCTCCTCGGCGGCCGGAATCGTCTTGGCCGATCCCCCGCACAGGCACACCGGCACCGCTCCGGCCGCCATGATCAGCTCGCGTGGCGTGTATTCGCACATGATGCCGACGACAGGCCGGCCCTGACGCTTGGCCTCCGTGGCGTAGGCAAGGCAGTTGGGAATCATGCCCGCGAAATGGGACCGGGGGTCGCCTCCTCCGCCCACCGATCCGCAGGCCACCGATCCGGCGGCCGGCTCGCGATTCTGCCCGCAACATGAACTCACCGCTCAACTCCTATTCCTGCCCCCCCCACGCCAAGGACCACATCGAATCGGACCCGGCCGAGAAGCCCTCAGCGGGCTTTGCGGGCCACGAACAGACCCTGGGCGACCTTGCCGGCATGGGCAAGATCACGCACCATGCGGAGTTCGCCCATCAGGCCCTCCATCATAGCCGAGTCGAAGCCGACGATCTTCAGGGCATCGTACCCGAGTTGAGTGGAGAGCATCTGGACGTACAGATCCGCATGAGGCGCGAAGCGGCCGGTGTCCTCGGCCGTCACGACCTTGCAGCCGCAGCTTTCGAGCAAGCCGCGGTAGCCGCCCAGATCCTGCACATTCGGGAACTTCATGAACCGCAGGAAGCGATCGGCCTCGGCGTCGGACATGGGCCGCGAGCCCTCGATCCAGTCGGTGAAGGCGATCAGACCACCCCCCTTGACCAATCGGGCCGCCTCGGCCACCAGGGCAGCCTTGTCGCTCACGTAGCACCACGCATCTTCACCCCAGACGAAATCGACGCCGGCCGATTCCAGGCCCGTTTCACAGGCGTCGCCAAGGACAAAGCGGATGCGATGCTCCATCCCCTCGTCTCGGCATCGCCGCTCGCCCCTGCGCACCACCGCTTCGGTGGCGTCCACACCGACCATCCGGCTGACCTGGCAGAACCGGAGCAGGAAACGCATGCCCGCTCCGGTGCAGCAGCAGAGATCGGTGCCGGTCATGCCTGCGGCGATTCCCGCCTTTCGAGCCAAATCCTGGGACGATACCAGCCCTCCAATGTGTATCTGCTCTCCCATCAGTAGTTCCCAAAGCCTCCACTCGGGACCCGTGTACACGGCTTGAACGCTCCCCAGATCGATACCCTCGACTCTCTTCATGACCATGACTCCTCGCAGGGATGGTGCTTTGATGATAAGACCGCGTCAGCGTGAACAAGGAAGGGACGCATACCCGGGCGGGCGGGCGGGCTCCAAAGCACCCGGCGCGTGGACCAGCGCAGGCGACCACGGAGGCCGGCTCCTTGAACCCAAAAGACTCTATAAGCCGGTTTCCTTGCCCCTGGAGATGCACTGATCGGCGAGAGGATCCTCGTGGGCACGGCCTGGCGGTCTCTTGGGTACTCGCCACGAGTACGCGAAGCTGCCTCAGCCATACCCGACCTTTCGCAGGACCCGCCTTGGAGGCGGTGTGACGCGCGCATCGGCCCTGCCCGCTGAGAGGTCCACCGCGTGGTCGTATGTCCCAAGTGCGTATCGATCCACGGTCCGGCCCGCCGGGTAGTAATGCCCGGCGCCCGGCCGGGAGCCCTCATCGCGTCCGCTGACGTGACCGTCGGACCAGATGACCCGACAGGCCGTGCCGTGGACACGAACCTGAAGCTCGCGATCGAAAGCCGGACAGACCGCCAAGCCCTTGGAGCTGAGGTCACTGAAGATCAACTCGACACCCGGATCGTCCGCTATGCCTTCCAGCCTGAAGACAACCGGACCGGAGGACTCCACCCCTGGGCCTCCCGATCGTCCTTCAGTCGCGCGAAGGCTGATCGACTTGCATGCTATCCTCGAACCAGAGGGGCGTCAATGAACTACCGCTCCGCACGTCGCTCACCCATCCGGCAGGAGTATGGGGAGCGGCAGGCGAACCGATTCTGGACGATCGCGGACATCACCTCTTCGCCTGCCTGCATGCGCCACCCGCGTGTGCCGCGATCTCATTCTCGCCGAGACACGGGGCGAGGCGGTGTCGTCGATTGCCACGGGCCGCCCTTGTTCACCGCCATGAGCTGCTGGACGGCGGGCAGATGCCGATCGATCTTGCTGTCACCGGTCAGATCCCAGACGGTTGTGTTCAACGCCCTCAAACCCATGGTCGCCGCGGCCCAGGCCTGGCCCCATCCTGCCTCCATACTCCAGGCTCCCCAACCGGCGTCACCCGAGCTTGCCCAGTACTCCCATCGCCCGAAGCAGAATGCCCGGAACCACCCGCCGTTGAGGTAGGGAATCCGATCGGCGCGAACCTGGATGCGGCAGAGGTACTCCGCCAACCTGTCTTCGGCCGTCTTGAGCCTGGGATCCCCGAGAACGGCGTTCGCCTCATGCAGAACCAGCAGCGTAAAGCCGGTGACATAGAGTTGGTCGCTGGCCCGATCGCCGCTGTCCTGAATAATGGGCATTTCGCGAGTCCCGTACTCCTCGTTGCTCATCGGCGGCAGGAAGTGGGCGGAGCCTTTGGCTCCGATGACCTCGGCGACCGCTCCGTTGGCGGGATCCTGACAGGCGAGCAGATCGGCGCACATCCGCCTGAGCCAGTCGCGATGCTCCGGCGTATCCTCCACGCGGACCAGCCATGCAAGGCAATGGACCATGCGGACGCGCTCCAGGTTGTTCTGCCATCGCCAATGGCCAGGGTAGGCTTCCATCATCCGGCGGATACCATTTTTCGCCTTCTCGAGGAACGGCCGGTGACCGGTGTGCCGATGAGCCCACAGAAAGCAGGCCCACAGCCCAGCCTCGTAGTGGGCGCAGAGATCGATTGTGTCGGCATCGTGGTAGGGTCTCCAACCGCGTCGCTCGAGGGGGGCCAGGTCGATTCGCTCGCCCCGGAAGCCGAGTCTTCCGGTCGTTCGCAGGTTGGCCAGCAAGGCTCGCAGAATCGGCTCATCCCAGCGATCCGACTTCAGGCAGGCGGCGGCCACGATTGCGCCCTCAACGACCCGGGCATTGTCGTCGCCGTAATGGGCGATCTGCCAGGCCGGGGCGATCAACCCCCAAGCCACGTGACCGAACGCCGGATGAGTTGGATCGCCGCGCGGGCCGCGCATGGCCTCCGACTTGAAGAAGACGAAATCCAGCAGGTTCTCGGCGATCCTGCGACTGCCGGCATTATGGTTCACCGCCCAGTCCAGGGCCATGCAGGCGGCCATCTCCGCGTGGCAGTCACACCGCAGCGGAAGTCTTTGCTTCTGGCTACCATCCCAGGCGATCAGCGACTCGAATCCCTCGAGCAGGCCAAGACTGCCGTCACCGCTGGGAGCGCCGGGCCCGGGGGCCGCGGCCGCTTCGACATGGGCGGTCAGAAGTCGATGGATTTCGGCCTCGCGGGATGAATGCACGAGCAGCCGGGCATCGACCGCCCACCGGGTGAAGGCCGCAAGGCTGCGTCTCTCGACGTCGGCGGGAAGCGGATCGGCCGGACCGTACGCGGGGGTCACGATCGGCGTGACCCGGAGGGCAATGGCTTGGCGATCGGTGAGTCGCCCGAGCATCTGCTGCCAGAAGACCTGCCAGTCGCTCGCCGGGGCATAGCGACCGGTCACGAAGGCGCTCAACTTGGTGGTCGCGACGACCAGACGCTGTTGCGGCAGCTCGAACAGGATGGGCGACAGTTGGCTGGGCAGTCCGAACACCGCCCGGTCGAAGCCCGCGACGCGACCGGCCACGAGCAGGCAGTCCACGCGCCCCGCGGGAACGAAACGGCAACCGTGTACCATGAGAATGCGCAACCGCGGCAGGGCCGGGCCGAAGATGTCGGTTGAGACGACCACACGTTCCCACTGCGTCTCCCGCGGCGGGCCGACCTCGAGACCCGGCACGGCCGTTGGATACTCGACATACAGGCGGATGTCCTTGGCCGCAGCCTTCTCCAGCAAGGCCGGGGCAAGCTCGGTCGTCTGCTCGGGGTAGCCGTCCGCCAAGATCATCACCGTCGCGCCGGAGGGCGCTTGGCCGACAGCCTGACCGGCGGCATCGTAGCGCGGGCAGGTCATGCCCGAGGCCTTCAGGACCTGGTAGAGGTCGCTGTCCACTTTGCAGGCCAGGACAAGTTCCCTCTCGCCGGCCAACGCTCGAGCGATTACCGGGCAGAGAAGCATCGGGAGCAAGGTGGCCGCAACTGCGGCGCGGGTGAACCGGGAATGACTATCGCCAGATGTGCGTCTCCGGGTCGCGCACGTCCCAGGTGAGGCAAGCTCCGTCGACCGACGCTCCGTCTCCCGGATATGAGTGACACAAAGGCCCATCACCGAACCCAAACCCCCGGTCACCGACTGTTGACCGGGCCTCTCAGCATCGGGGGACGGAGAAGATCAACAACAGCCAGCCTCCCCGGCAGACACGCCGACGACAACGCCCCGGCCTGGCAAGAACACGAATCCCGAGAAGCTTGGCTGGGCGCTCACTTGCTCACCGCGTGCCATTCATCGCTGTTGCTGGCGACATCGACCTTGAACGGGCCCAGATTGGGGGCCACTTCGACGCGGAACTTGCCTTTGAAGCTCTTGGGTACTCGCCACGAGTACTGGCAGGTACCACCTCAGCCATACTCGAACTGGCCGTTGGCCATGACTTGGCCGCTCTCGTCCAGGATCTTCAGCTTGGGTGGCGGCAGGCGCCACCTGTTCTTGTAGGCTCCGTGACTGTAGCTCTCGCCGGCCTGACCGGTGAGCCCCATACTCACGTAGCGATTCCTGCCGAACAACCCGCTGATCTGCCGAGCTTCGGTCTTGACCTTCAGCGGCGGCCCCATCTTGAGGGCGACCGTCTTGTCCGGCTCGATGACGATTTCACCGAGTTTGCCCGTGTCCCCTGAGCCCTGCAGCGTCCAGACGACACCGGCCTCATCCGTCAGCCGAAGGCCCAGCGACCAGCAGACGTACCTGCCCGCAGGCAGCCTCCATTTTCCGCCGGAGCCCTGCAGCTCCTGGAGACCGCACTCGGAGAAGAGCGTGAGGTAGGCATCGGCGCACCCGACGTCCAGCGTACCCACCGGCAAATCCGTCTTGGCGAGGCGAATCGCCGAGCCGTCCGGCTTGACCTCCAGGTGGTAGTAGACGTCCTTGAGACGCAGCGTCTTGGTCAAGGGCGGCGTGTCCCAGAAGCGGTAGATCACGGCGTCTTCCGCCGCGGGCCTGGCGTCCTTCAGCGTGATCGAGATGGCGTCGAACTCGGAAAACACCGTCCATTTCGAATCCGTCTCTTCCTCCTGGCTCTGCTTCTTGGACGGCCCATAGAAGCCGTCAAACCGGCCATCCGCATTGCCGTCGGAGAGGATGAGATGATACTCCTGGCCGTCGACCGTGACGTCGCCGGCGCGTTCGAAAGCCGGAGAGGCCGCCAGCCCGTCTGCACCGTAGTACTGGAAGGTCAGCTCCACGTCCGCCGAGTCCGCGTCATCGGCCGGCTTGAAGGTCAGCGGTCCGTAGTGGTCCACCGTCCGCCCGAACAGCCACCCGCCCTCGCGCTTCTTTCGTCCGGCGACGATCTTCTCGTCGGACAGGTCGCCGTCCTGGTCCGTGTCGGCGATGAACCTGGGCGAAGTCCTGGGCTTGGAGCCCGCGGGCGGCGATCCGATCACCAGCCAAGTCTGCTGGCCGCCGATCCTGGCGGAGAAGTAGCTCAGCTTCGTGCCCATCTCCTCAGGCAGGCCCTTGAGTCGAGCCGGTTTGCCGCTCGTCTTGCCCAGCCACTGACTCCCTCCGCCGAGCAGCGATCGCCGCTCCTTGACCTCTTTCTTCTCCAGCGGGACCCACTCCTGGGCCCATACCGGAGAGAAGGTTGCGGCCAGAAACCCTACCGTGATCAGCACTCGGCGGATGGGCCTCACGTGCATTCTCCAGCTAAGGACGACTCTTGCGGCCAGGAGCATGGGATTCAACCGTTATCCTACCGGCCGGTGAGACCAAGGTCAATCGACCGGCGACCCTGCGAAAACGGCGATCCGGACCCCTGCGAAGCCTGCCCCTGTCGCATTCCCCACTCTTGCCTTGTAGAATCAGAGGTCGGCCGCCTCCGAGCGTGAGGACGCAGCCGGCAGGAGCGCGGGGCGTGGACATCCGGCCCTCGCCCGAGCAGCCGGACCGCTCGTCGCTCGTGCTGACCGGGCCTCTCGTCTGAACGGAGAGCAGAACCATGCCGGCTTCACGCCAAGACACACTGCGTTTCCTGCCCTCGGTTGATGCTCTCCTCCAGGAGACCGAGCTGCAGGACTGCCTGGCCCGGCTGCCCCGCCAGATCGTGGTCCAGGCCGTTCGCGCCGCGGTCAGCGAGGCCAGGCAACGGCTCCTGGCCGGCACCCAATGCGGCACCACCCCTGACGCCGTCCGCGGCAGCGTCATCGCCCGCGTCCTGGAGATCACCCGCACCGCAGCCGGCCCCCACTACCGGCGTGCGATCAATGCGACAGGCATCATCCTGCACACCGGGCTGGGACGCGCCGTACTGGCCAAGGCGGCCCTCGACCAGGTGAGACGCGAGTTGCAGGGTTACTCCGTTCTGCAAATCGACACCGAAAGCGGCCAGCGGTCGCGGCGAGACGAGCGCATCGAATGGCTCCTCCGGCAACTCACCGGAGCCGAGGCGGCCACCGTCGTCAACAACAACGCGGCGGCCACAATGATCGTCCTCAGTACGCTCGCCAAGGGCCGCGAAGTGATCGTCTCTCGTGGGCAACTCGTGGAGATCGGAGGCTCGTTCCGCCTGCCCGAGGTCATGGCCGCGAGCGGGGCCAGGCTCATCGAGGTCGGAACGACGAACAAGACCCACGCCCGCGACTACGAGAGCGCGATCACGCCCGAGACCGCGGCCATCATGCGGGTGCACCCGAGCAACTACCGCATTCAGGGTTTCACCGCCGAGGTTCCGCTGGCGGATCTGGAGCGAATCGCCCACGACCATGGACTGGTGCTGATCGATGACCTGGGCGCGGGAGCGTTGATCGACTTCGCACGATTCGGTTTCGAGCCCGAGCCCAGATTGGCCGACTCTGTCGCCACCGGGGCGGACATCGTCACTTGCAGCGCCGACAAGCTGATCGGTGCCGCCCAGGGCGGGATCATCCTGGGCAAGGTGGAGCTCATTACCCAGGTACGCAAGAACCCTCTGGCCCGAGCCGTCCGAGTGGACAAGGTGACCCTGGCGATCATGGAGGCCACGCTTGCTCTGTTCCTCGACGAGCAGCGTGCCCTTCGTGAAGTGCCGACCCTGGCGATGCTCATGCGCGAGCCAACGGATGTCGCCGCCCAGGCCGATCGGATTGCCCTGGCCCTGGCCGCTCGCCTGCCCGAAGCGAAGGTGACGACCGAAGCCGGTTTCTCGCAGATGGGCAGCGGATCGCTGCCGGAGCAGAAGCTGGCCACCACGGTGGTGGCCATTGTCCCGGTGCGAATGGAGGCCGGAGAGCTGGCCCGCCGCATGCGACTCGGGCAACCGCCGGTCTTTGCCCGCACCCACGCGGGCCGGGTCCTGATCGACTCCCGCACCCTGTTTGCCGACGACGAGCAGCCGCTCATCGAGACCGTGATCGCGGCCTGCCGGGCTTGAGAGAACCAGATGGAGCGGATCAACATCACGCTGGGCACCGCCGGCCACATCGACCACGGCAAGACCGCGCTGGTCAAGAACCTGACCGGCTGCGACACGGATCGCCTGAAAGAGGAGAAAGAACGGGGCATGTCCATCGAACTGGGCTTTGCGCCCTGCACCGTAGCCGGCACCCAGGTCGGTATCGTGGACGTCCCTGGACATGAGAACTTCATCAAGACCATGGTCGCCGGAGCCAGCGGAATCGACGGCGTGATCTTCGTCATCGCCGCCGACGACGGGATCATGCCCCAGACCCGCGAGCACTTCGACATTCTCACCCTGCTGGGTACTCAGGCGGGCGTAGTGGCCTTGACCAAGCTCGACCGCGTGCCGGCCGAGCGGGCGGAAAGGCTCCGGGCCGAGATCCGCGATTTCCTGGGCGGCACCTTCCTGGCGAACGCCCCCGTCGTCGGCGTATCCAACCTCAACGGCGACGGCTTCGGCGAGCTGGTCACCGCCCTTCAGGATCTGGTGGCCGGTCTCCGCCGCAAGCCCACCGACGGCGTGTTCCGAATGCCGATCGAGCGGACCTTCTCCATCAAGGGCTTTGGCACCGTGGTCAGCGGCATCCCGGTTTCAGGCACCGCCCGGATCGGCGACGAAGTCACCCTGCTTCCCCAAGGGCTGAGCGGGCGGATCAGCGCCATCCAGGTCTACCAGCACACCGGTGACGCCGCCGTGGCCGGCCAGTGCGTCGCCCTCAACGTGCGGCAGTGGGACCACCACGCTATTGACCGGGGCTGCACCGTGGCCGTCCCCGGTTTCTTCGAGGCCCAGCAATGGTTCTTCTGTCGGCTGCGACTTCTGCCGCACGAGCGCGCCCCGCTCAAGAACGCATCCCAGGTCAAGTTGCACACCGGAACCTCCGAGGTCATGGCCACCGTCTACCTTCTGGATTCCGAGCGGATGAAAGCCGGGGAACACGGGCTTGTCCAAGTCCGGTCGTCTCGGCCGCTGGTGGCCGCTCCCGGCGACCGGTTCATCCTCCGGTCATTGTCGCCGGTTCAGACGATCGGCGGCGGCACGATCATTGAGGGCGTCTCCCAACGAGCCAGGCGAGGCCGGCCGGAGCTCCTGCAGGACCTGGCCGAACGCGCTCAGGCGGTCGGCGACGAGAATCGCTTTGTTGAATACTGCATCAGACGAGCCACCGATCATTCAGCCACGGAGGCTGAGCTTGCCCGCCGAGCCAAGGTGCCACTTTTCCGGCTGCAGGCCATCCTCGCCGATCTCGCGAAAGGGGGGAGCGTTCTCAGGCTGACCTCCGGGCGATACGCACATTGCCACACGACCGCCGAATTGAGCCGGCGGCTGGCGAGCCTGCTCGATGACTTTCACCGGCGTGCACCCGAACGCCCGGGGCCCGATGCCGATGAGCTGCACGGGCTGACCGGATGGTCCAGGGAGCTGTTCAAGGATATGGTCGAGCTGTCTCTCGCCGCCGGCACTCTCGTCCGACGCAACCAGAGCCTGGCTCTGGCCGGCCACCGCGAACAGTTCACCGACGATCAGCGGCGACTCATCGACAAGATCGAGACGCTGTTCCTCGAACGTCTCTTCAGCCCCCCCGAGTCCGAGGAACTGGCGAGGCTCACCGGCGCGGCCATCGACCAGGTGGCGCCGGCCATCAGGATTCTGCTGCAGCAGAACCGGCTCACCCGCGTCGGCCCGGACATGATCTTCCATCCACGGGCCGTGGAAAAGGCCCGCCAGATTCTGGTGGATTTCATCCACGACGAGGGGCGTCTGGAAAGCGTCAGGTTCAAGTACTTGCTGGATACGACCCGCAAGTACGCTCTCCCGCTCCTGGACTATTTTGACCGCACCGGGCTCACCCGGCGGGTGAACAACACACGCTATCTTCGAGCCGGAGTGAACGGCTGAGAAGGCGTGGAGCAGATTGGAGTGACACGAAGCCATGAAAGCTCGATTCGGCAAGAGGGCAATCGTCTTCTCGTGCATCGGCGTCGTCGCGTTGTTCGCCCAGCATTTCCTCAAGCCTGGCTGAGGTGACCCACGCGGCGTCCTTGGAGGATGCCTCACCATCGTCACCCTTCCGATTGCGCTGATCCTCGGGACACTGGGACTCGCCAGGGACCTGGACAAGTGGCCGGCAATCCTGGCGATTGCCCTGACCGCGGCGGGAATCGTCGGTCTGGCACTGCTTGGCCCCTTGTCCGCGTGCTTCTGAAAACGAGCGCGTCGAGAGGCCAGTCACGCAGGACGCACGGCGACAGCGGAGCCGCCGCCAATCCCTGGCCGACACCCTGCTCGCCGCGGCACGACCTCCGGCCAGGAACCATGACCGGGCATCATGAGCAGGGACGCCGCTGCTTCAGGGCGGCATCTCCAGGTTGTTTCCCGGCCCCAGACGCAGGATGTCGAGACGAGCCATATTGCGAGGACCCGGCCGACCAGCAAGAGACTTCTCGGAGGCCGGGCATGGGGCAGTCCGAGATTTCACATGGGCTGTGGTCCAGCCGCCGACAACCGATTGACGATGTCGCCCGGGCCAGTTAAGCTGCGGTTTGTGAGGCTGGTGACCGCGTAGATACTATGATGCCGGATGTCAAGCCGATCTTCATCGTCGGTCCGCCACGGACAGGCACCACGCTGCTGGCCAAGCTCATGGGCGGCGGTGACAAGGTTTTGTCCCTGAGCGAGCCTTTTCACCTCGACGACCTCCTTCCGCACTGGGCGCTGAAGTACTGGTTCAGGTCGCTGTTGAAACGGGCCGGCATGGTCCGCGTCCCCATGCCCCGGGTGCGCAACTACGATGAGTACTTCACCTACTTGAAGAACCTGGCCCGGGCCAACCAGATGAACTATCTGGTCATGAAAGAGTGCTTTCACGAGCTGGAGCTGAACAAGCCCTGGGCCAACTTTGAGCTCCTGGACGGATTCGCCGCCGCCGGGCACCCGATTATCGCCATCACCCGGCACCCGTGCGACACGATCGCCTCCACGCTGAAACTGCTGAACAAACTGTTCTTCGGCTACACCGGCATGCTGATCCGCCTGATGTGGCCATCCGTCCCACGCTTTGCCGACGACGAGCACATCGTGCGCTGGGCCGCCCGGAACTGGGCTCACTTCATGGACTGGGCCAGGGACCGCAAGCTGTTCATCGTTCGGTACGAGGACCTGGTCAAGGATCCAGCCTCGGCGATGATGCGGATCTGCGAAAGCGTCGGCATGCCCTATCACCAACGGATGATAGACCACAAGCACATGCCCCCGGGCTTCGGCGGTATCGGTGCGCCAGAAGTGCTGTTCAAGGCTCCCAAGCCGGTCGATACCAGCTCGGTCGGGCGGGGTAAGAATCTCTCACCCGACCACCAGCGGGCGATCAGGGCGCTCTGCGGCACCCAGGCCGCCGAGACCGGCTACACCATCGAGTGCCCCGACGACCGACCTGCGGCCGAGGGAACGCAATCCCGCAACCCGCTTCAGCCTCTAACCGCCGCCCCGCAATAATGGAGGCCCGCTGAGACCCCGATGGCCCGCTTCGCGGAACTCAACCCCCAGGACCGCGTGTTCTTCGCCTACGACCGGGCGCTGAGACGCCTGGGGCTGCCGGGCATCCACATCCAGGCCCATCTGGACATGATCGGGCCCATCGATGTGGAGGGCCTCAAACGCACGCTGCTGGCCATCTACCGCCTGTATCCCGCCGTGGGCTCCCGGCTGGACCGCCACCCCGTCACCGGAACGCCGCGCTGGCGGTTGGAGGTGCCACCGCCAGACCTGGACCGCGTGGTCCGCCTCCATGCCCTCGATCCGCCCACCGAACCGGAATGGATCCGCCAGGGCGAGGACCTGCTCCACCAGCCCATGGATCTGGTCACCCTGCCACCCGTGCAGTTCCACGTCTTTCGCGGGCTGCCGGATGGCGACCGGGTCGTTATTCGCTGGCCTCACGCGTTCATGGACGTCCGCGGGATGATTCTCCTCGCCGAGGACATCGACCGGATCTACCGTGAGAAGCCCGACCTGGCCAGTATCCGGCCTTCCGGCGACGAGGAGCGACGCGATTTCGAGGCCCTCATCGCGATTCCTACCCTTCTCGATCAGGTCAAGCTGTTGGCCAGAGACCGCCCCAGGTCCAAAGGAATCGCGACCCATGACCAGTGGCTTCCCGCCGGACGCGTGCGACGGCCCATCGGGCGCATCCGCCACATCAGACGGTTCTTCTCCGCCGAGCAAACCCGGCAGACGCAGCAGGCAGCCTTGCGGGTCTGCGGCTTCGCCCAGTACGGCGACTTCGTACGGGCCAGTGCTCTGCGGGCCATGCACCGGGCCATGCCCTCGCCGCCTCCGGTGGGCGCCACCTACTCCACGCTCAACGTGCTCGACCACCGCAAGCGCCGCCAGCGATCGCCCGTCTGCCACAACCTCTTCAGCGGCCTCCTGCTGCGAGTTCCGGCCAGTATGGTCGAGGACCGCAAGGCGGTGGCGGCCCTTCTGCGTCATCAGACCGAGCAGATCGTGTCCGGCGACGGAATCCGACGCCACCTGGCTCTCGTGAAGCTGATTTCCAGGCTCCCACCGGCCCTCCTGACCGAGGCTATGTATCAGAACATGAACCCGGAGCGCGAATCCGCCCTCCCAGTAGCCTTCGGCACGCCTCCATCGCTGCAGGTGGGCTTCTCCGCGGATGCCCCCACGCTGCTCCCGACATTCTGCGGTGCCAACAAGGCCCACACCTATGGACTGGGTATTCCGCCCCCCCTGTCAGGATTCGCGATCGACCTGAACCTGATCCACGGCCAGCTCCACGTGACCTCGACCTTCCTGGAGTCGCGGATCACGCCTGCATCCATGAACCGGCTCATGGACGACTTTGCGGCGGCATTGCTGGACGCTTCATGATCCTGTATATCAAGACGTTGTGTCGGCGGCGGGACCCGCACGCATCATGAGGAACGCACGCTCGTCAGGGAACTCCGCCCTCGGCTCTTTGGGAAGCGCTCATGCACGTCATCTTGGTACCGGTGGGGACTCCGGGGGATGTGTACCCTCACATCTGGCTGGGACGCGGGCTCAAGGCTCGCGGTCACCAGGTCACCATCATCACCAGCGGCTATTTCGAGCCCTTGGTGCGGCGCATAGGCCTCGACTTCTGCGGTCTGGGCACGGAGAAGGAATACCAGGCGGTCATCAACGACCCCAACATCTGGCATCCCAAGCGGTACTTCAAAGTCGTTGCACAACGCGTGGTTCCCCAGATGCTGCCTCCCACCTACGAGGCCATTGTCGAACGACACGTGCCCAACGATACGGTCATCGCCGCCTGCGGATTTGGTTTTGCGGCCAGAATCGCACACGACAAACTGGGCATTCCGTTGGCCACCGTCCACCTGCAGCCGGAGATGTTCCGCAGCGAATACGAGTCCCCGTTGGTCTCGGGCCTGCCGGTGCGGCCATGGATGCCCAGGCTCTGGAAGCGAGCCGTTTTCAATCTGGCCGATGCCCTGGTGGCCGATCGACTCCTGGGCCCGCCAATCAACGCTTTCCGCTCCAGGCTCGGGCTGCCACCCGTCAGGCGAATCCTGGGCGAGTGGTGGAACTCGCCGCAGCGGGTCATCGGACTGTTCCCCGACTGGTTCGGCCGGCCGCAACCCGACTGGCCCGCCCAGACGCGGCTTACCAGTTTCCCGTTGTGTGACGCCGGCGAGGTCGAGCCCATTCCACCCGGCGTCGAGGAGTTCCTCGCCGCCGGCGAGCCACCAGTGGTCTTCACCCCCGGCTCCCCCATCCAGAACTGGGACTGGTTCTTTGATGCCTCGGTCAAGGCCTGTGTCGCGTCTGGTCGGCGGGGAATTCTGCTCACCCGGGACCGTACGCAAGTCCCCAGATCGCTGCCTGCCACGGTCCAGCATTTCGACTACGTACCATTTAGCTTCATTCTTGGCAAATCTGCTGCATTGGTCCATCATGCCGGCATTGGCACCCTGGCCCAGGGTTTGGCGGCCGGCATTCCTCAGCTGGTCATGCCTTTCACCAACGACCAGCCGGACAACGCCGCCCGCCTGCTAAGTCTCGGAGTGGCCCTGGCCATCAAACCCGGAGACTACCACGGCACGGTGGTCGCCCGGTGTCTCAACAAGCTGTTGGGGGTCAAGTCGGTGGCCGACGCGTGCAGGGATGCGGCGGTCAGACTCGAAAGTGCGAACCCCCTGTCGGCGACCTGCGAGATCATCGAAGGTCTCCTGCCTAGCCCGGCTCGGCAGGTAGCCCGAGCCAGTTAGTTCAGCTAGAATGCCCTCCATGCATGTTCTTCTGGTGACGCTGGGAACTGCCGGTGACGTCCATCCTTATCTTGGGCTCGGCCGGCGTCTTCGAGCTCGCGGCCATCGCGTGACCGCGATCACCAGCGGCTATTTCGAGCGACAGGTGCGTCAAGCCGGGCTTGATTTCGCGCCTTTGGGCACCGCCGAGGAGTACCGGAGCATCATCCGTGACGGCGAGTTGTGGCATCACCGGCAAGCCTTCCGGGCCTTCGCGGAGCGGGTCGTTCCCCTGACGCTGCAGCCCATCTACGAGCGCGTCGCCGAGCGCTACGTCCCTGGGGAGACGGTGGCGGCTGCCAGTTGGAACGCGTTCGGAGCAAGGATCGCCCAGGAGAAACTGGGCCTCCCCCTGGTCACCATCCACACCGTCCCTTCCGGATTGCGGAGCGTGTACCGAACGCCCGTGCTCTCGGAGTTCCCGGCCATGCAGTGGATACCCTGGCGCTGGCGCAAGGTGGCCTACACCTTGATTGACCTGACCGTTTTCGATCGCATGCTGAGACCGGCCATCAACCGGTTCCGAGCCCGCCTGAATCTGCCGTCGATCCGTCGTTTTGTCTCTCATTGGTGGAACTCGCCCGATCGGATCATCGGGCTGTTCCCGGAGTGGTTCAGTCCACCCCAGCGTGACTGGCCCCGGCAGGTCCGGCTCACCGGATTCCCGCGTTATGACGGAGGCGAGATAGAACCACTACCCAGCGAAGTCCGCGAGTTCCTCGACGCGGGCGAGCCCCCGATCGTGTTCACGCCGGGCTCGCCGATCCAAGAGGTCCGCTGGTTCTTCCAGGCATCGGTTGAAGCCTGCCGGTTGCTTGGCCGTCGCGGTCTTCTGCTCACCCGCTTCCCGGAGCAGGTCCCGGAGTCTCTACCTACCGAAGTCCGGCACTTCGACTACCTCCCGTTCAGCCGCCTGCTGCCGCAGGCCGCCGCCCTGGTCCATCACGGGGGCATCGGATCAGCCGCCCAAGCCATGGCCGCGGGCATCCCGCAGCTGATCATGCCGATCTGCAACGATCAGCCGGACACCGCCGCGCGCCTCATTCGCCTGGGCGTGGGTGACGCCCTGCACCCCGGACGCTACCGCGGACCGGAAGTGGCGGACCGGCTCCGCCGCCTCCTCGGATCCAGGGAAACCGCCGCCAACTGCCACACCCTGGCCCACAGAATCAAGATGTCCGATCCCCTGGATGAAGCATGCCTATTGACCGAACAGCTGGGCGGTGGAACCTCTCGCGTGACCACCGGCTGTCCGCCGTCCGCGTTTGTCACTTAGCGGCGTTCATGAGGATCCGGCTTCCCGGCTGATCGATCGTTTGATGCCCGCTGCCCGCAGGACCGAGAGTCACCAGCCTGCGCCGCCCCGATCAGCCGTGGACCAGACCAAGCCACCGGGAGCCCAAACCTGAGGCGCGAGCCCATGGCATCCACGCCTTCCGTCCCGGCCACTGCACAACCGCGAACGGGATTGCCTGTCAGCAGGAGCACACCAGCATCCCCTGGACGTCTCCTGACACCTGATCGAACCCAATCAGCCGAGCGTTGCGATCACCGCTGATTTGCAGAACAGGAGCCGAGGTGTGAAATCGTCGGGCGACGTGGTAAAGTGCCCGGTCGGTGGCGATCAACCGACCCCGGCCCTGCGGGCGATCGGGCGAGAAGGCCATGGGTCATTGTGCTCGGGAACCGTGCATGCACGTATTGCTGTTGCCTTTCGGCAGCGCCGGCGACGTCCTGCCCTACGTGGGGCTGGGCCGCGCCCTGCGCGACCGCGGCCACCGAGTCACCGTCATCGTCAGCGAGTTCTTCGAGCAACGGGTCCGTGGTGCCGGCCTCGGGTTCGCCCCACTGGGTAGCCGCCAGGAGTACCTCGATGCCTTCAACAATCCCCACTGCGGCGACGAGAAGGCCAGCTTTGCATTCTTCGCGGGCGTCGTCGTCCCTGCCATGCTCCGCCCCACCTTCAAGTCGATTGCTAATCTTTACGAGCCCGGCCAGACGGTGGTCGTCGCGTGCCCGCTCATCTTTGGAGCCCGAGTCGCCCAGGAGAAACTCGGCGTCCCCCTGGCCAGCATCCACCTTCAGCCGCTCATGCTTCGTTCATCCCACGCCCCCCCGGTCATCCCGGCGCTGCCACGACTCAGGAAGATCCCGCGTTTCATTCGACCCTTGACGTTCCGGCTGCTCGACGCCGTTCTAGACCGCAGACTCGGCCCCGGAATCAACAGTTTCCGGGCCGAGCTGGGTCTGGCTCCCATCCGGCGAATCATGGCCGACTGGTGGAACTCCCCCCAGCGGATCATCGCCATGTTCCCGGACTGGTTCGCACCCCCGCAGCCGGACTGGCCTCCTCAGACCCTGATGACCACGTTTCCGCTGTACGACGCGGGTGATCACCAGCCCATGCCCCCGGAGGCCGAGAGCTTCCTTGCAGCCGGCGATCCGCCCCTGGTTTTCAGTACCGGCTCTAATGTCGGCGACTGGCCGCGTTTCTTCGCCGCTTCGATGGAAGCGTGCCGAATGCTCGGCCGAAGAGGCATCCTGATGACCCGCTTCCGCGATCATGTTCCCCCCAACCGGCCGGACAACGTCCGCCACTTCGACTATCTCCCGTACCGCCGGCTCCTGCCACAGTGCGCCGCCATGGTCCATCACGGGGGAATTGGCACCCTGTCACAGGCCATGGCCGCCGGGATTCCCCAGCTGATCACCCCCCTGGGCCTTGACCAGCCCGACAATGCCGCCCGGCTCGAACATCTCGGTGTCGGCCGCAGCTTGCGCCCTGATGAATACACCGCCGAGGCGGCAGCCCGGGTGCTGGGTGAGCTGATCGACAGGCCGACCGTTCTCGCCCAGTGCCGCGAGCTGGCGAGCCGACTCCGGGCCACAGATCCTCTGAGCCAGGCCTGTGCGGCCGTCGAACGCCTTGCGGGAGCGGATCGCTGATGCATGTTCTGCTGATACCTTTCGGCACCGACGGGGACGTGTACCCCTTCGTCTGGCTGGGACGGGTGCTCAAGGCTCGCGGGCACAAGGTGACCCTCTTCACCGAAGACCGTTACGACCGGCACGCCCGCCGGGCAGGACTGAACTTTGAGCCGCTCGGCATCCAATTCGCCACCGCTTCGGACACCCCTAATCCACAGCTTAAGGGTGCATCTGCCAGTTTTGAGATCCTGGCCCGAGAGATCCTGCCCAAAACGCTGCCGCGCTGGTACGCCTGCATTCGCGACTGCTACGTGCCCGGTGAGACTGTGGTCGCCGCCTGCCCCGGAGCCTTCGGGGCGCGCATCGCCCACGACGAGCTCGGCGTGCCCCTGGCGACAGTTCACGTCTACCCACTCATGCTCCGGAGTATCCATCAACCTCCGGTGATGTCCGCCCTGCCCCGTTTCCACCTGGTCCCCCGGTTCCTGCGCCCGGTGACCTATCGCATGGTGGACGCCCTGGTGGACCGCGTTATCGGCCCTCCCATCAACGCATTCCGCGCCGAGCTGGGACTGCCCCCCGTTCGCCGGATTCTCAAGGAGTGGTACAACTCGCCGCAACGGGTGATCGGTCTGTTCCCCGACTGGTTCGCCCCACCGCAGCCGGACTGGCCGCCCCAGGTCCGGCTGACGGGTTTTCCCATGTACGACGGAGCCGAGGCCATTTCGATGCCCCCCGACGCCGAGGCGTTCCTGAGCGAAGGTACTCCGCCGATCATCTTCTCATCCGGATCCCCGCTCCACGACGTGCAGTGGTTCCTGCAGGCATCAGCCGAAGCCTGCCGCATCCTTGGCCGGCGAGGCATCCTGCTGACCCGCTATCGACAGTTCCTGCCCGAGACACTGCCCGACGGCGTGCGGCATTTCGAGTTCCTACCGTTCAAAGCGGCATTACCGAGGGCCGCGGCGATCGTCCACCACGGTGGAATCGGCACCGGCTCGCTGGCCCTGGCCGCGGGCGTGCCCCAGCTGGCGATCCCCTTCGGCCTGGATCAACCGGACAACGCCGCCCGATTCAAGAGGCTGGGCACCCTGCTCACGATCCGCAGGGAGGAGTATCAGGCCCCCCTTCTGGCCGAGCGGCTGCGCACCCTGCTGGAGTCTCCCGAGGTGGCCGCCCGATGCAGGGAGTGCGCCGAACGGCTGCGCCACGCGAATCCGGCGGAACCGGCCTGCCGGGCGATCGAAGAGCTGCAAGATCAGTCATGAGTAGCCCCCGGAGCAGCAAGAAGACTCTATTATGCTCTCATCACTTCTTCGCTCCGGTGAGGAACAAATCCGACCTGACGATCCGTCCGACGATCTCCATGATCCTGAGGAAGTGCCCGCGTTCAGCCAACATGGTGGCATGCTGCTCTTGCCAGCGGCGGTTCTCCTCGATCATCCCGGGAGCGTCCATCTGCTCCCACCATTCCTCGATCAAATCCAGATCGCCGTCGGACATGATCGCGGCGCCGGCAAGGCGTTGCTGCAAAGGGCTGGCCGTCTGGATCGCCAACGGCCGCGTCAGGTCGTGGATCTCGCGGCGAGCCATGTCTCGCACCACAGGATCGGATGACCGAGCGGAAGCGAAGAGATCACCGTATCGGCTCCCCTCGAGATTGACCGGGGCGGTATCGAATCTCAGGTGATACGCAGGTCGCTCGGGCGACCCCACATAGAAGTAGTAGTCCGTATCGGACAACCGCTTGGGGAATGTGAACCTCAGCTTGAGAACGCCGTCGCCGCCGGCTTCAAGCACGGTCGCATCAAACTCCTCGCTCTTGACGGTGGTTCCCGCGTCCAGTCTGCCGTTCGGCCGCAGCACCTTCAGGAACATCCCGCCGGTCAGACCGGTGAAGTAACCCGGCGGTGCAATCGAAACGGTCAGTTCGCGTGGGCCCGTACGCTCCACGACGCTCGGACGATCCATCATCAGCGTGTGGGTCGCCAGCGTCAGGGTGTAGCCCTCAAGACCCTCGGCCTGCCAGGCTTCGCGAAGAACCAGCCCGGCGTACGCGTTGGCAACCGGCAGATTGATGAAAAACACCCGGGTGCCCGGCGGCGGCGGCCGAGCCTCGAAGAGCATATCCGCATGCACCAGCTGCTCGGCCCGCACCGTACCGCGGTAAACGAACCGGTAGACACCGAACGACCAGACCGTCGCGAGGATGATCAGCGTGGTCACCACGTGCCGCCATCGCCCGGGCAGCCGCCTCAGCATCAGGGCCATCATGACAGCATATGGAATCGTCGGCAGATAGGCGAAATGCGGAGCGGTAAACACGGGGATCACTGGGGCGAAGGCACCCAGGGTCCACAGGAACCAGAACCATCGGCCACAATGCCCGCGCGACGCCCAGAAGTACCACCACAGAATCAGGCCGGTCAGCACGACGACGACGGCATAAGCAAGAATGATCTCCGTCGAGAGATTCCTCAGCGTGGACAAGCCCATCACCATGGGCGTGTAGAACACTTCCGAAAACAGACAGGTCAGTATTTTGCCCAGCGCCCAAGGCACGTACTCAAGCCCGCTCGGTTTGCTGAAGTAGACCGGCGGTACCGCATCCACGGAGAACACGAACAAGCGGTAGTAGAGGAAAGCCGCCGACAGAATACCGACGGCCACATACACCGGCCACCGGCGGATGGCGTGCCGCCTGCCCCCGAAGCACAAGTCCAGCAGGACGATGATCGCCGGGAAGATAATCCCCGTCTCGCGGCTGAACAGGGCCAGTAGCCAGAACACCATGGCCGGGACAAACCGCGTCCATTGCGAGGAGCCGGGGCGACCTGCCGCTCCGAACGAGGCCCGGGCATACAGCAGCACGGCCGCGGCGAAGAAACAGGCGTTGACCAGGGCATTGCGGGCCGATGCCCAGCTGACCGTGGTCGTCGAATGCGGGTGCAGGATGAACAGGGCCCCCGCCAGGAACGCCCAGAAACGGCCCAGCCCGGCCCAGGCCGCCAGCCGATAGACCAGCCAGCCGGTCAGGCCGTGCCAGAACAGGGCGAATGCGTGGATACCCACCGGACTCCCCAGGGCGAGCACATACTCCAGTTTGACCACGAGCATGGCGACCGGGCGAGCATAGCGCCAGACGATCGGTTTCTCCTGCCACCAGAAGTGGTTCCACTTGCCCGAAAGGTCAATGGTCGCCGACTCGATCAGGTCGTTCCAGCCCCAGCCATAGTGGGCGGATGCGGCCCGCTGCCAATGGTCGTCAAGAAAGACCCCGTCCCAGAGGGAAGTGCCGTGGCCGGCCAGGAGAACGACCAGGAGACCAAGGACTACAAGCCCGCCTCGGGACCGACCGGCCGGCGGCGTGATCGCTTCAGTCTGTTCCGGCAACGACATCAGTGCGTCCGCAGCCACCATTGGCGAGTCAACCGGATGCCTTCCTCGAAGGTCACCTCCGGCCGCCAGCCGAGTTCCGTGCGAATGCGGCCCGAGTCGATGACCTGATCGGCGGACATCAGGGCAACCATCGCCCGAGAGAACGAGAACCTCTTGCCCGTGATCCGAGAGTACAGGTCCACCGCACCGCTGAAGAAATGAGCCAGCCCGCACCCCACCTGCTGTCGGGATCGGGGCAAACCCATGGCGTCACATGTCCCGTCTAGAAACTGGCACTGGTTGACCGACTCGTCGCTGGCGACGTCGTAGATCCGGTTCGCAGCCGCCTGGCGCGCAGCGACCAGGACCACCGCCCGCGCCGCGTCATCGACATACAGCGTCGCAATGCGGTTCTCTCCGCTGCCGACGATGAACAGCCATCGCCCCTTGATCAGCGGCATGAAGTGGCTCTCCATCGCCCGGTTCTCCGGGCCGTACAGGAAGCCGAGGCGAACGATCGTCCACGGACACCCCGCCCGATCGCACTGCTCGCGAACCACATTCTCGGCCTCGAGCTTCGCCCGGCCGTAGTAGTTGAACGAGGCGGGTTCGACCGGAGTCCGTTCGGCACACATCGGCGAGCTTTGGGCCGCGGGGGAGTAAACCACCGCCGAACTGACGTAGATTACCCGGGCCGGCTGTCGGGGAAGGGCGGCGGCGAGGAGGCGGCGCGTACCCTCTACGGTGGTCTCACGGAACTCGGCCCAGGTGCCGGTGAGATCAACACGGGCTGCCGAGTGAATCAGGGTGTTGCCCTCGCCCACCAGTCCGTCGCATCCGCCGGGCACGACCAGATCGCCGCGAACGGGGACGGCGCCCCAGGAGCGAATCCGATCCTCGTCCGCAGGCCGGCGCACCAGCGCACGCACCTGCTCGGCGGCGGGCACCAGGAACCGGATCAAGGCTTGGCCCAGGAAGCCCGTGCCGCCGGTCAGTGCCACTATCACCGGGCGCCCTCGTTTCCGGGAGGCCGCGGAAACCAGCGCGGCACACGAGCCCGATAGTCGTTGTAAGCCGATCCAAATCGTCTCTCCAGCAGGGGCTCCTCCAGCAGGACCACCTGCAGATGGGCAAGGGGAATCGCCACCAGAAACAGCAGGAAGATGCCAACGGACGAAAACGCCAGAGCCTCACCGAGAATCATGCCCACCACGGATCCGGCAATCGGGTTTCGGCACCAGCAGAACGGACCGGTGGCCACGAACTCCTTGGGCGGGTCGAACTCCACGTAGGCCCCGCGCCCCAGCCGGGTCAGCGTGTACGAGCCGCGAGCGTAGATCACGAAGAAAAGCACGAAGACCGCCACGCCCACGTAGCGAAACACGCCGATATCCACGCGGCATGCAGGAAGATGCACGTCGATCTGATAGGCAAGATAGGGCAATCCCACGAGAACCCCGGTGAGGAAGAAGATCGCGTAGAAGATCATCCGGGCGGTCAATGGTATGGAGTCCAACCACGCTCTGACGCCCGGCCTGACCGGCGCCCTACCCCCCGACCCGCGGTGGCCGGCATCCGCCATGGCTACCACCTCACAACGAAGCCGGCAGTCATCCACTTGCTCGACTCGACGGAGTGAACAACAACCACGTCCCCCGCCTTCAGTTCGCCGTTCCGGGCGATCTCGTCAAAGTGCAGGAGAAGCGAAGCACCACCGCAGTAGCCGGTGTTGCAGGCACGGAACTTGATCTCGTTCCGGGTGAGCCCGAAGAACTCCATGAACGGCCCGACGCCGTCCTCATACAGCTGCCGGGTTGGAATCGAGAACACGCACTGCGAGACACTCTTGGGATCGATGCCCAGCTGGGCGATCATTCGCACGACGCCCTCATGCAGCGTCCGCGCGGCATCCCGGTTGACCGCGGCAAAATCCTGATCCAGATGGTGCAGCCCCTGCTTCCACATGTGAACGATCTGCTTGTCGGGCTCCACCAGGTTGCCCACACCGCCGCCGGCAGTCATGCCCGGCGGACGCTTGCCGCCCACCGACTCAACGAAAGTCCCGAGCAGCTCGTGCGGAACCGCTTTGCCCGCGGGAGTGTCCACCGCCTGCAACACCACCGCCCCGGCCCCATCGGCCAGGATATACCTCAACGCCGCCTGCTTCTTGGTCATGAACGGCTGGTTGAGGTACTCGCGGCGAAGATAGACGCTGGAGAGCTGAGGGTAAACCGCCACCGCCGTCTTGTACCGCCCCACCCGAAGAGCGTCATAGGCGATCTGGATGGCTTTGCCCACCCCTGAACAGTTCGAGTGAACCTCCATCTCCGCACAAGTCTCGATCCCCAAACGCTCTTGCAGCAAAGCCGACGTGGGTGGCGTAGTCTCGTCATAGTTGGAGCTGGCCAGAATCAGCAGATCCACATCCGTCGCCTTGATCCCCGCCGCATCCAGGGCCCGGCGGACCGCCTCCTCGCCCAGGGAAGCAACCGTGTGCGTGAGTTTCCGAGTCTTGATGTCGATCGCGAAATGTCTGAACTCCACCCCGCTGTTGGCCAGCATGCGCGTCCCGATCGTCTCCATGAAGGACTTGACCCGCTCGGGAGCGTCGGTCAGCGGTCCCAACACCTCGTCAAGCCGACTGTTGGGAACGGGATCGTTCGGCAGGAACGAACCGGTACCGACTATGGAAACACGCTTCAACTGGGGGTTCACAATTTCACCCTTTCATCGCACGCTGAACTCACGCTAAGGCCCTTTTCCTCAGGGCACATCCGTGTTACGCTTCGGCTTTGCCCAAAAGCGATGCAAGAGGCCAGATTGTGCCGCAAGGGTTTACGGATGTCAACTGGCCCCGGATCGCCTGCCTGGACCGCACTCCCGACCGGCCAGGACCCCTGAGCCGGAGACTCAGGAAGACGATGGGATTATACGTTGCCCCACACTGGAGTGAACTGTGTTCAAACGGTCCGTCCAACTTCTGATCATCGCGGCTCTGGGAGCCGGCGGCTGGCTCGGCTGGAAGGCCCTTAACCAGAAAGAGGAGATGGAAGTCCGCACCACCAAGGCCGCCACCGGCTCGCTCGCCCTGAGCGTCTCGGCAACCGGCAAGCTCGCTCCGACGACGGAGGTACTGATCGGCTGCGAAACCTCGGGCACGGTCGAGAGCGTTCTAGTCGAACACAACGACCGGGTCAAACGTGGGCAGGAGCTGATCCGGCTTAAGCCTGAGCTCGTCCAGGCCGAGCTCAAACAGGCCGAAGCTGACGTCGCTCGCATCCAGGCCCAGCTCAAGCAGGTCCAGACCCAGGCCAAAGAGGCGGAACGTCAGTATCAGAAAGCCAAGAGTCTCCAGGCCGGCCAAGCCGCCAGTCCGGACGAGCTCGCCATGCGGGAAGCCGCCAAGGAAGCTGCAGTCGCAGACGTCGCCGCCGCCGAGGCCAGCGTCAAAGGAGCCGGGAGCCGCGTGGATCTGGCCAAGTACCACCTTGACCGGACCGTCATCACTTCCCCCATCGACGGCGTCGTCATCGATCGCCGGGTGGACGTCGGCCAGACCGTCGCGGCGGCGTTCATGGCTCCCGAACTGATCTCCCTGGCCGAGGATCTCTCCCACATGAGGCTCCTCGCGGACGTCAGCGAATCCGACGTCGGGTACATCTGCCCCGGCCAGGCTGCCACTTTCAAGGTCAACGCCTACCGGGACCGGACATTCACCGGCACCGTGCGGCAGATTCGCAACCAGCCCAAGACCCTGGGCAATGTGGTCACCTACACGGTCACCATCGATGTCGAAAACCGCGAACAGCTGCTTCGCCCGGGCATGCCCGCCGATGTCACCATTGAAATCGTGCAGCGCGAGAACGCCCTCAAGATCGCCAACTCGGCCTTGCGATTCCGCCCCCCGCTGCCGCCAACCGAGATCCGCCACACGTTGGACGCCCTCAAGTGGCCCCCCGCACCGGCGTCCACCCCGGTGATCGGAAGACACCCCGTCGAGACACGCCCCAGTGAGGTCAGCTTCACGCCACCGCCCCTCGAGCCGGTCAAGGGTACGCTGTGGCAATACGTCAACCTGAAATGGCAGGTCGTGCCGGTCTGGACCGTCTTCACCGACAACCGCGAGACCATCGTCGCCGAGAATAGCCCGGTCAAGGCCGGCGATGAGTTCGCCACCGAGGTCCGCATGCACGCAAACGGGCAGAGCGCCCTGCAACGCGCGATCATGCTCGCCCGGCCGGAGAACCGCCAGCCCTGAGGTAGCCGGAAGACGCCCTCGACATGAGCAACATCGTCGAACTACGTGATGTCCACAAAGTCTACGACATGGGTGAGGTCCGCGTCCACGCCCTGCGGGGCATCAACCTCACCATCGCCACGGGAGAGGCCATCGCCATCATGGGGGCCAGCGGCTCGGGCAAAAGCACGCTCCTGAACATCCTCGGCTGCCTGGACACGCCGACCAGCGGGGTCTTCTGGTTGGATGGCGAGCGCGTCGACCAGATGAACGAAGCTCAGCTGGCCTACTGCCGGCGAACCAAGCTCGGTTTTGTATTCCAGAACTTCAACCTGCTCCGCAGCGGCACTTCGCTCGAGAACGTCGAACTGCCCATGGTTTACATGGGCGTGCCTCGCAGGGAACGCGACAAACGGGCCCGGGCGGCACTCGCGATCGTCGGCCTCGTGGATCGCATGGAGCACATGCCCTGGCAGCTCTCCGGCGGCCAGCAACAACGCGTGGCCCTGGCCAGGGCACTCGCCAACCGCCCCCCTATCCTCCTGGCCGACGAACCGACCGGAAACCTCGATTCCAAAACCAGCGAGGAAGTCCTGGAGCTTCTCGCCCGCCTGCACCGCGACGAGAAACTCAGCCTCATCGTGGTCACCCACGATCCGGATATCGCCGCTTACCTCCACCGCATCGTGATTCTGTACGACGGCCGCGTTGTCTACGACAAGCCCGGCCCGGTGGCGGGAGGACCCCCGATTCCGCCGATCAAGAGCCTTGGAGCAACGCTCGAAGAGGAACCTCGCTCGGAGGCGGCTCCCGCAACGGGAGGGCCAACCTGATGAACTGGGCACTCTTCATCGAGAGCTTCCACATCGCCTTCCGCGAAATGAGCCGGCACCGCACCCGCAGCTTTCTGACCATGTTCGGCGTCATCATCGGCGTCGGAGCGATCATCTCGGTCGTGTCGATCAGCCAGGGAGCCAAGAAGAAGATCCAGGGGCAGATCGCCAACCTCGGCAGCAACATGATCATCGGCGTACCTGGCTCGACCAGTGCCAGCGGCGTCAAGGCCGGAACCGGTTCGGCCGTCACCCTGACCATCGAGGACACCCAGGCCATCGAACGAGAATGCTCGGCGGTTTCGCACTGTGCCCCCGTCGCCCGTATCATCTGCCAGGCGGTCAGCGAACTGGGCAACTGGCCCGCCCCGGTCACCGGGGCCACCTGCCGGTACACCGCCATCCGCGCCTGGAACGTCGAGAGCGGGCGCGAACTCGAGCCCGGCGACGATGACACAGCCGCCAAGGTCTGCCTCATCGGCAAGACCACCAGCGAGCAACTCTTCGGGGACATGGATCCGGTCGGCCAGCGCATCCGCCTCAAGGGCACGCTCATCGAGATCGTCGGCCTGCTCGAAACCAAAGGTCAGAATCCGCTCGGAGAGGACCAGGACGACACCGTGGTCGTCCCTCTCAATACTTTCTTCCGCCATCTGGCCGGTGGTGATCGACCGCAGGCGTTCGTCGCCTCAGCCGTCGATGAGAACCAGATCGACCTGGCCATCACCCAGATCAAGGGCCTGCTCCGCCAGCGCCACCGTCTGGGCGAAAGCGAACCCGACGACTTCATCATCAAGTCGATCGAGGAATACGCGGAAATGGCCGAAAGCACATCGAACGTCATGACGGCTCTGCTGGTGAGCATCGCGGCCATCAGCCTCCTGGTCGGCGGCATCGGCATCATGAACATCATGCTGGTCACGGTGATGGAGCGAACCCGGGAGATCGGCATCCGCATGGCCGTCGGGGCCACCCAGCGCATGATCCTCAGCCAGTTCATCATCGAATCCGCGACGCTGGCGGGCGTCGGAGGAATCCTGGGCGTCCTCATGGGCTTCGTCGGGAGCATCGCGATTTCGCGCCTCACCGGCTGGCCGGCCATCTTCTCCGTGCCGCTCATCGGCGGCCCCTTTGGCTTCGCCGTGGCCATCGGCCTGCTCTTCGGCCTGCTTCCGGCCCGAAGGGCCTCCTCCCTCAAGCCGGTCGAGTCTCTGCGGCACGACTGAACCAGGCCAGCCCATCAGCGCAACCTCAAGACCGCCCCACACAGGGCCGATAACCTCCCTGAACGCACATGAACACGCCGCCGGCCACCATTGAAGCGACCGCGCCTCGCCCTGGACGAAACCACCTCGTCAGCGGTGCCATGCTGGTCGCCATGGCCGCCACCGTGGCCGTCTTCGTCCTTCATTCCTCCGCCTTCAGAACCGCGTACTGGACGCTGGCCAACCTCGTCCATCTCCGTCCTCGCTGGCCACTCTCCGGAGACTGGCTCACGGGCATCGATCCGGTGACCGGACCCATCGTGGCGCTCGTCGCCCTCGTCGGGCTGTGGAGCACTTGGCCGCTCAGCCGCCTCTTGGAGGACCGCTGGCTCCCTGACGCGGACCGCCTGACCTGCTGGGCCCTGGCCATGATCATCACCACCAGCGCGTTTCTGGCATCGGTTCAGATCCTGGCCTTCGCCCGACTGTTCGGCTGGACTCCCGGGATGCCCATTCCTGCGATCTCCGCCATCTTTCTGCTGGTCCTGTGGCTCTCCGGCCGGCTCCTGGCCCGCCGCCAGCCGGCAGTCGCCTGCCCCCCGGTTCGCCGAAAAGGCCGGTGGCTGCCCAGCGGCACCAGGCTCCCGCTGGCCTTCGTCCTGAGCGCCCATGGCATTTGCCTGCTCATGGCCCTCACCGCCCCCCCCATCGGCGGCGGCGATGCGCTGCGCTACCACCTGCCACTCGTGGTCAAGTGGATGCGCGCCGACGCGCTGATCATGCTGCCGGAATTCTGGCAGTACGCGCTGCCCTCCAACGGAGAGGTGATCATCTGGTGGTTTCTGCGCGGAGGACTCGAGTCCGTAGCCGGGGTTGCCCTGTTTCCCGCCGGCCTGCTCGCGGCCGCGACAACCTGGGGACTGGTGCGACATATGCAGGGATCCCGGTTCGCGGCCAGCACCGCGGTCATCGCCGTCCTGGCGTCCGAGGTCGTCGCCGACCAGATGTGCAAGAGCTTCATTGATCTCTTCGGCACGGCGTTTCTGGGGGCGGGAATCCTCGCCCTGATGATCGGCAGCGAACCCGGTCGCGTTCCCGGCCAGAAACGTCTCCTGGCGCTTCTGGGAGGTCTCGCCCTGGGTATATCCTGCGGCTCCAAGCCCGTGTTCTGGCTCCTTGCCCTGCTGGCAACGGTCATTCTCGGCGTGCTCCGTGCCCGCCGAGCCGACGACCGACGGGGCCTGCGAACCCTGGCCCCTCTCTTCCTGGCGGGACTGGCGGCATGCTCCGCCTTCTGGTTCGTTCGCGCGTCGGTCGAGGCAGGTAATCCCCTCTATCCCCTGCGACTGAGCGTGGCCGGCCATCAAGTGCTGCCCGGCGTCAACCCCGAGAGCCTGATCGACCGTCCCTCGCTTCGGGATCAACTCGCCTCGCCGCCAGACCTGGCCCGACTCCCCGGCAGGATCGGGCTCGCCATCCTCAACGTCGACGGCTACGAGAGCGACTTCGCCCCCCTCTCGGTCGCGATCATCCTCGCCGGAATCCTCGCAGTCGGCCTGTCCAGCGCGGCTCGCCGACAGGCCCTGGCCCGCCCCAACCGGGCGGTGATCGCCGGACTTGCCCTCACGATGCTGGCCGCATTGGTGCTGGTCCTCCAGTTCCGCACCCGCTACGGAATGATCTACCACCTGCTGGCCCTGTGCTGGGCTTCGCTGGCTATTGCCCACCTCCATCGCCGGCGACCACGCATCACCGCCGCGATCCTCGCCGCCGCCACCGGGACAGCCTGCATCTGCATGCTGGCCGGACCGCTCGACGCCCTCCTCTACCGCCTGCACACCGGCGACATGTCCCGCGCCGCCTTCTATCGCATCCCCAGCACCATCGACACCTTGCCCGCCGGATCACGCATCGTCAGTCTGGCCACCAACGCTCGGGCCCTGAGCTATCCTCTCTATGGCCGCGGGTTGCGGAATGACGTCATCGACTCCCTCACGGCCGGATCCATGTTTCCTGACCTGCGACCGTCCCTCGCCGGACTCAAGCAGGCTGGTGTCGAATACGTGCATCTTCGAGCCCCGTTCCCTGAAGGCTGGGACACCGCTCGCCACCTCGAGCTGATCTACGACGATGAGCGGGATGCAGGACGGCCACGCCGAACGCTGCCTTCCCGGATCTACCGCGTGCCGAGGTATACGCACGCGGCTGGCCCAGGCTGAATGACCCACAGATCAGAAATCGAGTCGAAGGGGTTCACAGAATCGAGCGGCTACGCCGATATGCCTGCGCAGGACACCATCATGCTCGCTGGCGCTGAGTTCCGCGCTGCGCACCACCCGAGCGGTGCACTGCACCCGACCTTCGTAAGGGAAATGACCCTCGCCCGGAGGAACGAGCAGACGCAGATCAAGCATCGTGTCAGGGGCTGGGGGGACGGTCCCATTGGAGAGCTCTGTCTCGAAGAAGACACCCCCCGTGCTGATATTGCCGGTCACGGCCCGTAGCACGAACTCCCGGTCATCCGTCTTGGTCCGGCATTCCACCGGCAACTTGACCACCAGCCGGCGATGCAGCCGGCGGTCGCTCTGCTGGAACTGGCTGACCACCACGCCTGCTCCCCATCCCCCCAGGGCTATCTACACCTTACGGCACCTTGACTAAGACCACGCAAGCGCCAGGCCAGCCGGCCACGAGGACCAGCGAGATTCCCGGCCCAGGCTTAACCTAATGCCTGACAAAGGTTTAAAATGACAGAAGAGCCGCGAGACGGAATGTCGTCGAAAGGCCCCGACGGAATCCATGTTGCCTGGCTACAACAGGCCCCTGTGACCAGACGATCTCCACAAATCATAACGTTTGATCAGCAGGGCACTTAGGAAACGGTTGTTCTGACGCAACGCCCGGGGGATCAGACCCGCCAGCCGATAGTGGCACAGATTGCCTTGAGGGCATCGGCGGCGACCTTGAACAACTCGGGCCCGGTTTGCCCGGTGGAGTGCTCCGCTTTGGCCAAATGGGGCTCCAACGCCAGGAATCCGTCGTAGCCGTCCGCGGCGGCATCTTTCAGAATCGCTGGAATGCAGCCGTCCCCCTGGCCGGCCGGGACCGCCCGTTCCTCTTCGCCGTACCGAAAGTCCTTGATGTGGAAGTAGCCGACAAACGGACGCAAAGGCACCCAACAGGTGCTATAGACGTCGGGAACGTTCATGTTCACGAAGTTGGCCGGGTCGAAGGCTCCCACGAGCTTCTTGGACCGAACGGCCGCAAACAGGTACACACAGCGTTCGGGCAGCGCTCCGAACAGGTTCTTCTCGTTTTCCAGCACCAAGGTGACGTTGCGGTTGGCGACGTAGTCTACCTTCTCATTGAGCCGGTCGACCACTTGGGCCCGACAGTCGGCGATGTCCTTCCCTGCCGGGGCATAGTAGCTGAAGATGCGGATGTAGCGGCAGCCGAACAGCTCTGCCAGATCGACCGCGTGCTTGAACTCGTCGAAATGCTGGCGGTAGTCATCGTCAAGACGGACCTTACCGATCGGCGAGGCAATACACGAAACTCCGAAGCCTCGATCGGCAAACTGCTTGCTCAAGTCCGCACACTGCGCGTCGGACAGCTTCAGGACGTTAAGGCCATAGGCGCCGCGCAACTCGATGTACCTGATGCCATTAGCACCCAGGGTATCCATCTGGAGTTGGGGATTCTGGCTCACCTCGTCGGCAAATGCGCTGAGCGTCGGCATGTTCAGTCACTCCCGCCTGCGAACGCCGTCGGCTCGACAGGCCGGCGGCCTGTTCTGATGGCAGCGATAATGTAGCGAGATCGAACGTGCGACGCCAGCCACGCCTTGACCAGTAAGTATCAGTCCGGGTCGGCCAGCCCCAGTTCCCAGGCGAGTTCCGCGATAGGTGACAGACCGGAGGGAAAGTAGTCGAGATCGCCGGTCTCGACAACGGCGAAACGGTTTCCGACGCCGCCATCCGCGGCAAACCGGCAGTTCTCGGGGGAAGTCGAGCTTTTCACCCCCAAGGTCGCGATCTCGATCGTTTCGAAGGACTCAGCGGTCATGATATGAATATAGACGCCGGTCGAGGTCAGCTATTGCCATGATTCCGGCTGAAAATGACTCCGCCGACGGTCCTTGTCCCCGGGTGTCACTCGTTCCTGCCGCTTTGCCCCGTGCTCTGGGCCGTGGGACGATCAGAACCTGGCGTCGTCCTTCGGTTTCATTGACACGACCACGTCGATCTGCCGGCCGAGCGCGGAAAGCTCGTCCTGGAGGCGGGCCGCATCGACAAAGGGCGGGATCTCGACCTCGATCATCATGACGTAGAGCGGCGTCTCATGGTGAATGACCTCCGTCTGGAGGTTGGTGATATTCACACTGCGGTCGGCCAGATGTCGACTGATGCGATGCACAATGCCCTTGCGATCGGCGCCGTACACGTGGATGAGGTGCTTGGGCTGATCCGAGCGGGTCTCGCTGGCCTCCTCGGGGCGAAGGTCCTGGACCCTCAACCGCAATCCCAGGTCGGTGATGACGCCTGCCAGCCGCGCCTCGAGCTGATGGCTCACCATGCCCTCGGGCATGCGAATCACCAGCATGCAGGCGAACTCCGGCCCCAGGCGAGCCATCTGAGAATCCTCGATGTTGCAGTCGCTCTCGAGCAGCACGGCGGTGATGGCGGCCACGATTCCCGGACGATCACCCCCGTTGGCGGACAGCAGTGCGTAATTCGCCATGATGACTCCTCAATGGACCATCGGCCTTCCATAACCTGTAGTCCGTTTTCGGCAATGTCCGGCCAGCGATTCAATGATCCTGCCATGCTGGCGGCGGGCTAGTGTAGGTGTGAAGTCACCTGAACGCAACGAGCCCGCTGATATTCGGACCTGGACTGCCGGGCCGAGGCTACAGGGTATAGGCATGGCGCTCGAGCAGATCGCGGCTGCGTAACACGCCGTCGTGATCATCTCCGGCTCCCTCGAACTCAATGCCGAACAAGCCCCGGTAACCTGCGTCCCGAAAGATGCCCATTACCCGGGCGGTATCGAAGTCGGGATCCTCGCCCCGCCCGTCGAAGCTCAAGAACTTGGCGTGCACATAACGAGTCCAGGGGGCGATCTTCGCCAGGGCGGTGTACAGATCGAGCGTTGGGGGGAAGTTCCGGAAGTCGGCAAGGGCCCCCAAGGAGTCGCTGGCCACGTTTCGGATCACGGCCACAAGCCGGTCCGGATCGGCCGACAGTCCCCAGTGGTTTTCCATCAGCACGGTCAGGCCCGCCTCGCCGGCCCATTCTGCCAGCTTAGCGAAGGACTCCGTGCAGCAGCCCACGTGGTTCGCGCCGATCTCCCCGGTGCGCGGTCCCCCGGAGTTAGCCCGGAACGCAGGACAGCCGAGTTCGTGGCAGGCATCGAACCACTTGCGGTGACGATCCAGGGCCTGGGCTCGCTGTCGGGCGTCGAGGTCCGACAGATCCCCGTGCCCATCCACGGCGATGGCCACGATCTTGGCGCCCGCCTGGTCAGCTCGGCGCCGCAACTCCCGGATGTAGCCTCGCCGGAAAGGGCCAGCGACCGCTGCATCCCGGTTGGCGTACTCGAAGAACGGGCTGTTCAGTTCCACCCGGTCGATCTTGAACTCCTCGCGGGCCGTTGCCGGAAAGTCGAGCAGGCTCAGCGGACGCTCCCTGTTCTGGAAGCGCCGATGCAGGCTCCACCCGGCCAGTGAGAGATCCATATCCGTCCTCCCATGCGTTCGGATCTCGCGATCATACCGGTCTCTCCGAGGACCGCAAGGAATCCGGACCTTGGAGTCAAGTACGAGGCGATGCGCGCAACTCGCGGCGGCGCAGCGAGGTGCGAAAATCGGCCAAAAAAAGACGCCGATCCGTTTGGCGGAGCGCGGTTATATCTTACCGTTTGTCCGACCTTTAGACCTCGCCGAATGCAAAGGGGCACGAAGATGGCAATGACAATTGGTATGAACTCTGCGTCTTTCAAGATCCTCTCCGCGATCTCCAGAATCCAACAGGAGCAGTCAACCACTATGCAGAGGTTGGCGACCAATCACAAGATCAACAAGGGATCGGATGATCCGGCCGGCCTGATCGCGCTCAACGCGTTGAACGCCGAGCTGGTCTCGATCAACACGGCCATTGAAAGCAATCAGCGCACTCAGTCTCTGCTTGACGTCGCCGACAATACCCTGACCGAGGTTGCCACCCTGACCTCCGAGATCGAGCGCATGGTTCTGGAGGCCCGGGGTTCGAGCGTCTCGACCGAGGAGAAGATGGCCTACCAGGCCCAGATTGACCAGTCGATCGCCTCGATTGACCGCCTGATCAACAAGGCCGAGTTCAACGGGGAGAAGATCTTCAACGGCGAGAACCGGATCAACGCCTACACCAACAGTTCGCCGTCCATCAAGGACATCCGGGTGTACGCCCGCGATCCCAATCAGAGCGGCAACGTCTCGCTGTCTCTGAATGTGACCGCGGCGGCCACTTATGCGTATGCCGCGTCGGCCACTGCCGCCAGCTCCGTGACCTTGTCGGCCACGACGGTGCTGCAGATCACCGGCAAGCTCGGCACCGCGACGATCACGCTGTCGGCCGGGCTGACCAGTGCCCAGCAGCGTGCGGCGATCAATGCCCAGAAGGAAGTGACCGGGGTGAGCGCCATCGTCGGCACGGGAGCCAGCAAGAGACTGATTTTCATGTCCACGACCAAGGGTTCCGACTCGTTCGTGGCGGTGTCCAAGATCAACGGCGCCGTCAAGCTGGACGGCACGAATACGACCAAGACTTCGGGCAACGATGCCCAGGTTCTGGTCAACGGTGAGAAGGCCAATGCCCAGGGCACGAAGGTCTTCGTCAACAGCAACGGCATCAGTCTGAGCTTCAACCTGGCCGTCGACACGGCAGGGACCACACGGACCATCACTGTGGCGGGTGGTGGTGCCACCTTCCAGCTGGGAACGGACAGCACCACACGAGCCACGATCGGCATGGGTTACCTGAACGCGCAGGAACTCGGCCAGTACGATCTGGCGACCAACGGCGGCTACCTGAGCACGTTGAAGAGCGGCGGGGCGAACTCGCTGACCGCCACCAACTCCAAGGCGGTGGAGATTGCCCGGGCGGCCAGTCTGCAGGTTTCGGACATGCAGGCGCGTATCGGGAGTTTCAACAAGTACCAGGTTGGCTCGACGATCAATGCCCTGGCCGCCGCCCAGGAGGGCATGACCGAGGCTGTCAACCAGATCGACAGTGTGGACTACGCGGCCGAGACGGCCAACCTTGAGCGGCAAACCGCTCTGCTGAACGCGGCGATCGCCATGCTGAGCACGGCCAACTCCCAGCAGACCTACGCTCTGGCTCTGCTGCAGTAAGCTCTCACCGGCAAGGCGGGCGTTGGCCTGCCCGCCTTGCCGATTCCATGCGGGGGCCGGAGGTTTTCCGGAGGGACCGACAGGGGGGACACGACCGCCCCGACGCGAGATCGGGGCAAGGGGGACACGCAGGGGGAAGTAAGCAACCAGGGGTGCTTTTCGGAGGGGTCTATAGGGGTACGCGGGCCGGACGGCTGTTGGGGGAGTCCGGCCCGGTCCTTTTTCACGGTTGCATCCTTCGTTCGCCATTCTACACTATCACCCCATGCTGACCTACGTGCGACTGCTTCGACCCGCGGACTGGGTGAAGAACGTTTTCGTGTTCGCCGCCCTGGTTTTCGGCAACCAGATGGGCAACAGCCGCCAGGTGGCTCTGTCGCTGGCCGCGTTTGCCGCCTTCTGCCTGGCCGCCTCGGCCGGGTACATTCTCAACGACATCCTTGACCGCGAGCGTGACGCCCACCATCCGACCAAGAAGAACCGTCCGATCGCCAGCGGTGCGGTCAAGCTTCCCACCGCCGGGGTCACGATGGTGGTCCTGCTGGCCGCCGCCGCGGTGATCAGCGCGTTTCTTCCGCCGCAGTTCAGATGGGTTCTGGGCGGCTACCTGGCCCTGACCATGTCCTACTCCCTGGTGCTCAAGCATCGCATGCTCCTGGACGTTCTGGTGATTGCCGTTCTTTTCGTACTGCGAGCCCTTGCCGGCGCCTGTGCCATTGACGTACCGGTGTCCTTCTGGCTTCTGGTCTGCACGTTCATGCTCTGCCTGTTTCTGGGCTTTGGAAAGCGGCGTTGCGAGATTGCCATGATTGGCGACAGTGATGACCTCATCGGCCATCGGCCGCTCCTGGTCCGCTACACCCCCGATCTGCTGAACAACCTGTTGAGCACATCGGGCGGCATCGCGATCGTCACCTTTCTGCTCTACATCAAGGACCACACTCCGCCGCTCTCCACGTTCGACACTCGCAAGGAGTATCTGGGATTCACCCTTCCGCTGGTCATCTACGGCATTTTCCGATACGCCATGCTCATCGAATTGGGCAAGGTCACCGGGCCCACCGAGCTGTTCATCCGGGACAAGGCCTTTCTGGCCACGGTGATCCTATGGGGCCTGGCCACGGCCGCCATTCTCTACGGCAGTTTCGGCGTGTTCTGATATTGCCCGTTCTTGTTCCCGTCCCTACAATGGCGGTCATCGATTCTTGGATGATGGGACTATCAGGGAGCCGAGACGCATGCCTGCTGACGAAATCGAGTTTGAGTGTGAAGAGCTGATGGACAAGGCGGTCAACTTCCTGCGGCAGGAGTTGCGGACGATTCGGACCGGGCGTGCCTCTCCGGGTCTGGTGGAGCACCTCAAGGTCCCGGTCGAATCGTACGGCTCCACGATGGATCTGCGCGAGCTGGCCAGCATCTCGGTTCCCGAGGGCAACCTGCTGCTGATCAAGCCCTATGACCCGAGCGTCCTGAAGGACATTGAGCGGGCGATTCAGGCGTCCGAACTTGGCATCACGCCGATGAGTGACGGCAAGGTGATCCGGCTGCCCGTTCCGCCGCTGTCGGGGGAGCGGCGGCAGAAGCTCCTCGCCCAGGTGCGCAAGCTTGGCGAGAACCAGAAGGTTGCGATCCGCAACACGCGTCGAGACGCCAATCGTCAGATTGACACCGAGGAGAAGGCCAAGACCATGTCCGAGGATGATGCCGAGAAGACCAAGGAGAGCATCCAGACGCTGACGACGAAGTACGAAGGGCAGATCGACAGCCTGGTCACGGCCAAGGCCAAGGAAATCGAGGAGGTCTGAACTGCCCGGGCGGCCACGGCGTCGCCTGAGTTGCTGGCAGCGGGTTGCTGCGTTCACGTTTGATCGCGGGGGTGAGATTTCCGGCCCGTCCGGGGCGGAAGGGCGGCGCAAGTTTTGCGCCCCGCCGGTTGCGGCTCCCCTGACGGTCCGGTATACTTGTGTAAGACGACCTGGTGAAGTCGGTGCGGGACGTCGAAACGTGGTCCCTGAAGACCGGTTGGCTTCGGGCCGTACGGTCATAAGGAGGGCGAAGTTTTCCCCACCGCGACGGCAACAATGCAGGTGTTCGGTCCGGGAACGGGGCTTGACTGCCATGTCCTGATTCTGAACCGGCACTATATGGCGATTCGCGTCACGAGCGCGAAGCGGGCATTCTCTCTGCTCTATCGCCACCTAGCCGAGGTGGTCCACGTCGAGGACGGGCGTTATCTCTCCTACGATTTCGAGAGTTGGTGCGAGTTGTCCGAGCTGAAGGAGCGGTTCGAGCCGCACCAGTACGACTGGGTGCGGACGGTCCGGTTCAGCCTGGCGGTGCCTCGGATCATCCGGCTGACGCTGTACGACCGGTTGCCGGCCAAGGATGTCAAGCTGAACCGCCGGAACATCTTTGCCCGGGACGGCAATCGTTGCCAGTACTGTGGCCGCAAGTTCCCCACCAGCGAGCTCAGTCTGGACCACGTTGTGCCCCGAAGTCAGAACGGCCGGGCGACCTGGGACAATCTGGTCTGCTGCTGCCTGCAGTGCAATGTCAAGAAAGGCGGCCGGACCCCGGTGCAGGCGGGCATGACGCTGATTGCCCTGCCGGCCAAGCCTCGCCGATCGCCGGCCCTGACCGTTCAACTCTCGAGCCATCGTTACCGGTCCTGGAAGCAGTTCCTCGACCACGCCTACTGGCATGTAGAACTGAAGTGAGAAGAGCGGCGGCCGGCTTCTGGCGGATGCTTGGCGGGGGGTGTGTCTCCGGGAAGCGTGAAGCCGGCTGAAGCCGGTGATGAGGAACGGCTGAACGCGGCCGGCGGCGGACGGGTCTTCGAACGGTTGGTGGAGGGGCTGGCCTTCCGTGGGGGAAACAGGCAAGGCGGCCTGGTATTGCATCCAGCAGTTATTCTGATGAGCGACGGCGACAGTGACGGCCCGGCCCGTCAGGGAGTTGCCATCGGCACCCCGTTCGCCGCTCGCGGGTTTCATGAGGTTGGCCTCTGCCTTTGGTGCTTGCGCAACCGATGGAAGACCGACTGACTGGATATGTGCCCGCAATCCGCGATAATCCAGGGCATGAGTGTTGTCTCGATCATGGGCTGCGAGAGTTACGACGCCTCGGCGGTCGAGGAGGCGGTTCGGCGGTCGGTGGAGGACCTTGGCGGCCTGTCGCGGTTTGTGCAGCCGGGCATGCGCGTTCTGCTGAAGCCCAACCTGCTGGCTGCTCGCGTTCCTGCTGAAGCGACGACGACGCATCCGGCCGTCGTGGCGGCGGTTGCCCGGCTGATCCAGGAGGCCGGGGGCGTGGTCAGCGTGGCCGACAGTCCGGGCGGGCCGTTCGTCTCGACCCTGCTCAGGAGTGTGTATTCGGCGACCGGCATGGAGCAGGTGGCCGGTGACACCGGCCTGACTCTCAACCACGATTTCACGGACACGGAGGTATTCAATCCTTCGGGCAAGCTGCTCAAGCGGGTGCATCTCATCACCGCCGTTGCCCGGGCCGACCTGGTGGTCAACCTGCCGAAGCTGAAGACGCACGGGCAGATGGTGTACACTGGAGCGGTGAAGAACCTGTTTGGTGCGATCCCGGGCACGGACAAGATCGAGTATCACATGCGTATGGCGGACTACGAGACGTTCGCGGACGCGTTGATTGACATCTACCTGGCCACCCGACCGAAGCTGACGCTGATGGATGCCGTCATCGGGATGGAGGGTGCAGGTCCGTCGGCCGGCGATCCGCGGCATCTCGGTTTCATCCTGGCCAGCGAGGACGCCTTTGCCCTGGACTATGTTGCCCTGAGCCTGGTGGGCGCCGACCCGATGCAGGTTCCGGTGATGAAGGCTGCGGCGAAGCGAGGTCTTTGTCCGACGAGCCTGGCCGACGTGACGCTTCGCGGTCGTTGCGTGGATGACGTCCGGGTCGAGCGGTTTGACATGCCGGCGATGGGCGAGATGCTCGCGGTGTCCTGGTCGCAGAGTGCACTCCTCGGGCGGCTGTCGCAGTGGATCAAGGCTCGCCCGGTCTTTCACCACGCCGTGTGCAGCGGTTGCGCCTTGTGTGCGAGGCATTGCCCGGCGAAGGTCATCACGATGGATGCCGGCAAGCCTACGGCCGATCTCAAGGGCTGCATTCGCTGCTTCTGTTGTCAGGAACTCTGCCCGTCCAAGGCGATCACGATCCAAAGACTGAGTCCTCCTCTTGCGGCCGTCCTTCGAATAGCCTTCCTGGGGTTGTCGATGATCTCGTCGAAGCTGCGTAGTTGGAGGAAGAGGCTGCCGGGGAGCTGAGCGGCGTGGTTCGGGGCTCGGGTTCCGGTGTCCCGGCAGCTGGGGCCGAACCGGGGCGAGGCTCCCGTCCGTGGCCGGTGCAGGGGTGAGTTGCTCGGATTGAGGGTGTTCTTGCCCCTGTCGTCGCCGAGGTACGAAACGAAGCCAGGGTCACTGGTGGAATCCGCCTTTCCGACCCCGCCGAGGGGATTTGCGGTGCCGTTCGCCGGCAACATGGAGCGCCAAACGAAGCCAACGCCGTTACCCAGATTCACAAGCACTGCCGGTCTTGAGGGTGATCGACCCTGACGGTGAGTGGGTGGTTGACCGGCAGCGAGGCTGCGCCGGGCTCCGTGGCAAGAACACCGCGCGTGTCCCGGAGGGAGGCGGGGCAGTGGCGGTTTGGGGGTGGCGAGAGAGGGGGAGAACCGCCGGAGGAACCTGGCGGTGGCCGGTGGATAGCGGAAGGCGGCGGGCTCGGATCTCGCGGCGGAATGTCGATTACCGCCTCGCGGCAGACCAGGGTGAGTGTCCGGTGCCGACCTACCTGGTCATGGGTTTCATGGTCAGCGGATCGCGGAGCGGCAGGTCCTTGAGTGAGCCGGTGGAGAGGGACTGGAGGGTGACGGGATGGTCGGGGTGTCCCTTGAGTATCTCCTCTCTGGGGCCGACAACGAGGATGACCACCTTGTCGGGTGTGAGGTACTGACCGGCCACGCGCTGGATGTCGGTCTTGGTGAGGGCGTCGATTTTTGGGCGGTAGTTCTTCCAGTAGTCGGGATCGGAGGCATAGCGTCCGGTGAACTCGTCGTTGGCGAAGGTGGCGGCGATCTGATCGGCGGTGACGAAGTTGTTCGGGAAGACGTCGATGAAGGATCGCTTGGAGGTATGCAATTCCTGATCGCTGACCGGTTCTGCGGCAATGCGTTTCATTTCGGTCAGGACGATGGAGGTCGCGAAGGCGACGGTCCGGGCCTTGGTCTGGAAGCCGGCCGCGAAGAAGAGCGGGTAGTACGCTCCTGCCGGGAAGTAGGAGCCGGCGGAGTAGGCCAGTCCCTCGTCGGATCGAACCCGCTTCATGATGCGCGAGGTGAATCCTCCGCCGCCGAGGATGTCGTTCATCACGGTCACGGCGTAGTAGTCGGGATTATCCCGCCGGATGCCGGGCAGGAGGACGCCGACGCGGCCCTGGTTGACCTCGGGCTTGTTGACCAGGTAGACACCGGGGGCGGCGAAGGTGGCGTTGGTGGGACATGGTGGCGCGGTCTTGCCGGTGATGGGCCAGTCCTTGAGGAAGGCGTCGAGTTTGCTGATCATCTCGGCGCGTTCGAAGTCGCCGCTGACCGCGAGGACCATGTTGGCGGGGTGGAAGAACTGACGGTGGAATGCCACGAGGTCGTCACGGGTGACGGACTCGAGGGAGGCCGCGGTGGCGTGGCGGTTGGTGAAGAACGGCTCGCCGAATGCCAGGAAGCCGCGTTCGCGCTGCTCGATACTGGCCGAGGCGTCGTTGCGTTCGCGCATGGACTGCAGTTCCTGCTGTTTGAGGAGGGCGAGCCGGTCCTCCTGGAATCGCGGGGTGGTGAGGATTTGGCGCAGGATGGCGAGGCCCTGGTCGAAGTCCTTGGTCAGGATATTCAGGCGGGCGGACATCTCGGTACTGGATGCATGCACGGCGAGTTCGGCGGCCAGGAACTCGAGGCGTTCCTCGAGCTGTTCGGCGGTTTGGGATTGGGTGCCGCCCTGGGTGAGCAGATCGGCGAGGAGGGAGTTCAGCGGCTCCTTGCCGGCGGGGACGGCGTAGGCCGGAGCGCGGACGAGCACCTGCACGGTGATGAGGGGTCGTGAGCGGTCGGGTACCAGGTAGGCGACCGGCCCGGCGGCGAGCGGCACGCGGTAGTCAGCGGGAGCCGGCGGATGGTAGACCAGTGGTGGGTAGGTGAGCTTTTCCGGGCGGTCGGGGATAGTCGTCCTGGTCACGGCGGTGCTGCATCCCACGACGATCAGGGCGAGGCAGCTGGCCAGCAAGCGTGCATTGCGGTGTGGCTGGATCATGGTTTATTCCTCATCCGAAGAGCCTTTTAACTCTTTTCACTGATCCACGGGGCTTGGCGGGGTTGCGGGCGGCTTGCGGGTGAGCAAGGCGACGGCCCGGTTCTCGGGGGTGAAGTACTGTTTGGCCACGCGTCGGACGTCGGCCGCCGTGACCGCCTGGAGTTTGGGGCCGGCCTGGTTGATCTCGCGCCAGTCGCCCTGTCCGTCGTAGTGGATGAGCTGCATGAAGATGGCGTAGTTATTGGCGAGCTTGCGGTACTCGCGTGCGGCGAACTGGTTTTTGACCTTCTGGAGTTCCTCGGCGGGCACGTCCTCGCGGGCGAGGTGATGGAGTACGGTGTAGACGGCCTGCTCGCATTCCGCCGGGGTGTGCGGCTCGCGGGCTTCAGCGCTGATGGCGAAGCCGCCGGCCCACTTGCGGCAGTCATCGGCGGCGGAGACGGAGGTGGCGATCTGGTTCTTGAGAACCAGGGCCTTGTGCAGGCGGCCGGTCCGCCCCTCGAGCAGGCCGCAGAGTACGGCCAGGGGGTAGGAGTCGCGGTGAGCGGAGGCGACGGTCTGCCAGGCGATCCAGACCTGGGGGTTGGCGTCGACCTGGGCGTTCATTCTTCGCTCGATCGGGTGGCGGGGATCTGCGGTGATCACCTCTGGCGGATCGATGCTGCCACGGGCGATCCGGCCGAAGTATCGCTCGGCCAGAGGGATGACGACGTCGGGCTTGAGATCGCCGACGAGGACAAGGGTGATGTTCTGTGGTGCGTAGTAGATGGCGAAGAATTCGTCTGCCTGGGCCTTGGTGATGGCGGGCAGATCCGACGGCCAGCCCACGACGGGCCAGGCGTACGGATGGCCGCCCCAAGCCAGGGCCTCGAACGCCTCGCCGGCCTTGCCGAGCGGAGTGGAATCGACGCCGAGGCGGCGTTCTTCCTGGACCACGTCGCGTTCGGAGTAGAACTCGCGGAAGACGTGGTTGAGCAGGCGGTCGGACTCCATCCACATCCAGAGTTCGAGTTTATTGGCCGGTACGGTGACGAAGTAAGCTGTCTGATCGTTCGATGTGAAGGCGTTGAGGTGGCTGCCGCCGGCCGCGGTGTATACCAGATCGAACTCGTCCTTGACCATGTTGGCTCGCTGCCGGGTGATGAGCTCATCGAACTGCTTCTTCAGTTCGCGCCAACGGGGGGTGGCGTTCTCCGGTTTAAGGATGTCGTCGATTTCGCCACGGCGGAGGCCGGCCCGCATTCTGGTCTCCTCCTCGCGCATCTGGGCGCGAAGCACCTCCTGCCTAGCGATGATCTCCTGGTCCACGGCGTTGTTCCTGGTTCCGATCGTGGTACTGCCCTTGAACATCATATGCTCGAACAAGTGGGCAATACCTGTGATTCCCGGTCGCTCATTTGAGCTGCCGACGTGGGCGACCCACCCGCCGGCGATGGTGGGCTCGGTATGGCGTTCGACCATGAGCACGCGCATGCCGTTGGAGAGCGACTTCTCGACCACGGGCACTTCCTGAGCGTGGGATGGGCGACTGAAAGCGAGGATCAGAACCAAGCCGCTGACGGTACGCTTCGTGGTAAGGTGATTGCTGCGCATGGCTGCTAGGAGTAACTCTCTGCACCGGGACTGTCAACCCTGATATGGTCCGGGACAACATCGGGAAGTGAGCGTTGAGGGAGGAGTGGTCGACGCGGCCGGGCCTCGAGCCGAGGTTCATGAGGGGGGGGTGAAGGCCGGATAGTGGGTTTGATCCCGGTGCCGGACGGAGGCCGGCTACCCGCACCGCGGAGGGTGCAGGGGGCGGAGGTGGCTGCTTCCCCAGTTCGGTTTGCTGGTGTACAGTAGCCGCCGTCTCTTGCTTCTGCATGGTGTATCAAGGAAAGGAGTAACGGATGCATCGGATCACGTTTTGGCTCGGGGCTGTGATTGGAATGACGACCTGGCTGCTGCCGGCGGCAGTTCGGGTCTGCGCCGCCCCGCCGGATCAGGCCATCATTCGCACGGATGTGCAGACCGGCTTTGCCAACGGCGGCTGGAACCTGGACCGCTACAGTGACCTACCCAGGCTGGACGCCAACAAGAGCATGCCCTTGGCCGACCTGAAGGGGCCGGGCGTCATCCGCCACATTCACATCACCCGCCATCAACCCAAGGATCTTGCCGCCCGGGGCGTGGTGCTCGAGATCTGGTTTGACGACGCCGAGGAGCCGGCGGTTCAGTGTCCGCTGGCCGACTTTTTCGGCGACGGGTGCAACGGGAGCGGCCGCGATTTCTCCTCCCTGTTCATCGAGTGCGCCCCGTGGAGCTACAACTGTTACTTCCAGATGCCATTCAAGTCCCGTGCCCGCGTGTTTCTCCGCAACGACACTGACAAGAACCTATCCAGTTACAGCTATCTCGAGTGGGAGAATCTGCCGGAATGGGATGAGCGGCTCGGCTACTTTCACGCCACCTACAGCCGGAGGTGTTTCCAGATGGCGACAACCACCGACCAGGTGTTCTTCGAGACCGAGGGTTCGGGGCACATCATTGGCCGCCAGTTCAGCGTGGTGACGGACGAGCCGGTTTTCGAGCGTTTTTCGGCGGTCATGGAAGCCAACAACGAGGTAGACATTGACGGCCAGCCGCGTCGGGTGGACTATCTGGGCAGCGAAGACTCGTTCACCTTCAGCTGGGGTTTTCAGCAGCCGTTCACCGGTCTGCGGGCGGGCATGACGCTGGTCAAAGGCGATCTGCCCTGCATGCTTTCGATATACCGCTTCCACGATCATCAGCCGATCCGCTTCGGCAAGTCGCTCCGCTGGCACCTGAACTGGAGCCAGGAGAAGCAGATGTCTGGCAACAAGAAGTTTGGCCCGAAGTGGGAAGAAGCCATTGCGAAGGGTGGCGGTTGGGTCGACTACGCCACGGTCTACTACTGGTATCAGAACTCGCCTGGCGGCTACAAGCACCAGCCCTTGCCGGCGGTGGCCGAGCGAGCCAAGCTCATCGCCAAGCCTGACCGCGCGGGGCCGTGAAACCCGGTCTGGGGGCGGGCGGCAGCGATGGAGGGAACGAAGAGGGATGCTGGTCGAAGCTGCGGTAGGGCCATTCCCATCCGTCTCTCTTTGGGCAACCGGTGTTCGCGGCGTTGAACAACCTGTCCAGCGCGAGGCTGGGCATTGTATCGGCTCGGCCGGCGAAAGGCACTTGGCGGTGGATGTTATGGCCGGCATTCGGGGGCGGCCAAGGACTCGCCGCTGAAGCAGCGTTGGAGCAGGCCGAAGTCGGACTGATCGACATCGCCGTCGCTGTCGAGGTCGGCGATCCGGCAGCACGGGTTCGTCCAGGGCAGATCCGGGCCGGTGAAGCAGGCGGCCAGGGAGTCGACGTCGGAGCGGGCAACGCGGCGGTCGAAATCGAGATCTGCGGGGGGACGATCCATGGCCATCCGGGCGCCCAGGTCATTTAGTGCAAGGCAGTCGAGGCAGTCGTCAAGGCCGTTGTTGAATACCAGCCAGATTGGATCGGACTTGATCGTGTCCGCGGCGAGGGTGACTTCGATCTGGATGAGGTAGATGCCGCTGGTCGCCTGAAGGCCGTCCTGGCTGGCGGGCACGGCATTCCCATCTGCCCCCAACAAGAAGAAGCTGACATGCTGGTGGATCTCGCCGTCGCTGGTCACGGTCGCGAAGTTGAAGCCGGCCACGAAGCCTGTTCCGGTTCCGGCGTAGCGGTTCTGGAAGCCGAATTTGATGCGGAGCCGCTCCTGGTTGACTACGGGTCCGAAGTGGGCCGGTCCCGTCCCGTCCCAATAGAGCAGGTCGGACAGGATATTGAATCCCACTTGGGTGCCCGGAGGCAAGCCGCTGCCGGCCACGGCTCCGAAACCGGGCTTGTCGGTGAAGAACGGGTCCAGGGCGTTGACCTGGAAGGCGCTGCTCCAGAGTCGCGTGCCAGTATCCAACAGCAAGGCGTTTTCGGGATGATCCAGGTGGTAGACGCCGGTCTGGAGGTGGCCGTTGTGGGCCTGGATTCCGATGTCCCGGTGCCCCTGAGGCCCGCAGGCCCGGCTTTCGGCTTGCAGGACGAGTGCCCCGAGAACCGTGCGAACCGCTGCGGCGACTATCGCGTTCCGGTTCATTTTCGCCCCCTAGGTCGGCAGACCAGGCAGAGCGCGGCCCCGACCGCCAAGGCGTTCGCGGGTTCCGGCGCCAGGTGCCGAGCCGCCCAGTCGAGGGCCAGGTCGTGGTTCTCCTCGGCGTCGCCGTTGTTCAACACGATCCAGAACGGCTCAGAGGGCGACACGCCCTGGAGGGAGGTATGCAGTTGCACGGTCAGCAGGTAGATACCTGCGGTCGGCTGGACTCCGTCGTTGGGAATGGGATTGCCGTCGGCGCCAAGGAGCTCGAAGGTGAGATGCTGGTGGAGGCCGCCGTCGGGGTCGATGATTGCGAAGAAGTAGCCGCTGACCGGGCCGTCTGCGACGGTCACCGACTGCGAGCCCCGGCTGATCTGGAGGGACTCGCCGGCCGGGACCGTCCCGAACCCCGCGCCCGTCCAGCCCTTCAGGCCGTCGAGAAGTGTGAATCCGACGAACTCGCCTGCCCCCTCCGGGAAAGCACCGGGTTCAGCCAGGAAGCCGGGATCCTCGGTCATGAAGGGCTGATCGGGATCGTCCGCGCCCAGTTCCGCACCGAAGACTCGATGGTGATCAGCGGTCGGCACGACCTGGCCGCCCAGGAGCTGAGCCGTGCCGATCATTACTTTGCCGTCGGCCACATACGGTCTCGCGTCCAGGTGAGCGCCCCGCGTGACGCTGCAAGCCGCCGCGAGGGCGAGACCGCAAGCGATAAGGCCTGTGTAGCGCATTCGAGTATTCTCCCTGTCATGTCTGACCAACAGAATGTTCTGACGCAACCGGATCGATCGATACCCAACGAAGGTCGATCCTGGGTCACCGATTCTGGTAGTTAATCCGCAAGCCGGGATCGAACTTATTCCGTTCCATATCTCGATACACTTTCTGGAACTGCAGGCTCTCGGCGTGCCCGTCGAGGAATCCGTAGTTGGAGACCGATTCCCTGGACCACTTGGGTCCGCCGTGGGCCTGGATCTCGATTTGAGTCGCCGCCATGACCGGGGGATCGCTGGCATCGGCCCACTTCTCCACGTGCGGATGGTCGGAGGCGGCCAGGCACTCGCCGGCGTGGTAGTATGAGTTAGTGGGATCGCACTCCTCCACCATGTAGAGGAAGTGGACGATGGATGAGGGAGCGGGAATCTTCTCGATCCGTTCCCAGGTCACGTGCCGTCCGGTCAGATCGGGTACCGTATCCGCATCGAGGAAGTTGTTCACCCCGTAGCTGGTTCGGCGGAACGGAAAGCCGCGTTTGCCGTCCACCGGAATTCCCTGTCCGCCCTCCGTTTCCGGCCAGTGGGGACTCTGATCCACGGGGGATCGAGCCGCGAGCCGGTCTTTGTAGATCTGTTGGAGGCTCCTGATCCAGGCGACCTCGCTCTTGTCGTCATGGACGCCGTGCATAAGCCCCACGCGGATCAGATATCCGTTGTTGGCCGTCATGTACAGCCAGTGGGCGGTTTCCATGCCCTTGATGTTGCTCAGGCACAGCGTCCGCTTGGCGGATTGCCGGGCCTTGGTCAGGGAAGGCAGTAGGATGGCCAGGAGCAGGGCGATGATCGCCACCACCACCAGCACCTCGATCAAGGTAAAGCCTTGTCGCCGCATGGGGCGGGCCTCCTGTGGCCTGAACCGCGCCGCACGGCCTCCGGCCGGGGTGCGGGTTCATGGCTCTGGTGACCGTGTTGGCAGCCGGAACGGCCGGTTGTTCGGCTTCAGGCTTGCAGCCGTGAAGGCGGGGTGACCGGTCTTCCGGTGGCATGGCCGCTGTGGACGGTTTGTTCGGGAGGGTTCTGGGGAATCAGCGGGCGGGAGGCGCCCGGGACGCGATGGGGCGGGCAGGATCGGGGGCAGCGAACCGCTCGGTGACCGGCCGGGGCTCATTCTGGCGCAGTGGTGCATGAAATGCCACCCCCGCCTCGTTCTGGGGAGCCGAGGCCTTGTTGCCCTGCAGGGCCTGGCAGACCGTGCAGGAGCCTTGGTCGTGGCCGTCGTGCTCGTAGGCCAGGTGGAGCGCGAGCATCAGTCCGCTGGTCGCACCCAGCCAGCAACACAAGGTTCCGATGGCAAGCCCGCGCCGCGTCATGCCGCCCTCGTAATACGAAGTACTACCGGGCCAGTCTAATGGACGCGTCCGCGGCTGTCAAGCGGTCGAGGGAGGGGGCCGGGGGCTTGCCGGGGCGATCTCGTGGGGCTGCCGGAGTGTCGGCGGGGTGGTCGCGGGGAGGCTTGGCTGCGGTTCCACCGCGGCGAGTAGTGCAGGGGGTCGGATTACAGCTTGAGGCCGTGGGCCTTGGCCGCATCGTGGAGGGTAGCGGCCATGATCTCGTAGCCTGCGTAGTGGGGGTGCAGGCCGTCGCGGGCGAGGGTTTTGAGCAGGGCGCCGTTCGGGTCGCGCATTCTGTTCCAGTAGTCCACGTAGACGCACCCCTTGGCGGCGGCCGTGGCCTTGATTTGCTCGTTGATTTGCGGCAGCAGGCGAGCCTTGCCTGGATGGTCGCGGGTATCCGGGTTCGTGGGCACGATCGAGCAGACGAGGACGTTCACCCCAGCCCCCCGGGCCTTGTCCAACATCGACTCGACCGCCCTGACCACGGTCTGGACGATTTCCTGGTCGCTCTTTTTCGCCTCCAGCATGCGGGCTACATCGTTGGTGCCGGCCAAGATGACGACGTTTCGTGGGCGGAGCTGAATCACATCCGCATCGAACCGCCTGTCCATGTTGACCGCGAGATCGCCGCTGATGCCCCGGTTCAGAATGACGCCGCTGCTCGGCCGGAAGTAAGCGGCCAGTTCCCAGAACTCGGTGATCGAGTCGCCCATGAACACCGTGCCGACGGCGATGTCCTGGCGGATGATTTCCTCGTTCCAGAAATCGAAGAACGCGCGGCGTGTATCGGCCGCCGCGCGCTTATCGGCGGTTCCGAACTTACCCGGCTTGGTGAGTTGCTCCTTCTGCGGGGTTGTTCTTCCCGCGTGGGGGAGGGCCTGCGGGCCTGCACACCCGGCCAATGAGGCCCAGGTCACCAGAGCCAGGACGGTCGACGCCCACACGATGGTGTTTGAAGGGCTGCGGCGCATGTGCTTCTCCTCGAGTCAGCGATGATGTCGGCACTGTAGCCTCAAGGCCTGTGGCGAGCAAGGGCACGGCCATGAACGGAGCCTCCTCACTGGCTCCATGTTTGTTCAATCGGGTTTGGCGCTTTTCGAACCGATCGAGGCTCTGGCGATATCCTCGGCGGTGCGGTAGCTCGCCTGCCGGTAGCGCTCGTGAGGTGTCACGCAGTGCACGATACTGATGCTGGTGACGGCGAGGGCTGCCAAGGTAAGGAGTCCTGCGATCAACGCGCCGACGGCGTACCGGCCGGCCAGCCGGTCTGACTCAACGAACATGGCGCCGCCGAGCAGGTACAGGGTCACGGTGAGGAGGACGATGGCGCCGACGCACTTGACGACCACGAGGGGAGGCATGGGCAGAAGGTGTCCGCCCTCGGGCCGGAAGATGCAGCGGGGGCAGCGCGGGCGGCCGTTGAGCCCGATCATCACCTCGCCGAACTCCCCGCAGGCGGAGCATTCGCCGACGCTGCGGCCCTGGTGAACGGCCCGTGCCGAGCGCATGAGGATGCGGTAGGCGTTTGAGATCAGGACGAACCGCCGGCGGGCATCTTCGTCCCCGCGGTGTTTGTCCGGGTGCATTCTCAGCGCCAGGCGCCGGTAGGCGTGTTTCACGTCCTCGACGGCGACGGGGTCTCGCAGGCCGAGGAGGGTCATGCAATCGCGGGCCGACATCCGTCGAGCGACGCATGACAGGCAGGATGGTCGTCGGTCGTGATCGAGGACGACCTCGCCCACCTGGCCGCACCGCCCGCATTCACCCAGCCGCCACCCCGGGTCGATCCGGCGAGACTGTCGCATGAGGGTTCGATAGGCGCTGGCCAGGATGATGAAGTGGCGGCGGGCCTGGTCGTCGCCTGGATGACGATCAGGGTGCATCCGCCGGGCCAATGTTCGATATGCCCGACGGATGTCATCTGCCGACGCCGGCGCGGTCAGTTCCAGCAGCCTCATGCAGTCTGAGGTAGTGCGGGCAACAACCAATGAACAGGCTCCAGCTCCCCTCCCCAGCACACCGGAGCGAGGCAGAGGAGGTCAGGGCCTATTGTAATCTGACCGCTGGGATGGTGACAACGCCGGCCGCCAGCCGTTCGCTCAGCTCTCCTCCTGGTATTCGTAGAAGAGCCGTGCGACCTCGGCGGCCAGGGACTCGGCCATGACTTGCTGGGCTTCCTTGACGGTCTTGCATTGGCGGATATCGTGGGGGGAGACCTTGACCTCGACGATTTTGCCCTCGGTGGTCGTCGGCCAGAGGCGTACGTCGTCCCGTCGCTCGGCCTGGGCGTTGACGATCTTGACGGACGCGCCGAAGTAGGCGGGCGTTCCCGACCACTCCAGCTCGTCGGGGAGGGAATACCGGCTGATGTTCAGCCAGATCACGATATCGGCCTTGACCAGCCGGCCGACCTCGCGGGCCCCGCGCTTGTCGAAATTCGGCTCGCTCTGGCGTACCTTGGCGAGTTCCTCGTTGGTCGTCACCCGGTCCACCAAGTCCTGCTCGCGAAGCTCCTGGGCCAAGGCGTCGACGAGCAGGTCGCAGATCTGCCGCGGTTGAGCCAAGTCTCGATCGTCGTCCACCAGGATGAGCACAGGCTTCCTGGGCAGCTCGTAGCTGACCGCCTTTTTGGGAGGCTTGACCACTCCGAGCGTGTACCAGAATGCTCCTGCCTGCTGGCCCGCGCAGCCGGCGGCCGCCAGGAGACCGGCCACCATGGGCAGCAGCAGGATGCGACAGATCGAGCCAGGGGGGCAACGTGATGATGATCTGGGCATGCCTTGATCCTCGGTGACGTACGACGGCAGCGAGTACCGGGAGGGGGTTGCTCTGCTCTGCTTGCCTGAAGACGGGCCACGCTGCACGTCAAACACAGGATCACCCTCGCTCGGCCTAATCGAGCTGGCGTTCGTATTCGTGGAACTTCTTGCCGACTTCCGCGGTGAACATCTCATACGTCCGCTGGCGGACCTGGTCGGCCCGGACGTTGGTGAAGCCGATTTCCTTCTCTTCCGGGCAGACCACCTTCACCTCGCGGAGAGGGATGCGTTCGGCTGGATCGCCCTTGGTCAAGTCGTGGACTTCCACCGAGGAGTACATTCGCCCGCGGTAGAAGTGGGCCATGCCCGGATCGCGCAGAGAGAACTGGTACAGTGAGAGATGGATCACCACGTCCACCTGGAAGTGCTTGCCCAGTTCGACCGGATCGACCTCGGTGCTGCGGCTCTTCTCCAGGTACTTTTCGACCACCTCCGGCTCCACCGTCTCGAAGTCCTTGACGTTGGTCTTGAGATAGGCGGCCAGATGCTTAGCCAGCTCAAGGCGGATATGGGGGTAGTCCCACTTGATCTCGATCGGGGCCCAGACGTAGATGAGCGTCTTCTTGGCCGGCAGCCGGCTGAACTCGGCATCGACTTTCTCGGTTTTCTCGCCGCTGGCAATCGCGATTGCCTTGAAGACGCTACAGCCGCACAGCACGGGGATGCAGAGGGTCATGGCCGTCAAGCAGGACAGCCGCGGGTTGACCGAGCTTCGGTTAGGCCTAGGCATGTGCGGTGTCAGTCTCCTCTTTTTGGTGTTGCCTGTCCGCGGGGCAGGCAGCAACCTGTATCTGGCCTTGGCGGGCTTCCCGCGGCCAGTTCGGGGCGCGGGAGCGGGCCAACGGTGGTCGAGCCTTATTCCGGGGGCTGGCTACCCCCTCGTGGGGGAAGCGGGCGTGGCCCGGGCGGCGTCATTCTACCCTTCTGGCCATCGCACCGGTAGCGAGCCATCCAGCAGGCCGAGGGCGATAGTCAGGCCCCAGGCAGCCACCAGCATCAGGGCCACCCAGTATACCAGCCGTGCGGCGTCGACTCGATACCAGTTCAGGGTCGGATATCGCCCGGTCATCATGCAGAAGGCCGCCGCCACGCCGACTACGGCCGTTGCGATCGCCAGCAGGGCCCCTGCGACTTGGGCTCGGAGGGCGGCTCGCAGCTGTCCGTGGGTGACGCAGACGAAGGCCGTGGTCATCCCGCAGGTCGGGCAAGGCAATCCGGTGATCGCCACGAAGCCGCAGGGAGGCAAGCCCATTTGGCGATGGGTGCCCATATGGCTATCGTCTGGTGTCAGGCGGGCGGCCACGACCAGGACGGCCACAGCGACGGCGGTGATCCCTGCGGCGTAAACCCGTCCCCAGACTGGGGAATCCACGTGGGCCATCACGACCAAGGGCCCGAGGGGGTGCTTCGCGGGCCGAGCCATTCTGAGACTCGTCGCGGAGACATCAGGGGCATTGCGATCCACATCCATGCGTTCTCCAGCGTATCTGGGTGGGCAGGTGGGGTCAATGCCGGTACTGAGTTCAGGTGTTTGTCCGGCCGTGGCGGGCGGAAGCGAGGTTTCGCAGTCACGGCAATGGTGTGTCGACTCCGGGCCGCACTTCTGTTTGACGCTCCTCACTCATGACACAGTCACCCCTCTTGGTTCGCCCCTACCGTCCCGCCGCGCACCAGGCGCGCTGTTGTTGTGCCCAGGTTTTGAGGTTTCCGGGCAGGGTGTTGTCCTGGGTTGCCCGGTCGTACCAGGAGATGGCCGCCTCTTCGCGGCCCAGCCTGCGATTGAGCTCGCCCAGAAGGTAGCAGGCGGGGGCGCGGTTGGCGGGGCTGACCTGTTTTGATGTCACTGCGGCCTCGAAACACTCGAGGGCGGCGGCCTGGTAGCGACGTTCCAGGTCGATCGAGTCCCGCATTCGCTTGATGGCAGTGCGCAAGGACTCGGGGAAGGGTTGGTGGGTGACGAGGGCGTCGAGCATCGGCACGGTCTGGGTGTGCTCGCCATGTCGGCGCAGGATCAGGGCCAGGGCAAGTTCCACGTAGGGTTTCTGGAAGCGGTTGAACCGGCCGCTGGCGATAGCCTCGGCGACCCGGGTAGCGGTTTGCATTTCGATGTCCACCGGGTTGCCGCCCGCTGGCAGCGGCGGCCGCCAGCGTTCGATGAACGCCATCACCCGCACCAGGCGATCTTCGGGGGGCAGCACGGAGCCCTCGTCGCGAGCGACCCAGGCCGCTCGCAAGTTCAGCCAGCCCAGGGCTTCCTTGGATTGCCGGCGCCACTGGTAGCATGTGATTGCCAATGCATATCGATCGGCGGCGTCCAGATCTCGGGGGTCGTTCTCGGGGCCAAAGCCTTTGGGCAGAGTCAAGCGTGGCTTCTTCAGGATCTTGTCCCGCACGTCGGGCGGGATGGCGGTCTTGGGGTCGAAGTCGGTCGAGTAACCGCTGTAACCGCACTTGGGGCAGGTGGCGATGCGGTAGTAGACCGGTTCCGGCCCGAGCGCGTGGGCGAACAGGTCGCGGTCGATTCCCCCTCGCGTATCGCCTTCCGGGCAGAAGAGGGCGTTGAAGACCTGTTTGCACACCGGGCAGTCCCGTTTGACCTCGGTCAAGCCCGGGCGCGGTGCGGCGATGATAGTCGTCATCAGCAGGAACACAAGAACGGTCGTCGTCATCGTATGACTCCGCCGGGATTATCGCACATGGCAGGTTGGAGTGTAAGTGGAGGACGGAGGAAGCCGGATCAAGTCCGCGGCAAGTTGGGTGGTGACGCAGAAACCGCGGGCCGCCTGAGTAGGGTCACTGGGGTTACGGGGGTGAGGAGGCCGACCACGACGAACCGCAATCGACTGGCTTGGGGGGCGCCTTCAGCGGGGAAGGTTGCTGAAGCGGCCTTGCGGGACGGCCGCGATCGCCGCAGCCTATGGAGGTGACGTTCGCATGGTCCCAGTCCGTCCGGGAGTCATGTTGGTTCACCTGCTCCCGATCCTTTGGCGCACTACAGGGTCGCATCGACAGAATGGGATTACAGGGCGGGCCTCGCGCCCAGGACTTGGCATGGCGAATCGCGGGGACGACGCGAACGACGGCTTTGACACGAACCGGGGATGCACTTAACCTCGCGTCGCCGGTGCCGGGTGGGTCGATTGCGAGTATGTCATGAGGCCGCAGACCGGAGGGAAGCCCGGGACATGATACCGACCGAAGATCCAGCTCTCAGGTCCGAAGCCGCCGGCCGGAGCTACAAGTATTACGACCTGGTCATGGCCGCCTTCGTGACGGTCCTGCTGTGCTCGAACCTGATCGGACCGGGCAAGGCCTGCATGGTGTGGGGAGTCACTTTCGGGGCGGGCAACTTGTTCTTTCCGATCAGCTACATTTTCGGCGACGTGCTGACCGAGGTTTACGGCTATTCACGGACCCGGAAGGTGATCTGGGCCGGCTTCGTTGCCCTGGCCTTTGCGGGACTGATGGGTCTGGCCGTAGTGCGGATGCCGCCGGACCCGGCGGTTCCGTTCAACCGTCAGATTCAGCCGGCGCTGGAACTGGTGTTTGGCAACACCTGGCGGATCGTGTTGGCGTCAATGCTGGCCTACTGGGCCGGCGACTTCACCAACTCGTATGTCATGGCCAAGATGAAGTTGCTGACCCGGGGCCGATGGTTGTGGAGCCGCACGATCACCTCGACACTGGCCGGCCAGGCGGTGGACAGCACGATTTTCTATCCGCTCGCGTTCCTGGGGCTATGGGAGGCGGAGACGATCCTGAAGGTCATCGCGTTCAACTGCGTCTTCAAGGTGAGCGTGGAAGCAGTGCTCACGCCGGTGACCTACGCTGTGGTGGCTTTTCTGAAGCGGGCTGAGAACGAGGACTACTACGACTGGCACACGGACTTCAACCCGTTCTCGCTGAAGAGTAGCTGAGGGAGAGCGTGGTTTCCGAACGGTGGTGGGCTCCGGTGCGGATCGTCGGGAACCCACGCCGCGGTAGAGCCCTCGCGGTCGACGTCGTTACGGCACAGGCAGATCGCGGAACGTGAACGCGATGCTCTGAGGCTTGCCGACCAGTTCGGTCATTGTGCAGGTGATCTTCTTGATGCCGACGCCTTCCGGGAGCGGTGGGAAGGTGAAGGTCTGCGACGTGGTGACGGGACTGCTGCGTGAAGCGTCTGCTCCGCTGCGGCTGCCGAAGCTGAACGAGTTTGACGGGCGTCCGCCGCCCATGGTTCCGCCGCCGCTGGCCCACCCGCCGCCGCTGGCCCACCCGCCGCCGCTGCCGCCGCCGGCGGTGCCGGCCCCGAAACCCTGGGGAGAGTAAGTCGTCCCCTTACCATCTTCAAGAATGACACGCACCCGAGGGGCGGTGCCGCCCATGGCTTTGAAGGAATCGCCGCGTGCTCCGGCTTCCTGCGGCGAGGAGACACTCAAGGCGACCGTGACGCCGTCGTCCGAGCTGGCAACGTCATCCAGCCGAACCGTCGCGCCCTTGAGTCGGCGGGTGGGCTTCTGATCCATTTCGTCCTGCTTGAACACCGTGGTCTGCACTCGCGCGTTTGCGACGAGCAGCTTGCCGTCGAGCAGCTTGATCGTCTCGACGTTCTTGTTGGCGATGTTCAGGTGGACGGCCGCACATCCGCCTTCTCGGGGATAGTCGACGCCGGGTAGTACCAGTTTCATGGACGACGGCGTCTCCGGCGAGTCCAGCTTGGCGCCGCGATCGTCGGTGGCCTGAACCTTGCCCACCACGGCGCAGAGCAGCTGATTTCCCTGCCCCTTGGGTCCCTCGACGCGCAGATCCACGACCAGGTTGGGACGATGGAAGGACCCGCTGAATCCGCCGCCGCCGGTGCGGGTCATGGTCCGGGTCTCGAAACCGGGCCCGGAGCGGCGATCTTCCCTGGTTTCGAGGTTCATCTCGAAGGGGAACCCGGTGTCGACCATGGCAATCCCCTTTCCTGCTACCCAGCGCACGGCATCGACGTTGATCTTGTACTTGCCGGCCGAGATAGTGGCCAGAACATCCCGGCGGGTCTCGTCGTCGGCCGGAAGGGCTTTCTCCTCGTCGCGGACGGCCGGTTTTTTCGATGCCGCGGCCCTGGTGATCATGCCGTTCCCGTTTCTGGGGGGCTGGGCCACGAGTCGCCACGGCAAGAGTCCGACGAGGGCGACGATGAGCAGCGAAATGGAAAGGGGTTTCATCCAGCGGGAGTGATCGTGCAGTTCTCTCATGGCCTTCAATCTCCGTTTCAGGAACTCGAATGACTCCACGACGCCGACGGTCACCAGGAGGTTTGGCGACGCCCGGTTGCGATCCGCCAATTCGACCAGCAATGTGCCATAGTCGGCGAGCGATGCATTGGTGTGGGCGACTGCACAGGCGTCACAGGCCAGTTCCTGGTTCAACCGCAACTCGCGGAGGGCGATCCAAACCAGGGGGTGGAAGAAGAACAGGCCCCAAATGGCCGTGGCCACCCAGTTCCAGACCAGATCGCCGCGGCGGATGTGGGCCATTTCGTGGCGTAGGATCATCTGCAGCCGCTCCGGACCGGCGTCCCGGACGAGGGCGGCGGGCAGCACAACGCTAGTTCGAAGGGCCCCGAAGACGACCGGGCTTTCGCAAGCGTCTCCGATGAGCAACAGCGGTGGGTTGGAGAGACCCAGTTCGTCGGCCAGCTTCTCGCAAAGGCTCAGGATGCTTGCGTCTTTGACGAGCACGCATCCTTTTCGCCATCGCCGAGCGGCTCTGACCCGGGCCAGGAGAACGGTGGCGGCACCGGCCACACCCAGTGCCCACAGTGCGACCAAGATGCCGCGGATCAGGTTGGTTCGATCGGGAGCCGGAAGAGGGGGGGAGGCGTAGGTGGCCGTATCTGAGGGGGTGGCGGTCGGATTGCCCCCGGTGACCGGTTGCCGGGGCGGAGTCTGTGCCGCAACCGTGGGTTGGGCAGGGGGCGTGGCCTCGGCGACGGCTGGCGGCTCGACTTGTGGTCGCGGGAGCCAGGGCAGGTCGATGGTTCCCGGCCAGAGAGCGACCAGCAGGACTTTCACCAGGACGAGCCGCCACATCCAGCAGCGTGCCCAAGGGGGGATGCTCTGGGCCGATCGGCACAGGCACCAGACCAGGACGATGCCGACCGCCCCCTGCCAGGACGCGCGATAGAGGGCTGCGAGCCAGTCGTGGGCAACGACGTTAAACTCGATGGAGGATGGGATCATTCTGTGCCCTCGTTGCGTTTGGACTCCAGGTCTTGGACCAGCTTCTTGAGTTCGGCGAGTTCCTCGTCGCTGATCTTGTCGGAGCGTGAGAGGTAGGCGAGGAACGGGGACAATACGCCGTTCAGCATGTTGTCCACGAAACTCTGAACGAGCCCCTGGCTCATTTCGGCCACTGACTTCTTGGGCGAGTATCGGTAGATCCCCCCGCTCTTGCGGCGTACGAGGAAGCCCTTGGCTCGCAGCCGCTCCATGACGGTCAGGACGGTGGTGCGGGCCTGGCCGGTGCTGACGGCCACGTGATCGGCCACCTCGCGAACGGTGATCGGATGGCGCTCACCGACGTAGCGGAGGATTTCCCACTCTGCTTGCCCGAGGTTGAACTGACTCATGACCGGCTCCCTGGCTGAGCCTGGGCGGCGATGGGCCACTGCCGCGGTGGTGCGGCGATGGGGCCCGGGTGGGCCGCGGACTCCGGGTTCGGGCGGCCGTGCACGCCGAGGCAGGCATCCAGCCTACTGATGTAGTCAACACATAGACTATACATGTAGTCAGGCCGGGAGTCAAATCGGAAGCCGAGAATTCTCGAGGATTCGCTCGAAGTGCCGGCCGGGGCGGTCCGGGGGGGGGGCGATTGGCTCGACGGCGAGTTGGCCGGGCCCAGGTCGGGTGCATGGCAGGCCGGGTGTTGACTCGGCGGCGTCAGCCTCCCGCTCTGAGCCGGAGCACGGTCAGCGAGGATGGCGGGAACGTATGACCGAAGTCGGAACCGGCGGTGGTCACAGGGCTTGTGACAGGGGCGATCCTGCGGGGCTCGGCGAGCGAGTTCTCGTCGCCGGGTTTCGCGCCGGCCAGGACGATGGCTGTGGCCTGGGGGGCGATCTTGCCGGCGTCCTTGATCGACAGGATGGCAGTCACGGGCTCGCTGGCGCTGTTGACGACCTTGAGAAGCACCTCGCCTGTCTTTCGGTGGAGCGAGGCGGTCGCATAGAGGCCGGGAGTCTTGCTCGATGCCGGGGGACGGCCGTCGATGGTTACCGGCAGGACGACGTCGCCGCGATGGAGGCTGAACAGCTGCTGCACGTAGTAGCTTGGTGTGCCGTAGACGTTGAGGTTGTCGAACCAGATGAGGTTAGGCCGCCACTGCCAGCCGTCCTCGTGTCCGAAGAGGGGCGCGTAGGAGGACATGACCACGACGTCGGCGTTACGTTCCAGGCCGATCATGTAGGCGGCCTCGGCCAGGGCGCAGCGCCAGTCGTTGCGATTGTCCGGGCTGACGGTTTTGACGCTCTGGGCGGCGTATTCGCCCATGAACACCTTGGGACCGCTTCGCGGGTAGTTGTCGTAGCGAGCGGCGTTGTCGAAGAACCACTCCGGCCGGTCGTAGCAGTGTTCGTCCACGATATCGGCCTGGAGTTCGCGCAGCCTGGCCCAGAGGAACCTGAACAGATCGTCGGCCGGGCGTGGGCCGGCGCTGGCGATCAACTGGACCTCGGGGTACTTGGCCTTCAGTACCTTGGCGAACCGCTCGTAGCGTTGGATATACTGAGGCCCCCACTGCTCGTTGCCCACGCCAAGGAGCCTCAGGTTGAATGGTCGGGGATGGCCCATCTCGGCGCGCCTGGATCCCCAAGTGCTGGTTTCGGAGCCGTTGGCGAATTGGATCAGGTCGAGGGCATCCTGGATATAGGCATCGAGTTGTTCGAGGGGGGCGAGCTCGCCGGTATTGAACTGGCAGGCCATGCCGCAGTTGAGGATTGGCAGGGGTTGGGCGGCGATGTCCTCGCAGAGCAGGAAGTACTCGAAGAAGCCCAGGCCGAACGACTGGAAGTAATCGGGTGCGGGGCGGTGCTTGAACTCGGTGTTCCAGCGGTTGACGATCAGGCGGCGGTCCTCGGGTTTACCGATCGTGGTCTTCCATTGGTATCGAGTGGCCAGTTCGCGGCCCTCGACGATGCAGCCGCCGGGGAAGCGGACGAAGCCGGGCTTGAGGTCGGCCAGCATCTGGACGAGGTCGGGGCGCAGGCCGTTGGGGCGCTGCCTCCAGGTCTTGTGCGGGAAGAGTGAGATCATGTCCAGGTCGATGGTGCCGGGGTTTTCCAGGATCAGCCGCAGCCGGGCTTTCGGTTCAGTAGCTGCCGGTCGGAGGCTGGCCGCCTCACGCTTCCAGTCAGAGCCGAAGTCTCTGAGCATGGTCTTGGCCAGGACACGCTGGTCAGGGCTTACGAGTTCGACGCGTAAGGTTGCCTGGCCGCCGCGGCCGCGGACGCTGGCGGAGAAAAGGTACTCTTCGCCAGCGCGAAGGCCCATGCCGTGGAAGCCTTCGTTGATGACGCCGTAGCCGCCGGGGCCGTCGGCCTTGAGGCGCAGGTAGTGCGGGTTGACCGGGAAGGCCGGGGCCTGGTCGAGGACCTGGAGCGAACCGGCGGCTGGTCCTTCTTTTGCTTCGCTCCAGCCCATGAGGGCGGTGGGGAACTCGAAGGAGCGGTTCTTAACCTGTTCGGCCAGGAGACCGCCGTCGGCGCCGTAGTTGATATCCTCGAAGAACACGCCGTACATGGTGGGGCTGATCGGTGCTCCCGGGCGATCTGCCTGGATGGTGAGCCGGGTTACGGTCTCGGCCCCGAACGCGGCCGAGCAGCTCGCGATGCCCGCCAGTGCGGTGACGCAGATGCGGAGTGTCGTTCGCGTCATGAGATTTCTCGATTCGATGGTCGTTTCCGTCGTGCTGAGAGAGTGTCCTCGAAGGACGAATTCTACCCGATGGGCGGCGACGGGTCGAGCAAGGGTGATGGGCGATGGGCGATGTGCAGGTTCGAGCGGGATCGATAGCCGCAGTCCGTGGTTCAACAGGCTGCGGACTGCCTCGAATTGACCCCTGTCCTGGCTGGCGATACCTTTCCTTTTCATGGACCCACATTCACACTCGACCTCGGGACGGCTGCGGATTCACGTTGGCCGATCGCTGTCAACCGTGATGACCTTGGCCATGATATGGCATGGAATTGCGCTCTTGCCCGGGGCCAGGGGCGAGACGTCCGGCACGGTGCGGGCGATGCGTTTCAGGGCCAAGTCGCCGGCGGAAGCGAAGACGTGGCAGCAAGCCGCGAGGCAGAAGCTGTTCGCCTTGATGATGGGTGGTCGCAAGCCGCCGGCGGTGCCGCTGGATGCCAAGGTGATGCGCCGGATCGAGAAGCCGGAGGACGGCTACGTCCTGGAGGAGATGACGCTGCAGTCCCTGCCCGACCGCCGGGCCCACGTCTGGCTGGCGCGACCCATGCAGCCCAAGGGCAAGGTCGGGGCGGTCGTTGCGATCAACGGGCACGGCGGCAGCGGGGCCCAGGTGGTTCAGGGTTCGGGGCCCTACTGGTACGGTCGGGTGCTGATCGAGATGGGTTACGTCGTGATCGCTCCGGACGTTGGGCAGCATGAACTGCAGCATGACAACTGGGTGCTGATGGGGGAACGGACGTGGGACGCATTGCGCTGCATTGACTACCTGGTGACGATGCCGGAGGTGGACGCGGAGCGCATTGCGGTGGCTGGGCTCTCGCTTGGCGGCGAAACGACGATGTATGTGGCCGCGCTCGACGAGCGGGTCAAGATTGCCTGCTGCAGTGGGTGGCTGACCACGGTGGCCAACATGAAGAACGGGCACTGTCCGTGCTACAACTTCCCCGGCCTCGAGGAGAGCTTCGATTTCTCCGACATCTACGCCTGCATTGCGCCCCGAGCCCTGGTCTGCGAGTTGGGTGAGCAAGAGCGGGCACCGGGCGGTTTTCCCGTCGCAATCGGCCGTCAGGCGTTGGAGGAGGTCCGTGGTGCCTACCGTGTGTTCGATGCCGAACCGAGTGTGACGCTGACGGTCCACTCCGGGCCGCACGTTTTCAACGGCCGGGACTTCTTCCCCAAGCTTCGGGCGGCGCTGGGAGTCGTCCGCGAGATCCCGCCGGTGGACAAGGCGGCCGTGGCCTGGGCGCGGTTTCTTGAAGCCCCGGAGCAGCTCGATGACCAGCCGTACTTTTGGCTGGGCACGACCAGTTTGCGGTTGGTTTTCGACGTCAAGCCGCGGCCGGGTGATGCGTTGGAGCTGAGCTGGGGCGGGAAAGGCGATTGGCGTGAAGCGGTGATTCTGGTCAATGGCAAGCGGGTGCAGGTTCAGGACGGCGGCCACTGGGGATTCCGGTGGATTCGCGTGCCCGTACCGGCCGGCGTGCAAGGCGAGCGATACGAGATCGAGTTTGCCCGGGGGCAGCAGCGGCCGGCCTTCCTGAGTGAAGTGCGGCTCACCGCGGCCGACGCGGACTCGAGCCGGCCGGATCTCAGGCAGACGAAACACAAGGCCAGGTTGGCGCTGACGCCTCCGAGCCCCGCGGCGCAGGCCACGGAAGCATTTCCGGACATGCGCAAGGTGTGGGATCGAGAACTGCCCGCGACAACTGTCCTGCCCGGGGACGAAGGGCGTCGGCGGCTTCTTCGACAGGCGGACAAGAACGGCCGGTTGGCCAACGAAGCGCTGTACCGCTCTCGGCGGTATATCGACGGCTGGCTCGCCCACGCCGATCCCGGCACCGGACTCATTCCGAGGAACCTGACCCAGAGCAGGTTCTGGAACGGCCGCGACTGCGGGGCGGACAACTACCCGTTCATGGTGTTGACCGCATCGATCACCGATCGGCCGTTGATGGAGGGTCGGCTGCTGGACATGCTCCGCACCGAGACGCGGCTGACCTGCCGGGTGGATCGGCTTCCGGACGACTATGATTTCGCGAAGAAGGGATGGCGGCGTGAGCAGCTCGATCTTGATGCTCTTGTCTTCGACGGGGCGGAGTATGTGAAGGACGGTCTGCTTTTCACTGCCGAATGGCTGGGGCCGAGCCCGTGGTCGGAACGCATGATCGGGATCACTGATGACATCTGGAAGAATGCCGTGGTCGATACGCCGTATGGCAGAATACCGACACTCAACCTGGAAGTCTGCGGCGATCTGCTGCAAGCCAACTCGCGGTTGTACTGGTTCACCGGCGATCGCGAGTATCTCGACTGGGCCATCCGGCTCGGCGACTACTTTCTGCTGGGCACGAATCATCCGGCGCGCGATTTCAAACAGCTTCGCCTGTTCGATCATGGCTGCGAGATCGTGAATGGTCTGACCGAGCTGTACGTCGCGGTCGCCCATGCTTTTCCTGAGAAGAAGGGAGCTTACGAGAAGTCTTTGCACGAGCTGTTCGACTGCATTCTCGAGAAGGGTCGCAATGACGATGGACTGCTCTACACCTGGTTCAACCCCAAGACGGGTGAGCACGGCAAGGAGCTGTGCGATACCTGGGGTTACAATTACGACGGTTTCTACACCGTGTACCTGATCGACAAGACGGAGGCCTATCGTGAGGCGGTCCGCAAGGTCCTGGGCAATCTCAAGGGCAAGTACGTGGGGGCCTGCTGGGGTGACACCAGCGCCGACGGTTTTGCCGACTCGATCGAGGGGGCCATCAGCCTTCTCAACCGCGAGCCGGTCGATTCCGCAGCCGACTGGGCGGACAGCCAGACGCGGATGATGTGGGCGTTCCAGAAGCCGGACGGGGTCATCGAAGGCTGGCACGGCGACGGCAACTCGGCGCGGACTTCACTCATGTACGCGCTGTGGAAGACCCAGGGAGTCACGGTGCAGCCGTGGCGAGCGGACGTCCGATTTGGAGCGGTTCGCGATGGGGAGGCGCTGTTGGTCAGCCTTACCGCCGACAAGGCCTGGGAGGGCCGGGTAGTCTTCGATCGGCCGCGGCACAAACTGAACATGCATCTGCCGCTTGACTACCCGCGCATCAACCAGTTTCCGGAGTGGTTTACCGTGTCGGCGGAGGTGTCCTACCGGGTGAGTCTGGAGGAAGGGAAGTCGCAGGCGGTCAAGGGAGCCGAGCTGGCCGCGGGTCTCCCCATGGCGCTCAAGCCGGGTGAGATGCGATTCATCGAAGTTCGGGCGGGGCAATAGGGCGGCGATCGACGTCCGCCCAGCCGGTCACTCCTGGGTGTTCGCGCTGGCCGGCTGCGAGGTTGCCCCCTGGGCCCGGACGGTGACGGAGTACAAAGCCAGACCCAGTTCTCGGCCGTCCTGCGAACCAGGTTGAACCTCTACCGGCCGCCACTTCTTGACCTTGAGCGTGAGGGTGACGCGATCCTGCGTGCCGGTCGGGATCGTGGCCTTGACGATGCCTTGGTACGGCTTGTCGGGCAGCGTTGCCAGGCGTATCTGGCCCAGATACAGGCCATTCTGGGGATCGACGGCGTGGGGGGGCAGGTTGACGTCCAATTCGATCTCGCTTGGCTTACCGGGCAATACCGGAAGGCGGAGTTGCGTATTGCCGGAGGTCCAGCGCATGGTGTGCTCGTCTGGGTGAGGCATGTGTTCGCGGCCATGGGCGCGGCTGATGAACGGCTGGTCCCCCACCGAACCGACATCGACGCGGTAGCACGATCGGAGGGCGTCGGTGAACAGGGTCGCCTGGTCGGCTTCGTTGGCGACGAGTTGGGTCCGTGCGCCGGCCTGGTTGGTCACGGCCAGACCGTTGACCGCCTGGTTGCCCATGATGATCGCGGATCGGACCTTTGGCCCGACGAGGACGTGGGTCTCGCCCTCGCGGAAGGTGTTGGCCTCGATGATTGCCCGCCCGGCATCGATCTGGATGGCGGGCGAACCCGTGCCGCCGACGTCCCAGTCGCAGTAGTGGGTCCCGATCGAGGTGAACTGGGTCTGGCGGCTGCGAGACCAGACGCAGCGGTCGATCGGTCCCCAGAATGAGGAGTTCATCAAGCTCACCTTACTGTCAAGCGACTTTTCGGCGATTTCGATGCCCACCGAGTCGTTGCTGCCCCACCGGCCGACGAGTTCGGCGTTGGTGATGAGCAAGCCGGGGTACTGGCAGCCCTCGACGAGGATCGCCCGCCGGCAGGAATCGGCCCCGATGCCCAGGAAGTTGCCGTTGCACGAGCCGGCCTTGGTCGTTGAGAACTTGTAGCCGACGCCGTAGCCGAAGCAGAACGTGTTGGTCACGTACTGCCAATCAGTGCGGGCGAACTCGAAGGCGACGGCGTTGACGTTGACCCACTTCGAGTAGGGGTCGTTGGGGTTGTAGTTTGTGCCGAAGGGCCAGAAGTGGACGTTCTCGACCCGGCCGATGTCGTAGCAATTGTCAACGTACAGGCCGCGGAAATCCGGGTAGCCGTGCACGTTGCGGATGAGGAACCGTGCCGCGCCGTCGAAGTGGATGGCCTCATAGGGGTTGACGATCATGCAGTCGAGGACGGCCAGGTTGTCGCCGCTTCTGGCGCTGATGGCGGGGGGATACGGTACCGGGGGGACTTCGGTGATCTTGCGTTCGGGATAGGCGATCACGAGTCCTGCGAGGGTGGCGGTTCGGCCGGCCAAGGTGATGAACGGCGGGTTCTCGGGCCTAGCGCGTCCGGCGTAGGCCAGCAGAACGGAGCCCTGGTAGCGGCCCTGGGCATCGCGGGCATCGGCCGGCGCGGTGCGGGAGATTCCCTGGAGGGTGACCAGGCCGGGGACCTTGAGTGTGCCGTTGATGCGATACTGCCCGGCGGGTACGTTGACGATGCCACCGCCGGCGGCGGCCGTTTTGTCCAAGGCCTGCTGGAACGCGGTCGTGCAGTCGGTCTTGCCGTCGCCCAGCGCCCCGGTCTCGAGCACGCTGAGATCGGCGCGGGTCAAGCCAGCGCAAACCAGGATGCAGCATCCCATGCGGAAGAATGTCGCCATGAGTTGGCTCCTTGCGTTGGAATGGTCAGCAGGATGGCAAGTCGACACTGCGTCGACGCCGATCCGCAACCTGAAGATGCATGTCCGGTCCGGGCATTGCGACGCCGCCCGGCGCCGATCACTCGAGTGTCCAGAGCGCGATCGAGGCCCGGTCTCGCACGAAGACGCGGTCTCCCGAGATGATCGGGAAGGCATACGTTTCCGCATCGGCCACGGTGTATCTAGCGATCTCGGTGTACTCCTTGCCATCCGGCTTGTAGACGACCAAGACCGGCTTGGTCGGGAGGGTCAGGAGCACGGAACCCGCATCGACGATAGTCGCGAAAGGCGAGCATCGGGTCTCGAAGGTCCACTTCGCCGCGCCGGTCTTGGAGTCCATGCAGAACAGATGACCACGGTCGGACACGCCGAACAGCAAGCCGTCCTTGAGGACCGGGGTGTTGTAGCAGGTTCCCAGCTTCTCGTTGTACCAGAGCTGCCTCACAGCAAAGCCATCTCCCTGCCTCTCGATGCGCGCCGCCCGGGTACCGGTGCCCTGGCCGGTGTAGAACACGGTCTGGTCGTCGACGACGGGGGTAGCGGAATGCCAGTAGCCCTCCTTGCGCTCGGTGCCGACGTCCCAGAGCAGCCGGCCGTCTGCCACCCCCAAGCCGATGAGTCTTTTCTCCGTCTGGACGACGACCTGTTTCGTTCCTCCGGCGGTAATCAGCACCGGGGACGAATACGAGGGGCCTTCGCCGGACCACTTCCACCTGGTTTCGCCGCCGGCCAAATCCAGGGCCGCGACGACTCCCTTGTTTTCTCCGCCGAGATGCACGATGCACATGCGGTCGACGATCAAGGGCGACATGGCGGTGAAGAACAGCGGGACTTCCTTGGGATCGTGCTTTCGCCAGATTTCCTTGCCGGTCTCGGCATTCAGGCATGACAGCACTCCCCCGACGCCGAGGAAGACGATCTTGCCGTCGGCGACGGCCGGTGAGCTGCGCGGCCCGGGGAACGGATTGGCCGGGCCGGTTACCGGCTGGGCTGCGTATCGGTACGCCCATTTCTCCGTTCCGTCGGCGGGATTGAGGCACAGCAGCACTTCTTCGTCGCCCTGTCGGGCGAGGACGTACAGCCAGTCGCCGACCAGCGTCGGACTTGCCTCTCCCTGTCCCACCTTGACCCGCCATTTGAGGATCAGTTCGTTTGGCCAAGTTTTCGGGGGTTTGAATCCTGTGACCTTGGCGTCGCGGCCGGGCCCGCGCCACTGTGGCCAGTCCTGGGCGACCCCGTGCCCGGTGGCCAGCAGAGCGAAGCCGCCCGACGCGGCGACGATGAACGGTACTGGGCTTCTCACGATGACTCCTCTTGGCAATTCGCAGGCGGTCCGCCTTCGGCGATGAGGGCGGTACCCAATGCCGGTTTCGGCCCAGGATATGTATTCCTGCCACTTCTGACCAGCCCCCGCACTTCGGTTCGACACTGATGCGGATTCTCCTCCACGAGGCACCATGCCCGGGCGAACAGACCCTGGGCGCAGGACGACGCGGGCCATTCGTCCTGCGGCACGTTCCTTCCTGCACCCACTGGATAACCGTCCGCCAAGACCGTATCCTGTGCGGCACGATGAAGCAGGATACCTTCACCATCGCCGTGGTTCAGCACGCCTGTGCCGACGACCGGGGAACGAACATCGCCCGGGCGACGCAAGGGATTCGCGATGCCGCTCTGCAGGGAGCCGGGATCGTGTGTTTGCAGGAGCTTTTCGGCTCGACCTACTTCTGCAAGAAGGAGGACGCGGACCGGTTTGCCCTGGCCGAGCCCGTACCCGGCCCGACGGTTGAAGCCCTGCAGCCCGTTGCCCGCGAACTGGGTGTTGTGGTCATTGTTCCCCTCTTCGAGCGGCGTGCACCGGGAGTCTACCACAACTCCGCCGCCGTCGTGGATGCGGACGGCTCGCTGATGGGCACGTACCGCAAGATGCACATTCCGGACGACCCGCTGTACTACGAGAAGTACTACTTCGCGCCGGGGGACGGGACCGGCCCGGGGTGCGGCTTTCGGGTTTTCGAGACCCGCCACGCGCGGATCGGGGTATTGATCTGCTGGGACCAGTGGTACCCTGAGGCGGCCCGGATCACCGCGCTCCTCGGTGCCGAAGTGCTGTTCTATCCCACGGCCATTGGCTGGCACCCGAAGGAGAAAGCCCCGTATGGCCAGGAACAGGTTACCGCGTGGCGAGCCATTCAGCGAAGCCACGCGATTGCCAATGGGGTGTACGTTGCCGCGGCCAACCGGATCGGGCACGAGAGCGAGCCGGGGACGGACGGCATCGAGTTCTTCGGCCAGTCGTTCATCTGCGGTCCCTTTGGGCAGTTGCTGGCCGAGGCTCCGAGCGACCGCCCAGCGGTCCTGACCGCCGAATGCAGCCGCTCGAAGATGGAGAGCGTTCGGCGGAACTGGCCTTTCCTCCGCGACCGTCGGGTTGATGCGTACGCTCCGATCGTGGAGCGTTACCTGGGTGACCGGCCATGACGGGTGCCGCGATGAGGGGAATCCCCCCCTGCCGCATGCCGGCCGAATGGGAACCACACGATGCGACCTGGATCGCCTGGCCGCACCACGAGCCTGACTGGCCGGGCAAGTTCGAACCGATCCACTGGGTGTATGCGGAGATCGTCCGCGTACTGAGCGGTTCCGAGCGGGTTGAGATTCTCTGCCACGATGAGGCGACCCGCGTGAAGGCGGCCGGCTTTCTCGAGCAGAACGGCGTCGGCGCCACCCGATACCGCCTGCACAAGGTTGCGAACGACCGGTCCTGGCTTCGCGATTCCGCTCCCACCGCGGTGCACACCACGGGTGGTGAGATCGTCTGGATCCAATGGCGATTCAACGCCTGGGCCAAGTATGACAATTACCGACTTGACGAAGGTGTTCCGCGGTTCATTGCCGAGGCCACCGGCCTCGAGCGGGTGGAGGCCTTGCGGCCCGACAACGGTCTGCCCTTCGTCCTGGAGGGCGGCGGCATTGATACGGACGGCGGAGGGACGCTGCTGGTGACGGAAGAGTGCTTTCTGTCGGAGCAGCAGTGCCGCAATCCAGGCCTTAGCCGCGAGGGCTACGAGGAGGCATTCGCCCGGTACCTGGGCATTCGGAAGACCGTGTGGCTGGGTCGGGGTTGCGTGGGTGACGACACGCACGGGCACATCGACGATCTGGCCCGTTTCGTCGCCCCGGCGACGGTGGTGCTGGCTTACGAAGACAACGTGAGTGATGGCAACCATGAGATGAGTGTGGACAACCTGGAGCGACTGAAGCGGGCGACTGACGCCGCCGGCCGGTCGCTGACGGTGGTGACGATCCCGATGCCGGAGCCGGTGTTGTTCGGCGGCGAACGGCTTCCGGCGAGCTACGCCAACTTCTACATTGCCAACAGTGTGGTTGTTGTGCCGACGTTCAACGACCCGAACGACCGGGTGGTTCTGGCCACCCTAGCCGGTCTGTTCCCCAACCGACGGGTGGTGGGCATCCACTGCCGGGATCTGATTCTCGGGCTGGGCACGCTTCACTGTCTCAGCCAGCAGCAACCGGCCGCCCTGGGCCGCTGACCATCAGGTCAGCCGTTAGGCCGCAGCGATTCGGGCGGGGGAGGAGGCCAGGATTTCGAAGCGCCAAACGAACCCAACGGTCGAGGCGCAGTCGCGTCAAGGGTGCGGGTTTCCGTGGAGAGAACACAACGGGTGTTCCGGTCGGATCGTCGCAGATGCCGAGAGCTGCGCCCGCGAACAGGATGGTCCTGGGCAGCAGAGTCGGGGGTGGGCAGGCGGCGTGCCCGGCGGCCTGCCATTGCCGCATTCCGTGGTCTGGTTGGGGGATCATTGGCTACCAATCCGGACGGCGGGTGTGCATGTCGTAGCGTTCGCCGGTATCCAAGAGGATGTGGGACTCGTCGTCCTCCCACGGCCAACCGCGCCGGGTTGCATCAAACACGGCGACCTTGCCGTCGCCGATCACCTCGAACTGATTGGCCTGGACCACGATGGCGGCGGGGTGGTCGATCCCGATCCCGAGGAGTGAGTTTTCCTTCTTCAGGATTGTGACCACGTCTGCGACGGCGCGGTTTTCGGTCGGCCAGGTATGTACGGTCGAGGCCCGCAGGAACCCCCCGCCTTCATTCCAGCCGTAGGCATCGCCCGCCATCCGGGATGCGAGGAATCGGGCCGCACCGCCTTCTGCTCCGATGGCGCCTCCTCTGTCCAGGAGATCGAACAGCTCCTTATGGGCCAGCGTATGGAGGAAGGCTTCGGCCAGCCGCCACTGCTCACCGGTGCAGATCCATACGCCGCGGGCGTTCCGCAGGGGCGCGACGAACTGTGTGGAGTTGGCGGCATTGCGGTCATTGGTGTGCCAGAGGGTGGCGTTTCTGGCGCCCAGTTTGCGGAGCGTGGCCAGCGGCTGGTTTTGTTGATCGAGGCTGTCGGCGCCGGCCGTTGGAATGACCACGATGTGGGCCCCACGGTCGCCCACGAGGTCAAGGAACCGGTTCATGACCGCCTGTCCCGGCCGGGCTCCGCAGATCAGCAGGGTGCCTTTTGGCGGCCCCCACGTTTTCCAATCCGCGGCCGGGTCGTGCCAGGCCTTGTCGGCGCCGTTCCACTGCCCGGCCGGATCGCAGGGGTGTTGAGTGAGCGTGCGGCGACTTTTGAGATCATAACGATCGCCGGCAAACAGGAACTCGTAGGGTTGTAGGGCGGACCAGCCGGGGCGTCGAGCGTCACAGAGAGCGACCTTACTGGTGCCGGAGACCTCGAACGTGTCTGCGTGCACGATGATGAAGGTGTCCTCGTCGATGCCGATGCCGAGCAGTCCGGGGGCCTGGCTCACGATCCTGGCGAGACCGCCCATGCGATGGCGTCGGATGTAGTGTTGCCCGATGGCGGATTGTCGCACGAAGCCGAAGCCGACGTCGCCGCCGTTATGTCCTCCGTACAGGAAGGAGCCCTGGATGGATGCCCCGGCCGAGTTTCCGGCCACCACACCGCCGCGTTGCAGGACGGCGAACAGTTCGCGGTGGGTAAGCGTGTGGAGGTAGGCCGTAGCCAAGCGGCTCTGCTGCCCGCCGGAGATCCATACCGCCCTCGCCTGACGCAGAGGTGTGACGAAGTCGGGCGAGTTCGCGGTTTTCCGATCGCGGGTGTGCAAGACCTTGATGTTCTTTGCGCCCCGCTCGCGCAAGGGGGCCACGGCGGGCGCATTCTCGCCGCAGTTCGCGTCCGGGCCGGCGGTCGGGATAACCACGATCAGGGCCTCGGGGTCGTTTACCAGGCTGATGAAGGCATCGGCGCCGCGTCCGCCGTGTGTTCCCCCGTGGATCAACAGGGTACCGGTCGGCGGCCCGACGGTATCCCATGTTTCGGTGGGGCTCACCCATCTGCTTTGCCCCAAGGCGGAGCTCGCCAGGCACATGCACAGTGACAGGGGCCACGTTTTGTTGATCGGCATCCACACGGGGGCACCTCCTGGGGTTGGGTTGCGGCCACCAGCGGTTTGACCTGCCCGCCCGGGCGGGCAAGCCGCAGGACCCCACCCTGACCCGGGCAGTATACCCGCACGGCGAGGCAGTCTCTCGGCCGGCTGGGCAGCAGTGATCACGACGTGGACCTGAGCGGTTCCGGGACATCGACGATGTACATCTGACGGGTGGGTTCGAAGCTGCCGTCGAAGCAGATCCGGGTACCGTCGCGATTCCAGCGCGGGTGCAGATCGCAGCGTGATGCGCCGGTGAGCTTCGGATTGGCGGCAAAGTCGCCGAGGTCGATACGGGCGGCATCCGCGGGCCGGTAGAGGAACAACCGCTGTCGGCGTTGCCTATCGGGGTAGGTATCCAGGAGGATCCACTTGCGGTCCGGCGAATACGAACAGTGGCCATCGGCGGTCAGGGTGTTCTGGCCGACGATCTCGCAGGTTCCGGTGCGATCATTGACCAGGAAGAAGTGTGGGTTGTTGTCCTCGGTGGCTGTCCAGACCAGGATTGTCTCGTCGTCGCGCCAGTCGAAGTGCGAGACGAGGGGGCTCCTGGACAGAAGTCGGACGTTTCCGCCGTCGCGATCGGCGGTATAGAGACGGGTGCGAAAAGACCCCTTATCGAGCCGGCGCCAGCGATGGAGGAACAGGAACCGGGTACCCGAGGGATTGAACTTGAGGTGATTGAACCAGTGGTGGGCGTTCTCGAACTCGGGGAGGGGCTGGTTCCGGGCCGCCCAGGCGATGGACAGGAGCTGCCGATGGTTTCCGGTGGCCAAGTCCATCCAGTAGATACCCGCATCGTGCGGTGCGGGATCGTGCTTGAGCCGCTCGGGCAGAGCGACATAACCGTAGCCGGGGCGGAGTCGATTGACCCTTTCGAAATCGAGGGTGAGGGCCTGTTTCCCGTCCAGGCTGACGTCATAGACAGGTCTCGGCAACCGGCGTGTGCGGCCGTGGTGGACGTCGCGAACGACGGACACGTAGCGGTTTTTGTCGAGGGTGTTGTAGATGATCTCGCGATCGGGTGCGGAGCCAAGCCACTGGAGCATAGTGCCCTGTTGCCAGCTCCAGGCGGTTGTGGTGTCCAGGGGCAGAAAGCGGTTCTCCTGCTTCAGGTCGACCATGCCCACGGTGACTGCCTCGCCGGGCCTGGGATCGCGACCGATGAAATCGACTTCCATAGCCAGGAGGTACCGGCCGGTGTGATCCCATGGCGTCTTATCGTAGTAACCGAAGAAGTGGTGTTTGGGCCCGCGGGTGGCGGCCCGGGCGGGCGGAAAGGCGGGAGGGGCTGTCGGCCGAGAGCTGAGATCAGCGCCTGGGGAGGCAGTCATTGGTCCTCGAGCGGCCAGCACCCCCGCCAGGCCTTTCAGGAACGTGCGTCGCTTCATGGGTTGTTCCCCGTCGAGGGCGCCGGTCCGGACCCGGTGCCCTGGTGTGGTTATTGTTGCCGAGGGATTGGACGGCCGCCGTTCCGCGGGCATGGTCCGGTGGCCGAGGCTTTCCGGCAGTCGGCACGTCCTTCGACCGGTAGTGAACCGGGGCTGGGGGTGGTCACTGCGGCCTCGGGGAACGGCAGGGGCGGCTCATCCACCTGGCGGTTGTCCACGCCGTCCCAGCAGTAGGTGCAGAGTTTGCACTTAGGCAGGCCGATGGCCGCCACGAGGTCGTCGAGCCGCTGGTACTTCAGCGTTGTGAGGTTGAGTTGCTGGCGGACCCGTTCGACCATGGCGGCGTGCTTGGTGCTGCGGTGGTCGGCGTACTCGGCGAGATCGGGTTCGCGCTCGCCCAGTTCCTTGATGGCCTTGCGGGCGGCGAGGTCCAACTCCGACTTTGAACGGGAGAAGTTCAGGAACTTGCAGGCGTGGACGAGCGGCGGGCATGCCGGCCGCATGTGGACTTCGCGGGCCCCGTAGTCGAAGAGTGAGCGGATTGTCTCGCGGAGTTGGGTTCCTCGCACGATCGAGTCTTCGCAGAAGAGGATGCGTTTTCCCTGGATGAGTACCTGGATGGGGATGAGTTTCATACCGGCGACGAGGTCGCGGGTCTCCTGATCCTGGGGCATGAAGCTGCGCGGCCAGGTTGGCGTGTACTTGACGAACGGGCGTTGATGGGGTACGCGGGCCTCGTTGGAGTAGCCGATGGCGTGGCCGGTGCCGGAATCGGGGATACCTGCCACGAGGTCGACCTGGACCTCATCGCTACGCGCCAAGGCCGCGCCGCAGCGATAGCGAGCGGCCTCGACGTTGATTCCCTCGTAACTTGACGCCGGGTACCCGTAGTACACCCACAGGAAGGAACAGATCTGCATGCGGTCGACCGGTGGTTTCTTCTGCTCGGTGCCCTCCTCGGTCACGAGGACGATCTCGCCGGGCCCGAGGTAGCGGTCCACCTCGTAGCCGAGGTTGGGCAGGGCGCAGGTTTCGAGGGTCACCGCGTATGATCCCGGCTTGCGGCCGATGACCAGGGGGGTGCGGCCGTACCGATCCCGGGCGGCGTAGATGCCTTCCTCGGTGAGCAGGAGCAAGGAGCAGGAGCCGTCCACGCACTCCTGGACGTTGTGTATGCCGTCGATGAAGGAGGACTCCTGGTTGACGAGGGTGGCGACCAACTCGGTGGGGTTGATTCCGCCGCCGCCCATTTCGGAGAAGTGGGTTCGTCGCTTGCTGAAGGCCCGGCGGGCGAGTTCCTCGGCGTTGCGGACCAGGCCGACGGTCACGATGGCATAAGTTCCCAGGTGGCTGCCGATGATCAGGGGCTGATCCTCGTAGTCGCTGATGACGCCGATGCCGCGTCGGCCCCTCATTCTGCGGACGTCGTCCTCGAACTTGGACCGGAACTGGGCGTTGGTGATGTCGTGGATGTAGCGGGTGTAGCCGGTGCCGTTGACGACGGCCAGCCCGCCCCGCTTGGTTCCCAGGTGAGAGTGGTAATCTGTCCCATAGAAGAGGTCGTGGACGCAGTCTTCCCGGGAAGCCGTCGCGAATAGTCCGCCCATGACCCTGGTCTCCTGCTCCAGCACCTAGGCAAGTGGGTATCTGCGCCGTCAAGCGTCCGCCGACCGGGCCGTCAGCAGCCGGGAGCGTCCGGCATCACGGCTGTTCGCCGCGGTGTTTACCCGCCGCGGTGTTCGCCGGCGATGGCAGGCAGGCTATCGCCTGAGACGTTGGGGTGCAAACCCAGGGGCCGGGCCGGTCGCGAGGCGGCTGTGAGTTTCGGGGCCCGACCAAGCGGTGCCGCCTGTCCGGGGGCGTTTGAAGGGGTGGGGCGCGGCCCGGCGCTTGGCCGCGCAGCCGGCAGCGCCCGGCCGGGTGGCGGATCGGCCGGGCTTTCCGGTTGCATGGGGCAATGCGGGGGGGATGGAGAGACCGGCAGCTGGCGAGTGCCGGGGTGGTCCCCCGGGCTCGCGGCTGGTCACCTGGTCTTGAACTCGATCTGGGCGGTCTCGCTCTTGTCGGCTCTCACCGTCAGCACCAGCTTGTACTTCTTGCCGGGATCGAGTCGGACTCCCTCCACGGTCTTGCCTTGGAGGTTGATGACGTTGAGTTTCCCGCCGGGCTGTCCGAGGGCGTATTCGACACCCGGCTTCATCTGTGACTCGGCATCCGTGTCTTTGCAGAAGACGGTGTAATCGGGCTGGTGCGAGTAGTCTGCCTGGAACTGCTGGAAGACGCTCACGCTAACCATGGTGATCCGGCCGAGTTTCTCGGGGTGCTTGATCTCGAACTTGAGTCTCGGGCTGGTCGAGACTGGTTCGCTGACCTTCCATTCCGAGTAGCCGACGGCCGCTTTCTTAGCCAGATTCTGTTCGGCCTTCTGGTCATCCAGCCAGACGCGCAGGTAGGTATCGGACTTAGCGAGGTTCATGGCCATGTTGCCGGTTGTGGAAATCGCGCTGCTTGCGCTGCATCCCGCCGCCCAGACCAAGGCTGCACTGAGCATCATTGCTGCCGCAGTTCGATACGTCATGTCAGATTCCTTTCGACCGAGGTGTCCCGAATACTCCTGCCCGGCCACGCCGCCGGGCGGTGTTGAGCCATGTTACGGCGTCTTCCGATTGCGCCCAGGCCTTTGCCGGCCCGAGGGTTCTTTATTGGGTGTTTCGGATGCTGGTGCGGGCGACATTGAGAACAATCACGTGCCCCAGGTGAGCTTTGTGCCGGTGGCCGCCATGGCCAGGAGGGCCAGGACGATGGACTCCCGGCGATGAAGCCGGCGGCGATGGGATAGGCGAAGATATCGGCCGTTGGGTGATGGATTCTTTTCCACAGCCACGCCAGGACGGCGCCGAGGGCGAATGACAGGCTGGTCTGGAAGGGCACGACCCAGGCGAGGCCGAGGCCCATGGCGGAGGGCAGGTAGGGAGCGGCCTTGGGGAACAGGGTGCCGAGCAGCGGCAAGGCGATGCCGACCAGGGCGCCGATCACCACGGCGTATCGAGCGGTGACCGGGATCGTGTCCAGGCCCCGGGTGAGGGCGACGGCCACGGCGCGCCAGATCTCCGTTGATGGCAGAGGGAAGGCCTGGAGGGCGTTGAGGTCCGGGACCATGAGGTACCAGGCGGGCACGATGGCGAGGGTGCCGAAGAAGATGCCCAGGAACTGGGCGATGAACTGTTTGCGCGGGTTGGCTCCGAGGAGGTAGCCGGACTTGAGATCGGTGAGCAGGTCGGCGGCTGCCGCACCGCTGGCCGAGGTTGATCCGGCGGACATCAGGTTGACCACGCGGTCGCCTTGGGCGAGCACGGCATAGATGAGTTGGGTGACCTTGCCCAGGGCGCCGGTGGGTGTGAAATCGGTTTCGCCGGTGGCCCGGCCGGCGACCAGGGCGACGACGAAGGACATCGCCACGGCGATCGCGCCGAGCCACCAGGCCATCTGAAACGCGAGGGCGTTGACGACGATGAGGCCGATGCCGGTGGGAACCACGCCCAGGATGACCCAGCGGAACGGGACCTCGATAGCGGCGATCGTGGCCTCATCCGAGTTTCCGTTGGGCTTGCGGAACACGTTGAACGAACGGGCGAGCGTGCGCCACTGGAGGGTGAAGGAGACCAGGCTGGAGAAGAGCATGACGGAGGTGCCGGTCCAGAGGGACCACTTAAGGGGGAGGATCAGGGCGCCGGCTGCGATGCTCGATCCGGGGACGGGGTCTTCGTGACCGGCCACGAAGACGGGCCAGTTGTGGCCAATTGAGTGGGGGATGACGACGTCATAGAGCAGGATTGAGGACGCGAGCATGGAGAGTGTGACGCGGAGTCCCATGAACGACCCTGCCCCGATCATGAGGACACTTGGCTCGAAGCCGAGCCCTTTCAGGGTCAGCGACCGGCCGGCGAGGGGATTGAGCCAGCCGGTGAATTTGACCAGGTCGGTAATGTGGAATGTGGCCTGGAAGATCTTGTCGACGAGGGTAATGGTTCCCTGCTCGAACTTGAAGAATCCGACGAAGGCTGCGAGGATCAGGCTGGCGATCAGGGCGATGGCCTTTCGCACGGCCTCCTTGCCGTGGGCGTGGAGGCTGCGGAGCGTTTCCGCGGTTGCCATGCCGCTGGGGAAGGTGAGTTGTTCGACGTTGATGAACTGGCGTTTCATGGGGACGGCCACGAACACGCCCAAGGCGGCGGTGAAGAACACGAACGGTGTGACGTAGTACCAGGGGGTATGGGCGCCGGTAAGGAGCATGAGGGCTCCGAAGGCCAGGCCCAGGGTATGCCCGGTGGAGGCTCCGGCGGCGGTTGCGGTGGACTGCATGCAGTTGTTTTCGAGGATGCTCATGGGCGAGAGCCGGTTGCGGGAGAGGCTTCGAATCGCGTTCCATATCACGTAGGACAGCACGCAGGAGGCGATGGCCACGCCGAACGAGAAGCCGAGTTTGAGGATGGTGTACAGGTTGGAGATGGACATGAACATGCCGAGGATTCCGCCCATGAGCACGGCCCGGACGGTGAGTTGGGGGATGCGGTCGCCCTGGTAGACGTACCGGAGCCAGTGGCGGTCCTTTTCTTCCTGGGTCGCGTCGGGGGGCGGGGGCGGGACGGGTGGTACCGCGGTGGCGGGGAGCGGCCGCAGGGAGTCGCCGAGGGGATTGGCCGCACCATCGTCCGGGGCAGGAAGGCGGGGCCGGTCCGTTGAGTGGTCGGGCGTGGCCTGAGGGGCGTGTCCCGCAGGCACCGGCACGGGACTGTCACACTTTCTACCGGCATTTGGAGGCATAAGCCTAGCCTCACAAGGCGATCTACCGGCGGGTCGCCCTCGGTCCAGGCATGGAACCGGCCGGACGCCGGTATTCTACGGCGGATCGGACTCAGGGAAAGGGATGTCTAGGCCGGTGTTGTGCATGGTGATGTCGGGTGAAGGGGCCGGCCACGAGGATTGCGGTTGGCAGCGGTGGTGGCCGGAGCAGAGAGGCCTCATCATCGCCCGTTATCGACGGCCTCGAAGATCGAGAGGATACGGCCGAATGCGTCGCCCAGGACCTTGGGATCGTCGAGATTGAGGACCAGGGCGCCGTCCTTGTTGACCACCCGGCGAGCGTGTCCATCGGCGGCCAGTACCCCGCAGGATCGCTGGGAATGGTGCGTGCGGGGACGGATGCCGAAGGTGGCGAATCCGGTGGAGGCGAGGAGTTGGGTATCGATGACCAGGGCGTGGATGCGGCTGCCGTTGCGGTTGAGGCCGAGGTTAGCGAGGCGGACGTGTTCTGGCGGATCGAGGGTACCGACCGGATCGAAGAGCCGGGTCACCGAATCATGGCGGTAGAAGTAGCAGCCTTGAGCCTGCCCGAAGCTGACCTTGGCGAGTTCGTCGGTTGCCTCGACGGCCTGGTCGGCGCCGGGGCAGAACAGGACGCGCGGCTGGGCGGCGAGATGTTGGCGGAGGAGCAGTCCGATTCCGACCGGTTTTCCGTTGCTGAGCGAGATGAGGCTGGTGGGGGCGCCGGTTGACGGGTAGAACTCGGTTGCGGTCATGACCCGACGGGCTTTGGGGCCGTAGGGGATTGAGCCGCCCTGCTCACCGGCATACATCTGGATGGCGAGCCCGATCTGGTGGAGGTTGGAGAGGCAGGATGCGACGGTAGCGCTCTGGCGCACTCTGCCGAGCGACGGCAGGAGCACGGCGATCAGGACCAGGATAGCCCCCGCAACGACCAGCAGTTCGACGAGGGTGAAGCCTGGTATCGCGGCGTGGCGGGCCGGAAGGCGTGGCGAGGTAGTCTTGGGGATGGTGGTCCGACCGGAGGAGAGGCCGGAGCCGGGCAGAATGGGTGCTTCTTCCGTCGCGGACCTTGGTCTGCGCCGGGATTTCCGGAGGCCGCCCCGATGATTGAATGCCGCCAGTCCTCGCAATGTCACCTCGTCACCCGCAGGTCATTTCTTGCGGCGGCGTGTCGTCACGCCAAGGGCGGCCACAGCGGCCAGGACAGCGGAGGCCGGCTCGGGTACAGCGCTGGTCAGGCGTACATTGTCGAAGACCCAGAATCCACCCGTATTGGCGAAGGTGGCCGCCGAGTAAAGCTGGATGCCGATGCTCTTGCCCGCCCAGGCATCGGCGGCGCGGACGACCGGCAGGTCAAGCTGGTAGTCGGTCAAGTGTGTCTGATCGGCCGTGGGGTTGGTGTTGGGGGCCAGGGTCGAGCCGATGGTGACGCGAGCGCCGGTGTCGTCGACGTAGTAGAGGCCGATCGCCATGGGGACGTCGAGCTGCATGCCGTATCCACCGCCCTGGACACCGACGAGGAGCTGATAGGCTTGACCCGCCTCGAAGGTATCGGTGAGTTCCTGGAAAAGCTCATAGCCGGGGGGTGAGAACATGAAGCCGACCTGATTGCCGTCGACGTTGTCGATCGGGGTGTTGTAGGTGGGGTCGACATTGACGAAGACGCCGCCCGCGTCGCGCCACTGGTCGGACGAGTAGCCCGCCCCGGCCCACCAAGCGGGCACCGGGGCCTTCTGCCAGACATCGATGGTCGACCCGGCATAGGGTGGCGCCGCCGCCAGCTGGGGCAACTCGAAAGAGCCGTTCGGGACGATAATGACGCCGGCGGACGCGATGTTCGAGACCCAAGCCCACGTGACCAGCCCAACGACGCCGGACTTTCGCATACCTGCCATCTTCGTCACTCCTCTCCTGATTGCCTGAGCATGAAAGCATGCGGCCGGTTCTTATGCTCTACGAAGCCGCACACCTGGAACGACATTCCGCGGGGTCATCATCCATGAGTTCGGTCGGCTTGTCCAGTGTTTCCTGATGGTGGCCGAACCGAATCTCCGGGCATGGGGCAGGGTGTATCCTTGGTGGCGGAAAGTGCGCGGTTGACAGACGGATTCAGACCGGCCAAAGTCTTGGTTTTGGTCCTATGCAGGATGGAGGTGTCTTGATGATGCGACGAATGCGGGATGCGTGGTGGTATGCGGCCGCTGTGGCGATCCTGGGCGTGGCGGCCGGGTATGTATGGCCGGTTCCGGCGATGGCCGGCACGATGGAGCAACTGGCCGCCGCGAAGGAAGGGCGGAGCAAGCGGGCGACGTCGACGGCTCGTCTGAAGGACAAGCCCAGCGAGTGCGACCCGAACAGCAACAGTGACAACCGCACGATCAAGCCCGGGCAGACGCACGTGCTGATGGACGAGAAGGGACCGGGCGCCATCACCCACATCTGGGTGACCTTCCTCGGCCCTGAGCCGCAGAACTGGGCCCCCAAGGGTGCCGCCAACCACCAGGAAATGCTGCTCCGGATCTTCTACGATGGGGACGAGCGGCCGGGCGTCGAGGCCCCGGTGGGCGATTTCTTCGCCAACTGCTTTGGCGAACGCCGGTCGGTGGTCAGCATCCCGGTGATTGTCGAGGATGCCGACTCGTACAACTGCTTCTGGCGGATGCCCTTCCGGAAGTCCTGCCGGGTTGAGATCACCAACCAGAGCGAGGACAAGAACATCGCCCTGCTGTACTACAACATCGACTGGGTCAAGCTGGAGAAGCTCTCCGAGGACACCCCCTACTTTTACGCCCAGTACAAGCAGGAGTATCCGGTGGAGCAGGGCAAGGACTACGTGATTTTGGAGACGGAGGGCAAGGGTCATTACGTTGGCACGGTGATGGCGGTTCGCACCCGCAGCCCGATGTGGTTTGGCGAAGGTGACGAGAAGATCTACATCGACGACGACGCCAAGCCGTCGATCTGGGGCACGGGCACCGAGGACTACTTCTTGTCCGCGTGGGGCCTGCAGACCACGAGCACGCCGTTTTTCGGCACGCCCTACTTCGATCAATGGGGAGTCATTGGCGGGCACACCTCGGCGTATCGCTGGCACGTCAACGACCCGTTTGTTTTCCAGAAGAGGATCAAGGTGACCATTGAGCATTTCGGCTGGATCTCGCCGGACGAGAATCCGGAGAACAAGACCGACAGCTGGAATGAGCGGCAGGACGACTACTCCAGTGTGGCCTTCTGGTATCAGACCGGCAGGCCGACGTTCACCGCTCGGGCGCCCGGTGGCAAGGAACGGAAGCTGCCCAGCCTGGAGCGGATCAAGGTGTATGCGACCGAGACGGACTTTCAGAAGAACCACGGCAGGGGTGAGATCCGGACCCAGCCCATTGGCACCTACCCGAAGGGTCACGTGTTCTACCGGCCGGAGTCGGCTGAGGGCGCGTACGTCGAGTTTCCGTTCACGGTGAAGGAGAAGGAGCCGCTGCACCTGGTGCTGAGCATGACCCGGGCGGACGACTACGGGCAGTACCAGGCGACGCTCAACGGGGTGAAGATCGGCGGGACGATGGACTTCTACAACGAGAAGATTGACAACTGGGAGTATCACCTGCTGGACTTCTGGCCGGACCCGGGTAATTACACTTTGCGGCTCGAGTGTGTCGGGCGGAACCGCAGATCGGCGGGCTACGGCATCGGCATCGAGTCGGTGCAGCTTCGCGAGCGGCGACCGCGAGTGAAGCAATGGGGCTTCGACAAGGACAAGAACTGGAAGGAGAAGCCGATCCTGTACGGCGATTGACCGAGCGGAAGAGCCTGAAAGCGGGGTTACCTGGGCGTGACGCGAGCCCGGAAGGAATGGTTCTTCGGGCTCGCTTCTTGGGCCAATGTTGAGACCACCGGAAGGGACGCCTCTGCCTGGCCGGGCACGAAACGTGGGCGTCCTCAGCCGCCCCGCAGCCGTGCCCACAGCACTGCGACGGCCACCAGGAAGGAGGACATGAGCACGATCACCGCCCCACTGGGCAGATCGGTGACGGCTGAGAGCAGGAAACCGCCCAGGCCGCTGACGGCGCCGAGGAGGGAGGCGAGGGCCATGGCCCGGCCGCTGCCCTTGACCAGCTGGAACGCGGCCGCTGCGGGGTTGGTGATCAGGCTGTAGATCATCAGGCCGCCCACCGTCTGGAAGTTGACGGTCATCAGCACGGCGGTCAGCACCAGGAAGCCGGTCCAGACGGCGGTGGCGTGGATGCCGGCGGCGGCCGCGTCCTGGCGTGAGAAGAGGATAGCCCGCATCTCCTTGTGGAACAGGAGCACGAACGCGAGCATGGCGGCCGAGGCGGCGAGCATCAGGACCACATCCGCCCAGCGGCAGTAGTTGAGGCTACCCCAGAGCAGGCTGCGGACGTCGTTGTCGCTTTTGCCGACGACGGCCAGCATGCCGATGCCGAGGAACGCGAGCCCCATGGTCACGGAGAAGAGCAGGCCGAGGACCACGTTGGCATCCATATTGATGCGGTGCGGGTTGGCCAAGCCGAGCAGGATGGCGGTCACCATTGCCCCGACCAGCGTAGGCCAGAGCAGCATCTGACCTTCGAGGCCGGCGAGAGCTCCGAAAACCGCCCCCGCCAGAGCCGCGTGCGACACGCACACGCCGAGGAACGGAATTCGCATGCCGACGATGTAGACGCTGAGCAGCCCGCTGGACCCGCCGGCCAGCAGTCCGCCGGCCATGACCGGAGCGAAGAAGGCCAGATCAAGCACGGGAAACCTCCGCGGGCACGACGACATGCCGGCCGCCCTGGTGCCATACCGACAGACCCGGTCCGTATACGGATTCGATCCGCGATCCTGTGAGCACGAGTTCGGGCGAGCCGTCGGCGACGACCTCGCCCTGGTCGAGGATGACCACACGGCGACAGCATGGCGGCAAGACTTCGAGTTCATGGCAGACCAGCACGACGGTCAGCGAGCCGGTCGCGTGCAGTGACTGGATGATCTCGACGATACGTTCCCGCCAGCCCGGATCGAGGTTGGCGGTCGGCTCATCGAGGAGCAGGATGCGTGGTTCCTGGACCATTGCCTTGGCGATCAGGGTTTTGCGCTGCTCGCCGCCGGAGACGGTTCCGTAGCCCTGACCGGCGAGCGAGGACAGGCCGAGGCGATCGATCCACTGATCGACACGGTGCCAATCCTCGCGGCCCAGTGGGCGGAGGAGGCCGGCCATGCCGGTCCGGCCGATGGCGATCACCTCGCGCAGGGTGAGGGGGATTTCGCCGCGGGCAGGCAGGAGCTGGGGGACATATCCGATGGCACGTCGGAGGGCGGCCAGACGACGGAAGCTCATGCTGGCCAGCTGCAACCCTAAGACGCTGACCCGGCCGGTGACGTGATGCTGCATGCCATTGCACGTCCGCAACAGCGTGCTCTTGCCTGAACCGTTGGCTCCGAGGATGCCGACGCACTCGTTCTGCTCGATGGAGAGGTCGCTTACCGAGAGGATGGATCTGCGTCCCGCACGGACGGAGAGGTTCCGGACATGGATGGCTGCCTTGTTCAATGGCGGGCTGCCTTCACGAGTTGAGTCACGTTGGCGGTCAGCAGGTCGTCGAAGGAGAGGCGGCCGTCGGTCGGGACAGGGAAATTGCCGAACACGATCACGCCGACCCCGAGCCGCTGGCCGAGGGCGTCGGCCAAGCGTCGTCCTTCCGGCAGGTTGGCGACAACCAGTTCGACGTTGGCGCCCTGGGTCTGCCGGATGGTCTCCTGGATTTCACCGACGGAGGCGCTGTCGGCTCCGGTGAACGTGGCTGGGATCTCGAGGCCCAGCCAGCGGCAAAAGGCCTCCTGATGAACGCTGCAGACCACCGACTTGCCGGCCAGGCTTGCCTCGGCGATCTGTTGACGGCACCAGGCCGCCATTTCATGGAGGCGAGTGATGGACTTCTCCAGGCGGGAGTCGGCGTCTTTCTTCTCGATCAGACCGGCGGTGACGAGTGCCTCGGCGACCTGTCGGCAGACGGCCTGGTAGCTTGACGGTTCACACAGACCGCCGGTGACGCGGATGGCCCTGATGGTCAGACCGCGATCGGTCAGGCCGGCGAGCTTTGAGTCCAGGGAGTCCTGGAAATCAAACCGCAGCAGCAGACGGCAGGCGCGCAGTTTGTTGACTTGGGAGGGACGGATATCGAAATGGCCAGGGCACATGCCTGGCTCCGCCAGCCGGAGCACCGGTGTGGTGGTCCCGAGCAGATCGAGCACCGCGGATTCGATGTACGAATTGCTGGCCGCCACTTCAGGTGTTGCCAAGGTTTCCGGGCGTTTGCCGGCATTGGAGGATCGGGTGCAGCCGGTCACGGCGACGGCCAAGACCGTGCCCAGGGTCACGCCCATCACCGCAGTTTTTCGCCTGACCGAGCACCTGATCATGTCCACCCTCGTCCCTGTGTCATTGCCCTCAGGAGCGGCCTGACCCGGCCAGTTCCGCCTGATTCATCGGGCGGATGTCAAACAGCCGGGCAACGTCTTCACGGGCAAGATCTCTGGAGTACTCCTCCAGCTTCTCTGATCTGACCGCTTGGAGCAGGCTGTGGAGGTCGTCGGTTGCGCGATAGGCCACTCCTTCGGCCGGCCGGTCTCGGTCCTTGACTCGAACCACGTGAACGACCGGCCATCCGCCGGCGAGCACGTCGGGGGCGCATGCGAGGTGGATGTTCTGCTTGCCGAGGGTGGCGCCGGAGGATGCCTGCAGCCCGTCCAGGATGCAGGTGAACGGGGTACGATGTTTGTCCGACGGCATCCAGCAGGTCACATCGATCTTCCAGTGGCCGGGCGTGTTCAACCGCTGGATCGCGTCCTGGCCGACGAGGGCCCCGGTGACCAGCCACGGCCCGAGATGGCCGTGAAAGACGGCGATGCGGGCGAGCCATTCCGGATCCGCCGGATTCCGATCGAGATAGAAGTCCACGATGATCCTCCCATCAAGTGTTCAGGGGCTCGTGTAAGTCAAACCCTGCCGCATCCGGAAACGAGTGATCAAACCCGAGGCGCGGCCCTCGTTGGTGAACCAGAATCGCCTGGGCAGCGGCATTTCCGACTCGTCCAAGGTACCGTCCTCCCAGTGCGGGAACCTGGCCGAATCGGGTTCCGGCCCCATGCTCCAGACCGCATAGGTCACCGGGCTTCTACCCTCGTGGGTGCGATTGGCGAAGTACTTGCCGCTTGTGCTCTCGCAGCGAGGGGCATCGTCGGGCACCCAGATCCTGGCCCGCGGCCGCCAGGTACTATCGGGGAAATCCATCAGCGTGCCGTTCTGCCACACTGCTCCGGGAGCCCGGTATCGGTAGGTCTGGCCGCGGTTGAACAGGTCTTCGAAGAACGCCCGCTTGAGGCTGCCCGGGCCGCTCGGCAAGTACTTCTTAACGGCGAGTTCCATGGGCAACTGATAGAGGATGCGGGTGCCGCACGACTGCCGGGTCGGCGGCAGTTGATCCCGGTGCTCCATCGCGTAGGCGTCCAGAGCAACGGTGATGTGTCGGAGGTCGGAATGGACCACGACGACATGAGATCGTAGCCGGGCCCGGGCGAGCGACGGCAGAAGGATGGCCAGGAGCAGGGCCGTGATTGCCACAACCACGAGGACTTCAGTCAGCGTGAATCCCCGCACGTTCCACCACTTGCGCAGCAACGGAGGAGCGGAACGAGACTCACCTGCGAATGGACGACTGTGATTCCTTCTCAGCGTTGACTCCTCACTGGTCGCACAGTGGACTGGCGAGCTTGTCGATCCCGCTGGTGCACTTCTGCAGCAGCCCGAAGTCGGACTGATCGACATCGCTGTCCCGGTCGAAATCGGCTGCCAGGCAATCGGCGTTGGTCTGCGGAATGGCTGGCCCGGAGACACACGCCGCAAAGCGTTCGAGGTCGGCACCGTCCACATCGCCGTCGCGATCGAGATCCGGCTTCACGAAGCGATAGAGGACCAATCTGCTGCCGTCGTAGTCCATGGCCCACAGACGGTAACCCGCCTTGAAGCCGTCGGCGTCGACCGTATCCTCCTGATCGAGGATTCCGACCGCGTCGAAAAGGCCGGTTGGTGGCCCGAACAGGGTAAAGCCGCTGCCGAGTCCCAGGAATAGAGGCAGCGTACGCCCCATGCCATCGGTTATCGTCAACTGCTGGCCCGGAGCCCAGGTACCGCTGGCGATGCGGACGTCCGGGATCCTGACCAGCGTGCCCTGGACCCGTTCCAGGCCGATGCGGCGTTCCGGGTCGAAGATGAACTGGTCGCTGGCATCTTTAAGATTCGTCAGGGCAATGGTTTGCGGCGAGGGCGGACCCGCACCGGCTTCAAGCAGGACCAGATCGAAATTGGCGGCCGGGTCGTTCTGATGCTGCTCGTTGATATTGGTCTTGCCTCGATAGAACAGGCCGGGGGCCCGGGCCCGAAGCTCGACCAGATCGCCCGGGCGGAAGAGCCGGCCGGTTCCCGGATCATGGTTGAGGCGGTCTACCTCAGCCAGCCACTGGGCATCCGTGTAACTGCCGGCCGGGTGATTGCCGGTGATTTTCCCCACGTACTGGCCCACGAACATGGCTGTTCCGCCGAAGTCATCGGTGTCAGCCGCCTGGAGATATGCCTGCCATTGGCCACCGAGGAAGCCTGGTGCGGCCGGTCGTTGGTTGAGCATGGTCTGGGGCCAGTTGATGAGGACACCTCGCATCTTCACCGCGCTGGTGGTCGGAAACGTGCCCACCCCATCGGCGTCGACCGCCTGATAGTCGCGATGTGGAGTGCAGGGCATTTCTGCCCAGTCGGGCTCGCCGAGAGCAGGCAGTCCACACCAAAGAACCATCACTGCCGGTACAAAGGAAGACCATGTGCTTAGTTCCATCACCCTTTCCTCCCACTCCCCCCCCGAATCACACCCCCGACCGCCGGGAGTCTCTCGTATTACGATCAATAGAATCGTAATACTGAGAACGCAGCCGGTCAATACCGAGAACTCAGGGAAGAGAAGGAGAGTCGTCAGCGGAGGGTAGCTGGGGGAAATGGGTGCTTGGCCGGCCAGTGGGCGTTTGTTTCGGATGACAGCCGGTTTGTTGAGTCGGTTTCAGCTGGTCAGGGCGGCGTTGAGCGAGGCCGCGAAGTCCTTTTTGCCGCGCAGGCCGACGAACTTCTCGCGGACCTGCCCGTTCTTGAAGAGGATGACGGTGGGGATGTTCATGATGCCGAATTTGGCGGCGAGGGAGGGGTTGGTCTCGGTGTCGACCTTGCCGACCCGTGCTTTGCCGGCGTATTCGGTGGCCAGTTCATCGATGGTTGGTCCGAGGGCGCGACAGGGCATGCACCATTCGGCCCAGAAGTCCACGAGCACCGGCTCGGAGGCGTTCAGCACCTCGTCCTCGAAATTGGCTTCGGTGAATTCCCTGGTGTTGGGGCCGGCCATGGCATTATTCTCCTTGGTTACATACCGGGTCGTGGTGCCGTCGGGGCGCATCCCGACGCGTTCCGAGGCGATCCAGACCAAGCTGGGTGGATTGTAGGGAGCGGTTCATGGGGCGTCAACCTGGGGTGATTCGCGAATCGGGCACAGGGCGTATCTATGGTGTCTGCGAGGGGATCAGGCGGGCAGTTCGGCGGCCGCGTCCTCGTCCTTCGGCCGGCTCTTCCATCGACGATGCATCCAGAGGTACTGTTCGGGCGCCTGGCGAACGAATTGTTCGATGGCCCAGGAGTACTGCTGGGTAATCCAGAGAAGCGGATCATCGCGTCCGGTCCACTCCTGGGGGCGAATGACGCGTGTGCACTCGACCTCATAGCGGAACCGATCGCTGACTCGTCGGGCGCAGCCGACGACGATGGGCACGTTGTGTTCCATGGCCAGCAGAGCGATGGACTTGTAGGTCGAGGCTTTGACCCCGAAGAAATCGACGAACAGCCCTTTGCGGCCGGCGTTTTGATCGGCGATGAAGCCCAGCACCCCCCCGCTTACGAGGATGTCGGCGGCGTTCTGGGTGGCCCCCTTCTTGTACAGCAGCCGCAGTCCCCGCCTGGCTCTTGCGGTCATGAGGTAGTCGTTCAGATAGGGGTTGTCGAGCGGGCGCATGACGGCGGTCAGGGGGAATCCGAGGGTGGCCAGCATGAAGCCCACGAGTTCCCAACTGCCGTAGTGTCCGGTTACGAGGATGGCCCCACGGCGGGTGACCAGGACGTCGAGGGCCTGCTCGATTCCCTTGAGTCGTATGTAGCGCGGCCACGTCCATTCGTTGACGAGTCGCGGGGTGAACATCAGTTCGACGACCATCATGGTGATCTGCTGCATTGACCTGAGGGCGTAGTCGTTGACCTGGTGGTCGGTCAGGGTGTCGCCATAGGCGAGGCGGAGGTGTTCGCGAGCCCGTTCACGATGCCGGGGCATGATGTGATACCAGATCCGACCCAGGAATCGGGCTGTCCGGAGGTTCAAGTCGATGGGGAACACCTGGAACATGGTCGAGGCGCATCGAACGGCGACATAGACAATCCAGTCAATGGCGGGCTTTTGCTTGGCCATGGCGGGGATTGTATGGGATTGGGGCGGAAGATTGAATGTGCTTCCGGTTGTTCAGTGCTCCCACCCGAGGTAGAGTGGCACCGAACCGATCGACGCGCAGGAGCACCGGAGAAGTGGTTTGCCCTTCATGGCCCCGGCCGGGTGCGGACACGGAACACGCCATGGACGAGCCGTCGTTCGGGTTCGGAGGAACACGGCCATGGCCCGAGCGATCTTGCTGCTGACGACCGCTTTCTGCACCATCTGGACCGAGGGCTGCGGTGCGGGCGCGGTTTCGAGGACGGAGAGGGGAGTTCAAGCCGCGGACGCGCCCCTCCGGCTCTTCAACGGTCGGAACCTCGAGGGCTTCTACACCTTTTTGCGCGATTGGGGGAGGGGCTTGGACCCCAGGCGGGTGTTCACCGTGGCCGACGGAGCGATCCGCGTATCCGGCGAAGAATGGGGCTGCATCACCACGGATGCGGAGTACGCGGACTACCTTCTGGTGGTCGAGTACAGGTGGGGCGAGCTGACGTGGGCACCCCGTCTGCGGAACGCCCGGGACAGCGGGATTCTGCTGCATTCGGTAGGCGAGGATGGTGCCTATGGTGGTGTGTGGATGCGTTCGATCGAGTGCAACATCATCGAAGGCGGCACTGGCGATTTCATCGTGGTTGGCGATGGGAGTGACGCGTACAGTCTGACCGCCCCGGTGTGCAAGGAGCGATCCGCAGGGTGCTACCAATACGACCCGACGGAGTCCGGTTCTACGGCCACGATCCACAGTGGGCGGATCAACTGGTTCGCCCGCGACCCGTCGTGGCAGGATGTCAAGGGATTCCGAGGCCGGAGCGACCTGGAGAAGCCAATTGGCGAGTGGAATCGGGTGGAGTGCCTGGTCGTAGCGGACCGCATGGTGATCAAGGTCAACGGTGTCCTGGCCAACTCGTGCCGGGAGGTCAAGCCTCGGCGTGGACGGATCCAGCTTCAGTCGGAGGGTGCGGAGATTTTCTTCCGGCGAGTGGATCTGACCCCGGTTGGGGATGATCCGGCCGCAGCTATTCGGTGGTTTTCGACGGCGAGCGGAACAGGCGGGCATGCGGATGGAGGGCGTGGGGGCAAGGGGGAGCCGGTAGTCCGGTCTACTTAAGGGCCAGGAGCCGAGTCACGATGTCGCAGGCGGCGTTGGGGCGGCCGATGCGGCGGGCGTTGGCCTGCATGGCAGCCAGGCGGCTGGTGTCGTCGAGGAGTTGGTCGATCTTGTAGGCCAGCACGGGCAGGTTGTTGCAGCGGATAGCGACGCCGTCCTCGAGCAGGTGGTCGGAGTTGCGTTCTTCCTGGCCGGGGATGGGGTTGACGATCACGTAGACGAGTCCCTTGGCCAGGGCCTCGGAGGTAGTCAGGCCGCCGGGTTTGCCCACGACGAGATCGGCGGCGGCCATATACTCGTCCATCTCCGGGGTGTAACCGACGACGTGGACATTGACCTTCCCGGCGGGCGGGACGGTGGCGACGATCTTCTCGACGCGCTTGCGCAGCTGCTCGCTCCGCCCGCAGATGGCGACCACTTGAGCCGGATGGCGGAGTTCCATCAGCGAGGTCAACAGGTGCTCGATCGGACCGACGCCGAAGCCGCCGGCGGAGGTGAGAATGGTGGTCCGATCGGGAGCGAGGCCGTGTTTGCGGCGCATGGCGATCTTGTTCTTGGGTTCGGCGAAGACCGGATCGATGGGGATGCCGCTCACGGTGATCTTGTCGGCGGGCACGCCGAGCTTGATCATGTGCTCGCGGGTCTCGTCGCGGGGCACGAAGTACTGCTCGTAGTGATGGCACAGCCACATGGCGTGAAGGTCGAGATCGGTGACCACGATGGCTTGGCGGCTGGCCAGTCGCTGCTTAGCCTTGAGCCAGGAGATGATTTCGGATGGCAGGAAGTGGGTGCAGACCACGATCTCGGGCTGTGTCTGGCGGAGCATTTTCACGAACGGGCGGGTATTGAGCTTATTGAGGGCCAGCCGGCGTCGTTCGTTCCGCCAGGGTTTGTCGAGGTAGTCGTAGAGCCAGCCGAGCAGTTCGGGCGAGCGATTGACCAGATCGATGTAGGCCTTGGTGTACAGGTCGCGGAAGACCTTGTTGGTAAAATCGAGGGTATCGATATGCCGGACCTCGCGGGCGGCGTTCATGATGAGGAAAGCCCGCTCGACGGCCTGGGCGGCCCGCAGATGCCCCGCTCCGGCGGATACTGACAGGACCAGGACCCGATCAAACATGGCTGCCTCCTCGGAGCTTGGCGCCAGCCGGCCGCAGGACGGCCCGTGTAGCGGGAGTCGGCGCCGGACCGTACGGTATCATCTCCTTCTGGAGATTATGGGGCAAGAGGTCGGTGACAGGTATTGGTGCTGAGCGATGGAACCACGGTACTTTCCGTGGTAGAATGGAGTTCGTGGGCTCGCCAGCGGGTCCTAGGGAGTATGTCTGCCCACTTGAGGAGGGATAGGCGACCATGCATCACCAGAACAGGCACCCCGACAGATGGCTTCTGGGCTTTGTGTTAGTGAGCGTCGTGTCGGGTGCCGGCCTTCCGGTCCTGGCCGACGACGCAGTGCCGGTGGATCCTTGTGCAGCCGAGGGCTTCCAGAAGGACGGCATCTGTGGGCATGCCCAGGCGGCCATAGCCCGGTTCGAGCGGGAGCAGAAGTCGGGTCTGGCGGCGTTGGCGGAAGTCCAGACTGACACCGACATCACCCACGTGTTCCTGGACCTGGAACTGAAGCCAGCGCAGTACCAGTTGACTGGGACGGCCACGCTCACGGTTGCCAGCCGGTCGGACGGTCTGAGCGAGTTCACACTTGATCTGCGGAGCGGCATGGTCGTGGACGTGGTCAGCCTGAACGGAACGGCGGTGTCGTTCACACGGCCGGCCGACCAGATCCTGATCGCCCTGGACCGGCCGTACGCCGCCCAAGAGCAGTTCCAGGTTGCGGTCAGCTATCATGGCACGCCGGACACCGACGGTTTCGGGGCATTTGGTTTTGACACCCACGGGAGTCCGAGCACGCCGGTGGTTTGGACGTTGAGCGAGCCCTACTACGCCAGCACCTGGTGGCCCTGCAAAGAGGCCCACGTCAACATTGATGACAAGTTCACGCTGGACATGTGGGTTACCGTGCCTTCGAATCTGACGGTGGCGAGCAACGGGATGCTGCAGGGCACGGACACGCTGGACGGCAGCCGCAAGCGCTACCGCTGGCATGAAGGATATCCGATCAACGTTTATCTGGTATCGATGACCGCGACCAACTACACGATCTGGACGCAGACGTACAGTTACGAGGGCGGTTCGATGCCGATCATGCTGTATGCCTACCCCGAATCGGTCGCGTCGGTCCAGAGCCAGACGGCCAGTGTTTACCAGATGGTTGCGGTCTTCAGCGGCGCCTACGGGCAGTACCCGTTCGTGAACGAGAAGTACGGCATCTGCCAATTTCCCTGGGGCGGGGGCATGGAGCATCAGACCATCACCAGCCAGGGCGCATTTGCCGAATGGCTCAATGCCCACGAGCTTTCCCACCAGTGGTGGGGAGACGCGGTGACCTGCAAGACATGGCACGACATCTGGCTGAACGAAGGGCTGGCGACCTTCAGTGAGGCGTTGTGGTTCGAACGCAAGAGTGGCGGGAGCTTCGCCGCCTACAAGAACCGGATGAACGAGCGCCGGCCGTCGAGTTCCTCCTGGGGTGGAACGGTCTACTGCTACGACATCAGCTCGGTTGGCAACATCTTCAACACGAATCTGAGCTACAACAAGGGGGCTTGGGTGGTGCACATGCTCCGCCACGTGGTGGGCGACACGGCGTTCTTCGAGGGCCTTGCGGCCTACCGGGCGGCTTACGAAGGCAGTTCGGCCACCACGGAGGATTTCCAGGCCGTGTTCGAGAATGTCTCCGGCAAGGAGCTCGGCTGGTTTTTCGACGAGTGGATCTACAAGGGTGGCGCACCGTACTACCGCTACGGCTGGCAGCAGGTCCAGATCGGGGCCCAGCGCTGGCTCCGCCTTTTCGTGCAGCAGTACCAGACCAACTATCCGCTGTTCAAGATGCCCATCGACATCACGGTCACGACCAGCGTGAGCACGCAGACCTACAGTGTCACCCAATCGGGAACCAGTCAATGGTACTTGCTATGCCTGGATGGGCCGGTCACCAAGGTCGAGTTCGACAAGGATGTCTGGATTCTCCGTGGAGCCGGCACCAGCACCACCTACCAGAACGGGCCGCCCAAGCTGATTGGCGTGACTCCGGCGCCGGGATCGATCGTGCCCCTCGCGCCGACGGTGGGCAGTGTCCAGCTGCAGTTCAGCGAGCCCATCAGCTATACGGCGGAGGCTTTTGCCATCCGTAACGAGGCGGACACTCTCCTGTCCTTCACTCCGAGTTATGATGCCAGCACCTACACTGTCACGCTGTCCCTTGCCCAGCCGCTCGAGGCCGGTCACACATGGACCGTGACGGTGGCCGACTCGGTACGTTCCCAAGCGGGGAGCCTGGCCCTGGACGGCGAGGTCGGCGTGCCGCCCGCCCTGCCGTCGGGCGACGGTCTGGCCGGCGGAGGGGCCAGCATCTCCTTCTACACTGCGATGGCGGCCGACTTCGACCTCGACGGTGACGTGGACGGTGAGGACTTATCAGGCACACTTGCCCCCTGCTTTAGCGGCCCGGCTCTGGGTCCGGTTTCGGAGGACTGCAAGGCGGCGGATTTGGATGACGACAGCGACGTGGACCTGTCCGACTTCGGCCTGTTCCAGCGATGCTTCAGCGGACCGGGAGCGCATCCCGACCCCGCATGCCTGCAGTAGCTCGGGCGGCGTGTTCTTCATGACTCGTCGTGTCGCTCGGCAGTGGTGCCCCCTGCAGCCATCGCCCGATCATGGTGGTACAATTCCCGCGTTGATCCCGAGATCTCCTGGCATTGCCTGAGGGAATAACGCCATGAGAATCCTCCGCGCCGCCACGCCATTGCTCCTGCTGCTCACCGGTTCCGACCTGCTCAGGGCCGCGGCTCCCGCATTCCGCGACCTGATGGATCCCAACTGGATGCCGGAACCGCAACGCGGCATGCGGGTCGAGTCCGCCACCGTCAAGGACGGGAGCGTGCATATCGTGACTACCGGCGCGGAGCTCGCATCCGAGCCTAACGGGACCTTCCTGCGGGTTGGCGTCAGGTCGGACAATCTCATCCAGGCGAACATCGCCGGCGACCAGCGGTTCATCCCAGGCGTGGAGCCCGCCAAGTGGTTGTGGCTGCGGGTGCGACTGAGCGGGCGGACCGGGATCATCGAGCGAAGCGACGACGGGAAAGTCTTCAGCCGCGTGTGCTGGTTCGAACACGGCGGACAGATGAACGCGAATCCGGAGAGCATCCTGGTCGGCAAGGTGCCCTACCATGGACGGCCGGAAGACTACACCGAACCCGGCCCCGTCGGCAGCGGGCTCATCGGCGATCTGAAAACGTACTGAGAAACCGGCGCAGAGAGAGGATCAGTCCCGCGGCAAGGGCCAGCGAGATGGACACCACGAGCAAGCCGGGCTTGTAGGTCTTCGTGTAGTCCTTGAGTGCTCCCATCGCGTACTGGCCGAGGAATCCGCCGCCGAGGTTACCGATCGAATTGATGAGCGCCAACCCAGCGGCCGCCGCGCTGCCGGTCAGGAACAACGGAGGGAGCGCCCAGAAGGGGCCGAGCGAACTCCAGATCCCCGCTGCCGCCAAGGCCAGGCAGGCAATGGCCCAAACCGGTGAGTCGGACAGGGCACAGAGCAGCAATCCAAGGGCTCCAACGGCACAGCATACCGCGGCGTGCCCGCGACGTTCGCCGGTTCGATCGCTGTGCCGGCCGAGCAGGACCATCGCAATCATGGCGGCGGTGAAGGGGATCGCACAGAGCAGCCCGACGTAGAGGTTGTCGGCCAGGCCGGTGACCTGTTTGACGATCGTGGCCAGCCAGAAGTTGATGCCCTGGAAGCCGAACATCATCGTGCCGTAGATCAGGCTGAAGAGCCACACGGCCGGGAGAGTCAACCCAGCCGCAAGAGACGTGTGGCCGTGGCATTCTCGCTGCAGGCGGTCGGCCTCGATTCGACCGGTGAGCCACTGCTGTTCCTCGGGGCTCAGCCAGCGGGCCTCTTGCGGGCGGTTGGTCAACAGGAAGTAGATCGCGAAGCCGCCGAGCACGCTGGGAATGCCTTCGAGGAGGAAGAGCCACTGCCAACCGGCCAGCGGATGGCCGAAGCAATGGGCGCCGTCCAACCGGAGCAGTGCGCCGGCCAGGGGTGAGCCGATCATGCCGGAGAGGGCCGTGGCGGTCAGGAACCAGGCGACGGCCTTAGCCTGGTGCCGGAGCGGCAGCCAGTAGGTCAAGTAGAGGAGGATGCCGGGGGCGAAACCGGCCTCGGCCGCGCCGAGCAGGAAACGCAGGGTGTAGAAGCTGGTCGGGCCGCGCACGAACAGCATTGCTGAGGAGATGATCCCCCAGGAGATCATGATCCGGGCGAGCCAGATTCTCGCTCCCACACGCTGCATGATGAGGTTACTGGGCACCTCGAACAAGAAGTAGCTGACGAAGAAGATACCCGAACCGATGCCGTAGACTGTCTCGCTGAACCCGAGATCGTCATTCATGGTGAGCTTGGCGAAGGAGACGTTGACCCGGTCGAGGTAGTTGAAGACATACAGAACGACGATGCACGGGATCAGGCGGAGAAGGACTTTGGCGACGGTGCGTGACTCGATCGCGGATTCGTCCGGTGGCTGGTCTGTCATCCCGTGTGCGCTCCTAAGCAGGTCGCCTGACCGTTCATTTCGACGCCAGCAGGGGGCCGGAAAGCTGCGGCGGATAGAAGTAGCCCATGGAGGCCATGGTGACGTCAAGGCGATACAGGCGATCCTGCATCAGACAGAGGCGGCGTATGGTAGAGGGGATCATGGTCGAGTGGATGCGGATCTCGCCGGGAAGCGCGGTAATGATCTCTTCGCGCCAATCGCCGAGGCAATCGGCGATGGTGGTCACGGAGCCCTCGACGGCTTGGTAGGCTGTGCCTTCGTACTGCCGGATCCGCTGGCCGAGAACGAGCTCTTTTTGCGGGTCGGCATCCCACCAGGCGGCCCGGGGAGCCAAGCCGCCGATCTCCTTGTCGCCGATCCGTTTTCCGTCGGCCGTGAACAGCCAGTAGGTCTTCACGTCGCGTTCGCCAGCGTAGCACTCCTGGCCGGGGTAGCGGGCGACGATGTCGGCGACCATACCTGAGGAATGGACATGCTTGCTGGGCTCGGCGCAACCCCAGAGCTTGTCACCGGTCCTGGCGTCCACCAGGCAGACGGCGTCGCGCTTCTGGGACGGCTCGATGCCGCAGAAGACTTCCAGTCCTGGGCGAGCCGGATCGATATCGCCGACGTAGCAGGCGTCCGGGTGGCCCACGCCGCGGGTCCACAGGCCGTGCCCGTTGTCGTCCAGCACTGCGGAACCGAGGATGATCTCGTCGCGCCCGTCGCCGTCGACATCCGCGGCGTGCATGCCGTGCATGCCCTGGCCGTTGTAGCGTGTCTTTTCGTCCTTGGAGTTCCATCGCCAGACGAGCTTGAGCTGAGGGTCATAGGCTTCGACCTTGATCTGGGTGTAGGTACCGCGTTGGACGATGAGGTGAGGCCGCTTGCCGTCGAGATAGGCCACGCCCAGCAGGTTGCGGCAGTAGTAGTTGTACCGTTCGAATCCGGAGCGGTCCGGCCAGTCCAGTTTCTGTTCGACCTTGCCGGTGAGGCCGTTGAGCTTGACCACCCACTCCGGGCCGCTCTGGACGCGACCGTCGGCGTCGCGGGGGTCGCCCTCGCCGGCCTTGGCGTAGACCTCGGCCATGCCGTCGCCGTCGAGATCGTAGACCACATAGGGCGAGTACCAGATGCCCTCCTCGATCGACCAGCCCATGTCGTGGCGCCAGAGGAACTTGCCGTCGCCGCGGTAGGCTTCCAGCTTGTAGGTGTCCTGGCTCTTCTTCCAATAGCCCGGCTTCTCGTACGGATCCACGTTGAAATTAGGCTGCTTGATGACGTAATCGTAGCGGCCATCGCCGTCCAGGTCGGCGACGGCCACCTTCTGGGCGGTGTAGTCACTCTGCAGCTTGATCGAGACGTAGGGAAGGCCCGGCTTCGGGTTGGCCACTGGAACGGGTGACGAAGGCTGATCCTGCGCGCCGGGCGATGCCAGGTGAACCGCATACACGGGTGCGTCGGAACCGGGAGAAGTGGCCGCGGACTGATCGAGGAAGCTGGTGCGGTCCCGGATCGGCTCGGTTGTGACCTGGCGGAGTTCGGCTCTCTCGGTTGCGGCCCTGAACACGTGGAAGGCCGCGTCTTTCGGATCGGACGCCAGCAGCCGCCAACCGATGTAAATCGAGCCGTCCGGGTTTCGGAGGGCGACAACGCCGCGGTCCAGTTTCTCGGCCAACTGGCCCCCCGCCCCCGCCGTGGACAGAAGGACCCCAAGGACACCAACCAAGAGCGATCGCCACATAGAGCACCTCACCTGCCGCCGATCATCGGCGGATTCCCCGGGCCTTGAAGAACGTGTAGCAGAACGTGCCGTCGGACTCGGCCGTGCGATACAAGTCACGGATACCCTGCTCCCAGTCGGCCGCGCTCATCAGGCCTGCCGCGAGGGCCCGCTCGCGAACGCCCTCGACCATCGCGGTGAAGGTATTGCGGGTAAAGCCTTCGACCAGCTCGGGGCGACTGGAGTCCGCGTAGACCATGCGCGGGGACACGACCACCTCGGCGAATCCCGTGGTGGTCAGGAGCGGATAGAGCCTTCGGCCGATCAGCGAATCCCCGCCGGCCTTGGCCTGGAGGTCTACCAGGCACTGGATAGCTCGCCGGGCGAATCGGCTGTCGGGGTGGAAGTAGGCCGAGCCGTGGTCGCCCTCGATGGCGGTGACTGTTCCGCCGGGCTTGAGCATCTGTCGCAGGCTGCGAAGGGCTCCGAGGGGGTCGGTCAGATGCTCCAGGGTGAAGCAGACAAAAACATGGTCAAATGTCCCGGGATCGAAGGGTAGCTTCCGGATATCGGCCACCTGGAAAGTCACGTTCGTTGCCCCGGTTGGGGCCAGGGCAATCCTGGCCTGCTCGACGGACTGAGGGGAGATGTCGATCGAGGTGAAGTGGGCGCGAGGGCTATGAGCGGCGAGGATGACGGTCTGAGCCCCGACGCCGCAGCCGGCCTCAAGCACCCGGCTGCCTGCCGGGTAGACCGTATCGTGGTGGAGGAGGTCGGCCAGAGCGTTGGCCTGGTCGCCGAGCCGCTCCTTCTCCCGCTCCGAGTAACCGTGAACGTACGCCCCGGTGGTCATGTGCCGAGCCTCTCCGTGCTGGGGCGACGGCGGTGACGTCTGGCGGATCGCGCCGTCGTGTTGACCATGATACTCGGGGGCTCGCCGCGATGGCAAAGGGCACCTCGGCCTGGTCTGGTGGCAAGGAGCAGTCGTCCCCGGCATGGATGTCGTTCATGCCGGGGCACTCCGTTGACCGGGTCGTGTCGATCCGGGGAGGGCGTCGGACACGGACGCCCCCACCGGGTCGGGGTCAGTGACGGCGGCGAACCAGGACGGACACGGCGAGGAGCAGACCGAAGGCCGTGGTGGGTTCGGGAACCTGGATCGCCCAGAGGTCAAACGCCGTGCCGCTCATTTCCGTGGGCGCTTCGACGTCCAGATAGCCGATCGAGCCGTCGATCACTCGCACGCCGGCGGGGGTGAAGCTGAGTCCGGAGTCCCGGACGAGATGGAGCAATCCGGTCTTGGTGCTGACGAAGACGTTGTCGTAGTCTGACCAGACGGCGATGCCGGTTGCCCCGCTGAAGAGGTCGTTGTGCGAGCGGACCAGTTGTCCGCCGGCGAACTCGTCGAAACCGGTATCGCGGAGGCCGAAGGTGATGGTGATGTTGCGTGACCGGCAGGCCACGTCGACGTAGCTTCCGGGGAAGATGTCGCCCATTTGGGCCCAGGTGGTCGCCCCGGTGCGGTTGTACTCGTAGATCGTGCCGTCGCTCTTGAGTGCCCACAGCCGATCCTGGTCGTTGGCGATCGTTCCGGCGACGAAATCAGAGCCGGTGGCGATGGTGGATTCGACGATCCAGCTGGGGCTGACCCAGCGGATCTCGTTGATTCCGGTGGCGTCGGTGATGAACATACGGGAGCCGTTGCGCAGGTCGTCGCTGTCCACATCGCGCACGGTCGGGCTGTTGAGCACCTGGCCGGCGAAGCCGTACTGGCCGGGGGGGCCGGCAAGTCGGTAGTACTCGGCCACGCCGCTCGCGTCGGACAGGGCGACAATCTCGTTGACGCCACCGGCCTGATAGGCAGCCACGCCGTGCGTGAAACTGCCGGGCGCGAAGTTAGGCGAGCTCCATCCGCCTGCGGTGTAGGTCCATTCGGCCATGTTCCCGGCCAAGGCGAAGCCCGGCAACAGCAGGCCGGTCAACGCCGCCATCAGTATCGCTCGCTGGATATGCATCGCTACTCTCCTCCCTTCAAGAAGATCTGTGCCTCCAGGCCTGGCCCTCGCCAAGCCATGGTGAAATGTACCCACGCGCTCACTTTCCGCAAGCAGAATCCGCGGTGACGGCCGGTCCCTTGAAGCAATTCTTGAATGCCTGGAGGTCGGCCCCGTCCACGTCCGTGTCATGATCGCGGTCAAAGCACTTGCACTTGACGGGGTCAAAGAACGCCATGCCGCCGTCGCCGGTGTAGCAGGCCTGCCAGCGGCCGAAATCGGCCTGGTCCACGTCGCTGTCGGCGTCCGCGTCGGCGAACGGGACGCTGCATCCGGTGACGGGCAGGCCGGTGACGCCGCGGCAGTACAGGAGGGCGCCGGGGATGCTGGCGCCCTCGGTACTGGTGGCGACATCGCGATAGGGCTGCGGGTCGATGACCCGAACATGAGCGGGATCGAACTTGAGATGATCCGGGCCGCCGATCGTGCGGGGCACGTACAGCAGGCCGCCGGTGGTGCTCACGAAGAGGCTGTCCTGATCGACCCAGGTGGCGATCCCGGTTACCCCGGAGAACAGGTTGTCGTGCGAGCGAACGATCTGCTGGTTCTCGACTTCGTCGATGCCGGTGTCGCGGAGCAGGAAGACGAGGGCCGTCGGATAGAGGGATCTGGCCGCGACGTCGACGTAGCCGCCAGCGATGGTCGCCCCCTCGTTCCAGGTCAGCTCGCCCGCGCCGGATCGAATGAACTCACGAGCGTTCCCGTTCTGGATCGCCCACAGCCGGTCCTGGTCAAAGGCGATCACCGCGCTGGTGAAGCCGGAGCCGACCGCGACGGTGGACGCGAAGCTCCAGACTCCGTTGCCCCAGAGGTACTCAGCAATCCCGGATTCGTCGGCCACGAAGATGCGTGAGCCGTTTCTGCTGTCATCCGAAGTGAGATCCGTGGCGTTCAGGAGGTCCAGTTTGGCCCCGGTCGGGGACCAGCTGCCGTTGGCGTACAGCCACTCCTCAACGCCGGCCGCACCGATCAGCCCCACCAGCATGGGCGAGCCGCCGTACATCCAGACGGATGCACCGTGGGCAAAATCACCGGTGATGCTGGAACTGTTCTTGAAGGTCATCACGCCGCCGATCTGAGCCCACCGTTTGATCTCGCCGGCCGAGGTTACGGCATAGGCCACCAACGTTCCCACCGCGTCCTCGGTGGGACCGTCCACGTCGAGGTATCCTGAGGTGTTGTCGATGACGGTCATGCCCGCGGGGGTGAAGTTGTTGGTGGCCGGATCGCGGACCAGGTGCAGCAAGCCGCTGTCGGTCGCCACGAAGACGTTGTCGTAATCTGACCAGACCGCGATAGCGGCGGCTCCGGTGAAGAGGTTGTTGTGCGAACGGAGCAGTGAGCCGCCCGAATACTCGTCGAAGCCGGTCGCACGCAAGGCAAACACCAGACCGGCGTCGGGAGCCTTGGCCAGCGACTTGGCGGCCACATCCAGGTAACTACCGGTGATGGTAGCCCCCGCCTCCCAGGTCGTGGCCGCGGTTCGGTTGAACTCGCGGAGGTTGCCGTTCTGGACCGCCCAGACCCGATCCTGGTCATTGGTGATGACCAGGGCGGTGAAGCCCGACTCCGTGGAAATGGTGGATTGGAGCAGCCAAGGCAAACCGCTCTGCATGTATTCGGCCAGGCCGGTCGGACTGGCGACGAAGATCCGCGCCCCGTTGCGGGTGTCGTCGGAATCGACATCCATGACGGTCGTATCGAGGATGTTCGTGCCGGTGAGGTCGTACACACCGGGGGTGACGAAGCCCATCACATACTCGTGGATCCCGGCGGCATTGGTAGCGGCGAGACCGTTGCCGGTCAGGCCGCCGGCGGTGTAGGTGGCGAGTCCGTGGGTGAAGCCGTTTGTGACCAGGGTGGGATCTGCTGCCCAGGAGCCGCCGGCGATCTTGCCGGACCATTCCCTCATGTCCGCCCGTGATGGAGCGACACACAGAGCTGCCAGCAGGATTACTCCGCCGGAGCCCGCCAACCGAAATCGACTGAACTTCATGACCGTCCTCCTTCGTATCTGACTTGCCTTGCCGGCCAATCAAAACGCCCCAAACAGCCGTTGAGGAACTGCATCCAGTTCCAGAAAGGCCTGAAGTAACATCCCCACCCCGTCGGTACTCTCGTAGTAGGGTTTGGCGGGGTGACCCTTGAACATGCCGTTCACGAACAGCTTGCGTGCGGCCTCGCGTCCCAACTGCTTGGCGATACCGAGGTGATGCGGGTCGTACGTAGCCAGGTAGAGATGAACGTAGAACGAGATCACTCGCCCGTAGTTTTCCGCGTAGGTACCGCCCGTTTTTGCGACCAACGGCAGGGCAGCGGTGAGTTCATCGTACCACCGCCGGCCGACCTTTGCCGGCAGATTTGCCTCGATCACCGCCGCCCACCGGCGAGCGGCGGTCAGCAGTTCCGGATCGCCGCAGAGTTCGTACCCCAGCATGCAGGACTGGGCGGCGATTTCGGCGAACTCGTAGGAATAGATGAGCGTGCGCCACACATCGATCGGGCCGGAGGGCATGACCGCGTCGTAGCCGGGCCCCTTGGGTTGCTGCGGCACAGGGGTACCGTCCAGGGCCAGCATGGCCCAGTAGTCGTTCATCGGCGCATCGTAGGCATACCGGTCATAGGCCTTGAGATGTGAGACCGCCATGTCGCGGAAGAACGGGTCTTGAGTCAACTGGTAGCAGCGGAGCAAGAGGCTCGCGTAAGGCCCGGGAATAGTCGTGAAGCAATGATTGGAGTCATAGCGCCCGGCGACGATGGGGGCATCCGGGATGAGCAGGGTCGTCGTGTTACGGTGCCGCCAATGCCAATTGACCACGAGCTTGGAGCGATTCAGCCAGGTCGTGTCGCCGGTCTTGGTGTAGAGGTAGGCGAAGGCGAGGGCGAACTCGCCCCCGGCGAACGCGAAATCGCAGCCCCGCGACGCATCGTCGTGGCGGTTGAACTCGCCGGTCGCCTTGTCCACGATGTGCCAGGTCCAGATGCCCTCGATCTCGCGGCGAGTCGCGACCGGATCGATCCGCCAGAGGTCATCCCAGATCGGGTGGAGAATCAGGGTCTCGTGGGGCCCGTTCGCATCTCCGCCGGCCTGGTCGGCGTAGGCATCGTAGAAGATGTGCGAGCCCCAGACGAGCATGCCGTTGGGCTTGACTGCATGGGCCAGGGTGTAGGCGATGTAGTCGTCGGCCGCCTTGGCGTAGCGGGATTTGTTGGTGAGCTGGCCGCAGCGGTACAGGGCCCGGATGGTGGCCTGGTCGTACCAGAGGTTGGAGCCGCGCGGGTTACGGCGCTGCGGCCGGCCCTCGCAGCGCACGTTGCCATCCAGGAGGAGTGGATTCGGCGGTGAAATGCGGTCGTGCACGTCGATGATGCTCATGAGCAGCGGGGTCTCGACCGGGCCGTAGCGATCCGTGCCGTATTCCAGCAGGTTGTCGAGATGCTGAAGGACGTATTCCCGCCACCCGAGCAGCGGTGGCGTGCAGGGTGAAGGCAGGTCCTGGCCGGACATGCACGCCTGAAGAAGGCCGAAATCACCGAGATCGACATCGCCGTCGCGGTCCATATCGGACTCGAGGCAATCGGCGGATCGCGGCACGCCCTCGCCCGACAGGCAGGCGAGGAATCCGCCAAGATCCTCCGCATCGACGTCACCGTCGAAATTGAGATCACCGTCGCCTTTGATCGCGGGGTAGTTGAAGGTCGCCGCGGGTGTCAGGCCGTACACGCTGATCGGTCCGATGGTGTTCTCAGTCTCGCAGATGACGTCGAGGTAGGGACCGGCGGGATCGACGAGCCTGACGTTGGCCGATTCGAACTGGAGGCTTTTAGATCCCGGGGCGGTCGTGCGGAGCAGGTGCAGCAATCCTCCCGTCGCACTCACGAAGATGTTGTCCTGATCGGACCAGGTTGCGATGCCGGTGGCCCCGCTGAAGAGGTTGTTATGCGTGCGGACGATGCGGTTGCCCTCGATTTCGTCGAGGCCGGTGTCGCGAAGCAGGAAGACGACGGCCGTCGGGCAGGCGGAGCGAACGGTCACATCCACGTAGTTGCCGGAGAAGGTTTGGCCGGCGGACCAGGTATTTCCTCCGGCGGCGCGGGTGTATTCGCATACCGTGCCGCCCTGGACCGCCCAGAAGCGATCCTGGTCGTTGCCCACCGCCCCGGCGGTGAAGCCCGGACCGGCGGCAACGATCGACACCGGATTCCATGTCGTTGTGTCCCAGAGGTACTCAGTCACGCCGCGGTCGTCGACGAGGAACAGCCGGGAGCCGTTTCGTCGGTCGTCAGACACGATGTCGCGGCCGGAGGAAGTGGCGATGGAGTAGCCGGTCGGGGTGAAGCCGAGGTACTCGTATACGCCGGTCGAGTTGATGAGGGCCATGGCGTTGGGCAGGCCGCCGGCGGTATAGAGGGCCATGCCGTGCCCGAAGTCGCCTTCGAGGGCGGTGGTCGGATACCACTGGTCGTTGGACAGGGTCCACTGCCGGACACCGGCACCGGCCGGCACGATGGTGGCGAGGGTGATCAGCGCGCCCACCCCGGCGGCGCGCTGCCAGCGTCTCGCCTCGGCCATCCCCATCCTCCGCATCCGCTTCACCGGTAGCTACTCCTCGGTCGACCTGATCTCACGACCGGGCGGGCATCACCTGCTTGGCACCAGTGGCCGCCCCCGATCCGACCATTCGAGCCAGTACTTGGCCCGCACGAAGTTGGCATGTCCGTCGGCAAAGACCATGTTGCCCCCCTTGAGGACGACGTGCGGATCCTCCGGATCGTCGATCACCAGGTTCTGCCCCGGGTTGTCCGCGTCGTGGATGATGCAGACTTCGGTCGTCTTCTTGGTTTTGCCGACCTGAAGGGGCCAGGTCTTGTCGTAGGGAGGGTCGGCGTAGTTGAACCGCCAGCGTGCCGGGGTGGATTCGCCCGGACCCACCGCGGGGTCGACCTTGATGTAGTACAGGAACGGGATGTACTCGAAGGCCATGCCCTGGCGAGTCGTGCCGCGTACATAGCTGTTCTCGAGGTCATCCACGAAGCCGTCCGCGTCGGAGTCGACGGACCGGACCGTATTGTGGGCGCCGGGGCACTCGAACACCCGGAGGTTGGGTGCATACCTGGGGTAGTACAGGCCCATGTTATCGCCGCCCAGATTGTAGTACGTGGAGGAACTCGGGCCGATGTCGATCTTGGCCGGGTCCAGGGGGGGGATGTAATCCCTGTGCATGTGCGAGTACTGCATCGCCCCGAGCCCCAGCTGGGCGAGGTTGTGGAGGCAGACCGTTGACTGGGACACGGCCCTGGCCCGGGTCAGCGAAGGGAAGAGGACCGCGATCAGCAAGGCGATGATCGCAACCACCACCAGGACTTCGATGAGGGTGAAGCCGCGCCGACGGCGTCCGCTGTGCCAGATGCTGTCGCGCATGAGGCGTATCTCCCGTTTGCGTCGGACCCTCACACCGTCTGGTTCGGACTTCCCGCCTCTTCGGCCTCCAGCCAACGCAGCTGGCGGTCGAAATGCTCTCGAAGGACGCGTGTCGCCAGGGCATCATCATGGGCGGCCGCGGCCTCGATCAGCAGCCTGTGCTCGTGTACCGTCCTGTCGATTTCTTCCTGATCGAGGTGACGCTTGACGATGGCGTCCTCCAAGCTGGGATGGGTGAAGAAGGCCCTCAGGAGTCCGACCATATTGGACAAGAGCCGGTTTCCTGAGGCGGCCAGGAACATCTCGTGCAGCCTCAGGTCCAGCTCGATGTGGTCACCATTGCTGCGGGTTGCGGTCTCAAACCGGCTCTGAACCTCGCGCATCCCCGCGATCTGCTCCGGGGTAACCCGCTTGAGCACAAAGGGCAGGGCGGCCAGCTCCAGGGCGGCTCGGGCTTCGAGGACCTCCCGAAGACTGAGATCGCTGAGGAAGAACTGGGCGACCAGGGCCTCCACGACCTGCTCATAGGCGAACTCGCGCACCCGCGTGCCGCTGCGCGGGCGGGATTCCAGCAGCCCGCTGACTGAGAGACCCTTGATCGCTTCCCGAAGGGTGGGGCGACTGACCTTCAGCTGCCGCGCCAGATCGTGTTCGCCGGGCAGACGATCACCCGGCTTGAGCCGGTTGGCGAAGATGTAGTTTTTGACCTGGCGTACCACGTGGTCGGCTCGGGTGCCCTGCCTGCGGGCGTTCACATTGTTGGGGGCCTCGGCCATGGCATTCCTGGTCGCACAAGTCGAACGTGGTCCCGATCGCACTCCGCCGGGAGGACTGCTGGGTTCATCGTACGCGGAGCGGCCATACGGGTCAAGAGAAAAAGGGCTATTTGTCTGACAATTGAACCGGCAGAATAGGCCAACAAGCGTACGTTCTGCCCTTGATTCAGATGCTCAGGTCTGATAAGGTCTCAATTGTCAGACAAGTCGAATCTGTGTTCAGTTGGATATGCCGCCTGGGTTTGCCGCGGCGGGAACGGGGAGCCGAGCATGGCTTATGTTCGGATCGAGACCGACTGGAAGTACTGTGACTGCCGGGTTTTACGTCTCGAGAGCGACGAGATCCGGCTGGAGATCATGCCGGAGCTTGGTGGGAAGATCTATCGTTGGATTGACAAGCGGTTTGACCGTGACGTTCTATGGCAGCACCCCAGGCTCAAGCCCGCGGTTGTGGTCCCGGGCGGCTGTTTTGATGACCGGTTCTTCGGTGGCTGGGACGAGCAGTTTCCGAACGACATGCCCGGCTCTCATCAGGGCGAGAGCTACCCCGACCATGGAGAGTACTGGACCACGGGGTTTGAATGGCAGGTCGAGCGTTCGGGTGACACGTTGACCCTGTACCTGGTGGCCGAAGGCCCGGTCACGCCCACCCGGATGGAGCGTTGGATTACGGTGACTGGGGGAAGCCGAACGACCACGCTTCGGTATCGGTTGAGCCATCTTGGGCGGCACGCCTTTGACTACCTGTGGAAGCTGCATCCGGCCCTGAATGTGGGACCTGGCTGCAGGATCGTCATTCCGGCGGAGAGGGGGCGGCTGGCACAAGCGGGGTGTGGGCGGTTCTCCGAGACGAGGTTGGACTTCGAGTGGCCTCATGTGCCCGGGAAGGATGGCGAGCTGATTGACGCGAGCGTCATTCCGGCCGGTTCAGATGCCCGCGGCTGGGAGATGCTCTACCTTACCCGGCTGCGTGACGGCTGGTGGGCGATTCTGGACGGTGAGAGCCGGTCCGGCTTCGGTCTGGCGTTTGACAAGACGCTGTTCAGCACCGTATGGCTATTCCAGACCTTCGGTAGTTGGCGGGGTTTGAACGTGGCGGTGATCGAGCCGGCGACCGGCTACCCGGACACCCTGGCGGAGGCGTCGGCGTCCGGGCGTTTGGCCAGGCTTGAGCCGAAGCAGGTTGTCGAGACGCAGGTCACGGCCACGTTGCTGACCGGCCGAACCGCCATCAACGGCATCTCACGGGACGGGACGGTGACATGATGGGCCGACTGCAGGGACGAGTGACGATGGTCACGGGTGCAGGTCAGGGGATCGGCGAGGCCATCGCCCGACGCTTCGCCGGGGAAGGGGCAGTGGTCATCGGCATCGACCGGAACGTGGAGACGCTCAAGGCGGTATGCGCGGCCCTGCCCGAGGCGGTGGCCTGGCCCATCGATGTCACCGATCATCAGGCTATGGAGCGGTGCTTTTCCCAGACGGTGGAGCGATTTGGGGGCATCGACGTACTGGTCAACAACGCAGCCATCTCCTATTACGTACCGGTCGTGGATACCACGCTCGCTCAGTGGCATGAGACGCTGGCCGTGAACCTGGAGGCCTACTTCCTGGCCGCGCAGCTTGCGGCCCGGCGGATGATCGAGCGGGGCTGCGGACGAATCATCAATGTGGCCTCGACGCAGGCGATCGCGTGTGAGCCGCTGGTCGGGGCCTACGCGGCCAGCAAGGGGGGCGTACTCGCGCTGACTCGCAGCCTGGGCGTGGAGCTGGCCCCGTACAACATTCTGGTGAACGCTGTGGTCCCGGGGTGCATTCACACGCCGATGAGCGTCATCAACGGGATTGACGAGACCCAGACAGAGTTGTTCAAGGAGTGGTACGCAGGCCGCCGGAAGATCCCGCTGGGCCGGCCGGGTGAACCTCACGAAGTCGCGGGGGTGGTTCTTTTTCTGGCTTCCGACGACTGTCAGTACATGACCGGCCAGATGCTGGTCGTTGATGGAGGACTGACGATTACCTTCTGACGACCGCCCGCAAGGGCGGATGCCGAGGAGACCGATGGAGATTACCAAGATCGAATGCCACGTGGTCGTGGTTCCCAATGTCAGCCCGGAGGCCTGCAGCAGTGCCCAGGATGACATTGTGGTTCTGGTCCACACCGACGAGGGCATCACCGGAATCGGGGAAGTGGACACGAACCCATGGGTGGCCCGGGCGATGATTCAGGCTCCGGGAACGCACTGCATGGGACTGGGTTTGCAGGAGATGCTCGTTGGGCAGAACCCGCTAACGCCCGAAGCTTTATGGGACAGGATGTATCTCGGGTCGGCGATGACCGGTCGGCGAGGGTTAGGCATCTGCGCCATGGGGGCTCTGGACATGGCCTTGTGGGACATCCGTGGCAAGGCGATGGGCAAACCTTGCTGGCAATTGCTAGGTGGGGCGAAGCAGCCTTTCCTGACGCCGTACGCGTCTTTGTTGCCCACGGGACGGACGCTCGAGGAGTACCAACGGAATCTGGTGCACAAAGCGATCCAGGCCAAGAACGCCGGTTTCAAGGCCGCGAAGATGGAAGTGTGCCTCCGCGGCCCGTACAGCCACAATGCGATCCAGGAGAGTAACGAGGCGATCATCGAGACGGTGGCCGCCTGCCGGGAGGCGGTCGGACCGGAGATGACCATGATGGTCGACGTGGCCTACGCCTGGTGGGATGCCAAAGAAGCTCTGGGGGTACTGGAGCGGTTGGAGGAGTACAATCTGTTTTTTCTTGAGACGCCGCTGAACATCGACGATCTGGACGGCTACGCTTTCTTGGCCGAGCGTGCCCCGTTTCGTATCGCGGCGGGCGAATGGCAGAATACCCGTTTCGAGTTCATTGACCTGATGGACCGGGGGCGGATCGACGTCGCCCAGCCGGACGTGGGGCGGGTCGGGGGGCTGACCGAGGCTCGGCGGGTGGCCGACCTGGCCGCTGTTCGTGGCCGGCTGATCGTCCCGCACTGCTGGAAGACGGGCATCGGCGTGGCCGCCTCGGCTCACCTGGCGGCCGCGACCGCGCATTGTCCGTACATCGAGTATCTCCCGCCGGAGCTATCCGAGTCGGATCTCCGCAAGGAGCTGGCCGACGACGGGCTCAAGATGGACAACGGTCGTGTAGCGTTGCCGGAGCGTCCCGGCCTGGGCATTGAGCTGAACTACGATGCCCTGGGCAGGTATCGAGCGTGATAGAGCCGCCGGCATGGCGTTGAGATGCGGCGTTGCACGTACCGGGTGCAGAGCGAGCGGGCATGAGCATGGCGGACTCCACACACGATCCCGGGCTGGAGGCGGCTGGACAGCTTCGGGCCGATGCCCTGGGCCTGCTCGGCACGGTATCGCTCACTGCGGCGTACATGGCTCCGGCCGCGTCGCTGATCGCTCTTTTCGGGCCGATGGTGATCAAGACGGGGATTGGTGCGGGGTTTGTCATGCTGCTGGGCCTGGCCGTCACCCTCCCTTCGGCGATCAGCTTCGGCATGATGGCCCGCGAGATGCCGTCGGCCGGTGGAGTCTACGCTTGGGCATCGTGCGTCCTGGGCAGGACCTTCGGTCGGTGGATCGGAATCACCACGGCGATCTACTACGTACTCACCGTCGTGTTCCCGCCGATCGTGTTTGGCCAGCTGTTCAACAACCTGCTTGACCTGGCCGATGTGCCGACCGGAAAGGGGACGTGGTTGCTGGGTGCGGGGCTGTCGATGCTGATCGCCGGATTCGCGACCTATCGCGGGGTTGCGGTTTCGTCCTACCTGGCTTTTGTACTGCTCATCGTGCAGCTGGTGGTGATGAGTGCTCTGGCGTTGACCTTCGCCTTCGTAGCCGGCCGGGAGCAGCATCTGAGCTGGGCACCGTTTCTGCCCCCTGCCGGCAGCTGGTCGGGGGCCCTGCTCGCCCTGCCGATGGCCATGCTCTCACTGATCTGCGACGCGGCTACGCCGGTGTCCGAGGAGACCCGCAATGCGAAGCGGACGATTCCACTGGCCATTATTCTGACGCTGCTGGTGGTCGGCATCTGGAACGTGCTGGCGTTCGGTGCACTCGGCATGGCTTGTCCCCCTGATCGGCTCATCGATCTATGCAGGAATTCGGTGGACAACGCCGTTCCCCCGCTGGCCGCCCTGGTCTGGGGCCGGTTCAATGTACTGGTGACCGTGGTGGGCATGATTGCGATGATCGGAGCCCTGGTCCCGTGCTCGACGGCCGCCTCGCGTCTGCTGTTTTCGCTGGGCCGTGATGGTACGCTTCCACGGGGCCTGGCGGTGGTTCACCCCCGGCACCGCACGCCGTGGAACGCCCTGCACATCGTGTTTCTGGCCACGGCCCTGGCCATTGTCCCTTTAGCTCTGATCCGTGATCCCGGCGAAGCCATCGCCTGGTGGAGCCAGGTGATTGCGTGGTTCATCATTGTCGTCTACTTCACCGCCAACCTGTGCAACTTCCTGTTTCACCTGCGATTTCGCCCTGAGCGGTTCAGTATCTTGTGGAACCTGGTTGCCCCCGCCCTGGCGGCGATCATCCAGCTGGCCGTTCTGTGGCAAGTCGTGGTTCTCGAGTTGTGGCGTGCGGGATGGATCGGCATCAGTGCCCAGTTCTTCATTGTGGTGGTTTCGGTTCTCACCGCGGGCTGGGTGTACACCCTCTGCGCGTACCGACTGCCGGCGCGTTCAGGAGCATCGCCATGAGATTGCGTGTCTCTTTCGCACTGCGGGCGATAAGCCTGGGGTCCCTGGTGACATTTGCGTCAGCCTTGGCGGCCGACGACACGTTCAAGGACGACTACTCATCCGGGCTGGGACAGTGGAAACCGCTTTTCGCCGAAGGCGCCTGGTCGGCCCGCGAAGGCGTACTCACCAGCGCCGAACCGAAGGCCACTACCGCTCGACTGGCCAAGATCAAGCCGGTTGCAGACGCCGTGGTTGAGACTGAGGTGCGGGTGGCGGACAATGGCCGGCGCAACTTTGGCATCGTCTTCCGAGCCACAGACGACGGCACCTGTCATGCGGTGCGGTACTACGACAGCGGCGACCGGCTCGAACTGCTCGGTTTTGCCGAAGGCCGGCCGCTGGCGGACCGGATACAGATGTCCAAGACCAAGCTCGATCTGAAGGCGGGGCAATGGTACCGCTTGAAAGCGGCGGCGGTAGATGATCGGATCGTGGCCAAGATCTGGCCCTCGGGAACGGCAACTGAGCCCGATTGGCAGCTTCGAGCCCAGTGCCCGGACAAGCGGGCCGGGCTGGTCGGACTGCTGGTCGATGACGGCAGCCGGATCGACTTCGGCGCCGTCCGGATCGCATGGGGTGCGGAGGTGGAGGCCATGCGGAAGCGGTCGGCGGAGGAACAGGCCGCGCGACTGAAGCGGCTCGAGAATGACCTCAAGCTGCAGGTCGACATCACGCCGTTCGTGGTGAGATCGCAGGAGGGCCCCAAGCGGCGGATCCTGGTCGGCACATTGCTCGAGGGCAGACCCGAGCCGGTTGACGGCAAGCTGGAAGCGGTGATGGGAGCGGTGAAGCGGACCGTTGATCTGAAGGCTGCCCAGTTCGAGGGCGGGGCTTATGAGCTGCTCGTCCCGGAGCCGCAGGCCGCGGCCACGCTGGAGGTGAGCTTCACCACCTCGTTCGGCAAGCGATTCGCCGACGAACAGAAGCTCGACCCGGTCCGCCAGTGGACCTTCCACATGACCCCGCACACCCACTACGACATTGGCTTCACCGAACCGCAGCCGGAGGTCATCGAGCGGCTGAGCCGGGACATGGAAGCGGCGGTCAGGTTCTGCGCCGAAACGGCCGACTGGCCGGCCGAAAGCTGCTATCGTTGGACGGTGGAGGTCAGCTCACTGTTTCGCAACTTTGCCGAACGGCACGATGAGGCACAAGTGGCCAGACTGATCGAGCTGGTCCGCCAGAATCGCATCGAGATTTGCGGGTACTACCTGAACATGCCCACCGAGCTGATGGGTCACGAGGAACTGATCCGCTGCCTATATTACTCCGAGGGTCTCCGCCGCCGATACGGCGTGACCATCGACACGGCGATGATCAACGACGTGCCCGGCTACGCCTGGGCGCTGCCGCAGGTGTTGAACGAGTTCGGCATCCGCAGGGTGGCGTTCCGGGCCAACGGCATTCGCGGCCAGTTTCTCTGGTTCAGGCCCGGGGCGGTGGAGCGTCCATTCTATTGGGAGGGTCCTGCCGGTCATAGACTCTTCGTGTGGTACACGGACAGCTATCGAGAGGGCAACTTTTTCCGTGCCCCGGGCCTGCACGAAAACGAGTTCCTGGCGATCATCCGCCGGAACGAGGCTGCGGGCACGTTCGTGGACCACATTCAGCTCCGCATGGGTGGTGACAATCTGCCGCCGGAGTTCAACACCAGCAAGAACGCACGGGCCTGGAACGACAAGTATGTCTGGCCGAAGGTTGTCGTGGCCACGAACCGCGAGTATCTCGATCTGCTCGAGAGGCGGTACGGTCCGCGGTGCAAGGTGTATCGAGGCGATATTCCCAGCTGGTGGGCGGAGGGCCCGGCGAGCTCGGCCGCCGAGACCGGCATCACGCGGCTGCTTCACGACAAGCTGGTTGCCGTCGAGGCGTTGTGGACGCTTGCCCGGCTGGGCCGGCCGGAGGCGACGTACCCGGCGAAGGAGATCGAGAGGGCATATGACCGCATGATCCACTACGATGAGCACACCTGGGGAGCTTCCTGCAGCATCGACCGGCCCAAGTCTCCGGAAACGCAGGTTCAATGGCAATGGAAGGCGTCCTGCGCCGATGACGCCCAGAGACTGACCGGCGAGCTATTTGACCGGGTCGTCCGGCATTTGTCCTCCGGTATTCCCTCGACGGGGAAGCCCAGCGTCGCGGTGTGGAACACGCTCACCTGGGTGCGGACCGACTTGGTCGAGCTGGCCCTGGTGGGCACGCCGTTCGAGAACGCCACCGGTCTCAAGGTCACAGACACGAGGAACGGCGGGCTGGTTGCCTCGCAGGTGGCCGCCGGCGGCAAGACCGCGTGGTTCGTAGGGCGCGAGGTGCCGCCGCTGAGCCACGCCCGGTACACGATCGAGCCCGCGGAATCCGGCCGATCCGGAGCCATCGATCGTCCCACGACCATCGAGAACCGCTTTTACAGACTCTCGCTGTCAGCCGACTCCGCTTCCTGGTCGGGCTGCTACGACAAGGAACTCGGTCGCGAACTGCTGGATCGCGGGGCTCGGTTCACGATGAATCAACCGGTTTTCGAGACGGCCATCGGCGGGCGAGCGGCCATTGACCGCAAACAGCCGGTCGATTTCAAACGCACACCGGCCGGCAGGAGCACCCTCGCCCGGAGCCAGTCGGGACCGGTTTTCAGCGAGTGGACAACCGAGACTTCACTGCCCACCTGTCCGCGCATCGAACAAACCGTTCGGCTGTACAACGATCTCAAGACGATCGATGTCATCAACGTGGTGGACAAAGAGGAGAACTTCGATACCGAGGGGGTCTACTTCGCGTTCCCGTTTGACGTGCCCTCGCCCGACATCCGCTTCCAGATCGCGAACACGACCATGCGTCCGGGCAAGGACCAGCTCACCTACACCTGCCATGACTTCTACTCGATCCAGCACTGGGCCGACGTTGCCGGCAAGGGTTTTGGCGTCACCTGGGTGCCGATCGAGGCCCCCCTGGTCGTGGCCAGTGACCTGAACGTCTACAAGTGGGCTGACACTCTGAGATTCGACAAGGGTCATCTCTACTCGCTGGTGATGAACAACTACTGGTCGACGAACTTCAAGGCCGGCCAGAGCGGCACGCTGACGTTCCGCTACCGGCTGACGTCCTACGCCGGGGAGCCCGACCCGATCCGGGCCACACATTTCGCCTGGCAGCCGTTTCATCCCTTAAAGGCGGCCTGGCTCACGAAGGAAGGCGGGGGCGAACCCGACGGCCGGCCCCCGATCACGCTCGAAGGCGATCCGGCGATCATCAGTTGTGTCAAGATGGCCGAGGACGGCGAGTCGGTCATCGTGCGGCTGCTGGAGCTCCGCGGCGCCGCGTCGCGATGTACGCTCAGGTTCGCGCTACCCGGGAAGGTGCGGGTCGCGAGCGCGTTCAAGGCTGACGCGGTCGAGCGGAAGGTCGGCGATCTGCCGGTCAACGGCAACGCCGTCGGCGTGGAGCTGAAGGCCAACGAGATCGTCACCGTCGGGGTGGTGCCTCGGTAGGCTCGGATCTTCTCCGCTCCAAATTGAGCGGAGGTCATCGCCCTTCTGGCATGTGGGCGTCGCCGGCTCGGACCGCGGGCAACCGGCAAGGCCTTGGTTCTTGCTCCGGTTCCTTTCTCCGCCGTCCGTCGCCGCCCGCAGGATCCGACCACGCCGTCCGCGCCGCGCGAGGGCCTCCGGGTCGGCGGTCTGTCATTTTCGCGAGCCGCGGCGCTCAGCTCCGGCCATCCACACTTGAGCCACGGTGGTTCGCAGCTCGCGGAGGGCTCATTTGGCCGGCCTTGAATCCCCGCCCCATCCGCGGTTTTTTGTGGCCCCCACTCGACGCGATCATCAAGTTCCCCTAATCTGTGTAGAGATCGCCCGCGTTCAGCATCCGCATTCACCTGAACGCAGGTACTGTACCGCCACAGAGTCAATCGCTGGAAGGAGGTCCTTCATGTCGTCGGAACGCATTACCCGCCGCAAATTCATGATCCAGGGCCGGAACGCAGGCCTGGCGTATGCCGGGGCTGCCGGCCTGGCCGCACTTGCGCAAGGCCAGGATATGGGGCAGCCGCCGGCCGCGAGACGCGAGCGCCGCAAGATCAGCCCCAACGACAAGATCCGCATCGGTCTCATCGGGGCCAACGGACAGGGCAACTGGAACCTGGATCAGCTCCTCCAGCAGCCGGATGTGGAGGTGGTCGCGGTCTGCGAAGTGTGGAAAGATCGACGCGATGCCACGCTGGCCAAGTGCGGCGGGAACGCGAAAGGCTACAACGACTTCCGCGAAGTGCTGGCCCGGGAGGACATTGACGCGGTGCTGATCGCCACGCCGCCGCACTGGCACGCGATCATGGCCGTCGCCGCCGCCGAGGCGGGCAAGGATTTCTACTGCGAGAAGCCGATGACCTTGAGCGTGGGCGAGAGCCTGGCCGTGGTGAAAGCCGCGAAGAAGAACCGTTGTGTCACCCAGGTTGGGACCCAGATCCACGCCACGCCGAACTACCGCAAGATCGTGAATATCGTGCGATCCGGTGTGCTGGGCAAGATCTGCGTTGCCCGCACGTTCCACGTCTTCAACCAAGGCCCCGAGGGCATCGGCAACGTGGCGGACAGCGATCCGCCGCCCGGATTGGACTGGGACATGTGGCTAGGGCCGGGCCCCAAGCGGGGCTTCAACGCCCTGCTGGCCAAGGACTCCGCTCATCATCCCTCGTTCATGGCCTACAGCGGCGGCTGGACGCCGGGCATGGCTCCACACCTGGTGGACCTTCCCTTCTGGGCATTGGAGCTCGGCCATCCTCTGTGTGCCACGAGCTCGGGCGGGCGGTACCTGATTCGCGATTGCGGCGACGCCTATGACTTCCAGGAGGTCCTCTGGCAGTTCCCGGGCTTCACCATGACCTGGACGACCTCGCTGATCAACAGCTTTGCGTTCGACCTTCAGGGCGGTCCCGGGCTGCACCGTCGGCGCGGCATCTACTTCCAGGGCGTGAACGGCACGATCATCGCCGACTACGATTACCTCAAGATTGTAGAGGAATCCGGCCGGATGAAAGGGGTCAAGATCGACGAGGTGCCCAAGGTGGTCGGCGACTCGCCGGGCCACCACCGAGAGTGGCTGGACTGCATCCGCAGCCGCCAGCAGGCGAGTTGCAGCGTCGGGTATCACTACAAGATTGACGTGGCCATCAACCTGGCCATGATGTCGCTCAAGCTGGGGCGGTCGGTCCAGTTCGACCCGGCCACGGAGACGATCCCGAACGACCGGGAGGCAGCCAAGCTGCTCTTCCCGCCGTATCGCGATCCGTGGCGAATGCCCGCCGAATACATGTAGGCGTGCATTCTCGAATCCGTGCGGCACTGGTCTTGGACGCCCTCGCGGCTTGAACCGGCCGACGACAGTCGAGCGGCCACGAGTTCGAGGAAGGTGACGACCCAGGAGTTGCTGGGCCGGCGTGCCCGGGCGGCGGTTACAGACTCAGCGGGAGGAATGGTGCATGCGACGCGTGTGTACCTGCCTGATGGCATTGGCGCTCGGTGAAAGTGGGGGCTACACGACGGCGGCCGACCTGGCTGCCGGCGTGACCTCGGTGGACATCACCCCTCCGCAAGGCTGGCGGCTCTGCGGCTACTTCCACGAGCGAATCAACACCGCCACGCACGATCCGCTTCATGCCAAGGCAGCGGTCCTGCGTCAGGGCGAGACCCGGATGGCGATGGTCTTCTGCGACCTCATCGGCGTGCCGGCGGAGGTATCGTCCAAGGCCCGCATGCTGGCCAGTACGCGCACGGGCATTCCGGTTCCGCATATCGTGGTGGCCGGCACCCACAGTCACACCGGGCCGCTCTATTTTGGAGCAAGCCGCGACGACTACCATGGGCGGGCCATCGCCAGACACGGGCGGGACGCCTGCGAACCGATCGACTACCCCGCGCAGCTCGTGGAGAAGATCGCCACCGCGATCGAACGCGCCGACGCCGCCGTGCGGCCCGTGGTCCTTGAAGCCGGTCTTACCCAGCAGGACCCTCTGCTGTCGTTCAACCGCCGGTTTCACATGAAGGACGGGACGGTCCGGTTCAATCCCGGGCAGAAGAATCCCGATATCGTGCGGCCCGCGGGTCCGATCGACTCGGACGTGGGTGTGGTGGTGCTGCGTGACAGGGGCACCGGAGCGCCCCTGGCCACACTGACCGTGCTCACTCTCCACCTGGACACCACCGGCGGCACGGAGTACTCGGCTGACTACCCCTACTACCTGGAGAAGCAGCTGAAGGGGGCGTTTGGACCGGCCTTGACCTCGTTGTTCGGGGTTGGCTGCTGCGGCGACATCAACCACATCGACGTGACTACGGCTGATCGCAGGAATGCGGAGGCCATCGGCACGATCCTGGCCAAGATGGTCCAAGCCGAGATTCCACGGCTTCGACCGCTTGGCCAGCCACAGCTGGCAGCGAGGTCGGCGACGGTCGACGTACCGCTGCAGCGGACCACGCCGGAGCAGGTAGCCAAGGCCAAGCGAGTAGTGGCCGAGGCCGAGGCCGGTCAGACCGCGTTCATGGAACTGGTCGAGGCCACCAAGATCCTGGACCTCCAGACGCACAAAGGTCCGACTTTGCCCCTCGAAGTCCAGGTTTTGCGCATCGGGGCGGAGCTGGCGGTCGTCACCTTGCCCGGCGAAGTGTTCGTCGAACTGGGCTTGGCCATCAAGCGCGCCTCACCCTTCAAGACCACGCTGGTCATTGAGCTGGCCAACGAGTACCCCGCCTACATCCCGACGAGGAAGGCCTTCGCCGAGGGCAGCTACGAGACGGTCAATAGCCGCATCCTGCCCGGCGGAGGCGAGATGCTGGTCGATGCCGCGGTCAAGCTGCTGAAGGAGTTGGCCCCGTCGGCCCCGGAGAAGCGCTGACGCACGGATTCGAGCCGAGGATCACGCGTTGCCGGACAAGGGGTGCGTGGGATGGCATCTGTCTTCCGGCAGGACGGATGGGGTTTCAGCCGCCGAGGGGGGTGATGCGATCGGCCGCTCCGGTCCCCTCTCCGGCCGCCTGGGCCTTGCCGAGCCGGGCCAGCAGCGTCGAATCCGGCTCGTAGCGGCCGATGTAGCAGGTGAACGGCCGCGCGGATGACTCGTAGTAGGCCAGTTGATGGGTGTGCCAGCCGGCGAGCAGATCGCGCATTGCAGAGAGCAGATCAGGGCGTTCGTCGACGAGGTTGTGGGTTTCGTCCGGATCGACCTTGAGGTCGAACAGGTACTCCCGCACGTCGGTGAGGTCGTAGGTGTACTTGATCTTGTTGACGCACGCCACTTCCTGCCAGCGCGTGTACTGGGTCATGGAGAAGATTGGCCGGTCGCGGTCGGTGTAAGCCGGGTCCAGGATGTTGACCCCCTGCCAGCTCGGGTGGGGGGCGAAGCCGACCAGGGCGGCCACGGTCGGAGCGATGTCGATGCCGGAGACGGTGTGCGGCACTCGAGCGGGGATGGTCGCCGGCAGGCGCGGGCGGATATCTGACCCGGCGTACACGATGAGCGGGATGTGGATCATCTCCTCCCAGGTGTGTGTTCCATGGCGTGCCAGGCCGTGCTGCATGAAAGCCTCGCCGTGGTCGCCGGTAATCATGATGATCGAGCGGTCGAGTTGGCCCGCCTTCGCCAGGGCATCGCGGATCCGGCCGACCCAGTAGTCGGCGTAGCGCATTGCGTTGTCGTACTGGTTGCGAAGCTGGGGCACGATCTCGGCGGGAATGTGGAGGATGCCGTCGCCGTTCGAGTAAAGCGGCGGGACCGGCTGATAATGGCTGAACCAGGGTTCCGGCACCTCATAGTTGAAGTGGGGAGACTGCAGGTAGAAGCCGGCGTAAAACGGACGGGGGTCGCGGCGCGCCGCCAGCCATTCCTCGAACCGCCCCACCGCGATCCTGTCGTCCATCCTCATGCAGTCGGCCTGGGCCAGACCGCACGTATCGTGCGAGAAGTACAGATCGAAGTCCGAAGGCGGACTGAAGCGGTTGATGTGGTCGAAGCTCTCATTACCACTACTGAACATATTTAGCTGGTATCCGGCCAGCTTCAGGGCCCGAGGCAGACCCATGAACGGGAACTCGTTGCCGAAGTAGTCGAAACGCCGGCCGCGGAGCATATACAGCGAAGTTGTGATCGAGGTCAGGCCGCAGCTGCTGAATGAGGCCCCGGCCACGCAGTGCTCGAACAGGACGCCCCCCGCCGCCAGGGCGTCGATGTTCGGAGTGATGTCCTCCCTGGGATAGCCATAGCAGTGGAGAGCCTTGGCCGAGGTCGATTCCATGAGGATGTAGATGATGTTCGGCGCAGGGTCATGCGGCTTGCCCATCGACGCCTGGTACTGCTGCTCGGTGATGACCGGTGACCCGAAGCGGGCGGGAGCCGGCCGATCGAGATCGATGCCAACCAGCGCCCGAGCCAATCCGATGACTCGCAGTGGCGGCGAAGACCGGGCCAGCTCGACCAGCCCGAGGCTTGGCCTGGCGCGGAACTGCCAAGCCAGCATCACGGCGATCACCAGCACCGCCGCCGCGAGCAGCCCGATCCGACGCCGCGGCGACGAACGGTACGGCGGTGGATCCGTCTGTCCGCGCGACTCCATCGTCCGGTGCGAACGAAGAGCGCGGCGATGGACGAGGGCAATAACCAGCACCGTCAGGACGGCAGCGAGCACGAGGTAGCGGGCGGCCATGCGCCAGGCATTCTGGAGCACCGCGGCGGTGTCGTGCCATAGCATCGCCAGAGCCCCGATCCCCAGAACCTCGGAAGTCTGCCAGTACAGCAGTTCGTTGAGCAACAGCCAGAGGAAGGCCGGGGCAACCAGCGCTGTCTCGATGCCGGCCGCGACCGAGGCCCGGCTTTTTGCGGGCACCTGAGCACTGATCAGCGAGACCAGAACCGCCGTGCCGCCGCCCGCGGCCGCCCCGACGGCGGCAAACAGGGCAACTGCCCAGGCCAAGGCAGCCAGTCGCGTGCCCAGGGCAAGATCGCCGGCCATACGGAAGCAGGCCGTCCACGCCCCATAGAGGGCGAGGAGAATGGCGCCGTAGGCCACGCGTCGTGCGATGTACGGTTCTCCGGTCATGCGCGATTGTCCACCACGACTCACTGCCTTCAAGGTGAGCTTTTCCACCAGGCTTCTATTCTATGCCCGGCCCGCCCGGGAGCAAAATCTGAGCATTCGCCTGGCCTATGACGATGGCGGGGCGCCGGCATTGCGGTTATCTTGCGTTCAGTTGTGGCAAGTGAACCCCACCGTCATGTCAGGAGGAAGCGATGATCGGTCACAGGCCAGTATGTCTCTGGATGGGTTTGGTGATCGCAGGGATTGGACTTTGCCCCGCGGGCTGCGCGCTGGCGGAGGTGACCGGCAAGGACGCTGCTGCGGCAGGCCAACCGCAATGGTACAAGGGCAACACGCACACGCACAGCTGGTGGAGCGATGGCGACAGCCCGCCCGAGGTGGTCACCGCGTGGTACAAGGAGCACGGTTACCACTTCCTGGTGATGACCGACCACGGCTCGATCGACGATGGCGATCGGTGGTTCGTACCCAACAACGCCGCTCGCCAGCGGGCGGCCGCCCGGTACGAAAAGGCTTTCGGCCAGCCGTGGGTGGAGAAACGCCCCAAGGGCAAGGAGACGGAGTACCACCTCAAGACGCTGGATCAGATCCGTCAGCGATTCGGGGAAACCGGGCGGTTCCTGCTGATCACCGGCGAGGAGATCACTGATGCCTGCGGCGACAAGCCGGTCCACCTTTGCGGGATCAGTCTTCGCCGGCCGATCAAGACGCAGCATGGCGACACCGTGGCCGCAACCATCCAGAACAACGTCGATGCGGTGGTGGCCCAGAGTCGGAAGCTCAACACGCCCATGTTGGTGCACATCAATCACCCGAACTACAAGTGGGGCATTACCGCGGAGGATCTGTTCCTGGTGAAGGGCACGAAGTTCTTCGAGGTCCAGAACGGAGCCGGGGTGCGGGATGCGGGTGACCGGCTCCACACCTCGACCGAACGGGTGTGGGATATTGTTCTCGCCAAGCGACTAGGGGAGCTGGGGCTGCCAGTCATGTACGGTGTGGGCACCGACGACGCGCATCGCTTCGTGGCGACGAAAACCAGCCCCGTTGCCGGCGGGCGCTCCTGGATCATGGTCCGGGCCAGGAGCCTCGAGCCCGGGGCCCTGATCGAGGCCATGAACCGAGGCGACTTCTACGCCAGCAACGGGGTTACACTCAAGGACGTTCGTTTCGAGAGGAACACGCTCGCGATCGAGATCGATCCGAAGCCTGGCGTCACCTACCGAACGCAGTTCATCGGCACGCTAGCCGGCTTCAACCCGACCAGCCAGCCGGCGGACCCCAAGGACCCGAAGGCCCATCTGACCGGCAGATACAGCCCGGAGATCGGGAAGGTGCTCAGCGAACAATCCGGTACCCGAGTGAGCTACAGGCTCACCGGGCGAGAACTGTACGTCCGGGCGAAGGTCACGGCCGAGAATCGGACCGCCACTGCACCCTCAGCGGCGGGCAGCCGGGCGGCCTGGGTGCAGCCGGTCCAGCCCGAGAGGTAGCGCCAGCGAGCGTGCGGCGCCTCGGCCCGGCGACAGTCGGCCTGCGGGCGACGATCTGCCCTTCGTAGGGACGCGACCGAAGGGCGGGGGGCGGATAGGTGCTCATCGAATTGAAGCGGCTCAGCCCGGGCCGGGAAATCCGCAGCGGGAACCAAGAGAACGAGATCGAACGCGAGGTAACGAATCCGGTACTCCCAGCAGCGACACCATTGCGGAGCAGTAGAGAGCCTGGCGGCGGGCTGGTCCGGCAAGGTCGGCTCCATTCCCCCATCAGGCCGGCCGGGTCAAACGTGTGGTGTCACATCACGGGAGTTGGCGGATTGGTGAAGGACGACCGGCCGGTGCTCGGTCTGAGCCGAGGGTGCAGGTCTCCGCCGGCGGCGCGAGCCATGGATACTTTGCGGGCAAGAGCCAGCCAGTGTCGGCGGCCCATCGCGGAACGATACGTTCCCGGCGACGTCCGGGCCAGCACCTCCACTCGCCCCATGGCCAGTTCGTGCATTGCCTCCACGAGGAGCCGGCCGCCAAGCACGGTGGCCTTGGCGAAGAGCGGCGGGTAGGTGTCCGTGTCCACCGCGCGAAGATGCTGTCGCTTGAGAATCGGCCCGGTGTCGATCCCCTCGTCGATCAGGTGCACGGAGACTCCTATCCACTCGTGGCGATCCTCCAGAAGACCCCAGGCGATCGACTGACAGCCGCGGATATCGGGCAGGAATCCGTGATGGACGTTCACCACTCCCCGCCGGGCAAGCTGAATCAGCGGGGAGCGGATGATGCCGGCGCCATTCTGAAACAGAGCAGTCACCCCCGCGTCGCGAAGTATCTGGAGTGACAAGCGATCATGGATGCTGTCTACCAGGACCACCTGCGGGCCCGAGTCATACTCGGCGCGTTCGCCAAGCTCGGCGAATCGGTTTCTCAGGTACTGACGGATCTCCCTTTGCCGCTGCCGCTCGAACGACCAATCGAGCACCGAGGAGATGAGCGCCCGGCCGCCCTTCTTGGCGACGGTTTCCACGACCTTCTCTGCCAGCTCCGGCGTGCTGCGAGACCGCACCCGCTGCACCAGGATGATCGGCACATCGAAATGGCGAATGACCTGGTTGCCGAGGTAGAAATCGGTGATGTGGTTCTCGGTGGATGCCAGAATTCCGATTTTCATCCGATGGTCCGCTCCGGGACCGACAGCCGTCTGTCACGCAAGCCGCAGACCTGGGCCAGGAACACGTCTTCTGAGGTGTGCAGGCCGACGCAGTGTCTCCGCAGGCCCCATACCGACGTACTTGGGGTATTGCACCCGGGTAATTCGGTGACCGCATAGGGCACGTTCAGAGCCTGGAGGCAGCTGACGTCGTCGGGGCCGAAATCGCCGGCCAGGCCATTGGGATAGGAGAATGGCACGCGATCGAGCCCCAGCCGAGCGTCCACTTCGGCGACGGAACGGGTGATTTCCCGCTGCCGGGTCTCGAGGTCCTCGCGTCCCAGAATCACGTGATTGATCGTGTGCGCGCCGATCTCCATCCCCGCATCACGGAGGCAACCGGCATCTTCCCACGACATCATCCGCAGCGACCGAACCGCTGCCGGGTCGATCTTCTCCATGTTCGTCGACCACAATGGTTCGATTTCGGATTCGAGAAGCACGTGGTTGTGCTGTTTGTGAAAACCCGGGTGGGCCAGTACCGCCTGCATGAACGGGGACAGGGGCCCCTCCAGCCGTCCGCTGCGCTGCACTTGGCGAAGGAGCCGAATGCGATCGTTGGCCAGGAGACGATCCTCGCCCATGTAGCCGGTTGTAAGGAAGAACGAGGCGAGGAAACCGTACTGCCGGAGCATGGGCAACGCAAGCGACACGTTATCGCCAAAGCCGTCATCGAAGGTCAGACAGACGACGGGCTGGTCCATGGTCCCACCGCCCTGGCAACGGTTGACCACCTCTCCCAGCGGGTGGACGGTACCGGAGCCGAGGCCGGCCAGGAGATTCATCTGCCGTTCAAACTGTGACACGGTGACATAGTGCGGCGGCACCCAGGGCCGATCGGCCAGTTCGTCGGGCACCAGCCCGTGATATGCCAGGACGCGGAACTGACCCGTTGACGAACGGAATCGGTGCTTGGCCCATCCGGTCCGAATGGCCAAGGTTTCCGCGGCACGGTTGGCGAGCCTGCTCAGGCGTGCGGGCATGGAATCCTCGCGACATTGTCATCCATGCGTGTTTATCGGAAGCAGCCGGGACGGGCTCAACTTGCGGCTGGATGAACGGGCACGCGACCCGAATCACCGGGCCGTCCACAGCATGGACCGATAACATCGGACCGCTCGCCCGCCGGGGGGCCCGGCGCCAGGGAGGTCGGGAGGACAGGGACCGGCCGACCCCGTTGGTGAGATCCGTTTCTATCTGCTTTGGGCTAGGGAGTGACCGGCATTTCTGCAGCCGTCGGCGAGGGCGGAGAATGCGTGGCGATACCGCCTGGCGGTGCAGGTTCCCGGTCTATCTCGAGCCCGAGAACACGGTTCCCAGGGTGCGCAGCAGAATGATGAGGTCCAGTTCCACGGACATGTGCTTGAGATACCAGAGGTCGAGCTGGAGCTTGCGGCGGGCGTCATCGACGCTGGCTCCGTAGCGATAGTTGATCTGTGCCCATCCGCTCAGGCCGGGCTTGACCAGGTGCCGCTCGTTGTAGAACCGGATCTTGGTGGCCAATTCCTGGACGAACTCCGGACGCTCCGGGCGCGGGCCGACCACGGACATGTGACCGCGTAGGATATTCCAGAGCTGCGGCAGCTCGTCGAGTCTTGTCTTGCGGAGGTACCAGCCGACGCGTGTGATCCGCGGGTCGTCTTCCGTGGCCCAGGTGTGGCCGTTGCGTTCCGCTCCCTGCCTCATGGTGCGGAACTTGTACAGCCGGAAAGGCCGGCCGTTCAGTCCCACACGGCGCTGGGAGTAGAAGACCGGCCCGGCGCTGTCGATCGTGATCAGCAAGGCGATGAGCGGCCAGAATGGCAGGCTCAGCAGGAGGCCGATGGTCGCGCCGATCAGGTCGAAGACCCGCTTCATGATGAGCTGAGCTTCACGGTAGTGTTTGAGATCGGCGAACAGGAACCAGTTGGGCTCGAGGTGAACGACGGGAACCTCGCTCATCATCTGTTCGTAGAAGGTGGCCAGATTGGTCACTCGGCAGCCGAGCTTGAGGCATCCGAGGACGCGATCCAGGACGCGCGGGTTGCGGGCCGGCCCCGCCCCGACGACCACCTCGTCGATCTCGTGGTCGATGCAGATCTGTTCGAGATCGTCGATGGTGCCCAGCACGCGTGAATCGTCGATCTCGCGTCCGACCTCGATTGAATCCATCGCGATGTAGCCGACCAGCCGATAGCGGCGCGACAGGGCGTCGCCATGCCGGGTGTCCTGACTGGTCAGCGAGAGTCTGGACTTGCGGTCTGTCCCCACGATCACGAATTTGCGGCTGTGGCTGTTCACGCACCAGCCCACGAACAGGCGTAGCGAAGGCCCGACGGCCAGGTAGAAAACGCCGGCCATGAACAGCACGCGTCGACTCAACTCCTCGTAGAGGAAGAGGTGAATGAAGATCGAAGCCAGAATCACCGAGGCCGCGGTGCCGAGCACCGAACGAGCCAGAATCCGCGAATGACGGAGGAGGGCCTGCTGTTCATAGAGACCGAAGATGAGGCTGGCGAACAGGAAGGCCCCGCTCTGGATCAGGCCGGTCTGCCACCAAGCCAGGCGCAGCCACTCGAGGCCCTCCCCCCATGCGATCACCCGATAGCCGAGATAGACGCCGAGGTTGACCAGCATGGCGTCGAAGGCGATCCAGGCCAGCCAGGGGAGTTCCAGGAGGGTGCTGCCCAGGGCGGCCAGCCAATGGCGGCGAGCGGCCGGTTCAGCCGGCTCCGTGTAGGCCAGGCGGGGATAGACTTGCCAACGATCGACGGATGCCGGCGACCGTGTCCCGACTGCCACTGCGCCCATGCCTATGGATGAGTCGAAACCCACGATCTTCTCCTTGGACTTGTTCTGGTATCGTCGCGAAGCGGACTCTGAATGAGTTATGCGGTCCCTAAAACCGGACCTCGGATTCGTCCGGATATAACTCAAGCCGGGACGGCAATTACCGATAACTTGCGCGGAAGGTCATAGGCCCACAGTGATCCGGAGCATCGCCATGCGGGTGCGGAGTGGTGGCAGTCTGAGTCGTGCGACGGCTGGCGTGGCCGCGGTCATCGTGATCGTGCTTGCGATGCCCGCGGGCTGTCACAAGCCGGAACCGCCGCCGGTCGCCTACACAGGCGAGACCCTGGCCAGCACCGTTCTGGGCGTCAAGCAGGTGCCGCCCGACCCGTCGAGCTTCATTCTCATGGAACCCGCGCGCTCACAAGGTCGTTTCCCGGCGGCCATCGCCCTCAGCCGGCTCGAGCCCCCACAGGATTACTTCTCAGCAGACTATAAAGGTGGTCCGACCCGCCAGCGATGGTGGGCCGGGGACATCGATTGGGAGGAGCGAATGCAGTGGAACTCGCTGTGCAACACGATCCCCCAGGTCCGCGAGATGATCGTGATGGACTCCAAGTCGCCCGTTGTTCCGGAAACGACGCTGCCGGATCTGGTGGAGAGTGCTCGGCGGCTGCGGGCCTCGCTGTGCCTGGTCTACGGCCCGAGTCCGGCCGAGCCCAGCTATGCCGGCTTGTGGGGCATCATCCTGGACACCCAGACCGGCAACCAAGTGGCGTTCGTTCAGGCCCAGGCCGGGCCGGAGGACTTCCAGCCGTCGCAACCCGACCGCAGGAAGGGCGACCTCCGGCGCTGCGATGTCAATTACCTGGCGTACCGCAAATTCCAGGAGCAGACCCGCCAGTGCATCATGGCCCTCATCGCCAAGGACACCGCGCCGATCACCACTCAGCCCAGCCCGTGGAAGGACGACGATCCGCGGCTCAAGCTGTATCTCATTCCCACGCGGGCAACGACCTGGTGAGAAGAACGTGATTTTCCGGAGCGGTGGTCGAAGGCTCCGACGCCGCCGTCGGCCGCTTGGCCTGCCTGCCCCGATGCGGTGGACCGATCATGGCCGTCCGGCCGCGGTCGTGCACAACACCCTCAACGCCCCGTGAAACCGCCGTCTCCGCCCATGCCGATCCGCCGGCATCCGACCACGCTTCTCCCGGACGACCACCTGCCATCGGTTTGGTCGCCACGGGGAGTCCCTGCTGCTGCCGCCGGACCGCGATTGACGACCGCGCGGGACCCTGATACAAGCGTGGTGCTGCTTTGGCGGTGCTCAAACGCAGAGCACGGGTCGGTGTTTCGCCGACCGGGTTGAGTCAGGCCCAGTGAGATCGAGGCTACAGGAGTCGCACTCCTGCGCAAAGCGGCGGCGGGTGCGGTCGGCCGGCCGGCTGATCGCCCCGCCCATCCTTGGGTTCGCACATCGGGACCGCGACATGGGGATTCTCGACTGGCTCTTGGGCAGGCGGCGTCAGGCGAGGCGGCCGGTGGAGTACAGCCCGCCGCGTTTCGGCCTCTGCGATCTGGCCCGCCGACTGGGCTTATCGGAGGCGGAACTGCGCGCCGTCCGTCCTTCCTATCGAGAGTTCGACGTGCCCAAGCGGTCGGGCGGCACGCGGCGGCTGGCGGCCCCCGATCCTGCCCTCAAAGCGCTGCAGAAGCGAATTCTCCGCCGTGCTCTCGGCCGCCTCAGGGCTCATCCGGCCGCCACCGGATTCGAGCGCGGCCACTCGATCGTGACCCACGCCCTTTTTCACGCCGACAAGGCGGTTGTTGTCCGAATCGACATCCAGGACTTCTTCGCGTCGACTGCAGCCTGCCGGGTTGAGGACTACCTGCGTTCGATGATCGAGACCCAGCGGGCACAGTCCCCGGGCGGGACGGGATGACATGCGACTCGTGAAGACCAGTCAGACCGCGATCACCATCATCCCTCCGGAGGAGATATGGCCGCCGATCCAGGCGATCCGTCGAGTGCACGACCGGCACGCCCGACGGTGGATGCCGCACCTCACGCTCATCTATCCGTTCCTGCCGAGGGTGTTCTTTTCTGCGCTGGAACCGCGTATTGGAGAGGTGTGCTTACAGCTTGAGCCGTTCGAGATTCGACTGGCCGAGTTGGGCCATTTCGAGCACAATCCGCACAGCTACACGATTTGGCTGGTTCCGGAACCGGCGGATCCGCTCTTTCGTCTGCAGGCCGCTCTGGTAGCCGCTTTCCCGCAATATGACGACACTTCTCTGTACCCGCAGGGCTTCATCCCCCACTTGAGTCTCGGCCAGGCCCGGCGAAACGACGTTCTGGAGAAGCTGAAGGAGGAAGTGCGGGCCGACTGGCAGCCGCTGTCTTTCGTGGTTCGGGAGCTGAACCTGATCTACCGGAACGCCCGCCCGGACGACGTTTTCCGCGTCGACCGGACCATCCCGCTGGGTCGACGCTGAAGCCTGTCTCTGACACGGTGGCCGCGTCAAGCCGGGGCCGGTCCGATGCCCGTCGGTGGTTCACGGCCGCTCCACGAGGAGGCGCCGAATCCGGCGGACGGTCTTGGCCTTGCCCAGCAGGACCAGGGTGTCGTAGATGGCCGGACTGACGGTGGTTCCGGAGACCGCCACCCGGATCGGCTGGGCGACCTGGCCCATGCCGGCCGACTGTTCTTCACAGACCGTGTTGATCAGAGCCTCGAGGCTGGCGGCCGTCCAGGGCTCGAGCCCCTCCAGCCTGGGCAGAAGGAGCTGGAGCATCTTGTAGCCGGCGTCGTCGCCCTTGGCGAGGACCTTTTTGACCGCCGCCGGGTCGTAGGGGATTGCCGCGTCGTTCTGGTAGATGAAGCCGCACTTACGTTCGATGTCGCCGAAGGTGCGGAACCCACGGTTGATCTCCAGAATGACTCGCCGGGTCGGCTCGTCGAGGCCGGCCCTGCTCAACGGGGAGTCGGGGTTGACCGACAGCCAGTCACTGAACACCTCCATAAGCCTCTCTGGATCCGCTGCAGCGATCGCATCGGTGTTGAAGGCGAGGAGCTTGTCGCGGTCGAACTTGGAGTTCACGCGGCTGATGCGGTCGATGCTGAACGCCTTGACGAGTTCGGCCAGGGTGAACTTCTCGCGATCCCCGCCGGGGGACCAGCCGAGGAGGGCCACGAAGTTGAGCAGCGTTTCGGGCAGGTAGCCTGCCTTGCGGAACGAGGACAGTTCCACGTCGCCGTCGCGTTTGGAGAGCTTGCGACCCTTCATATCGAGAATGGTGGGCACGTGAGCATAGCGCGGCGTGGGGTAACCCAAGGCCCGCTGCAGAGCGATATGCCGTGGCGTTTGAGCAAGGAACTCCTGCCCGCGGATCACCAGGGTGGTCCGCATGTCAAAGTCGTCGACCACGTTGGCCATGTGGTAGGTGGGAATGCCGTCCGCCTTGAGAATGATGAAATCGTCAAGTTCAGCCGCGCCGACGGTGACATCGCCCATCACCTCGTCGTGGACGGTGATGTCCTCATCGAACGTCTTGAATCGGACTACCACCGGCCGCCCGGCCCGGCGAGCCTGCTCCGCTTCCTCTCCGGTGGCGAATCTTGTGGGACGAGGATAGCGAAAGGCCAGCTTCCGGGCTTCGGCCTGCTTGCGCAGCACGTCCAGTTCCTGTGGCGTATCGAACGCGTAGTAGGCTTGGCCGGCGTCGAGGAGCTTCTTCACGGCGGCGTTGTATCGATCGAGCCGCTGCATCTGGTAGTACGGGCCGTGCGTGCCGCCGACATCGATGCCCTCGTCCCACTGCAGGCCAAGCCAGCGCATGTCCTCCATGATCTGGCGATCAGCGCCCGGGACGTTCCGATCGACATCCGTGTCCTCGATGCGCAGAATGAACACGCCGCCGCTCTGGCGGGCGACCAGCCAGTTGAACAGCGCGGTGCGGACGCTGCCGATGTGCAGGTGGCCGGTGGGCGACGGCGCGAAACGAACGCGAACGGGCGACTTCTCGTTCATTGGGCTTTTCGATCCGAAGTTGGGGTCGACGAGGCGGACTGCGAGTCGGAGTCTGGGACGACGGCCGGATGGGCCGGACGACCCGCGATCAGCCGCAAGGCGTGACGAACCGGGCCGCTGAACACAAACGCCCAGGCCAGGATGACCAGGACCTGCTGGGGATACAGAAGAAGAAGCAGCGCGCCGAGCAGCATGAGCGGAAGCTGACCGAACGGTCGGCGGCTCAGCAGCAGACTGACCAGATGCGTGTACGGGACTCGGCTGACCATCAACAGACTGACCGCCAGCGTGCCGATGGGCAGAAAGACGGTGATAGCGCTCGTCAGCCGGTCGAACCCGCCCACGCTGTCCAGGTGATCATGCAGGAAGATGAGACTGATCACGGCCGCCGCGGCTCCCGGCGAGGGAAGCCCTTTGAACCCGTAGTGGGCGGCCTCCTCGAGCGAGGCCTCGACGTTGAACCGGGCCAGGCGCAGCGCCGTGCAGCAGGCGAAGACCGCCCCGATCAGCACGGCGGCCTGCCCGAACCGCTCAAAGCCGAGCGGCACCTGGGCCCACTCGGTGAGTTCCCGTCGCAGGAGCGTCACCATCATGAAACCCGGGGCCACGCCGAAACTCACCACGTCCGCCAGAGAGTCCATCTGGACGCCAAACTTGCTGGCCGCACCGGTCATGCGAGCCACGCGGCCATCCAGTGAATCGCAGATCATCGCCCCGATCAGCATGATCACGCCGACGGCCAGGTAGGAGGGAGCGATCGCCTCCAGCCGCTGACTCTTGAGCGTGAGAACCGTGGCGGCATCAACCTTGGCACCCAGGTCGTGCATCTCGCGGCCGCAGTAGTAGATCGCCAGGAAACCACAATACAGATTGCCCAACGTCAACAGCGTGGGCAGCATGGCCACGGTACGCAGACGCTTGTGGCGGTGCTTGGGCCTCGGTTCCGGATTCATCGGATCGGACGATGGCTTATTCGGCTGCCACACGGGCTTGAGCGTCATTGCGATTTCTCCCGTTCCGCCTGGGTACCGACCGAGCGAGGCGGCAAGGACGGCCCGGCGTTTATGCCGACCAGGGGCATCCGACGGGCCAGGACGGTCATGGCCCCGCGAACCTTGTCGCCGACCGCGACCGCCGGTTCATAGGCGTCATGCCCGGCAATAATCAATTCGGTTCGTGAACCGAACTTGATGAGGCCAATCCGCTGGCCGCGCTCGACGTGGTCGCCGGCCTTGACGGTGCAGATCACGCGCCGGGCGATCAGGCCGGCGATCTGACGGACGACCACCGGCCCCAGACCCGGTTCGTCGGGTTCAATCACGATCGTGTTTGCCTCGTTCAGCGAGCCGGAGTTCGGGTCCCGGGCGTCCAGGAACTTGCCCGGCTTGTAGTGAGTCGACCGGATCACGCCGGCGCACGGGCTGCGATTCACATGGACGTTGAAGACGCTGAGGAAGATGCTGATTCGGGTGGCCGGCCCAGCCACCCAATCATTGTGATCCTGGCGGATGGCTTCGGTCGTGGTCCCGTCGGCCGGGGACACCATGATCCCGGGGACGCCGGGTACAACGCGCTCCGGGTCACGGAAGAACAGCAGGCCGAACGCCCAGAGGGCCAGGAGCAGAACGCCTGGCACCCAGGCCCAGCCCCAGGCCCACGCGACGGCCGCATAGACGAGCACCGCACCGGGGATACCGAGCAGCAGGCTGAGCATGAGCATCTCCCGAGTCCCGCCCGGGTGGAGAGGAATCCGCATGTCGCAAGTCTCCAATACGCGGCCACTTATCATAACCCCAGCTGGCCAGCAACGGAAGCGGCTCGTCCGCACTGCCTCCCCTATGAGCCGAGGCCCCATTTGGCCCCCCGTGGCGGGTGATGACCGGCGTGCGGCCATTCGCCAGTGCCGAGGAGCTCCTGTTCGGCACGGGTACCTGAAGGCCTGAAGACACGCATGTTCGGGCTGTGTTCGACCTTCCAGCCCTGCCAACCGGGCGAAGACGCACTTCCTGTCCGTTGAAGCCCTCGCGCTCAACCCAGAGATTTGCCGACCCGGCGGGTGGAGATCCGGAATCTCTCTGCGCCTAGTAAGGAGATTGACTGGGTCTCAGTTTGACTTTTGTATCATCGTCCGGTAAGCTTCGAGCTGTAGAGGACCCCGCCTTGGGCCGGTCACGATTTGTTTCCCCTCACGTGTCCGGACCGGGGAAATAAGAGCCCTTGTTGTGCTGACGAGCGAGTGAAGCCTCGGCGCGAACTCAGCATTCCGGCCGGTGTGTCAAGTCCCGATTACAGCGGCCCGCCGGTAGCCAACAGAGGGTCGGGCCACGCTGGAGTGCCCCCGATGTCTCGCCAGCTGCCTGCCTTCGTCGTCTCCTGCATCGGCCTGGCAATCGCAGGCTGCCTCGCAGCCCCGTCACCGCCAGACCCGGCCGCGGTCACGGACACGGAAATGCCCATTGCCGACGAGGCCTCGCGAATCCCCTCTCCTTCGGACAATGCCACCGAAGCACCGCTCGAGGACAGTGATTCAGACTCCGACCGAGACGAACTCGAGGCGGCGGTGCTTGCCCTGCTGCTGCTCGACAGCGACGGCGACGGCTGCACGGACCTGCAGGAGTTGGCCACCGGTGCGGATCCCAACGACGCCTCCGATGGCCCGGACACCGACGCTGACGGTGTACCCGATGCCCTCGACGATGACCTGGATGGTGACGGACTCCTCGACGGGTGGGACGCGGACACGGATGGCGACGGTCTTCCGAATCTGGTCGACCCCGACGTCGACGGTGACGGAATTCCGAATGGGGCCGATTTCGACGCCGATGGCGACGGAATCCCGAATGGGGCCGATTTCGACGCCGACGGCGATGGCCGTCTCAACGAAGTCGACGACGACATTGACGGCGACGGGGTACCGAACGGGATGGACGATGATGCCGACGGCGACGGCGTTCCCAACGGCAAGGACCCCAACGTGGACGGCGATGAAAAACCCAATGAAGAAGACGAGGACATCGACGGCGATGACAAGCCCAACGAAGAAGACGAGAACATCGACGGCGATGAGAAACCCAATGAACAGGACGAGGACCCTTACGGCGTAAACGAGCCCGATAAGAAGCCCGGGGACAAGCCTGGGGACAAGCCCGATGACGAAGCCGACGACAAGCCCGATGAGAAGGACTAGGGACATCGAAGGCGACAAGGTACCGAACCATCAGGCCCGTGACGCCGACTGCGATGGGCAGGCCATTGAGATCGCCCCGGACGCCGATTGAGATGACGTGCCCCATGCCGGGGATCCCGAGCCCTTCGGTCCTCAGGCCGATGACGCCGGATTCACAGGCATGTCCGACTGACCAAGGTGCTCCGGGCGTCGAACCCGTCTTGCCGGGCAAAGGGAGGCATGCCATGTGTCAGCGCTGTTCCTTCTCTCACCGCGGATTGCTCACTCTCATTCTTCTCGCGTCATGGGCGGCGTGGCTCGGCACCGGATGTGCCCCTCCCCAGGAACTGCCGAACGGTCAATCGGGCGATCCGGTGAGACCTGTGGCTGGACCGCCGGTTGTGCTTCAGATCACGCCGGATCTCGGCCGGATCGAGGGTGGCACGCCGGTGACCGTGACCGGACAGCAGTTCGATTCCCAGGCCGGCCTGCTCTTTGGCGACCTCGCGGGCCTGGCTGTCGAAGTGGTCGACGCGACCACGATCAAGGCGGTAACGCCGCCTCAACTCGCAGGCAAGGTGGCCGTAACGGTGCGGAATGGAACCGGGGAGATCGGTTCGCTCGACGATGCCTTTGAATACGCGCCTTCCGTGTCTCCGGTCGTCGGGCCGATCGGCGGCGGAACGGAGGTCACGATTCTCGGCACTGGTTTTCCCGACACAGGTCTGCTGGTGCTCTTCGATCTAAGCCCTGCGGTTGATGTTCAGGTGGTCAACTCAACCACGGTAACCGCCGTGACGCCGCCACACGCCGCCGGTGCGGTGTCGATCACCCTCAAGGGCGTCGGCGGAGAGGACATTGTGTTCGCGGACGCGTTCCAGTATGTCGGCGTCATCACGGCCGAGGACGGCCCGCGTCTCGTCTCGGCTGTGGCGACGAGCAACACCACGGTGCTGGTCACGTTCAGCGAAGCGGTTGGCGAGGGCGCCGGCGATGCGGCACGCTACAGTATCACCCAGACGAACGTGAACCCCGAGTCTGGCCGGCTCATCGTTCAACAGGCCGTGCCTGGGGTAGACGGCACCACGGTGCTGCTGACCACGGCCCCCCAGAACGAGGTGACCTACGAGCTCCATGTCACCGGCATCAAGGATCTTGCCGGTAACCCGCTGGCCGCCCCCGAGCTGCTCGTGGACCCGACGCGGACCGAGTTCGCAGGCAAGCCCTTCGCCGGCGACACCGATGACGGGACCGGCATTCCCGACACCGACGGCGACGGACTGGCGGACAACGTCGAGCAATCCGGATGGATGGTGGCGGTCGAACTGGTCAGCCGGACCACCGTCGCCCGCACGGTCACGAGCGACCTGAGCCGCAAGGACACCGACAACGACGGCCTGAGCGACGCCGAGGAACTGGCGATCGGCAGCGACCCGCGCAACGCCGACACCGACGGGGACATGCTCGGGGATGCCGCGGAGTGGAACGAGTGGTTCAGCAGCCCGACGGACCAGGACAGCGACAATGACACGCTGTCGGACTCCATCGAGGTCTTCTTCAAGACCTCACCGGTCCTGGCCGACACGGATGGCGACCAGCTGAGCGACGAGGTCGAACTCATCGAGCGCAACCGCAACCCGCTGATCGCGGATCTGCCGCGGCCGCAGATCACCGTCGACGAAGTCCGCCTCGCCCTCAAGATTCGATCGCAGTACACCGACGAGAAGGGCCAGGCCCAAGCGGTCACCGATGCCACATCAGCGAGCTTTTCGCAGAGTCGCAGCGAGACCAAGGGTCGCAGCGACACGACCAGCACCATGGCTGAAAACACGGTCGGCGCGAAGCTAGGCGCCGAAATCGGTGGCAGCGCTGAGAAAGGGGTTTTCGGCAAGGTCTACGGCGAATCGTCATACAACAACAAGGAATCGCGCGGGTTCACCTCCACGGTGAGCAGTGAACAAGTCCGCAGCTCCCAGGAGCAGTACCAGCAATCCGTCGCCCGCGCCCTGATCGGCAGCCAGCGACGGGCGGTCACCCGCAGCATCGACCAGGCCGAGATTGTGGCCAACGTCAACATCTCCAACGATAGCGATATCGCCTTCACGGTCACCAATCTCGAGATCTCGGTTCAACAGCAGGACCGCCGCAACAGCCGGCAGTTCCGGCCGATTGCGACCTTGTGGCCCTCCTCGGCAATCGCCGGTGATTCGCCGAAGTACAACCTTGGCCCCTTCGATCCCGAGCGCGGCCCGATCATCTTCCGCAACGTCGAGGTATTCCCGAATCTGGTCGACGACCTGATGCGCGAGCCCGCCGGCCTGGTGTTCCAGGTGGTCAATTACGACATTCTCGACGAGTTCGGACGCAACTTCGTCTTCGCGTCACAGGAGACGAACGACCGCACCGCCGGCATCACGATTGACTTTGGCGATGGCACCGTGGAAGCCTATCGCATTGCGACGGCCAGCAAGTTCGATTCCCAGGGGCGTGCCCTTGGCATCACCATGGAGCGGGGGCTCGAAATCGCCGGGTTGACCCGGGTCGTCGGCAACGACGCGCCGGTCGTGGTCATCGACGACCCCGTACCCGCCGAGATACGCGATACCTACGGCACCTGGATCGATGGCGACGGCGTCGAACGGCTGACCCGCATTCGTGGCGTCCAGAACGATCTCCGCGCCGTGTCCGCAAAGGAAAAACGTTTTTGGGCCATCCTCTCGTCCAACACGAATCTGAGTCCGGATGCCAGCTTCAGCACGATCCCGCTGCACGCCGGCGACGACTTCGTCCTGATGTTCACCCGCGATGTGGATCGTGACAACCTGTTCGAACGCGAGGAGTACCTGTACGGATGCAGCGATCACAGCCAGGATACGGATGGCGATGGGCTCGACGATTTCTTCGAAGTGCGCACCGGTTGGCTGGTGTATCGTCTGCCCGGACTCCCGTACAAGGCGTTTCCAAGCCCGGCCCTGGCCGATTCGGACGGCGACGAACTGCCCGACGACCAGGAACGCAAGTTCGCGACCGATCCCAATCGCGCCGACACCGACGATGACGCCCTTTCAGACCTCGATGAGAGCTCAGGCCAGATCGAAATCGTGCTCTTCGACGGCGATGCCGATGACACGAACGACCGGATGCTGATCGTCACGCCCTACAGCAGTTGGGCCATCACCGACGGCGGAAACGGGCTGGCCGACACTACGGCCACCGGCGACGACCTGCAGGTCATCGCGGCGGGAGATCCGGTCGCCCCGGGCGACGTCGTGATCGAGCCCGGGCCGAACGGCGTCATGGACACGACACCGGCCGGGGATGACGTGGCTGGCGTGACCGAGGCGATCGCAAACGGCCCGAACAGCACCTGCGATACCCTCGCTGCGGGAGATGATCTGCAGATCATCGATCCGGGCGACCTGGCGTTACCTGGACAGGTGGTCGTCCGTGCAGGACCGAACGGGGTGATCGACTCGACGCCCAACCCCAACGGCGACGACTACATCCGCGTCAAGCACGAGCGGCTGTTCAGCACCAACCCGCTCAGTCAGGACACCGATAATGACGGCCTCGGCGACGGCCGTGAGGTGCTCGTCGGCACGAATCCGAACGCCCGCGACGCAGGCAAGGTGATCGACAGCGATGGCGACGGCCTGTTCGACGACGAAGAGGACGCCGGATGGGATGTCACCGTCTATGCTGCGGACGGAACGTCCACCAAGATGGAGAACGTGAAATCCAACAGGAATCGACCGGACACGGACCTCGACGGGCTGCCGGACGTGTATGAGCGGGCGATCGGCTCCAATCCTCAACGGTCGGACACCGACGGCGACGGCCTGATCGATTCAGCCGAGTTCGATCCGGAGGATACGGATCTCTACTATTCCGCGGCCGCCCTGCGCGATGCCGCGTCTCGCTGCGTGAACGCGGACCACTGCGCGGCGCCGGAGGTCAAACCGCTTGCGGAGCGGCTGCGCTCGCACGTCTGCATGGTGGATACCGACGGCGACACACTGAGCGACTACTTCGAACTCAAACTGGGCTGGGTCGTGACCGTGGCTGGCCAGCCGTCCCGCGACGTTTACTCGAAGCCTTACGCGTCGGATTCCGATGGCGACGGGCTGAACGATGCTCAAGAGCAGACCGGCATGCTGACCTTCGGCCCCACCGATCCGCTGCTGGTCGATACGGACGAGGATTCCACGAACGACAACATCGAAGTCAGCCCCACGCGTAGCTCGAACCCGTGCGCCAAGGACAAGTACCTGCGATTCACGATCGACTCAGTGATCTGCGAGCGTGCCGACGATGCGTATAACGCCGCTGGTAATTATTGGCTGGACATGCACTATGAGTTGTACATCAAGAAGGCGATCGAGGTCGAGGTAACGCTCTTCGGCATCGTGGAGATGAGCGAGGGTGGCCGATGGGCGATCAACAAAACATATGATTACATCATCGGCGAGGACGAGTCGGTCAGCCTCTATACCAAGAATGTCTACGATGAGGACGATGGAAACGATGACTACTTCCCGGACTTCAACGTCCAGTTCCGGTATGAAATGATCTACCCGATGCTGGATCAGGTGCAGCGTCAGGAGAACGACGACGGCAAGCTTGCGACCCACTACAAGGTCGAGGAGATTCACGGCGTGCCGTAGACCCAGCGTGGTCTCGTTCTCCTGGGGTCGTGGGCAGTCGGGCCGGTGAAGAGGATGTCATCGGGGCGGAGGGACGGGCGGCCTGCTCGATCGGGAAGCTCTCTCTTGGTTTGCGATTCGGCTCACCACTGCGGATTTGTTCTGCGCCGGTGGCGCGAAGGCACCTGCAAACCCGCGCCTGTCGGTCGGGTGCAGTGCACGTCATGCACATGCTGCGATGACTTGGCGTTGAGTTCGTTTTCCGCTTAGCATGGCCGTTCGGACGTCTTCGATGCCCTCTCAGGAGGTGGTATGGCCGTTACCCGAGACTTGACCATCGCACTGCTGTTCACCGGAGGCGTGATTGTCCCAGCATGGGGGGCTGGGCCGGCAGGCTACTACCGTCAACCCGCCATCCATGACCAGACGGTCGTTTTCGTGGCCGAGGGGGATCTGTGGAAAGTGGGCATCACCGGCGGCGTCGCGACGCGGCTCACCAGCCACCCGGGCGAGGAGTCCTGGCCGCGCGTTTCGCCGGACGGCACCACCGTGGGCTTCGTCGCGGGCTACGAAGGCCCGATGGAAGTCTACACCATGCCCCTGGCCGGTGGTCTCCCGATACGGCGAAGCTACGACGGCGAGAAGAAATCGGTCTGCGGCTTCTCGCCCGACGGCAGACTGCTCTACGCCACCGCCGGGCGGACCACCCTGCCGGGCATGCAGCTCATGCTCGTGAACCTGTCCGGAGCAGGTGACGTCGCAGCCGACGAGCTCCTGCCACTCTCCCAGGCGGCCGAGGGGTGCTTCGACGACACCGGCCGGACGCTCTTCTTCACCCGGTTCGCTTTTCAGGGCAGCTCGACCAAGCGCTACAAGGGCGGCACAGCCCAGAACCTCTGGCGGTTCGACCTGAATGGCCCGGAGGCAGTCCCGCTGACCCAAGACTATGCCGGCACGAGCAAGGCCCCCATGTGGTGGTCCGGCCGACTGTACTTCGCCTCCGACCGCGACGGGACCATGAACCTCTGGTCGATGAGGCCGGATGGCGGCGACTTGCGTCAGCACACCCGCCACGTCGGCTGGGACGTCATCGCCCCGGCCATGTCCGGCCACCGGATTGTCTACCAGCTCGGCGCCGACCTGCGTCTGTACGACGCCGCGATCGAGTTCGACCAGGCCCTTTCCATCACCCTGGAATCCGATCTGGACCAGACCCGCGAACACTGGGTGAAGAAGCCCTCAGAGTACATCACCTCGGCACATGTCTCCCCCGACGGCGACCGGCTCGCATTGACCGCCCGCGGGCAGGTCTTTGTCGCCCCCCGGTCGCAGGGCCGGCTCGCCCAAGTCACCCGGAAGGAGGGTGTGCGCTATCGTGACGCACGCTTTCTGCCTGACGGCAAGACGCTGCTGGTCATGTCGGACGAGTCCGGCGAGGTTGAGTTCTGGAAGCTGCCGGCCAACGGCGTCGGCGACGACGAGCAGCTCACCCGTGACGGTGAAATCCTCCGCTGGGGAGGCTTGCCTTCACCCGACGGCAAGACCATCGCCCACCATGACAAGAATCGCCGGCTTTTCCTCTACGATTGCCAGAGCAAGCAGAACCGCAGGATCGACGAATCGAAATACGAGGATTTCGCCGACCTGTGCTGGTCCGCGGACAGCAAGTGGCTGGCCTACGTGGCCTACGCCGACAATCAGTTCAAGCGGGTCCGGCTGTACTGCGTCAAGACCGGTGAAATCACTGACGTCACCAGGGACCGCTTCGACAGCCGCGACCCGGCCTTCAGTCCGGACGGCAAATGGCTCTATCTGCTGTCCGACCGGAATCTCAAGACCAGCACCACGAGCCCGTGGGGCAACTACCAGCCCGAGCCGTTCATGGACAAGAAGACCGAGATCTTCCTCATTGCCTTGAGGGCTGACGAGACTCGCAGCCCCTTCGCAGCCAGGGACGAACTTCACCCCGACAAGACCGAGAAGAACGACAAGACGGCCACAACCCTGCCTGCCGGCCGAGCCGCGACCCAAACCGCCCCGGCTGACACTCGCAGCCACCGGGCCCCGTCGACCACCCGTTCCTTGCTCAGCCGATGGCTCCCGGTGGCCAAACGACCTACAAGCCGGCCGGCAAGCCGTCCTGCAACCGAGGCCCGCGTGGATCTCGTCGGGATCCAGTCGCGACTGATCCAGGTACCGGTGCCGCCGGGCAACTACGAATCGCTCGAGGTAACCGAGAAGGCCCTCTTCTGGCTGGCGAAGACGGCCGGCGAAACCTCGTCGCTGCAGGCCATGGAGATCGGCAAGGAGACCCACGAGGTGAAGACCGTCGCCCCCAACGTGAGCCGATTCGAGCTGTCTCACGACGGCAAGAAGATGCTGGTGCAGACCCGCGGCGGGGGCTACCACATCATCGACGCCAACCCGGCCCCGGCCGATCTGGGCAAGAGCGCTGTCGATCTCTCCCGGTGGTCGCTGTCCGTCACCCCTCGGCGGGAATGGCGGCAGATGTTCATCGAGGCTTGGCGCCTCGAGCGGGACTACTTCTACGATCCGCACATGCACGGCGTGGACTGGAAGGCGGTCCGCGAGAAGTACCATCCCCTGGTGGATCGGGTCACGAGCCGGGAAGAGCTGTCCGACCTGCTCGCCCAGATGGTCTCGGAGCTCAGCGCTCTGCACATCTTCGTCAAGGGCGGCGACCTGCGCAAGGGGGACGACGACATTGCCCCGTCGTCGCTGGGTGCGGTTCTCGCTCGCGATCCCCGTGCCGGCGGCTACCGCGTCGGGCGCGTCTACCACACCGATCCCGATGAGCCTGACCTGACCGGACCGCTCCGCAAGCTCGAGGTCGATGTGAAGGAGGGTGACGTCATCGAGATGGTCAACGGCCGGCCGACGCTGGGCGTACCGGATATCGGGGTACTCCTTCGCGGCCAGGCGGGTCAACAGGTGCTGCTTGGCGTCAAGCCCCGAGCCGGCGGCAAGAGCCGTGACGTCATTGTCGTGCCCATTTCCATGGAGGCGGAGAGGAACCTCCGGTATCACGATTGGGAGCACTCCCGCCGATCGACTGTCGAGGAGCTGGGCCAGGGACAGATCGGCTACGTGCATCTCCGCGCGATGGGTGACGAGAACTGGACCGAGTGGGCCAAGGGCTTCTATCCGGTATGGGATCGGCAAGGGCTCGTGATCGACGTCCGCAACAACCGCGGTGGGAACATCGACCCCTGGATTCTAGGCCGGCTGCTCCGAAAGGAGTGGTTCTACTGGGCGGATCGCTTCGGCCGCAGTCCGATCGGAGCGATGCAGTACGCCTTCTCCGGCCATGTGGCCGTGCTGTGCAACGAGCGTACCTCTTCCGACGGCGAGGCCTTCTGCGACGGCATCCAGCGTCTCAAGATCGGCAAGGTGTTTGGCACGCGTACGTGGGGCGGTGCCATCTGGCTGTCCGCGAACAACTTCCTGGTGGACCGCGGCATTGCCACGGCCGCCGAGTCCGGCACCTACGGACCGGACGGGAACTGGCTGATTGAAGGCCGCGGCCTGGAACCCGACGTTGTGGTCGAGAACCTCCCGCACGCGACCTTCAAGGGCGAGGATGCCCAACTCAAGGCCGCGATCGAGTATCTGCGAAAGCGGATCAAGGATCAACCGCTGACCCGGCCCGCGCCGGCGAAGTTCCCGGACAAGTCGCTGCCCAAGCCGGCGATGACGCCGCCGTGAACCAGTCGGGTTGGCCGCGAGTTGCCGGTCAGCGGACTGCGGGGGCCACCTCGACACCCGAGTCAGTGGCGCCTGGGGGTCGGATGACCGCATCCAGGCAGAACCGTCGCGATCTGGAGAACAGGATGACGAGGCTCAAGATGCACATTCCCAGGTTCTTGGGGATCTTGCCGCAGATCCACTCGATCCCCGTGCCGCACCCGCAGTCGAAGTAGATCTCACAGAAGGCTTTACCCTCTGTGAAGTAGATGTTGAGAGCCCGAACCGTCACCGCGATGGTGAATCCCACCAGCATGGTCAGGATCAGCAGGGCCGATCCGCGCATGGCCAGGCCGAGGATCAGAAGCAAGCCGCACCAGATCTCGAGCCACGGAAGGGCCGAACCGATCAGGTTCAGGAAGATGGCCGGATGATCGGGCACCATGTGGTACTCGCGGACCATTTTCATGAAGTCGAAGGGGTGCGACGCCTTGACCGCCCCGTTGTAGACGAAGACGCCGCCCAGGATCAGGCGGGCGATCAACAAGGGCACACCGGTTTGATCCAGTCTCCTCAGCAGGCCAGGTCGGTTATCCATGCGGTTCTCCCAGCAGGGTGCGGCCCTTGACCAGGTCGCCGCTGCCCCGTTCGCCCTTCTCCACCGGCAGATCGCGATCCTTCCATTGGTCCATGCCGCCCGGATACACGTAGATGACCATGGCGTTGACGTTCTCCCGCTGCATCTGGATGGCGGCGAAGGTACTGTCCTCGCAGTTTCCTCCGTTGCAGTACACGATGATCTTGATCGCCTGGTCCAATGCCGGCCGAAGTGACTCGACGCTCTCCTTGGCCCGTTCCCGTTCCATGTGATACGCACCGGGGATGTGACCGGCCAGGTACAGGTCGCGGGTTCTGGCGTCCACGAACACATAGGCGCCGGACGGATAGGCCGGATCTTCGTACAGGGCCTTGACCTCGGCATGGGAGATCGGCTGCAGGCCCTGTTCGCGAACGTACTTGAAGCCTTCATCCTCCGCCGGTTCGGGGAGTGTCGTCGCACCCTGGCTTGACGGGGCAGTGCTCGTGGCGGGAGGTGCGGGCTGAGTGGGCGGCGGCGAGCTTCTCGGAAAGTAGTCCTCGCTCAGCCGCAACCCGCGCGGTGAGACGGTGTTCAGACCCAGGCTGATCACCACGCCGATCACCCCGATCCAGACGAACTCTCTGAGGATGCTTTTCATGCCGCGGGTTCCGTGTGGGCTTTGCGCCGCCGCCGATCGGCGACTTACCGGGCGCACGGCCGTTCGAGCCCATTATAGAGGCTCGCGGCCTGTCTTGAAAACCGATGCTCAGCGTGAAGGCGCCTTACGCCGGATCCGGGACCGCTCGGCGTCGAAGGCCGAGCCGTTGCCTTCGAGCATGGTCCGGAAGGTGAGGGCGGCCTCGATCAACAAAGCGCACGCCCAGCCGTGCGGGGCGGCCCAGTAATCGAAGCCATTCTTGGGAATCAACTCCGGCAGCTGGCCGGTGGGGCTGGTGTTGGCCAGGACAACCCGGATATCGTCCATCGCCGACTGAACGAGGTCGTTCCGTTCGGCCGGGTCCGTGGCGGTGGCAGCCAGATGCAGCCGGCACAAGGCCAGCCATAGCGTATTCACGCAGCCCGGACCGCCGCCCATATAGGCCTCGCCGGCGAAGCGGAGCACCGCTCGCCCCGCCTTGACGTCGCTCCGCAGGTCCTGGCTGATGCCGCTGACGGTCTGCATGGCCAGTTGCCGGTCAGCCGGGTCGCGGAGGTCGAGAATGCCCCACGGCTCAATGATGCCCAGGGCCGAGGAATCGAGCGTCGCGTCCTGATGACCTTCGGGAGTGATCCGGCGGAGCCAGCGCTGGCGGTCATTCTGCCAGAAGGTGTCGATGAGCCGCTGTCGCAAGCCAGCCCGGGCCTCAGGACCGGTCCACTGCTGCTCGATTCCGAAAACCTCGTCGGCCTCACGGAACGCGGCAATGACCCCGGCCTGGGTGTACGCAAAGGACCCGAGGCTGTTCTCCCACAGGTCCGTGGCCGGTTTGTGCAGCCCATCCTCACCCACATAGTCGAGGATCGCGCGCGTGGCCCGCTGGGCCACCGCTCGGTAGGAATCGACGAAAGCGGCCGCAGAGTCGCCCAGCCGTCGGGCGTACAGGCCCGCCGCGTGAAGGATCGCGCACGTCTGGTCGAGCTGGATCTGGTCGTTGCGGACACACCACGAAGGAGCGGCTGATCCATCCGTCCAGTACCGCTGGAACCAGTGCCCATTGGCCAGCTGGGTCCGCGTGCTCCATTCGAAGAAGCGGCGGGCGATGTCCGGTCTCCCGATCCGCTGGGCGGTCAAGGCACAGATGACTGCATCCCGCGGCCAGCAGTAGCCGTAGCCGCCGGAGAGCTCGTAGGCCTGGTCGAACTCCGGAGCCGCGATGAATGTCCCCTGGGATTCGTCGTACAGGTCGTGTAACGAGATCACCGCTCGGTCGAAGGCGTCGGCCAGCTCGGGCAGCGGGCACTTGCCCGCGTCGGCGAGTTCGCCGGCCGCCCGGTCGTTGGCCTCGTGGACCGCACCCTCGAAACCCGTCCCGAGCAGCCGCTTGGCGAGCGCTAAGGCACCTTCACGCGACGGGGCACCGGCCAATACGAGCGTGGTTTGCCAGCGATACTCCCGCACCGGCTCGAAGCCGATCGCGAAGTCCACACGCCCGATAGCCTGCGGCGAGCTCCCGAACTGCCCCGCGACCATGGCGTTCTTCGACGGACTGTCACCGATGTGCTTCACGGAACTGCACTGGGTGGCAAAAGGTTCGGTCGCGGAGACAGCCAGGGCGATGTCCCTGAAGTGCTGAATCACGGCATTCTGCTCGGGGTAGGCCTGCACGCCGTTACGCCATTCCACGTCGCCCAGACACAGGCGGAAGTAGTGCACGAACTGGGCGGGCGGCATGTTCTCACCCCGGGTGACCACAATGCGCCTCAGCAGAGCTCGCTGGCCCGGCGGGAGCACGTCGCTGATCTCCAGGCTCAGGTCCATGTGCCGATGAGCGAGCCGGGTGACCAGGATGTTGCTGGCCGGCTCAAACGACTGGGCCGTTTGCCAGTTCGGGTCGAAGCACCAGAGGAACTGCCCGGCCGAGGATCCGTCCAGCAACCGCAGTGCCGTCATGCCTTCCCGTACGTTCTGGGCGAAGTCAATCCTCGGGTAGAAGAAGCCCATCAGTTCGCCGGTTCGCCCGAAGGTGGCAAGACTCAACCCGTTCCCGGCCGCGGCAGTTGGGATGAAGAAGCTCATAGCTCTAGCATTGTCCTATAACTGAATACATCCAGATTCTAGCCGCGCCGGCCGTGTTGCGACAGCTCTGGTCCGGGACGCGTCCCGGATTCTATCGGCATATCTCGACGAGGCTTACCATCCGGATCCGGCATCAGGCTTGGACGGACCGGTCGGTGTCGACTATCGGACCCTGGCTGCGGTCCCGAGGCCGGCCTCGCGAGGGGCTTCGCGGCTGGTCCCGATCGCCGTCGCAGGGAGTGGCCGGGAAGCGGCCGTGAAACCTGCATGGACGGCGTCGTCAGGTATCGATTCTCACCTCGAGGTTCTCGCTTGCCGGGTTTGCCGCACGCGGCATCGAGAGTAACATGCTCTCATGCATCCGAAAGAACCCAAACGACTCGAACTGGCCCAATTGCCGACTCCCGTAGTCGAACTGAAGCACCTGGCGGCCGAGCTTGGCTTGCCCCGGCTCCTGGTCAAGCGCGATGATCTGACCGGCTTCGAGACCAGCGGCAACAAGGTACGCAAGCTGGAGTACGTCATCGCCGACGCCATCGCTCAGGGTGCAGACACGCTAGTGACTTGTGGCGGCTTTCAGTCCAACCACTGCCGAGCGACCGCGGCTCTCGGGGCAAGGCTCGGGCTGCGTGTCCGTCTTGTCCTGCGTTCCGCAGACCCGAACCCCGCCAATGTCGGTAACCTCTTGCTCGACAGGCTCTTCGGTGCAGACGTGAGCTTCCACGAACCCGCCAGGTACAACCAGCACCGCAAGGAACTGGTCGAGGAGATCATGGCCGCCGAGCGGGTAGCGGGCCGCAAACCCTACTACTTCGGAACTGGGGCGTCGATCCCGCTGGGCTGCTGGGGCTACATCCGCTGCTTCGAGGAGCTGACCCGCCAGCTTGGCCCGGCCACTCGGGTGGATCTTGTCTGCACCGTCGGCTCCGGCGGCACCATGACCGGCCTCATCCTGGGCAAGGCGTTATTTCGCTGCGAAAACTGGCGGGTGATCGGCGTACCCATCTGTGATGACATCGACTTCTGGCGGGCCGATCTCCGAAAGCTCGAGCGCGAGACCGTGGCCACCTACCGGCTTGGGCTCGACGAGTCCGCCTGCCCCATCGAACTGATCGATGGCTTCATCGGCGAGGGGTATGCCATCCCCTATCCCGAAGAGGTCGAGACCATCCGCCAGATCGCACGCCTTGAGGGGCTGGTCCTGGACCCCACCTACACCGGCAAAGCCATGACCGGCATGCTGGCGACCGTCCGCGCAGGGGGACTCCGGAAGGACGCCCTGCCGGTCTTCCTGCACACCGGGGGCGCGTTCGGGACCTTGGCGCGTAGCGATCTGTTCTGAGGTCATCCTGCCGGACAAGCCCCCCCAGCCCAGTCTGAGAAGCGGCGAAACGGCACACCTCTGGCTAACAGAGCTCCCTGGTCGGCCCGGGCCGGACCCACGCCCGTCCCGTGGCGCCTCAGGCACCGCCCGAGAACAAGCCGGATTCAACCGCCAGTTCCCGAACGGCAAGAACTCTCCGGCCCGCAATGACACCGCTGCGAGGCTCGAACCGAGAAGACCCGTGAATCTGCCTTGCCGATTCGCTCTCCAGGTGACCGCCGGCGTGTTCGGTTTCGATCCATGGGCACAAGACCGACCTGCCGGTTGGCTCGACGTCCTTCCGGTCCCTGCTGTGTGACACCGGAGCGTCGACAACACGCCGAAGGGACGCGGCCTCGTGCCCATGCCGGCAAACCGGCTTTGCTCGAAACCCATCACCCTCTACGGCCGGGGCAGGCGGAAGGCCCACACGTCCAGCCTCCACAGACCACGCCGGCCAGCGATCATCGCGGAGCGATCCCTCATCACGGCAGAATCGTCCCTGGCACCCGGCCGACCAATCGGGCAGCGCGGCGTAGCTTTTTTTTTGTAGGAATTGCGGTTTCCGAGGCGAGGATTCTTGACCCTGGGTCAAGAAATGCAACAATGTTCGCATGGCAAAACTTCATCACCCGATTTTCGCGACGGCGGATACCTTCCGGGCATGGACGATCCGCGATTCGATGGACCTCTACCACATCCGCAACTGGGGCGGAGGCTATTTCGGCATCAATGATACCGGCAACGCATCGGTGTGGCCCCAGGGGCCCGCCGGCCCGGCCGTGGACCTGAAGCAGATCGTGGACGAACTCAGACGGCGGGGCATCCAACTCCCCATCCTGATCCGATTCTCCGAGATCCTCCGGTCCCGGATCGACGCCCTGAACGAGGCCTTTCAGAACGCAATCAAGGAGTGCAGCTACCGCGGCCGGTACCTGGGTGTCTATCCGATCAAGGTCAACCAGCAGCGACACGTTGTCGAGGAGATCGTGAACCACGGCCGGAAGTACCAGTACGGGCTGGAAGCCGGCTCGAAAACCGAGTTGATCGCCGTCCTGGCCCTCCTGGACTCCACCGAATCGCTGATCATCTGCAACGGCTACAAGGACTTCGAATACATCGAGATGGCCCTGCTGGCCACCAAGATCGGCAAGCGGGTGATCCTGGTCGTCGAGAAGGTCAGCGAGCTTCCGATGATCATCGAGCAGGCCCGGAAACTCAACGTCGTGCCGCACATCGGCGTGCGCGCCCGGCTGACCAGCCGCGGAGCGGGCAAGTGGGAAGCGTCCGGCGGCGACCGATCCAAGTTCGGGCTCAGCGTGCGCGAACTCATGCGGGCCATCGACATTCTCCGCCAGCACGAGATGCTCGACTGCCTGGAACTACTCCACTTCCACCTCGGCAGCCAGATCACCGACATTCGATCCATCCGTGAAGGCCTCCAGGAAGCCTGCCGCATCTACACCGAGATGTGCAAACTGGGCGCGTCGCTCCGCTTCATGGATGTCGGCGGCGGTCTGGCGGTGGACTACGACGGCTCCCAGACCAACTTCGCCAGCAGCACGAATTACTCCATGCAGGAGTACGCCAACGACATCGTGTCCGCCCTGTACGACTCCTGCGAGGCGGCCGAAGTCCCCCACCCGGCCATCGTGACCGAATCCGGCCGGGCCGTCACCGCCCACCACTCCGTCTTGGTCTTCGATGTGCTCGGCACCAACGCCTTTGACGAGGCCACAGTCCCGGACTCGATTCCCGAGGACAAACCGGATCCCCTGCTCAACCTGCTCGAGGTCCACAAGAACATCACCCGCAAGAACTTCCAGGAGAGCTATCACGACTCGATTCACTATCGGGACGAGTGCATGAGCCTCTTCCGTCACGGTTACCTGTCGCTCGAGGATCGAAGCCAGGCAGAAACGCTTTTTTACGCCTGCACGCAGAAGATCCTGCGCATCGTCCACGAACTGGAATACGTGCCTGACGATCTCGAAGGACTGGAGCGATCGCTGGCCGACACCTACTACTGCAATTTCTCCTGCTTCCAGTCGCTGCCGGACTTCTGGGCGGTGCAACAGCTCTTTCCGATCATGCCGATCCACCGCCTGAACGAGCAGCCGACGCGGCGCGGCCTACTGGTGGACATCACCTGCGACTCCGACGGCAAGATCGACCACTTCATCGACCTTCGCGATGTCAAGGATGTTCTCGAACTGCACGCCCACAACGGCGAGGACTACATCCTTGGCGTGTTCCTCACCGGCGCGTACCAGGAAATCCTCGGCGACATGCACAATCTGTTCGGGGACACCAACGCCGTACATGTCAACCTGGACCCTGCCGGCGGTTACCGCATCGAGCACGTGGTCAAGGGCGACACGGTGGGCGAAGTCCTCCAGTTCGTGCAGTACTCCAGGGTGGACCTCACCCACTGCCTGCGACAATCGGTTGAATCCGCCGTCCGGGCAGGAACCATCTCCTTCGAGGAGGCCGGACATTTCATCGATATGTACGAACGCGGGCTGGAAGGCTACACCTACCTCGAGCGAGAGTAGGACGCAGAGCCCGGAACACCCACGCGACCCGGCTGTCTCCGCCAGGCTCGAGCCCTGAGCCTGGCACACGGCTTCCGACCAGCACGCCCAAGGCCTTGCGGAGCCGCTGACCGCAGATTGCCCATCCGGCCCCGGGTCTCTTCTACCACGCCGGGCAGACCTTCGCCGGGCGGAGCATGACCGGTCCCAGCAGGCCCGAGGGCAGGAGCGGGGTGTCCTTGGTATTGTGGTGCCAGGTGGTAAAAGTCTTCCGTCGCGGCTCGGGACGCGGCGTGCCCCTGATCAACCACTCGGGCCACTTGCTCATCGTCTCGCCCTGCCAGCCGATGTCGTCGGGCAGTTGCTCGTCGCCAACCAGCCGGTTCACCCATAGGTTGGTCACGCGGACCTCTAACGCATTGGCGCCGGCCTTGACCAGACCGGTCACATCTGCTCGGAACGGCGGCCACCACATGACCGGCAGATCCTTGCCGTTCAACCGCACCTGGGCAACCTCGCGGACAACGCCAAGATCCAGGATGAGCCGCCGACCCGCGCCGAGCAGGTCGGCCGGAACCGTGAGCGTCTTGGTGTAGGTAACCGTGCCGGAAAAATACCGGATCCCGAACGCGGCGTGGTCGGTCCAGGAGATCAGCTTGTCAAACGTCGCAGTCTCGGGGGCGTCCCAGCCGGCCGGGAAGCGAACCTCCCACGGCCCGGCAACAGCGACCGGCAAAGGCACTTCCGCCGCAATCTCCTTGCGTGCCCCCGAGGCGGTGGTGACCACGTACTTGCCGGACTGCCAGGCGAGCAAGTTGGCCCTTCCTGCCTCCGTCCACACTTGCCAGATCGGAGGCGGCGTCGGCAACGCGGCCCCAGCCACGAAGACCTCATGCTCCGGAATGGTGACCGTCCGCTCCCTGCCGCCATCGACGTGGGTCACACGCAACGCCTTGACCACCATGTAGGCAGGATCGCCGCCCAAAGCATCGTTTTCCGCCCGCACTTCGCCCCCTCCGGCCACCGCGTCGGCCACCAACTGGGTCACGTCCCTGGTCTTCGACGGGTCGTTCAGCACCCCATACTCGGCCTTGACGATCCTAGGACCGGCGACCTTCGGCTCGGACCGAACATCCGCCTTCACCCCCGCGATCGAGTCGGCACCGGCGGCCTGCTCCGCGAAAACGACGAATACCGAGCCAGCGGGCTCGAATCGCAGCACCACCTCCACCCCACCCGGCACCGCCCGCCAGATCGGGGCAGCCTCAACCTGGCCGGTCTCGGGGTGCCAGAGTTCCGGCCGTCGTCCTTCACTGCGGAAAAAGCAAGTGTGCTCGGCCACCGACCGGCCAAACCAGGCGACGAAGTAGGCGTCCACAGCCCCGATGCGACGGTGAATGGCACTGACGTTCGGAGCCTCACACCGGAAGTCGGGCGGCAACTTCAGATCGCCGAGCACCGCGTCGAGTGGCCGGTCGACTATCACCTTGGCTTCCTTCAACAGGGCCGCAACCTCGGCGTCACCCTTGCCCGCATCCTGAAGGCCGAGCGCCCTTCGCGGCCTGGGACCGACGACCGTCGCCCCGGCAGCCGCCAAGTCCCTGATCTTGCGGGCCATGGCCGGCGACATGTCATCGGCGGCCGGCAAAGCCAGTACGCGGTAGCTCATGCCGCTGGCGAGAACGACTCGCCCGTCCTTGACCGAAGCCTGCATCACTTGGGGAGCGCCGCAGACATCGTAATCGTACCCGCGCGGAACCTGGGCCAGCCCGTGCATCTGCTCGCGGTAAGCCTGCGGGGCGTTCTCACCGGTGTAGAGGCAGACGTCGGCCACAAACCGCCCGGCTTGCAGCAGGTACTGGCAGCGAGCCAAGTACTCGTTCCACGACAAGGCCATCGGCCACCAAGTCTGGGTGCGGTCGACATGCGAACCCCACGGTCCCATGGTCATCCCGGGCAGGATGTGGGCCGGCCAGGGCTGGTGGGTGAACCGATGGTAGATGATCCGATTGATGCCGTTGGTGTAGCCGCGATCGGCAAAGGGCTTCCATTCCCAGGGGTGGTTCTTCCAGCCAGCCCGGTCAGGGACAGCGGTTAGGGCTTCGGCCCCAACGATCGGCCGGCCCAACACGTGGGCGATGGAGGCGGCCAGCCTGACGCTCGAACCGATCGATCCCTCCCCCACCCAGTACTCACCCATGATCAGTTGGGCGGAATCGGAATAGGAGAAAGCGTTGAAGGTGCCGTTGCCGTACGGCTCGACCGCCAGGCTGAGGCGGTACTCCTTCAGCCGCTTGGCAAAGTGGCCGCAGTAGTTGTCCGCCCACATCTCCTCGATCGTCCGGCGGAAGTCGTGCAGGAACCGCAGCGTCGTCTCGGGCTTCTCGATGGCCACACCCGCAAGCGCCGGCAGGTAGGGCCGGAGGTCGTAGCCGCGACGCCTGCTGAACTCGTCGGCCATGCCGGCCGTCCAGTTCTGCTCGCCAGTCTCGTAGCTGTCGATCAGAACGGTCGTCAGTGAATCGCCGGCCAGCGGTCCGGCCTCCTTGATGAGTGGCAGCACGCCGACGTCCAGAAACCGATCCAGGCATTCCGTCGAGAGCTTGTCCACCTCGAGTCCGCGGCCACTGTCGCTGGAAGCGACGTTCATGGTGCCGGTCAGCGTGTAGCCCAGCCGCAGCAGGGTCCAGTGCCCCGCCGGCGGTGTCCAGCTCAGGCGCCCATCCTTCAGGTTCGATGAGATGTCCAAGACATCCTTCGGTTGAACCACCGGCCACTTGAGTTCGCCAAACGGATTGCCGTCATTGCCGCCCATGCCCGTCAGGTTCGCCTGCCGGCCATCGGGCTTAGCCGGGATCTTCGTCTCGGGCATCGCAAACACGGCGATGTCGCGGTAGAAGCCGTGGTTCGTCGGCGGTACCGGCAGCTCCACCTCGCAGGGAGCAGGACCCTGAACCTCCGCCGTGGACCACACCACCTTCTTCATGGCATCCTCGGGTTTGACCCACGGTCCACCGCTCGAGGACCACCCGCAGCAGTTGTGGATCGTGATTTCCAGGCCCAGTCGCTGGGCCTCGGCCATGGCGTGGACCATCATCTTCCGCCACTCGGGGGTGTTGTAGCCGAAGGGCCCCTTGGGCATCACCGCCCTGCCGCCGCCGAATCCGCCGGCATTGAAGATGTGGGCCCCGCCAATCCCGGCCGCCTTCATCGCTTCCAGGTCGGCGGTGATCCCTTCCTTACTGATGTTGCCGTCGATCCAATGCCACCAAGTGTGCGGGCGAGCCGTGGCCGGCGGCGAGGCGAACTGCTCGCGAAGCGAATCCGCGGCACTGGCGATCCCGGCAGCACACGACAGCCATGCAATCGAAGAAACGATTCTGCATTTGTAGGCACTGGTTCGCATGCGTAGGAGCGTACGCCGTCGCCTCGGCATTCGCAAGTCTCATCTTCCCGACGGACGGATCAAGGAGGAGAGTCGCTCAGGATCCCACGATCACTTCTGGATGTCCCTCCGCGTTCAGCCTTCCTGTCTCTTCATCGGCGCAATCTGTCGACCGACTGCATCTCGGCCGATACGATCAGATACCCCGAGACGTCATGAGGGGAGCGTAATACCGACGCCCGACCTTCGTAGACACTATTAGCCAGGATGGTAAAGTAGTGGTTCGCGCCGTGCGGCCGTCGAGGTCGCGCGACCCGCTGCTTGCGGTCGCGCCAGGGAGCGATTGCCTGATGAGTACGGGAGTATCTTTCACCTGGGTCATGATCCTGATCGTGCCTCTGGTTGGCGGGCTGCTCCTGCTGGTCGGCGGGCTGCACACCCGGCGAAGGGGACACACGCCCCACTGCCGGAACTGCGAGTACAACCTGACCGGTCTGACCAGCGACCACTGCCCGGAATGCGGGACTGAGGTGACGCCCTTCACGATTGCCTACGGTGAACCACGCCGAAGGCCACGGCGGGCTGTGGCCGGGGCAGCATTGCTGCTCTTGGCCGCCGCCCTGATGGTCGGCGCGGTCGGCAACTTCGACTGGTACTCGCTCTTCCCCACCGCCCTGCTCATCTACCAAACCAGCTCCGGCGACCCCGCGACCGCCTCGAAGGCCTGGAACGAACTGGATCGACGCATCAGGGCCGGGCAGCTCTCGGCCGGACAGCACGCCAGGCTGATCGACCTGGCTCTGAAAGAGCAGGGAGCAACCGGCAAGCCAATGCGTGGCAACGTCATAGACTACCTGGGCGACTGCTACTTCAGGGGACTCCTGTCCCAGGCTCAACAGAAGCTGTTCTTTGACCAGATGACGACCGTGAAACTGACCGTCCGCCCTACGGTGATCCTCGGCGACAGCGTGCCTTATGAAGTCAGTCATCAGTCGCGTTCGCCCTCGACGGGCATGTGGTACCGCGTGGGAATAGGGCAGGGCACGTCTCTTGACGGGAAGGCACTCCCAGGACGAGGAGACAGGTACGGCAGCGGATCGGGCGGTGGGGGCGGATCCATGAGCACTACGCTGGAATGCAAAGTGCCCGGCAAGCACGCGTTGAAGGTGACGCCGGAGGTGGCCGTGTTCAGCGGGACCAGCTTCGACGAGAATACCAGCACCGTCCTGAACAAGCGGAACATACCCCTGGAAGCCACGTTTGAAGTCCTGGCCAGCGAACCACCGGACTACATCCGGGCCACGGAGGATCCGTCACAGGCGGAACGACTGAAGTCCACGATCACACCCAACCAGTTCAGGTGGCAGAGATCATTCGACGCCAAGAGAGGTATCCGCTACGGACTCAATGCCCAGATCGAGCTCAAGCGCCCGCCCGTCGATGTCGCCTTCGATGTGATGGCCCGGATCAATGGCAAGGAATACAGGGTGGGATCCATCCACCTGCCGCGCGGAAAGTTCACCAATTGGGGCATCGGACACGGCGACGCCGTTCTGCCCGAGCAGGCGGCCAAGGTGGACGTCATCCTTCGCGGCAGCAAGAAGGTCGCCCGGGCGACCGTGGCCCAGTTCAGCTACTGGGACGGCGAGTTGGTCTATGAAGATGTCCCGGTGGAGATGGTGGCGACAAACCCGGCACCGGACAGCACGGCGGCACCTTAGACCGGGCGGGAGCCCTCCCGACACCAGCGGCGCTGCATAACGCGGCCCAGGTTTGCAGCGCGCCTCCCAGCTGATGCTCGCGATCATGCGATCCCGTCGGCGATCTTCCGCACCTCGGCGACCAGGGCCTCGGCCCGGGCCTGGGTCGGAGCCTCGGCGATGATCCGGATCATCGGCTCGGTGTTGGAACCCCGGACGTGGACCCAACCGTCGGGCCAGTCTACGCGGGTGCCGTCGATATCGTTGACCCGCTCCCTGGCGAACCGCTCGCGAACTGCGACCAGGACCTTGGCAATCCGCTCCTTCGAGCACTCGAACTTCGTCTTGATCATGGTATACGCAGGGATTTCGGACACCAGGGCGCTGAGCGTCTTGCCGGTCTCGGTCATGAGCTGGAGCACGATGGCCATGGCCACCAGGCTGTCGCGCACCACGCCAACGCGAGGATCGATCACCCCGCCGTTGCCTTCGCCGCCGAAGACGCAGCCGTTGGCCTTCATGGTCGCCACGACGTTGGCCTCGCCGACGGCCGAGCGGAACACCTTGCACGGCCCGCCCGCCTGGGCGGCCAGATCGTCGATCATCCGTGAGGTCGAGAGATTGGCGGCTGCCGGCCCGGGGCGACTGGCGAACAGGAGCTTGGCCATCAGAGCCAGGGTGTACTCCTCGCCGATATACCGCCCGGTCTGGTCCACGATCGCCAGTCGGTCGGCGTCCGGATCCTGGGCGAATCCGGCAACGGCCTTCTCCCGCCTGACCGCATCGCAGAGTTGAGTGAGGTTCTCAGCCAGCGGCTCGGGGGTGTGGGCAAACCGCCCGGTGGGCTCGCCATTGATGTGCACGACCTGGCAGCCAAGCCTCTCCAGCAGGGCGCGGCCTTCCTCGCCCCCGGCCCCGTTCACGCTGTCGAGCACGACCCTGAACCTGCGGGCGGCCACTGTCTTGACGTCGGCCAGGCTGAGCGATGCCTCGACGTGCTGGTCGGCGGCGGTCGCATCGCTCTGCGGCGCCGGGACGCCTTCGGCATCGACCAGTCTGAACCCCCGCTCGCGATGAATCGCGAAGAGCTGCTCCGCCTTCTGCGGTGGCGGGGCCAGACCTTCGTCCGTCAGGAACTTGATGCCGTTCCAGATGATGGGATTGTGGCTGGCCGTGATGACGATACCGCCCGCAGCCTTGTGGCGGCGAACCATCATGGCCGTCGCGGGCGTCGACGCGATCCCCAGCAGCACCGGCCGACACCCGGCTGCGAGCAGCCCGGCGACGACAGCCGCCTCAAGCATCGGGCCACTCGGTCGCGAGTCACGGCCGATCACCACCGTGCCGCCGTCCAGGTAGGTCCCGAACGCGCAGCCCAACTCCGTGGCCAGCACGGGTGTCAGCGTCTCGCCGATCACACCGCGCACGCCGGAGACACTCATCATCAGTCGCATCAGCGGAAGTTCCCCATATCGCGGCGCACCACGACCTTGCGAATCAACAGGTAGTTTTGACCTCTGTAGGTGGTGATCTCGCCGGTCACCGAGAAGACGACGCCGCGCGTCCCTCCACCGGACAGCGCGATCGCGGTCTCGAGCAAACGACTGGGCAGCAGGCGAACGGGCTTGCGACTGGCTTCCTGGCCGCGGTTCTCGAAAGCCAGCGACCACCACGTCCCACCGGCGGGCACGACCCGGCCGAGTTGATCGATCAGCCAGGTTGACTCCGACCAGGCGACGGCCTCGCGGGCTGCGTCACCGGCGGCCAGTTCGACCGACGCCGGTGTCAGTGGGGCCGGTGCGGTCGCCGTCTTCGACTCCTCGACCGGCGCGGAAGTCGCCGTCTGGCCGGTGCGATCCCGCGGCAGCACCAAGGCCCGGGCGGGCTCGGTCTGCATGAGTTGGCGAATGACCTCCTCAGCGCTGGGCTCGCGGTCAGTGGCCGGGCGAGAGGCCTGCGGCGCCGCACGGTTGTCCACTGCCGGCGGACTTGAGGCCGACCCGTTCCTGACGCCTTGGCCATCGGAGGCCGGCTTGGCCGTCGCCGACTGGATGCCTGCGACTGGCGGGGGCAACTGAGCGACGTGCTCCACCAACAGGTAGTTGACACCCTGAAACTCGGTCACGCGGCCGGTGGTGAGGAATTGGCTGGCGGCCCCGGCCTCGGCCAGCACGGTCTCAATCATCTCCAGGTATTGATTGGGCAGAAGCCGCAACGGCGGTGTCTCGGGCAGCCCTTCCTGGGGCACCAGATAGGCGACATGCCATTCGCCGTCCCGCTGGATTCGAGCCGGCCGAGCGCCGATCACGTATCCCTCGGGCAGCCGCTGGCTCTCGGGCGTGAGCTTGGCCATGACGCCCCCGGAACCCTCCGGAGCCTCGTCGCTTTCGCGCGGCTCGGACGGCAGAACCAGAGTCTGTCGGCGGCTGCCACTGAGCAGTTCGTCGGGCAGTCGCTGGGCCCGGCCGTAGGACGGCGGGATGGTGCTCAGGGCCGCAGCCGGCCCCGGTCGGCTAGCCAGTGGCTTGGAGACCACAGGCACCTGGCCCAAGGCCCAAGGAAGCGGACCGGCCATCATTGCCGCGCCCGCCACCGCCACCATCGCCGACGTGATCAGCAGTCGTTTCATGGGAATCATCATGCCCTATCCGCCACGGCTTGGCAACTCTGCCGCCAATGCAACATTCATCGGCATTAGAGCTGCTTGAGGCGATCCTCAATATCGCGTTTCTGCAGGGCGGCGATGAGTTCGTCGAGCTCACCCTGCATCACCCGGTCAAGGCTGTACAGGTCCATGTTGATGCGATGATCGGTGCAGCGGTTCTGCGGGAAATTGTAGGTCCGGATCCGTTGGCTGCGATCGCCCGAACCGATCATGTTTCGGCGAGTGGCGTCACGGGCCGATCGCTGCTTCTGCATGATGCTGTCGTAGATGCGGCTGAGCAGGATGCGGCGGGCCTTGGCCCGGTTCTTGTGCTGGCTCTTCTCGTCCCGCATGGAGACGGTGATGCCCGTGGGGACATGCTCGAGGCGAATGGCAGACGAAACCTTGTTCACGTTCTGGCCGCCCGGCCCGCCCGCCCGGCTCACATGCTCGATGACATCCTTCTCCCAGTCGATCTGCACGTCCACGTCCTCGGCCTCGGGGAGCACCGCAACCGTAGCCGCCGAAGTGTGGATCCGTCCCTGGGCCTCGGTCTCCGGAACGCGCTGTACACGGTGCCCGCCGCCCTCGTATCCCAGGTGCTGGTATACGCCGTTGCCCTTGACGTTGAGCACGATTTCCTTGAAGCCGCCCAGATCGGACGGCGAGGCATCGAGGACCTCCAGAACGAACCCGTGCCGGTCGCAGTAGCGCTGGTACATCTCGAACAGATCTCGAGCGAACAAAGCCGCTTCGTCACCCCCTGTGCCGGCCCGGATCTCGACCATCACCGACCCGATTGCGGCATCCTCGCCCGTCACCAGCGCGGCCTGCATCTGCGTCAGCAGCGATTCCGCCCTCGTTCGGGCCGGAGCGACCTCTTCGGCAGCCATGGCCTTGAAGTCTTCGTCGGCGGCCGGGTCCGCCAGGATCGTTTCGCTTTCGGACACGTCCGCCATGGCTTTGCGGTACTGCTCGTAAGGCTCCATGATTCGCTTGAGGGCACCATGCTCCTTGGCCAGCTTGACCAGCCGAACCGAATCGCCGGCCACTTCCGGACGGTTCATTTCCTCAGCGATGGCATCGTAGCGGGCGCGGATCTCCTCCAGTTTGCGGAGTACGGATACGTTGGCCGTGGTCTCACTCATGGGCCTGGCCCCGGGGGCGATGGCCGCACCGCCAAAAGAACCACGCCGGATCGGCTGCTCTGATCGCGCTGCCGATCCGGCGTGGATGATATCACAAGCAGCGCCCAGGCCGACCACCCCCCGCCTTCAGGCACGCGAACGCGCACCCACCGGCGACAGGCTCGCGGCGCTAGGCCTTCTTGGGACTGGCTTTCTTGGCGAAGTAGTCGCCACCGAACTTCTTGGTGAATCGCTCGACGCGACCGGCCGTGTCCAGGAACTTCTGCTGGCCGGTGAAAAACGGATGACACGCAGAGCAGATCTCCACCTTGAGTTCCTTCGCCGTTGACCGCGTCTTGAACGAGTTGCCACAACCGCAGGTCACCGTGCACTCATTGTACTTGGGATGAACGCCATCTTTCATTGCTCACCAGCCTCAGCTCATCGAGGATCTCGTCTGTCGGCGACCCGGTTCCGCGGGTCTGACCGCCGTAGCGGGCCGGATGCGTCACTCACTAGCCCGGTCCAAATACAGACCCGTTAGTATACCGGCGCACGGTCCAGCTTTCAATCGACCGACTGCTTTCGGTCAGTTCGCGCAAGTGCTTGCGAATCAAGGTGTTACGACTCTCCCGCCCCCGGGAGCTACTGCTCAAGCAGCCCGCGCAGGACCGGGGCCAGAGCCTGGGCGATCCGCAAGAAGCCCAGGTCAGTGGGATGCACACCGTCCACGGCGCCTTCCCCGTCCCCGCCGAGAAGCCCGTCGCCGGAGACGTAGGTCAGACGGCCGACACCCTTGGTTCTGAGCCGCTCGTAGGCCTTGCGGAGTGCCCCGTTCTTCTCCGCGAGGCCGCCGGCCACGTCCGGCAGGACGGCCGCGTGCCCGTACAGCTCATTCTCGACCAGAACAATGGGTGTATCCGGTCGAGCCTTGCGCAGCGTCTCGACAAACGGCTCGATTCGCTCGGTCACCATGGCCGTGGTCATGTTCGGCAGACAGTCGAGAACATAGACAGCCGCATCCACCTCACATAGCAGATCGGCCATCGCCGGTTCCATCTTCCCGCTTCCCGAGAAACCCAGATTGACCATCGGCCGCTCGAGCATCCTTCCGAGAATCGCCACGTGAGCCATCCCCGGACGTGAGGCACAGCCGCCCTGGGCGATCGACGTACCATAGACCAGAATCGGCTTGGAGCGAGTGACCGGACGGGGCGGAGGCTGAGACAGGGTAGCACTCGGAGCCACACCGATCTCCAGCGACTCGATGCCGTTGTAGAGCGGCAAGTACAGCAGGTACTCATGCGGACCAGCTGGAATGTTGTCCGCCAGGCCAACCTCGTTGGTCGGCGAGTTGACAGGTCGTCCGGCACCCAGCCAGCACCACTTTCCCTGATGCCGCACATACAGATCCAGGCCGCTGACACCCGTGGCGGGCATGTGCGGCATGGCCAGCGACTTGGACGTCACCGTCCACCGGGCGGCAATCCGGCTTGCATCCGTCGCGAACCGCACGCACAGGCCGGCGCTGTCCGTACCGAGTCCCCATACCGATTTCGGCACCACGCCTTTGGCCTTGGCCGGCAGGCGATGGTAGAATTTCTCGGTGTGGGTCCAGCCCCGGCCCTCAACCGCCAACTCCCGGGCGTCGTACCACAGCGTCTCGCCCTTGGCATCCTTGGCCGCCTTGGCAGGATCGACGCGTTGCAGGTCGGCCAGGCGAAGCGGCGCATTCGCCTCAGGCTGCTGACAGCCCGCAGCGAGCATCAACAGCGAGCCCGCCAGAGCGAGCAGGTCCTGATTGTGTGCTTTGCGGACCCCTTCCATCGGATACCTCCCAAGGCTCAGCCTCATGGTTCTGCACCTCATTCGAGAACACATCCGTCGCTTCTATCCGCGGCAATCTCGAATCGCATCGAGGAATCGGCGGTGGGCTTCATCGATCGCGAACGACCGGATCGTGGCCCGGGTACTGCTTGATGACCTTTAGAAGCGCATCCCCGGCTCACGACCACCAGGAGCTTTCAGCGTTCAGCCGAAACCCCGGGTTTCGAAGCTCCCTCGGGGCCACCGGCGTTTCGGCTTCACCCGGCGATCCACGCCGCCAGCAGATCGATGCCCGCCTCAACATCCTTGCGGTGCACAGTCTCGGTCGGAGTGTGAACGTAACGACAGGGAATCGACAGCGTGAAGGCCTTCCGCCCGGCACCCGCCCGCTGCATCGAGCCGGCGTCGGTGCCGCCCATGGGCAAGATCTCGAGCTGATGCGGGATCTTGTGCTTCTGGGCGGTGGCGATGAACTCGTCAAGCAGCCCGCGATCGCTGATCGAGGCACTGTCCATCACCTTGAGGGCGACACCCTTGCCCAACTGACTGATGGAATCGGTCTTGTCCGTTCCGGGCGTGTCGCAGCTCAGGGTCACATCGACTGCGATGGCCACGTCGGTATCAAGGCCGTAGGCCCCCGGCCCCGAGCCGCGACAGCCCACTTCTTCCTGAACCGTACCGACGAAGTAGATGTCACAGGCACTCTTCCGGGCCACTTTGCGAATCGCGCTGATCGCCGTCCAAACCGCAATCCGGTCGTCCATGGCCTTGCCCGTCCAGTAATCGCCGACCACCGCCAGATCCTGAATCCAGGTGACCGGGTCGCCGATCCGCACCGCCTTCTCAACCTCGTCCTTGGGCATGAACGCGTCAACGAAGAAGTCCTTCACGTCCAGCACTTTCTTACGTTCCTCTTCGCTGGCCACGTGGGTCGGGCGAATGCCGGGATTCATCACCCCGATCAGGTCCTTGCGGCCCTGAACCAGCACCCGTCGAGCGAACAGATTGCGCGGCTCAAAGCCGCCGACCTTCTGCACGCGCAGCCAGCCTTGCTCGTCGATCGCCCGAACGTAGAAACCGATCTCGTCCATGTGAGCGGCAATCATGACCTTCCGGGTGGCCTTCTTGCCACTCTTGGCTGGCTTCTTGCGGCAAATGACGTTGCCCAGGGGATCAACCGTGGTCTCGTCCCACAGCCCCTTGGTTTCCTTGAGAATCAGTTCGCGCACCCGCTCCTCGCGGCCGGATGTGCCCGGTGTGGAAATCAGCTTCCTGAGAAACTCCATCGCACCCTCGCTCCAACAAGACCCGCGGACGCCTGGACGCCCAAGACCGACATTCGAGCAGCCAGGGCATGTCGAATCAATCCATGACCAGCTTCTTGAAGTCGACGGTCAGCTGCTTGGTGATCGGGCCGGGCTCGCCGGTGCCGATCGGGCGACCATCGATCTTGGTGACCGGGATGATCTCGGCGGCCGTGCCGGTGAAGAAGCACTCGTCGGCGATGTAGAGGTCGTGACGGGTCAGCTCGCGCTCGCGGAAAGGCAGGCCGCGCTTGCGGACCAACTCGATGGCCGCGTTCCGGGTAACGCCTTCCAGGATGCCGGCGTTCAGCGGCGGCGTCTCCACGGCGCCGTTGCGGACCACGAACAGGTTGTCACCGGTGCACTCGGCGACGTAACCCTGGGTATTGAACATGATTGCTTCGTACACGCCCGCATCGAGAGCCTCGATCTTGGCGAGGATGTTGTTCAGGTAGTTGAGGCTCTTGATCCGCGGACTGAGCGCGTTGGGATGGTTGCGCTGCACGCTGCAGCTGATCACCGCCATGCCCTTGTCGTACAACTCCTTCGGATACAGCTCGATCTGGTCGGCGATGATGAAAACACTGGGGCAGTCGGTGCGATTGGGACTCAGGCCCAGGTATCCCACTCCGCGCGTGACGACGAGACGGATGTAACCGTCGGTCAGGCCATTGGCCTTCAGCGTGTCGTAAGCGGCCTTGACAAGCTCCGGACGGCTCATCGGAATGGTCAGCCGGATCGCCCGGGCGGATTCCTCCAGACGCTTCAGGTGCTCGTCGAGTCGGAAGACCTTGCCGCCGTAGCTGCGGATGCCTTCGAAGACACCGTCCCCGTAGAGCAGACCGTGGTCGAAAACACTGATCGAGGCTTCGGCAACAGGTACGATCCGTCCGTCGAGAAAGATCTTCAGGTTGGGTTTCGGAGCAAACTTGTTTGTCTTGCCGAAGTCCATGTGCGTGCCGTTCCTCTGCTAATAGTGTCCTGCCCCCGACATCGAGCCCTGGAGGCGGCCGGCAAAACCATGCCGCCAGCAAGCCAGCCGGCGGCCCGGCGGATCCAGACCGGCCCGAACATGCCGCTCGGCGGTCACTCGTCGAGAGCCTTGATGCGGCCATCCACCAGGTTCACGGTCCGGTGGGCCGCGGAGGCGACCTTGGGATCGTGAGTCACCATGACGATGGTCTGGCCCTTCTCATTGAGAGCCTTGAGCAGACCGAGGATGCCCTCGCCGGTCCTGGCATCCAGATTACCGGTTGGCTCGTCGGCGAGCAAGACTTGCGGTTCGTTGATCAGCGCCCGGCCGATCGCCACCCGTTGACGCTCCCCGCCGGACAGTTCGTTCGGCCGGTGGCGAAAACGGTCCTTCAGACCCATCAGCTCGAGGACCTCCGCCGCCCGGCGGTTCAGCTTGGATCGCTCCTTGAACCAGTCGAGCAGGCCAAACCGAACCATGGCTGGCAGCAGGACGTTCTCCAGGGTATTCAGCTCGGGCAGCAGATGATAGAACTGGAACACGAAACCGAAGTGCAGATTGCGATAACGGTCGCGCTCGGAGGCCGATCCGCCAAAGACGTTCTGACCCTCGAAGGTCACTGTACCGCGGTCGGGCAGGTCCAGGGCCCCCAGAAGGTGCAGGAGCGTGCTCTTGCCGCTGCCGCTGGCCCCCATGATGGCCACAAACTCGCCCCGATGAACCGAGATCGACGCCCCACGTAGCACGTAAACCTTGTCCTGACCCAGCAGGTAGGTCTTGTGGACCCCGGCGGCATGGAGAATCAGGCTACTCATAGCGCAACGACTCCACCGGCCAGATCCGGGCGGCTCGCACCGCGGCAATCACTGAACCCAGCATCGACGCCACGATCGCGGTCAAGTAGATGTACACCACGTTCGTCGGTTCGACGTGGTTGGGAATCCGGTCAAACGAGTACACTCTCGGATCCCACACCTCCAGCGACGGATTGAGCCAGGTCAGCAGAGCCTGAACCTCGTTGATGTACCTCACGAAGAGCGTGCCCAGCACGCTGCCCACGATTCCGCCAACCACCCCCACGGCCGCCCCGTAGGCCAAGAAGATGCCCGCCACCCCCCATGACGTAGCCCCGACGCTCTTGACCACGCCGATGTCCCGGGTCTTCTGCTGGACAATCATGTAGAAGATGCAGCCCACCAGGAACACCGCCACGACGCTGATCACGCCGAACAGGACGGTCACCAGGACCTTCTCCTTCTTGACCGCGCCGATGAACCGCTCCTGCTTCTCCTCCCAGGTCCGCACCTTCACCCGATCCAGGTGCTGAACGGCAACGACTTCATCCGGGTGGGCCGCTCGAACCTGGCTCCATGTCGCCAAGATCTTCCCGCGCACCCGGTGCACGTAAGCCGGCACATCACTCTCGCCGGGCGGGATCTTGAGCTTGATCTGGATCTGCGTGGTCCGGGCCGGAATCCTGGCCCCGGTCTCCGGCTGGCTTGAGGCATTCATCGCCACCTTGCTCTGGAGCAGATCAAAATCGACGTACACGCTCATCGAGTCAATGTCGTAGATCCCGGTCTTGCCGTCATCCGCATACCGGAACATCATCTTCGGCATGTCCATCGCGTCGATGGGGCTACCCGTCATGTTGAACGGCACCAGGGTGAGCAGAGCCTTCATCCCTCGCCAGTAATAGCGCTCGTACTTGCCCTTCTGCCGGATGTCCGCAACCAGATCCGTACCGAAGATGATGCCGGGCAGAGTCTTATCGGTATCCAACCACGCCGGCTCGATCGATTGAGTCAATTGGTCGGATGGGATCCGGCGGTAATAGCCGGGCCGCTGGTACTCCATCTCCTTGTCGATATCCTGCCTGGCCTTCTCGAGACCACCCGGGCCGGAGGTCGTCAGGTACTTCTGCCAGGCGGCTTCGAGATCCGGCGGCAGAATGGCATTGCCCCGGCCGTCGTAGCCGTAGGCCGGCTCGCCTTGCTTGTCCAGGGTGGTGGTGCCTGGATAGTACTTTTCGTAGAAGAGGCCGCCCTTGAAGTCGTTGACCTCGTAAGTCTCCTTGAGCTTGATGCCGACGATCTGCACGGCCTTCGTGATCTGATCGACCGGAAACCGAAGCACGCCGAAGGTAATGATGACCGGCGTGGCCTCGTGGATCTCGTTCGGCATCTCCGTCTTGATCCGGTTGATGAGATCATCGTAAAAGGGAAAACCCAGCAGCGAGTCGTTCTCGACCACCAGATCCGCCAGCATCCCGCGCGAACGATCCTTGACCATCTGCAGGAAGCCGTCCATGACGCTGACCACGATCAAAACCATGGCCACGCACAGGCAGACCGCCGCCACGGCAAAGAAGGCGATCCGCCGGCGACGAAGGTACCGTAGACAGAGGAAAAGCTTGTACATTAGACCTCGTCCGCCAGGTCATCCGGTCCGACCAGGTCCTCCTCCTCGGAGATGGCCTTCGGCCGCTGCAGCGGAAACAGAATGACATCGCGGATACTGCTCGAGTTCGTGAGCATCATGACCAGCCGGTCGATCCCCACGCCAAGACCGCCGGCCGGAGGCATGCCGTACTGCAGGGCGAGGACGAAATCCTCGTCGAACACGGCCATGGTCTCATCACGCTTCTCGCCGGCCAGCGTGCGGCGGAGGTTCTCCTCCTGCACGGCCGGGTCGTTCAACTCCGTATAGGCGTTGGCCAGTTCGCAACCGGCGACGAACGCCTCAAATCTCAGCGCAATGCTCGGATCATCCGCCTTCCGGCGGGTCAGCGGACACAGCGCAGCCGGATAGTCGAGCACAAACACCGGCTGGATCAGCCTCGGCTCGACCGTGGCCTCAAACAGCTCGTTCACGACCAGTTCATCGGCCAGCCCTTCGTGTTCGATCCCCAGCGAGGCCGCCTTCTTCCGGACCGCGGAAGGGTCGGTCATCTTCACGCCGGCATGTTCATCAAGGAGATCCGCGTAGTTGCGCCGTGGCCAGGGCGGGGTGAAGTCGAGATCGTGCCTGTCGAACTGCCGCTTGAAACCGCCGCCAATCCGCTCGATCGCGGCCGCGACCATGGCCTCGGTGATGTCCATCATGTCGTTGTAGTCGCCGTAGGCCTGGTATATCTCCAAAAGAGTGAACTCCGGGTTGTGCTGGGTGTCGATTCCTTCGTTGCGGAACACCCGGGCAAACTCGAAAACCCGCTCGATCCCCCCTACCAGCAACCGCTTGAGGTACAGCTCTGGACTGATCCGCAGGAAGAGCTGCATATCCAGCGTGTTGTGGTGAGTCGTGAACGGCCGGGCCGCCGCGCCGCCGTAAATCGGCTGCAAGACCGGCGTCTCGACCTCGAAAAACGCCCGATCCACCAGGCAGCGACGGATCGCGTCAATGATCAGACTCCGCTGCTTGAAGGTCTCGCGAACCTGCGGATTGGTGAACAGGTCCACATACCGGCGCCGATAGCGGAGATCAACGTCCTTGAGGCCGTGCCACTTGGCCGGCGGGGGCTGAATCGCCTTGCTCAGTAGGGTGAGTGCGGTCGGCCAGATGGTCAGCTCCCCGGTCTTGGTCTTACCCATCGGGCCCTCCACGCCGATGATGTCACCGAGGTTGAGCAACTTGATCGCCACCTCGAACTCCTCGGGCTTCACCGCCGCCTTGCTCACCCCGATCTGGAAGTCGCCGGTCCCGTCGCGAAGCGTCATGAAGACCAGCTTGCCGCACGGGCGATGAAGCATGACCCGCCCGGCAATGCGATAGCTCTGGTCGGGGGCGTGCTGGCCAGGCTGAAGGTTGAGGGCTTCACCCTGGTGACGGAGTTCGACCAGCGGCACCGCCCCGGGAAACCGGCGCCCATAAGGATCCACCCGCAGCTCTCGGAGCTTCTCAAGCTTGAGCTTACGATCCAGAACTTGTTGATTTTCAGCCATAGGCGAGTCATCGTAAAGCCCGCCGGGATCTGACGCAACGGCCTGACGAGGCCCGAGAAGAATCTGAGCCCGTCCGGCAAACCGCCGGCGCGGTCTCACTTTCCCCTCCGCTCTTCCCCCGCCCCCGCCGCCTGGGCCTCCAAGGCAAGCGAGTCCATCCGGCCAGCCGCCAGCAGGTGGGTCCCCAACGCCGCGATCATGGCTCCGTTGTCCGTACAGTAGCACATCGGCGTCAGGTGGAGGGTCACGCCTCTCTTCTGGCAGGCGGCAGCCAGAGATTCACGCAGATACCGGTTGGCCGCAACCCCCCCGCCGATCACGACCGTCCGCGTCCCAGTACGCTCAACCGCCCGCAAAGTCTTGGCCACCAGAACCCCAACCGCGGCGCTCTGGAAACTGGCGGCCACGTCGGCCACATCCTGCGAACTCATACGAGCCAAACCACCGGCGGTCTTGCCCGGCCCGTGGACCCGGTACAGCACCGCCGTCTTGATCCCGCTGAAACTGAAATCGAGCGATTCGTCGCCTAGCATGGTCCGAGGAAAATCATACGCCCGGGGGTTGCCCGAAGCCGCTACCTTCTCCACAACCGGCCCACCTGGAAAGCCCAAACCCAGGATGCTGGCCACCTTGTCGAACGCCTCGCCCGCCGCATCGTCTATCGTCGTACCCAACGTCTCGATATCCAGCGGCCCGCGAACCAGCATCAGGGAGGTGTGACCGCCGCTGACCACCAAGGCGACCGCCGGCCAGGGCGGGGCGGCCGGCCCCAGGTCGATGGCCGCACTGCAGGCGTGGGCGTGGACATGGTTCACGCCAATCAGCGGCTTGGCCCAGGCCAGAGCGAGGGTCTTGGCGGCGGTGAGCCCGATCAGCAGGCAGCCCATCAGGCCCGGTCGGGCGGTGACGGCAACAGCATCGATCTCATCCCGACCGACACCCGCCCCCGCCATCGCTTCCTGAATCGCACCGTCGAGGTTCTCAATGTGAGCCCTGGACGCCAGTTCCGGCACCACTCCACCGTATTTGGCGTGGACATCGAACTGGGTCGCGACCACGTTGGATCGCACCCGGTGGGCACCGGTCAGGACCGCGACCGAAGTCTCATCACACGAGGTCTCGATGCCCAAAACGGTGAGTTCGCGACCGCCTTCTGACATCCAACAAGCCGTCACCTCAGTCATCCGTTCCCTTTTACCGGGCCGGCCACCGCGGGGCAAATGAGCAGACCCAGGTGATGACGGAGACCACACCCGGCGAAGCGAGCGCTGGGACGTGAACAGCGTCGCTTGCCCAGCGACAGGTTCTGCTCGATACTCAGACGCGGTCCGCCGCAGACCTGTCACATTGGAGGACAGAACGATGAGCGAGTCGTCGCTTGCCTTGCCCGCCTTGATTGAATCCGAGGAGCAGTTGGACGACGTCCTGACCGAGCCGACGCCCGGCCTGGTTGAGAGCTTGAGCGGCCTCGACGGGGACATCATCATCCTGGGCGTTGCCGGCAAGATGGGCCCCACGCTCGCTCGACTGGCACGGCGGGCGCTCGACCAGGCGGGCAGCACCTCGCGGGTGATCGGTGTGGCCCGGTTCAGCGAGCCTGGGATCCGCGAGCAGTTGGAGCGGCGAGGAATTGAGACCCTCGCCGGTGACCTCCTGGAACCCGAGGTGCTGGCCGGCCTGCCGGACGCGCCCAACGTCCTCTACCTCGCTGGACGCAAGTTCGGGTCCACAGGACAGGAGGAACTCACCTGGGCCATGAACACCTGCCTGCCCGCCCGGGTGGCCGAGCGATACAGGAAATCACGGCTTGTTGCTCTATCAACCGGCAACGTATACCCGCTGACACTGGTGGGTGGTCCAGGCCCCGACGAAAGCCACCCCCTCGGCCCGGTCGGCGAGTACGCCCAGTCCTGCCTCGGGCGCGAACGCGTGCTCCAATACTTCAGCGGGCACTACAAGACGCCCGTTGTCCTCGTGCGGCTCAACTACGCGGTCGATCTGCGCTACGGCGTGCTGGTGGACGTGGCCCGCAAAGTACACGACGGCGAGCCGGTTTCGCTGGCCATGGGCTACGCGAACGTGATCTGGCAAGGGGACGCCAACACCGCCATCCTGCGCTCCCTGAGTTACGCCGCTAGCCCGCCGTTCATCCTCAACCTGACCGGAACGGAGACTCTCTCCATCCGACAGGTGGCCGAGCAGCTTGGCTGGCTCCTCGGCCGCAAGCCCCTCTTCGAGGGCCAGGAAGAACCGACCGCTCTCCTCAGTAACGCCAGGCGATACAAGGAGCTACTCGGTCCGCCACGCGTCTCCACCGAGCTGCTCATGAGGTGGGTTGCCCATTGGGTCAGCACTGGCGGCCGTCTGCTGAACAAACCCACCCACTTCGAGGCCCGCGACGGCCGATTCTGAGCCGCACATGCCGCCGCACGTGTTCCTCGTGCTCCCTCACCGGAAAACGCCTTCTTGACCGATCAGGCTCGCCGCCTGCGGACTCAACTTCCAGGAGCATGCACTTCGGGCGCGACGCCTTCGCCGACGACCCAACTCGTCAAACCAGTCCCCTCGCCGAACGGGTCCCGAGCCTCCCCACCTGGCGCGCTGCTCGGCGGGCGCATGAGAAAAGAGCCGGGCGCACCACGGGTGCTCCCGGCTCCATGATCCTGCCATCTTCCCTTCCTCAACGCGCTGCGCGGATCAGCGACGACGCAGGAAGAGGCCGCCGAGCGCGAGCAGGCACAGGGTCGCCGGCTCGGGCAGGAGGCGGATGTCATCGTAGCCCACGCCCGCACCGCCGCTGTCGGCCCACAGATCCAGCGCCGCAATCGACTTGACGTGATTGGCGTCGCTTGGATTGTACCAGTCGGCCGTTCCGACATAGGCACCACCGTAGTAGGTGGTCTGGGTGTTGGCATCCAGATCGATCGCCACCTTGATCTGCTTCCACTGATCATAGGCGATCGGAACGCCCGGCTTGTCCGAACTCTCGTCGTCGGTGACCAGATTCGTCGCGTAGTCGAACTTCATCTGCACGCTCCAACCCTTCGGGGCAGAGCCGCCGATGTTGTAGTTGTTCATCATGATGAAGTACGTCTGGGTGCCCGTGTGGGAGCTCGGAATGTACTGCATCGCGGTGAACACGTACTTGCCGCTTGTGTAGCCGCTGTACTGCTGAACCAGATCGTCGTTCGCGGTCATCTCGACCATCTTGTCGCCCACTGAGCTGGGCTTCGGATCCATCTTGACGGCAGCATTCACGCCGCCGGCGTCCCAGCCATCCCAGCCGCCTACGCCGTCCAGCACGGTGTCTTTGGCATACGACTGGAAATCGTCGGACCAAAGGGCGCCCATGGCGGGGACGGCCATCAAGGCCAGAAGGGCCACAGCTGACATGACATGCTTCATGATCTCTCCTCCCGAATGATTGAGGTTTCTGCAGGGCGTCTGGCGCAGACACACGAGCACCATTCAGGAAACACCCCGCTGGTCTTCCGAATATGCCAAGTGCCCCTCCTCCTCGAACGAGATGGAACATGGCATCCTTCAGGATACAGGCGATGTTCTGGGACTTCAATGACTTTTTCGGGCTTTTTGACGGATTTCTGTTGCCTGCAGATGGTATGCCGCCATCCGGCTCTGGCGCTATCAAGAAACTTAACCAATTGCCAATACAGTGCTTATGCCTTGACTCTATGTTCCCAGGAGACAACTGAAAGGAAGGGAGATCACCTAGCGAAACAACGGAAACCCAGTTCAGAGCGTCGAGGTTTTCCCTGGGGGGGCCTGCTGCGTCGGGCGAAGATCCCGTGATCACCCTCGCTAAATCGATTTCCTGCTCCACGTCGAACCACGAAGGCAGCACCGAGGCAGCTTCCGGTCAAAGCCACCGGGGGCTATACTGGGAAATCATGCCAGTCGAACCTCGACCAGCAGGAATCGTTGCGCCGGCCCATCTTCGCCTCGGCTTGGCCCGTGCCCTTCCATGGGCCCTGGCGATCCTGGGCGGATGCACGGGAATCAAGACCATCGTGGATCCGCTCAATGTCCTCGGCGGAGCCAAACCCCCGATCCGCGTCGGCGTCACCACGCTCGACTTGGCCCCCCCGCTACTCATGCTGCCCAAACGCGAGCTGTTCAACCTGGCCATGGCTGACTACCTCAAGGAGCAGGTCCATTTCGAACTGTTGACGCCACGGCAGATCCGCGTGCATCTCGGCACAGGACGCATGGCGTTCGCCATGCTCCGGCCGGTCGACTACGCCCGGATGACGCCGACCGACACCTGCGAGGTTCTGGCCATGCCACTGAACCTCGAAGGGCAACCTTACCGACAGGGCCTGATCGTTACGGCACCCAAGTCGGCGATTACCAGGCTGGGCGACGCCCGATCGGTCCGGGTGCACTTCATGCCCGACGGCAACCCGCTCAACACCGCACTGATCGGAGCCATGGTCCAAGCAGGCATTCCCAAGGAACGGATCGACAAGGGCATCCTCGGCCTCGGGCTGGACACGCACCACATCAGCTCGCTGGAGGTGGCCAAGAGCGTTGTGCTCGAGGAAAAGGCCGTCGGGGTGATCGACCAGGCCGACTACGACAAGTGGCCCAAAACCGGCGGCTCATTCGTGCTTCTGGCCCCGTCACAAGACCAGGTGAGGGTGATCGGCAAGACGCCCCGGACACCAGAGGGCTATTTCGTCGTCTCAACGAAAGTCCCTTCAGAACTGAAAAAACAGCTCGAGGAGTTCCTCTTCACCGTGGCACCCAAGCACCACAAGCTCGCTCTGGCTTCCATGGACGTCACCGGCTATTCGCGGCCGTCGGATCAACAGTCGTATGAGGATTACCACCGGCTGATCCGCGGAATGTACGGCTCGGACACGCCACCCCCGTCCAGCAGCGAGACACCGGCCAGTCAGCCCGCCAAGGCCGGCTCATGATGCGAGCAGTCTCGTCGCCCAGGCAGGCGAAGCCCAAATCAGGCCTACGCTACCCGCGGGTACAGTGCGCACCGGCTACCGATGAGCGCAGCGCGCAACCCGGCATCAAGTGAAACGGATGATCACCACTCCAACGGAAGGAAGGTCAGGACACAATGTCACTGACCGTCACCTGAATGTAATCCTGGCGATGTCCGGTCTTGCGACGATACCGTTTGCGGCGACGAAACTTGACCACGTCAATCTTGGGGCCTCGAAGCTCACCCTGGATCCTGGCCACAACTTTCGCGCCTTGCACGAATGGCTGACCGATGCGGGCATCAGCGCCCTCGCCGAGCGCCAGGACGCGGTCGAACTCGATGGTGCTCTGCCCCTCGGCCAGGTCGCGCAGGTCCACATACACCTTGTCGCCTGGGGCTACCTTGAACTGCCGGCCGCCGTCCTCGATGATCGCGTACACGAGTCACACTCCATTCGTCAAGCCAGGTCGGTCTCGCACGTCGTGGTGACCTGGTACCACGTCTCTAGAGCCCCGTATTATGTGGCAAAGGCGACCGAGGGTCAAGGTTCTTCCCCCGCGCGGCCCGGGGATGTAATCGGTGGTCCAGGACAGATCGGCCGAAACCGCACGCGTCCTGCGCCGCCTAGCAAGTCAACGCCGACCTAACTGCCGCATCGCCAGCCAGTTGGGTATGCCCCCGAGCCACCCTCGAACCAGGCCGAAAGCCCACCGGGCAGCTCCCGACAACGCGGCCACCCCCGAACCCCCTCTCGACGGCTCCGGGATCCCCGCCCGCGACCGACAGCCGCCGCAACCCGTCACGCCACCACACTCCCACCGCCGGCTGTCAACCACTGACCCGACCCGCGCGATTCGCCCCGGAATCCCCGGAGTCCCGTACGGGTAACACCGCGCTACACACACGGGACGCCCAAGCCCAACCGGCGACTCCCGTTCGGCGAATACCTCCCCGCGAAGACCCCGCTTCACGAATCACCGGAAAGCGTAGCGGCGAGCCGAAAACGCCGACCGTTCCGTCACGACATCCACGCTACCGCCCCATGCCGCAACTGCCGGCCAAACAAGGGGTGACACGCAAAACGCCAAGGCAGCCCGCGATCTTTTCACATAACCACTTCCGAAGGAACACCTAGATGCACACCGATCGGTGTTCTGCGTCGCGGGACCCGTTGTGGCTGGAAAGTGCCTGAAGCTCCATTCTCGGCATCCAAGACCCAGTGGTCGGAAGTTTCCCTACTCACCCTCAGCCGTACCGCGAACTGCCCGTGAGTCAGGAGTCAACGGCCAACGCGGAACCGAGCCACGGCCACCCTCGCCGCGGTCCCCTGTATGCTCCATTGGCTACTGGCCAGAGTCTCTTGACACACCCAACCCGCATACAAGGGCGAGTAAACACCCCAGCACACAACGGGGCACGAGTCCGACTGAACGTCCAACGCTGGGACTGGATAGTCCTGTAAAAAACAGAATTTCGTCGAAATTGGGGTCGACTTGACTCGTGTTTTCTGTTACCTTTGCCTTCAGTACGCCGATAGACGGACTTGGGCGAAAGAAGCGCTTGCGGGTCCCCATCCAACTCGGCGCAATGGACCTCCGCCTTCGCCGCTCGTGTCTTCCGCTCAACGTGCGGAACGACTGGTTGGATGCAGACAAGCAGGGAACGAGACGCTAGATCATTGGTCATCACCGCCCGTGTTCCTTGTCGCGTAATCACAAGTCGAAAGCCGCGGCCGAACCGAACCAGAGGTTGCGACCTGCAGGCATGTGAGCTGCCTAGGCAATCCCTGTTTGTCGAGGCGGTCGTGAGACACCTGGGTTGAAGTCACCGGGATGCAGCGTCAGAGGATCTGAGGTTATCCATCTCGCTGAAGATGGAGCGAATAGAGGTCTTTTCGAGGGTGTATTCAGATGCAGCGATCCAAGGGATTGGACATGTTGATTGCCTCTCTGTTGCTGGTGACCGCGACCGGACGCGTCGCCCAAGCCAACGTATTTGCCTCCGGCTTGGCGGCGCCACTGTCATGGGACTTTCAACAACAGGGGCCGCTCACCATCAATTACCGGCTGAACGAACCCGCCACGGAAGTGCGGATCGAGGTCTTCCGGACCTCTCAACCGACGACCGTGATCGCCACGCTGGTCGGCACCACGTCCTACGGGATGAACTCGGCGATCTGGGATGGCCGAAGGGACGCAGGAGGCCTGGCGGTATCGGCGGACGACTACCAGTTCCGGATCATCGCAAGCCATGTCAGGGGCCACGCCCAGTGGGAGGACATCACTCCCGAAGTTCACGGAGATGTCATCAGTTCCACCGAGTTCGTGGCACCCCAGGGTGTTGCCGCCCAAACCAATCAGGCTAGCCCCGATTTCGGATGCGTGTTTGTCAACAACAGTCAACCAGAACCCTCATCGGACTCTGTTCTCGAGGCCAGCAAACAAGGGGTTTACGTACTGACCGCCGATCTCGTCTGGCACGGGGGCACCGCAGCATCGGCTTACGCCGCCGGCAAGAACGATCCGGCCAACCATTGGGACTCTCAGGACGACTGGAGCCCCAACAAGATCAAGATCGGGCTCCACGACAGCCACACCTACATCGGCGACTCGGGAGCCTACCAGCGAAGCGACGACCTTTACGTTTCCTCAGGCACGCAGGGCCCCACCGCGACGCCCGTTCTCGTGGTTCATGGCCCCAACCATGGACGCGTCCCGGCAGCCATCTCCCTGGGAGCCGGCAGCGAGAAGGTCCTGTATGGAATCGACCGGGATCATGGGGGCGACGCCTACCCGGACTTCTACCGCTGGGACGTCGGTGAGACCGCGGTCAACTTCACCGGACAACCTGTGAAGGTCTTCGACGCCAAGGCGGACGCCAACCCGACGGGAATGCTCCTGTGGTCGCTGCGCGACTTCGATCTCGGCACGACCGGCGACCACGACGCCTACTTCGCCAACCGCACCTATCCTCCGGCGGAGGTGCGCGTGTTCAGGCTTTCCCTGGGAGGATCCAAACTGATCTGGAGCAAGACCGGTCTCGAACTCCATGCCATGTTCCCCGCGCTCGGCACGCATCCCTATTGCTGCGCCATCGCCGTCGACGAGAACCAGGATCGACTCGCGGTGATGATGGACGGCAGCGCGACGACGGATTCCGGAAAGGTCATGGTCCTTCGGGCGTCCGACGGTGAGTTCCTCGCGGGATGGCAGGCCAGCCCAGCGGGAGATGCGGCGACGAAACAGGGCAAGTGCCTGGACTTCGATGCAGCCGGCAACTTGCTCGTGGGGAGTCTGACCGACCAGCGCCTCCGGCTCTGGTCTCCCCCGGACGGGCCCAACAGCTACACGACAACCTTTGCCGGCACCATCGAGATCCAGAACGCCGTCGTGGATGAACCACCGGCTATCGTCTCCGCCGTCTCGCGCAAGTCACATGGCAACGCCGGAGACTTCGACATCCCGGTCGGCCTTGACACCACAGGAACCGAATGCCGGGCGGGAGGCGTAAGCCGTCTCATTGTCTTGTTCGACAAGGACATACAGATCACCGGGAATCCGCTCCTCGGCAGCGTCGTGGTCACCACCGAGCAGGGAACGGCCATCGCTCCAACGGGCCTCTCAGCCCAGGAGAGCGTCCTGGATATCGAACTGCCGAAGACGCCAAGCGCGTGCGAACTCACGGTCCAGTTCCCGGGCATCTCCAGCTCGGAGGGCGTCACCTGCACCGCAGCCCTGCTCATTCCGGTGCTGACCGGCGACGTCAACCAGGACACCAGGGTGAACGTGCTCGACATGGCCGCCATTCGCATCGGCCTGGGGCAGCCTGTGACCGCCGCGACGTTTCGGGCGGATCTCAATGTGGACGGACGCATCAACGTCCAGGATCTGGCTATAGCCCGGTCGATGATCGGCGCCGAGTGACAACCGGGACCACGACTCCCGGTGCTCGCGGCAGGCCGGGCGCCCGTCGCACAGCCCGTGGCCACCGGCCGGTAGAGCCGGCAACCGTCGCCTGAAGGGTCACCCTCACGGCGATGAAGAGGCGGTCTGCGCATCGGGTTCATCCACCCCCGGTATGCGCACAAGCCCACCCCAGCCACCCCGGAGCCGGCCGCAGACCGGCTGGTGAGAACCGCCCAGCCCCGGGCCGCCCCGCCGGGGAAGTCCCGGCCCGCATCCAGGCGAAAGAAACCGCCCGCCGGCACCGACCCGATCCGCCCCTTCCTGCCCACCGATCGGCTTCCGTGCCGCGAGGAAGCGAGGTCCACACCTGGTCCGGGCCGGCCCCTCGCCGCCCCTCACCACCCTCAGATCCGCAGGCCTACTCTTGTGCCTTCCACCCGTAGGTCACGTACCGGCATGAGCACGTTCCGTCGGCATACAGATCGACGAGGGCATAGCCTGGTTCGCATTCCTGGTAGCCGCCCTTCCACCATCCGCCGCCGACCGCCCCGTTGCAGAAGTATGTGACTCCAAGGTAGTCAACCCGATCGACCAGGTGCAGGTGACCACTCAGGCAGACCTTCACATTCGGGTGCTTGACAAACAGATCCTTGATCTTGCGGGCGTCAATGTGCATCCATGCCCCCGGCACCTGCCAGTCGCCGGTCTTCTCGTTCTCCCCGTCCATGAACGCGGCCACAGACAGAATCGGGATGTGCGAAAGCACCAGAACCGGAACGTCCGGCTTCACCTTCGCCAAGTCGCCTTTCAACCAGGCAAACTGCTCATCGTCCAGCTTGGCGGTGTATCCCTGGTCAACCGGAAACGTGCTGTCGAGCACAATGAAGTGCCACCCTGCGCGGTCGAAACTCCGATATGGGCGACTCAACCCTAAAACCTCCATCGCCCATTTCTTGCCGTACCTGGCCTCGGAACCCGTAGTGCGGCTGTCCTTCCGGTTCAAGCCCCACACGTCGTGGTTCCCAATACAATGCTCGATCGGCAACGAGTTCTCGGCCTTCATCACCTTGGCGAACAGCTCCCACTGTACCCGCACGCGAGCTTCATCCGCGCCCAACGAGTCCATGATCATATCGCCGCCGGTCAGCACCAATTCCGGACGATCCCCCTGGCTCTGGACGTGCCGGAGGCAGGCAGCCAACCCCTCCCCGGCACGGCGCTCGGGCTGGACGTGAATGTCGGTCAAATGGGCAAGGCGGACAACTCGCTTGCGATCGGCCACAGCCGGAGATCCCTCTGAACCGGCCGCCGAGAGCAACCCGAGGCCCAGGGCAGCGGTCGCGGAGCCCGCTTTCACCACCTCACGCCTGGTCAACGAACCGCCTCCGGCGTTTCCCGTCATCGTCCACACTCCTTCATTGGCTCCGGACCACCTCGCCCAGCATCGGCAGGCCTGCCTACACTATAGGACGCCTTCGGCCAGGGCAAGGTTTAAGTGGCTCTCCCCAGGGCAGTTTCCGCCTTGTCAATTGACTCTGCGAGTCGTTGAGCAATACAATGAGTGTCGTTTCGGGTAAGTGTGGGAATCGCCGTCTGATTTGCAGGATGGGATTGCTATGAAACTTGCGTACGATTATCGGCTTGGTTTGGTGCTGGCGAGTATCGCCTTGGCCACCCTGGGATTCGGCTGTGCCCCAGGATCACCCCTTGACCCCGGCGGGAACCCGGATACCGGGCACGGCACGCCGATCGCCACAGCCATTCCGGCAGGCTCCTACAGCGGTGGCGGCCAGCTCAACAGCACATTGCTGAGCGGGGCGGAGAGCGAAACCCTGCGCACCTTCTCTCGCGCTTCGGACTCCATCTCCATGCTCGCGGCCTTCGGAGCGTCTGGTGAGATCCTGACCCCAGAGGGTCCGGCCATGGCCGTCGGCTATCAGAAGAGCCTCACCTTCCTCCTCCAGGATCCCGAGGACGGTACCAAGCTGATCGCCGAGCCGGTCACCCTGACCGTGACTTCCATTACCCCGACCGCCACCGGTCTGATCATCAACTACAGCGCCGCGATGAATACCCTTCCGCCTCAGGGCGGCAGCCAAGTCACCATCACGGGTACGCAGGCAAGCGAGACCTACATTCTGCAGCAATCAGGCGAGATCATGGTCCTGATCCAGATCCTGATGGGCGCGCCTGCGGATCAGCCGCGGCTGACCGCCATCCTGTCCGGCCAGGTCATCCTGGCCAAGTGACCGGACTGGCGACGGGATTCCTCCTTTGAGTAGACACCCAATGAGCAGGCGTTGTGACTCTTCACAACGCCTGCTCCGTTTTCTCGGGAAGAACCAGGCTCGGCTCACGCCTTCGGCTTGCCCGCGAAATGATCGATCGAACCGCGCACCAACCGACGGAACTGCTCGGCGTCACACTGCTCGATGCGCTGCAGCCAGAACTGAACCTGGTCCTCGTCGGGCCGAAGGTGGCGAATCACGACGTCCAGGCCGAGCCGGTCCACCATCGCAGGCGTGAACTGGCCCCGGCCTATCCGGACTTCGATTCTCACCGCCTGGGCATGATTGGTCACCACTCGCCCCCAGACCCCTTTGACCCGTGGATGCTCCATCACCACCAGCACCTTCCGGCTCCAGTCTTCGACAATCACCGGCTCCACCTTCTTGAACCGCCCAAGCAGCTCCACGATCAACGTCCCGCGCCACAGGCGGGCCTGGCTCCTGGGAATGACATCCTGCGAAAGGTGCCATTGCCGGCCGTTGACCTTCCACGGCTGCCTGGAGGCGACATCGGCGGCCAGCTTGCGAACCAGCCGCTCGTAAGCCTTCACCGCCAACTTGATGAACTGCCTGCCGCCGACCGTGGCAATCTCCTTGCGGCTGTGGATCAACATGCGGATATCATCCGTGTGGGCACCGGAATGACGAACCGTGACCCGAGGCTCCCGGCCGTAGATCGGCAGTTCCTCACATTCGTCTAGCGTCCTGAGCGGCACGAGCTTGCGCACCTCCGCGGCACTGAACGCCCGGGTGGGCACGCGGAAGTTCAGATCCAGCAACCACGGGTGAGCCGTCCGGGCATGGAAGAACCACGGCGTGCCGCTGCCGGGCATCTTGATCTCCACCCGGCTGCGGTGATTCCAGTCGGTCGCCGAGAAGCGCTTTGAGCCGGCGGACTCGATCTCATCCACCACCCAATCCAGAGCCTCCCCCTCCCATCGCACCTTCTCGCCCCGATGCCCCACACGGTCACGGGTGTGCCACCGCCGGCCGTCTACCTCCCACGGCAAGTCGGCCTCCCCCACCTCCGCCAGCTCCAGGGCCGCCTCGTCGGTCACCTTCACCCGGCCCGGGTCAAACACCACGCGCTCCTCCCGAGGCACGCCCGCGAGCACATCCCTCAGCACCGCGCCGGTGTGCGAGCCCTTCACCGAGGCGATCCGTTCGGGCGGCCCCTCGGCCACGATCTCCCCGCCACCGACTCCCCCTTCCGGCCCGAGATCCACGACCCAATCGGCGGTCTTGATGACATCCAGGTTGTGCTCGATGCAAATCACCGTGTTGCCCAGATCACACAACCGGTGAAGCACGTCGAGCAGCCTCCGCAGATCGTCAAAATGCAGACCGGTAGTCGGCTCATCCAGGATGTAGAGGGTCTTGCCGGTACTGGGGCGGCCCAGTTCCGCAGCCAGCTTCACACGCTGGGCCTCGCCTCCGGACAACGTCGGGGCAGGCTGACCGAGCTCCAGATAGTCCAACCCGACATCGGCCATCGTCTGCAGCATGCGCCTGACCTTGGGGATGTTGGCGAACAACTCCAGGGCGGCGCCAATCCGCATCGACAACACGTCGGCAATGCTCTTGCCTTTGAAGCGCACGCTCAGCGTCTCGGCCTTGTAGCGGGTTCCCCCGCAGGTCTCACAGGTGATCCAGACGTCGGGCAGGAAGTGCATTTCAATCTGCCGCTGACCATTGCCCTCGCACGCTTCACACCGCCCACCCGGCCGGTTGAAGCTGAACCGGTTGACGTTGTAGCCGCGGACCTTGGCCTCCGGCAGACGGGCAAACAACTCGCGGATCAGGTCAAAAACGCCCGTGTACGTGGCCGGGTTGCTGCTCGGCGAGTTGCCGATCGGCGACTGATCGACGTTGATGACCTTATCGATGTGCTCCACGCCGACGAGTTCGTCGTGGCCGCCCGGCTCGAGGTTGGCCCGGTGAATGCGCCGGGCCAGGGCGCCGTAAAGCACGTCGTTCACCAGCGAGCTCTTCCCGCTGCCGGACACGCCCGTCACGGCAATGAAGCAGCCGAGCGGCAAGGCCACATCGACGTTGCGCAGGTTGTTGGCCCGGGCGCCGAGAACCTGGAGAGTCAGGCCGCTGCCCTGACGCCGCCGGGCGGGGATCAGAATGACATCCTTGTCCGCCAGGTACCGCCCGGTCAGCGAGCCGCTCGCCCGCTCGATCTGGAGGGGCGTCCCGGCGGCCACGATCCGCCCACCGTCCGTCCCCGCACCGGGACCGAAATCGAGCACATGATCGGCCGTCGAGATCACCTCCCGATCGTGCTCGACCATGAGCAGCGTGTTCCCCAGATCGCGCAGCCGCTTCAGAGCGACGATCAGCCGCTTGGTATCCCGGGGGTGCAGACCGATGGTCGGCTCGTCCAGGACATACAGCACGCCGGTCAGACCGCTCCCGATCTGCGAGGCCAGGCGAATACGCTGCGACTCGCCGCCGGAAAGAGTCGGCGCCGAGCGGTCCAAGGTGACGTAATCAAGCCCGACATCGACGAGGAAACGAAGCCGGTTGCGAATCTCCACCAGCACTTCGCCGGCGATCTTGCGCTGGCGGGCGTCAAGCTGAAGAGTCTCAACAAACCGCAGGGCCTCACCGAGCGGCATGCGGCAGATCTCAACGATCGTCCTGCCGCCGACGCGGGCCGCCGCAGCCTCGGGCTTCAGCCGGCCTCCGCTGCACTTCTGGCACGGAACCTCGGTCGTCAACCCGCTCAGCCTCTGCCGATACTGCCAGCTCGAACGCGTGGCTTCGTCAATCGCAGGATAGAAACCCTTCCACTGAAAACGAAGACCATCACCCCGATCCAGCCAATGCCCCCCCGTTCCGTACAAGAGACCGTGCCGGGCCGGCTCCGGAAGCTCCGACCAGGCCGTGTCCAGGCCGATGCCCAGATGGCCCGCCACCATACCCACCAGCCGGCTCAGCTCCGGGTTGTCGCCAAGCCTCTCCCAGCCGGTGATCGCTCCGCCTCGAATCGACTCGCGCGGACGAGCCACGATCATGCTGACCGAGGCCCCTTGCTGTGTGCCCAGCCCTTCGCAGGTTTCGCACCAGCCGATCCGCGTGTTGAACGAGAAGTGATGCGGGGTAAGCTCCTCGTACGCCGTTCCGCACTCCGTGCAGGACCGCCTCTGGGAGAAACGCAGCTCCTCCTCGTTCTCGTCGGTGGTCAGCAGGCACCAGCCGTTTCCGAGCGACAGAGCCATCTCGATGCTCTCGGCGATTCGCCCCCGCTGGTTCGCACGGATGACCAGGCGATCCACAACCAGTTCGATGACATGCCGCATCCGTCGGTCGATCGCCGGGGGCTTGTCGAGTTCATATACCTGCCCATCGACCCGGACGCGGGCGAAGCCGTTGGCCCGCTCTCGGGCGAAAAGGGCCCGGTAGTCCTCGTTGCCGCTTCGCTCGATCGGAGCAAGCAGGAGAGCTCGCGTGCCCTCCGGCAAGACCATGACCCGGTCCACGATCTCATCACTGGTCTGGGTGCCGACGGGCACGTCGCACCTGGGACAGTACGGCGTGCCGATCCGCGACCAGAGGACGCGAAGATAGTCATACACTTCCGTCACCGTGCCGACCGTCGAGCGCGGCGAACGGCTGGTAGACTTCTGCTCAATGCTGATCGCCGGGGACAGACCCTGCACGTGCTCAACCTTGGGCTTGGCCACCTGGCCGAGAAACTGCCGTGCGTACGCACTCAGCGACTCGACGTACCGGCGCTGCCCCTCGGCGAACACCGTGTCCATCGCGAAGCTGCTCTTGCCGCTGCCGGAAACCCCGCTGCAGACGGTCATGCGACCCCGTGGGAATCGAACCGTCAGGTCCTTGAGGTTGTGCTGACGAGCGCCGACAACCAGGACTTCCGTGAGTTCACCCGCTCCTCCCCCCACCTTGCCGGAGCTCACCGCGGAGTCACCCCTGACCGCTCCTTCGGCCCGGACCGACGACCGCGCTCCGGGCACCCGATCCCCAAGCACCCCCCGCAGCGCTGCGCCGGTGTGGGAAGACTCGTGAGCCGCCACCTGCTCGGGCGTGCCCGCAGCCACGATGTAACCGCCCGCCCCGCCACCTTCCGGCCCCAGATCGATGATCCAGTCGGCGGTCTTGAGGACGTCCAGGTTGTGCTCGATCACGACCACCGTGTTGCCCGCATCCACGAAACCGTGAAGCACTTCGAGCAGTTTGCGGATGTCCTCGAAGTGCAGGCCGGTCGTCGGCTCATCCAGAAGATACAACGTGCGGCCGGTGCTGCGCTTGACCAGCTCGCGGGCCAGCTTGACCCGCTGGGCCTCACCGCCCGACAGGGTGGTCGCCGACTGGCCAAGCTTGATGTAGTCCATGCCGACCTCGTGCAGCGTTCTCAGCATGGCCTCGATCCGCGGGATGTTCGCGAAATGCTCCAGGGCCTGCTGCACGTCCATCTCCAGCACGTCCGAGATGCTCTTGCCGCGGTACAGGATCTGGAGCGTCTCACGGCTGAATCGATGACCGTTGCACACCGGGCAGGTCACCCAGATGTCCGCAAGGAACTCCATGTCCAGCCGGTTCGAGCCGTTGCCCTCGCAGGCTTCGCATCGTCCGCCGCCCGTCCTGCCCGTGGGCACGTTGAAGCTGAACCGGCCGGGCTTGTAGCCGCGAACCTTCGCATCCGGCAGGCGGGCGTACAGGTCACGGATCAGATCGAATACCTTGATGTACGTGGCCGGATTGCTCCGCGGTGTACGCCCGATGGGCTTCTGGTCGATGTCGATGACCTTGTCGAGATAATCCAGACCTTCGATCGAGTCGTACGCCCCCGGCGAGACGTTCTCGGCGCCGTTCAGATCCCGGGCCAGTACCTCCCGCAGGATGTCCACGATGAGCGAGCTCTTTCCACTCCCGGAAACGCCGGTGACGCAGATGAACCGGGCCAGCGGAAAGTGAACGTCGATGTTCTTCAGGTTGTTGTGCCGGGCGCCGCGCAGGCTCAGCCATCGCTGCCGGCCGGCAGCAGCCCTCGCCCTCCGCCCTGAAGTCTCGACCTTCGCTGTCTTCACGCCCCAGCCTCGCGAGCCAACACGCCGATCAGGCCGCCTGCCTCGCTCATGACTTCGCCTTCCCTGATTTCACCGGAAGGGTGCTGACGTCGACCGGCCGTCGGTGCTGCGGTACTTCAATCCGCCTCCTGCCCGCCAGGTAGGCCCCGGTCACCGAGTCACCGGTCGCCGCGATCTCATCGATCGTGCCGACAGCCACCACATGTCCGCCGCGGATCCCCGGCCCCGGGCCGAAATCGACGATCAGATCCGCCGCCCGCATCGTCTCCTCGTCGTGCTCCACCACCACCACCGTGTTGCCCATGTCCCGAAGCCGCATCAGGCTCGCCAGGAGCTGCTTGTTGTCCCGCGGATGAAGACCGATCGAAGGCTCGTCCAGCACATATAGCACCCCGACCAGGCCGCAGCCGATCTGCCCGGCCAGCCGGATTCGCTGCGACTCGCCGCCCGACAGGCTCGGCGCCGGCCGGTCCAGCGTGAGATAGTCCAGGCCGACATTCGACAGGAACTCCAGCCGGGCGCGAACCTCCTTCAGGACCTCCGAAGCGATGAACGCCTGGGTCGCGTTCAGTTGCAGGCCGTCCAGGAACTGCCGCGCCTCCTTGATCGACAGAGCACAGAACCCGGGCAGGCTGAGTTCGCCTACCCGCACCGCCCGAGCCTGCTCGTTGAGCCGCCCGCCGTCGCATGCCTCACACTCGCGAAGCCGCATGAACTGTTCGTAGTAGGTCCGGACGAAATCGGCTTTGCTCTGACGATACTTGGCGTTCAATTCCGCGATCACGCCCTCGTAAGTCCCCCCGTGCTTCCACCGCCGGCTGCCATAACCCCACTCAAAGGTGATGTGCTCCTCGCCGGTACCGTACAGCAGCGCATCCCGCGCCCTCTGCGGGAGCTTGTTCCACGGCAAACGGATGTCGAAGCCGACGTGGCGAGCCACGCCCGCGTAGATATGCCGCCGCCAGCGACCCGGCGCGGTCCGCATGGGGGCAACGCACGGGGCGAAGAACGGCAGGCTCGAGTCCGGCACCAGCAGCTCCGGGTCAAAATCGTAACTCGTCCCCATGCCGTCGCACGCCAGGCACATCCCGATCGGCGAGTTGAAGCTGAACAATTGCGGCGACGGCGGGTCGAACCCGATCCCGCACTCGGCACAGGCATATTGCGACGAGAGCAGCAGGTCGCCCGTCGCACCACCTCTGCGCGAAACGGTTCCGACGCCGCCCGGTTTCGAAGCCGATTCGTCGGCCGGGGCCACAATCAAGGTCCCCCCCCCTACCTGCAAAGCACTCTCCACCGCTTCGGCGACCCGGGCACGGGCCCCTTCACGCAGCGTCAACCGGTCAACGACGACTTCGATGTCGTGCCGGTTGTGGCGGCCAAGCTTCGGCGCCTGGTCCAGATGCGCAACCACCCCGTCAATCCGGGCCCGCACGTATCCGCGCCGACGCAGATCCTCGATCAATTCGACATGCTCGCCCTTCTGACCGCGAATCACCGGAGCCAGAATGAGCACCTGGGCATCGGCCGGCAGAAGCAAGATGCGGGCCACGATGGACTCGGCGGTCTGGGCCGTAATCGGGCGGTCACACTTCGGACAGTGCTGCAGGCCGACTCGGGCGTACAGCACGCGAAGAAAATCGTATATCCCGGTCACCGTGCCCACGGTGCTGCGCGGATTCCAGCCCGTGGCTTTCTGCTGGATGGCCACGGCAGGACTCAACCCGGTGATCTGGTCCACGTCCGGCTTGGCCAGCGTCCCCAGGAACTGACGGGCGTAAGCACTGAGCGACTCGATGTAACGCCGCTGCCCCTCGGCGTAGAGCGTGTCGAACGCCAGGCTGCTCTTGCCGCTGCCGGACACGCCGGTGAAGCAGATCAGGCAGTTGCGCGGCAGTTCCAGCCCCACGCTTCGCAGGTTGTGCTCGCGAGCTCCACGGATCGTGATCACCGGCGCGTCCATAGGCGTTCCAGGTCGGCTCTCCAGCAGCCGGTGGCGGCCGCGGCGAGCAGCCCCGTATTGTACCTGCTCGTAACCCCTTGACAAATCGAGAACTTGCGCCAAGCCGCCCTCCGAAGCGCCGGTCGCTAACTTTCCTCAACGATCCAATGTCTGATAGGATGAACCGACGGCGCGGTTCACCGAATGCCAAGGAGTGTCCTCTGAACCGTAAGTCACGCCGCAAGGGAAGTTACGAAATGCACCGGCTACTCACCCGCCTTTTCAGAGCCATGATGGTCCTTTCCATGGCCGCCCTGCCTGCATACACCATCGACTGCGATCACGAGGACGGCGAACTGGAAATCGACATCGACCATCACGGCTGCCACGACTACTGCGACGACGACAGCTGGTACTGGTGGACCGACGTCTACGGCTGGTAGGCGAGGCCTCCGACCCCTCAGAACCGCCGCTGACGGTCGACCAGAAACTGGATCAGGGCCCGATCGAACGACATGGACGTATCCACCTGAACGAAGTCCGAACGCATGGCGGCCAGCTCCCGCCGGTACCGGTCGGACAGCTCGCGAAGGGCCTCCAGGTAGGCCGTCCGAACGGCCTCCGGCTGAACCGTCAGCTTCTGACCGGTCTCCGGGTCCTCAAACGTACGCATGCCCGTGAACGGAAAGTGCGTTTCGGTCCAGTCGAGCACGTGGAACAGGATGATGTCGTGCCCGCGGAACCGCAAGTGATGCAGGGCGTCAAGGGTCTCATCCGCATCGGCCAGCAGATCGCTCAGCAGAATCATGAGCCCCTTGCGCCGAACGCGGCGGGCAATGTCGTGCAGGGCGGTGGCCAGTCCCTTGTCGGTCCGATCGGCCACCGGCTTCACCCCCGCCAGTTCGCTGATGATCCGCAACAGGTGAGAGCGTCTGCTGCGTGCCGGCAGGAATGAGCGCACCCGATTGTCGAACCGGGCGAAACCGACCGCGTCCTGCTGGTTGACCATCATGTAGCCCAGCGCCGCCGCCAGGCAGATGGAGTAGTCCAGCTTGCTCAGCCGCCCTTCGCGAGCCGCCTCTTTCGCCCCTGGGTAGGCCATGCTCGAAGAAGTATCCACCAGCAGATAGCCCTCCAGATTGGTCTCGGCGTCATACTTCTTGATGAAGAACCGGTCGGTCTTGGCGAAAACCGCCCAGTCGATCAGCCGGAGATCGTCGCCCTGCTCGTACTTGCGGTGCTCGGAAAACTCGACCGAAAAACCCTGGAACGGCGAACCGTGCAGGCCGGTCAGGAATCCCTCGACGATGAACCGGGCCCGCAGGTCCAGCCGGGACACCTGGGCAATCACTTCCGGACGCAAGTACCGCGTGGCGTTCATCCGCGAGCTTTCAACAGTCGGTGGCCGGCGATCAGCATGCGACACCGGTCAGCCTGCGACACCGGGCACTCGGCAAGCTCAATCCAGCCATGCCTCACCGCTCATTATCCTCCGTTGGACCGCCCATATCCACTTTCGTACAATGCCGGCATGAGGATTCTCCTGAGTAACGACGACGGCATCCTGGCCCCGGGCCTGGCTGCCTTGTGGAACGAGCTGCGGTCGTTGGGCGAGGTCGCGGTGGTGGCACCCTCCTCGCCGCAGTCCGCGGCCGCCCACGGCATCACCGTCCATGGACCGATCGTGGTTCAGCGGGTGCATGTCCAGGACGCGTTCGTGGGCTACAGCGTATCCGGCCGGCCGGCGGATTGCGTCAAACTGGCCGTCACCGAGCTCCTCGACCGCAAGCCGGATCTGGTCGTCAGCGGCATCAACGATGGGGCAAACGTCAGCATCAACATCCTCTACTCCGGCACCGTGGCCGCCGCAGCCGAGGGAGCGCTGCTGGGTTGTCCGGCTATCGCGGTCTCCATGCGCCAGGGCCAGGAACGCGATTTCTCGCGAGCGGCCCGGCTCGCCCTGCCCATCATCCGCCGACTCCTCGACAACGGGCTGGCACCGGGACAGCTGATCAACGTCAACCTGCCCGACCTCACGCCCGGCGACCCGAAGGGCATCCGCGTCGTCCCGCAGGCAACGCGCACCTTTCGCGACCGCTTCACCCGCCACACCGGCCCCGACCAGTTGGATTACTACTGGCTCAGCGGCGGGGACTTCGACTTCACCGAGAAGCACGAAGCGGAAGGCGACCTCGATGCGGTCGACAACGGATACATCGCCATCACACCACTCCAGTTCGATCTGACCGAGTACGACCTGATGCGGCATCTCGCGACACTGAAGTGGGAGCAGGACGCGGCCGAGCCACGTCCCGCTGACGGCCAGCGGCAGACGGCGGGCCAGACACCGATCGTCAATCGCTGACCAACGGGAGTCGACTGTCCCATCCCGGGCGTTGAGAGGAGAGCCGAGACCCGGCCCCGGTTGCCGCAACCCACTTGTCACCGGTTCGAACCGGTTGCCCCGCGGGGCAAATGCCGCTATGGTACGCGGGATGGGGTCGCTCAATACCATCATCGAATTCGAAGGGCCGGTCGTCGATGTTCGTCGCCGCTGGTGGGCAGCCCACAAAGCGGCCGCAGCGGCCATCGGCCTCGATGGCCCGCCGGAAGACGAGTTCTGGCGCCTGGTGCGCAAGGGCTCGCCCGACGGCATGATCATGCGGCATGCTCGGCCGCACCAACTGCTCGAATACACCCGCATCCGGACCGAGCAGCAGGACAGCACCGCCCTGATGGCCCTGGATGAGCCCCAGCCCGCCCTGAAGGAGAACCTCCGCGTCCTCAAACAGCTGGGAACCTGCCGCCTGATCACCACCTGCCGCAACCAGGAGGGCATCAACGCGACGCTGGACCGCCTCGATGTCTGGATGTGTTTCGAGCGCCGCATCATCCTGCCCGAAGATCGCAACCGACGACTGTCTCTGCTCAGGGAACTGGCCGCCGGATACCCCTCGACCCTGGCGATCGTCGGCTCCGTACCGGTCGCTTTGGCCGCCGCCAATGCGGGTTGCCGATGCGTCGGCCTCAAGGAAGGCCTGGCCTACCCGAACAACCTCCGCCAGGTCGGTGTTGACGCGTTCTTCGACACGCTCGACGCGCTCACCGACGCGGTCATCTCGCGGCACGCTGATCTCCAGCGCATCGGCTTGCACTTCTGACATACTCGCCTGCGGCGACCGGGCCGCTCGTTGCCCAGCTTAACACCGACCGTCGCGGTACTCCGCGGGGTCTGAACACCAGGCATCCAACCGGGCGTTCTCGGTGCCAAGTCGGCGCCGGGCACCCGCCATCCGTTGACGCCCACCGCTCGATGCGGCTGTTCGCCAACCGCTTGATTCTGGGCAGTCCGGTCGGTATACCCATGTCCGAACCGGGTCCGCGCCGACCCGAAGCGGACATGATGTCACAAGATCCTACCCATCGGTTTGCGAAAGGAGATGGAGACAATGGCCAAGGCCTGCAACGTCGCCCTGATCGGTCAGGGATTCATGGGACGGACGCACAGCAACGCATATCTGAAGGTCAGCAAGTTCTTCAACGATCTGCCGCTCAACCCGGTCATGCACATGGTGTTTGGCATGCCGGAGGAGAAGCCCGAGGTTTTCGCCCTGCGGTGGGGCTGGAAGAACTTCACGACCAATTGGAAGGAAGCCATCGCCGACCCGGACGTGAACTACGTTGACGTCGTGACCCCGAACTACATGCACAAGGAACCGGCGATGGCCGCCTTGGCCGCCAAGAAGCCGGTGGCCTCGGAGAAGCCGATCGCCGGTACGCTGGCCGACGCCCGGGAGATGGTTGAAGCCGCCAAGAAGGCCAAGGTGAGGACTTTCGTCTGGTACAACTACCGCCGGTGCCCGGCGGTGGCGTTGGCTCATCAACTGGTGAAGGAAGGCCGGCTCGGGCAGATCTACCACGTTCGAGCGATCTACCTGCAGGACTGGGGGGGCCCGGAGACGCCGCTGCTCTGGCGGTTCAAGAAGGAGTTGGCCGGCAGCGGTGCCCACGGCGACCTGAACGCCCACATCGTGGACATGTCCCGCTTCATCACCGGCGACGAGATCGTTGAGGTCAGCGGCGCGATTGCCGAGACGTTCATCAAGGAGCGGGTGATTCCGTCGCAGGGCTCGGCCGGGGGTATCGCCGCGGGGGCGAAGGGCGGGGTGAAGAAGGGCAAGTCCACAGTCGATGACGCGGTTCTGTTCCTGGCCCGGTTCAAGAAGGGTGCGGTTGCCAGCTTTGAAGCCACGCGCCTGGCCACCGGCTGCAAGAACCAGAACGGGATTGAGGTTCACGGTGACAAGGGCGCCATCCGATTCCGCTTCGAGGACATGAACTACCTGGAGTTCTACGACAACACGCTGGAGAAGAAGCTCCAAGGCTGGAACAAGATCATGTGTACCTCTGGCGGGAACCATCCTTACGTCGGAAACTGGTGGCCGGATGCTCACATCATCGGTTACGAACACGGCTTTGTGAACCAGGCGGCGGACATCATGCGGGTTCTGGGCGGCCAGCAGCCGGTTGTTCCCATTCCCGACTTCGCTGACGCCTACGAGACCCAGCGCGTTCTCGAGGCCGCCCTCCTGTCCGCCGAGAACCGCTGCGCGGTCAAGATGAGCGAAGTAAAGTAAAAGCCTATCCCGTCAGGTGTGGGACCGGCATTTTGCCGGTCAAGTGACAGGCTGAAGGCCTGTCCCACACCCCCAAGTGAGATGGGCTCTGGGCTGCGAACTGCGGGCGAAGCCTGAAGGCGATCTCGCCTGAACTCGCATCCTGAATCCCGAACACGGCCGGGCCGTCCCGCAAAGACGCCCGGCCGTTTCCATGCACCCCCCTCGCGACAACGGGCCCACGCACGTTCCTCTCGCCTGGTTCGCGGTTTCTGTGGCTCGATCGTCAGCCTCTTCGTCCGCGCGATTTGCGTGCCCTGTTCGCTCGGCTGGCGCCCCAGCGTCTGCCAGCGTCCCCCACCGATCCGACCGTGCCCACAACGCCGCTCCTCAAGGACCTGCGCCGTACGGAGGGAGCGTGGCTTGGCCCACACGAGTCCGCCATCTTTCAAGACTGCGTCGGAAGCGAGCCTCAGCCATTGAATCGCTGACTCCGGCCGTCGATTCTGCGGTTCGGCGGCCACGACGGTTGACGAGGAGACTGCCAAGTGCGAACAGGATCGTCGTTGTCGGCTCAGGCAAGTGCGCGATCCATCCCTCAATTTGCCCCTGAGGATTCGCACCCTGCCCGACGATGGTCAATCCATCCGCCGAAACACCTGTCGCTCGCCCCAATGCCCAACCGGTCAGGTTGAATCCCAGGTCGTCGACCAGGACAGACCGGAGCGTTCGCAAACCACGCGACTCATCCCATATCGTGGCTTCCTCGCCGACTGCGACGTTGCTCTTACCAACGATCACGCTGCCATCTGCGGAGACAGCGCATGCGTAACTCGAGTTCAGTCCGAAGGGCACACAACCGAGTGGCTCCATGACTCCGTCCCGCCAACGAAACGCCATGTTACCACTCGGTGACGTGCTGCTACTCACCCCAACGACCGTCGACCCGTCCGCCGAGATGGCAGAGGCTTGACTGTATTTGTCGAGCCCCGCAAGCGATCCAAGCCTCGTCGTAGTACCATCCACCCAACGAAATGCTTCGGGGTACTGCCCAGCCCGACTCCAGCCTGTGACCGCCCTTCCATCGCCCGATACGCCCGTCGCACTGCTCTCAAAGACGCCACCGGGCAGATCACCGAGGCCAGACATCACACCGTCTTGCCAACGGAAGGCTTCCGGGCCAAATCGTGAGAAAGCCTGGCCGACAACGACCTTTCCATCAGCACTAACGCCACTCGCGCTGCTCTCGCCCACGGCTGAGAGGTTACCCAGACTCTGCAAAGCGCCGCCTTCCCACCGAAAGGCCCGATGCCCATCGGGAGACTGACCGACGCCGACGACAACGGAGCCATCGGCCGAGACGCCATAGGCCTCGGAATGGAAAGTACTGCCCGGCAAATCACCCAGGCCAATCATGACGCCGTCCCGCCAGCGAAATGCCTGCCAACCCTGGTCGGACATGCTAAGTCCTACGACAGTCGTTCCATCGGCCGAAACAGCGTTGGCGTCACTCCAGAAGAATCCCCCAGAAAGATCGCCGACCCCTTGAAACGAAGGTGACTTGGCGATAGACATCTGAGTCACTGAAGCGAACAACGTCATGAGAAGGAAAACCGCGGCAACCGTGCGAGTATTCCGATTCACAGACCCCCTCCGATCTTGGTCCGATGGTCGCGCATGGCCCCGAGGCCCAAAGCCAATACCTGGCTCGAAAGCACGCGCCGCGACAAGGGTTCATCGTAGCAGATGGAGGTTCTGCTTTCCAGCCACCCCCCCCCGCGTATTGAACCACTCACCTGCGAATCGTAATCAGGAACCCAGCGACAACAGGAGGAGGTGGTCCGATGAACCCTTTTCGGTATCTTGCCTTTCTCTTCGGTTCCGACGTTGCACTATTGGAGGTTTAGTTCAACGAACCCATTGAGCGATCAGAGCGGTCGGCGGTCAGCAGTGAGCTAGCCGTTGGCCAGGGGGGAAAGCGCTGACCTTTGAGCCTCTCCCCGCAGCTTCCATGAGGCAGCGAAGCCGCCTGAATCAGTACCGGCGAGACGCCGGCGCAACGAGCCGCCCTCCGCTGAGGACTCGTGGTCAGTCGCGTCCGTTGACCTGGTAGGCCCCGCGCCAGTCGTTGAGGCGAATGCGGCAGAGGTCGCGGAGCATGCGGCTGCCGTCGCGGATGAGGGAAACGCGGCTGTCGTGCACGTGGTTCCAGCGAACCGGGAGTTCGACGACTCGGAGGCCGAATTTGGCCGCCAGGTAGAGCAGTTCGACGTCGAAGGCGAATCGCTCGACGCGCTGGAGGGCGAAGATTGGGGCGATGGCCGTTCGGCGGAAGGCTTTGAAGCCGCACTGGGTGTCGCCCAGGTCGAGTCGGGTGATCCAGCGTACCATGCGGTTGAACAACCGCCCCGAACCGCGCCGGAGGCGGCTTTGGGGCGTACCGATCATCGACGGATCCACTGCCCGGGAGCCGATGGCGACGTCACAGGCACCCTCCTCGATGGGGCGGATGAGGTGTAGGGCTTCGGACATGGGAGCGGACAAGTCTGCGTCGGTGAAAAGGACGATCTCGCCGCGGGCGTGTTTGAAGCCGGTGTGGACGGCCGCCCCCTTGCCGCGGTTGGTCCCCTGTCGGATGAGTGTCACGGGCGGGTCCTGGGGAAGGAGTCGCGAGCGGGAAGCCTCGACCAGATCTGCGGTCTTGTCTGTGGAGCCGTCGTCCACGACGACGACGTCGACGGACTGGCCATACGACCGGGCGAACCTGAGGATCTCACCCAGCGATGATTCAATGCAATCGGCCTCGTTGTAGGCCGGCACAATAATGGACAACGACTCGTTCATCGCCGCGAGAGGATCCCAACCATCATCAGCAGACCGATGCAGCTCAGCGAGGCGATCAGCCCGTGTCGGAAGCTCGCCGGCTCGAACCGGAACGTCACCTGGTGCTCCCCCGCGGGCACGGAGACGCCGCGGAAGATCCCGTTGACCTTCCACAACTCGGCCGGGCTGCCGTCCAGGTAGACGTTCCAGCCGGGATAGTGGACGTCACACCATACCAGCATCTGTCGGCGGTTCAAGGAGACCCTGGCGGCAACGGAGGAGAAGCCGTAGTGTTCGATCGTCACGGTGGTGCTGCGGGCCTCACCCGGCTCGGCCAGGGCTTTTGCGCGGTCGGCCGGTGCTTCCACCACTGCGGTTCGAGCGAGATCCAGTTGGCCGCTCTTGAGGCGAGCCAAAGCCTCACCGAGGGAGTTTACCGCTTCGACCCGATCCACGAGGAACGCGCGTGGAAGCTCCTTTTCGGGGCGAACGCGATAGAGCTTGACGTTGCCGGGCAGCGGCACCTCCTGCCAGTCTGGATGCTCGAACGGCTTAGCCGACATGAGGTAGCGAATCCCGAGCAGCGGCAGCAGGGGTGAGTCGAGGGCTTTTTTCCGCTCGATGGTCATGATGATGTTGTACATCAGCAGGTTCTGCGGTTCGATGGCGTTCATGAAATCCGCGAAGTCGGTGAGGATGATCGAGTCATAGCCCCCATAGTCCTGGAGGCCGTAGAGGCCCGGCTGGTTGGCGTAGAAGACCTTCTCGGGGCCGTAGCGACCGATGCGGAACAATCCCTTATCTTCCTGCATGTGCTGGATCGAGGCTGGGAAGCGGCCGAGGACGGCTGGATCCGCGTGGGTATTGAAGGAGAAGCTGGCCTGTCCCAGGTCGAGGGCCACCAGGGACAGGGCCGCCAGGGAGACGGCCGCGGCGGGGCGTGGCCTCCGCGACTGCCACCAGGCCATGGCCAGCATGGTCGTCGCGATGAGCATGAGCGTTCCGAGCCGCCAGCCGTTCAGCCACAACAGGCCGGCGAGATCGGCGGGGTTCTTGAACACACCCCGGGCTCGGGTATCGGCGGTCAAGAGGGCGGAGGCCAGCGACTCCATAGGTTCCGGTAGGAAGAACAAGGCGCTTGTCCCGGCGAAGACGGCCACTCCGAACACCCCGAGGAGCGTGGCCACTCCGCGGCGAGGCTTTCCGGTCGCGGCTACGAGCCGGTCGTACCAGTACTGGGCCCCGGTCGCGGCCAGGTAGGTTCCCGCGAAGACCGCCAAGAGGAGCCAGCGGTACGGCGTGCGTACCTGATCGGAGCCGGGAACGAGGTGGAAGAACGCCCTGTAGGCGGGCGTCACCAGGGCGAACGCCAGGGCCAGAGCGATCAACAGGCAGAAGAAGAGTCGCTCCCGAGCGGGCACCCAGAGCCCCAGCAGGGCAAACGCGAATGGAATCACGCCGAAATACCAGCCTGACTCCACGTAGTTCTTCGGCCCGAAGTAGTGGAAGTCATCGCCCGCGGCGCTTCTGATCGGATGCCAGGCGTGATTGCGCAGATCCAAGGACTCGTGCCTGGCCGGATTGCCGAACGCGTCGGGCACGATCAGGGTGAGCAGTTCGCGGGGCCACAATGCACTGGCCCTGGCGGTCTCCCAGCTTCCCTGGCCCGCCCGAACGTTGCGTTTCATCACTTCGAGGAAGGGCAGGATCTGCGGAGCGGATATGACGGTGGCCATGAAGGCGACCGCGGCCACCTTACCCAGGAAGATGCCGCACCTGGAGGCCGACCGATGCCGTGTCGCCAGGCGAACGCCGGCCACCGCGGTGAAGAGTGCGCAGGCCGCGAAGGAGTAGAATGCGATTTCGAAGAAGCCCGACAGGATGGGCAGGGCGAAGAGCAGTGAGCCGAGGAACAGGCCGCGGAGTCTGCTGGCGGCCGGCTTCGGCTCGGCCATCACGTCGATCCACAGGAGCATGAGTGGGAGCCAGATGATGGAGCCGAGGAGCATGGGCCAGAGCACGCGTACGGTCAGGAATCCGCCCATCGCGAAGGTGACCCCGCCGACTGCGGCCCCGAATTCTCCGGCCCCGAAGCGGCGGAAGAGCAGGTAGGTGAAGACTCCCCCGAGGAGCAGATGGAGCCAGGTGAAGAGGGCGTAGGCGTAGAGCAGGGGGGCGAACCAGGACACGGCCCAGAAGATCGCGTTCAACGGGTAGAACGTCGACGCCTGCCCGGTGGTGTAGATGGGGTGACCGCAGAAGCTAGCCGGGTTCCAGAGGGGCAGTTCGCCGGCGGCCAGGCTTCGCCGCTGGAACTCCTTCCAGGCGAGGTTCTCGTTCACCATATCGCCGATCAGCGGGTTATGGACGGGCCCCGAGGCAGCCGGCTGGTGAGGCGGATTGTGGGCCACGATATCGAGCGGCATGAGGACTCTGCCGCCGAAGATCGACGGCCCCAGCCAGATCGCGAGGGCGAGAGCCAGGAATAGCGCGAAACGCGGCGTTGTCCACTTCAAGCGAGGCCACCTTGCGGCGAACCGACCCTCCCACGGGCGGACCCGTGGCTCCATACCTGCGGGCATTCTAATGGGGTCGCGCTGGAGATGCACGCGACGTGCTGTTATCAGACCGTCCGTCAACCTCCGGCCGCCGACCCTGGCCTTTGGCCAAGCTCCATGGACGGCTCATTCCGGGAGTTGAAGCGGTGATCCGATCGTGCCGATGTCGACAGAAGGGCCGACGTGGTCTGATCGATCATGGACTGTTCTGACGAGCAGAAGCGATGCCAGAGAAACTACACACCTTTTTACTGGACGAGTCCCGCGGGGACCTGGAGTCTTTCCGGAAACCGTTCGATGATCAGGAGCAGCTTCAGGTAGTGGGTCTGTGCACTCGCCTACGGGAACTCCAGCCGCACATCCAGTGCTCGCGCATTGACGTGATGATCGTGAATCTGGACACCCCCGACGAGAAGACCGGTCCGGCGGCGGTGCAGCGTATCGCCGAGCTGAATCCCCGATGCGGCATCATCGGCGTCAGCAAGAACAGGCAGTCGGATGCCATCATCTCCGCGATGCGTTCGGGGTGCTGGCGGTTTGTGCACTGGCCGATTGACCCGACTGATCTGGCCGCCGCTCTAGACCACATCCGGCGAATCCGCATGCCGCAGCGCGAGACCTGCCAGTACGTCTGCGTGATGGCATCGGCCGGAGGCGCCGGGGCGACGACGCTGGCCACGAACCTTGCGGTTGAACTGGCAGCCGTGGTTGAGGACCGCTGTGCCCTGATCGACCTTGACCTCGAGTTCCCGGAAGTCGCCGCCGCCTACGACTTCCGACCCTCGCACAGCATCATGGACCTTCTGGGGAGCGACGCCGAGGTTGACCGAATGCTCATCGAACAGGCCATGGAGCACCTGCAGTGCAACGTATCAATCCTGGCCGGCTCGGAGGGTATTGGCAACCCGTGGGACACCTCCCCGGAGCGGATTCAGAGTCTGCTTCGGGTGGTGAGCGATATGTTTCCATTCGCGGTCCTGAACATGCCGCGCACGCTTTCGCCGCTGGCCGCGGAAGCCCTGGCCGTCGCCCATCGGGTGTTCATTGTCAGCCAGCTTTCCGTTCCCCATCTCCGTAACGCCCTGTTCATGCACGACAAGTTGGTCGAGATGAGCATTCCGAAGGACGCGATCGACCTGGTTCTGAATCGCTGCGACTCCGCTTTCGAGCGGATCACCATCGAGGATGTGGAGGCCAAGCTCGGGCGGCCGGTGTACGCCCGCATTCCCAACGACTACAAGAACGTCTGCGCCGCCCGGGACCACGGGCGAATGCTCATGGCCCACTGCCCCACCAGTAGGGCGCGTCATGCGATCGTGGACATCGCGAAGCGTCTGGTTCGCGAGCAGATCGGCGAGCCCTCGGTCAAACCAGACGGTGGCTCGAGGCTTGGTTCGCTGCTCGGCCTGTTCCGCAAGCCGCGTGAGACGGCTCCGCAACGGAGCGAGGAGTGCAGCTGCCTGTGATGGGCCGGCGCTGACTGGCACCGAAATTTCAGCCTGACTGCGAGGGCTCATGAGGCCCGGGCCCGGTGTCCCGGCTCTCATGACGTTTGCCTCTTCGCGGGTATGGACTAGCCATCCGGCCAGGGCGGGCTCGTCGGCCGCGTCCCACCGGGCATATCACAACCCGGGCTCATCCTGATGCCGCTCAAGGTGTCACGGACCCCCCCCATCTCGCCGGTCCGGGAAAGCGCTTGTCTTGGGGGTAAGAAACTGTATACTGGCAGAATGGTACCCGAGCGAAGTGTTTCGGGCATGACTGGGGGCGTTGGCCTGGCAGAGGAAGGGAGCTTTTCCCGCAGGGCCGCATCCCACCCAAAAGCGAGAGGCATGGGTGTTTCCGAACCATGAGCTTCGCTCCGCAGGGTGACGAGTTCGCCGGTGAGCCTGGCCGGGTGGAATCGCCAACCTGACCATTCGTATCTGAGAAGATTCGTCGACCGGCCTCCCGGGACAAGCCCGGAAGTTGAGGGGGAGGTCGCCTGAGCCCGCCGGAAATGGAGGAGAAACGCCATGCGATGTGGAATCCGCTCTCTGTCACTGTTCGCGTCAGGACTTGCTCTGCTGCTGGTTGCACTGCCCGGTGTTGCCCAGGCCGCGGACTGCAACGGCAACGGCATTGACGATCATCTTGACCTGCAGTCGTCCGGCTTCGGCCTTGCCGCGGCCGTCAACTACGCGGCTGGCGACTATGCCAAGCACGTCGTCGCGGCCGACCTTGACGGGGACGGCGACCTCGACCTCGCGGTGGTCAATCAGGAAGCTAACACCGTCAGCGTCCTGAAGAACAACGGGAACGGGACCTATGCGGCGAGGGTGAATTACGCCGTAGGCGACACGCCGGTCTGGATTGTTGCCGCGAAGCTGGACGGGGACGCCGACATTGATCTGGCTGTGGCGAACAACGTGTCCGACAACGTGTCGATCCTCAAGAACAACGGCAATGCCACGTTTGCGGCCGCGGTGCACTACCCCGTCGGGGACGCCCCGACGTCGCGCGGCCCGGCGACAGCGGTTGCCGCGGCTGAGCTCGACCTCGATGGGGATGTCGATCTGGTGGTGACCGTCGCCGGTATCACAGGTCATTACGTTTCGATCCTGAGGAACAATGGGAATGCCGTCTTTGCGGCCCCGGAAAACACTTATGTGGCGGGCATGCCCGATTCGCTGGTGGTCACCGATCTGGACGGCGACGGCGACCCGGACGTGGCCGCGACCACGGGCTCTTACAACAAGGTGGCGGTGCTCAAGCACAACGGAATCGATTCGTTCTCATGGCCGGTATACTATTCCTGCCCCGGCGGCTGGCGAGTCACGGCCGGCGACCTGGACCAAGATGGGGACAAGGACCTGGCGGTCACGGGGTATTGGACTGACAGGTTGTCCATCCTCCTGAACAGCGGTACAGGTTCCTTCGGGGCACCCATCGACTACACGACCGGCGAAGGCCCGGACATGCCCGCTGTCGCGGACTTCGACGCTGACGGCGACCTGGATTTGGCCGTGCCCACCTCGGTCGACGGTGAAGTATCGATCTTCCGGAACAACGGTGATGGCACCTTGGCCGCCCCGGTGGACTATGCGGTCGGGACCACGCCGTCCTGTGCGACGGCCGCGGACCTCGACGGGGACGGGATCCCCGACCTGGCGGTTACCAATGCGGGATCGGACAACGTGTCCGTGCTCATCAACCAGACGCAGCCCCCGTTCAGCCAGGACTGCAACCGCAACAGCAAGCCCGATGAGTGCGACATCGCCGCCGGCACGGTGGAGGACTGCAACCAGAACGGGATCCCGGACTCGTGCGACATTGCCGATGGCGCCGAGGACGACTGCAACCACAACGGCATTCCGGACGCCTGCGATCTTCGGGTCACGCTTTCATTCACTGCGCCCAAAACGATCCCCACCGGCGATGGCGCTCACGGCCTGAGCCTGGCCGACATCAACCAGGACGGTCATGCGGACCTGGTGGTGTCGAACCACACCGCGGACAACGTTTCCCTGCTGCTCAACAATGGATTTGGCAAGTTCACGACGAGCACTCAGTCGCCCCTGACTGCGGGCAACTCACCGTATGGTGTTGCGATCGGCCAGCTGAACGGAGACACGTACCCTGACATTGTCACCTGCAACTACAACGACGACACGGTGTCGGTCTTCCTCACCAGCAAGACCGGCAAGTACGCGACGCAAGTCACCTACGCTGTTGGGAATGCCCCCTTCGGGGTCGCGATCGGCGACGTGACCGGAGACGGCGACAATGACATTGTGACGGCCAACTACCTGGATGACAGCGTATCCGTGCTGGCGAACCTCGGCAGGGGGACATTCAAGGTTCCATCGACCGACTACGCGGTCGGAAGCCGGCCGGTTGCGGTCGCCATTGCCCGTCTTGACGCCGGCGCCGCCCGGGACCTGGCCGTAGCCAACTTTCTCGGCGACAACGTGACCATCCTGCGTAATGCCGGCCTGGGCGGTTTTACTACGGTAGGCACTTATGACGCGGGCAACGGCCCAAGGGGCTTCGCCGTCCAGGATCTCGACGCGGACGGCGACCTGGACCTGGCCGTCCCCAACGCCGACACCTCGCAGATGACCGTGCTCTACAACGCCGGCAATGCGACTTTCTCGAACTCACGCGCTTTTGTGGTGGGTTCTTATATCTCGCCGCTCAACCCGCAGGGCATTGCCGCCGCGGACCTGGACAAGGACGGCGACGCGGACATCATCACCGCCAACCGCGGCACGGACGACGTCTCCGTGCTGTTGAACTACGGCAACGGCACCTTCCTTCCCGCCGTCCAGTTTGCTGCGGGGGACGGATCTGTCGCGGTTGTTGCCTGGGACTTCAGCGGCGATGGTTACCGTGACCTGGCGGTCGCCAACGTCAACTCCGACGATGTGTCGGTGCTGGCCGGCAACCCGCTGCCGCCGGACGATCCGGACTGCAACAGCAACCAGGTCCCCGACTCGTGCGATATCGCCGCGGGGACGGTCCAGGATCAGAACCACGATGGCGTGCCCGACATCTGCCAGATCCCGGCCGACTTCAACAAGGACCTGGACGTCGACGGGAACGATCTGGCCAAGCTGGTCCACTGTATTACCGGACCGACTATCGCGTACGACCCGCTGGATTTGCCTTCCGGCTGCACGCTGGTCCCGGACGGAACCGACCACATTGCGGCCGACTTAGACCGTGACGGCGATGTCGACCAAAGGGACTTCGGGATCTTCCAGAAGTGCTTCAGCGGCGAGGACATCGTGGCCGATCCGCACTGCGCGGACTGAGGACGGCAGGGGTCTTCTGCTCCCGGCCAGGACGGCCAAACAGGGCAAGGGGGCAGGCTGGCGAGAGGCCGTGCAAGCCGCGATGTTTTGCGGAGGTGAGGTCGGCGAGACCTTCCCGCTTTCGTGGGAGAGGACCCGAGCGGCTCCGAAAGAATAACTTCAGCAAGAACGCAAGGCCCACTTTTGCGGGCCAGGATGGCATACAATACCGCGGTATGCCCCTGCCGCCTGGTCGTCGCTCGCACGTCGACGGAAGGCGGAATTGTCAACGGGGGACGTGGCGGAGGAGTTTTGAGGAGGTTCGCGATTTTGAAGGGACATACGTTCACCCGAAGGCAGGCGATCCGGTCAGGTGTGGCGGCGAGTCTTGCGGCCGCCGCGAGTTCGACCACTCGGGCAGCGAGCTACCCGACCACGAGGCCAGCCCGTTCCGAGGTCGGCAACATCATCTTCATGGTTGCCGACGGGATGAGTGCTGGTGTGCCGTCGATGACCGAGTTGCTCTCGCGTCGGGCGCGGGGCCGGGGTACGCACTGGTACGATCTGCAGCAGCACCCGGAAACGACCTGCGGGTATTTCGAGACTCACTCGCTCAACTCGCCGGTGACGGACTCGTCGGCGGCCTCGAGTGCCTGGGGCAGCGGCTCGCGGATTTTCAACGGGGCGCTGAACAAGCTGCCCGACGGCACGAATCTCACGCCCATTGCCATGCTGGTCAAGGACACCCGGCGGCGCGTCGGGCTGGTCACGACGACCACAATCACTCACGCGACTCCGGCCGGCTTTGCCGCCGTGGAGAAGGCCCGCAGCAGCGAGGATGAGATTGCCGAACAGTACCTGGACCGGGTCGATGTGCTCATGGGTGGCGGCCTCGAGTTCTTCAAAGCCGACCGCCGCAAGGATGAGAAGGACCTCATCGACGCCTACCGGGACAAGGGTTACGCGTACTGGGATCATCGGCAACAGGTTGTGGACGGCAGCAACCCGGAGAAGATTCTCGGCTTGTTCGACTCGGGTCATCTGCCCTATGCCATCGACCGCCAGAATCAGGAGAAGCTGGCCGCGAAGCTGCCCACGCTGGCGGAAATGACCCGGGCGGCGCTGAACAGCCTGGCCCCTTCGCCGAACGGTTTCTTGCTGCAGATTGAAGGTGGGCGGGTGGATCATGCTGCGCACGCCAACGACGCCGCGGCGCTCCTATGGGAACAACTTGCCTTTGATGATGCGATCGGGGTGGTTCGCGAGTTCCTGGGCGGTCACCCGGAGACGCTGGTGGTCATCACCACCGACCACGGGAACGCCAACCCCGGTCTGCGCGGCATGGGATCCGGTTATTCCGATACGGAGAAGTGCTTCGACATTCTGGCCGGCGTTCGGGCTTCGTTCGACGTCCTGCAGCAGGAGCTCAAGCGGGCCGCCCGCGATTCGGGCGGGGCGCGTGATGCGATTGTCGAGGTGGTTCGATCCACGTGCGGCATCGAGCTTGCCCGGAAGGACGCTGACACGGTGGTTTCGATCGTTGCGGGCACGCTGCCCTACGAGGCCAACAAGCAACTGGCCAATGCCCACGGTCTGCTTGGCCAGATTCTGGGGAACTACACGGGGGTGGGCTTCAACGGGACCAAGCACACCGAGGACCCAGCTCCGGTTCTGGCCTTGGGTGCGGGCCGCTCACAGTTCAGCGGCCTGCTTCGGAACACGGGGGCGTTCGTGCGGATGACCGGGGCGTTCGGTATCCAGTACCGAAACCCCTCAATGACCGTGGCCAGAGCCCGGGCCTACCTATCGCAAGTGCCGGACGTGGATCCTGTCCACTGGGCATGAGCACACGGCTCGGCACGGGCCTGCCTGGCTGGGATCGAGTCTCGGGATTGGGAGGGTTGCCGCCGACGGCTGCGCGTCGTCCTACCGCACCGTGATGTCCATGCCGATATCCAGGGCCGGGGCGGAATGGGTGATGGCGCCGACGGCGATCCGCTCGACGCCGCTGGCGGCGATCTCGCGAACGGTTTCCAGGTTGACACCCCCAGAGGCCTCGAGTTGCGTGCGGCCGGCCGGACCGGAGGCGTTGCGTCGTCGGACGGCCTCCTGGATCTGCTCGGGGCTGAAGTTATCGACCAGGATGACGTCGATGCCGGGCACCTTGAGCAGTTCGTCGAGTTGGTCGAGTGTGTCGACTTCGAACTCGATGAAGTCCGGGCGGGGATCCAGCTGCCGGCAGCGCGCCACGATCCGGCCGGCGGCGGCGGCCAGGCCGGCCACGGCCACACCCGCCAGATGGTTGTCCTTGATGAGCACCGCGTCGTGCAGGCCGATGCGGTGGTTGAAGCCGCCGCCACAGCGGACCGCGTACTTGTCCAGCAGCCGCCAGCCGGGAATGGTCTTTCGCGTGTCGTAGATCCGGGCCTTCGTGCCGGCCACGGCGTCCACGAACCGCCGAGTCAGCGTGGCCACGCCGCAGAGCCGTTCGAGGAAGTTCAGCAGCGTCCGCTCGATACCCAGCAGCAGGGGCAGCGGTCCGCCGAGCACGGCAATCGGCGTGGTGGGATGGATTCGATCCCCGTCCGCGAGTCGCGGGTTGATCTTGAGCTGCTCCGGATGGGCATCAGCGAGCATGTCGAGCAGAGCTCGCCCAGCGAAGACGCCCGGCTGCCGGGCGTTCAGAGAAGCCGTGCCTGCCATCGGCCGATCGAACGCCACCCGCGTGGTCACGTCGAGATCGGCCCCGTCTTCCTGCAGAGCCTGATGCCACAAGATCGCCAGATGGGCTCGGTCCACGATGGGTTGGGTGCTCTGACTCATTGCCTGAAGTGCTTGCTCCTCGGTTTCCAGAATGATGGCCTGCCCTTCCGCCGTTGAGTCGGATCAGGCTCCTCGTCGTCTTGGCCAGTCTCATCCTTCCTGAAGGTGATCTCGGTCTGCTGCCCGGTGGTATCCTTCCCTCCCGTTTCCAGCCTGGGAACCGCCTGCAGCTCGCGCAACCGGTCGCGGAGCATGGCCGCCCGTTCGAAGTCGAGTTTCTCGGCCGCCTCGAGCATTTCTTCCTCTACCTTGGCGATCATCTCGTCGCGATCATACTCATCCTCGCTTGCCCTGACCGCCTCGCGAGCCACTCGGCGTGCGGAGATCTCCTGCTCCAGCGAGTTGCGGATTGCCTTCTTGATCGTCTCCGGCTCGATGTGATGCTCCTGGTTGTACCTGATCTGCAGTTCGCGGCGGCGGTTGGTTTCGTCGATGGCCCGCTGCATGCTGGGCGTCATCTTGTCGGCGTAGAGAACGACCACGGCGTTCACGTTGCGGGCGGTACGGCCGATCATCTGGATCAGGGACGTCTCGCTGCGAAGGAACCCCTCCTTGTCGGCATCCATGATCGCGACCATGGACACCTCGGGAAGGTCGAGCCCTTCGCGGAGCAGGTTCACGCCGACGAGCACGTCGAAGTTGCCCCGCCGCAGGTCATTGAGGATCTCGACTCGCTCCAGGGTTTCGATATCGCTGTGCAGATAGCGGCCGCGGAAGCCCTTCTGATCGATGTAGGCGGAGAGATCCTCGGCCAGGCGTTTGGTCAGGGTGGTCACCAGGACGCGCTCGCCGGCCGCCACCCGGCCCTCGATGCGTTTGAGCAGATCGGGGACCTGTCCGCGAGCCGCGGCGACCTCGATGGCCGGATCGACCAAGCCGGTGGGCCGGATAATCTGCTCGACAATCTCGCCGCCGCATCGTTCGAGTTCGTACGGCCCGGGCGTGGCACTCACGAACAGGGTCTGGTTCCACATGCTCTCGAACTCCTCGAACCGCAGGGGGCGGTTGTCCAGGCACGAGGGCAGCCGGAATCCGTGCTCGACCAGGACCTCCTTGCGGCTGCGGTCGCCGGCGAACATCGCTCGAAGCTGGGGCACGGTCGCATGCGACTCGTCGAGGATGAGCAGGAAATCCCTGGGGAAGTAGTCGATCAGGGTGTACGGGCGGGAACCCGGCGGCGTGCCGTTGAAGTGCCGGGAGTAGTTTTCGATGCCGCTGCAGTAGCCGACCTCGCGGATCATCTCGATGTCGTACTTGGTCCGGGCCAGGAGCCGCTGGGCCTCGAGCAGCTTTCCCAGCCGGCGGAGCTCCATGACCCGGAGGTCCAGCTCTGCCTGAATGGTTGCCAGGGCGGCTTCTTTGCGGTCCTCGGGCATGACGTAGTGGACGGCGGGAAAGATGAAGATCTGGTCCTGGGAGGTAATCGTCTCGTTGGTCAACGAATCGATCAGGTCGATGCGGTCGATCGAGTCGCCGAAGAACTCGATGCGGTAGGCGAACTCCTCGTCGCCGGGGTGAAGCTCGACCACGTCGCCGCGCACCCGGAATCTGCCCCGCCGGAAATCGATATCGTTACGGCTGTACTGCAGATCGACGAAGCGTTTGAGCAGCTCGTCGCGGTCCATGGTATCGCCGACGCGGATCGGAATGACGCTCCGCTTGAAGTCCTCGGGCGAGCCGAGGCCGAAGATGCACGACACGCTGGCCACGATGACCACGTCGCGTCGCGAGGCCAGCGAAGTCGTCGCCTTGAGCCGCAGTCGATCGAGGTCGTCGTTGCGCGAGGCGTCCTTCTCGATGTAGATGTCCCGCTGCGGGATGTAGGCCTCGGGCTGGTAGTAGTCGTAGTAGCTGACGAAGTACTCGACGGAGTTCTCGGGGAACAAGCCGGTGAACTCCTCGTAGAGCTGGGCGGCCAGGGTCTTGTTGTGACTGATCACCAGCGCCGGGCGGTTCAGATTGCGGATCACGTGGGCCATGGTGAATGTCTTGCCCGAGCCGGTCACCCCGAGCAAGCACTGGTTTTTCTGGTCGGCTTCATACGCCGCGGTCAGCCTGGCTATGGCCGCCGGCTGGTCCCCCGCCGGCTCGAACGAACTTTGGATCTTGAACTCGGACATCCTGAATGGCCCATCCTTCATTCGGATCGGGCGCACGGCAGGCGAACCCGCGTGCCTGACCCGCTCGGAGGAGATCATAGACGCCGGAACGATGCGCTTCAAATCGGTGCTGGAACGGCGGACCGTGATACTCAGGATGCATGGAGATCCGGCAACCCGGGGCACAACGGGCAGTGGATAACCGAGGCATCCTGAGCCCGATTTAAACCTCCTTCTACCACTAAGCGTACGCGCGTATCTCGAACACCCGGGCCGAAGGATCGCCCCAAGTGGCCTTCACCAGCAGCCGAATGCCCGACGCCGTCGCGGGCTCGAACGCGTGGACGCGCTTGCGCTGATAGTTGCCCTGGACTGATGCGACGCTCCGCTCCTCGTCGCCGTCGAGCAGGAACAACTCGTAGTCCCGCACTGTCTCGGGCTGCGGTCCGCGGATCATGCGGGCATCGAAGCTGTCGCTGTGGCTCAGCGTCAGCTTGCGGATCAGCGCGGTATCGAACGTCAGGAGGACCTCCCGCACGCGCTTCGGCGCGTCAAACCGCAATTCAAGCCACTGGGGCATTCCCCCGGCGGGATCGGACGTCCAGCGGTTGGACTTGTCGTAGACCGCGCGATGGACGCCGTTAACGACGTTGGCCGCCGGGCCGGCCGGGGTTTCACTGGACGCTCGCACCGTCGCCTTTCGAGCCAGATCGGCCGGATCGGCATTCGATGCACCCACGATGTAGGCATCGTCCTTGAGCAACTGCTGGCGAAGGTCCTCGATCCCTTCACGTCCGAGCTGCCGTATCGAGCAACCGCGTTTGACGCACATGGCGGCGGCCGTGCCAACTGCCTGCCCCATGGTGCTGCACGTGCCCATGACCCGCGTGGTGCCGAACGCCACGTGGCTGACGCTGATGTTCCGACCGGCCAGGAGCAGGTTGCTGACGTTGCGCGAGTACAAGCACCGGAACGGGATGTTATACAGCGGTATGGGAATCGAAAGGAACGGCTTGTCCTTGCACAGGATGCCTTCGGGGGGATGCAGATCGATTGGCCAACCGCCTAACGCAACCCCGTCCTCGAAAGTCGCCCCCTTCTGCACGTCCTGCTGACGAAGCACATAGTCGCCGATGAATCGCCGGCTCTCGCGCTTGCCGGGCAGGAAGCCAATCCAATCAAGCGCCCAGTTGGCGCTGTCAGGATGCTTGCCGCTGTTCTTGATGTGATCCCAGACTCCCAGGGCCATGGCCAGCAGTTGGTCGCGGATCTGTTCGTTGTCTTTGATCGTATCAAGTTCCCCGCCCCACTCGATCCACCAGAAGCCGTACTCCCACGAACCGTGCCCGCGATGCGGCAGGTCGCTGCAGTCCGGGAACCGCCGGATCCACTTTGGCGGCACGAAGGGCATCGGCCGCTCGTGCTTGCGGGTCATGAACATGATGGAGCTGCCGAGCGTCTTGCTGTCGGCAGTTTCCGGGGCGAGCGATTCGCCGTATTCTGCCTGGGCCTCGCGTCCCATGCGGAATTCCGCCCCCGCCTCGGCCGCCAGCCGTCCGTCCCCGGTGCAGTCGATGAAGAGCTTGCCCTGGACGGTGAAGGATTCCTCCGTGCTCTGCCGCGTTGCGAACAACCGGATGATCCGACCGGCGTCCATTTGCACACCGACGCACGAGGTATTCAGCAGCAGGGAGATGTTCGGTTCCCGCTTGACGGCGTCATAAAGGAGGACATCCCACAGGCTTGGGGACCGTTGCGGATTCCGGACGGCGTCTTCGAGGCGGAGTTCCTCGATGATCCCGGATTCCCGGGCGTCGGTCTTCCCCGCCTGGCCCCCCCCATCGGAGCCTACAATATGCATGCGGATTTCGCTGGATGCGTTGCCGCCCAGGACGGGGCGATCCTGAAGAAGCAGGACGGATGCCCCGTTCCGTGCGGCCGCGATGGCGGCACAGACGCCGGCCATGCCGCCACCGGCGACGATGACTTGGGCTTCCAGGCGTTGGGGGCTGACCAGGTGTCCAGACTGGGGCTGCCCGGACGGTTCTCCGCCGGCGAGGGGTTTCCCGACCGCGAGGGAGTTGCCCTCGAGTGCCTGACCGGTTATGGTAGCGGTGATCAAGCCGCCGGCTCCGGCCGTCCTGAGGATGTCTCGCCGCGTCACACTTTGCTCATGGCTTCGTTCAGTCATTGGTACACTCCTGCCGAAATCATAACCATCCGGGAGTGGGGACGGAACCGCAGGCGATGCAACCGCAGGGAAACAAGGGAGTTGTCTCATCATGTTGACTGACCGAGCAGATCTTCGACAAGGCAAGGCGTCCACCCTGACGATGGCAGCAGCCCTCTGCTGTGCTGCCATGACCTTCACGTGGGTGGTGGGTTGTGGAGACTCGTTTTCCTCGGGGCCCGACCGAGAAGGCCAGCAGGCGGCCGGACCGGACTATGATCAGCAGGTCGCGGAGTTGCGGAATGTTGTCGCCCAGGATCCGGGCAGCACGAAGAACCAGATTCGGCTGGCAGAGGTCGAATCGAAGGCTGCGGACTGGCACGTCGCCCGGGCCGAGGAGTTCCGCGGCCAGAAGCGGTTGCGGGATGCACAGGCCGAGCTGGCAAGTGCGCTGGATCTCGTACCCGCCCACCCCAAAGCATTGACCATGAGGGTGGCGATCCAGAAGGAGCTCGAGCGGGCCGAGAATCTGGCCAAGCAAGCCCAAGCGGCGGCAGATCAGCAGGACTTCAAGACCGCCAGTCGACTCGCAACTGAATCCGCGGAGCTTGACCCCGCCCTGGTGACTGTAACCCAGATCCGCGACCAGGTGAGCAGTGCGGCCGTCAAGAACAACCTGGATGCGGCCGCCAAGGCCCTGGAAGCTCGCCAGTGGGATGCAGCGCTTGCCGCGGCGGCGAAGGTCAAGGAGTTCGAGCCCTCGAATGCGATGGCGGCGACGATCGAGAAGCAGGTGGAGAGCCGCAGTGCGGCCATGCGTATGCTGGGATCGGCCAGGGCGGCGATGGAGAAGAAGGACTACTCGTCGGCGGTCAAGTTGTATGAGAAGGCCGCGAGCCTGTGGCCGGAGAACGCCGAGCTGACCGGCGAGCGCGACCAGGCGGTGCGAACGACGGCGGAGCGGGCGATAGCCCAGGCTGATGGCGAGGCGGCCAAGGATCGATATCCCGCCGCTCTGGGTGCGATTGATGAGATCCAGCCGGTGTTGCCGGGGCAAGAGGATCTTGCCAAGCGCCGGGCGGACCTTCACCAGCGGTGGAATCGCAGCGTACTGGAGCGTTACGAGAAGCATGCCCTGGCGGGCGAGTGGGAGTTGGCCTGGGTTGCGGCCATCGAGGCGGCGGCCGTCACCCTGCCCGGCAATTCGCAGAATGTCCAGAACCTGAACCGGGCGGAGGAGATGATTGGCCAAGCCCTTTCGTATCGCCTGAGCGTCGTGCCGATGAAGACGTCGACGGTCTCGCCGGATGTGGCTCTCGGGGTGTGCAGGCCCCTGGCGGACAGCATCCGCACGAGGAAACCCAGCCACGTCCATTTGGCAGAGCTCGCTCTGCCTGGCTTGGCGATTGAGGAAAGCGATCTCTCGCCCCCGCCGGCCGCCGCCCCTTCGAGCCAGCCGGCTGGGGGGATACTGGCGCGGAAGCTTCCCGAGGCTGATCTGGCCTTGCTGGTCGACGTTGTGGCGAACCTATCGGACAGCAAGCTGGCCGGCGAGCCGGGAGCCTCCAAGTTTCTGGCCGGGCGGAAGAACATTCAGAATCCCGCGTATGCCACGGCCGAGGTCACGCTGCGTGAGGCCCGCAAGGTTCTCAACCAAGCGCGGTCGGAGGCCAAGCTGAATGAGAGGGCGTGGGACGTGCCCGGGCGTCGGGCCCTGGCCAGCGAGCAGACTTTCGCCGAGCTTGCCGCCACCGGCTACTACGGCGGCACGGCCAAGGATGCGGCGGACGGCTACGCTGCCGCGGTCAAAGCCCGGGACGAGATTCCGCAATGGACCCAGGTGGACCACTGGCAGGAGCACCGGTACCCGGTCCAGCAGATCAGTCGTGAGGTTGAGCTCCGCGTGCGGATGCGGCTGGTCGAGGTCGCCACGGCCAAGGTCATCTGGCAGGACGATGGGATCACCAGCCGGGCGAGCCACGCGGACACTCAGGTTGACGGCGATGCCGTCCACAACGTGACCGCGAAGGCCGCCAACCTGAAGGGCTCGCCTGCTCTCGTTGCCGAGGCGGTTGCGAAGGTACTCCCCGCGCTGCAGTCCAAGGGGGGCGATGTTCTCGCCCGCCGGCCGGCGTACTTCCTGGAGCAAGCCCGGGGCAGCTCCGGGGATGCCAGGATCGCTGCTCAGGTGCGGTTCCTGTTTGACAGCGGTCCGGCATGCAGTGAGGAGGCCGCCATGGCCGCGCTGACCGAGCTTTTCGGCAGCCGGGCTTCCCCGAGCGGCGTCGACGCCTGCCAGCGGTTGGCCCTGGACCGGCTCCACCTCCGGTTTCCGGCGGTTCGATCGCCTGTCGCCCAGACGCGGCCCGGGAGTCCGGCCCCGGCCGTCGCCCAGCGGCCGGGACAGGCCTCTGCGTCGCTGTCCGCCCTGGCCCGAGCCGATCAACCCCGGAGCCAGCAAGAAACACCTATAGCCTCCCGCGAGGCCGGAAGCCAGCGAAAGCCGTCGGCTCCCGAGTCGTCGGCAGCGAGAAGGGCGTCGCCGGCGAGGCCGGTCCCGGCCCCTCCGCCGAGCGATCGGGCCGCGGACATGAATGCGGGCCGGGTCTATCAGGGCATCGTGAGCCGGGATGACGATCGCTACCGGAAGGAGGTTCTGACCGTAGACGGGATCGTCGTGAAGCTCAAGGACATCGATGGTCCGCCGCTGGTCGCGGACGTCGACGTGACGGTAGGCAGGATCACGACGCGGCAGAACGACCTGCCGATCGGGACGCGGATGCTGATCCGAGGCATCTCCGGCCGGCGATACGAGCTGGTCGTTCAGGCTCTCGAGCGCAAAAGTGAGACGATGTGGTTCACCATGCAGCAGACGACGCTCGAGTCGTTGCCGCGCTGACGGTCAGGGTTTGGCGTCGAACCGGCAGACCGGATCGAAGAGTCTGGCCCGCATCCACTTGACCACGGCCCGGTCCTTGAGCAGAGCGACGCGCCAGACATCGCACTTGAATTTCTCGGTCCAATTGCTTTCGACACCGCGGCCCATGCCCTCGAGCACGAGGAGGTCGATGTCGGCCGCGGCGGCGTTGCATTCCTCGCTGACCTGGCCGAGGTCGATCAGCGGTGTATCCCCGCCGGACGCCACGGTGGTGAGCATTCCGCCGGTGACCAGCTTGCGCAATGCGGGATCGCGTCCGCTCAGATCGTCCAACAGGGGATCGAGTTCCGCAAGGGTGATGTCGTTCAAGGCGGGCTTGCTGTTGGGTGCGAGCACGACGCGGGTGCCGCAGAGGGCCATCTGCCGAGCCAGAGGAAGGATGCCGAGGACGATATCCGTGCCGGCGTTGTCCACGAAGAACATGGCCTTTCGCCACGCGTTTCGGGCCAGTCTCTCGCGTACCGCATCGGCATGGTCGACGAACCACGGCCGGGGTGGCACGTTTGCCAGAATGCGGAGGAAATCGACCTCCCCGCGCTGGTACATGGCAATGGTGTCCGGCGAACCGAGATCGAACATGTTGCCCGCCAGGATGCCGCGGAGCAGGAGGTCCCAGCGATCGGACGGGGGCGTGGCCTGCAGCTGGGCCACAATGCGGGGGTACAGCTCGGCCGCCAGGCGGTTTTCCCGGCGTTTAATGCCCTCGTAGGGGTCGGGGAATCCGTACTTGCTGACCAGCCGCTGGCGGAAGCGGGTCAGGTCGATGGTTTGCAGAACCCCGGCCTTCTCGGCTTCGGCTTGCAGGGCGGCCAGCTCGCGATCGTAGTCGACGCGAAACGCGCGCCACCGTTCCCCGAAGTTCTCGCCTGCCAGGTTGTCCTCGACGAGCTGCCGGTCGAAGCGTTCCGGGAAGGTCGCGAACAGGTTGAGCCAGTAGGCCGCGATTTCCGGATCGTCCATCACGTTCCAGTTCGAGACGCGGTATTGATCCGGATGCATGAGCTGGCAGAATACGGCCATGTCGATCTCTAGTCCTGGTGTTGCCCGGCGATTTCGGGGGGGATGGGGATCACCTGCCCCTGGCGATCGACGCAGGCCAGCACGCTGGTCGCCTCGCACAGCAGCAGACCGTCACGGTACAGCTCGTACCGATGGTCGATTCTCGCCCGTCCCATGCGGCTGATTTGGACCTTCATCAGGAGGTCGTCGTCATACCGGGCTGGTCGGCGGAACCTGCACTCCACCTTGGCCACGACGAACAGAATGCCCTTGTCCTCCAGATCGCGGTAGCGGATTCCGGTCGAGCGGAGCAGCTCCGTCCGGGCCATTTCGAAGTACTCGAAGTACTTCGAGTGGTGAACGAAGCCCATTGGGTCGCACTCGGCGTAGCGGACCCGAATGGGGATCTCGCAGGATATCATCTGATCGGCCATGCCCTCGGGTTCCTGGTGGACGATGAAAGCGGCCATGGTACTCACGATGGCCCACGAATCAATGGGGCCTGCCCCGATCCAGGGCCGCTTGGGGTTTGTCTTTGACCCGAGGCAGGGATATCATGGACCTGCGGTCGAGCTTCATTTGGCCGACCGCCGATGGGTATCGGCCGAGTTGATCCTGGCAACATGAGGGTCGTGGCAATGTCAGCAGTCCGGTTCTGGAGCCGCGTTCGGTGGGCGGGTGGTCTCATTGCCCTGGGGGTGTGGACGAGTTGGGTGGTCGCCCAGGTGCCGGGAAGCGCGCCGGCGAGGGCTTTGAACGCGCCGTCCGCCACGCCTCCGGCCAATACCCGCCCGGTGATCACCGTGGACAACGCGGTTCATGATTTCGGGACGAACTGGGCGGGGACGCGACTTGAGCACACCTTCAAGATCACCAATACCGGAAACGCGACGCTGGAGATCAGGGAAGTCCGCCCGGGCTGCAGCTGTGCCACCGCGGGGGCCTATCCCAAGTCGCTCCAGCCCGGCGAGACCGGTTCGTTCCCGCTCGTCCTCGACACCACCAGCATCTACGGGCAGTACACGCGAACGCCGGTGATCGCCTCCAACGATCCCGCCACGCCGCAGCTCATGTTGCAGTTGAAGGGCACGGTCAAGCGCATCATCGAGGTCAGCCCACCGATGGCGTCGTTTGGCGTGGTGTACGGTGGCACACCGCAGACCCTGACGCTGAAGATCGTCAACAATGGTGAGGCGCCCCTGCAACTGGCTCTGGATCCTTTTGCATCGGCTGGACCGTTCCGGTTCGAGCTGACTGAGACGACGCCGGGCAAGGCGTTCGAGTTGAAGGTCACGGCGATGATGCCGTTCGACACGCCGGGGCTTAAGCGGACCGAGGGGCGACTGATGACCAATCTGGCCAGCCAGCGCGATCTCACCGTCATCGCCTCGCTGGTGGTCCGAGACCGCCTTGACGTGCAGCCGCCGTCGGTGATGGTGTACCCGCCGGCGGATCCGGCCGCAGCGATGACGACGATGACTCGCCTGTTGTCGTTCACCAACAGCGGTGCGGATCCGGTGAAGATCCTGGAGGTGAGTTCGGATGAGCCCCAGTTCAAGGTGAGCTTTCAGCCCCAGCTGGCCGGCAAGAACTACCTGGTTCGGATCGAGATGCCAGGCAACTACGCCGTTCCGCCCGAGGGGCGCAAGATCGTCATCAAGACCGACGACAAGACGAAACCGGTCCTGCACGTTCCGGTCATCAAGGCCTTCACGCCGACGGCGGCCACCCGGCCCGCGCCCGTCGCGTCGGCTCCGGTTGCACCCCGGTCGGCTCGCAGACCAGCGGAGCTGATGATCGGCCAGAAGGCACCGGATTTCAAGCTGACCACCGTGTCCGGCAAGTCCGCTTCTCCCGCGGATTTCAGTGGGAAGATCACCGTGCTCGATTTTGTCTCGTCACGCTGCGGCTATTGCAAAAGGCAGCTGCCGCGGGTGGAGACCCTGCGACCCAAGTACGAGGAGAAGGGTGTCCGGTACCTGATCGTCGGCGAGACCATGGGCAGAAACGAGGAGACCAAGGAGATGCTCCAGGCGGTCCTCACTCAGCTCAACGTCAAGGCGGATTTCGCCATGGATGCGGGCAACACGGTCGGCCGGATGTTCCAAGCCACCGGCTATCCGACCATGGTGATCCTGGGGAAGACGGGGATGATCGAAGCGGTGAACATTGGCAACAAGGTTGACCTTGAGGATCTGATGAAAGGCCAGCTTGACGCGCTCCTCGACGGGAAAGCGATTCCCGACAAGTTCCTGCCACCCAAGGGATGAGCAGCCGCGATGGGCATTCCGCCATGAGCATGCCGCGAGGGCGCAAGGCAGACTGTTGACCCCCCCGCATGGAGTCCGGACATGGGCCGAGTTCCAGATCGCCTGCTTCCCCAGGATAGCCTTGTGCTGGTCGTCGACTACCAGGACAAGCTCCTGCCAGCCATCCATGAGGCTGAGGCCTGCGTGGCGGCGGCAAGGAAGCTGATCAGCGCTGCCCGGGTGCTCGATGTGCCCATGCTGATCACCGAACAGTACCCGGCGGGTCTGGGCCGGACCTGTGCCGCTCTGCTCGAGGCACTTGCGGGCGTACCCGTGGTGGAGAAGACCCTGTTCAGTGCCTGTGTGCCGGAGGTGCTCGACCGACTGACCAAGTGGGCCCGACCGAGCATCATCGTGATCGGCATCGAGGCCCACGTCTGCGTGCAGCAAAGTGTTCTCGACCTTCTTCGCCTGGGCTACACGGTCCATCTCTGCGCCGACGCGACCGGTTCTCGCCACCCCCTGGACCGCGATCTGGCGATCGCCCGGATGCGGCAGGCTGGGGCGATCGTCACCAGCGTGGAAAGCGCGATCTTCGAACTGCTGGGCCAGGCGGGGACGGATCCTTTCAAGAGCGTGCTGAAGATCGTGAAGTGATGGCTCCTCGTCCCCGGGATGCACGGCAGCTCGGCGTCCGGGCATAGCGGGTCCTGGTGATTCCCGGACCTTGGTGTGAGAGAGGGGGGTGTACGGTCAGGCTTTACGCTGGTATTGACCGAATCCGGCGAAAAGTCGATCATGTCTCTGGGGTTAAAACCCCCGGGAACCACAGGGAGCACCTGGGCATCTAAGATGGCGAAGGATAGCACGCTGCCGGCCGCCGTGGGCCTCTCGGTTGACGAGAAGGCACTGGTAGAGCAGGCACGCGCGGGTGATATGGGGGCCTTCAGCCGCCTGGTGGGCAAGTACCAGGAACGGATCGTCAATACCTGCTGGCGTGTCTGCGGGAACAAGGACGATGCCGAGGACCTGGCCCAGGAGGCGATTCTGAAGGCGTTGGAAGCGATCGGCTCATTTCAGCAGCGAGCGGCCTTCTACACCTGGCTGTTCCGCATCGCGGTGAACGTGTCGATCGCCCATCGCCGCAAGGCGGCCCGAGCACCCAAGCTGGCTCTGCACGCCGGCGACGGCGAATGGGGTGGCGATCATCAGGCGGCCAGGCTGGTGGGCCACGCGTCTCGGGAGGTGACGGACCCACTCGCCAGACTGTCGGCGCGTGAGGTGGAGCGCAAGCTGGCCGAGGGACTGGAACAGCTCGATGACGATCACCGGGCGGTGATCGTACTGCGTGATATCGAAGGGTTCGACTATCGGCAGATCGGGGAGATCCTCGACCTGCCGGCGGGAACGGTGAGATCGCGGATTCACCGGGCCAGATTGGAGCTGAAGGAGTACTTGAGACCGCTGGTGGAGTGAGGTGAGTCTGGGAGTAGCGCTGGTTGAGTGACATGGATCCGAAGCGACGCCAATATCTGGAAGCCCAGCTTTCGGCCTACCTTGACGGAGAACTGGCCGCTGCGGAGCGGACCGAGGTCGAGGATTTCCTGGCCGTCGACGCCGACGCCCGCAAGCTGCTGGTGGAGCTGGAGGAGATCGCGGCCGGCCTGAGGGCTCTGCCGCGGGCCAGGGTGTCACCGGATCTGATGGAAGGGCTGCGGAGCCGGCTGGAGCGGCGGGCGTTGCTGGGCGACCGGCCTTCGAAGGCGCCGCCGGTGACCACGATTCCGTTCAGCGGGCGGTGGCTGGCGGCGGCGGCGGTGATGGCGATGATGGTCACCGCCGGCTACGTCATGTGGTCGATCCGATCGCCTGAGCCAGACTTTCCCACTAAAGAGTACGTTATGGTAGAATCGGCGAATCGCCCGGTCCAGCGGTCGGCAGACGGCAAGGGCCCGGAGCCGGCTGCGCCATCGGTGCGGCGTGGGCAGGAGAAGGCGGACAAGTCTGCCTCGGCCGGACGCGGGGCCGCCCCGGGCTATGTGGCCGGTGATCGAACGCTCGAACCGCCGACCGGTTTGCCGCCGGCGGCATCCTCGGACAAGGGCGACAGCACGCTCGCCGCCGTGCCTCAGTCCGCGGGCAGCGCCGCCGGCTCAGCATCAAGTCCGACGTTCGGCGGAATCCAGCCCTCACCGACAAGGACGATCGACGTTGGCACGACCGAGCAGGAACACGACAGCAGCATTGTGCTCGATCATGCCGCTCAAGGTGAGCAGGCCGCCTTGGCAGAACGCGTTGCGAGGTTGCCCCGGAGGCCGGACAAGGAGCAGGTCAGAGTCGCCCTCGACGATGAGACCGCCAGTTCGACCGGGAATGAGGGCGATGCGGCGGCGGTGCGAACCTCGAAGGGAGTTCCGACGGAGGGTCGTTATCGCGGTCGAATGGCGGTGGAGGCTACCCAGCCGGCCGCGCTGCGGCCGACGATGGTCGCACAGGCCGAGAAAATGAAGCACCAGCCCGAGCGAGCAGCGCCGCGAAGGGAAGATGCGGCGCCGTCCGCACCGGCTCTCGCCAAGGCTGACCTGATCCCGCAAGTGGCCGAGGCAGAGAAGCCAGGCGACGGCCGGGGAGCCAGGATCCTGAACAGGGTCATAGGTGCTGGTGGCGGCGTATCCGGTCCGCCCGCCGAACCGGCCACGGTACCCGAGTCGACGGGCGTGGCGGCGGGTACGACGCGGGAGGTGGCGGACGTTGCGGGTGGGCGCCGACGAACGCCGGCCCGGCAAGGTGTCGACCTCAAGGAGGCCTTCGTCGGCGAACCAAGCCATCACCGGGACAAGAGTGCCGGCGGCGGTTTTGGCGGCATGGGCGGCGCCGGTGCGCAGCCGGCTGACCACGGCAGAAGTGGCGGTAGGTTCGGGAGCTTCGGCAGAGTCACCGGCGACGCCGCGTACGATGCTGGTGCTGAGGTGAAGGACCGTGCCGGCACCTTGGGTCTCTCCTTCGCCGACAGCGACGTCGCGGAGCGGTTCTTGTTCGCGGCGCCGACGCCGGGCGAACCTCCGTGGCGACCGGACACCAACGCCGCACCTCAGGGCGTTTTCCGATCACTGTGGCCGACAGGGTATGCGGCGGGCAAGTGGCACATCTTCGACCCGCAGAACGCCGCCACGACAGGGCAAGCCCCAGGAGCCTCTGCGGGCGAGTCCGGCCGAGCGCTAACCGGCGACGTCTACAGCGATGTCCAAGCTGGCGGTCAAGCCACCGACCGGCGAACGCCGGAGGCCGGGAGTGGCGTCGTGAGGGCCACCGGCCAGCCGACGACTCAACCCACCAGCGCCCCTGCCACCGCCCCGACCTCGCAGCCGACGAGTCCCCCCGATGTCGCACCCCAGTCATCCAGGTAGCGACACCCCCTTTGGGCAAGCTGCGGCCCCTGCGTGGTTGCGGCGTGTTGAGGTTTCCCCGCGGTTCTGGCTCCTATCCCCTCAACTGCTCGAACTTGCGATAGGGCGGGTCCCATCGTCCGGGCTCGTTTGGCTCGTAAACGGCAACCTCGAACGAGCGGCGAATGAGTTGCCGGGCGGCCTTGAGATCGGGCAGTACCCCGGTGGCTACGGCCTGGACGGCGATGTTGCCTGCAGCCGTTGCCTCAACCGGCCCGGCCACGATCGTCCGTCCGGTGGCGTCCGCCGCCCACTGGCAGAGGTGCTTGTTTTGGATGCCGCCGCCGACGATGTGAATGACTTCGGCTTTGCGGCCGGTGCACGACTCGATCCGACCGAGGGTCTGGCGGTAGGTCATGGCCAGGCTCTCCAGACAGATGCGCACGAATTGGCCGGGCGACTCGGGCACGCGCTGGCCGGTCTTGCGGCAGTACTCGGCGATTCGGGTGGGCATGTCGCCCGGGGCGAGGAATGAAGGAGCGTCCGGGTCGAGAATGGCGAGATACGGTTCGGCCTTGCCGGCCAGGTCGGCCAGCTCGGCGTAGCTGTAGGCTCTGCCCGCTCGCTCCCAGGTCCGCCGGCATTCCTGGACCAGCCAGAGTCCCATAATGTTTTTGAGGAACCGGTAGGTCCCGGCCACGCCACCCTCGTTGGTGAAGTTGAAGCGAAGCGACTGCTCGTTGATGATCGGCTGGGGCACTTCCATGCCCATCAGCGACCAGGTGCCCGAGCTGAGGAAGGCCCAGCTCTTCTCCCCCACCGCCGGGACGGCGGCCACGGCCGATCCGGTGTCGTGCTGGGCCGGGGCGATCATGGGCACGTTGTCCACGCCGGTCTCCTCACGGATCTCCTGGCGAAGCGGCCCGAGCACGGTGCCGGGCGGGACGACTTCGCCGAAGATCCTGGTTGGGATGTCCAGCCTTTGGATCAGGGGTGTGGCCCAACCTTCCTTGCGCGGATCGTAGGCCTGGGTGGTGGTGGCGTCGGTGAACTCGCAGCACTTGCGGCCGGTGAACCAGTAGTTGAACAGGTCGGGCATCATCAGCAGCGTCTCGGCCGCGTCCAGCAGAACCGACTTGCCGAGGCGCATGGCCAGGAGTTGGAAGATGGTGTTGAACTGCATGAACTGGATGCCGGTCTGATCGAAGACCTCGGCGCGGGGCACGAGGGCGAAAGCCTTGTCGAGAATGCCGTTGGTGCGCGGGTCGCGGTAGTGGAACGGGTTGCCGAGCAAGGCATTGCCGCGGCCGAGCAGGGCGAAGTCGACGCCCCAGGTGTCGATGCCCACGCCGGCCAGCATGCCCGCCTGCTTGCCGGCCAGGGCCAGGCCGTGCTTCATCTCCGACCACAGCCGGAGTACATCCCAGTGCAGCTCGTCCAAAGTGCGGATCGGCCCGTTGGGGAAGCGGTGCACTTCGAAGAGCTCGAGCTTTCGATCGGAAACCTTGCCGAGAACCAGGCGGCCGCTCTCCGCCCCGAGGTCAATCGCCGCGAAACTCGCTGGTTTGCCCATGACAATCACCCTTCTTAGAGATCCATGAAGAACTGTCTGAACCGCCAAGACGCCAAGGACGCCAAGACCGGACGAAAGAGAAGAAGAGGATCAAGAGTTGATGATCCTGTGGACGCCCTCCTTCAGTACAGGAACGTTGAAGTTGACCAAAAGGCCCAAGTGCTTCTTGGTCGCTTTGAGGTAGGAAATCACTTGGGCGGTGTGGACAGGTAGGAGATCATCGACGGCTTTGAGCTCAACGACCAGAAGATCGTTAACGAGTAGATCAAGCCGCCCCTCGCCCACCGGGTGCCCTTTGTAGTTGACGGCAAATGCGAATTGCCGCTGGAAAGGTATGCCCCGGATCTCCAATTCGACACACAGCGCGTTTTCGAACACGGACTCCAAGTACCCCGGACCCAACTCACGATGAACCTCGATAGCTGCTCCAATCACCTCGTAGGCCAGCCGATCCAATTCCTCTTGCGGTTCGGTCCTCTTGGCGTCCTTGGCGGCTTGGCGGTTCATTCTCTTCTCCTTTTCTCTTGGTTCCTATCTCTTTGACTGGCCATCTCAATGCTTGAAATGCCTTGTGCCCGTGATGATCATGGCCACCCCCGCGGTGTCGCAGAGGGCGACGGTTTCGGCGTCCCGGTTGCTTCCGCCGGGGTGGATGATGGCGGTGATGCCCGCGTCGATCAGTTTCTGCGGGCCGTCGGGCACGGGGAAGAACGCGTCCCCGGCCGCCACCGCACCCTTGAGCTTGTCGCCGTGCCCGTTCTCGCGGGAGAGCTGAACCGCCAAGTCACAGCTCTTCACGCGGGACATCTGCCCGGCGCCGTTGCCCAAGAGCATGCCGTCGCGGCAGATGGTAATGGCATTGCTCTTGGTGTGCTTGCAGACCAGCCAGGCGAATCTCAGGTCTGCCATTTCGGATTCCGTCGGCTTGCGCTGGGTGACGACCTTCCACTGGTCTTCGTTGAGGCCAAGCAGGTCGCGGGTCTGAACGAGCATGCCACCGACGATCTTCTTGTAGTCGAGCTCATTCGGATCGGGCGGTCCGTCCATCGGCCCGACCGACAGCAGCCGGCACTCCTTGCCCCATTTGCGTTTCTCGGTCGGCGTGGTGATCAACTCCAAGGCATCATCGTCGAAGCTGGGGGCAATCCAGACATCAAGCTTGAAGAATGCCGCCCCGGCCGCCTTACCCCACTTGCCGAAGGAGTTCATGACCATGTCGGCGATCTCGCGGGTCACCGGGAAGTTCATGCACAACACGCCACCGGCCGCAGCGATCGGATCGCCCAGGTAAGCCCGGCGATAGGTGTCGACGGGATCATCGCCGATGGCACAGCCGCAAGCGTTCGTATGCTTGATGAAAGCCACCGCGGACTTGCGAAGGTCGGCTCTGGAGAACTCCTTCAACAACGAGAGTGCCGAGTCTCCGTCGACGTAGTTGTTAAAGGACATGCTTCCATCGCTTCGGCACGGGCTCGGAAACGGCGGTCGAGCTCGCGTGTAGAGCGTGTTGCATTCGGAAGTGGCGTGGCCCTCGAACCGGAACGGCCGTGCCGACTGATCAGGATTCTCTCCATACCGTAGAATCGCCGGGGAAATGAGAGCGTCCATGCGAAAACTGGGCAACTTCTCACACCTGCCATCACCGAAATACTGGGAGATCATGGCATCGTAGCACGCCGTTAGCTTGTACACCCAACTGGCGAACTGCTGGCGGCGGATGCCGGAGATCACCCCGTTACTCCTCAGCTCCAATAGCGCCGTATCCTGAGCAAGAGGAGTAGGTAACACCAGCACATGCTTATGATTCTTCGCCGCCGCGCGGAGCATGCACGGTCCGCCGATGTCGATCATCTCGATGGCCTGCTCGAAGGTGCAGTTCGGAGCGGCAATGGTCTTCTCGAACGGGTAGAGGTTCACCACCACCATGTCGATCGGCTTGATGCCGTGCTTTTCGAGCGTCTTCATGTGCTCGGGGTTGTCGCGATCGGCGAGGATACCGGCGTGGATCATGGGGTGGAGGGTCTTGACCCGGCCGTCGAGCATTTCGGGAAAGCCGGTAACCTCCTCGACCATGGTGACCGGGATGCCGGCGTCCTTGAGGTGCTTGGCGGTGCCGCCGGTACTGATGATCTCGATGCCGAACTCGTCCACCAGGGCCCGGGCGAAGTCGGTAATGCCGGTCTTGTCATAGACTGCGATGATGGCGCGTTTGATTTGGATGTCACTCATGGGCGAGCATCATAGCCCAACGCAAGTCGTGGAACAAAGGCTGACCGGAGAGGGAGGAATGGAGAATCGAGCATGGACAAGGACGGTGGGCAGCTGCTTCCGTTCAGGTCGCGGGCGCGAAATCACAGCGTTGTTTTGCGACAGAGAGCGGTCGCATCCACAGCATTCCTGCGGGCGACACGCGGAGAGCCGCGAGGCGTCGAGCGTTACTTGCGGAGCCGGCGTTCAGAGCGAAGCGGATCGAGGAGGAGCATCTGGTCGGACGTCCTGCCTGGGACGGTTGCGGTCTTGGCTTCCTCGCCGCTCTCGGCCGGTGCACTGGCGGCATCATTGGCCGTGACCACCGGGAGGGCGGCGGGCTCAGTTTTAGGAGGCTTTGCGGAGTGATCAGACTTCTTCTCGCGGACCATCACCCGGCCGGCGGGAGCTCGGAACGCCGCCAGGGTCAGCGGCTGGGCCCTCATCGGGCGAATGCAGCGAACCTCGCCCTGAGCGTTGGTCAGCAGGACGGCATCATTGTAGGGGTTGGGCAGGCCCTCGGTCGCGGTGACAGAATCGGCGAACTCGCTGATCTTGCCGGTGACGGCATTGACCAGGGCGAGCCGGCCGTTGGCGTGCAGGACCACGGTTCCCTGGGGCCACTCGGCCAGGAACTGCACCGCCTCGGGATCGATCCAGCTGGTCCCAAACCTGGGCGTCGGGCGTTGGGCGGTCGCGGTCGCAGGGGCGGTGGTCGGCGAGTCTGCGGCTGGCTCGGGGCTCTCGGCGGCCGGCGCATTCGCGGGGGGCGTCTCGGCTGCCCGGGCGTCGGCGACCGTCTCGGCAGGTTCGGTCGCGGGAGCGCTGGCCGGTCCGGCGGCAGGTGCGGCTATCGCGCGGCGAGCGAGACCGATGCGATGCAGTCCCCTCCCGGTCGCCTGGTAAACGCTCTCCCGAGTCACCACCGGGCCGCCAACGGGCCGATCGATCAACCGGTACTTCCAAAGGACTCCCCCGTCCGAAAGATCGAGTGCGTAGAGGTCGGCGCTGGATGTGGCGATGTACACAACCCCCCCGTCGACCGCAAGCCATCCCTGGACCGTGCCGTCCAGCGTCCGGTAGAACAAGGTGGTCTTGTCGGAAGCCAGTGCCCCGACATTGCCCTGGATATCGGCGAGAACGACCGCATCTGCGGCCGGGGCGTAAACCGGGGCGAGGCGGATGTGTTTACCCAGGCCAGACTGCCACAGGAGCCTGCTCCGGTCGACGGTCAGACACCATACCCAGCCCTGCGGCCCGACCTGGAAGATCTCGTCGCGGGACAGCGCCACCGGGGCCAGACTCGTGAGCGGAAGGCGGACACGAGTCATTTCACGGCCACTGGCGGGATCGAGAACCACGGCCGCGCGTGCGAGGGTCACGACGAATCGATCGCCTGAGGCCGCGTGCCAGACCACTGGCGGATACAGGGTATCGAGTTCCTCGGCCAGCTCGGCAGTCCAGAGGTATTCTCCCGTATCCGCCCGGAAGGTCCTGACGGCCCCATCCGAGCAGGTTGCACAGACGTAGCCCTCGACCAGTTGGTAAGAGCGGACGGAGGCGAGATGCCCCAAGGGCAGTCGCACCTGCCATGCGACGTCGGCGGCGGGCGCAGCCCCCAGGCCGGAGAGGCCATCGGCAGATCCCGCCGCATGGGCCCAACCGGCGACGGTCATCACGGCGGCCGTGACCGCGACCATCCACCCCATTCCCGGCGAGACACGTCCGCACCTGCTGGTCAGCTGGCTCATTCAACGACTCCTGACGAGAGCTCAAAACAACCATTCAATCCGGAGGCTGCTCGGCGGTCAAGGGCAGGGGTGAAAAACAGCTGCGGCGTCCCCGTCAGAGGGAGCGGCAGCTGCCCCTGGATCGACCGTGTGATCGCGAGGAGTTGCCCTCGCCGGGCGTCGCCCGGGCCTTTGGAGCGGCGGGATCGCCTCGAGCGGCCGGCGAGCCCCTTGGGAACCGGAAGCGATCCCGGGAGGAGGATTCGCGGGCCGGCGAAATCTTTCCTTTCCGGGGGCTTGCAAAGCAGCGGCCGGCCAGTTACTCTTTGACCGGACGCATTGGTGGGACTGTAGTTACGCCGCGCCCGCCCGCGCGGGGGCTGCTTGGGTCGCGAAACGGTCCCTCCATCCGAGGCCCTCTGTTGTAAGGCAGGGCACGAAGTCGAGTCAGTTAGCAGGAGCCCGCAGGTGACGACCATAACCAAGATCTTCGTCATCCTGGTCTGTTTGTTCGCCTTCATCTTCACGCCCTTGGCGGTGTCCTTTGCCGCCCGGTCGAACAACTGGCGGAAACTCACCGAGGATTACGCTTCCGCGTTGGAGGTCGCCAACGCCCATGAGCGCAGTGCTCTGGCCATCGCCGCTTCCGAGATCGAGCGTTACAAGGCGATGTGGAAGAAGGAGAACGACCAGTACCAGGCTCTCCAGAGCCAGTACAGTCAGCTGGTGAAGGAGAAGGGCGACCTGACGCTCAAGCACGACGACCTGGCTCGCAGTCGGGCCGCCTGGGAGACCTCGGCCGGCCTGTTGGCCGCCGAGATGGCGGTCAAGAGTAAGCACAACGAGGAGCTGGGCAAGGCCAAGGAAGATGCCCTTGGCCGAGAGCGGGAGTTGCGGGTGCGCAACCTGGAGTTGAGCGACCGGGTCAAGGAGTTGAGCGCCCAACAGGTGGTTCTCACCCAGCAGCTCAACCAGAAGATCCAGGAGATCACCGCCTACCGGGACGAGAACAAACGGCTTCGTGAAGGCTCCATTCTAAGTGCGGCGTCCCCGGCGGCGGCCTCTCCCACCCCGACGGCTCAGTCGACGCACGCGGCCCGGACCAGCCCGATCCTGGGCAAGGTGCGGGCGATCCGCGGCACGCTGGCGACCATCGACGTCGGCAGTTCCTCCGGCGTTCAAGCCGGGATGAGGATGGTCGTGCTGCGTAACGGGGACTGGGTCTGCGATCTGGAGATCACCTCGCAGGTGCTGCCGACCGAGGCGGTCGGCGAGATCCGGCTTCAGGCCGAGAACAAGCAGATTCGGGAGGGTGATGTCGTCGAGGACGCGGAGAGCTTTTCCCGGTCGTAGGATCCGGTTCGAGTAGCCAGGGCAGACACAGCCAAGGAGAATGACGTTGGCCCCCATCGCCTCCAACCGCCGAAATGTGGCCCCTGCGGATGACCTTTACCTGATCCTGTTGATCACCGCGACGGTTATCCTGCTGATCGGTATCGTCTTCATGGCCGTCCGCTCCTACCAGTACTTCGAGTCCCTGTGGCCGGTCGGCGGCGTTTGACATCTCGCCATCGACCCGCACCCGTGGTACAATCCTTGCCGGTTCGGCCGCTGGCGCGGTGCCGGATCGGACGGAAGGGAACGGGGCTCGGTGCGCGCGACGGAAGCCTGGATGTTAAGCTTCGGCAGGAAGACGGAAGGGTAGCCTCGTGTTTAACTCACTGCTCGGTCTCTTCAGCGTGGACATGGGTATCGACCTGGGCACCTGCAACACGTTGGTCTGCGTCCGAGGCCAGGGCATTGTGCTCAACGAGCCCTCGGTGGTTGCGGTCAAGAAGGGAACGAATCGGGTTCTCAAGAACGGCAATGCGGTGGGTCTGGTGGCCAAGGAGATGATCGGGAAGACTCCGGGCACGATCACGGCCATCCGGCCCTTGCAGGACGGAGTCATTGCCGACTTCGACATTACCGAGGCGATGCTGGGCTACTTCATCCGCAAGGTTCACGGCCGGCGTTCGTTCGTGATGCCGCGAGTGGTGATTGCGGTTCCATCGGGCATCACGGCGGTGGAGAAGCGAGCCGTCTACAACTCGGCTGAGCGGGCCGGTGCCCGGCGGGTTTACCTGGTTCCCGAACCGATGGCGGCGGCCATTGGCGCGGGGCTTCCGGTGGCCGAGCCGCGGGCGTCGATGATCGTCGATGTCGGCGGCGGGACGACCGAGGTAGCGATCCTGTCGCTGGCTGACATCAGCACCTGCGAGTCGATCCGTGTAGCCGGCGACGACATGGACGAGGCGATCGTCAACTACATGCGGCGGACGTACAACCTGGCGATCGGCCCGCAGACGTCGGAGCGGATCAAGCTCGAGATCGGCTCGGTGGCCGAGCTGGAGAAGGAACTGACCATGCAGGTCAGCGGGCGCGACCTGATCAGCGGGTTGCCTCGGGAGACGACGATCACCAGCGAGGAGGTCCGTGAAGCCCTCAAGGAGCCGATCGGGCTGATCGTCGAGGCGGTCGTTCGGACGCTGGAGAAGGCCGAGCCGGAGTTGGCTGCGGACCTGATCACGGACGGCATCTGCCTAGCGGGGGGCGGCTCGCTGATTCGCGGCCTGGACTCGGTGCTCAATCAGACGACCGGCTTGAAGGTTCGCCTGGCGGAGGATCCTCTCACCTGCGTGGCCCGGGGCACGAGTGTTTTCCTCGAGAATCTGAACGAATGGAAAGACACCATGGAGTCCACCGAGGACGACGTGTAGGTTGGAGGGAAGCGGCCAGGGGTGCACAGCGAGGGATGAGTTCGTTGTGGGGCGCCTTGGTGAGGCGTGGTTTTTCCAGAGCGAGCATTTCACGTGCAGTACAGGCGTTTGAGGACACCTTCGAAGCCGACGATCTTCATGATCCTGATGCTCCTTTCGGGTGTCAGCGTGTTTCTGCCCCCCGATCTTTTCGGGCCGGCGAGGGTTCTGACGCAGCTGGTTGCGGTTCCACAATGGGCGGCGCAGCGAGCGACGCAGCATGTGGCCGAGCCCATCCAGGCCCTGGCCGCCAAACCGATGGCCGCGGAGGAACTGGTTCGTCTGCAGCGTCAGGATTTAGCGCTGGAGAACGAGAACACGGTTCTGCGACAGCAGGTCTACGAGCTCCAGCTGACCGTTCAGGAGCTGACCCTGCTCCGCAGGCAGAGCCTGCAGCGTGATGGCATCATCCTGCCCGCGCCGGTGGTGGCCCTGGATGCGGCTCCGGGACGGGACTCGATGCTGCTGGGCAAAGGCAAGGTTCAGGGGGCCAAGCGAGAGGACTGGGTGGCCTCGCGGCTGCTCGTGCAGGTGGGGCAGCAGGATGGCGTGCAGGGCGAGGAGGCGGTGCTGGCCCGGGAGACGCTGATTGGCCGGATCGAGGAGACGAGTCCGCTGACCTCGCGGGTGGTGCTGCTGAGCGACCCGTACACCAACCGGGCCATGAAAGTGCGGATCATGCATTTCGACCACTCGTCGCAGCGTTACCTGCAGGTCACTTCGGGCGGGCGGATCGCCGAGTTCGTGCTCCGCGGGGCAGGCGCGGGCAGGATGGTGGTGCCCGACATCCGCAAGGACTTCACTGACGCCGGGGTGGTGGCGGTCGGCGACCTGGTGACCTCGGATCCGCAGGACCCCAGGCTTCCCCTGGGCATGGTGATCGGGGAGATCACCGAGCTGCGGCACAACAAGGACAATCCGCTGCTGCACGATGCGATGGTGCAGCACCGCTACGATCCGAAGAACCTCAGTCAGGTTTATATCGTGGACCTCTCCCGCGGGTCGAAGGCATCGCGCTGACCGAGCCCGCCCCACTCACCAGACGAACCGGTCGCCCGCGAGACGCTGCTTGAGAGCGGCCATCAGGGCGTTCTCGTCCGCTTCGGTCGGGGCCTGATAGGTGACCGAGAAGCGCAGGCAGGCCCCGGCGTCGTCCCAAGGAACGGTGCAGATGGACCGCTCGCGGATCAGGAACTGAGACACATCCTCGGCCGTCTTGAAGATCTGGCCGCCGTCGATACCTCTTGGCGCCTTCGTATAGAGGAAATACGTCCCTCCGGGCATATGGGCGTCGAAGCCGAGCTCCCTGAGCGTTGCGACGAGTTTGTTCAGCCGCCGCTCGTAGCGGGCCCGGACGCGTTGCGGAATCGAGTCGTCGGCCAAGGCCGCGACGCCGGCTTTCTGGATGGCCATGAACTGTCCGCTGTCACAGTTGTCCTTGACGTCGGCGAAGGCCCGGACGATCCGCTCGTTGCCGGCCACGAATCCCAGTCGCCAGCCGATCATATCGAAGCCCTTGCTCATCGAGTGGACCTCCACGCCGACCTCCCTGGCTCCCTGGACGGCCAGGAAGCTGAGCGGCTTGCGGCCGTAGGTGAGCATGACGTGGGCGGCATCGTTGACGACCACGAGCTCGTGGCGGTGGGCGAAGTCGATGACCTTGCGGAAGAACGTCTCGTCGGCCAGGCCGCCGGTGGGGCTGTTGGGGTAGTTGAGGACCAGCATTTTGGCCCGCCGGAGGATATCGCCGGGAATGATGTCCAGGTCGGGCAGGAAGCTGTTTTCCGCCCGAAGCGGCAGGCTGAAGACGGCCCCGCCGTAGTAGCGGGTGTGGGTGCCGGCGATCGGGTAGCCGGGGACGGTCATGAGGGTGATGTCACCGGGATTGATGAAGACTGCGGGGAGCATGGCCAGGGCGGTCTTGCTGCCGATGCAGTGGTTGACCTCGGTGGCCGGATCGAGGGTGACGCCGAAGGATCGTTTCATCCAGGCGGCGGCGGCGTCCTTGTACTGCTGGATGCCGTTGTCGGCGTAGCCGCGGTTCTCGAGTTTGCCGGCTTCTTCGGCCAGGACCTGGCGGACGGATGGGTTGGCCATCTGGTCGTTCTCGCCGATGCCGAAATCGAGCAGCGGCCGGCCGGGGAAGTCCTTGATGGCGGCCCGCTTGGCCCGCTTGATCTTCTCGAATTTGTAGATGGCCGTGCCTTGGCCGTACTGGGCGCCGCCGATACGATCCGCGAACAAGGTCTGGAAATACGGGTCGGTCATAATCTCCTCGTTCCGATGCAACAGTAGCCTCTCCAAAGGCGAGTATGGTAACGAGTATAGCCGGCCGGTGCACACCTGGCCCAGGGTGGATGTTTTCCCTAGGTGCGTGACAACCGGGGCACATCCTGCGGCGATGAGTCCTTTGAAGGGAGCTCGGACGACACAAGGGGGGAGAGGGGCGGGTGGTGATGAGGCGGTCGTCAACAACCGGCCGATGGGCCCGCCCCCGGCGGCCACGGACGCTGAAGCGACCTCAGGATGTGTCCGGTTTTCCTTCACCGCACCACGGCCAGGTTGACCGGAAGGGGGTCACGGACTGGTTCGTGGGGTCCCTTGACTTGCCGGGCGGGTGTTTCTACCTTCATCGCCCTGGATTGGCAGCGAGGATACGAGCCATGCAAGAAGCCATCGGGAAAGCATCGGTCCTGGTCGAGGCCCTGCCTTACATTCAGGGCTACCTGGACAAGATCATCGTGGTCAAGCTCGGCGGTTCGGTCATGGACGATCCGACCGCGGAACGGGAGTTGCTGCGCGACGTGGTTTTCCTGCGCAGTGTCGGGATGCAGCCGATCATCGTTCACGGCGGCGGGAAGGAGATCTCCAAGGCCATGGATGACGCGGGTCTCGAGCCCACGTTTGTTCAAGGTCTCCGCTACACGGACGACCGCACGCTGGCCATTGCTGAGCAGGTGCTCTGCGCCCGGATCAACAAGCGGTTGGTGGATGCTTTGATCAAGATGGGGGTGGACGCGATTGGCCTGCACAGCCTGACCACGTGCGTTCTGTTCGCCGAGCAGTTGTTCCTGCAGGGTGAGGAGAACCGCCGGATTGACGTCGGCTATGTCGGCAAGGTCGAGCAGGTCAACGCGAAGGTACTCCGGCTGCTGTGCCAAGCGGGTACCGTACCGGTCATCGCTCCGATTGCCCGGGATTTCGCGGGGGGCAAGCTCAACGTCAACGCGGACACGGCCGCCGGGCATGTGGCGGCCGCGGTCAAAGCCGAGAAGCTGGTTATGGTGTCGGATACGCACGGCATCCGGCGTGAGAGGGACAACCCCGACTCATTCTGCCACTCGCTCAACAAGGCCGAGATCGGCGAACTGATGGCGGAGAAGATCATTGACAAGGGCATGATCCCGAAGGTCGAGGCGTGCCTGCGGGCGCTTGAGGCGGGTACGCGCAAAGCCCACATCATTGACGGGCGGATCCCCCACTCGCTGCTGCTGGAGATCTTCACCGACAAGGGCATCGGCACGCAGATCCTGCAGTCGTGACGTGTACGAGCACGCCTTTGGGTGATCGTTTGCCGCCTCGCGTGGCGTTCTCCTGACTGGGTGGCTCTGCCGACCGGACCGAGGAAGGAGGGTTCGGGGCTCGGGGTCCGGGGTGTGGGGCTGGGGGCGCGGAGTTGACCGTCTGCGTATGATGAGCCCATCGCTCGGGACAGAGCCGGATGGTGCTCTGGGTTGGGGGAGTTCGACGATCAGGCAAGCCGCGGCGACGTGCAGCTCCGATGGGGAGGATGCCGTCGTGTCGATCGAGGGCGGAGTGATCCGGCCCGGCCATTCATCAGCGACAGGAGAAGACAAAGATGCACGTAGATACCACCGTCAGGCTTGTTCGAACGCTCCGATTGGCGCTCTCGGCGGTTCTGGCCGTCGTTCTCGGGCTTCCCGTCGTGACTCTCGGGCAGTCGTCCGTTGCGCCCCCGGGGCCGCAGCCCGTGGCTCTCGGCCCCTATGTGCAGAACGTGGGCACCAGCAACGCCGTCATCTGCTGGGCCACCCTGAGCGGGGAAGCGATCCTCACACCGCCGGCGAAGAACGACACCTGCTTTCGGGAATACCAGGTACACTCCGTCATGCTGCGCGGTCTCACACCGGGAACCACCTACTCCTACCGTGTGCCCGGAGACACCGCAGCCGCCGGGGATTGCACGTTTACGACCGTTCCCACGGGAGAGCACCCGTTCAGCTTCTGCGTCATCAGTGATACCCAGAATCGCGACAACAAAGCCCACCGGCCGATTGTCGAGCGTCTTCTCGCCGACAAACCCGACATGCTGTTCAACGTTGGCGATCTGGTGTCCGACGGCCGGAGCTTCGGCGACTGGGAGGAGTTCTTCCGGGTACAGGGTCCTCTCCTGCGCAGCGTGCCCTGCTATGCCGTACTGGGCAATCACGAGCGCGACTCCTCCCTGTACTTCCAGTTCTTCGCTCTGCCCGGCATTGAGCGGTACTACTCGTTCAACCGCGGGGCGGCACACTTTGTCGTGCTGGACAGTCCCGGCAGGCGCATGCCGGATGACAACCAAGCGGTCACCAAGGCCGACCAAGACCGCTTCAAGGAGCGCGGCAAACGGTACTGGCAGCAACAGATGGAGTGGTTCAAGAATGACCTGGCCGGGCACGGAGACGCGAAGTACATTTTTGTTTTTCTTCACTACCCGATCTACAGCCTGATGGCTTCACGGGTGGCATCGACCAACGAGTTGCGCGAGCGATTGGGCACGGTGTTCCAGGACTACCGCGTCACCGCGGTCTTCAGCGGTCACGATCACCACTACCATCGGGAGGTTGCAGGAGGTGTACATTTTGTGGACAGCGGGGCAGGGGGCGGGTCGGCACGTCCCATCGACGCTCCAATCCGGCCCGAGACGATCAGGTATGCGGCCGTCGAGTCGTTTACCCGGGTTGAGATCGGTCCTGATCGAGCGAAGGTCCGGGTCACCGATGTCGCGGGCAAGGTCGTGGATGAGTTTTCACTATCACCCCGGCCGCATTCGACGACCAAGCCGGAGTGAGGGTCGCTGGGGCATCGCACGATGATGCGATGATGAAGAGTCTCCTTGATTCGCCGTGAGCGCACTCCGCGGACTTCGGTTGATCTATCGGAAGGCCGCAAAGGGCGGCCAGGACTGATGGTGATGAACCAAAGGAGATGCGGTATGTGCGGGATCATTGGGATTCTCATCGCCCTGATTACGAAGTACGCCGACCTGGGCTTCTGAGCCAGGGCGGGGCAGCCCACAACCTGCCACACGAAGCATGACCCCGGTTCACGGGCAGTGATCCGGGGTCATAGATTTGAGCGCCGGCGGTTTGACTGTCATGTCGGTGGCGGGCCGCTTTGGCCCCGCACGCAGCGGGCTGTAAATCGGACCAGGGTTTTTAAATCGGACCAGGCCCGTTTTTCTTCCCAGGCCCGTTTTTCTTCCCCTAAATCGGACCAGGCCCGTTTTTCTTATCGAAGCGCGGCGGGTTCATTGTCATGCCGGTGGAGAGCGGCTTCGGCTCTGCACGTGGCGGGCTGTAAATCGGACCTGGTCCGTTATTCGTTCCCCGTTTTGCCGGCCCCAGGATGCGCCCCAGTTGTGCGGCGCCCGATAGACCGGGGTAAAAACCCGCTTTTGGACGATGAACAACAAACCTGGTGGAATTCAAGCGCTGACGGATTGGTTTGGCCCTTTTGAAAGCGGGAAAAACCTTGAAACGGGCAGAGGCGCTGGGGTATCCTCGTGGCGCTGCCGGCGGAGGACACGGCTCTGGTTTTGCCGGCGTCTCCGTCGAGCGCAATCACATCCGGACGACGCGCTTGGCCCGTACGAACCATGTACTCCTCAGGCCGCGCGAACGTCTGCTTTTCGGCAGCGGTGATCCGTTGAATGCGCGCCCGGCGCAGCGCGGTTTCACGGGCCGCTGGAAGGAGGTGGTAACACATCTGTGGCAACAGGACGACGTCCTGGGCCCCACACGCGTGGTCTGTTTCAGAGGACACATTCTTCGGAGGAGCAAACATGTCTCGAGAAGGCGTTGTGTATTGGGCGGCCGCCGTTGTGCTCGGCCTGACAGCTACGGCGGCCGTTGGGGGAGGAGACCCGCCTCCCGATGATCAGCTGGCACCGCTTGGTAAACTGCTGTTCTTCGACAAGAACCTGTCAACCCCACCGGGGCAATCCTGCGCCGCATGCCATGCACCGGAAGTCGGCTTTACTGGGCCAGACTCGGACATCAACCTCAAGACGGCCGTGTACCCCGGTGCCGTGCACACGCGGTTTGGGAACCGCAAGCCGCCCTCGGCCGCATACGGTGGGCCCAGCCCGGTGATGTACCACGATGAGTCGGAAGGCCTCTGGATTGGCGGCATGTTCTGGGATGGCCGGGCCACGGGCTGGACACTCGGCGACCCGCTGGCGGAACAGGCTCAGGGACCGTTCCTGAATGCCCTGGAGCAGAATAATCCAAATGCGAAGCTGGTGTGCTCCAAAGTCGCCAAATCAGCCTATGCGGGACTGTTCAAGGAACTGTGGGGGGCGGGGTCGCTGGATTGGAAGAAGGATATCGACGGCACATATGAGCGGATTGCCAGATCGATCGCGGCCTACGAGCGATCCGCCGAGGTGAATCGCTTCAGTTCCAAGTATGACTATTACCTCAAGGGACAAGCCACACTCACGGAACAGGAAGCGTGGGGCCGGGAACTCTTCGAGGGCAAGGGCATGTGCTCGGCCTGCCACATCAGTGCTCCAGGTCCGAACGGCGAGCCCCCCTTGTTCACCGATTTCACCTATGACAACTTGGGCATTCCCAAGAACCCGGACAACCCCTTCTATACGATGCCCCGCAAGTGGAACCCGGAGGGCAAGAAGTGGGTCGATCCCGGCTTGGGTGGGTTCCTGAAGGGCGCGGGCTACGGGCCGGAGGTCTATGAACCCGAATGGGGCAAACACAAGGTACCGACCCTTCGCAATGTAGACCTGAGGCCTTACCCGGAATTCGTCAAGGCCTTCGGGCACAACGGCTACTTCAAGTCCCTCGAGGAGATCACCCACTTCTACAACACGAGGGATGTGGAATCGGAATCGTGGCCGGACCCCGAAGTAAAGGACACCATCAACAAGGATGAATTGGGCAACCTGGGCCTGACTGCCGAGGAAGAAGCGGCGATTGTAGCGTTCATGAAGACACTGTCGGACGGGTATACTCCGACTCCGTAACGGCAGCGATGCCGCAGCATCGGCAATCGCAGGGTGCATGTCGGTTTTGCCCAGACGTGCACCCCGTGTGCCTTGATGGAATCCGTCCTCGTTCCTCCTTACCAGAGGGGTCAACCGGTCGGTACTCAGACGGTATCGACGCTGCGCGAATCGATGCTTCTGACCTCTCTGATGCCGTGGAGAAGCGGTCAGAGGTGAGCGGTCAGCGATCGGCATTTGGCGAGAGCAAGGGGGATCCCGCCCGGCATCTACGCGTGCACGCCGGCCATGTCCGCGGACAGCTCGTGCAGGAGCTCGACGATCCGCACGTCCGACGGGCAGACTTCAGCGCACCGTCCGCAGTTGCGGCACACTCTGGCCGGGTCGTAGCCCGCCCGGGCATACAGCTCGCGCGCCAGCTGGTGCTCGTTGTACTGGTGATGATAGGCGTGGTATCGAATCATGTTGGTCACGGCGATGTGTTCGGGACACACGGTCGTGCAGTCGCCGCACAAGTGGCAGGCTCCGGCCATCTCGTATTTAACCAGCGTCCGCAGCTCTCGCTGGGCGTCAGCGGTCAGCTTCAGCGAGGCGAGCGGCACGTCCTTCTCCATCTCCTCGTTGCTCTTGATCTGCATGATGACCGCATCGATGAGCCCCTCGGTCAGATTCAGCATCCAGAGCTTGGCCCGCTCCCACTCGTTGTAGCTCTTGCCGCCCACCAGGCTCTCGAACTTCTTCTCCCGGCCGTCGACCGGGCGGTTCTTGATGCCCGAAGTCTTCATGGCGATGAAGCCGACGTCCTGCTTCTTGAGAGCGGCCAGCTCAGGCTTGAGCGAATCGAAGCTCTCCGCGTTGACACCCGGCATGATCAGGTCGATCTTCCAGGGCCCCTTGGCATTGGCCTCGACCGCCGCGGCCAGGACCTCTTTCTGATGATTGTGGGTGCTGAAGCCGAAGTGCTTCGCTTTCCCGGCCTTGTGGGCGTTCTCGTAGGCTTCCCACACTTCCAGGCAGTCGAAAATCCAGGGGATCTCGATGCCGTGCATGAAGTAGGCGTCCACGTCCTTGACGCCCAGGCGGCCGAGCGATTCATCGAGCTGCTGGCTGTAGAGCTTAGCCATGCGCTTGCCCGCCGGGCGGAGATCCGGCTTGTCGCCCCCCTGCTTCTGCTTCTCGACCACTTTCTTGTGCAGGGCGAGCAGGTCGCCTTCACCGTCGCCGAGATAGTCTTTCATCGCGGCGCGGTACAGCTTAACAACTTCGTCATCGATCTTGGAGTAACCGGCCACGTCGGTCGCCTTGCTGGTCAGCCAGAGCTTGTCGCGCTGCTTCTGCAGGAAGGGCTTGAGTTCCAGCTCGAAGTTGCCGTACCCTCGGGCGGCATCGATGTAATTAACGCCTCGGGCGAGGAGTCGCCGCCAGAGGGTCTCGTTGCCGCCCCAACCCTGCACGATGCGACTGACCATGAAGTTGGTCCGACCCATGCGCGTGTAGGCCATGTCGGCGTTTCTGCCGCGCCAGATCAGGTCTTTAGCGTCGACCTGGACCTCGGGAGCCCCCTGCTTCCGGTCGGCACCGAGGACGGCGGGCCCGGCCACTGCGGCGGCGCCTACGCTTACCGCAGTGCGCTTGAGGAAATGACGGCGACCCAGCCTGTTCTGATCATGGGACATGCTTGAATTCCTTGATTCGTGCCTCGGGCTGCGCTGACCACAGCGTGCTACGTGACGGGGGAGTATAGGGGCTTTCCGGCCGTCGGTGCAAGAGGGGGCGCCATCCGACCTTAGCGGGTCCTGACGAGTGAAGATGGGCGAGGGACGGCGGCCAGGACGGCCTGGAAGAACTCGGGGCGTTTGCGGATCGTAGCCCGGCTGAGCAGTTGCTGGATATAAGCCTGCTCGCGGCGGCTGTACTCCTCGTCGAGGAGTCGCTGGATGATCTGTTCCTGGGCCTGCTCGAAGGGTTTCCGGGCCGCGGGGGTCATTTGGCCACACTTAACGATGAAGAAGCCTTCCTCGATCTCGACGATGTCGCTGACCTGCTGGCTCTGGAGGCCGAAGAGCACATCGAGCAGTCTGGCCTTTGAGCTGGCGAATGCTCCGGGGCTGACCTCGCCCCATCCCCCGCCGAGCTTGCCTCGCGGGCCCTTACAGTATTTCTTGGCGACGGTCTCGAACTGGACGCCGTTGTTCAGTTCCTGGCGGGCCTGTTGGATGTGGGCCCGGGCCCGTTGGCGGGCGGCGGCCAGTTCCTCTGGCCTGGCGGAGGTGATCGGCTTGTCGAGCATCTCGGCGACGGGGACCTCGATGAGGAACAGTTCCGCCTTGGCCGTGCTGCTAAACTCATCGGGATGGGTCTCGTAGTACCTGGTCAACTCGCGTCGGGTCGGTTCCTGGATCATCGGCCGGAACCGCTCGTGAAGGAAGAAGCGGACCATGGCCTGCCGGCGAGCTCGCTCCTTGATCTGATCCATGGTCAGGTCCAGGGCCTTGAGATAGACCTCGTAGCGGGCGACCACGCCTCCATACCGTCGCGTGATCACATCCTTGACCATGCGGTCGACTTCCTTGTCGAGAGCGTCCTTGAACTTGTCGTCGGAGAAGGTCTTCTTGGCCTCCTGGTAGACAAGGAGCATGCTGACCTGATAGTCCACCTGGGTGCCGACCGCCCGGAAGAGGTGGTTGCGGTAGGCCACGAGGCTCAGCGTATCGGCCTTGGCGCGGAGGTCATCATAGATGGGTTCGAGCACTTCGGGAACGCTGATGGTATCGCCGTTGACGAAGAGGACCGGGCAGCCGACCGGGCCGTGCTCGAAGTCGATGTCGGACGGCTGGGTGACGGCTCCGGCGGTGAGGCTTTCGGCGGGACCGGCCGGTGTTCCCGCGTCATCCAGGCGTTTGACGTCGGGATGGTATCGGTGGTTGTGGGCGGCAGCGTGATCGGCCCGTTTGGGGCCGCTGTCGGGCTTGCTGCATCCGTGCCCCGGCCCCAGCGAGAGGGCCAGCAGGGTCAGGATCGGCAGGGACAGCCGGCGTTTGGGCAGCAAGTTCCCGCGGCCTGCCGTTGATGCAGCCGATCTCTGCGGTGCCGGTTCTGGAGCCATGGATGCCCTCATGTGCCGGCGGCCATTCTAGTTACCGGGGCACCCTCCTTCAACAGCCGGCGGAGTATGGCCAGCATGGTGGCGGGCTCGAAGTAGGCCGGCGACAGGCGCCAATGGATCGTGTGGGCGTCGGCCATGCGGGGGGAGCCGGGACTGCTGGCGAAGACCGGCTCGACCAGGGCCAGCTCGTCGACGGTGAAGATCAGGTCCGGCGGCTGCTGGTTGATGGAGCGGATCTTGAGGGGTTGAGCCAGGATGCGGATCTCGGCCAGGTCCAGGAGGGTCTGCACGGTAGGCGGGTACGGGCCGAAGGCGTCCTTGATGTCCTTGTCGAGCTGCTCCAGTTCGGCCCGCGTCCGGCAGCGCACGAGGCGGCGGTAGATTTCCATCCGCTGGCGTTCGGAATCGATGTAGCTTCTGGGGATGTGGGCGGGCACATCCAGTTCGAGGTGGACCGGGCGGAGTTCCTCGGCCGGCTCGTCTTTGAGCCTTCGGACGGCCGAATCGAGCAGCTGGCAGTAGAGTTCGTAGCCGACGGCGGCGATGTGACCGCTCTGCTCCGATCCGAGGATGTTTCCCGCCCCGCGGATCTCCAGATCGCGCATGGCGATTCTGAAGCCCGCCCCGAGATCGGAGAACTCCTCGATGGCCTTGAGGCGGCGGGCGGCCGTGGAAGTGAGCGTCTTGCCTCGCGAGAGCATCAGGTAGCAGTAGGCCCGGTGCTTGTAGCGTCCCACCCGGCCGCGGAGCTGGTGCAGTTCCGACAGTCCGAATCGGTCGGCCTGGTCGATCAGGATGGTGTTGCAGTTGGGGATATCCAGCCCTGACTCGATGATCGTCGTGCAGACCAGGACGTCGGCCTGGTGGTGGATGAAGTCCACCATGACCCGCTCCAGTTCATGTTCGTGCATCTGTCCGTGGCCGATGAGGGTGCGGGCCTCGGGGACGATCTGCCTGACCATGTCGGCGAAGACGTGGATGTCGTAGACCAGGTTATGGACGAAGAAGACCTGCCCGTCGCGGCTGAGCTCCCGCATGATGGCGTTGCGGATCAGGTTCTCGTCCCAGTGTCCCACCTGGGTCACGATGCTGCGGCGGTCCAGGGGTGGCGTTTCCAGCGAACAGATGTCGCGGATGCCCAGCAGCGACATGTGCAGCGTGCGCGGGATTGGCGTGGCGCTCATGGTCAGAACGTCCACCGTTTCGCGGAAGCTCTTGAGTCGTTCCTTGTGCTCGACGCCGAAGCGCTGCTCTTCGTCGATTACCAGCAGGCCAAGGTCCTTGAATCCAACGTCCTTGCTCAGCAGGCGGTGGGTACCGATAAGGATGTCCACCTGTCCCTTCCGCGTGCGGGTGATGGTATCGAGTTGCTGCTTGCGGTTCTTGAATCGCGAGAGGCTTTCGATCACGAAGGGGTAGTCGGCGAACCGCTCGCGGAAGGTTCGCTCGTGCTGCTCGGCCAGGACGGTGGTTGGCACCAGGACGGCGACCTGCTTGCCATGTTCGACGGCCTTGAACGCCGCGCGGATGGCCAGCTCGGTCTTGCCATAGCCGACGTCGCCGCACAGCAGTCGGTCCATGGGCATGCTCTTGCGCATATCCTTCTTGATGTCGGCCATCGCGGAGAGCTGGTCCTCGGTTTCGGTGTAGATGAAGCTGCCCTCGAACTCGCGCTGCCAGGGGGTATCCTCGGGGAAGGAGATCCCGGGCTGGCTGGCGCGCACCGCCTGGATCCTGAGCAATTCGGCGGCGAGATCGGAGACGGCTTCTTCGACCCGTTCCTTGGTCCTGGCCCAGCGTGTCCCGCCGAGCTTGCTGAGCTGCGGGGCGGCCGCTCCTGCCCCGATGTACTTCTGGACCAGGTCGATCTGGCTGACCGGCACGTGCATGCGGGCCGCGTCGGCGAACTCGAGGGTCAGGAACTCCTCGCTCTTGTTCGAGTCGCCCTTGCGCATGACCCGCAGGCCGAGGAATCGGGCGATGCCGTGAACCACGTGAACGACGTAGTCACCCGGTTGCAGATCCAGCCAGGATTCGATCGGCCGGGCCGCATGGGTCTTGCGAATCCGCCGCCGCTGCTGATAACGATGGAAGACCTCGTGGTGTCCGACCACGGCCAGGCGTCCGGCGGGCCAGTCGAATCCCCGGTGCATGAGTCCGTTTCGCGTCTTGAGCCGAGCCGGCACGTCACCCAGGGTGGACGTCCACAGTTCAACGAACCGCTGTCGTTCCGGCTCGTTGTCGCAATAGAGCAGGACATCCCGTTCGCGGGCCAGCCGGGCGAGTTCGGGCAGTGCCTCGGTGGCCTTGGTCTCGAAGCGGGCCAGGCTCTGCACGCCGAAAGCGAACCGCTCGGGCAACTCGCCTCCTCCGAGGGCGTAGAGATGCAGCTGAACGAACGAGCCGGCCCGGCGGAACACGCGGTCGACCGGCATCATCTGGCGAGGCGAGCCCAGCCGATTCCAGAAGGTTCTTCCGAGCTCCTGGATCTCGATGGGTTCGGCAAAGGCGACGATCGTCTCCCGCGGCAGGTAGGAGAGGAAGCTGGTGATGGTCGCTTCATCCGGGAGCCGCTTCGGGGACCGCGCCCGCCGGCCGCTCCCGGCCAGCCCCACGGTGCCGGCCACGCGAATCCGCTGGAACGAACGATTGGATCGCTGCGTGCTCACGTCGAAGGAACGGACCGACTCGATCTTGTCGTCGAAGAAGTCAATCCGGTAGGGATCGATCTCGCCCGGCGGGTAGATATCCAGGATATCACCGCGGAGGGCGAAATCGCCGGGCGACTCGACCTGATCCAGGCGGGCATAGCCGTGATCCACGAGCCAATCGACCAGGAGCTGGGGGGTCTGTTCCTGCCCGGCGCCGACGGTCAGCATGTCCGCCTCGAGGGTAGCGGGGGTAGGCACGGCCTGCATGAGGGCCTGAATGGGGGCGACGATCAGCAAGGGATCGGGCTTGCGATCCGCTGCTCGGCCGAGTGCAAGTTCGGGGGTCTTCAGGTCGAGCATTCGGGAGCACAGGGCCAGGCGTTCCGCGTGGATTTCATCGCTGGCTGCCCCCTCACCGGGCACGGTCTCGAAGGCGCTGAGCAGTTCGGGCGTGTGCCCGCAGAAGAGTTCGATATCGTCGCGGGCCTCATCGGCCTGTTCCAGGTGGGCGGTGACGAACAGGAGCGGTCGATCGAGTACTCGGGCGGCGGCTCCGGCCAGAGCGGGCGCGAACGATCCCCACAGCCCGTCCGCGGAGACCGCCCCCTGCGCCGACTCGCCATTCTGGCCATCGCCGCCCTGCGCGGCGAGCCGCGGCGGAGGGCTCAACTCCCGGATCCGGGCCACCAGGGCACGAAAAGTGCCGTCGCCGGTGATCCGATCGACGACATTGAGCACGATGCTATCATATCGGCGAATCCGCCCCCACACCATGGGCGGGGTTCCCCCGATTGCTGCGGCCGGTCAAGCCGGCGGGCCGCCCGGAACCGCCGGTCCGGTCGAGTGGTGGAAGGCAGGTCCTTGCTTCCGGATTGAGCTCGATTATGGCTCTAGCCGGCTGTTGGCCTTTTCGAGACAGATGGTGTATAATAGATGTGGATGGTTCCAACGAGTGCGTCTGAGGTTATCATCCATTCGCCCGCAAGGGGCGGTACGGTAAGAAGCCATTTTCCTCCCATCATCCCAGACGCCTTCGGCGGCCATCCGGCGATGTGTTCCTACAGTCAGGTTGTGCGGTTCACAGGTTTGCGGTGAACGCGCGGTTCGCCGGTGGTGTACGCCGGCATCAGCCGCGCTGAATGAAGGTCCCCGCGCACGGCAGCTGGTCCCTGCCGCCGCGGGCGCGGGCCGGAAGCGTCCGCGCGAACCGGTGCAAGGAGCGTGAGTCGGCGAGGGTTGCTCAGCGGCCGCCGGACACGGCGGTGCTGGCTCAACAGTCATCATATAGGTTTTCCCATTCCGCTCTTGCCCGACCATCCTCCCGTGCCTGGCGCAGGAATGCACGGCCCGCACAACTGTGCCATCGCACGGGAGGTATGCCATGAGACCGAGAATCATGGAACGGAGACGGTCTGCCTTCACGCTGATCGAACTCCTGGTCGTGGTCGCGATCATCGCCCTGCTGATCTCGATCTTGCTGCCATCGCTGAGCCGGGCGAGGGAACTGGCTCGCCGGGCAGTTTGTGCGGCGAACCTGTCGGGGATGGGAAAGAGCTACCACACCTACGCCAACGACAACTCCGATCAGTGGCCGATCGCGGCTCACAAGCGGGCCGGCGTCTCGGCTGGGCAGACACCGGCGCCCACGGTGACCTACGTTGGCCAGATTGGCACGAAGCGAGGCACGGCCGGCGTCCCTGGCGCGGGCGAGACCACGGACGCCGACACTCTTCTTTCCACGACCCGGACCCAATGGACGCTCGTCCGTCTGAACTTCGCCGCGGCCAAGTTGTTTGTCTGCCCGTCGTCCGGCGATCAGCCGAATCAGGAGGAGAACCCGCAGGATTTCTGGGATTTCGGCCACGGCAACGCTGCAGGGCCGACGCCCGACAGTGCTGTGGGCTGGCGGCAATGCAGCTATGGCACGCAGGTGCCCTACGGTGACCGAGCTTGGCCGCGGACGGACGGTGATGCGAGCATGGCCCTGGCGGCCGACAGGGGCCCGTTCAGTGCCTTTCTGGAGGCCAAGGAGGGAACGGTGGTAGCGAACCCGGCGGCAACGAGCAGTGACTCAACCGACAAGTGGGCGACCTGGAACTCCCCCAATCACGGTGGGCCAGGTTCTGGGGAGGGCCAAGTGGTCCTGTACGCCGACAGCCACGCGGAGTTCTCCCCAAAACCTTGTGTTGGCGTCAGTTACGACAACATCTTCACCCGATGGGCCAAGTCTGCCGGGGCGATGTCGGACCGTGTGCGGGGGTTCGGGCCGTCGAAGGGTATCGGTGAGATACCCCATGGGCAGACGGACTCGCTGATTTATCCGTAAATCGATGCAAGTCCGGTATTGACAAAGCGGTTGGAGAGTGCTTTAATCCTAGATGGATGGTTGTGTGGAGCGCGTTTGCGGCACCACTCTGTTGATATGACAGAAGCTGCCATCATCTGTTTTCCATCCCAAGCGCCCCCCCATGACCAACCACAGGAATGCGGTTTTGTTGGCCTATTTGGCCGCAAAGAACGTGTAAGTGCGGATTCGCGGCGATGGTCGTCGTGAGATCCGTTGTGGTTGTGGGTCCCCGCGTATGATGAGCTGTGGTGCTCGGCGCGGGAGCAGATTCTGCAGCTGTTTGGGAGGTCTTCGAGGCTTGTTCGGGCGAGAGCACACAGCGGCCGCTTGACATGGCGGCAACTTGTGGCCAGTCCTCATTCATCGTCCTCTGTCAGGGCTCTCGCTTAACGCTCCAGCTTCGCAGACCCAGCACAAACAGGCTACGGAAGACTGCGCATCAGTGCGAAAGCACGGGAGGTCATTATGAGACCCAACACTCAAGGTAGGAGCAGGCCGGCGTTCACGCTGATCGAGCTCCTGGTGGTGGTCGCGATCATCGCCCTGCTGATCTCGATCCTGTTGCCGTCGCTGGCGCGAGCCCGCGAACTGTCGAAGCGGTCGGTGTGCGCCGCGAACCTCAAGGGCATGGGCACGGGCCTGTACACCTACGCCAACGAGAACGCCGACGATATGCCTCGGGCCAACAGCACCCAGGTGGCCACAAGCGGCGTGGGCGTGGTCAACTACGTGGCCAAGATCGGCACCAAGCGTGGTCAGCTCGCCAACCCCATGATCGGCGAGACGGGCACGAATGACGCCGCAGTCTCCACGGTGCGGAACCTATGGACGATGATCCGTCTGAATATCTCATCGCCCAAGTCGTTCATCTGCCCGTCGTCGAGCGATCAGCCGAACGATGAAGAGAACCCGCAGAACTACTGGGATTTCGGCAAGGGTGACGTGACCGGAACAGCGACTGCCGCCCAGGCGAAAGAGGGCTGGAACCAGTGCAGTTACGGCTATCAGGTTCCCTACGGCGATCGTGGCCGTCCGCGTACCGACTGCGACCAGAGAATGGCCATTGCGGCCGACAAGGGGCCTTTCGGAGCGGTTCTAGATGGACAGGTGGGCACCGACCCGGGCAAGCCCAACCTGACGACGACCGATTCGCCTGACAAGTGGTCGCCCTGGAACTCGCCGAACCACGGCGGTTCCGGTGCTGGCGAAGGCCAGGTTGTGCTGTACGCTGATGCTCACGCCCAGTTCGAGCCGAAGCCCACGGTGGGTGTTGCGTACGACAACATCTACACCCAGTGGGGCACGCAGAACGGCACCCTGACGGATCGCGTACAGGGCAACAAGCCCACGAGCACCGAGATTCCGTGGGGCCAGACTGACTCGCTGATCTATCCGTAAGTGGACTACCGGCGTCGGCCTGACAACCGACCACCGACCAGGCCCATCGCAAAAGCGATGGTACGGTGTGACGAAGACGGGCGGCACGTTCCGTGTCGCCCGTTTCTTTTTTTGTTCCTGCTTGACAGCCTACCCCGGCGCGGCATAATGAGCGATGCAAGAGGTTCGCTCGGCGCGGGCGAGGCGGGTGGCGGCGCGTTCCGCCGTCCGACCGGAATGCTGAGAATAGCCTGGTCGCACCCCACAAGGATGGGCAATCCCCCCCTTGCCCGTCTCACCGCGACCAGGCTTTTTTTCGTATGGAGCAGCGATGCCGAGTCCCAGCAGCAAGCAGCCCAGCTTCGAGGACGCATTGAATCAGCTCGAGGCCATCGTTTCGGCCATCGAGGAGGGCAAAATTGGTCTGCAGAACTCGATCACCGAGTACGAAAAGGGCATGAAACTGATCCGTCATTGCCGCGCGATCTTGGCCGAGGCCGAGGCCCGCATCCAACAGCTCCAGGTGACCGAGGACGGCCGGGTCTCGACGGGGCCGTTCGAGTCCCCGTCCACGGACTGACGCCCCTGCCGATGCTGGCTCGCCCTGACAACCGGCCTACAATCCCCCGTCTGCCATGGATTGGGTCTACCTGGACAACAATGCGACCACCATGATCGATCCGCGCGTCCTTGAGGCGATGCGGCCGTTCCTGGCCGAGCAGTATGCCAACCCATCCAGCACCCACCACTTCGGACAGCAAGCCCGTTATGCGGTTGAGGCCGCGCGGGAGTGCATCGCGGGGCTGCTGGGGCTGAGCGGTGGTCAGGTCATCTTTACCAGCGGCGGCACCGAGGCGAATGATCTGGGGGTCCGGGGCATGCTCGCCTCCCGGCCGTCCAAGCGTCACCTGGTGACCACGGCCGTCGAGCACGCTTCGATTCTGCGCCTGGCCCAGCAGATCGAGAAGGAGGGGTATCGCGTCACCTATGTCGGCGTTGACCGGCTTGGCCGGCTTGATCCGGCCGAGTTTGAAGCGGCCCTCGGCGGGGACACGGCCCTGGCGAGCGTCATGCATGCCAACAACGAAACCGGGGTCGTGTTTCCGGTTGAGCGGCTGGGGGAGATTGCCGCGTCGAAGGGTATTCCTCTCCATGTGGACGCGATTCAGACGACGGGCAAGGTCGTGACCGACCTGGGGAAGTGGCCCGTGTCCTTGGTCACCCTGGCGGCTCACAAGTTTCACGGCCCCAAGGGGGTCGGGGTTCTGTGCATTGGACGAGGCGTGCGGCCGCGTCCGAGGCTGGTCGGCGGTCATCAGGAGGGCGACCTGCGTGCCGGCACGGAGAACGTCCCGGCTATCGTCGGCATGGCGGAGGCCCTGCGGCTCGCGGTTGAGCATCTCGAGGAGGAAAATGGGCGGGTGCGGGCACTCCGTGACCGCCTCGAGACTGGTATCCTCCAGCGAATTCCTCTGACGCATGGCCTGGGCCACCGGGAGGACCGCCTGCCCAACACGACCGCCATCGGTTTTGAGGCCCTGGAGGCGGAGGCCGTTCTGATGCTGCTCAGCAATCACCGGATCTGCGCCTCCAGCGGCTCGGCCTGCGGCAGCGGTTCACTGAGCCCCTCCCACGTGCTGACGGCCATGGGATTGGATGAGCGGGTCGTTCACGGCGCGGTGCGATTCAGCCTGTCGCGTTTCAACACCGATCAGGAGATCGACCGGGTGCTGGAGGTCGTTCCGAGCATCATCGAGCGATTGAGGCGGGTGATGGGAGGGGCATAGCGCCCGGCTCCGGCGGACATCGCCTGGTGACATCTACCTGCCGACGCTCAAGAGTCCCTGTTTCTGCCACTGTTTGACGAGCACCTGCAGTTCGGAGGCAGCCTCGCCCAGTCGCCGAACGGTGAGCATGAGCTCATCGTAGAACTTGGGATCGCGGAGGAGCATACCGGCGGTGCCCTGGCCCTCCGCCAGGTCGCGGCTGGCGGAGATGAGGTAGTCCAGGAGTCTCGACACCTGGTCTGTGGCGCTGACGAGTTTTCGGCCCAGCTCGTCGATGTACTTCTGGGTGGTATCGGCGGTGGTATTCAGCTTGCCCATGACGCCCTTGGCGCTGACGGTGAGCTGCTGGGCCTCCTGGGCGAAACTGCGCAGGCCGGCCACCGCGAGCTTGGCGTCCTCGCTGGCCGCCTTGAAGTTGGCGACCGTCTCCTTGACATTGCTCTGCACCGCGGGATCGCCGAGCACGAGATCGAAATGCCGAAGCACGTTATGAAGGCGTTCGACGGTAGTGAAGAGGTTGGCGGCGAGTTTCTGGGGGGTGTCGGAGGACTCTTCGACCTGCTCGATCGAGCGTTGCTCGAGGAGATCGGTGATCGCATTGGCGGCCGGCGTCAGGGCCTCGGCGAGGACGCCGATCTGGTAGGTGGTCTTCTTCATCGTGTCCAGCAGGTTCGGATCGATCACATCGCCCAGCGGGGTGGTGACCATGCCGGCGATCTCGGCGGTGCCGTCCGTCGGCAGCAAGGTGAGCGTCTTGGCGGCGGGGATGATGTTCACGGTGGCCTGGCCCATGAGCGGGGTGGTGACCACAGCGACGGAGCCGCTGGGAACCTGGAACCGGGGGTCCATTTCCAGCACGGTCAGCACGCCCTTGTGGGGCTGCCGGGGATCGACCAGGCCCACCCTCAGCACGCTCCCGACCCAGACGCCGGCCAGGGTGACGTCGGTGCCCTCACGGACGCCGGTGATCCGATCGAACTTGGCGTTGATCGTGTATCGCTTGCCCAGGACGCCGCGGTACTCGCCGAACATCACGATCAGCACGGCCAGGCAGCACAGGCCGGCCAACACGAACAGCCCGGTCAACACATTCCGTTTGTGATCGGTCATGAAGCGGTACCTCCTTGAGGAGCTTCAGTCTGGTCAAGGTGGCTCATCTGGAGATCGGCATCGCCGGTGACGAACGCCTGGACCCGCGGATCGGTGGACCGGCGGAAGTCGTCGGCCGTCCCATCGGCGATGAACCGTCCCTGGTGGAGCATGAGGACGCGGTCGGCCACCTTGAATGCGCTGACCATATCGTGGGTGACGACCACGCTGGTGACGGCGAGCTCGTTCTTGAGCTTGATGATCAGGTCATTGATGGTGTCCGAGCGGATGGGGTCCAGACCGGTTGTGGGCTCGTCGTAGACGATGATATCGGGATCCATGGCGATAGCCCGGGCGAGGGCGACCCGTTTTCGCTGTCCGCCGGACAGCTCCCCGGGCATCTTGGACTGAATGCCGTCCAGCCCGACCAGGGCCAGCTTGCGGGCCACGATCTCGGTGATTTCGGCGTCGGACTTGTTCGTGTGTTCCTGCAGGGGGAAAGCCACGTTCTGTCCGGCGGTGAACGAGTCGAACAGGGCCCCCATCTGGAACAGGTACCCGAAGCGTCTCCGGACCGGCACCCATTCCTTCTCGCGGAGCTTATCGACGCGGCGGCCGTCGACGTAGACCTGGCCCTTGTCCGGATGAAGGAGGCCCAGCATGTGCTTGAGCAGCACGCTTTTTCCGGTGCCGGACTCACCGATGACGACGGTGGTCTTGCCCCGCTCCAGACACAGGTCGATCTCGTGCAGGACGTGCAGGCGTCCAAAGCTCTTGGACACGCCGCGTAGTTCAACGATGGGTGGTTGTGGGTCGCTCATGGCTGTGGTGACGCCGGGACAACGCTGATGCCGGGCGGCCATCTGTCTCGCTCAGAAGATCAGTTTGAATCCCCAGATCGCCTCGTAGAGCCCCTTGAGAAGCAGGGCGATGAAGAAGTCCAGGATCAGGATGACCACGAAACCCGCCACGAACGACTCGGTGCAGGCCTTGCCCACGCCGCGCGCCCCCTGCTCGCAGTTGAAGCCCTTGTAGCAGGAGACCAGTCCGATCGTAGCCCCGAAAAACAGGCTCTTGAACAGGCCGCTGCCGATATCCCAGGTCTCGACCGCCACCTGCATGTAGTGCCAGTATGCCCAATTGGCGATCCGGAAGATGGGCACGCTGATCAGCCATCCGCCGAGCACGCCCACCAGGTTGCAGTAGATGGTCAGCACCGGGGTGAGGAGCACGCAGGCGAGGAAGCGGGGCACGACCAGGACTCGGATCGGGTCGGAGCCCATGGAGCGGAGGGCGTCGATCTGCTCGGTGACCCGCATGGTGCCGAGTTCGGCGGTCAGGGCTCCTCCAACCCGGCCCAGGATCATGACGCCGGCCAGAACCGGGCCCAGCTCGCGGACGACGGAAAGGCTCACGATCACGCCCATGCGGTTCTCGAGACCGGCGGCCTTGAACTGCTCGATGGCCTGGATGGCCAGGACCATGCCCACGAACACGCCGGTGATCAGGATGACCGGCACGCTGAGGGCTCCGATGGAGAACAGGTGCGGGAGCAGGCGTTGCAGGTCGCGCCGGCGCAGGGGGCAGCGGACGGCATGCCCCACGGCCCGGGCGGCGAAATGGGCGAAGTCACCCAGCGACTCGAGGAAGTCGAGGGTTGCGCGGCCCAATCGGCCGATCGCACCTTCCATCAGGACATCGTTCGCCACGGTTGAACCTCATGCCGATCCGAACCACGCCGGGATTATCCCGCCTTTGACCGCGGGCGGCAAGCCGGGCCTTCCGCGGGAGATGGGGTTGCGTACCTGCCCCCGTGGCTGAGCGGAGTCCGGAGAGAACGGTGGGGTTCGATGGGTGGGAAGCCGGATGTTTCGGGTAATCCTGGCGGTGCCCCGCGACGCGGCGGGGGCACGAGGTCAGGGGAGCATTCGAAGCTGGGCCCGGGCACTGGCTTCGGCCTCGGCCTTGCGGGCGAGGCTCACTTCGTCCTTGGCGACCATCTTGCTGGCCTCGGCCAGCTGAGCCTCGGCCGCGGCCCGATCGATCTCCTCGGGCCGGATGGCTCGGGGGGTCAACACCGTGACTTGATTCTCGAAAACCTGGCAGAAGCCGCCGTTGACAAACCAGCGTTCCTCGACCTCGGCGGTTCTGGCTTGCAGCCGCCCGGCTCCGAGCTTGCACACGAAGGGAGCATGGTTGCGGAGGATGCCGAGCTGGCCGTCGTGGGCGGGGATGACGACCGACTCGACCGCGGCCTCGAAGACCGGCCCTTCCGGGGTAATGATGCTGCAGTGCAGAACCAGATCGGCCATGGCGACGTGCTCCTACTCCTTGGCCAGTTTCTCGGCCTTGGCAGCGGCGTCCTCGATGTTGCCCACGTACATGAAGGCCTGCTCCGGAAGGTGATCCCACTTGCCTTCGCACAGTTCGGCGAAGCTGCGGATGGTGTCTTCCTTGCGGGTGTAGTTGCCAGGGAAGCCGGTGAACGGCTCGGCGACGAAGAACGGCTGGGAGAAGAATCTCTCGATCTTGCGGGCCCGGCCGACGATCAGCTTGTCGTCCTCGGACAGCTCGTCGACACCGAGGATGGCGATGATGTCCTGCAGGTCGCGGTAGCGTTGCAGGATGCTCTGGACGTGCCGGGCGACCTTGTAGTGTTCCTCGCCGATGTACTGGGGATCGAGGATGCGGCTGGAGGAAGCCAAGGGGTCGATGGCCGGGTAGATGCCTTTCTCACTGATCCCGCGAGCCAGGACGATGAACGCATCGAGGTGGGTGAACGTCGTGGCCGGGGCAGGGTCGGTCAGGTCGTCGGCGGGCACGTAGATGGCCTGCACGCTGGTCACGGCGCCGTACTTGGTGGAAGTGATTCGCTCCTGGAGCTCGCCCATTTCGGTGCCCAGCGTCGGCTGGTAGCCGACGGCCGACGGCATGCGTCCCAGGAGAGCCGACACCTCGGAGCCGGCCTGCGAGAAGCGGAACACGTTGTCGACGAACAACATCGTGTCGGCGCCCGACTGGTCGCGGAACCACTCGGCCAGGGTGAGGGCGGTGAGGGCTGCTCGGAGGCGTGCCCCGGGCGGCTCGTTCATCTGGCCGAAGACCATCGCGGTGTGGTCCATCACCTGCTTGACGTTGCCCTGAGCGTCCTTGAAGGTTGCCTCCTGCATTTCCAGCCAGAGGTCGTTTCCTTCACGGGTTCGCTCGCCGACGCCGGCAAACACGGAGTAGCCTGAGTGCTCACGGGCGATGCGGGCGATCATTTCCTGCACGATAACGGTCTTGCCCAGCCCGGCGCCGCCGAACAGGCCGATTTTTCCGCCGCGGACGAACGGGGCAAGGAGATCGATCACCTTGATGCCGGTCTCCATGATTTCCGACTTGGGGGTCAGGTCGGCGAACTCCGGAGGCTCATGGTGGATGGGGCGGCTTTCCTTGGCCGCGATCGGGCCGCGCATATCCACGGGCGCGCCCACGACGTTGATGACCCGGCCAAGCGTTTCCATGCCCACCGGCACGGTGACCGGCGCGCCCAGGTCACGGATGGGTGCACCGCGTGTCAGGCCGTCGGTCGAGCCCAGGGCCACCGCGCGGATGTGCCCACCGCCCAGGTGTGAAGCCACCTCGCACCACAGCGTGCTCTTCTCGACGGTCCCGAGGACCTTGCGCTCGATATCGACCTGCAGGGCGTTGTACACCTCGGGCAGGTTCTTCTCGTCAAACGCGGCGTCCAGAGTGGAACCGATGACCTGTGTCACTCGACCGATGTTCTGGGTATGGGTTTCTACCATTCTTGTCGCTCTTTCAGCACTCGTGTGTCCCGCACCGGCATCCCGCCGGTTCTGTTCGGTGCAGCCCGGGCGCCGGGGCGCCCGCCGCGATTGTCACTCCAGCACGCCCGCCAGGCTTGTCGCCTCGATTCTCTCGTCTGGCACGCCCAAGGCCCGGAGGATGCCGACGGCCATCAGGGTGTCGCCCAGGGGCTTCATGTGCACGCCGTCGGTGGTCAGGAAGCCCTTGTTCTCCCTGGTCGCCACCTGCTTGTTGTGATGATCGATCGCCTTCAGGAACAAGGCATGGAGATCCACGAAACCGCACTGGTTTCGCCTGGCAATTTCCTTTTCGGCAGCGATGTACAGCCGGAGTCGCTGGTTGGCGGCCGAGCCGGCGGCCTCCTCGATGACCGTTGGCGACACCAGGAGGACCTTGATGCCTGCCGCCTGGGCCATCTTCACCATGTTCTCGACGTTGGCGGTGAAGGCTTCCAGCACCCTGGGATCGTGGGGTTTGTCCATGCGGTGCCACACGTCGTTGACCCCGACGCTGATGGTCACGATGGCCGGCTTGCGGGCCACGACGTCCTTCTGGAAGCGGGCGACCATGTCCTCGGCCTTCTGACCGCCGATCCCGACGTTGACGACCTTGGGCATCTTCATATCGGGGTACTGCTGGGCCAGGACGGCGTCGATGGCCCGCAGGTAGCCGCCCGCCTGGGTTATGCTGTCGCCCATGGCCACGATCTGATCGCCGGCCCTGAACTGCAACTCCCTGGGTTGACATTCCGGCGAACCGATCATGCTCAGAACCATCGCGAACAATCCGACCTTGTGTGCCATCTTGAACTACCTCGTCTCGGGCCCGCCTGCCGATGTGTCGCCAAGGGGAGCGACCTCACGCCAGGGCGTTGGCTCCTCCCATGATATCGAGCAGCTCCATGGTAATCTGGCTCTGCCGAGCCCGGTTGTACTGCTGCCCGAGGCTGCGGATCATGTCGCCGGCAGCCTCGGTCGCCGACTTCATGGCCACCATGCGAGCCACCTGCTCACTGACCGCGGCATCCATGAAGCACTGGAAGAGTCGAGCCTTGACCATGAGCGGCAGCAGATCGGCAAGCAACTCCTTGGCCGGCGGACTGAACTCGAAGACACCGGAGACGGGCTGGCGGCCACTTTCCTGGTGCCCACCCGCGGAGGCCCTGCCCGGCTGACCGGCGGTCTTGTCCGGCTCCGCTTGCCGAAGAGGCAGCAGCTGGATCGTCTCCGGCCGCTGGCGAGCCGTTGACTCGAAGCGGGAGTAGGCTACGTGGACCGAGTCGACTTCCTGGCGGGCATAGGCCTCGATCATCGCGCTGGCGATAGGTTCCACCTGGGCGAACTGGGGCTTGTCCTCGATGTCGGTCCTGGTCGCGGCCATCGGATAGCCCAGGAACCTGAAGTAGGCGATGCCTTTCTTGCCGACCGCGTGGATGTCGACCGCGCTTCCCTGGCCCTCGCACTGCTTGAGGTACTGGAGGGAGCTGCGCAGCAAGCCGGCGTTGTAGCCGCCGCACAAGCCGCGGTTACTGGTCAGGACCATGAGCACCGATCGCCTGGCCTTGGTGTTCACGGTCAGCAGCGGGTGTTCGACGTCTCCGCAGTGCTCGGAGAGCTGCTCCATCAATTGGGTGACCCGCTCGGTGTAGGGTTTGCAGGCTGTCGCCCGGTTGTAGGCCGCCTGAAAGCGGGCGGTGGCGATGAGCTGCATCGTCCGCGTGATCTTGCGGATGTTCTGAACGGCCTTGCGCCGCTTCACGATGCCACGTGCCTTGGCCATGCTCGACCTCTTATGCGACCGCCACGAAACCCTTCTTGAAGTTGCCGATGATCGTCTTGAGCTTGCCGGTGAGATCGGGGCTCATATCTCCGGTCTGGATGATCTCGTTGCGGATCTCCGGGAACTCGTCGCGGACGTGAGCCAGCAGTCTCGCGTCGAATTCGGAGACCCGGCTGATGGGCAAGTCATCGCAGAAGCCCTGGGTTCCCGCGAAGATGCTCAATACCTGATCGGCCACGTGGTACGGACCGTACTGGCCCTGCTTAAGCAGTTCGACCATGGCCTTGCCGCGGTTGAGCTGCCGCTGAGTAGCGGGGTCGAGTTCGGTGCCCAGCTGGGCGAACGCCTCCAGATCGCGGAAGGCGGCCAAGTCGAGCCGGAGCGAACCGGCGACCTTCTTCATGGCCTTGATCTGGGCCTTGCCACCCACGCGCGACACGCTGATACCGACGTTGATCGCAGGCCGGACGCCGGAGAAGAACAGGTCCGGCTCCAGGTAGATCTGGCCGTCGGTGATGGAGATCACGTTGGTGGGGATATAGGCGGAGACTTCGCCTTCCAGCGTTTCGATCACGGGCAGAGCGGTGAGCGAGCCGCCTGACGTGGGAATGCGTCGGACTTCGTGGTCCGGGGCGTGCATCGCCTCGAGGTCCTTCTTGGCCTCGTGGGATCCGGGCACGCCGATGTAGACCTTGCCGTTCGGGCCCTGGTTTGCTTCCGGCCCGGCGGACTTGGGCACGATGATGTAGCGATTGGCCAGCTTGGCCGAGCGTTCGAGCAAGCGGCTGTGGAGGTAGAACACGTCGCCGGGGTAGGCCTCGCGGCCGGGCGGGCGGCGGAGCAGCAGTGACAGCTGGCGATAGGCGGCGGCCTGCTTGGACAGATCGTCATAGATCACCAGGGTGTGCTTTCCCTGCTCATACATGAAGTACTCGGCCATGGCGCAGCCGGCGTACGGGGCGATGTACTGCAGCGGCGCGGGGTCGGAACTGCCGGCCGCCACGACGATGGTGTAGTCGAGGGCGCCGTGTTCGCGGAGGACCTCGACGACGCCGGCGATGGTGGACTCCTTCTGGCCCACCGCGACATAGACGCAGATTACGCCGGTGCCCTTCTGGTTGAGGATGGCATCGATGCCGATGGCGGTCTTGCCGGTCTTGCGGTCGCCGATGATCAACTCGCGCTGGCCGCGGCCGATTGGGATCATGCTGTCGATGGCCTTGATGCCGGTCTGGAGCGGCTGGTCGACCGGCTGGCGTTCGGCGATACCGGGAGCGGGAGTTTCGAGCGGGCGGCGATGCGGCGACTCGATGACGCCGCGGTTGTCCAGCGGCTGGCCCAGCGGGTCGACCACGCGGCCGATCATGGCTTCGCCCACCGGGACGGACAGCAGTTGCCCGGTGCCGCGGACGATGTCGCCTTCCTTGATTCCGAGATAGTCGCCCAGGATGACCGCGCCGATCGAGTTCTCTTCCAGGTTGAACACCACGCCGGTGACGCCGTTGGAGAACTCGAGCATCTCCATGGTCATCGCATCGCTCAGGCCGTAGATCTGGGCGATGCCGTCGCCGACGGACAACACCCGGCCGACCTCCGACACATCCAAATCCGCCTTGTACTGGGCGATTTCCTGCTTGATGACCGAGGTGATCTCATCCACTCTGAACTTCATGATCGTTGTCCTATGCCTGGCTCTCGACTTCGTATCCGCGGCCGGTGTGAATTGCCTCGCTGATCCGGCCGGCCAACCCGCGGCGAATCCTCTGGACGCGGGAGAGGACGCTGCCATCCACGCGCAGGTCACCCACCTGGATGACAAGCCCGCCGATCAGTTCTGGACGGACCTCTTCGACCAGGATGGCCGACTTGCCGATCCACCCGCTGATCACTGACTTGATCGCCGTCCGGAGTTCGTGCCACAAGGGCACAGCCGTCTCGACCTTGACCTCGCGTTCATCCTGCTGGAATTCGAGTCGCAGCTGCACGCAGCGGTGCAGGGCCCGAACCAGATCGCAGCGGCGGCGGGCGTTGAGCACCTGCAGGGTGTTGAGCAGGAGGTCGTTGAGCCGTCCGCGGAAGAGCTTCTCGAGCGTCGCCCGGCGGGGCTCGCCGCGCACTGAATGGGAGCTCATGAAGTGATTGAACTCCGCGTCACGGTCCATGCCCGCGACGAGTTCCCGCAATTCATCCGCGATCTGCTGCCAGACCTCCCGGCCGCCGGCCAGATCCAGCAACGCCGCCGCGTAGCGGTCTGCGACGGCCAGCGTTTCAGCATTCAACTCCGCCATGGGAACCCCACGGGTCAGATGATCCTAGTTCGCACTACTCTGGCGCTGGCCCAGATCGCGCAAGGCATCCATGACCAGCCGCTGATGTTCTTCGGGCGATATCTGGCGATTGAGGGCCGAGACCGCCAACGAGGCCGCCAGGTTGGCGGTTTCCTCGTACAGGGCTTTGAGGGCCGTGTCCCGGCTGATCTCGATCTCTCGCCTGGCCCGCTGGAGCATGTTCTCGCAGGATTCGTGGGCCTCGCCCTCGATCCGGCGCCGAACCACTTCCGCGTCGCGCCGCCCTTCCTCGACGATGGCCGATGCCTCTTCCCGAGCCTTACGCAGCTTCTCCTCGTACTCGTGCATGTGGGTTTCGGCTGCTTTCCGGGCCTTCTCCGCAACGTCCAGCGACTCGCGGATGAACCGCTCGCGCTTCTGGAGGCCGTCGAGAATCGCGCCGTAGGCCGTCCGGCTCAGGATCACCACCAGCAGGACGAATACCAGGATGGTGAACACCGACTGCCACAGATCCAGCGAGACCGGATTGGCCTCGCCGCCCTCGGCCGACGAAGCCAGCACCAAGCCGGGCAAGGCGTTCAACGCAACCACCGCCATCGCCATAGACGGAATCCACTTCCGCATGACTGGCTCTCCGGTTAGGCCTTGAGGCACAGGAAGCAAATGATCAGTCCGAAGAAGGTGAAGCCTTCGATCAGGGCGGCGCCCACGATCATGGTCGTGAACACGCGGCCGGCAACATCAGGCTGCCGGGCCTGGGCTTCGACCGTGCTGCCGACGAGGCGGCCGATGCCGATCGCAGGTCCCAGCGTCGCCAGGCCGGCGCCCAGCGCCGCGCCGAAGATTTGCAACCCACCGCTCGCAGCGGCCTCCGCCAACATGGGGAGAGCTACCATCACAGATACCTCCAACAAACCAAACAACGCACACCCACTCAGATCATCCGGCCCTAGTGCTCAGGACTAACGGCCGAGCCGATAAACATGCAGGTCAAAAACGTAAAGATATATGCCTGAAGAACCGCCACCAGCAATTCCAGGCAATTCAAGGCGGTGCACGCGGCGATGCCCACGATCGCCAGGCCGCCGTCGGCGACGCCCTTGATTGCCGGGATCATCATCAGAATCGCGGCCAGCAGCACGTGGCCCCCCATCATGTTCGCAAAGAGACGCATGCACAGGGCGAACGGGCGAACCAGCGGGGCGACAACGACTTCCAGAACGAAGAAAACGGGGAACATCACGATCCCCAGAACGCCGGGGATGTGGGGTACCATCGAGCAGAGATACTTCACCGGGGCCAAGGCGGCGGCGGTCCCGCCGGGCCGGCCGTCGTGCCGGAGGTGGCGATACTGCTCCATCAGCCCGGCCGCATGAGTCACCACGAAAGAGACCGCCGCGAGGGCCGCAGTCACCGAGATGTTCGCGGTGGCCGTCCCGAACAAGTGGGAATTGCCGGTGGCCAGGCCGCCGATAGCGCTCAGCGGGATCAGGCCCAGCAGGTTGTTGATGAGCAGGAAGAAAAACAAGGTCCAGATGAACGGCAGGAACCGGTCGGTGTGGTCGTGAAGCACCGGCCGGGCCACGCCCTCGCGGATCCACTCCAGACTGGTCTCGAAGAGATTGCGGAATCCCGTGGGCACCAGGGGATAGTCGCGGGCCATGCGCGGAAAGACCACCAGCATGATCACGGCGGTGATCAGCATCATGAACATGTGGTTGGTGAACGCGACCGGCCCGATCTCAAAGAGCTCATGAGAAATGACGTGCTCCACGGGATTGGCCGCGGCCAGCATGATGGACACTGTCGTCATGTCGATGCACACCCGCTGGTTGTTCCGGGGTCACGATTCACCAGCCAGAGCGTCCAGCCGGTCTCGACCACCAGGAGCGAGAAGTAGAACACTGCCACAAAGGCGGCCAGCGGCACCGCCCGCCAAGGCCCCAGACTCATGGCCGCCAGCGTCACCGACGCCACGATCAGGAGCCGGATTCCCGTGGCCGCCGCGACCGCATGCGGCAGCCAGCACCTGGCCCGGCGATAGGCCCACGTGACGGGTACAAGCCCTATCCAGCACGCCAGGAGATTGAGTCCGGCAGCAAAGACAATCAGTGTGGTTCCCCACCCCAAGGTCCAATGGGCGCCCACGAAGGCTGCACCGCCTCCGATGGCCAAGACCACGGCGGCCGAAATCAACACCAGTCTGATCAAGACCGCTGCTCCGGGCTTCCGTTCTCCTTGGGCTTACCGTGGCCCGAGGGTTTGGGCCGGCTCAAGTCGTTCATCATTCGCATGCCTTCCTTGGCCAGCCAGTAAATTCCGCCGGTTACCCCGATCGCCGCTCCAATCAACACCCCCCACGGGCCACAATGCCATCGTTCGTCGGCCTTGTACCCCAGGTACACGAACACGGCAACTACACCGGCAAACTCGAAGCCAAGACCGGTCCACTTCAGGTGTCCTTGACCGCCCGAGTCGTTATTCTCCATGTCGTGCTCGCGCGGGAGTTTAGATCGCCGTCGTCCGCTCGTCAAGTCGGCAGAATGACCGGACGAACTTAAGCAATTCGGACTCGCCTCGGGGAAAGGGCGGGCCATGACGGAGCCCCGCAACCACGTCCGGATAGCGCTCCACACATCCGGCGGTATTGCGGGGCTCCTGGCGGCTTCGATCGTCCCTGTCCTCTCCTCGGAAGTCACCGTCCACCTCGCTGGCAGACGGCTCGGCTCACCCGCGCAAAGGACTCTTCTCCGTCAAGACGAATGATCGTCCGGCACGCCAATCAGGCCTCAGCCTGAGCCAAAAGGGGTGGACGGCGACGACGACGACGCTTCTTGGGGGCTCCGGGGATCCGGACCTCGGGGACTCGGGGCTTGGCGGTGACCGCGAGGCGCAACGCATCGACAGCCGTCTCCGCGTAGATGTCGGCGTTTACTTCCTTCCACAGACCTTCAGCCCGCTCAAACACGCCACCGGAGATCATGATGTTCATCGTCGGATTGACACCCACCTCGCGGATCAGATCGATCAGCCGCCGGACTTCCGGCACACCGGAGGGCTGGGTTCCGAAGACCAGGAGGATGTCAGGACGCAATTGCCCGATCAGACTCATGATTTCGTCGTTGGGCACCCCTCCACCGACGAAGAACACATCCCACCCGTCGGCCTCGAACAGGTCGGCGCACATCTGGGCACCAAGCTCCTCCGGCTCGCCGTTCGCGCAGGTGATGACAATCCGTTTGCCAATCCGAGCTTCCTTAGACAGATACGCTTGGAGTTGATCGGCAACCAGGCGATTGATGCGCGTGGCCATGTGTTCCGTCGCCTGATTGATGCGATCCTGGCGGTAGAGTGCGTCCACGTGCTGCATGGCCGGCCAGATCATCTTCTTGTACACGCCGCGCGGTTCGAGACCCGAGTTCAGCGCTTCCGCGAGGACATCTCTGCACTCTTGACGACGGCCAGCCAGTAACGGGGAAAGGAACCTCTCGAGCAACCGATCCGATTTCATCTTCGGCTCCCGCAGGCGGGCGGCACCGACAGGGAGCCTGCGCCGTGCACAGGCCTCCGCCCTTGCCGTCCCATTCCACCGCATCATGCTTGGAAAGGAGTCTTCCCGCCTGGAAGTGGTCAAAACCGCCGGTTGCTCCGCCCCGGCTATCCCTTGATCCCACCAGCTGGCTGCATGATTGCCGCCAGCATTCTTATTCTTCTCATCTATCCTTAATATGGGCTTCGTCTGTTAATCTGGGCACTCTAGTTAGTCTAGCGAACATGATATCGGCGCTGTCGAAAAAGAAACTTGAGGGCGTCTCGGGCTTTTTTCCCTATCTGCCGATCGCCGCGGCCCGCAAGTGGTAATGTCCGATAAGGTTCCGTGCGGATGTGGTCTATCGCTTGGATTGCGTTCCGGCGGCGGCGTAAACCATCCGTGTCTTCGTGATGTGGATTAAGCGATTCCGGGTCCACTCCAATGCAAGCTGGTCGGGCGCGGCCGTGCTTGGCGGCGTCTCGTCGCACGTTCCGTTCCCATGGTCCTTCTGTCTCTCCGCGGTGGTCGATACGTCCTTGCGTCTTGTCCAGCAAAGACTTAGCGTCGCTGCTTTGACTTCCCCTGACGCGACGTGATAATGGGGAGCCGGTATCGCTTCCCACCGTGAACCGGGTATGGACGGCAGCCGGTGAGCCGAAATCCTGGGGATGTCTTTGATGGCGTAGAGATCATGCCGACCTTCCTGAAACGAAAGTACATGCGTGGCCGGCCCTCGCTGCTGGAGCGGGCGCTCGGGGCAGGTGCGTTGGCAACTCTGGCGATCATCGTGATCTCGTTTCTGCTGACCGGTGGCTGGTTTGGCGGCGGGGTTACCCAGCAGGCTTTGGTAGCGGATGCGAAGGCCATTCTCGGTATGCCGACCGAACCTCTTTTCACCGTCAAGCCGGGCAATCAGAAGACCGCGCTGCCTGCCCTGGGGGTGCGGGTGGGCGAGGCTCTTCTCCCCGAGCGTGTAGGCGACCTCAAACGCGTGCCCACGATCCTCGGCGACAGCACGCGAGGCTGCGAGGCCATATCACTGGCCACCTCCAACCGGCGTGAGGGGAACGTCTCAGAGGTCTCCGGCGAGCCGGGCGTCGATGGGGGTACGGCCAAGACTCCATCCCAGGAGGAAATAGCCCTGACCGAATCCGCAGCGGCGAGCGGCGGGCTCTGGCTCTATCGCGGAAGCTACGCGGGCGGACGAGGGCAGGATGACTACGTGACGGCGTTCATCGTCGACATGGGAGTACCCGACAAGGCTCGGGAATGGTGCCGCGGCAGGAAGCCCGCAGACGGTTCAGTCCTGTCACTGGGCCGGGAGGGCTGGAGGAGCGCTGACGGCCGGAGAATCGGCTTTTGGACCGGCAGGTACTGCACCGAACTGGCGTCGGCAGCATCCACGTTCGAGGCCAAGGCACTGAGCGACATCGCGGCCGCTCTGGCCGGCCGGCAGCTTGTGTACGGCGGTGAGCCCTTCGCCCCGGAGACCGCAGCCGGGGCTGGCGGCCAGAACCGGCCGGCTGCGGCAGCGTCTCAGTCTGCCGGGCAGGGGCCGCCCGGCCGGGCCAGGTTCGCGGACCCTGGCGATCCGACGATCACCGTTCCCACGCGGTTCGAACGCTACACCGACAATCTGTACGAGAAGATCAATGGGCGCGAGGGGCAGTACCGGTCGTTCAACTTTGTGGAGCTTCGCTTCGCTCAGTACGTGGACACCCGCGGCCAGCAGACGTTCGACACTTACTTGTATGACATGGCGGAGCCGGTGAACGCGATGGGCATCTACATGGTTGAACGGAGCCCGGATGCCAAACCGATTCCGCTCGGCCGCGAGGGATACATCTCCGGCAGCTCGGCCTACTTCTGGAAGGGCCAGTACTACGTCAATGTGCTCGGTCCAGCGGAAGGCGACGCCAACGCCTCCGACATTGCCCTGCGGATTGCCCGGGCCATCGCCGACACCGTTGCCGACGACGGCCAGCCGATGTGGGCGGACAAACTGCTGCCCACGCAGGATCGGTTGCCCGACTCGCTCACCTACGAGGCCACCAGTGCCCTGGGATATGACTTCCTCGGACGGCTGTTCAAAGCCAACTACAGGACTGGGGAGACGACGTACCAGGCCTTCCTGATCAAGGCGGACAGCCCGCAGGCCGCGGCCGATCTGTTCAAGAAGCTCGTGGAGGCAACGGCCAAATATGACCACGTCCTCGCCCGCCAGCCGTCGGCCGGTGGCGAGACCTTCGTGGGTCAGTCGCTGGACGTGTTCAGCGTGTGTTTCCACAAGGGCGTTTACCTGGGGGGGATCCTGGAGTGCGAAGACCAAGCTCTGGCCAGGAAGAAAGCGGCGGAGCTGCGGGAAGGGCTTGCCGTGGAAGGCGAGAGATGAGGATGAGCGATCGGCGATCTGCAGTCAGCGGTCAGCAGTCAGTAGTCAGGGGGCGGGATCGCTGTGTGCTTTCGGTAGAGGTGGATACGGAACGAAGGCGTGATCTGTCGTTGCGATGACTGCTGAGGAGGGGACTCCCGCTGTGCAGCGACAGCTTGTCAGTCGAGTCATTCGATGGGTCGTGAACACGGACAATCGGGAGGCGGGGCTGGAGCGACGACCTGGACGCGCCGGGATCTGCTGATTCGCGGGGGGCAGGCGGTCCTGCTGGCCGGGGCGGCTGGGGCAGCAGCTCACCATCTGCACGATCCGCGAGGAGACGCAGGGTTGCAGCCGCCCCAGGCCATCACGCTCAAGGACTACTTCTCCCCGGTGTTTTTTTCCTCGGCGGCTCCGCGGATCTCCGCGGCTTATGGCAAGGCGGAGTTGCTGGGCAGTATCGATCATGTGCGCAAGATGGTGCAGGCGGCGGTTGGCGGGCTCGATGCCAAGGGGCTGGCCCGGTTCATCAGTCGGGGCAACGTGGTGCTCATCAAGCCCAACGTCGGTTTTGACCGCGGGCCGCTGATGGGGGCCACGACCAATCCGCTGGTCGTACAGGCGGTCATTCAGCTCTGTCGCGAGGCCGGGGCAGGCCGTGTTCTGGTGGCCGACAACCCGATTGAGAACCCCCCGGCCTGCTTCGTCAAGAGCGGGATCCAGGCCGCGGCCCAGGCCGCCGAGGCCACGGTCCTCATTCACGCCGGGGCCTACGATGCCCCGGTGCAGGTCCGGGCCGGCACGCCGGATCCGGGGAAGTACGAATCGCTGGGGACCTGGCCGGTTTTCTGGAGACCCTTGCAGCAGGCCGACAAGGTGATCGGCATCTCTCCGATCAAGGATCACAATCTGTGCCATGCGTCGATGTCGATGAAGAACTGGTACGGCCTGCTCGGCGGGCGGCGCAACCAGTTCCACCAGGCCATTCACAACATCGTCAGCGATCTGGGCTTCATGATGAGGCCGACGCTGGTCGTGGTCGACGGCACGCGGGTCATGATGCGGAATGGTCCGACCGGCGGCCGGCTGGACGACGTCAAGGTTGGGGGCGTGGCCGGGAATCCGGCGGTCGTGGCCAGCGTCGACCAGTTGGCCTGCGACTCGTGGTGCGTGGAGAACCTCCTGGGCCGCCAGGCCGGGGCCATCAAGTACCTGGAACTGGCCTGGCACAAGTTCGGCCAGGACCCGACCCGGCTGGTTGCGCCACACTGGCACGTGTACCGGGACCAGGGGAAGATCGTCAGCGTGACCGTGTGAAGAAGCCTGGAGTGATGAGGCGTCGTGCTGAGAGAAGCGCGGTCAGCGGTCAGCGATCGGGTGAGGCGCCCGCCTGCCCCCATCCTGACGGGGGCAAGGGAGAGCCCAGACCATCCTGGAAGCTGAGTCTGTTTCGACGATTTGTCTTTTCGACGTTTTCCCATGCGTATTACCACCGTTCGCATCATCGTGCAGGCGATCGTGATGGCCCTGTTCCTGACGTTCGTGTTTACCACGACGTTCACGCGCCTGGACCACTCCCCCGCGCTGAAGTTCTGGCTGAGCAAGTTCCTGGAGGTTGACCCGCTGGTGGCGATCGCGACCGGTCTGGCGACCCACACGCTGTACAAGGGACTTGGCTGGTCGCTCATTCTCCTGGTGCCGACGCTGTTTCTGGGTCGTTTCTTCTGCAACTGGATCTGTCCCTACGGTACCATCCACCACTGTGTCGGCTGGCTGTTCAACACCCGAGTCGCCAAGCAGAGGATCGAATCCAACCGCTATCGACGACTGTTCCAGGTCAAGTACCTCATTTTGACCGCGATGCTGGTGGCGGCCGCACTCGGCACGCTGCAGATCGGCCTGCTTGATCCGATCTGCCTGCTGCACCGGTCCTTCACCGCGTCGCTGCTGCCGGCCATGAACCTGCCGGAACCGCTGGCCAAGTACTTCGGCGACGCCAAGTTCCACCAGTTCAGCTGGGCGGTCGGCTTTCTTCTCCTGTTGCTGGTGGGCATGAACCTGGTGATCCCGCGTTTTTTTTGCCGGGTGCTCTGCCCGCTCGGGGCGACGCTGGGCATCATGAGTCGTTTCTCGCTCTGGCGGATCGAGCGCGATCCGGCCCGGTGTACGGACTGTGACATGTGCCTGCAGAATTGCGAGGGAGCCTGTGATCCGCAGACTCATCTGCGCAAGAGCGAGTGCTTTGTGTGTTTCAACTGCATCGAGGACTGCCCGCACGATGCCCTGCGTTTCGCCTTCCTGCCGACCAGGAAGCACGAGGTTGCCGGGCCCGCCGTCCCCGGCCGCCGGGCGGCGCTGGCCGCTCTTGTGGGCCTTTTGTTCTATCCCTTCAACCGCCTTTCGGGGAAGACCACCAAAGACTTCTCCGCCAAGGTGATTCGACCACCTGGCTCGGTGGAGGAGATCGAGTTCCTCAAGCGCTGCATCAAGTGCGACCAGTGCATCCGGGTCTGCCCGACGAACGTGCTCCAGCCGGGCTTTTTCGAGGCCGGGCTGGAGGGTCTGTGGGCACCGGTGATGAACTTCCGCATGGGCTTCTGCCAGTTGAACTGCACCGCCTGCGGCCAGGTCTGCCCGACCGGGGCGATCCAGCAGTTGAGCCTGGAGCAGAAGCTGGGTCTCAAGCCTCACGAACAGCAGGGACCGGTCAAACTGGGGACCGCCCATTACGACCTGGGCCGATGTCTGCCGTGGTCGAAGAACATCCCGTGCGTGGTCTGTGAGGAGGTTTGTCCGACCTCTCCCAAGGCCATTCACTCGGAGTATGGCCGGCTGCTGATCCGGGACGGCAGGAAGCAGGTTCGCTCCGCCACCCCGACCACGGTGACGCTGGCCCATGAGCCACCGCCGGGGCAGCCGATCGGCGAGCCTTGTGTTTTCCGGCCGGGCGAGTATCGCGGCGACCAGACCACGACCTACCACGTGCAGGTCATTCGCCCCGACGGGACGACCGAGACCCATCGGATCATCAACAATGACGCGGACACGCTGCAGATCGGCGAGGCCGATCTGGCCACGGGGGAGATCATCAACGGAGCCCGGTTCGGCAGGGTGCCCGTTGCGGGCCAGACGGTCGGCATCCATCTCGAGTTCAAGCTGCCCAAGATCGATACCCGTTTGTGCATTGGTTGCGGACTGTGCGAGTACCACTGTCCGGTGGCCGGCGACCGCCGCGCGGTCTATGTGACCGCTGAAGGCGAGACGCGGTCCCAGAGCTACATGCAGGAGAACCGGAACCGGTCGCTGCTATTGAACAAGACATGATCCGGTTGTGCGCCCGCCCTGGCCGCTCGACGGGGAAGTAAGGCGCGCATGATCAGATTCGGGTTTTTACCCTGCCGGCGTGCGTGTCGAGTGCGTGGTCTGCCGAGCCATCCGGTCACTGGCGGATCAGGCCCGGCTGGGGGCGTATGCAGCGAACCTTATCGGCCCGGTGGCGGTACCAGAATATGCAGCAGGACGCCGCTTGACTTACAATCGTATCGTACGGTAGGTACGGAAGCCGGCCGTTGAAAGGACTCGAATGCGTACGATCGCCCATGTGACACATGAAGCCGTACACAAGGTCGGGGGCATCGGAGCCGTCCTCGAAGGCCTCTTGACCAGCGCCCCTTATCAAGCCGCCGAACAGCGCACCATCCTGATCGGTCCGCTCTTCGTCACCGAGGACGGGGCAAAGGGCCGCTTGGGCCCGGACGGGGAGGTTCTGTACAGCAGCATCGATCACCTGCCGGCGCACCCGGTCGGCGAGGCCCTGGATCGCGTGCGACGCGAGTTCCATGTGCAGATGGTCTATGGCCATCGACGGTTCTCCAACCCCCACACCGGTGCCACGGTATCACCCGAGATCCTGCTCATCGATGTGGCCCGCATGGATCTGACCAAGGTCAATCAGTTCAAGGCCGGCCTCTGGCACGCGTTTGGAATCGACTCGACCCGCTACGAGTCCTCGTGGGAATACGACCTGTACGTGAAGCTCGGTCCGCCGGCGATCGCCGCCCTGCACGCCCTCGGCGCGGTCGGCGGCAACAACGAGTGCGTCATTCTCGCTCACGAGTTCATGGGCATGCCCACCGCTCTGGCGGCAATCATGGACCCGAGCCGGGCGTTGCGCACCGTCTTCCACGCTCACGAAGTCTCGGCCATGCGCCGGATCGTCGAGAACCATCCCGGCCACGACGTCTCATTCTACAACGTACTCTCGACGGCCATCGAGCGGGAACGCTATGTCAGCGATGTTTTCGGAAGCCAGGACGGCTACTACCGTCACGCCCTGGTCAGTGCCAGCCGGCACTGCGACAAGATCTTTGCGGTCGGCGACGAAGTGGTGAAGGAATTGCGGTTCATCGGTGCGCCCTTCGCCAGGGCCGCGATCGATACCGCCTACAACGGTATTCCCTCGCAGCAGATCAGCCTGGCCGAGAAGCGGGCCAGTCATGAGCGGATGAAGGCGTATGCCCAGACGCTGCTCGGCGATCGGCCGGACTACATCTTCACCCACGTGACGCGCACGGCGCCGAGCAAGGGGCTGTGGCGTGATCTTCGCGTGCTTGAACGCCTTGAGCCGCTGTTCCGCGCGAGAGGGAAGACGGCCGTCATGTTCGTGCTCTCCACCGAGGTGCCGGCGCGGCGACCGCAGGATGTTCTCTCGATGGAGCGATGGTGGCGCTGGCCGGTTGCACATCGCGAGGTTGACCCCGACTTGTCGCACGGCGAAGCCCTGTTCTACCAGGGCGTCCAGGAGTTCAACGCCCGGGCCCGCGCCATCAAGGTGGTTTTCGTCAACCAGTTTGGCTGGTCGCAGGCGGTGTGCGGCTCGCGCATGCCGGCCAACATGGACATGCTCGACATTCGCCGGGGCACCGATCTGGAGTTCGGCCAGTCGATTTACGAGCCGTTCGGCATCGCCCAGCTCGAGCCGCTGACCTACGGCGGCATCTGTGTGCCCTCGAACGTCTGCGGTTGCGTCGGCTTTGTCGAGGAAGCCACGGCCGGCGGGGATCACCCCAACGTCATTATCGCCGATTACTGCCACTTCGACGGCCAGCCCCGGGATGAAGCCGGGTGGTTGTCCATCACCCGCGAGGAACGCGATGCCCACGAAGGGCGCGTGGCCGAGCGCATTGCGGCGGAGATCATGCAGCGGCTGCCCGATAACGAGCAGCAGGTCGAGCAGCTCATGACCAGCGGCTACGAGCTGGCCCGGCAGATGAGCTGGGACGTCGTGGCCGAGCAATACGTGCTCCCGGGCATTGAGTCGATATGCCGGCGCAAGGGTCTGAAGGTGCATGCGGCCTAGCAGGCTGCCAGGGGCGGAGGCAGGCCACGATTCTCTTGTCACCTCCGGGCATCCACCGCGCTCCCCGCCTGCCGTCATCGCTCTGAAAGAGAATCGCCTCGACCGGCGTCGCGCACGCCGCGGCGTTGCGGCATGCCGCGGTGGGGCTTACGATACTCCGCATGAGAATCGCGGTCATCGGTTCGGGAGCCGTCGGGTGTTTCTATGGCGCCCGGCTTGCGCGATGCGGGCATGATGTCCGCTTTCTCATGCGCCGCGATCTGGCCGCCGTGCGTCAGCGCGGTCTCAGCATCAGGAGCCCGCAAGGAGGCTTTCACCTCCAGGCAGCCGCGTTTGGCGATCCCGCCGAGATCGGACCGGTCGATCTGGTACTCTGCGCCTTGAAGGCCACGGCCCTGGACGCGGCCGAGGGCCTGATCCGCCCGTGCGTCGGACCGGCGACGCGGATCCTGGTGATGATCAACGGCTTCAACATCGAGGAGCGGTTCGCCGGCTGGTTCGGACGAGATCGCATCTTCGGCGGGCTGGCTTTCGTGTGCATCAACCGCGGCGAGCCGGGCGTCGTGAACCACATCGACTACGGCCGGGTCATGTTCGGCCACCTGCTCGACAACCTCCCGCTGGCCCGCGAAGTCGCCGGTCTGTTCGCCGAAGCGGGCATCGAGACGATCATCGCCCCGTCGCTGCGGCAGGCCCGGTGGGAGAAGTTGATGTGGAACATTCCCTTCAGCACGGTGGCGGTCAGCGCCGGGGGCGTCACCACGCGGGAGATCATGAACGATGAGAACCTGCGCCGGCTGGCCGTCCGATTGATCGTGGAGACCGGCACCGCGGGAAACGCCGACGGCTGCCGGATCGATGTCGATGGCATGGTGCGGAAGATGACTGACGACACCGGCTCGATGGGGCCCTACCGCCCGTCGATGCTGATCGACTACCAGACGAAGCAGCCGCTGGAGGTCGAGGCCATCCTGGGCGAGCCCGTCCGCCGGGCCAGGGAGCTGAATGTCCCGGTCCCGACGATCGAAACGCAGTATGCCCTGGTGTCGTTCCTTGATCGGCTGAACCGAGGTGAAATCCGGATCTGACCGGCGATCGCCAGGCAACGGAGTCCCTGGCAGCCGGATCAACCCGCTGGTCGCGGACAGCCCGAGACATGCTCGATCTCAACCAACTACCGCATCTGACTTCCGACGTTCCCGGCATCGGCGGCCTGCTGAGAACACGCCGCGAGGACTTCATCGTCGACGAGGTCCCGCTTTACGAGCCTTGCGGCCAGGGAACCCACGTCTACTTCCGTATCCGCAAGATCGGCATCCCGACGCTGAAGGCAGTGCACGAAATCGCCCGTGCTCTCGGCGTACCTTCACGGGAGATCGGCTTTGCGGGGATGAAGGACGCCGACGCGGTCACAACCCAGATGCTGAGCATCGAGCACGTGGATCCGGGGCGCGTTGAATCGCTGGCCGTGCCGCGCATCCAGATCCTGGGCGTGGCCCGTCACGGCAACAAGCTCAAGCGCGGGCACCTGGCCGGCAACCGGTTCACGATCAAGCTCCGCGGCGTGGACGGCGGGCGGATCAGTGACCTTCAGAAGTCGCTGGAGGTTCTCGGCCGGCGCGGCGTACCCAACTACTTCGGCCCCCAGCGCTTCGGCGTTCGCGGCGACACCTGGCAAATCGGCCTGGCCATGCTCCGCGGTGATTATTCCGAGGCAGTGGCCTGCATGGTCGGCCGTCCCGGATCCCACGACCACGGAGAGGCTCAACGAGCTCGCGAGCTGTTCGACAAGGGCAACTACGCTGCGGCCGCCGATGCCTGGCCGTACCTCTTCGCCAACGAGCGCCGGGTGTGCCGGGCGATGGCCAAGGAGAACGGCAGGGCCCATCGGGCCTTCCGGGCGCTGGACCGCTCGATCCAGGAGTTGTTCCTGTGCGCGTACCAGTCCTACCTGTTCAACCAGATCGTGGCCCGGCGGCTTGGATCGCTCGACCGCCTGATGCTCGGCGATCTCGCCTGGCGTCATCCTCAAGGGGCGGTGTTCCGGGTTGATGATGTCGGACGCGAGCAGCCGCGCTGCGATGTTTTCGAGATCTCGCCCACCGGCCCGCTGTTCGGCCGGCGCATGAGCTCGCCCACCGGCACGCCCGGCGAGCAGGAAGCGGCACTCCTGGCGGAAACCGGACTTGCCCTCGAGGTGTGGCAGGAAGGCGAAGGCCGGAAGGTCACCGGTGGCCGTCGCCCCTTGCGTTTCCGGCCGCAGGAGGCGGCCATCGAAGCCGGCCGGGACCAGGCCGGCGATTATCTGGAGCTTCGATTCAGACTCGAGTCCGGCTGTTACGCCACGGCCGTGTTGCGCGAGATCTGCAAGCATGACCCTGGAACATCAAGCGGTATGGAGGAGGAGAACGACTGATGTCTTCGATCTCCCCTCTCCTGCCATCCACCGGCAAACGGCTGCCCCGTTCGCATGATCCCTTGTTCCCGCTCTCATCAGGAAACCGCGGGAGGTCATCGGGCAAACCTTGCGTGCGTCGGCCCCGCGGCCGGTGGGCATTTGTCGCTGCCCTGCGGTCGTCCTTCGCCGCCGCCTTGATGGTCGCATCGGTTGCCGGCTGCGCTGCGCAGAACGAACCTGGCGCCGCGCGGCCAGCGATCGACGAAGACAGGCTGCCGATCGAAAACGCCGGCGAGTCGGGGAGACACACGGGAGCGGAACTGGACCACATGACCGCCCAGCGGGATCGACTGGCCGCGGAGAACGCCGACCTCAAGCGACAGCTGGCCTCGCGGCGGGAACTCGAGAGACAGCGGGACGGCGCCCTGGCCGAGGCTGAGGCGAAGGCCCGCCTGGAAACCGATGCCATTCGCAAGGAACTCGAGCAGGCCCTGGCCAACATCCGCCTGAGCCGCCAGCGGTGGGAGGACGACATTGCCTCCCGCCAGAGAACCATCGACATGCTCACCAGCGAGGTCGAGCGACTGCGACGCGAACTGCAGTCCGCCCGAGGCAGCGAACCCGCCAGCCGCCCTCAGTAGCCGGCACGGCCCACATTCGTCGCACCCCCACTCTCATCGTACCAGGCGGACGACACATTCGACTCCCGCGACACGGGTTTGTCGGCCGACCAGTCCACTGGTATGCTCGTGCACATGAATTCTGAGGTTTTCCTGCCGCGCGGCGTGGTTTTCGACATGGATGGCGTCCTGCTGGACTCCGAGCCGTTCATCTGCAAGGCTGCGTGCATGATGTTCGCGGAGCGGGGCTTGACCGTGCAGCCCGATGATTTCAAGCCGTTTGTCGGGACAGGCGAGAACCGATTCATCGGCGGCGTGGCCGAGAAGTACAACTTCCAGGTCGACATTGAGGCAGTCAAGAAACGCACCTACGACATCTACCTTGAAATCATCAAGGGTCGGATCGAAGCCTTGCCGGGCGTACATGCCTTCCTGGGTGCATGCCGCCGGGCCGGCAAGAAGCTCGCCCTGGCAACGAGCGCGGATGACGTCAAGGTCGACGGCAACCTCCGCGAGATCAAGCTGTCGACGAGCACGTTTGATGCGGTCGTCACCGGCCTGAGCATCCTGCACAAGAAGCCGCACCCGGAGATCTTCGTGACCGCAGCCCACCAGCTCGGGCTGGAACCTCCTGAATGCCTGGTGGTCGAAGACGCGGTGAACGGTGTGGCGGCCGCCAAAGCTGCGGGCTCGCGATGCCTGGCCCTGACCACCAGCTTCACCCGCGGGCAACTCGCAGGGGCCGACTGGTTCGCTCCGAACCTGGCCGCAGCCCCACCCGAGGTGCTTCGGTGGCCCACTTGACCGCACCCCCGCATTGAGGAGCGAAGCGAAAGCGACCGCGGGCTGTTCGTCGTCGCGGGCGACCGGACGGGTGGCCGTCCTCGATCTTCAGTCAGGCGTTTCCAGCCCTTCCCGGACGAGAGGCCTCCTCCACGAGTGCTCCTGAACGACATAATTCATTGCTAAAAAAAGAATTACACGGAATGGACATATGTATCACATCGGAATAGTTCACTTGTGCTAACTATTGATCGCCGTGTAGTGTCTACTTGGTTGGAGCCACGATCCAGACTCGCCAGCAGGTTGCCGGCGGATGCGATGCTCCAATGGTCCTCACGGAAGAGGAGACGACCCATGAGACGCATGAACCTGACCATTGCGGGAGTGTTCGGGATGGCGGCGATGGTTCCGGCTGCCCTGGCAGCCTCGGCCACCGCCTACTCCGTCGCAAGCCACGGGGGATCGGCCCAGGCCACGGCCAGTGCGACCGGAAACGCGCGGGCAACTTCCTATGCGGGGGCGACCAACGGTGGAACCGCGATCGCCAACTCCTCGGCTTCCGGCAACCGAAGGGGCTACGCAGCCAGCGACGCGGCCGCCCTGGCCGACCGTGGCACTGCGATCAGCGATTCCAGGGCCGATGCCCGAGGCAAGCATGGCGGCGACGCGGTTGCGACCAGCCAGAGCGTATCCGGCGCTGTCGGTGGCATGGCGGTGAGCACCAGCGAGGCCCAGGCACGCGGCGCCCATGGTGGATCGGCACACAGCCAGTCGTACGCGACCGCGATGAGCCGGTGGGGCATCGCCACCAGTGACAGCCTCGCGGTCAGCAAAGGCAGTCATGGCGGGCGGGCCCAGAGCATCAGTGATTCACTTGCCGACACTCACGGCGGATCGGCCGACAGCCGCGTGGTCGCCCGCAGCGGAGCCCAGTACCACGGCTCGGCCTATGCCAACGGCGTCGGAGTGAGTGTCAGTGGGTACCGTCGGCACTCCGAAGTGCGGGCCAAGGCCGTCAGCCAGTCAGATCGATCTGGCCGGGGCCAGGCCCGGGTTGTGAGTGTCGAGGTGAAGCGCTGACCGGTTGAAGGAATGTGTAACGGATCTGAGCTTGAGAATCAAAGAAAGCAACGAACCTTATGGAGGTGCAACATGAAACCGCTCAACAGATATGCTATCGGAGTGCTGATCGGGGCGATGGGTGCGGTCAATGCGATGGCCGGTCAGGCTGCGACCCGTGCGGCGGCGAGCAGCGGACGAGGCGGCAAGGCGGGTACCGCTGCGGCGACTGCCGATTACCAAGGTCACGGCAATGGGCCGTCCCTGACCAAGACCCAGGCCATCACCGGCGACGTCAACTTCGCCCGAGGTGTAGCCGTCGGCGCGGACCAGGACGGGATCGACCTGTCTTTCAGCCACGCGATTGCCGGCCGCTTGGGCTTGGCCTATGCGGGCACCTTGAACATCAGCATCGGTCATGACGGCAAGGTCAGCACCAGTTACGGTGGTGTCTTGTCCGAGGGCGGCAAGGCTCGCTCGGTCGAGGCCGCTGGCTCAGCGAGTTCGGACCGTCACGGTGGAGGCTCCGCCCAGGCCAGCGCGACCGGCCACACCGCCGGAGGTGGCGAAGTCAAGGCCTACACCCAATCGAACACCATCGGCGGCCCGTGTCCCGTCATCTACCGGTCGGGGCCTGCTCACCGGTATGTGGCCGTCCGATCCGATCACTGGCGACGATAACCGCAGAGCGAGGGCGCATGCGGTGAAGGGCACGTCGGCTGACAACCGGCGTGTCCTTCTGCTATGTGCTCCAAGCGACCGACAGTGCCAAGTTGCGGATGGTGACCTCGGTATGCAGAGCGAGCGGGGCGGCAGCGGGCTTCTCCTTCGCCGTGGGATGCGTGGCGTCCGGCGATCCTATTCTGTTCTGCTCGGCTGCGTCAGCAGCGGTGACGTACCCGTCTTCGCCGCCGGATGAGAGAAGCGGATCTTCACGCCCAGTGTACCGCTTTGTGCGGTTTCGATGAGCAAGCGGCCTTGGACGGCGATTGCCCGTCCGAACGCCGTCTTAGCAGGTGTTCTCTCGATCTCAGAGACGACGCGGTCCAGGACCTCGCCGGCTGCGGCCGTCTGGGCACCAGGGTTCGTCGTCCCCTGGCTACGGAGCAGCCGCATCAACTCACTCTGCATCACGCGGTGGCGAACCAAGGCGGGGGCAATCTCGGCCCAGTCGGGATGCTTGGCCACGGTTGGCAAGGTCTCGACCAGGCGGTTCACGTCGGTGACGAGGGCGCCGGGCCGCTCCCATTCCTCCGCCAGGGCCAGAGCCCAGCAGGCGAGCCGGCTGTTGTCCGGCGCCTGTGGTGTGATCTCTGGGTAGAGAACGCGCGTCGCCGCTTTGGCCTCTTCGGAGGGCGCGACCACCCGCACCTCCCACTTGCCGACGAAGCCTCGGTCCGTTCTCAGTCTCAGCTTCAGCGTGCCCGGCTCACGAAACACAGGCTCAAGTCGCAGACGAGGGACTGTTCCGCCAAGGTTCGCGGGATGCTCGAGATCGATCCAGATGAGGTGCAGGGAGGTATCGCCGTTGTTGATCCGAGGCGACGAGCGACTGAGCGAGACCGGCTGGCGACCTTCGATCTCCAGGACCATCTCCTTGGGCAGATCCCGGGGCGGCTTGTCCAGAACAAGGGCGACGCAGCCCCCGACCACCACCGACTCGCGATCCAGCGAAGCGTGCAACTCGGTCGGTTGAGAGGTTGCGGCCGCACAGCACAGGCCGCCGAATGCGGCCGCCAAATGCATGAGCATCACCTGTCTCCACCCATCGCCCGCCACTCACCCGGCAGCACCCGCGGCTGCGGGCGGCATGCTACCCCCTATTGGCGTGTATTCTCGCTCATCTCTGCCGTTGATACCAGGGGAGCAAATCCAGACAGGACTGCCCGCACAAAACAGAACGCGGGCGGAGTATCCGCCCGCGTCACTTGGTGCCGATCGACAACTGCCGCCGTAAGCGGCTGATTGTTTTCGCCGGAGGAGGACACAATCTGGCCGCGTCCGCCCGCCGCTCCGACGACTCACTACTCCAGGGCAACACGCTTCGGACAACCGGCTTTGCCGCCCTGGCAATGTCCCCTGCCGGACTCGGCGCCCCCTTTGGCGAACCCGCAGCCCTTCTGGCCCTCGCCGCAACCCTTCTTACCGTCGCCGCAGCTGCATTTGCCCTCGCCGCAACCCTTCTTGCCGTCACCGCAGCTGCACTTGCCCTCGCCGCAACCCCTGCAGTCGGGGCAAGCGCACTTGCCATCACCACAACTCTTCTTGCAGCCGCGGCATTCGCATTTGTCGGCGCCGCAACCCTTATCGCCGCAGTCGCAAGCCGCCTTGTCGCAACGACTACAGCATTCGGCTTTCTCCTCACCGGCCCGCGAGCACTGAGCATTGCCCACTTCCTTGACGCGTTTGGCGGGGGTGATGTTCAATCCTCTCAGCGTGTCCGCGCCGACCAAGAGGTAGACCTTCCCCATGTTGTACAGCGCCGGCAGGTACCCTCCGGAGGCATCCTTGACCTTGGCGGCGTCCTTGACCTTGGCGACAGGGTTCTGGCCACACGCGGACCACTTGACGTGGCCGCAGCCGGCCGCGGTGTCCTTCTTGACCGTCTCAGCCACGGCCGGACAGGTCTCCTGGACCGCGGATGCAGACGCGGTACATTTGACCTGATCACGACACCTCTGAGTCTCCGCTGCCCAAGCCACGGAGACCATGGCGAATGAGAAGGCAACAGCCCAACGCATGCGTTTCATGCTCAAGCCCTTTCGTTTTGGTGTTCAAGCGTACCCTCGGACCAGGATCACCCGGTCCATACCCACTGTTAGATGCGTCACGGAACGGGCTTCTTCGCGACAAGGATCACATTCCCGCCGCGGGCTCGCGGATGGTGTCCCGCTTGTGGGATACCCCCGGCCGCTTTCCCGACAGGCCGGGAGGTGCTAATCTTCTAAAAGGGCAGATGAGCAAGGCGCATCCCGGTTGGCGATTGAGCCTGCGACTCGGCCACAAGACCATGACCGAATCCCAGCTTGTCGAACGATGTCGTGAAGGAGACCGCGAGGCTCAGCGCGAATTGTACGCTTTGACCAGTGACCGAGTGCACCGACTGCTGGTCCGAATGACCGGCAATCCGGATGATGCGCTCGACCTCACCCAGGATACCTACATCCGAGTTTTTGGGAAAATCCATCAGTTCGACGGGCACTCGCAAATCGCCACCTGGGTCTACCGGGTGGCGGTGAATGAGGCTCTCCAATTCCTACGCCGGCAAGGTCATCAGCGGTTGCCCCAGTTCCGGGACAGTGAGTCCCCGGCCGACGCTGCTCAAACACCGGTCGTCGCCACCGATGTTCGGCTTGACGTGGGCCAGGCCCTCAGCCAGCTGCCCGAATGGGAGCGTACGCTGGTGATACTGAGGCACTTTGAGGGATTGAACTACGCCGAGATGGCACGCGTGTTGGAGAAACCCGAGGGCACGATTGCGTCGGGACTCAACCGGGCGAGGAAGATGCTCCGGGACATGCTGGGGCCGGGGCCTGGACATGAGGCATGAAGAGATCACCCGTTGCATGCATCCAATGACAGGGAGCCCATGAACGGCTCCCAGGGTGGAATGTGATGAACTGCACGATCGCTCGCGTATATATCGGTCCTTATCTGGACGGCGAGCTCGCCCCCACGACTCGAAGGGATCTGGAGGACCATGCACACACATGTCCGGCCTGCGCGGCTGAGCTTGAGGCTCAACGCACCTTGGTCACCGAGTTGGAGCGATACCAGGTTGAATTGCCGGAGCATCCCCCTGCCGCTCTCTGGATGGCCATCGCAGGCCGTCTGGACGCATCACCAGCCAGAAAACGCTCCGCTGGGCTCATTCGCCTCTGGCGACGTCCGCTCGCCGCAGCCGCCAGCCTGGCTCTGTTGATCGGCAGCGGGGTCCTTGTGGCCGCCTGGCTTCACTCCAGTGCCGCCCCGGTTCAGGCCGAGGCCGTGGACTACGACCTGCTGCTGGACAACTTGTCCACAGACGTCGATGTGGCCGTCGATCGCTTCCTGAAGCACTACAGGGCGGAGGCCATCGGCGTTGAGCAGGCCGGCAAGCTGGCGCCGAGCCTGAGCTTCGCCCTTCCCCAGGAGTTGCCCGGCGGCTACCGCCTGTGCCAAGCCTATCGCTTGCGGTTCGGACGCACACCGGGCATTGCGGCCCGCTACCGCTCGAATGGCGATCCCCTCGTGGTGTTCTTCCACCCGCCGGCGGCACAGACCCCCATGGGCGTCCACTGCGATTCACCCTGTGCGGCGAACTGCCCGAACGCCCGTCGCGTTCAGCACGGCCGCTGGCGTCTTGTCCACTACACCGAGCCCAGCACTTGCCACTGCGTGCTGAGCAAGTTGGACACGAACGCGCAGTTGCCAGCTGTCCTCACGGCCATCGCCCCTCGTTTCAGCGAATGCCAGAAGGCTCGCCATCCCTGATTCCCACCGCACCACCAGGCCGGCCGGCGTGTCCGAAAGACCCGTGATCGGCCGCCGGCAGCCACCGAGGGGACACTGGGGCTGGATTCGGCTGCCGGCAGCCACGCGGATCGGAGACATTGCGACAGCGATTGGGCGCGCAGATAACACATAACATCATGTATTGATTTAACTTACGATATAACGTGTTCAGTCTGCAGCGCCTGGCACGCCACGTGGCACGAAAAGATGTGGAGTCTTGGGGAGCGCAGGGGATGGAAGGGTAGAGCCCCCGACCATCCCGAGGCAATCACATCACGAAATGCTGGAAGCGGACGGCGGGGAGGCCGTCCGCTTTCGTTGAGTGACTCGAAGGCCTGCCGTACTGCCTCCCCGGACCCAATCCCCTCTTCCGCTTCATCCGATGCGAAGCCATAATGCAGGCTGCGGCTCCGTCGCCCCGAGAATCTGGCGTGGACTGGAGACTATCGGAAGGACGACCAGACTACGCCACTGAGGTGTGCGAGTGAGCGATAGTACCCTCCGGATCATCGTTGATCGCGACTGCGAACGGCCTGACACCCAGACAGGCTCCCTCCCATGGCCCGGCATGATGGCGTTTCTGACTGCGTGGCTTTTGCCAGCCACCACCGCCCGGCACACGCGCACTCTGCCGCTGCTCCACGCCTACGGCGTTCATCTGCTGGCCGGCGTGGCAACCTTCCTCCTCATCGTCGCGCTGGTTGGGATCGACGAACGACGCGACGTCACCACGGTCCTGGCAAACGACATTCTCCGCGAGTTCGACCGTGACTGGCAGGAGGCTCTGCTGATCACCATGCTCGTTGTCTTTCTGGTGGAGGGTGGCTTTCTGGCTCTGGCGCTCGTCGTGCTGCCCTGGGGCGCAGCCGACGAGCCGCTCCGATCGAGTTGGGCGCACGCCCTGCGGCACACATGGCTGCACAGCACGCACGCTTTGCCCGCAGTTCTGATCATCGGCCTTCTGGTCATCGGTAACGATCACATGGGCCGCGCGTACAACAGCAGGCCTCAGACCATTCCCGTTCCCACCTTCACCATGCCGCCTGCTGCTCCAACCCCCCCGCTCAATCCGACGACCCAGCAGTCCAACGACTATCAGAAGGCCTTTGCTGACTGGCAAAAGCAGGTCAATGATACCAGCAGGCAATACACTGAGGCGTGGCGGACATACCACCAAAGCAGGCCGTTCCTGATTCGATACGGCGAGGTTTTTGTGGTCCAGATCGGCTTCTTTGTGGGAGTCTGGGTTCTCTGGGCGTTGTTCCGGGCGGTCGGTGCCGCCCGGCCGATCGCGCCCATCCAGAGACCGCCCACATGTGAGTTCTGCGGGTACAATCTTGTCGCCACGCCCTCCAACAGCCGCTGCCCGGAATGTGGAGAGCTTGTGGCAGCGTCGTTGGGGCCGAGCGTTCGGCCCGGCCCGGCTTGGGAACGACGGCAGGACCTCGGTACCCTGCGGGCGTGGTGGGAAACGGAATCACAGCCGATCCTGAGCCCCGGCCGGTTCGGCCGCACGGTGAGGGTGTGCTCGCTGAACATGGCCCATCGTCTGTTCCTGGTCGGTCATCTACCCATCGTGTTTGTGGCCGCGGGTGCAGCCACCGTTCTCAGCAGCCTGGCCATGTCGTCAGGCTCCCTGTGGGAGGAGGATGACGGCATCATCCTCTGGGGGGTTGCCCCGATGCTCGGCATCACGAGCGCCGCCGCCTGTCTGGCCCTGGCGATGCTGGCGGCCGCGTTCGTAGGCCTGATCCACACGCTGCACCAGAAGCGCAACCTGCTCCCCGCCACAGCCAAGATCGGCTCGTATCTCGCCGGCTATCTCACACTTTGGGTGTGCTTTGCGTCCGCGTGGTGTGTTCTGACCTGCATGCTGATCAAAGCGAGGGTTTTCAACGTTTGGCGACGGCCGTACGGCATCCCCGAGGAGTTCCTGGCCTTTTCCTTCTGGGCCGGGCCCACGCTGGCAGGGTTTCTCGTCTACGTGGTCTTGCTGTGGAAGGCGACCTCCTCCACCCGGCACGCCAACAATTGACTCCCGCTACAGCAGCTACGGCTTTCGACCAGTCAGCGTTGTCGCCCGACTAGCCGCCCCGCTCCAGGCTCAGCAGCCGAGCCTGCTGCTCCGCGGCCGCCTTCTGCTCGGCGATCTTCTTCCGCTCCAGATCGTCCTTCGGATCTAGACGAGGTTCCCAGTCAAAGGACCTGAACTCCCAGGTGAGTCGGTCGCCGTCGCACCGGAAGACCGTGTAGCCGGGTCCGGAGCCGGTCCAGCTACCGGCCCACCACGCACCGCTGGCCGCCGGGCTGGTCACGTACCAGACGCCGTTGAAGTGATACTCCTCGGCCCGATGACTGTGTCCCTGGAGGAGAGCCTTCACCTGGTGACGTTCGAGGACGGTGCGAAGGTCCTTCGTGTCCCAGATCACCATGCTCCCGTCCATGGCTTTGGCATTCGGATCGCCGGTTATCTGGCCCTCATTGCAGAATGCCGCGATGTGGGTCACGGCCACCGTTGGCTTGCCGACGGCCTTTCCCAGATCACGGCCCAGCCATCCCAACTGCTCCCGGCCGATGCGTGGCTCATAGGTCGGTCCGTCCTTGCCCTGAACCGGGTGAATGCAGTCCAGGACAACGAAGTGCCACCCGCCGTGATCGAAGCTGTAGTGACTCTTCTCCCAGCCGAGGGCATGCATGATCTGCTTCTTGCCCAGGCCGGGGTCGTCGAGGCTGACTTTCCGCCGCGCGGACCAGCCCAAAACATCATGGTTGCCCATGCAGTTGTAGTATGGGATGCCCAGCGAATCGGTGATCTCCTTGTAGAGGCGGATCTGCTCAATGAATACGGCCTTCTCGGTGTAGTTGCCGTCGAAAGCGAGGTCGCCGCCGGTCAGCACGAAATCCGGTCGAGGCGCCAAGGCACGGATGGACGCGATGCATTTTCGGTAGCCCTCGTGTCCCTGCCGCCTGGTGGTCACATGCATGTCGGTCAGATGGACGAAGGTGAACGGTCTGGCCGTCGATTCGCCGGCCTGAGCGGCGGGCAGTATCGATCGACGACCCGGCAGCAGGGCCGCGGCCCCAGCGACACAAGCACCGGCGATGAACTGGCGTCGCGTCGTACCCATGGGCACCTCCCGCAAAGAACAGGGCCGACAGGCCCACTGGCCGCCGGCGGAATCGCCGCCGGCGATGCCCATTCTACGGCCGCGTCCGAGCCAAACCAACCCTCCGGCGTCATGCCCCGCAAGCGGGACATTTCCGCCAATCCCCTGCCAAGTCGTGGACAGACGCCTATAATGCCACGTTTGCAGGACAGACTGCCTGCAGCGTTCCTTACTGCGAAAGGGAGAATACCACATGATCACCGACAAGATGGCGAAGGCACTCAGCGAGCAAGTCAACTTCGAGCTCAGTTCGGCTTATCTTTACCTGGCCATGGGTGCCCAGTTCGAGGCCGACAACCTGCCGGGGTTTGCCCACTGGATGAAAGCTCAGTACCAGGAAGAAACCAGTCACGGCATGAAGCTGTTCAACTACCTGGCCGACCGCGGCGGACGAGTCACGCTCAACACCATTGCCAAGCCGGCCCCGGAGTTCGGCACCCCGCTGGAGGTCTTCAAAACCGTTCTGGCCCACGAACGCAAGGTAACCGCGGCCATCCACGCTCTCTACGAGCTGGCCATGGCGGAGAAGGATTACGCGACCCAGTCGCACCTGCAGTGGTTCATCAACGAGCAGGTCGAGGAAGAGAAGAACGCCGAGGATATCATTCGGCAACTCGAAGCCCTTGGCGACAAGCGGCATCTGCTGATGATGCTCGATCACCGGCTGGGCGAGCGCAAGGTGGGCTGATCGCTCGCGAATGGCTCAAGCCGACGGCTGCCGCGGAGCGGGTCATCCGCCGGCGACCCGGTCGTGATGACCCGTCCTGCATGGCTTCCCGCAAGTTGCGTTTGCAGGTGGATTCAATGCGCTCTTCTTGTGGTTGGCCACGGATCTGAGTAGCCGTGGTCAGTCCGTCCCCAGCTCCACCAGCTTGCCAGTCGCGATGCTCTGGTGGATACCGCAGAGGATGCGTGTGGTCTCCAGGCCGTCCTGACCGTCGGGGTACTTGCCCTGGAGGTCGGTGAGTCTGCCGCCACACTTGAGGAACGCGATGTTCTCGACCAGGTCGGCGATGGACTCGAAGCCGTAACCGCTGTAGCGCGGATTGCCCAACTTGTCCCTGGAATAAAGCTTGAAGCCGAGATTCAGCGTCTCGTGGGTGCGGTCCTTGAAACACCCTTCGGCACCACGGTCCTGGGAATCGACCTCCAGGATACCCTCGGTGCCGATCACCCGGATGCCCTGATTGACGATGGCCTCGAAGCCGCTGGGCAGCACCCAGGACGTATCCAACGCGAAGCTGACGTCGTCTTCGAAATCGATCTTGGCCTGCACACAGTCGAAGGTGTCCACGCCCAGCGACTTGAGCTTGTTCTTGACGCCGGTCGCATAGACCCGACGGCCCTTCTTGCGGCCGATGAGCCAGCGAAACAGGTCGACGAAGTGGGCGCCGAGGAACCAGGCGGGCGAGGACTTGCACGCCCAGTTCGGCCACCAGTCGCGGGGCACCTCGACGCGATCCTCCATCCAGGCGTACCCGTAGAGGGGCTTGCCCAGTTTGCCGGTCTCGATCGACTCGCGGAGGGCCATGTGATACGGGTCGTAGCGCTTGTGGAAATCGACCTCGAGCAATCGTTCGGCCTTGCGGGCCGCAGCGATCATTTCCCTGCAGCCTTCGACGGTGACGTCCATGGGCTTTTCGACCAGGACGTGACAGCCGGCCTCGAGAGCGGCCAGGACAATCGGCAGATGCGTCGGGTCCGGCGTGACCACAGAGACGCCGTCGAGGTGTTCCCTGGCGAACATCTCGCGATAGTCCCTGTAGGTCTTCACGCCGTACTGTTCGCGGCGTTTGGCCAGCAGGTTCTCGTTCAGGTCGGCCAGGGATACCAGTTCACACCGTCCCCCGCGCTGACACTGCGAGAAGGTCTGAAGGTGCATCTCGCCGAAGATGCCACCACCCACCACTCCGATCCGGATCGCCATGGGATCGTCTCCTGAATGTGCCGTCCTTGGAAGGCTCCTACCGCTTCACCGCCTGCCGGGCTCGGTCGGACCAGGGCGCCGCGTTGGGATAGCTGCGCAGGAGTTCCGAATAGAGATCCGCGGCCGAGTCGGAATCACCCGCCGCCCTCCGGATCTCTGCGCAGCGAAACAGACACTCCGGGGCCAGGCGGCTCGTCGGGAAGTGAACCACGACCCGCATGAACGCCAGCCCGGCCCGCCGGGCGTTCTGCTGGGCTGCGCCACCGGTCTCCTGGTCGCTCTTGAGCAGGTAGGCCCGGCCTTCCCAGTAGAACAGCTCCGCCTGGACCGGCCCAGCTGGCTTGTTCCGCAAGGCGGCGAGCCGAACCAGAGCCTCATCGCCCTTACCGCTGTTGACCAGGAACTCGATCTCCGCCAACGGCGTCTTCACGACCTGCCCGGGATCAGCCACGGCCTGTGCCGTAGCTGGCACACGAGCGGGTGCGGTGGCCGGCACCCGAGCCGGCACGGTGGCCGGAACGCGGGCTGGCAGGCTGGCTGGTACGCGAGCCGGGGCGGTAGCCGGAACACGGGCGGGTACGGGGGCGGGTGCCGTGATTGGCACACGGGCCGGCATCAGAGCAGGCGCAGTGGCTGGCACACGAGCCGGTACGGTGGCTGGTACGCGAGCCGGGGCGGCAGCCGGAACACGGGCGGGTACGGGGGCGGGTGCCGTGATTGGCACACGGGCCGGCATCAGAGCAGGCGCAGTGGCTGGCACACGAGCCGGTACGGCGGCCGG